>Ga0209502_10000009_pt1 | contig 233700 bp, 214 predicted proteins | sample ArcticOcean_MG_C_10_FD_187442 | JGI IMG/M metagenome (GOLD analysis project Ga0209502, IMG submission 187442) | Marine microbial communities from western Arctic Ocean - ArcticOcean_MG_CB11_90 (SPAdes) (version 2) | ecosystem: Environmental > Aquatic > Marine > Oceanic | place: Arctic Ocean... | reverse complement strand
AAAACAAACCCACTCCCACCAGATCGCCATCGCGTCCTTCCCCGCGCTACCGCCAGTTTTCGAGCCAACCGAAACCGCGAGCGACGAGCTCACCATCGCGAGAGACACGTTCGAGATCGCGGTGTTGCACTGTGTCACTACCGGGGACGAGTCTGCAGCGGAGCGAAACTTTTCGCAGCTGAAACCGTTTTACCGCGACTGCGTTACCCTGTTACCGCCGTCGCAACTGGAACCGCTAATCACCGGCTTGAACCTGACCCGTTTGTTAGTGCAGAACCGAATCGCGGAGTTCCACGTGGAGCTCGAAACCGTGCCGTCCTACATTCTGCAAAGCGACCACGTGAAACACGCCGTGGCTTTGGAGTCGGATTTGATGGAGGGCGCTTACGGGTCCATCTTGGCATCGAGCAAAAAAAACAATTTGCCATCCCCAGAGTACGCCTCTTTCTACGACACCCTGACAATAACTGTCCGGGACGAAATAGCGACGTGCATCGAAAAAGCCTATAGCTCGATCACACCGCAGGCGGCGGAGAAACTGATGAGTTGCAGCGCGAGCGACGTCGCGGCGACGGCGGCGGCGAGGAAATGGCGCCAAGACCAAAACGGGTATTTGTTCGGCGAGGAAAAGAAACCGCCGTCCGTGAACGACATTCCCGCCAACGAGCTGATTAACCAGACCCTAATGTACGCCAAAGAGCTGGAGAGAATCGTGTAGAGAGTGTGTGGGGATGAGCTCTAGACGGCTTTAATCAAGGATGCAGATTTGCGTTGCGTTTGCGTTTTGCGACATCAGTCACCTTTGTTTTTTTCACCACTTTTGTGTTACTTGACCTTTTAAGTACCGATCGTCACAGAGGCACCGCGCGTTTCACGACGCTCCGGTTGTGATGTGTCCTTTACAAAATTCACGCCGATGACTTCCTTCTTCGCGTGCGCCATGTGCGCCTCCCCCGCGGCGATGTCCTGCGGAGGGTGCTCCGGATTTACGTACTGCGGCGTTGGGTGCTTGTCTTTGCACTGGCGCGAGTTCGGACATGACACGCAGTGCGGTCGCATCAAACCAGACGTGGACGCGAGGGACGCGATTCGTGTCGCGCACGACGTACAAAAGCTCGCGTGGTGGCAAGCAGCCGTGGTGGATACCGACGAAGGCAGGGCAACCGCGTGCGACGCCCTGGGGTCGTGCCATGGCAAAGGCGTGTTTCGAAGGGAGTGCGGCTGTTTCAGGGACGTGTTGTTTGGAACCCTGCCCCTCGATACGCTCGACGCGAGCGAATTCGGGGTTGATACCGTTGATACCGCGTGGTTTGAACTCGGTGAAAGCAACACGCTTGACCGAGGCGTGGTGTCAAACGCGATGAGTCAATATCCAACCACGTGGCTCGAGTTGTACGAAACCCTGGGTTTGCCAACCACCTCGCGCGCCGCGCTGGTGCTGAGCACGGGCGCGACGGTACTTTACGCCGCGAACGTGCTCGGAGTGTTATCCGGCGGCCAGGGAGTAGTTAGTCACGGCAACGGCGGTGAGGAAGGTGGTGGTACTGTTCGTGACGTGTATGCGCAAACAGCCCATACCGTCCGTACCGTGCAAACCGTGACTGGTCATACCAACACACGCCAAACAGCAACCAAAAAACAACCCTTCGTGGTCCACGTGATCGGCGCGGAGAAGGAGCTGGACCAGGCGTTTGCGCTTTGGTGGTTTTTCGGAAACACGGTCGCGAAGTCCGGACGGAACGTCCGGGTTCATCTCTTCGGACCCGAGGTTCCGGAGGGGTGGGAGTTTCACCAAGAAAAGGAGACACGTTTGCTTTCCCGAGATACTAATGCGCGACCCGTGGAAGATGAGCAAGACCGCGGATCAACCCTCAGGGGGGGCGGTGTTGTTTCAATCAACGCGCACAAAGGATTGTGGCACGACGTATTGGAATCGAAACAGGTTGGTTTGCAAACTCCGGACTTTATCCTGTGTCCCGACGCGGGAATCGCGGTGTTCGCGAGCTGGAACCGGACGATTGCGAAAATATGCCAATTGAACGTTCCCGCGTACGTCACGGATTTGACCGCAGAGGCGGCCCGGATGGGCGCTGCGATTTGGAAACGACGCGCGGCGACGGCGACGGCGGCGGTGACGAACAAATACGGAGAAAAAACATTCGCGGGTCGCGTGACGGAAGTCGAGTTGAATCCGTTTCGACAAATCATGAGCGCCCGTCTGAACGACACGCAGCAACCGACGTACCGCAACGGATTCGGGTTCGCGTGGATGCCCGGTGGCTTAGCCAGTGGCGAAATAGAGTAACAGACATCGCCGGTGATAATTAATAGTCTAACACGGTGTAATTATGATTGCCAGTTCACTCTTCTCTGCTACCATTGACTTCGCACTCCTGGTTGCGCCAGGCGTGCGATATCCGCACTTCTCGTGCGATGTCGCGAGCTTGTTGCATCGGCGCGAGTATTGCGTCGAGCTCGTTTCGTCCTCGAGTCGCAGAAGCACGCCGAAGCGCGTCGCGTTCGGTGCGGCCCCGATCGTCAACGCGTGACGACACCGCCCCGGAAGACGCGGATCATGGCACAACCTCCGCGAGTGACCTGGTGGAGCTGGAGTGCGCGGGCGTGAGTGTTTCGTGTCGCGGGTTCGTGGCGCTGTTGGTGCGCAAGGGGATCGGACACGAAATCCCGAAGCCGCCGAACTCGGTGCAGTTGATGCGGGGCGCGGACCCGGCATCGGAGTTACCACCAGATTTGGCAAAAGAGTTCGTGCTTCCCGTGCTCGTCACGAGCGGCGGCGACGACGATACCAACGCGGCTACAAGCGCACGCGCGCAGACCATGTTGCAGCTACTACAAAACCCGCCGTGTGACATGGGCATTCAGTTACCGTACACAGCGCTTGGGGAAGTAACGAAATCTGCCGACGCGGTGCTGGGCGCCGTGCTCATCGGCAAGGCGAGGTTCGAGGATGGCTCAAAAAAGAAATTCATTTGGGAATCCACGATATTAGCGGGCAAGGGTATGGACCAAAGCGCGGTTGATATCGACGGTGACGAACATGAGGCCTGGCAGTGCTTAGCCCTGGCCAGGAGGTACGAAACCTATGGATGCAGGGTGTTCGCCACGAGCGAGGCGATCGCGGGCGCGTCGGGGGCGAAAGTATTTACCGGCGATTCAGACGACGAAGCGAAAGTAACGCTCGCGACGGTGCGAACCACGTTTCCGAAAATGCAAACCGTCACCGAATCGCGCGCCATAGCCACGGAGGCGAGGGAGAAGTTCCTGTGGCGCCCGTTCGCCGCGGCGACCTCGGAGGACGTGCCCGTGGCGGAGGAAGATGATGACGGGGACGATACAAATACGTAGTCTATTTAATTAACTATCGGGGAAAAGAATCATCAACACGAGTCAACACACCCGTCTCGTAAATCATCAACGCAAATTATTGCCTTACCACTCCTACTTCCCCTTACCAGTCCCCTTATCACTCGATTCACGGTGTCTTTTCTGCCACGCCACGAAAGCCTGCAGGGTTTTATCCGCGGGCGCGCACTCCAAGTCCCCCCTCGCGAAAACATGGAAGGAATCCACGCCGAACTCGCCGACGCCGTGAATTTTGTTCACCCCGTGCTCCATGCCGACGTCCAGTTCTTTGACGTCGGTTAAAATCGTCGTGCTAACCTCGATGACGCTTCTGAACCTGTTGGGAAATAGCCCCAGCGGTCGCAGAATGGACAGGGCGTCGTCCGGTTTCGCGGCGAGCGCGGACGTCGGGGTGGGGTACTTTTGAAAAAACTTCGCGATGGTGTCGTGCTTCACCGCCCAACTCGAAACCCGGGCCATCAGGACGCAGGCCACTAACAGCTGCCACGCGTCGTGCGCGTAGTACTCCTGTAGCAGCTGCATGTCGCTGGGGGGGGGGGGTCGCCTATTCGGGACAAGGTCCACTTTTCCCAATCCGCCACGGCGTGAACGTCGGGGACGCCGCGTCCCCACCGCGAAACCGCTTCGTCCCGCCACTCGCTTTTGTTTTCGTTTTTGTGGTTCGTGGTGGCCACGTGCGAACTCGAAGACGCGCTTCGGCTGAGCATGATGCACCGCGCGTCTTCCAGCCAGGCCCGTGATGCCGCGAGCGCATAGGCCTCCGAGGACCAGACGTTTCGGTTCAACCCAGCGGGACCGGCAGCGATGTTGTTCGGTCCGTCGTCATCTGCGGAACGTTGTTTACGCTTGCCCCCCACGGTCAAGCCTTCGTCGTCCCCCATCTTGTCGATTGACGTGCCGTCGTGTTCAGGCGCGACGTGTTTCACCCTCGCGCTTCGCCGCGTACCCTGCACGGGCTCGCGCTTGACACGCACGGCAGTTGATTTTGATTTCTGACCTTTCCCTGGACCCGAGGAGGAACCCGCGATCGTCGACCCGAGTTGCACAACCCCGAGGCGCGCCATGTACTCGCGGTTCCGTTGGACGTGCGCCAACCTCTGCAGCTCGTACTCCGTCAAGGTGTGATCCACGGAAACCGCCATGGCGCGCTGACGCCTTTTAAAGCGCGACGAGGTGTGCCGAGATCCTCGGCTGGAACGAATAGATGATCCGTCGTCATCTGGCCGTTTCGAAATTTCCCCATCAGATCGAGAGTTTCGCCCGGAAGAACCAGACCCCGCGCGCGTGGAGTGTTGACACGTACAAGGACCGCGCGGCTGTTTGCAGGTGAATAAACAGAGACGAAAGACACACGAGCCGAAACCAAAGCTTGAGGAATTGAAATGGATTCTTCGATTAAAACAAGCGCGTTACTCGCGTTTACTCTGTGCGTCGCCGAAAAAGTGGAGAGCTCGGCGTTCGCGGGTAGCACTTTCGTGCTTTACCCCGCGACGCGTCATGCACCGGCGGCGGCAGGTTTTTACGTATCGTTTTCGTGTTCAGAAATCTTTGAATCTTTAGCGTAAAGAAAATTCAATACGGTGCTTTCGTGTTCGACTACGAACATTCGAGTGTCGACCAGCTTTTCCTTGCAACCGAAGCGCTCCGTGAAGCGCTTCAGTCATTCACCATCTGCATGCATTACAGCGCGGCGATCTTGGCGAGCACGCTGTCGATGCACGAGTTCGACGGGTCGTCATCCCCCGCGGGGTCATCCGGGCCTTCGGAAAGCGCGATGATTTTGATGGTGCCGTCCTCCACAAACATCGTGAATCGCTTCGAACGGTTCGGTCCGAGCTTGGCGACCGGCCCGGGGTGGTCCAGCACCATGCCCAGCGCTTTCGCCACCACCGCGTTAGGGTCGGCGAGAAACGTGATGTTAGATCCCGCGATGCCCATGTCCTTCGCCCACGCCTCCATGACCTGGCCGTCGTTCACGCAGAACACGATCACTTCGTCGATCCCAGCTTGCTTCAACGCGTCTTGCCCCGCGAGGAAACCCGGGACCTGGCACGTGGATCACGTGGGAGTGAACGCGCCGGGAAGCCCGACCACTAAGGTCTTCTTGCCCGCCAGCCTCGTGGGCATGTTCACCTCCGTGGGAGGGAACGGGCCCTTCTGCAGGGCCACGTCGGGGAACGTATCGCCAACGGCGACCATCTTGCTTCCTTTACCGCCGATCGTGGGGGTCCGGGGGGGAAACGAGGCGAGCGTTGGGGGCTGGCCGCGTGTTGGGGAATGAGGGAGATGTGGATCGCGCGATTCGAAAGGCTTCCAAGATGGCGAAAAAAAGAATCGATTAAATTAAAATCTCTGGAAACTTCCAAATGCGTTTCACAACGCACGGCCGCTCGCCGCGTTCGCAAACCAACAAACACCTAGTCCGACCCTGACCCACTCCCGAACCCGTCCGAGTCGTACCCGTCGTACCGGTGCCAGTCCGGGTGCAGGTCGTTCTTGATTTCGGTCGGGCCGAACTCGGTGGAGCAGATGTGCGCCATGAGGAGACAAAACGCGGGATCCACGGCGCCGGTGACTTCGACGATTGTCGGTCCGGGGAAGAAGAACCCGCCTTCTTTTGACGCGGTGAACGCGTCGCACTTCCACTTCAGCTTGTCCTTAGTCAGGCCTTTGATTTTGAACTTATCCACCGTGTCCCCCGAATCGGCGTCCTTGATTTTGTACGAAACCTTCTTGACGTACTCGTCGTCCACGTACGTGGTGACCTTGCGCGCCTTGCCGGTTTCGGCGTCCCGGACGTAACTGACGCGAATAACACGAGTGGCGTACCCTTTCGCTTTGACCGCGATTTTGTACTTCAGCCCTCCGAACTTGACGCTTCGTAACGTGGCTTTGGTTTCCAGTTTCCAGTTCATCCGGAGCTTGCGTCTGCTCGGCCTGAAGCCGTCGCTACTCCACCCGTCGGAGGACGAGTCGCCCCGGTACGCCTGTTTGAAACTCGGCGATTCGTCGTACTTCGCGCTCCAAAGCACCTCGCCTTTCTTGGGGTGTTTGGTGTCCTCCCGGACGTAGTTCTCCAGGTCGATCTTGGCCTTGTTCGAAAAAGCCTTGCCTTCCTTGTTCAGGAACAACCACCGGTTGTCCTTGCCTTTCTCGTCCTTGTACACCTCGTCTTTTGTTGTAAAAGAAAAGTGTCAGTCATGTGTGGGCAAACAGTGGGAGGGATTTGGGAAACGCCCAGTTACGCACAGTCCTTGTTGAACATGCTGCAGGATTCCACCACGAAGGTACACGGGCCCTGGTTGGGGAGAAGGTAAGGGACGTAATAAGGGATGGTCAGAGGAAAAGAAGCGTACGACGAATCGGGGACGGATTCGCGATTCGCCAATTCCCGGGAATTGGCTATCCAAACGCGTCGGACACCGCAGAGGGATCAGGCAAAAGAACGCACCACGGGGTCGGGGATGATGTTTTCGGGAACGTTGGGGGTGGACTCGCATAAGGAGAAGATGCAACCCATGGTGGCTGGGCAGGCGGATGCGTTGGGGATGCGCGATGGGATTGTGTTGCACGTAAATGACATATCGTCTTCGGGAGTTCGGGTGTTGGGTGGATTTTAATTCGATTGTCTTCCACGTCGAGCCGTCCAATGCGTTCTACTCTTCTACATGTATGGGCATTTCAGTCATTCAACGATTCAAGTGAGCCCTGCGAATGATGAGCCCCTTCTCTACGCTTGTAAGCTGCTGACTGGCGCGCCTTTTTCTTTTCCTTCGAAACTTCATTCAATCTGATGGTTGAGAGCACCCCTCGCACTGGTCACCGCACGCGGCGGGGTTTACGCTCAGCGGTCGCCGATTGCGAACCCCCCGCGATGGCGTCCGTGTTGGTGTGTGTGTTGCATGCGGCGCTTTGGCTGTTCTCCATAGGGCTTTTCCTGGTGGTCGCGCTCGCGTCGTTCCTGCGTTCGCGGCGAAAAAACGAGAGAAGCGTCGGATTCTTCCATCCCTTCACCAGCGACGGGGGAGGCGGCGAACGGGTGTTGTGGTGCGCGGTGCGTGACGTGCAATTGATGGACGATACCGTGACGACGGTGGTGTACACCGGGGATGCGCTGAATGGGGCTGAGCTGCAAAAGAGGGCGTTTGAAAGGTTCGGAGTGGAACTCTTGAGGCCGATCCAAGTGGTGAAGCTGGTTTCCCGAAACCTGACGCTTCCGGAAAAGTACCCGAGGTTCACGATGGTAGGCCAAGCCATCGGTTCCGTGATCGTCACGACAGAAGCGCTTTCCAAGTACCGACCTTTTCTGTTTTTCGACACAACGGGGCACGCGTTCGGGTACCCCATCGTCCAGCTCGCGGGGTGCCGAGTCGCGGCGTACGTTCATTACCCGACGATAAGTTCTGATATGATCAAACGGGTGCGAAGCCGAGCCGCGGCGTACAACAACGACACGAAGGTCACGCGATCTTTCTTGAAATCGAGCCTAAAATTGATCTATTACCGGGTATTCGCCGTGATGTACGGCCTGTGCGGCCGGTGCGCGGACGTGGTCGTGGTGAACAGCACCTGGACGCGTGGTCACGTTACACAACTGTGGGGCGGGGCGCCGCGAACCGTGTTCCCGCCGTGCGACGTGGAGTCGCTTTTGGGTTTGGGCGACTCGAGGGTACTACCGGACGACTCAAGGGTAGACCAAGGAGTTGGCGACGCCGATGAGCCTTCTACGAGTAACAAGTCTACGGCTAAAGCGTCTACTAGTGCGAAGTCTACTAGTAAAGCGTCTTCCAGATATTCCGGAACGAGTACGTCCACGGAATCGGAATCGCGCGAAAAGGTTGTCATTTCCGTCGGCCAGTTCCGCCCGGAGAAGGACCACGCACTTCAACTCCGGGCGTGGGCGCTGATGAAGAACTGCGGTGGTGACAAGGCTGTGAAAGGTGGTGACGACCAAGCCATCGCGGATGCGCGGTTGAAGTTCGTGGGCGGGTGCCGGGGGGTCGCTGATGAACGTAGGTTAAAGGGGCTTCGCGAGCTCTGCGTGGAGCTCGGCATAGAAAACTCGGTCGACTTCCACGTGGACGTTCCCTTCAACACGCTGCGCAAACTCCTCATCGGCGCGCACTTCGGGTTGCACGCCATGGTGGACGAGCACTTCGGTATTTGCGTGGTGGAGTACATGGCCTCCGGGGCGGTGCCGATCGCGCACGCAAGCGCGGGGCCGGCGATGGACATCGTGGTACCCGCTTTGACCGTGCACGCGAAAGGGCAGGTGGGTACGTCATCGGTGGGCTCGGATGGTAAGGCGAGTGAATTTGAGGTGAAGGACGGGGGAGGGGTGAACCCAGCTGCTTGGAGCGGCACAACCGCGAACCGCACCAACGACTCACACAACTCACACGACGACCACCACGAAAGCCCGGTCGGGTTCCTCGCGTGCAATGAAGCCGAGTACGCGGCGTGTCTTTCCCATGCGTTGCGCATGCGCGACGGCGACCGGCGCGCGATGGCGAAACGAGCGCGGGCGCGCGCGGCGAGGATGTTCGGCGAGACGCAGTTCTCGCAAGGAATGCGGGGCGCTTTAAGTGGGGTTTTTCAAAAGATGGAGCCTGTTACGGATTTGGCAAGGAAACCGAAACGGCGTTGAAGGGTGTACTTGGAAAAGAATAGAATAGACTACAATTGTTAGGTTGGGCTTGTGAGAAAAAGTAATTAGTGTTGGTTGACAACCGTTTTGAAGCTTAGACAGGGAGACCCAACCTAAACCCTGAACCCGTCCGCCGCCCCGACCCGCGTTTCATCAACGCACCACGGCGCGTCCTCCTCGTCGCAGGTTAGGCGGACGCGTATTCGAACGAAGGATGGCGCTTTCGGCGTGGCTTGAGTTCGCGCTTCCGTCTGTTTTGAGTTTCTGTCTTCCCCATTTCCAATTGCTTCTTCCAGAAACGCGTTCCCGCTCCACCGGTGTGTGTTTTCAAAGTCGGGGTTCTTTTTTAAGCATGGGTGCTGATTAACCCCAACCGCACGCGCCACGCCTCGTCGCACCGCGACTTGGACGACCTCCAAGCCCAAAATTGAGAACCCGTGGTTGGGAGCGGGCCGGGTTTCGGTATTTTCTTTTATTTGTTCGCGTCCCACGTCTGTGAAGCCGCGGCGGTTGAAAAGCCCGCTCAACCCGGAGGTCGAGTCCTTGCGAAACTTCCCGGACCTCACGTCGGGCCAATTCCGACCTCGCATGAACTCGCGATCGGGGGTAGTTACTGGTACATGTGTTTCGTCACTCTTCTTGGAAGATCTTTTGCCCAGTTCGTCTCGCGAATAGTTCCCTTGGTGCGCGTGCGCGAAACACGTGCCTTGCGAAACGCTTCGTCCTTTCTTGAAACGCAACCCCTGCAGTGTTTGTGGTGGGACGTCACGAAACACTCGTTTTTTGAACGTTTCATACGGAAGGTCGCCGAAGCAATCAACAACCGTTGGGTCGTCCAGGCAATGGTTCGCCAAGCCCGTACACCGCGACGCTAAATCGTCGACTTCGGCAATTCCGGAAGTCTCTGGTTTGAAGTTTTCAACCGAAACGTTCTGAGAATGTAAAAGAAAAGTCAGTCAGGTATGGGAAATCTTCGGCGGAATGTGTTAAATGGGAAAGTCTTACCGCGTCCCGCATCCGCGCCCCCAGGTCGTCGTCCTCACGTCCCCACCCCCAAAACACGTTGGCGTAGCCGTTTAGTTCGAGCAGCGTTGTCCACGTGAAAAGCCACGCGCCTCCTTTGAATGACGGGTAGACGTACTCGGGGTGGACGCCGGGGGGGGAGAGGTGCGTCGGGGACGGAACTTTGTGTTTTTTTGCCTCCTTCTTTTTTTCGTGAACCCCAAACCCACCACCCGTACCCAGGGTACCCGTACTGTCGCCCTCCTCGGATTGTCCGTAGCTCCCGTACGGCAGCCTCGCGTCCACCGGCAGTAGGTCCACGTCGTGAAGCGCGAAGATTTGACACCCGTCGACGACCCGCGCCACCGCGACCCCGATGTTCATCAGCCACCCGCGGTTGAACCGGTACTCGTCCTCCTGTTCCACGACGAAGACGGAAAAATCCTGCACGTTCGCCACGCGCGGTAGCCACCGTGCGAAGTACGCGGCGAACCTCTCGGGCTCGGGGTCGGATGACCCGCCGTTGCCGTCGCGAGGACGGTGGGGCGCGATGACGCACAGACGGCGTTGTTTATTCGGTCGCGGGCTCGGGTGGGACGGGGAAGACGAGACGTGCCGCGTGTCCTCGCCCGGTCCGGACGCCCGCTGAAACCGCCCCAGGTGGGGCGTGCCAAACAACAGGCGCGAGGACACGTTTTGGCCAGACCCGGAGACACCAAAAGGGCCGGCGCCGGGGCGCAGCGCGACGATCGCGGAGAACACCAGAAGCGCGAAGAGCACGCGCGCCACCACGAAGCGCATCGCGCAGTGTCCGCGCGAAGCACAGCGTTGCCGCCTCGGGGGCACCGAGACCTGGAAAAAACACAGTGTTTTCTCGAAAACGTTATTTCTGGCCGCCTTCATAAATCGCGCTCCGAAACATCCGAGATTAATGCTTTAATGGGCGGCGGCGGCGGTCCGACTCATCACACCCCGCGCCAGTGTCCCTCGCGTTTCCGCGAAATGGGCCAGCAGTCCAACAGCGGCAAGGCTCGTTCCAAGCGCGATGGTATTCCCAACAACCCTAAGATTCGCAAGCAGCTTTTGAAGATCGCGAGTGACAAGAAGGAAGGCATGACGTTTGCGAAGCGAAAAGCGATTCGCGATGCGGCGAAACCGAAGGTGCCGAACACGGAGTTCGGCAAGGGCGGCATGAAGCTGAAAAGCGCACCGAAAGGCCCGCTTGAGATTCGGTACAGGGCACTCGCGAAGAAGCTGCGGCAGTGCGAAGAACTTGAGACGAAAAAGAAGGAAGGCGTGGTGCTTGATAAGTGGCAGACGCACAAGCTGCGGCAGAAACTGTTCCACAAGGCGGAGATGAAGAACCTCTCGAAGGCGTTGAAGGGCGACGACGAAGCCGGGGAAGAGGGGGAGGACGGTGAAAGCGAAAGCGGCGAGGACGAGGACGAGGAGGATGACGAAGAGTAAACCAAGCGTGCGGCGTGGTAGTGCGCTTTGATTCTTTAAGGAAAGGTCTTGTGAGTTAGTGTTCATTCTTGACGTATTTGGATTGCGTTTCAACCCGCGTGCTTTGGCTAAATAGACTAGTATAAAAAACACCCAACGTCAACAGTAATCAAGCACTCCCGCTGCACACAGATGGTTCGGGTATGCGTTGTGTTCGAAGGCGTGAGAATAAACCGGTTCGTGCCCTTCCTCGGGTTCGTGCCCTTCCTCACCTTGCGACGCACGCGCGCGAGCATCGTCCCACCCGTCGTCTGACTCGTCGTCGGAGTGCGCCGCGAAATTTTCCCTTTCGCCACCCGGGGGCTCCAAAACCCGGTCGTGCCCCCCCACCCCCCGTGACTCCGCCCAAGCCCGCCTCCACACGTACTCCTCCATGGACTCCAGGTCGTCCCGGAACGCGTGACTTGGTGTGTTTTTTACCGACTGCTTGCGCATACGGGAAAGCCCGCGCGTGCCGAACCCGCCGTACGCGCCAGGGCCGAACCCCGCATGTAAATGATCGGATTCGCCATCGCCCGCCGCGTCCCCCCGGGAATTCCACCACCTGTGCCCCGAACCCCGGTCGGTCTGGTCTTGGAACAGTAAATCGTCCACATCTCCTGGGATCGAACCGCCGGGGGCTTGTTCGTTGTAATCGCCGTACCCAGTGCGCGCGTCTCCGCGGGAGTCGCGGGCGAAATGTTTTCGCGTTTTTTTTACCCCGCCGCCGCCGTCCCACCACTTTTGGTTCGTGTCACCGCCGTACCTTTCGTCTTTATACGCATTCGTTCGGTGTGGTGATGCGTACCCGTTTTCGTGTCCATTCGTGTACCACAAATACCCTCGCGCATCGCCATCCCGCGAACCCCACGCGTCGCGACTCGCTTGGTAGGCGTCAAACGCGCCGCGGCGAGAAGCGTCGCGGTTGTTGTTGCTTTTTTCGTGGGAGCCACTTCGGGTGCCTCCGAACCGGTCGTAGTACGCACTCGCACTTGGTGTTCCACGGTGAATACCGTAGTCACTACCATAGTCACTCCTTGCGTTGCCACCAGATTCAACATCAACACCGTTTCTCAAAACCTCGTACGCCTCGACAACCGTCACGAACTCGTCGTGGCTTCCACCTGGCTTGTCCGGATGCGCCTGCAGTGCGGCTCGGTGAAACGCCGCGCGCGTCTGTTCCGCACTCGCCACGCCCTGCACCCCGAGCACTCTGCGCGCGGACGCGACGTCCATGGCGTCCAAACCGGAAAATGGCGAGCATGCGCGCGCGCTTACCAGCGCCAGAAGCGCGAGGAGCAGGACGCGCGCGCTCATACTGGCACGGCCAACTACGAGTTCCATCTTTTGCAAGTGCTTTTCTCGCCGAACGAAGTAAGGGTGCAAAAGGGGAGACGGGATGACCTCGCCAAACGCGCAAACAGTCTGTCATAATATCCAAATCGAGACGCCACCACGACCCCACACCGAGAGAGTGACTCGTCCTCCCAGCAGCGGATATTGTTTCCGGGAGGGATGCCTTGAAAGCCTCGGTGTGGTCCACGGTTGGACACTGGTTCCGTCATTCCCGGCACCGGCGCTACGCATGTCGACGCACGCGTTCGCGCCCGTGCGCGGGGTGGAGCGTTTTTCGTCGCGCCGCGGCGGCGTTTGCGACGGATCACGCACCCTCCGCGCCGCCCCAATCCCAATTCGGGGAAATGGTAGCACCTCACATTTACACGAAAAAAACAAGTTCTCCCGTGGCCTCCTTTCGGGTGTTCGCCGCGGCGCGGGCTCGCGCGCGATCGTGGTCCCCACCACCGCGCGTCTTTCCGGGATGGGAGGCCCCCGGGTTGAAAACGAGTCACGCGCGGACAACCAGATGGTGGTGGCGAAAACGCTGCTCACCGTTAGGGAGGGCGACCTGCTTTCGCTCACGGTGACGCCCGGGGACGGCGGCGGCCATCTCGCGTCCGGGGAGGACCAGACCCGGACGATCTGGATGACGGTTTCGAAAATCAGCACATCAACCGGGGGGCGGCGACAGCTAGAAGGCGAAAGCGCGGGGCTGATTGTACAGCTAATAGACCAAGGCAGAGGGTTACAAGGCGCGCGGCTCGGGGTGGGGGGGGCGGTTTTGGATCCCCAAAAAGCGTCCGCGTGGATGGACCGCCTGCCTGGTTGGAAACCGCTCGTGTCGAGACGCATTGACCTGGAGCAGAACGTGTTGGCATCAGTCACACACGTCTCGATCCAGGCCAGTTTGGAGAAGCTCACGCAGTGTCTTGAGAACGACCCTAAACCCTGGACCAGCGGGGTCGTGAGCCCCACCCGGCGAGCCGTGATCGTGGATCCGGTGGAGGCGGCGACGCAAACCGCAGGCGAGCTGCTGGCGCTTTTACGGGGAAAACGAACCGTGGTGCTTCTGCAGCTGCACGCGAGCTGGCTCCCACACGACACGCAGCCTATCACGGACTCGCCGTGGGCGATTCAGCTCCTGAAACAGTGTCTGGACGACGCGAACGTGGGACATGAAATATCCGTAAGCGACGATTACGACGGCCACGCCGGGGTTTCCTGTGTTTTGTACAGAACGGACAAACAGTTCATTGATCCGAAAAGGATCAACCCCGCGCTCGCGGCGAAGACAATCGCCAAGCTCGGTGCGCAAGGCAGCAGCCCCGCGGTGACGCAGTACGAAAGGGTGCTTGTGGGCATGGCCTTGGGGTACAGCGAGCGCGACGTCGCGTACCACCTGCGCAACGAAGGCGGCGCGTTCAGTGCGACGTACTTCATGCGCGCGCGGAAAGCGCTCGGGCTTGAGCTCGACTCAGGGCGGTGCTTGAAAACAGAAGCGAGCCCGCTCGCGAAGAACGCGAGTCCCACAAGTAACGTAAGCGCAAAGGCACCCGGCGCGGTGCCGGTGACCCCGGCGTCTGCAACCGCGCCGGTGCCTCCTCCCGGATTCGTGCCGCCTCCCCCGTCGGCGGACCCCCCCGTCGCCGTTTCGGCCAAGGCGGTGAAGCGACCCAACATGGCGACGCCCTCGGAGACGGTCGAGATGAATATGGAAGAGACTGGTTCCGGCGAGCGACAACCGGGCGCGTTGGGAAACGTCGCGCAGTGACGCGACGTGGGCGCGAAGTACATATGAAATAATCGCAACCAAAGTATTAGGTACGCTTGCGTCGCGGCCGGGGAAAACCGCCTATGGTACATCACTACTTTACATCCCTAAAGGAACCCACCCTACATCACTACTTCTGTGAACCCGCATTGCGTACACTCCGCGAGCAGCATTTCGTCACCGTGCCCGAAGTTCCTCATGGCGAAACGCAGGGGCCCGGCGCATTTCGCGAGCGCGTGCGCCGCGTAGCAATTCGCCAACCGCGTTCGCAGCGAAGGCAGCGAAAAAGCGTCGCACCCGGCGACGCGGCCGTCGGCGCCCTCGCTGGTGGGGTCGCGTCGCGACAGCCTTACGCAGTGACTTGCTTTCCCGGTGTCACTCGATGTGCTGGGACAGAAAATGTTCCCCCTGGTCTGTAAAAGCTTGTTGCAACGGCACACGGGGCAGAGCACGTCATCTTCCGAATCTTTCGCCAAAACACGAAAATTCTCCTTTTCCTTTTCCCACGCCTCGCCCGCGCTTTCGGTTGCAAGCGCGACCTGCGTTTCCATCTTCTCCAGTTCCAGTGCGAGAAGAAATGCCTCCTCATCACGTAGCTCCTCGTCAAAACCGCGGTGCATTTCGCACATCAAAGTTTCGTACTCCACGTCGCTGAAACCCGCGCGCGCGGCGACTTCGTTCCACGTCGCGCGCGCGTTTACCTTGCTCTTTTCTTTTTCGAGTGCAAAACGCCGTTCGCCTGTCAGCACGGCGGACGTTGTTTCCCACGACGACGCACTCGATGACGGCTCGCACGCGGTCGCGTTGTCGGGAGTCGCGACGTTCGGCGGACGCGTCACGGCGACGTCGTCGTTCCACATCCCGTCGTCGGAACTCTCGGCACAAGGCTCGGGTTGACCAACCCGCCCCCGCGTTTTCTCGCCAAGCGCGTCGTGCAAGATCTCGCGTAACCCGTTTTGTATGTGCGCGCGAAGCCCATCAGCGTTTTGACACCCAGAGTCTCCCCTCGCGCGACTCAAAATCGCCGCGCGTTGCACCCGCACGCGTTCCAGCACCTCCAAACGGAGACGACGCTTCCACGCATCGGAACCCAGGCTCTTCACGCTGCGCCGGGCCGGGACGCTCATGGCGCGCCGCGGCACTGAAAGGTGGTTTTGAGATTTGAGTGCCGAAAATAATCCTGCGTCGGCGGCAAATAATATTTGTCGCGGTGGCGGCGACAGCCCCACAACGGCACGCGCGGCGATGCGTGCGGCGGCGGCGCGTTCCGCCGCCGCCCCCGCGGTTGCGATCACGCGGCGTGGGGGCACACCCTCCACGTCACGTCGTGAGCTGCGCCCGGTGAGAGCGGTTTCAGAGTCGGGATCCACGTTCGTGTTGGACGACTCAGCGCTGCGAACCTCGAAGCTGATCTACGCGGCATCGCCCGGGCTCGGCCATTTCCGGCCCGGCCACCCCGAGTCGGACGCGAGGGTCCCCGCGATTCTGGATGCGCTTTTCGACGCGAACCTTACGCCGACACTAAGACCGGGCGAGCTCGCGCTGCTTGATGGGTTCCGCCCCGCCACCGCGGAGCAGGTGATGACCGTGCACACCAAGAACTACGTCAAGGGGCTTGACGTGTTAGCGCGAATGCGGGCGCCGCTTGATATCGACGCGGCGCCGACGTACCTCACGAAGGACTCGTACCACGAAGCGTTGAACGGCGTAGGCGCCGCGCTGGCGCTGGTGGACGCGGTGGTGGCTTCGAGTAAAGCCCGAGAAAATGAAACAGGGTCTGATAAAAACGCAGCCGCCGGTTTCGGCCTTTGCCGGCCGCCCGGCCACCACGCGCTGCCCCGAGGCGCCATGGGTTTCTGTCTTTTCGGCACCGTCGCGGCGGCGGCGAAACACGCGCAACAACAACACGGCCTGCAAAAGGTTTTGATTTTCGATTTCGACGTGCACCACGGCAACGGCACGAATGACATCTTCAGGGCGGACAAAGACGTGCTTTTCATCAGCGCGCACGAGGACGGGAGCTTCCCCGGAACCGGCAAGGCGAGCGACGTCGGCGATGACGCCGGGAAAGGCGCTACGATCAACGTTCCCCTTCCGCCCGGCAGCGGCGACGCCGCCGCGCTCGCGGTGCTTGACGACATCGTGATACCCGCGGCGGTTCGATTCCAGCCTGACTTGATTTTAATATCAGCTGGGTACGACGCGCACTGGAGGGACCCGCTCGCGGGGCTTCACTACAAAACAGGCACGTTCCACCGGCTTTCGGTGAAGCTGAAAGAGTTGGCGGACGAACTTTGCGGCGGCAAGATCGTGTTTTTGCTGGAGGGCGGGTACGACCTGGTCGGGCTAGGCGAGGGGGTTTCGGATTCGTTCCGTGCTTTGTTGGGGGATAAATCCGGGGAAACTTGTGGGAAAATAGACGGGCTAGTGGATGCGGATTTCGAAAAGGTTCGCAAAGTCCTCGCGCAGGCCAAGGCGACGCACCAGTTGTAAGTTTGTAACTTTAGGAATCGGAAGAAGACCATCCGCGAGCGGAAAGCGAGTGGATGGTCATTTCGACGCGAGGTTTTTTCGCCCGCCCCTGGGAAAAACCCGTCCAAAAACAACGAGAATGATGATAACAAATAAGATTGATGGAGCCGTCGAACCCGGGACTCGTCCCGCGACGCGTTCGCTGAGAGACTTTATGTCATAGTTACACTGACTCGCGGTTGGAAGGGGTTTTGGATTTTGGGTTTTTTCGTACAGTGCAAGTATACGTTTTGATTTTTCGAAATTTCAATCTCCTCGAGAGTCCTCTCACCTCGCCCGGACCTACTCTGCTCTCCCCCGGCCATTCTCCCCGTTTTCCCCGCTGGCCAGCCCGAACACGAACCTCATCCGGTGGAACTGCGCTCTTGACATGTGTGTGGAGAACGCGTCTGTTTCGTTTTCCGGCGCAACCCCGAGGGCTGAGGCTGAGGCGGCTGCGTTTGGTGTTGTTGTCGCCGACGCGATTCCAGACCCTCCGGCTCCGTCGCCCTCGCCGCCCCCGAACTCCGCCTGCCGTTCCCGAAACGCAAGCAGCCTTTCCTCGACGCTCCCACACACAAAGTACGTCACGCACCGCACCGGCCTCTTTTGCCCAATGCGGTGCACTCGGTTCGCGGCTTGTGCTTCGTCGCCTGGGGATAGAAACGGTTCCAGCAAAATCACCAAGTCCGCGTGCGTCAGGGTTAACCCGGCGCTCGCGCTGCCCGCGTGCAACAAAAGGACGTGACAATCCTCGTCGTCGCGGAACCGCTGCACCGCCCTCGCGGCGTCGTCTTCGGGACGCACCACGGTACGGGTTGTTTCGTTTCCATTCGTGTCAGTATCCGTTGCCGTTGCGGTGCCACCCGGGCCCGTGTTCCGCGACGACCCGCCCCGGCCTACACCGCCATCCACCAACACATTCCCGATGCCTTCCCAGGTAAGCGCGTCCGCGCAGTGCGCCAGGGCGTCCCTGAGCTGCGAAAACACAACCGCTTTGCCCGACCCGTTTGGGACTGCGATAGCTTCCCGCAGGTCGCTGACGACCGCGGATATTTTCGGCGACTGCCGCGCACAAGCCCGGTGCACGTGCGCCAAGAACCGCCCGCCGTCCATGGAAAGCGCGGGGTACCGCCCGTCCCGGTGGTCGGTTGGGTTTTCGTGTGAAGGCAGGGGAAGCCTGGCGAAGTCCGCGGGGGTCGCGGCGAAGGAAAATTTGGGTTTTGGGACGCGCGAACTTCCAACTGCGTCGTCCGTCGCGTTGTCGGTACCGGCGGAAGGCGCGGCGAGTGCTTTTCCTTTTCCCTTGCTGGTGTTTCCCGTAATAGTTTTAGTTTTGACTGTACCTTCGCCTTCACCGCGACCAGTACTTCCCGAGCCCCTTTCCGTACCTTCGCCTTTACCGCGACTGACGTCATCGTCACCATCCCCATCGTCATCCACCTCAACCTCGTTCGGCAGCAACCGAATCAACTCCTCGATGAAGAACGGTTTTCGGCACAGCGGGCACGGCGCGCCGCCCGAACTCGCGGCCGCGCCGTGCATGGGCGCGGCGTGGAACCTAGTTGTGAGCGGAAACGTGTCAGCAGTCTTTCGGGCCATGTTCGTGACTTGTATTCCGCAAACAGGGCACTTGCGATGTACGTAGTGCACAGGAAATAGTCACGAACGGGGCATCAAAAGAGGGAATGGGATTTGGAGTTGGGAAATACACTACGCACCAGGTCACCATGCACCGCGCGCACGCCAGGTGCATGCACCTCGCGATCGTGGGCTGCGTGGCGGGGGCGCAGCAAATGCAGCACTGCGGCGTTTTCCCGGTCGCGATGTCGTCCACCAAACCGAACCCGCTTTGCTTTACTGACGCGTGGTCCAGGGAAGTCTGGTCAACGCCGTTCACTCCCGCGGCGGCGAGCGCGCGCATGTAAGGCGCTAAGGTTCCGATTTCCTCAACAAGACGACACGCCCTGTGTTGCGTGTTCGCCACGGCGTCGCGCAGTAAATCCCGCACCGCGTGCGCGGCCAACGGGCCGTTTGTTTTCGAATGAAGCTTTGGCAAAACGTTTGAAAGAAGACTGCCGCCCGACCCGAGCACGCGAACCCCGCTCGGGGTCTCATCACGCCTCGTGGCTCGCGCTTGCTTCGCGTCACCTGTCGCGGCGCGGTACGCGTGCTGTAAGAGCTCCGGCGCTTTGTGCATCGCGCGCTTCGGTTTCGAGTCCGGGTTTGTGACATCCCTCGCCTGCGCGGCCGCGCGCGCGCGGTCCACGTTCAAGTCCGCCGCCGTTACCAAACACTCAAGCCGTTTCGCCAGAAACGCTCGGCGCAGAAACCGAAAGCCTAGCCGTTTGCGAAGAAAGATCGAGTCAACGCGCCTTCGTTCCGTTTCGGTTTCGGTTTCGAAATACGTCCCTGGCGCGGCTGTGATTGTAAAAGAAAGTGTCAGTCTTGTATGGGAAAACAGTCGTCCAGGATTTGGTGAAAGGCCAATACGTACCCGCGGCGTCGCCGAACAAATCAAACGCCGCGCCAGACGTGATGAGCTCCACCGCTAAAAGCCACCTTAGTTTGGGAAGGGGGGCTCTTGTGGCGGCGACGGCGTCGAGAGCGGCGGCATCCGCCGCCGACGCCACCGCGGTCGCTTCTTTCGTGCGCCCCGCTTTATTTTCCAACAAGGACAAGTCGCGGAACGTTTTCGCGCCTGAGAGTGTAAAAATTATCGTCAGTCGGGGTATGGGCAATCGCAGAGGCGGTGTGTGGTGATTGGGAAAGCCCCGCACCTTCGCAGCATGTTTCGTGCGTGTCGTCGTCCGCGCCCCCCGCGCGACACCCACAGCTCCATCCCGGACAGGCACACAGGTTCACCAACGATCCCGGGAACGCGTGTTGCAGACGGTGGAGTTTTGCCCTGCCGGCTTCTCTCCGGGCGCTCGCGGAGTTTCGGGCTGAAGAACCACAAAGCGCGTGTAGCTTGATTTGCGAAGTCGTGTCTTCCCTGTGGTCTCGGTCCCACGCCGCGCGCAGCAGCTTAAACACCCCGTCCGCAACGACCGCGAGCTTGTGCGCCAAGTCCGCGCCTCCCGCGTCCGCGTACGTCCGTGAGGTACCTCGCCACGCCTGTCGATCCGCTTCGAACGAAAGCATGTTCGCGTTTCGCAGCGCAAACGCAGACGCGACACGGCCCGTGTCCGCCGGGCTGCCGCGGTGCACTCGCGCCGCCGCCGCCGCCTGGTTGTAAAAGAATAAATGTCAGTCTTGTATGGGAAATCAGTCGGCGGAATGTGGTGAGTGGGAAATACTTACCGGCCCTGAATTGTTGGCCTCTCTCGGCGCCATCAGCTCAAGAAGCGCCAGCCCCGCAGGCAACGCGCGGACGCGGTCCACGTCCGCCGCAGCCGCGGCTTCCACCGCGCTCGCGTTGAGCTGGCCGTGTGCGTCTCGAAACCCGCCGTGTAAGCCTCGTCCGCCAGCGGCGTCGCGACCGCCCGCACCCCTCGCGCTCGCCGCGCGCATGGCTTCCTCCACCTCCCTTAGCCTCGAGCGCACCGTCGTGGCGCTGGTGGTGGCGCCTCGCACCAAACGCAAAAGCTTCTGCGCGAGCGCCCTGGCTGTGCGCACGTGATGCGCGGTTCCGCCGTTTCCGTTATTTTGCGTGCCAGACGCGCCGTCCACGAACAAAGTTTGTAACACCCCCCTCGCCGCGACCGATGCGTGATGTTCCAGGAAATTACACACGAACCGCTCGCTCGGGGCTTCGTGTGGCGCGCTGCCGTGCGTCACTACTCGCAACTCAGTGCGCGCGCTGGGAAGCGTGAGCAACGGAGTGCCATCCGCAACTCGGCGCTGCGCTTTCGTGTGCCTGACGCAGACGCCTCGTAACAACGCGTGTACAAGCCGTAAGCACTCCGGGTCTTTGTTCACAAAAGGCGACCCGATCCGGTGCGCCCAGAACCCGTCAACGCGGTCGGACAAACAGAAAGGCCACACCCCGAGAAAATGCAACTCCCCGTTCAAGTCGTCCACGCTTCCGTGTAACGGCGTGCCGCTGACCATCCACCTGAAGTCGGAGTGCAGGTCCGCGCACGCCACCGCGAGCTGCGTGGTACTAGACCTCACCATCTGACACTCGTCAAGCACCACCCGGCGCCATTTGATTTTCGTTAAAATCTTGGAATCGGATTTATTTTCGGGACTTGTTTTACTCTTTCCCGAAGTCGCCTCGCGTTGCAGCTGCGGGTACGTGCACAGCACTACGTCTGCATCCGCCAAAGCGCGAGCGCGTTCGTGGGTCGGGGTCTTGCTACCTCCGCGGTTGCCCTGGTACACTTTTACGGAAAGAAAACCATGCGCGACACACTTCCCGCACTCCGCTTCCCACTGTCGTAACAGAGGCGGCGGCACCACCACGAGCGTGGCGCGCGAGGGGATTTTTTCGGCGGCGGCGTTTTCGTCACTTTCAGCAGACTCTTCCTTTTCTTTCGCATGACTACTTTCTTTCGCGCTCCGCCTGGCCTCCTCCATATCCGCACAAACCAGCCCAAGCACCTCCACTGTCTTGCCTAAACCCATCTCCTCGCACAACATCCCGCCCCGGCAAACCGGCGGTTCCTCAAGCCGAAGCTCGCCCGCGAGTGGGAAGTACCAGAATTTACCCTCGGAGGTCGTCGAGGGTTTTGCTTTTTTCGTTTGCGATGCAGTTTTTTTCCCAGACGATTTCGACGTCAGTAGTTCAGTCTCGTCTTCATCCATCGCTTCCGCGTTTTCATCACCACCCAATCCACCCTCCGTCTCCTCAACGTCGTAATCATCACCCCACCTCCTTTCTTCCCAGAACTGCCCGTTCAGCCCCCGTACTGACGTTTCCTTGTCCCGCATCCAAAACAGGGTTTGTTTCTGAAAATCCAGCATCTCGACTTTCAGCCCGGCCGGCTGTTGGGCGCTCGGCCCGCCCTCCGTGACCGCCGCGGCGAGCAGGCCGGGCAGGGTGAACTGGTCCACTTCACCAAACTCGGCTTGGTCAACCTTGAACGCAGGGTCGTAGTGCGTCGCGGGCGACACCGGGTGCGTGGGCGGCGCAACCGGAGTCAAGTGCTTGACGATGAAGTTCACGTTGTCGTCCGCGATGAGCTCGAAAATCAGGCGGGAACAATACACCGCAAACGTCAGGGTCGTTGAGGATGCCTGCGTTGAGGTTGAGGTTCCACTTGAATCAACCGACTCGGACAGGGACCCAAACCCGACCACGCACACGCATCGAATCAGCGGGACCTTCCACGGTGACGTAAACGGGAGCGTCGCGGCGGCCAGTGCGGCGACCAGCGACGGACCGTGGGGCTCCGCGATCGTCACCGCCCCCGTGTCCAGCGCTTCGTACAGTTGGCCGATGGGCAACAACCCCCCCCCGTGTCCGGGCTCGCCGAAGCTGTTCCAAGTCTCGCACCCGTCCGTGTGCCTGTGGTCGAGAGTAACGTTTTTGTGCGTTTTCTGAATAGGCGCGGCGAGGGATTGGAGAAGATTAACTATTGACGTTTTCTTTTGCTTTTTTTGGCCACGTTTCGTTTTTGCATTTTCGCCATCGGCTGTGTCGTCCCCGTTCCCATCCCCCTCGCCCTCCCCGAGCACCACGGTGAGCTCCGCGGTGCCTAGCAACCGAACTTCCCTTGATACCCGCGCCGCGGCTCGGTCCGCGGAGTCGTTCCAATCACGAGGCGGCCGCGTGTACACCCCGACGCCGTTTTCGAACGGGTCCTCGAAAAGAATGGTCGGCGGGAACCGCTTCGCGCGGTCCAGCGGCGCGGGCGGCACAACCTCCGCCTTGACACGCTTCGGCTTCGACGCAATCGACGCCGCCGCCCCCCCCTCGCGTTTCCGCGCGCGAGGCGGCATGCCCCACGAAGGAAGCGCGCCGGCCAACGCGTGGGACCCTTCTGCTGCGACCGCAAGACGAGATCTGGAGGTTTCGGCATTGGCCTTTCGAACTGTTTGTTTTTTTTACGGAAAGGACTTGAGTTATTCTTCACAAATCCTCGGCTCTACACCCTCTCTACTCCACGAACGGCATGGGGCACTTGCTCCCCCCCCCTTTCGTTTCGATGCCTTTTTCGAACCACCCTTTCCCGATGTCCTTCGCGGGTTTGAGGGCGGCCCAGTTTACTTTATCGGAGTCCGCAGCGCTCGTTTTCGTTTCCCGCCGCCGCGCGTTGACCAGCATCCCGTCCCGCGTGTGAATCGTCGCGCCGCTGTTTTTGCAAAGGAAAAGGGTCAGTCGGGACCGTGACTCGTGTGAGTAAACAGTCGGCGGATTCGGGCCTCCACAGTGCACTTGTGATGTACGTAGTGCACTTCCTTTTAATGACTAGTGGACGTCACAGAGGGGCTTGAAACAGTGTGTTTGGATTTGGGAAACGCGCAAGGCCGTACCTGGTCATCACCACGTCGTGCCCTTCCACCAGGGTCATGTCGACTCGTTTGAACAGCACGGCCCAGATAGACATGCCTTCTAGGACGGCGAACTTATCCCCGGGGCACCGCCGAGGCCCCGCGCTGAAGGGGACGTACCGGTACCCCGTGTTGAGTTCGTTCGGCTGCCCGTTGACTAGGGGGCCGAACCGCATGGGTTCGAACTGTTGCGACGCGGGTCCCCAGCTGGCCGGCGAGCGGTGCAGGTTGTATATGGATACCAAAATGTCCTGCCCTGATGGTATCACACCCAGGTTGTGCGGAAGCGTATCTTCAACAACGCTCCGCCGGGTGTACACAGGCGGCTGCGGGTAAAGACGCATGGATTCGTGGAAACACCGCTCCAAGTACGGTAGTTTGGCCATGTCGTCGAAGCACGGGAACGGCTTGTCCCCCAGGACTGATACCAAACAAAGAAAGTGGTTAACGTCGTGTATTGGGCGATGTATGGACAAACAGTCACCAGCTTCGGTAAAACAGTGTTAGGATTTGGGAAATGCAACACGTACCTTCGTCCAGTTCCGCTTGTAGCAACCTGAGCTGTTCCGCGTTTTCCGGGCGCAGCAGTTCGAAGGTTCCCCAGGTCAACACGCTCGCGGTGGTTTCGTGCCCCGCCACGAGCAGTGACAGCAAGTCGTCCCGCAACTGCGTGGACGACACTTCTTCCCTAGCCGCGATGAGGTACCGAAGCACGGACGGGTTTGAGTCTGTTTGGGTAAAAAAAGAAAAGGTGTCAGTCTTTCGTCACGTGCACGAGGGATTGGCAAGAGTAAACAGTTGGGAGTTTGGAAATACGCACCGTTCAGGTAATCCCGCGCCCACGCCTCCGCCCCCCCCGCGGCCTCCTCCTCCAAAACCATCTTCTTCGCATCTTCTACTAACTTAGAAGTTACCTCCTGGATCACCGCGACCGCGTCCATTGCGTTCCTTTGTCTGATACGTAAAAAAGAAAGTGTCAGTCTCTCGTGGTTTGTATGAGGGATTGGAAAGGGTATAGGAGTGGGTCTGGTAACAGTTGCCAGTACTCTGAGTTCTGGTACTCTGAATACTGGTAAATGTTACGTACGCCATACAGGGCAGTAAACAGTCGGCGGAACGTGGTGGGTGGGAAATACTTACCGAGGCGACACCGCGTACAGAAACGGCTCGGGCAGGCGCCACGTGGGTAACAAGTCCATGCTCCGCGTTTCCACCTCCTTCAGCGCCGTGTACGTGGCTTGAATCACAGGCGCTGCTGAAGTAAGCGCTTTGAAGTCGTAGTTGAATACGGAAATCCCTATTATATCAAGCGCGGTTTGCGAGAACTTGCTTTCCATGTTCAGACGTTTCTTCGCGCCGTCTGGTTCGACAGCGGCTTGCGCCAGAATCAAATCCACCATGCGTTCGGCGCACGGCCCGAAACACCGGTCCACCATCAGTTCTATGTACCTGCGGTGCAGGGAAGGCGCCACGGCTTTGCGGCGTATTTTCCACGCCTCGTTCTCCTGAAGCGCTACCCCTAGTCCGAACAGAAACTCACCCGCCTCGGCGATGGTTCCTTTGATGTATTTGCTTCCGTAGTTGAAAAGGATCTGCTTGATGCAATCCGGGTCGCTCACCACGACGTAGGAAGTTACTGGGCCGGTCGGAAGCAGGTAAACAGGGCCGCTTTCCGTCATCCACTTGAACAAAGGCACGAACAAACCGCCCCCCAGCAAACCGGTGATGTCCTCCATCTTCGCATCCGCGACCGGGATCTCGCTGTTGCCGCCCCACAGCCGGTTGAGCTGCGTCAGCCAATCCGGCGCAGCCATCGTCGCGCCCGCGCCGGCTTTGTTGGAAATAGCCGCCTGGTCGGGATCGGACGCGAACTGGATGCTGTCGATGTCGTCCTCGTTCCACACCGCGGGTAAGGTCTCGGGTGTGGCGGCGGCAGCGGCGGTTTCCGGTTCCTGGATCGACGCGCGGACGACGCGCGCGACTTGACGACGCGCGGATCGAATGTGGGTCGTGAGGGTTCCGGTGGGTTTCGCAACGGAGGGGGCGCGTCGTGCCCCGAAACGCGCCACGGGCACCGTCGCGGGTGCGGCGAGAAGCATGACACCAAACATCGGCGTCGACCGCAACACAACCTGGGTTGTGTGCGCGGGGGTGTGGCGTGGCGACGCAGACTGCCAACGCAGGTGCACCAGAACACCAGATGGATAACAAAGCGGGACGAGGCGAGATTGCCAAATCGCACGAAATCTGGAAATCTGGGGACAGGTGGGAGCTTGAGGTTTGAACCGACCCTTGCGTCCCGCCCCTGCTGCTCAAAGAGCCGTGCGTACTCGTCGCGCTTGGGACGAATTACCGTACTCCGCTTGGGTGATCCTGACGAGGACGGTATTTCGACGAGAACGACGCGTGCGGATTTCGCGATGATGCCTCAACGACGACGAACGTGGTCGGTATCTACGGTGGTTCCGGCGTTTTTCGTGTGGTACCGGTGGCTACCAACCGACACCTGAAAGAAATGGCGTTTCCAAGAAAGCGCAGACAATCAGGAGACGAAACGTTGTTTTTCCGACCTCCGCAGCCAAAACGTGAGTCGTCGCTCCACGTGCAGCGACTGGTCACACTCCCGCGCGCGCGGGCGCGCCAGGATCATGTCAAGTCACACGGAACGTGACCTCCCGTCGAGCATCGGGCCGACCGACGTCTCACCGTTAACGCGCGTCGACACACGCTCTTTGAGCGACCGCACGTTTTCGGAACCCGCTCGTGTCCCGAATCGGGCGGCGACGCACATCGGCGGGGCCGATCTCGTGGGACGCGACGACGACGAAACGATGCCGGCAGTGGTCGGCCGGGTGACTGCTTCCGAGGACCAGGCTGTGTTCGGCATGGCCGATACCGTCTCAAAAGACGGACCCTCTGACTCCTCCGAAGACCTCGCACCGGACCCCGACCCGGTCGCGGACGCGACGATGGCGAAGATCTTGAGCTCGCACTCCACGACCCGATTGGGGAAAAAGTCAAGTTCCCGGGAAAACGCGGCGGCGGTCAGGGAAGACCCTGACGCCGCGAACGCCGGGGTGAAACCCGGGTGCCACCCCGATCGGGGGTTCGGAATCGACCCCGAGGTCGGCGGCGCGGTGTTAGGGAGCCGTATTAACCAACCGGGGTACAAAACCACCAACCAAAAAGACACACAAACGTCTCCGGGGGCGAAAACAAACGCGAACTCGTTGGAATCGACGCCACCCGGGGGGGGTGGTTTTTCGCGCCGGCTTCAGCGGTTCGCGACTTTAGGGCGCGCGTTTTTCCCCAGCTCCACGCCCCCAAGCGACGACGACGGCAAGCCCCCGATAAGGCTAAGAAGGACGTCTTCCTACTACGGCTTCGCCAACGACCGACGACACGATTGGTCTCCGAAAAAGGAGACCAACTTCACCAATCCGTGCGGCGCGTTCACAAACAAAAAACACGACGCAACGGAGTGCGGGGAGGACGATTTTCTTCGCGAGCGCCGCGTCCTCGCGCGACGCCGGGACGAGCTCGCGACGTTCCGCGGCAGGGTCGCTGGTAGTGGCAAGCTCATCGCGAGTGCGCTAGCGGGTCTGCTAGCCGGGGTGGTGCTTTGGGCGATGACCACGGTTACCGCGCAGCTCACCGCCCTGAAGTTTGACTACACCAAGACGTTACTCACGCTCCGCGTTGAGGAACCCGGAGTCAACGCCGCGAACGGCGGGTCCGACGGCGGGTCCGAGGCGCACAACCTGTTCACCGCCTGGGCTTTTTACGCCGGGTGCGCCGCCCTCGCGATCGGCGTCACCGCGGCGTACGTGCTGCACCCGCACGGCGCGCCCATGTCCCGCGGCAGCGGTATTCCCGAGCTGAAAGGGTACCTCAACGGCAACCGGCAACAAGGCTTGTTCCACTGGCGCACGTTTTTAGGGCGCTCCGTGGGGATCTGTTTAGTGATCACCGCGACGATGCCGTTCGGCAGGGAAGGCCCTTCCGTGCACATCGGCGCGTGTGCCGCGAGCGCGGTGCTGAACCTTGTGCCGTGGCGGTCGAGGTGCGGGGCTTTTCCACTCACCACGTTCCGCCTCTGCGATTGCCCATACACGACTGACACTTTTTGTTTTACAATCAGATTGGGATGGCAGCCGTCGCCCGAGGAGAGGCGGCAGATTTTGCAACTCGGGAGCGCCGCTGGCGTGGCCGCCGCGTTCAACGCGCCGATCGGCGGCTTGCTGTACGTCATGGAAGAAGTCGCGAGCTCGCTTCCGCACGACTACGTGTGGAGGGCGATGCTGGCGGCCGGTACGGCGGTGGGGAGCGCGCAGATTCTGTACACCGTGAACGAAGGCCGGGTTGATTACTCGTCGCTTGTGATCACCGATCCGGACTCGAGCACGGGGTGGTCGCCGAGCGACCTGCCGCTCATCATTTTGCTCGCCATAATCGCAGGGGCGTTCTCCGCCCTGTTCACCTTGGTCGCGGATTTCTTCGGAGGCTTGCGAAGGAAAGGCGCTGAGGAGGAGGAGAATGACAACGACGAATCAATGAACGGCCGAAAGGAACCAACCTTTTTAAAAAAACTGAAACGCCGCGTCAAAAACATGTACCACAGCCGCCTCGGCGCGTGGTGCGACGCCGTGGTGGGCGCGGTGCTCGTGGCGACCGCGCAGGTGGCCCTGCCCACGCTGTTCCCGTGCCGCCCCGCCCCGGAGATGGTGTCGGGAACCGCGTACAACGGCCGCAGGCTGTTGGGTGGGGATTTCGGGGACGACGCGGGGCGGGCGGGTTTGGGGACGTACTCGCCGGCGCGGTTTGGGGACGAATCGCACGAGGAACGGAACTCCGGTTTCCTCGCCGGACACGGCCGTTCCCTCCTGTCAAGCGCCGTGTACATCCCACGCACGTTCGTGCAGTACACGTGCCGAGATGGCGACTTCAACGAAATGGCGACGCTGATGCTGCAGAACGAAGAAGGCGTGGTGAAGCACCTGTTCGCCAGGGACGACATGTACAGGTACGGCCTGATTCGCGTTTCCCAAATCACGCGGCGCGCCGTTTCCGCCGCGCCGGGGTTGAGTCCGCCGCGGTGATTAAAATGAAGCACCCCAAACACAGCACAGACGCACTGTTTTACCTCTAACGCGCCTGTCACGGTTCAGACCGATGGCCGGTGACTATTGACCAGGCCATCGTCCAATACACATACCGATTACCCCTCCCTGTTGTCCACACATCGTCCAATACACGCCCGACACAGTACACTCAAGACTGACCCTTTTTTTGAACAATCGCAGCGAGGAGTTGTTCGCGCCCACCACCGTGTTGGCGTTTCTTTGCTACTTTTTCGTCGCTGCCAGCGTCACTTTCGGCGGCGCGTTCCCCGCTGGGGTGTTCATTCCCAACATGCTCATGGGCGCCGCTACTGGGCGGTTGTTTGGGTCACTCGCGGAGATGATTAACTCGAGCGCCGCTCCTAAAGGCACCTACGCCCTCATAGGAAGCGCCGCCATGCTCAGCGGGTTCACGCGCATGACCGCCGCCGTGGTGGTGATAATAATCGAAGCCACCGCCAGCTTGGACGTCCTAGCGCCGATCATCCTGGCGTGCGTCATCTCACGGGCCACCGCGGCGTACCTAATAGGCGCGTCACTTGACGAAAGGCTTATCATCGCCAAAGGCGTGCCGTTCCTGGAACAAGGTGCGGCCTTGCAGTAACCCTAATCCCGCCGGTGGTTCTTTTTCACGGAGTACCGTGTTAAATTGACACAGTACTAGTGACTGTTACCATGATAACTGTTACCCAGTCAGACAGTACTACCCACTGTTACAAGACTCACTGTTACCAGACCCACTCCGTCTTCCCTTCCCAATCCCGGATATACCGATTTTACGAAAGACTCGAGACTGACACTTTCTTTTTTTTATCGGAAGACGCGCACCCGCACACCGCGGCGTTTAAAATCGGCGACGCGCTTTTAGACGCGGAGAAGTCGCGCGGAAGCGTGATCGCGTTCCGCCCGCGGGAGAATCTGCGGGTTCTTCTAAACGCACTGTTGCTCACTGACCACAACGCGTTTCCGGTGCTTGAAGATGTGCAGAAAAGCGAAAAGATGGTGGGTTTAGTAACTCGGGCGATGTTACAGCGGGTTTTAAGGGTGGTGCTTGAAGAAACCGACGACGAAACCGACGACGAAGGTAAGCACAGGGACGCGCGGACCAGCGAAGTCCGCGTGGAAATTGATTCGGGTTTAGGTAGTTCCGACGACGCGCTCGGGGGTCACGCGAAAGTTGGAAGTTCCTTTTCCTCAAAATCGGGAAAAAGCGTTGCATCCTTAGGCTCGATGAGCGACAAAAAAGAAAAGCCGTTCCATTCCCGAGCCTCGTCGTCACCCGCGATTGACGAGTGGAGCGTGGAAAACTTCAGAAAGAGCGACACGAGTTCCCCGCGGTTCAGCGGAACCTCGAGCCGCGATTTAACAACGGACGCGCACGCCGTTTTGAGCGACGACGACGAGCACGGCGCGAGCGACTTGCGCGCGCAGAAAGAGGGGGGCGAGTTTCTATCGGTCGTCGCGAGGTGGTTCAACGCGGGGGACAAAAAACACACGGCCGGCCGGACGTGCGGTGTCGGTAAAAAGAGCCTCTACGCGCTTAACAGGAAATCCGTCTCCGTCAGCGCTAAAATGACGGCGGCGGTGATGGAGGCGGATTCGGTGCCGACGCACGCGCGCGCCGGGGACGAGAACCACTTCGACGAACTAAAAGAGGGCCTCGTGAGGGAAATACGGCAAGGCCTGAAACACGTCCGCGAGCCTCAGCTAAGGCGGATGGTTGACCTGACGCACGCCGTGGATAAAGCGCCGTGGTGCGTGGACGCGAACACGCGTTTGGGGCGCGTGCACGCGTTGTTCGCCCGACTAGGCGTGCGGCACCTCTGCGTGACCGCCGACGGCGGGGGCCGATTGGAGGGCATCATCACGCGGCACGACCTGATCCGGGTCCACCGTGAGGCGGAGGGGCACGGGAAACGGGACTAACTCCTGATGGGGGGACTGTTGAGTACTGCGGGAGGAGTACTGTGAGGTCATACACATTTACTTTATCTTGAAAAACCAAACTGTTTTCCATTTCCCCAACTCTCCCAAAACACGCGTCTCTCGTCACGCCGTTCCTCGCGCGCTTAGAAACGCCGCGCGTGCGTTTTTAGTGGTTTCGGAACACCCCGCCAGCGCGTCATCCAGCCCCCCGGCCGCGATGAGCGGTCGAATTCCAGGCGTGCCGTCGTTGCACCCGCCGATTGAGTTTCCGTTGATAAAAACGTGCGGAATACTGGCGCGCCCGTGGTACAGGTTCGCCAGCGCCGGCGCGAACCCCGCGCCGCCTTTCGTTTTGTTCCACTCAACCGCGGTGAAAGGCACGCCTTCTGCTTTCAAAGCTGATTTCGCAGCCGCGCTGAAAGGGCAGTACGTCGCGCTGAAGATGACCACGTCGTCGCTTGCGATGAGGGCTTGGACTGTTTTTACGCTTTCGTCCACGTCGTATTCTCCGCCCGTGAAGACTGACGCTAAAAACGCGGTGGCTTTGGTTTTCATGGGACTGTTCACCATCCAATCCGGCGCGGGGTGCTCCACCAGCCACCCGCCTATCGCGTCGTACGCAGACCCGAGTGGGGCGAAGAGCCCGACGGAGACCAAGCGGCGGGAGCTTCCGGACCCTGGCTCGTCTTTCCTGACGTCCACCGGATTCGACGTTGTAACTCCTTCCTGTTCATTTTTGGCCACGGCCGGGCGGACCACCAGATGTCCACGTTTTCCACCCACGCACCTCGTGTTCACCCCAGTGGAACGGACACGCGTGGTGAGCCCTGTGTGTGTCGCGGGCACACGACACAGGTCGCGCGACGTGTCGCACGCGCGACGCGAAGAGCACGCGGGCACCACCGCGAGCGCCGACATGACTGACGCCACGGAAGCGTGACGACGCAGACGCGTTTTCGTGGCCTTCCGATTCTGTGGCGGTCGTTCGAGTTTCAGCACTTTCGTTCGATGGCAGCAGGTTTATCTGTTCATTGCATCGCGACGCCGCCGTGCCGCCGGCGCGCCTCACCCCTTCCCCGATGGCGTTCCCTGTCACCGCGCTTCTCGCGTTCGGTGCGTACGCTGGTGTGATGTTCTGGTACGCCGTCCCGGGCGCCGGGTACCTTCCCGCGGGCGCGGTTGATGTCCCTGGGTGGATCGGCGAGCTTTCCCTTTTCTTACCCACTGTCGCTACGGTGTTGTACCTCTCCATGTGTTACTTCGGCCCCAAAGTAATGGCGACACGCAGCGCGTTCGACCCGAAGGGGTTCATGTTAGTGTACAACGCGTACCAGACCCTGTTCAACGCTGTGACTGTTGTGATTTTCGTCGCGGAAACGCACCGAGTCGGGGTACGCGCGTGGGGAGGCAGGTTGAGCTGGAGCAATCCGGAATCGTTTTGGATCTGCAACGCCATCTGGTTACACTACAACAACAAGTACTTGGAGTTACTGGACACGTTATTCATGGTGCTTCGCAAGAAAAACGCCCAGCTATCCTTCCTGCACGTGTATCACCACTGCCTGCTAATCTGGGCGTGGTGGATGGTGTGTTTCGTGATTAAAAACAACGACTGTATCGACGCGTATTTCGGCGCCTGCATGAACGCGGGCATTCACGTCGTGATGTACTCCTACTACTTCATGGCGTTGGTGGGCATGAAGTGCCCGTGGAAAAAATACATCACGTTGGCACAGATGGCGCAGTTCGCCATCGTATTCGCGCACGCCGTTTTCGTGATTTGGGACGGCCACTGTCCGAAAATACTGCCCTACTCGCAGATGTTCGTCATGGCCAACATGCTGGTTTTGTTTGGCCAGTTCTACCGGAAGAGCTACGCGGCGAAAAAAAAAAAAAGCGCGGCGGGAAAGAAGAAGAAATAACGCGCCGTTTCGCAGTCTTGTGATATCTATTTATTAACTATTAAAGGCCGGGTACCCGTACACTGGTCAGAAGTGTGACGTGGGAAAAAAGTAGATGACTCTCCACTCACCTGTACACTGGTTTAGTTACGTTCACCTCTACAACGACGGTTTGGTGACTTTAAACATGATGAACTGCCGGTTTCTTTTCCGCGCGAAACTTTTCTTCTCAAACCCGCACATGCGCGTGGTCAAGTCCCTCAACTCCATTTCACTGAAGAACTGGTTAAACGCACCGCCCGTGCCCACCCCTGAATCTTTGAAAAGCCCGCTCAGCTGTTGCGTCATCTCGTCGTTCCCAACAATAGCGGTCGGGTCCAGAAATGTGGACGCGACGAACACGCCGCCCGGTTTCAGCACGCGCGAAATCTCGGCCACCGCCGCGCTCGGGCTTGGCCAGCAGTGCATCGCCGCGCCCGCGTGCACCGCGTCCAGGGATGAGCTCGCGAAAGGCAACCGCCCGACGTCCGCTTTGACGAACACGAGGGAAGGTGAATCGTCACTGTGTTCCGAGGTCATCATTTTACGGAGCCTCGTGTCCCCCAAACAGTACTCCCTGGTTTGCGTCATCATGGTTTCTGAAAAGTCCGACGCCACGACGGTCGCGAACTTTCCGCTCGCAGCGAACCGTCTGGAGAACAGCCCCGAGCCACATGACACGTCTAAAACAACACCCCCCCACGCACCAACCATGTACTCCATGGCGTATGCAGTCTCCTCATCTTCCCCGGGGAAACCCGCCCACGCGAAGGACTGGCGCCAGCCGTTTTCGTACACGCGGCTGATGAGTTCGTTCTGGAAAAGTTTGGTGCCGCTCTTCTGGGGAGGTTCCTTGTACGCCCCTTGTGCGTTTCCAGCATCGAGGCACAGGTCTATTATACCAGATTCTGTGGGGAAGCTCCGGTTGCATTTGGTGCAGGTTTGGCAGTTCACGGCTTTGAACGGGGTTAAACACACGGGGCACGCCAGATGGACGCGTGGTTGTTTTGGGGACGGAGCATTCGCATCGGTTGTTGGTAACGACATGTCGTCCGTCGACGTCGCCTTCGTGGATACGACTCGTTTCGGGGTGGCTACGCTTCGTCGGGGCACACGCGCCGTCACGGGCGCGTGACCGGGGGCGTGCACGCGAGCGGGAACCAGCAGCATGGCCGTGCGCTGCGGTGTGGACAGTTGCGTTTTCTCGGCACCCATCCTAGAAAAGTGACGTCGATTTTCTGATTTATGAGATCTTCCGTTTGATGAGACGAGTCGCGAAGGTTTCCCGGGTGCATCGTACTCCCGTATTCCGCCCCCCCGCTCCGGCGCGACACAGTCTGTCGCGCACCGAACGCACAGGTACACGCACGCGTGGGTCTTTTCTCGGGTGCAGCTTGCTTGCATGGCGTCGATGGCGTCCATGAACGCGCACTGCGCGTCCTTCGGCGCGACAAAGAAAACCCTACTCTCTTCAAAGCGAGGCGGATTCAGGGGTGGGGCGCGTGGGTTGAGCGCAGTTTCCACGGACAAGCCGGTGGCAACACGTTCCGCCAAGCCGGCAACGTCCGCCAGCGGTTTCATCCCCGAGGAGTTCCAGACCCAACCTGGCACGAGAAAAACCATCCTGACCCCCGGGGACACGGCGTTCCGCAACGGCGTCTCTGGGTTGAGCTCGAAACAAATCGAGCTCATGGGTTTGGGCCCGGATCAGGCGTTCCGAAGGCCAGTTGTGAACCCGTTTTCCATTTCCGCCAGGGCTTCGTATTCAAACGAAATGCCGTCCGAGGCGAACGGTGGGCCCGCGAGCATGGTCACCGCCATCGCGGGCGGCGGCCAGAGCCAATACGCGGGCGGGTACGGATTCTCCATGAGCGGCGGCGGCGGCGGCGGGGCGGGCCCGCCGCCTGATTTGCCCTCGCTTCTTCTCAACGCGAGGATCGTGTATATCGGCATGCCCCTGCTCCCCGCCGTTACCGAGCTCGTCGTCGCGGAACTGCTTTTCCTGAACTACGAACAGAACGACCGCCCGGGGTACATCTACATCATGAGCGGCGGATCGATCAACGAAAAAGGCGAAGCGATCGGCGTGGACAGCGAAGCGTACGCCATCCTGGACACCATGCGGTACATCCGGCCGAAAATGCACACCGTTGCGGTTGGGAAGTGCTACGGCAACGCCGCCATGCTGTTAGCGTCCGGGGACAAAGGGTGCAGGCACGCGCTTCCAAACGCGCAGATCATGACGCACCCGCCAAAGCTTAACCGAACCTTCGACAGCAGCGTCAACGTCCAGATCAGGGCGAACGAGATCCAGGTGTGCGAAGACACGTACATGGGGTTCATGAGCGAGTTCACGGGAAAGGACGTGGAGCAAGTCACGAAAGACCTGGACAGACGAAGGTACTTCACCCCCACCGAAGCCATCGAGTACGGCCTTATCGACCGGATCATCAAGAAAGGATCCGACGTGTTCGAACGCAAAGACTACGAAGCGGAGCGCATGCAAGAAGAAGCCATGCGCAGCCGGTGAGGTACACGGAGTGTGTTTGGACATCGTCCCGAATTTGTAACAACCCCATCTTTTAGAATATACACTTGTCGTAACCCAGGGTAATTAAACCCGGGAACTACACCCACCGCACTAGGTAACACTATAAAGTAGTACTAAAGACCGCACTAAGAACTCGAAGACGTCCTTAATTGTCCAATAAAGACTCCAACCCCGAACCCTTTTCTTCTTAGCCTCCAAACCTGTTAAACCTTGTTATTTTCCCTCAGCAATTCGTCCGTTTCTTCCTTTGTTTGCACCTGTTTCCCGCGTTGGTACACCGCGAAGCCTATCATGGAAATCAGGTACCCCACCACCTGCGTGCCGGTTATCGCGCTTCCCAGCAAAACCACCGACACTAAAATCACGAGCGTGTTCTTCACCTGGCCCATCACCTTGAAGGTCAGCGAGGATGTTGATTTAATTACCGCCAGGGTTAGCAGGTTCACCAGAAACCCGAGGAACGCGGCACACGCGTACTTATGCGGTGACTGCAAAATCTTCCCCAAGCCGTTTTCTTCCATCAAAGCGCGTCGCTCGAAGATCAGAATGCCCACCGCTAGGAATCCAAAACTCGCAGGCGCCATCACGTACAAACCCTCTACTAACTCGAACCGCAGGTTTCCTAACAGGTACTGCAGCACGGCCATGCGGCAGGCTTCTGAAAACTCGCTCGCGAACATCATCAACACGCCAATCCACGCAAACGCGATCTCGCCGTACGCGGCGAGGGCGGTGCCGAAGGTTAGGATGGCGACGCCGAGCACGGTCACCCGGTGCGGCTTTTCTAAACCGGCGCCTACTAAAACGATCATCGTAACACACGGCACCGCCGCTTTCAGCATTTGAATGAAACTCACGCTTAAAAAGAGGTAGGTGTAGTTCCCTAGGGCCAGGGAAAAGGACGCGAAGAACCCGATCGGCACCACGTGCCGTACGTACCACCGCAAGGAAACGTCTTTACTCTTTTCCAGCTTACAAACACCGGAATTCACAAGAACGCTCGAGATCGTCCAGCTCGCGCCTAAACCCATGGAACAGAGGGTCATGGGGTAGTGGAACCCGTCCTGGTTCAGGAGGTACGAGTTCAGGAAAATCAGCCCAGAAGACGCGCAGCCCCAGGCTATGATGTAAAACAAAGCCACGGCGAGGCTCTGTGGGGGATCGGGAGGGCACAGCGTCAGACGAGACTCTCGCGGTGTTTCGGTTGGCGCGACCGATTTCGACGGGACGATGGGTGTGCTGTGTCGGGGTGCTGCGAAACGCAAAAGACCACACACAGACGGGCAAGCGCGTACCCTCGACTGGGCCTTGGCCATCGCGGTTTGGTCTCCCATCACGCCGTTGCGCGACGCCGCGCGATGTGGTGGCGGATTGGATCCTTCGCTGATGACTGTGTTCGGCCAAAAACGAAAGCAAATCTTCACTGGCAAAGAGGGGGAAATAAAGTTACACTGCTACTCCTCACGCCGCCGTCGCGACCGCCCCTCGCTTGACAAACGCTTCCTGCGCCGCTCGCGCGCACAGGTCGTAAGCCGCGACCTCGTTGCCGCACACCAACGTGTTCTCAGAGTTTTGCGTGTAGCACAAGCGACACGCCTCGCGCTCCGCGACGCACGGCGCTTCGCGTCTAATCATCAAGTGGTGTTTCGATTGCACTTCTGATGCTTTTTCGCGCACCAAATCCAGCTCCGCAAGTTCGCTCTTCAAAAGCAACTCACCCACGCGTAGCGATCGCGCCAGCGCGTTGTCAAGTCCAGGGAACATCGGCCGAAACTCGGCAACCGCGTCGGCGTCACCCACCGCGCCCATCGCGGCGAACGTTTGAAGATTGCGGAACTGTTTTTGTTGGGCCGACCCTCCAACACTTTTTCCGGGTATATTTTTCGTCACCCCCACAGGGTCACCCGAAACGCGGTCAACGCGTTGGCTGGTGCTGACCGTGTCCCCATCAAGCGTATCGATCAAACGCCGGCTGATCTGTGTGGGAATTGTGTGACGGGTTGGGTGGTCAGACAAACAGGCGAAACGCGGGGACGCGGAAGAGGAGGGGGGAGGGACAAAAAGAGGGGCGGGCGCGATCCTCCACGGAAAACTACCCCATCGGATCATTGTAGTTTGGCGGGATGAAAGATAAGCGCAAAATCGCGTTCAGTTCGCACTCTCGCCGCACCTTTAACCCGACCTTCCCGTCGGGGTTCACCATCGGCCGGAGCCGTTGCGTGGATCCAGCGACGCCCATGTCACCCGAGGGCGCGCGACGCGTTGTGGGGACGCAGAAATATCGGAAAAGCATTGTCGGGTAAAATAGGACAAGGCACCCAAAAGCCAAAACAACGTGTCGTGTGCCACACTCGACGCGGCGGTCAACACATGTCCTTGTCTGGTTTCTTGCACTCCTTCGCTGTTGGACACGCGACACGAATAACAAGGTGCTTCCCAGCCGCGGTATCTTCTTCCGTCATCCCTCGCGAACGAAGCGTCGGCGGTTTCTTTTCCTCACAGGTTCTAGTTCATCGCGCAGCACTCTCATCGAGTCCAACTAGAGGCAATAACTCTTCCCCTAGTCCAACCGCGATGAATCAACACAACAAAACCGATGACGACCGCGACATCGTCCGAGGACCGTCGCCCGGCCCCGGACGCGCCGCGTTTGTCATCTTCAACAACGTCGTGTCCACCGTGGGATGGCCCACTGGGTTTAAGGATTTCGTCGGTCAAGACAACGACACAGTCACCACGCAAACAATCTTGGCGTTGAGGTGCTTGGACCAAAGACTGCGCGCGGCGGGGACAAACAGACGCCGGATACTCGAAGTCACCGTGTTTCTCGCCTCCGTCGCGGAGGACAAAGACGCGATGGACCAAGTGTGGCAGAACTGGTGCCCCGAGGGGTGCGGGGTTTCGCGAGTCGTCGTGGGCGCGGAGCTGGCGCAAGGAGTGAGGGTGTTTTTTAAGGTCACCGCGGCCATGCCAGAGGTGCATGTAGATACTTCTGACGACAGAAGTATGACTGCTTCTGACCATGCTGCCTTCTATGTGAATAGTTTAATCTAAATACTTGCTGGTGCAACAAGGAACTCGTCACCGTAGATGGTAGATTAACATCCGATTGCGTGATAACGTATCAAGGCTCCATCAAAAGCTAAACGCTACGCCCTCCCGTCGCGCCGCGTCTTCCAGCCCTCTGAACCCGAGCAACGTGAGCCACGCGTCCATGGCGGCGTACTTTGCGACGTTTTTGGGCAAGTCACACACTGCGCGCGGCGGCGGTGTGCGCTTCGGGTCTGCGCTGTTCCGCTCGATGTTGATGAAAAAGTTGACACTCGATTTGTCCGCCGCGTCTTTCACGACGCGCGTCGGGGCGTCCGGCCACGCCAAATTAACCACGCGCGCCAACCCGCGAGGGACGCTGGTGGGCCCGGCGAGAGCAGTGGCGAGGGTTTCCAAGTCAACGATGTGTGCTGCTCTGGTGAGATTTCTGTTGGTATCAGGATTTCGATTGGTATCAGCGGTCATCATTTCATTGCCCATTTCGTCGTCCACGCCGAGCGACCTTTTGTCGGCGTTGGCGGTGCCGTCGCAAAACACCTTCACGATTGATCGATCTCGCAACAGCCTTTGTAAATCATGACTCAGCCCCCCCCCCGGGTTCGACCTGGGGACCTCGAGAATACAAAGCGTGTTGCCGAACGAGTTACCACTACTGGAAGCCACCCGGGTGGTTTCCACGCACACCTGTACCAGCACGGGCGGCGTTCGTAGGTTGCCCTCCACGTCGATTCCCACGACTTTCGGGTCGCACTGCCAAAACGTTTCCCACGAATCCGGCCTTCCCCCGTCAAGCACCAAACACGTGCTTTCGAACCACCCCCCGAACTGAACATCCACGGTTTTCACCGGTTTCGAAGTCGTGTCGTTAATGACCGACTCGAGCCCAACAAGCGCAACCGCGGCCGCCGCCGCGTGTCCTTTCTTCGTCCCGCCAACTGACGCGTCGGAAACATCGTGGCTCACGAAAACGCGCCCCCTACCGATGCCCCACCGCACCTCAACCCCCCACCGCACAGGAAACTGGGTCACGTCTTGAAAGTATCGCGTGCTCCACCCGTACTTGCCACACAAACCTTGCTCCAAAGCCTGTTTCGGGCTCGTAAACGATGGCGCCATCACAGGCGCCGGGTGATGTGAACTCGGGAGACAAAGCCACGACGCGGAACTTTGACGAACAAAAGTGTTTTCGAGAGTAGGCACCCAAAATCATCACCTTCACTCCTCACTCCCTGAATCTCTCCCAACCCCGAGCCTCGACGTGAGCAGCGCGAAGAACGGCCCTACGGTTTCGGCCGGGTCATCCGCCACCCTCCACCCCAGCTTGGTGTCGCATGTTTTGCATCGGCACTGCGTCGCGTTTCGGGGCGGCCACCACGCGGAAGCCTCTTGGTCTTTTTCGTCTTTTTCGTCATCACATGCAGAGATCCCAGACGCGTCCCTGTACACACTGAGGGACACGAACGCGTCGCGGTACGACTTGCGGTGTACGTGTGCTTTGTCTTTGCTGGTTTCGTCGGACCGTTTGCACACCTTCGCGCCGCAGTTCAAACACGTCACCGGCCTATCCGGGGTCGGTTCCTTCGGGGTCATGGAAAGCAAACGCTCCAACGACTCGCGTTTGTACATCACCGCATCGCGTTCTTTGTCGATGTCCCACGCATCTTCAGCAGGGTCCGTGCGTCGCCATTGTTTGTTTTCGTCAATCCTGCGCTGTTCGTCCGGGTCCCAGGAAGTACCGTCGGTGCGACCGCGAGTTAGGGGCGAAAAACGAACACCGCGATGTTTTGTCAAAATTAGATTTGAAAGATGATTCGAAGCCCCGAACGTGATGCCGGGTTCGGACCGACATCCACGCCCTACCGATGTGCGTTTCGCACTTGGGAGGCGCAAACGCGACAACGTCGAGACGTTCGACATGTCTCGACGCGCCGCCGAATTTGGGACGCGTGTGAGGGACGCGAGGCGGAGTGTGCGGAAGGGTGCCACGCTGTCCCCGTTTTCCCGGGAACGAAACTTCGTCACAAGAAAGCAGAGATCTGCACAAAATCTTTCATCTTGTGGGCACTTCACGGCACCTTACCCGCCCGTCGAGAACCCTCCTTCCGTGTCTCGGTGTGCACACCTCGCGGCGCTCGAGGTTGTGGGTTGTGTGTGACGCGTGTGACCGCCGCATACAAAGATCAAACCCGCGGACGTTTGCGACCCGCGGGTTCGGGGAGACTCGTTGACGACCCGAGGCGAAAACCCGAGGCGCCGCGACGTGGCCGAGATCTCGAATCCGTGTCGTCGTCGTGACCTGGGGGTGTAGGGCACGGGCGTGAGGTTCAGTCGGCCACGGTGATGTCGTGCATTGCGATGCGATCGTGTGGGGGGGCGTTTCCTGTGAAAACAAAGAGTACGGCGTGCACCCACAAACCGCCGCGACCTGTCGTGACCCGGGGCGCGATGACCAGCCATTCATCGTCGACACGCAATACACAAACACGGCGCGGACGACAACCCACGCGACACCCTCGGGTGCTAATGGACACGCCACTGTTCGGAAAAGGAAACATTGCTGTCGCGCGACGACAACCAAGCACCGCAACAAGAGCTTTGAGGGACGGAGACAACGACGGGCTCAGAACCCCCTCTTCTCGTACCGGCGACGACGACGGCGACACCATTTTCGGTTTACCGCGCAAAACCGTCGCGGAACCGTTCGCGATTTTGTTGGGGTCGCAGTTCATTTTGTTTGTCGGCGTCGGGGCGCTGTTACCCGCGCTGCCCCTTTACGCGCAATCAATCGGGTTAAGCGGCAGCGCGAACGGCGTGGTGCTAAGCGCGCCCGCGCTGGCGATGCTGGTGTTAAACTTACCCGCGGGTAAGTTGGTGGATAGCTGGGGACGGAAACAGATGATGATGGCCGGCATGTTCGTCATCGCGCTTTCCGATTTCGCAACGGGGCAGTGCCGCACCGTGCTTGCGCTGGTCCCAGCGCGCCTTTCACTAGGCGCGGGGCGAAGCGCCGCGGAAGGAGGCGACCGAGCGTACCTCGCGGACCTGACGGAACGAGCGCCTGAGAGCCGCGGCACGATCACGGGCACGCAGCAAGCCGTACAGGCGCTCGGCCTGGTGATCGGCCCGCTGATCGGCGGCACCATCGCGGAGCGGTACGGCGCGCCCGCGGTGTTCTACGTCATCTCCTTCGCCGCGCTTGTTTGTACTGCGGGGTATAGCTTACTTCCCGAAATCAACGGTGCGTTGGAGAAGAGGGAAGAGCAGGCGTTGATGAGCGTGGACATGTCGGAGGAGGAGGAGGTTTTGTTCAACGAACAAATCGCGACGCGACGCGCGAAAAGCGACTGGGGAACGCTGTTGCGGGACAACAGACAGAAAGTGTTGGTACTCGCCGCGTCCGCGAACGCGCTGGGTTTCGTGGCGAAGCTGACTTGCATTCCGTGGTTCGCCTCGGAAACCCTAGGCGCGACGCCAGGCCAGGTGGGGGAGTTGTTTTCCCTCACCGCGCTGCTGGGAATCGCCAGCGCGTCGCTCGGCGGGGTCGTCGCGGACAAGGTTGGTTTGAAAGCGGTGGTGGTGGTCAGCCTCGTGGCGTGCGCGCTGGGTCTTGGGTTCGCGAAAGACGCGGGCGATATACGAGAACTGCAGCTTTGCATCGGGCTGTGGGGGATGGGCACCGCCGCGGCGGGCCCCGCGGTGAACGCCCTGGCGATTGAATCGGCGCCCAAGGGAGGGGAAGGCGAAGCCCTGACCCTCCCGAAAACGGCGGGCGACTTGGTTTTTCTCGTCGGGCCTATCGTCATCGGCCTGACGGACGACTTTCTCGGGTCACCGGGCTCGTCCCTGGGGCTGGTCAGCGGAACCGCAGCCGCGGCCGCGGTGGGGGCGCTGATGTTCCTGGACCCGAAACAAAAAGAAGATGACGAAGAGAGGCGGGGCGCGCGGCGCGAAAACGACTGAAAGAAGTTAAATGAAGATGGTATTATTCCCCGGCAAATACCAGTTGTTCACTTTCTTTCTCGTCGCCCCCTACGACGGTGGTTTGCCAAACTACTCGCCTATCCCAAAATAGCCGCGAATGGTGAACAGCTCTTGCTTGATCTCGGGTTCGCGCTCGATCTCGGGTTCGCGCTTGATCTCGAGCGAACTCTCCGGCTCGCGCTTGACTCGCTTCGAACTCGGCGGAGCCGCGCGTGCCGTTTTGCACGACGCGCAGTTGCGTTTGAGCTTGCCGTGAGGGCAGGGGGTGCATAACTTGCAGTCGTGTTTCACCTTACCGTGGGGGCAGGGGTTGCACGCCGCGCAGCTGTCTTTCCTCTTGCCGTGAGGGCAAGGGTTGCACGCTGCGCAGTTCTTGTTCCACCTGCCGTGGGGGCATGGGTGGCAAACCACGCAGTTGCTTTTCACCTTCCCGTGAGGGCAGGGGTTGCACTCCGCGCACTTTCGTTTCACCTTGCCGTGGGGGCAACTGACGCACTCCACGCAGTCTCCTTTCAGCTTCCCGTGAGGGCAGGGGTTGCATGCTACGCAGTTGCTCTTCCTCTTGCCGTGGGGGCAGGGGTTGCAGTCAGCGCACCTGCCTTTCACTTTCCCGTGGACAGGGGTTGCACTCCGCGCAGCTGACCTTCAACTTGCCGTGCGGGCATCGCTTTCGTCCCATCACTCGTGGTCGCTCACCTTTTCTTGACCCTCTCTCTCCACACGGTGTACGCCTGTCCGCGCGCGTAAGACTGCCCCTCCCTCGGACACTCAAGAGCCGAGTCGTTGCTTTTAGTGACGTATTTTCGTTCGTTCCGAGAAAAGACGGACATGGCCAAATAATCTGACGAAGCACCGCCACAACTGCCATGCGCGCGTCTCGCCGAGTGACGAGCGACCTTCTCGTCGCCGCGGCGCGGTCCTGTGCGGCGTCCAGCTCGTCGCGAGCGGGTTGCGCGCACGCGGTGTGTCTGGTATCGGCGCACAGGTGTGCGTCGTGGACAAGACTCTACTCAGGGACGGCACCGAATCGCGGAACCCTCATCGCGAAATCTCGCAGAGGGTTCGCCGGAGATGCGTTTGAGTCGGTGCCCACGAAGTGCTGGTCCTGCGCCGCTGAATTCGGCCCGTCCAGTGACCACAGGTTCTTCTGCGATGCCTGCGGTGAGATTCTTCCCGTCGTGATTGACGTTCCAGCCGGCGACCGCGACACGCACGTCCCCGTCCCCAAGCTGTTCAAAGTGCTTGGCATCGCGCACTCGTTTTCGGTGGACGAGAAAACCCTGGAGTCCGCGATGAAGGAACGGCAGAAAACGCTGCATCCCGATAAGTTCGGCACGGCGAGTGTCGTGGCGCAGGGACACAGCGCAGAGCAAGCGTCACTGGTGAACAGAGCCTACGCAGTGTTAAGGGACCCGCTGCGACGGGCGAGGTACATGCTTTTGTTCGCGGGTGAAAAAATAGATGCGCGCGACGACGACGACGACTTCGGGGACGACTTTAACGAAATGCGGGTAAAAGAGAATCACTCGGACAGCACCGATAATGACTCGGGGGGCTTGGGGGGGCACCCGGGGGCGCCCGGGGGCGGTACCGGCACTGCCGCAGAACACACTGCCGTCGACCCGCACGTGCTTGTGCACGCGATGGAGACCCGGGAGGCGATCGAGGACGCGCTTGCGGTGACGGTGTCAGACCCAGAGAAGCGCGCCGCGGCGTTGTCGGCGCTCGCGCGCGGCGTCGCGGCGAGGGAAGCGCGGTGTCTGGCATCCATCGCGCAGGCGTTTAGGTCGGACCCGGTGGATATAAGCACCGCGAAACGCGCGACCGTTGAGCTTAGCTACTTAGCACGCGCGAGAGACGAAATCAGGGAAAAGGGGGAGTGAGGGACGGACGAGAAAGGACGGAGACGCGAGTTTTTTTTTATTGAGGAGGTTCGCAGATATTAAATCACCGCAACCGTCGGTTTTACTCACCTTGCTTTTCATCAACTTCACGGACTACATAAAAAAATATCTAAACAGCACCACCGTCAGGTTCCCCCGAACAGCCTTCCCATTTTATCCGCCGCGGGTTCCATTGTTTCAACACGGTCGTCCCCGCTGGAGTTCTCGTCCTCGTCTGTTTCGCCGCCGGTGTCGTCCCGCGGCGCCAGGGATTTCTCGACGGCTTTTTCGTATTTCTTCCGACCCGCCGTTTGCAACACCGTACCGCCGCTGTTTCCGCGAATTTTCCGGATAATAGCCGTCTCTTGGTCCGCGGATACGGAGGCCCACGCGTTTCGGACGTCGTCCACAAGGCGCTCGGTGCGTCGTTGCCGTCGCTCCATTCCCCGCGCCACGTCCTCTAAAACCCCCACGCGCCGCGTATTCGCCGCCGCCGCTTCCGCCGCCGCCGTGGCGCGCCGCGCCAGGACCAAATGACTGGCCTGTAACTCGTCAACTTTCGCAACTGCGACCTGCTCAACAGACTCCTCATCAAGTTGACTCGCCTTGCGTGACTCGTTGACGCTGAACAGTACCTGTTCCTCGATCATGCCAAGCACCACCGAAACAGTAGGGCGTTCCTTTAAACTCGAACCGACCGCGGCGTGCAGCTGCTGCAGCCCGACTCCCAACGTTTCAACCGCGGCGGACGACGCGTCACCGATTCTTAGCTCCTCAATCGCCGCGAGCAAGGACACGGTGGTGGCTTCGACCTCCGCCAGCCGTGTCGGTAGCGGAAGGCTGGCCGGGTCCCCAAATCCCCCCCTCCCCATCCCCGGGGACGCCGTCCCGACCGAACTTACCCCGCCGGGCGTGAACGGCGTGGACGGCGCGCCGTGCTTTTTCATCCCCAAACCGCCGGGCTCGTCCCCAAACACCGCCCGTCGCAGCTCCCGAATCGTCCCCATCGCTTGCGTGAATTGCGCGATACTCCCGGCGTCCCGCTCAAGTTGCGCGATGTCGATGTCCCGTACCAAACACTCAACACGTTTCACGTCGTCCATTGCTTCACGGCACCGCACCTCCGCTTTCGCCGCCGCGGCTCTTACCCTCGATTCGCTGGATTCGGTTTTCACCGCGAGCGACGCGGAAAAGGTGTCGCGGGCTTTAACCGCTTCCGCCGCAGCGGTTTCCGCCCGGGTCGTGGTTTGCTCGATCGCGCGACACTCCCTGGCCGCGGCGGACGCCTCACGCGCCGCCGTTTCCGCGCGCGCCGTCGCGAAGTCGCAAGCGCGTTCCGCGGCGCTCGCCATTTCGTCATGAGCGCCCCCTCGAGCCGTTTCCACCGCGCGAAGCTTGGCTTTCGTCGTGGCGAGCTCGTTGGACAGACGGTCCACGCGCTCGATAAGCATGGTCATGTCTTCACTGGAGTGCGCTTGGTCGTGGTGAGACCCCGGAAAAAACGGGGTCCCGGGCGGCGGTCCTCCGAATTGCCGTCCCCCGAATTGCGTATCGAATCTCTCCAGCCTCGCGGCTTGGTCCTGTACCACCAACGCCAAACCCTCGATCGCAACTCGAACCGAGGGGGTGACGTTATACCAGTCGCCGATACCAAGCGCCAGGTCCCGGAAGTTCACCGCCTCATCCACGTGAGGCACGCGCTGTCCCGGTGCGGTGGACATGATTCTCGGAAACGACCCGTTCCTCGGAAATGCCCTGACTCACGCGTCCGTCCAAACAACGCAACCCACGAACGTCACACCAGGAAAACGAATTCCCCGGGCCCTCGGGACGACGCGAGCTCGGTGAGGCTGCGAAGCAGCGTCACTCCAATGCCGCGGACGCCGCCGCGCGAGGTGTAGTGTCCGCGAGAAGCACGACCATGCAGACAGACAGGCACGATTGAATCGAACGATATCCCTTCATAAAAAATTGCAGCATTTGTAAAACACCCTCTCCTAATTCTAATTCACTCCAGCTGCGCCTCCAGCATCGCGATCTTCGCCAACAGCTCTTCCTCCCGTGTTTGCGCCGGCGTCGCCCCCCCGTTCCCAACACTCACCCCGGTTTCCCGCGCCGCGATTTGAAACGCCTGGTCCAGGTCCGTTACCAAGTCGCGCGCGTTTTCGATGCCGGTCGATATGCGCACCAAATCGTCGGGCAACCCTCTCGCGGCTCGCACTTCGGGAGGAATCGAGGCGTGCGACATGAAGCAAGGCAGGGAAATCAGCGACGTGGTGTTCCCAAAACTGACTGTTATTTTGAACAGCTTGGCCTGTTCCACGACGATTTTGGAAAGCTCCACGTTCCCCGTGGAAAAGGAAAGAATGGACCCGGCGCCCGAGGCTTGTTTTTTGTGAAGCTCGTACCCGGCGTTTGATTTCAGGCCGGGGTAATTGACAAACTTCACGAGCGGGTGTTGTTCCAGCCACTCCGCCAGTACCTGCGTGTTCTCCTGTTGTCGCTCCATGCGCAGGGACATGGTTTTCAACCCTCTAAGCGCGAGCCAGCAGTCGAACGGCCCCAAGTGCGTCCCTTCCGCGTTTTGGTGGAAGTAGATGTCTTTCCCGAGTTGATCGCCGTTGCAGGTTAAAATCCCGCCGGTCACGTCGGACTGGCCGCTGATGAACTTCGTGGCGCTTGTCATGCAAATATCCGCCCCCAGCTCCAGGGGGTTCTGGAACACAGGCGCCATAATAGAGTTGTCAACACACACCAGGGCGCCTTTTTTGTGTGCCATGGCCGCGATGGATTCGATATCCGTGATCTGCAGGCGCGGGTTCGTGGGGGATTCGCTGCGGTTGGACAAGAAAAAGGTCAGTCGAGTAAGAGTCTCGAGTACGGGTTTGTAACAGTTACCAGTACGCCAGTAAATGTAACGGGTAGTGTTACTAGTAGTACGGTGTAAACGTACACAGTACTACATCACGATCTACACACGGCACGAGTAGTGCACTCGACAGGGGCGGTGAACAGTGTGCCTGGATTTGGGAAAGCCCCGGTACGCACAGCATGACCATCGTGGTGGGTCCGCCGTTGATCGCGCGCTCCACCGCGCGCAGGTCGTTCGTGTCCACGTGCACGACTTCTATGCCAACTTTCGGCAACACCTGATCCAGCAAACGGGACGTGCCTCCGTAAATGTCATCCCCGGTCACGATCCTCTCGCCTGTTTTCACGAGCCGCGTGACGCACATCAGCGCCGACATCCCGGACGAAAACGCGAACCCGCGATCGGCGCCTTCCAGCTCCGCCATCTGTTTCTCCAGTAAATCACGCGTGGGGTTCCCGGAGCGCGTGTAGTCGTACGGCCCGTTCGTCGTGGCGCTCGGCTGCCCGAAAGTCGCGGTCTGGTAAAGAGGCGGGTTCGTGCTGTTGAACGGGTCCTGTTCCGATTAACAAGAAAGTGTCAGTCGTGTATGAGCAGTCAGTCGGCGGAACGTGGTAAATGGGAAATACTCACCTCCACGGATACCGTAGGGTGCAGAAGCCGCGTGGCGAACCCCCAGCCGGAGCCCGCGCTTGAGTTCCGAATCGTCTCCATCTGCGCCGAGGTGTACGCGGGGGTGTTACCCCCGTACGCGGAGGTGTTACCCCCAACCCCGCCCGGCTCGACCCAGGTATCCGCCAACTCCTTCAGACCTTTCCACAGGTTCTTTTCCACGTCAATCACACCTTTGCGGTGCACGTCTTCACTAAACGCGTCCCCGCGTTCGCCCGGAAGGAGAATCTCACGCACCCCGGGTGCTTTCTTCGCGTTTTTCACGCGAGACGTGACCACCGCGGCGGCCTTTTCAAACTCCCCTGCGTCACCAAGAAGGGTTGGGTCGATAACGATGACTAGGTTTCCCCAGTTCTTAGTCGCCATCTTATCCCTCACCGCCGCGCCCACTAACGGCCCACCCAGCAGCTCCACGATCAGCGCCAAATTGCTGCTTTTATAGGACCCGTCGAAGGTTTTGATCGCGCCGCCGTCAATAGCGGCGTTCGCGTCTTCGGTTATTTCCCCGGATGCGTCCATGGCGACGCCTTTTGGGATTTTTTTACCCGCCGTCCTGGCTTCTAGTAAACCGAAGAAACTGTACGCGGAAGTGGCCATGTCCAAAATAACCGGGCCGTTCGCGGTGGGTACGCCGACTCCGATCGGGTTGGTTCCGAAAATCGGTTCGATCGCGCCGTTGGGCGCGACGAACTCGGGGGATACCGCCAAAACGCACGCTGAAATAAAAAAAACAAAGTGTCAGTCTCTCGGATCGCGTGTATATCCGGGATTGGTATTACGTAAACAGTCAGGGGTAATAACCGTCCCTTGTGGTACGAGTATGGGCACAGGTAATGCTCCCTTCGCAGGACGAGTATGGGCAATCGCGAAGGCGGAACGTGGTGATTGGGAAATACGTACCGATCAAACCCTTCTTCGCGATCTGCTCGGCGTAAAAACCCAGCGCGCCCGTGCTGGTTGACGTGTTGTTCGTGCCGCAAATCCCGAAACCGTGCGTTTGCGCTTTTTGCACCGCGATTTCCATGGCGCCGTGCAACACCACCATGCCCGCGTTTTTGTTGCCATTCAAATTAGCGCTGAGTTTCGTTTCGTGTTCGGTCACGACGGGTTTGCACTCCGGGTCACGTTTGATACCGCCGGTGGTGACTTTAATAATGCCCTGGTTGTTACCCCGGAGCTGCGCGTACATCATCACGTCAAGAAGAACCTTGGTTTCGTCGTCGTCGTACCCGTACGTTTTAATCGCTTTTCGGCAGGTTTCCGTGAGCTCGGTGATGGAAACGGACACGTCAGTTCCTCCAGGGCCCCCCGGGGCGGGTTGTTTCTTGCCGAACAAAGCCCGGGGGGGGTCGAATGTCCTTCTGGGGTGACTCCTGCGGTGGCCGGAAGCGGGCCTAGGGGCGGTGGGTGGCCGTGGGAGGCGCGTTGACAGCGTGTTCAAGGACACCGACAAGACGCCAGGCTTCGTCGCCCCTGAACCTCGCATGCCTTGTCCTGGCGTCGCGTTCGTGGCGCGCACCACGGTGAGGGGGCGGCGGTGGGTTGACGACCTCGAGCTATCAGGGCGGATCGCCACGGTCGCCAGCGCCTTTCTAAGCATCAAGAGCGACGGAAACACGGTGATGGTCGCGGACCGCGCGGGTTGGTGTGGGGCGATTTCTCGCTCGCTGAAAAAGGCAAAAAGCAAAAATCAAAGCGTTTCAGCATCTGCTTTGTATGGGTTTCAGTCTGGTACTCCGCTTCACGTCATCAATCTCTCGCCTGAAAGCCCCAACTACACACCCACGCAGTAGATTTCGCAGCCCGTGGCTCGTGTTGTTCCTCAGAAACTGGCTTCTTTCTCGGCCGGCCAAAGACGCTTTTCCGCGACGCCTTAAAACGTCGTCGATCGTCCTACCGCCCGCCACTCTCACGCAACGCTTCGGCCCCACCTTCCCTCCAGATTTCTACAAAGATGTCTGCCCCCACCGCTATGTGCTCCATCGAGACCGTCGCCGGTCGCGAATACAAGGTCAAGGACATGGCCATGGCTGACTTCGGGTACGTCGCACGGCTTTCGCGCGATTGGCGGATCCGTGGGAAAAACGAAGATCCGCGCGATCGCGAGTCGGTTGCGCCGGGCCGCCGCTGGTCTCGTCTCGGTACCCGCTTGGCCTCCCGCGACCCGTGCCCACGTCTTGTCGCCGCGGGTTCGTGACAAGCGAGTGTTCTCGCGACCGACACGAAAGAATCGCGTGCGTTTCGCCAACCCCCGTTCCCTGCCGCCCGCGTTCCGCGACTGACCTTCGTCCTCCTTCCTCTCATCTCTCATCACAGTCGCCTCGAGATTGAACTCGCGGAAGTCGAGATGCCCGGCTTGATGTCCATGATCAAGGAGTTCGGCCCCGCCCAACCCCTGAAGGGCGCGAACATCTCCGGCTCCCTGCACATGACCATCCAGACCGCGGTGCTCATCGAGACCCTGGTCGCCCTCGGCGCCGTGGTCAGGTGGTGCTCGTGCAACATCTTCTCCACCCAGGATCACGCCGCCGCGGCGGTCGCGCGCGACTCCGCCGCGGTGTTCGCGTGGAAGGGCGAAACTTTGGAGGAGTACTGGTGGTGCACCGACCAGATGCTCAACTGGGGTTCCGAGAACCTGGACATCATCGTCGACGACGGCGGTGACGCCACGCTTCTCATCCACGGTGCGTTTCCCGGACGGCCTCTTCCCGGGTACACCTCGCGACGGGATTGATTTGCAATCGGCGTTTGTGGCGGGGAGTTTCTTTTCGTCGTCGTCATCGATTTACCGACACCCGCGGGATCGCGACACGCGTCCCCATTGCGTCGGTGAATCCGAATCGACACCCGAAACTTCGGCGACGCGATGCGGCACATACGCGCGCATCGCGGACGCCGAAAACATCCCGAAAACGCGTCCCGCATCACCGCCTCGTTCCCCTTCCCGGCCAGCGTCGGCACTTTCCGCAATCGCATCGATGTCGGCCTGGAAACGGCCAGGTTTCAGATTCTCGAAACGAAAAAACGTTTTGGAAAAAAGGCGATTACAGATGTTTCGCAATCGCCGATGGAAACCAAAACATTCCTCGACTAACAAATCCCCCCCAACAAAAACAACTTTTCCAACTCACAGAGGGTTACAAGGCCGAGCTCGAGTTCGAGAAGAGCGGCGCGATTCCCGACCCGTCCACCACGAACAACGCGGAGATGAAGCTGGTGTTGAAGACGATCGCGGAGAACCTGGTGAAGGACCCCAAGCGGTGGCAGCGCATCGTTGGCACCTGCGTCGGGGTTTCCGAGGAAACCACCACCGGCGTGAAACGGTTGTACGAAATGCAGAAAGCCGGCGAACTCCTGTTCCCCGCAATCAACGTCAACGACTCCGTCACCAAGTGCAAGTTCGACAACCTGTACGGCTGCCGCCATTCCCTCCCCGACGGGATCATGCGCGCCACCGACGTGATGATCGCGTCCAAGACCGTGTTCGTCGCTGGCTTCGGTGACGTGGGCAAGGGCTCCGCGCAGGCCATGAAAGCGGCTGGCGCGCGCGTCATCGTCTCCGAAATCGACCCCATCTGCGCCCTGCAAGCCGCCATGGACGGGTTCCAAGTCGCCCCCATCGAGGATTGCGTCAGCACCGCCGATATCTTCATCACCACCACCGGTAACAAGGACATCATCATGGTCGAACACATGGCCAAGATGAAGAACAACGCGATTGTTGGCAACATCGGGCACTTCGATAACGAAATCGACATGGCCGGCCTCGAAACCTACCCCGGCATCAAGCACATCAACATCAAGCCCCAGTGCGACCGCTACGAGTTCCCCGACGGCCACGGCGTCATCATGCTCGCGGAAGGGCGCCTGCTCAACCTGGGGTGCGCCACCGGCCACCCCTCGTTCGTCATGTCCTGCTCCTTCACCAACCAGGCCATCGCGCAACTCGAACTCTGGAACGAACGCACCACCGGCAAGTACGAGAAGAAGGTCTACGTCCTCCCCAAGCACCTCGACGAGAAGGTCGCGGCGCTGCACTTGGACAAGATCGGCGTGAAGCTCACCAAGCTCACCCCCGAACAAGCTGCGTACATCAACGTCCCCATCGAAGGCCCTTACAAGCCCGCTGCGTACCGCTATTAAGTGGAATTAGACACACCACGTCAACCCGCGCGTCGTCTCAAGTCGGCTGCAAAGTCGTCTCGGCGACGCATGATCAGCACAGGGTGGGCGCCGCGGTGAGGCAAGACACACGTTCACGATTTTAATAAAAAAATACTATTTGTCGAAAATAGCGTTTGTCCTCCCGCTATCCCTCCCATTCCCTCTCATATCATCCCTCATCCTCCCGCATCCGTGTCTCTCGTGCCTTGGCGTAAACGTCCTACCTCGCCCGGTCTTCCTTGGTAATCGCGATCGTGTCCAGGGACTTCAGCCGGGGTAAGGCCGCCGCTACGTTTCGTTGGTATTTCATTCCACTTTTCGCCTGCACCGGGTTTCCCTGCAGTCTGACTTTGCGTTATCCCGGCAACCGAGAGAGCTTCGCCAGCTCCCGAATTGTTGTGATTTCGTTCCCTTGCAGGTACAAACAGGACAGGTTTTTGTGGTTCAAAAGCACCCGTCTCCCCACCGATGGGGGACATCTCTCGGCTCTCGAGAGGTCCGGCGCGAAGACGTGTGGCGGTGTTGAATTCCGAAACGTTTCCCAGAACCTGTCGACAGCTTGCGATACGAAAACTCGTCTCCGGTTTTTGGCGAAAACGCGTTTCATCCGCAATGCCGAGTTGCCATCGATCGTAGTCTTCGGCGCGCGCCATCCCCGCGCCATCGCCGTTGCCGCACCCAACGACGCGCCATGGTCTTTTCCGTGAAGGTCGAGTCCTCGGCTTCGGTGGCTGGTAAGACCTTGAGTCTTGTCGTGGCGTACGCGGGCGTTGGGGACAAGATCTCCGTTGTCGAGGGCGCCGCCGGACCCACGGTCACGCTGGACGCCGGTGCTGATGGCGCGCTGGAAGGCTTGGCGACTTGTTCCAAGTACATCGCCTGTTTGACCGGTGACGAGACGCTGAAAGCGCAACTCGTAGGCACAACACCAGCAGACGAAGCCATGATCCATGAGTGGCTGGCGAGGGCGTGTTTGGATTACAGCGGCCCGGCCGTCGATACCTCGCGTTCGTTGGAATCTCTAAACGCGCATCTGGCGACGCGATCGTTCGTCGCCACACACGGCGCCGTGTCGTTGGCCGACATCGTGCTGTACGCCAGCACGCATGCCTCGCTAGCCGCGCTTCCAGCGGACACGAAGACGGAGCTGATACATCTCATCCGGTGGTGCGACCACGTCGGGGCGGTGGTTCAGCGAAACGGAAAACGAGTCTTCGGCGTCGTGCCGTTCGCGCGCGGCGAACCGTTGGACCTGAAGCCGCCGACCGAGGACAGGAAGGAAAAGGAAAGGGCGGGACCTGCAAGCCAGGGCGGTACTGGGGGCAAGGACATGGAAACTAAGGGAGACGCCCAGAGTGACGCTAAAGGAAAAGGCGCCGCGAAAGGTGACGCCGGTAAAGACGACGCTAAAGGAGGCGACGCCGCTAAGCCCGACGACGACGCCATCGCGGCGGCTCGGGCGGCTAAAAAAGCCGCGAAAGAGTTGGAGAAGAAGGACAAGCCCAAAAAGGAACCCATTGCTAAGAAAGAAGTCACCGTCGACGTGCTGGACATACGGGTAGGCACCATAACCAAGGCGTGGGAACACCCGGGGGCGGACAAGCTGTGGGTGGAGACGATCGACGTGGGCGAGTCCAAGGAACGGCAAGTCGTGTCAGGGCTGCGGGCGTTCAAAACCGGCGAGCAAATGATCGGCGCGCGCGTTTTGGTGCTTTGCAACGTAAAGCCAGGGCCGTTACGGGACGAAATGAGCCAAGGGATGGTGATGTGCGCGTCGAATGACGACCACTCTTTGGTGGACTTCGTGGTGCCTCCGGTGGGCGCGGTAAACGGCGAGCGCGTGAGCTTCGTTGGGTTTGAAGGCGAGCCGGTTGAAACGCTCGTGCCGAAAAAGAAAATGTTCGAAGCGTGCGCGCCGAAACTTAAAACAAACGAAACCGGCGTCGCGGAGTACGACGGCGTGCCGTTCATGACGACTAAAGGGCCGTGCGTCTCGGCGCTCACGAACTGCTTCATTAAGTAATATTTTAATCCACGGTTTCAATAAAAGAAGCGATTCTGCCCTAATATCTCCACAACGACGCGCACACGACACGCACACGAAACCATCCACTCTTCCGACGCGATGTCCGGTAAGACAACTCGCGCGCGAAAGCAAAAGCGCGAGCGCCGCGATGCTAACGCGGCTAACGCGGGCGAGGCTATCCCCGGCCTTCTCAACGACATCGTCGTCACGCACATTCTGAGATCTGAGCATTTCGACGACCCCGCCGATCTCGCCCGGCTCCCAGCGGTGAGCCGTGCGATGCGCGACGCGGTGGCGGGAACGGGGCTTCGGTTTGAGGAGCTTGCCGAAGACGACGCCTTGGACTTTGGATGCTTAAGCGCCTTAAAGCGCCTGCACCGGGGAGGTCGTCTGTCGCGTCAAGAATACCTTTGTTGGGCAGCGGCCAGTGGTGGATATGTCGAGGAGTTGAAGGTTCTGCGCGCGGACGGCTGTCCGTAGGACGCAAGCACATGCTCGGCGGCGGCGTTGGGCGGGCACCTCGAGGTGCTGCAGTGGGCGCGCGCAAACGGCTGCCCGTGGAACGAGGAGACGTGCTTGTGTGCGGCGCATGACGGGCACCTCGTGGTGCTGCAGTGGGCGCATGCGAACGGCTGCCCGTGGAACGAGGATACGTGCTCGGCCGCGGCAAGGGGCGGGAATCTCGAGGTGCTGCAGTGGGCGCGCGCGAACGGATGCCCGTGGGGCACACTGACGTGCTCGTGCGCGGCGATGGGCGGGCACTTCGAGATACTGAAGTGGTTGCGCGAGAACGGATGCCCGTGGAACGTAGACACGTGTGCGAACGCGGCGAAGGGCGGGCATCTTGAGATGCTGCAGTGGGCGCTCGCGAACGGCTGCCCATGGAACGAGCAGTCGATGTTTGTCGCCGCGCAAAACGGTCACGAGGCGATTGTTCGGGCGCTGATTGAGGCGGGCGCGGATGTCAACAATGCAAGGAACGCCGGCGCGACGCCGCTGTATTTCGCCGCTCGAGAGGGCCACGGGGCGGTGGTGCGGGCGCTGATCGAGATGGGCGCGGACGTCAACAAGGCGAGGGATAACGGCGGGACACCGCTGATCACGGCCACTCAAAAAGGCCACGAGGCGGTAGTGCGGGCGCTGATCGAGGCGGGCGCGGACATCAACAAGGCGGATGATGGGCACGAATAAAAGAAAAACACTCACGCTTCTCCTCCCAGCTCTGCGTTATCCAGAAGGCGCACGTCCCCGAACTTCGCCGCTACTAAACACACCGCTTTGGCACCGGCGGGCAGTGTTTTCACCGGCACCAAGCTTTCCTGGTCACACACCTCCACGTAGTCCACCTCCCCGCCCGCTTCCGTGATGCCTGTGCGAATCTCCCTCACTTCATTCGCCAGTGTTTGTTCGTCCAGCCCCCGGTGGCTGGTCGCTACTTTGTTTTTCAGAACAAGGAGCCCCCGGCTGATCGCGAGCGCGTTTGCCCTGTGGTCGGCCGTGAGTCGCGCGTTCCTGCTGCTCATCGCCAGCCCGTCGGTTTCCCGTTCCAGCGGCGCGCCCACCACGTCTATTGCAAAGTCCAGATCACGAACCACGCGTTGAACAACCCTCAATTGCTGGTAATCCTTCTTCCCGAAAACCGCGACGTCCGGTTCGCAAATGTTAAAAAGCTTCGCGACCACGGTGGCGACACCTCGGAAGAAGTGCGGTCTTGTTTTGGAACACAAACCAACCTGGAGCTGCTCAGCCGTGACGTAGGTTTCGTGTGCGGCCTTAGTCTCTGGTGGAGAGTTACTCACTGGAGAGTTAGTCTCTGGAGAGTTACTCGCTGGAGAGTTAGTGCGTAAGTTTTCCTCGTCGCCATCTGTCTTGTCTCCGCAAACCTCCACAACGTACAGCCGTTCCGGCATGAACACCGCGTGCACGCCCAGTTCTTTGAGTTTCCGTAGGTCGCCTTGTTCGTCCCGTGGGTACGTCCCGAAATCCTCGTTCGCCGCGAACTGCGCTGGGTTGACGTAAATGCTCACAACACACACGTCGCTGCGGGACAGGGCTTCCTTGACAAGGGAAAGGTGCCCGAGATGCAGGTACCCCATGGTGGGCACCAGGGAAACGCTGCGCCCCGCCGCGCGGTGCGCCTGGGACCAACGCCGCATCGCCTTGGCGTCCGTGATGACCTGCATTTCGACAAGCCCGGGTTTGGCCAAATATCGAAACCGGAGCGGACACGCACGCGCGGGACGCACGCAAGCAGGCGCGCCCTCGCGGAGTGACGCGACCTGCCGCGTCAGATCCAGTCTTCAGCACGAAACCTAAAACCTCGCTGTCAAAAATGTATCGACGTGATGATGTGTCATCCACTCGCGCGCGCGCTGAGACACGTCGGTTTCTTGGCGCCCGTCCGCCGCGTCTCGCGCAATGGTCTTCGTCGCGGCTTCCCAAACCAAATCGTCCGCGAACAGAATCGACGCCCTGTGCGTCTTCACGCTGCTCTTCGCGCAGTGTCTGGCGCTGCAGGTGGGTAAGGATGTGCAGACGCTCGGGTGGGATGCGCGCGCGCCGTGGCGTTTGGTTCCCACGGTCGCGCTCGCGGTCGCGATAGTGTGGGCGCATCTGCGCCCCAGGGACACGAGGACCACGCTTTGGCTAGCCGTGACAGGCGTGTTGGCCGTGACCATCAACGGCTCGCAGTCCAACCACGTTCTGCTGGAACTCACCCTGTGCGTCGCCGTTCTGTTAGCAGCCCCAAAGGGTTGCTTCGGACGAGACGGTTCCATATCCGCGCGCGCCGAGTTTTCCCAAAACCTCACACACTCCACGCGGCTAATACTGGCCACCCTGTACTTCGCCACTGGTTTCGCCAAGCTCAACTCGGACTGGCACAACCCAAAAGTGAGCTGCTGCATCCAGATGTTCGTCGCCGCGCTCGGCGGGGTGGGGGTGTCGCCGAGCGCAATCGCGAAACTTCTGCCGGAGACTGTGCAAAACGCAACGCCAATAGGCGCGACCGCGTTTGAGCTAACCTTCCCAGTGCTAATGGGAATTGGAGTGTACCTCAACCGAAAGCAAACGCAAAGAACGTCTGACCCTCTTGAAAAAGGTCCGTCGTCCGACCAAATCATCCTACGTCTCCTCGCCATCGGCGGCGGCGCGTTCCACGTCCTAATCGCGCTCCCGCCGCCGCCCATGTCCGTGTACCCGTTTTCAATGCTGATGGCGCCGTTTTACGTCGCCGCGCTGGTCCCGGGGTCGGTCGACTCAACCTTCCGTAACATCAACAAATGGCAAGACGAAGCGAAGACCGTGAGTAGTCTTTTCCTCTGCACGCTGTTTGCGCATACGTACCAGCTCTCGAAACAGCTGGACGACAAACTCTTCGAGTACCCGTCCTACGGAAGCTGGAGGGTCGGCGTGTTGTGGAACGTGTTGGTTTTCGGCTTTGTGGTTTTAATCGCGGCGAACGTCAACGGGTGCGCCGGCCGGCTTTCGGGTGACGAAGAGGAAGACGAGGTTGATCCTGCGCAGCACGAGTCATCCGCTGAAACCTCGCCTCCTCCCGCGACCGCGGAGGAACACGAAAACGAACCCTCTGAAAGTACGCCAAAAATAACAAAACCTTCTTTGCTGCGAATCATAAAGAATTCGTTGCCCGCTTTATGCATCGCGGCGTGCGCGTGCTTGCCCTACTTCGGCGTACGCACGTACCCCGCGTTCGCGATGTTTAGTAATTTACGGGTAGAAGGCGGCTTTAGCAACCACTTCTTGGTTGGGAGGGGTGCGAAACATGCAGACTACCCGTCCTATGAGCACGTCTACGGCGCGGACGTCGCTTTGCAGATTGTGCAGACGACGTTGCCGTCGTTGCGGAATTTGCAAATCAATTTAGCGCCGTTAGCGCCGTCAAACGTTTTACAGGCGCTTGAATTGACCGGCATCACCTCCGAGTTCCACATCACGCCTCCTAAATGGCGAGCTGAGAACCCCGAGGCGGAGAACATAGGGTCACGAGCACGGCCTGTTTCCGTGCCTTTGGTGGAAGTCAGGCGGCGCATAGCCGAGGCTTTGGCGAACAAAAAAAGCGGGGACGAGAAACTCACGAGCGATTTCGTGGTGAAGTACCGGTGGGTGATGAACGGGACGGTGGTGAAAAAGTTGAATACGTTCTCAGTCAAGAACGGGAAAGTTGTTGGGTCATTGAACGGTCGCGACGCAGTGCTCGCGGTGCCGATGCCGAAATGGAGACAAATCCTACACCGGTTCAGAACCTTCGACCCCGAAGGGGACTCGGTGTGCCGGCATTGACGGTTTCGCGAGCGCTCACGAGGCGGGAACACTTTTCGAGACGAGAAAAGTAGCGCGTTGAATTACCTGGTACTCGAGTTGTGTAGCATATTTCTTTGAAACGTTTTTTCTCTCTCTGCGTTGTCTGTTTTGGCACACTCGTCTAGACGCCGCGCGCGTTCTCGTATCAGTGTTGAGGGCAGCCGTTTGCGATCGCCCAGTTCAACAGCTCGAGGTGCCCGCCCTCCGACGCCCCCCAACACGTTCTTGCGTCCCACGGGCACCCGTTCGCGCGCGCCCACTGCAGCACCTCGAGTTGCTCGCCCTCCGCCGCCCCCCAACACGTTCTTGCGTCCCACGGGCACCCGTTCTCCCGCGCCCACTGCAGCACCTCGAGGTGCCCACTACCTGCCGCCATCGTGCACGTATCTTCGTCCCACGGGCATCCGTTATCGCGCGCCCACTGCAGCACCTCGAGATTCCCGCCCTCCGCCGCCTCACTACACGTTCTTGCGTCCCACGGGCATCCGTTCGCGATCGCCCACTGCAGCACCTCGAAATGCCCGCCCTCCGCCGCCCCACCACACGTTCTTGCGTCCCACGGGCATCCGTTCGCGCGGGCCCACTGCAGCACCTCGAGATGCCCGCCCCCCGCCGCTGTTGCGCACGTATCTGAGTCCCACGGGCAGCCGTTCGCGCGCGTCCACTGCAGCACCTCTAGGTTTCCGCCCTTTGCCGCCGAAACGCACGTGTCCTTGTCCCACGTCAAGTCAATGTAGTTGCCTTCGTCTCGCGCCTGGCGTAGCCGCTCAGCTTCAATCTCCGCAATCGATTTCTCAGCCACGATCTGAGCTTCGTCCGCGTCGTCATCCGCCGCGGGGTCCTTCGTCGTGTCAGCGTGTTCTCGATTCCTTCGTTGTGCCCTCATTTCGACACAAGGCGTCGCGTTGGAAGACATCGTGGAGGGTATCACACGGCGCGCGTCGTTGTGGTGAGTTTTTCTTGGGCGTTACGAAAGCTCGAAAGGTGTGCGAAAAACGAAAATTGTGAAAATCATGTTTTATCCAAACCTTACGACACTTCGCCACTCGATATGGGAACGTCACTAGTCGCGTCGTTACGCGCGTCCGCGTATTGCGAAAGAAGGGCAAACGCGAGACGAGAAAAGTAGCACGTTGAATGAGCGAAGGTATTTCTTTGAAACGTTTTTGTCTTTCTGCGTTGTCTGTTTCTGCACACTCGCCGAGACGCCGAGCGTGTCTTCGTGTATCATTATTAAGGGCAGCCGTTTGCGATCGCCCAGTTCACCAGTTCGAGGTGCCCGCGTTCTTCCGCGTGCGAGCGCACCCTCGGGTGCCACGGGCAACCTTTCGCGATCGCCCACTTTAACAGCTCGAGGTGCCCTCTCCTTGCTGCCGCCAAGCTCGTTTCTTCGTCCCACGGGCACCAGTTAGCGTGTAACCATTGCAGCACCTCGAGATGCCCGGCCTGCGCCGCGTGCATGCACGTCATCGTGTCCCACGGGCTGCCGTTAGCGCGTAACCACTGTAGCATCTCTAGGCGCCCTTCGAACGCCGCCTTCCCGCACGTCTCCACGTCCCACGGGCATCCGTTCGCGTGTAGCCATTTCAGCACCTCGAATTGCCCTTTCCACGCCGCGTAATATGGAAGACATTCCTCCAACATTAGACGACCTTGTCGATGCAGGTGTTTGAGCGTGCTTAAGTACCCATGCACTACGGCGTGATTTCCCCCCATCTCTGTCACCGGATGTCCTGTCGCCGCAACCGCGTCGCGCATCGCACGACTCACCGCTCGAAGCCGGGCGAGATCTGTGGGGTCTTTGATCCTTCCGAGAACCTCTGCGACGACGACGTCGTCGGAAAGACCTGGGATGGCGCTCTGCGTCTCGGGCTGGATCGCGACGGTCACCGCGTGATTGCTACCAATTCCGTGTGCGCTCGTTTCGGCACCAGGCGTCGCGGTGGAAGCCATCGTGGAGGGTGTCACGCGGCGCGCGTCGTTGTGGTGAGCTTTTCTTTAAAATTTTCTTCACCTGCGACGTGAAAACGCGGGAGACCGATTCGGGCCCATCCACTCGGCGAGGGCGCGGGGCCGCACGAGGAGCCCGCGATCGCGGCGGTCACGCGATCGCCATGGACTTCGCGGAGCTGGAGCAGAAAGAGGGGGTGCGTTTATCCTGGAACGCGTGGCCGTCGTCGCGGATCGAAGCCACAAGGGTGGTGCTTCCCTTTGGCGCGGTGTGCACGCCGTGCAAGCCGATGCCTGAGATGCCGGTGTTGCCGTACGCCCCGGTGGTGTGCACCGAGTGCAGCGCGGTACTAAACCCGTACGGGATGGTGGATTACCACCAGAAAAGGTGGCAGTGCTGTTTGTGCAACACCGGTAACGCGCTGCCCAGGAACTACCACGGTACGTGATGGCCCTGTCCTGTCCGTCGCAGGCCGCGGGCCGCGGATGCGCCATTCATTTTTGATCGCCCTTCCTCCGAGGAAGGAGTGTGTCCACCTGCGTCACCACTCGACCATGCAAATCAAACATGTTTTGACACGCACACTATAGTGAGGGAACCTGCGACGACCGGAACCTCGTTCCAGAGCACGCCGTACCTCCTCTTAACCGCGCACGTGTATCATCCATCGCATCAATCTCATCCATAAATGCTCACCAATCTCAATCTCGTTCCACAATCCAACTCCGCAGAGATCAACGAAAACAACCTCCCCGCGGAGCTGTTCCCCGGGTACACCACCGTGGAGTACTGTATGGACAATAAGAACCCGCGGCCGCCTTGCTTTTTGCTTGTCCTGGACACCACCATGGCTCAAGAGGAGCTCCAGGACGCCAAGGATTCAATCGGGCAGTTAGTGGCGCTGCTTCCCGAGGAGTGTTTAGTGGGCCTGGTGACTTTCGGGGCGACCGTTACCGTTCACGAACTGAAGGACTCACCAATGCCCAGGAGTTTCGTGTTAAGAGGCACGGATGACATCACCCAGGACCAGCTAAAGAAGTTACTGCAGCTTGAACTTTCACCGCACGAGCACGCCACGTACGACAAACAGAAAGGAAGCGCGGTGGCGGAGGCGCACTCCGCGCTGCGGCGGTTTATTTTACCAATAAGCGAGTGCGAGTTCGCGCTGCAGACCATTCTTGACGAGCTTGAGCCTGATCCGTTTAAGAAAGAAATTGGTATGCGGCCGTTTCGGTGTACTGGCGTGGCGATTGCGGTTGCGCAAGGCTTAGTCGCGGAAAGCCACAGCGCGCAAGGCGCGCGAGTCATGACGTTTACGAGCGGGCCGTGCACTATGGGCCCCGGCACGGTCGTGGGGCGGGACATGGCCGAGAACTTGCGCACGCACGCGGATTTCAACAAAGGGAGCGCTACGCATTTCAAAGCCGCGAGCAAGTTCTACAACAGCCTCGGGATACGGCTTGCGACGCACGCGCACACCCTGGTACGTATTTCCCATTTACCCATTCCACTGACTGATTGCCCATACAAGACTGACATTTATTTTTTTACAATCAGGATGTGTTCGCGTGTTCCCTGGACCAAGTCGGTTTGGCGGAGATGAAAACCGCGGTGGATCAGACGGGGGGGGTGATGGTGTTGGCGGAACAGTTTCGGGCGGAGACGTTCCGGAGTTCGTTGCGGCGACTTTTCAGGCGGGACGCCTCAGGCGCGCTTGACATGTACTTCAACGCCACGTTCAGGTACGAATTGGGCCTTTCCCAAATTCCAGCACTGTTTGATGCCCCTGGTCGAATGCAGTACTATTAACATTTACCAGTACTGGCGACTGACACTTTTCGACTGACACTTTTCTTTCCCAATCGCAGCGTGTTTTGCGTTCCGCAGGTCATGGTGTGTGGAGGTATAGGCCCGATGTCCGCTTTGGCGGTGAAATCAAAATCGATCAGCGAAAACGAAGTGGGCATGGGGCAAACCACGAGCTGGCGTGTTTGTTCGCTGAGTGGCGACACATCAATCGCGGTGTACTACGAAATCGTGAACCAGCACTCCAACCCGATACCCGCGGGGACGCCTTTTTATTTGCAGTTCTGCGTGCGGTACAAAAGGAGCAACGGGGAAATACGGCTGCGAGTGATGACCGTGGCGCGGCGGTGGGCGGAATCCGCGGCGGCGCATGACATCGTATCCGGGTTCGACCAAGAAGCGTGCGCGCTGTTGATGGCGAGGGTCAGCACGTTTCGAGTGGAGCACGAAGAGACGTTTGATTTGTTGCGGTGGCTGGACCGGACCCTGATTCGAGTGGGAAGCAAATTCGGCGAGTACGCCAAGGACTCGCCCGAGACGTTCCGCATGCCCGGCCCGTTCGCGATTTATCCCCAGTTCATGTTCAACCTGCGCCGTTCGCAGTTCCTGCAAACCGCGAACAACACCCCGGACGAAACAGCTTTTTACCGGCTGATGATGGGCAGGGAAACGGTATTGAACTCGTTAGTGATGATCCAACCAACGCTCACGGCGTACACGTTCACGGGTGAACCCACCCCAGTGCTGTTGGACGTCGCGTCCATACAACCCGATTGCATTTTGCTACTGGACACGTTCTTCATGATCGTCGTGCACAGCGGGTCGACAATAGGCGAGTGGAGGAAAGCGGGGTACCAGGAACTTCCCGAGCACGAAGCGTTCCGCACGTTACTGGCGAAACCGGTGCTTGATGCGAAGACGAAAATGCACGGCCGTTGCCCGACGCCGAGGTTAGTGGAGTGCGACCAAGGCGGGTCGCAGGCTCGGTTTCTGCTCGCGAAACGTACGTCTTGGGCCGTTCCCAAATCCAGGCACACTGTTTCAAGCCCATCTCTGACTGCGCTACGGCCGTAACATTTACCAGTACTGGCAACTCTCATACATCTGGACAAAGTGCGCTGTTTGCTTATACAGTACACCCATACTCAAGACTGACACTTTTCCTTTACACTCACAGTAAACCCGTCGGCGACGCACGCTACGAGCGACGCGCGCGGGGGGGGCATGGGCGGTTTCGGCGAAAACGGCCAAGCCGGCGCCGAGATCATCTTCACGGATGACATCTCCCTGAACGTGTTCCTGGCGCACCTCGCGAAACTCGCGGTGCAGTCGTAGTCGTGGCTGTTTCCAGTAGTAGCGGTAGCTGTTTCCAGTAGTAGTGGTAGCTGTTTATATGGAGACATGTGGAGACTCGTCAAAAAAATCCTCTTTTTGAAATGAATACCTTGGTAGTCTATTCAAAAGCAACGACACCCAAAAAACAGTTGCCGTGCCTTCTCGCCCGCCACTCCACCAGCACCATGGCCAACGCCGACGTCGCCACGATCGAGGCTGACATCGCCGGCACCAACGGTACCTTCGACTTCGATGAGAGCGTCGCGGCCGCCGTCTTCTCGCACGTCACAAACACCAGAGACCGCCTCGCACTCGCCTGCGTTTCTCGGGTGTGGAAAAAAGTTGCCGCGACTGACGGGTCGTGGGGTTCCTGCGACCTCGTGATAGACCCGGAGCTCGGGCCGCTGCTCACATGCGACCGCTTCGAGCGCCTGATACGATACTGCGGCGACGTAAAGCACCTGGAGGTGCGCGACGCCCACAGCTTATCGTTCACGGTGTCTGGCTGCTTCTCTGCCGGGTTGTTTCTAGCCAAGTCGTTCGCCTCGCTAGAAACCGTGAAGCTCACCAACTGCTCCAAGTTGACGACCTCTGGCATCTTCACGTTCATGAAGGCTATAGGTATACTCAGTCGTCCTAAAGAAGACCGTCTGCGATGTCTACGTCTCGCCGGGTGCGGTATTGACATGGGAGAGGACCTCCGTGAGCTCAACGAGTGCCTCAGTGTCGATCCTCGGGAAGTATTTTTTGAACGGCGAGACGGGCAAGAAAACGTCCAGGTTCGTCAAGTGGGAAGCGTCATAGACCAATCCAGCTTTGATCTGTAGCCCTACCGCAGTGGCGGAGACTTTCGCGGCGTATTTTTAGATGGCTGCGTTTTGTCGCGACCTCTTCTGAGGTGGCCATGTGCAATTCGTGCCTGAAAACGTTCTGCGGCGAGTGCGCTGAACACTACGGAAGTCACTTGTGCGATACCTGAGACTATTTCGTGTGCGACGACTGTGACGACCCCTTGGATGTGTTATCTTGTGCTGGTGACGGTTGCCACAAAGAAATGTGCGTACCGTGTATTGAATAGGACGGGTGGTCCGAAGAATGCGATATCTGCGACAAGATCTTTTGCCCCGACTGCGACCCCGGCGTTGGGAGGACTGAGTACCACAGTGGGGTGTACAGCTTAACCAGTTGCCCTGCTTGCAAGGAAACAAACGAAGCTCAGCTCTGGCTGAGGTGAATGCAAACACAGTACGAGGACAGATATGGTAAGGATTCGGACGTGGACGCGGAAGCGGCGCGAAGCTACGAACTCTACCTCTCGCGGCAGTGAGCATGTTTCTAAAATACCAAATACAAAAGAAAAAGGTATACTACTTTTCCTCAACACCTATTCCACCCTACTCCCTGCTCCACACGAACCGCGCGCATGTTTCCCCCAACGCCTCAAACCACGGATCCGCGGTTTCCTCGTACTCGTACAAATCGTCATTCACGGTTTGGTTCGCGTTGGTTTCTACGACGGCGGCGAGGAAAAACTCGCGAAACTTCTTTTTGTTTTTTGTTTTTGTCTTGCCTTCGTCTTTTTCGTCCGCCCACGCCACGCGCACGTGCGCGTTGTCCACGCTGAACCCATACGCGCGCCCGAGCTTGTTGGTGATTGTTACCACCGGGTTTGCCTCCAAGTCATCATCTGGGTTTACTTCAGGGTACTCGGTGTCGTCCATCTGTAGCTCTAACTTCACGGCTCGTTTAATTCCAGGGAGAAAGAATTTCGGGTATGCGTCGGGCTTGGTTTCAATTTCGCTTTGTTCGGCTGTTGTCACGCCGAACTTCGCGATGTCTCGAGGCGCGGCGGAGGCGACTTTGCAAATAAACGCACGGTCAACAGGGTGTAGGTCATCGTCATCCACCGGTGTATTAACCCCGGAATCTACTTTCAATCGTTCATCCAAACGCATCACCAACCGCAGTCCGTTTTGCAACGCCCGTAACGAGGCTCGATTTTTTCGGGAACAATCCATCGGACCGTCTTCGACGGCGCCGGAGGAAGTCACTCGAGACGTACCGATGAAGAAATAACCATCTTCTGGCTTGGTTCCGTGTTTAGCGTCACGCAACGACGCAGTACCCTTGATAGTACCGTAGTGCTTTAGCAATTCAACCCTGGCGTCCAAAACCATCACCCAATCGTTCCCGAGCTTCGCGAACACGCTCGGCAGAGTCGCGTTTTCGTTTTCGTTTTCATGCCCGTCCCCGTCGTCGCCGTCGCGCAACCGGTGCTTCACTGCAATGTCCTCTTCGGGAAGATATTTTCGGTGCCAGTTCCGGATCCCAACCGGACCCGCTATGTCAAAGCACCGGTTGAATGACGCGTTGTCCGACACGATGAACAGCTTCGCGAGCTCGCGGCGCAAACAAGTGACGACACTCTTTTTATTTTTCGGTCCGGTTTCGGTTTCGGGTTCTTCCTCGATTTCCTCGGATGGTGGCACCGCGCCGAAGCACAACGGGGTGTCCATGTCCAGGCCTGGGTGTATTTTCCCTAGCCGGCGAATAGCAACACACGCCGCGACCGCGCCGAACAGCTTTACGGAAGAAGCGGGGTAGAAGTACTCCGCGCCTTCGCGAAACGCGTGGCGTCGCGAGATGGTTTCGTGGACAGAAGATGAGCAATCTTCATTCTCTTCATTTGTCCTAGTGCCCGAACACTGGACCACCTCCGTGAGGAGCACCTGCGCGCGGAAACGTTCTGAGTCGGACATGATACGTGCCAGCCGGGGGTCCGCGAGCAACGCGTCGCGGAACGCCGCGCCGTCCGCCTCCTCGGCGGCCATGCGCGGCGACACTGGCTTCATTTTGTGTCACGCAAAACTCCAACCGAAACCGAAAACTCGTCTCGTCGAAAACCTGCTTGGAATGCCTCAGTCGTGTCGTCATCACTCCCCGCCGCGCAGTGGTCACCATCGACCGAGGCAACCATGCGCGCTATGCTCCTGACGCGCGACGCCGCACGCGCACTTCGAGAAGCGACACGCCGCGTGTCTCAAACCTCGGTCCCGACGCCGACGCACCTAACGCGATGGCGCGCTGTCGGGTCGGCCGAAACGTGCACCGGGGCTTTCTCGTGGCCCTCGTCATCCGATGGTCGGCGTGGAGTGGGAACACGAGCCGACACGGTGTGTCACCTGGCAAGCACGCTGATGTCACCCACGCACCACGCGGTACTGCAGCAGCAAACCAAAAGCTACAGCAGCAACACCACACCCCATGCACATTCCTGTCGCGACAAGATCCACATGGAGGCCCTTTCCTTTCACGGGTACCACGGCGTTTTGCACGCGGAAAAGGTGCTTGGGCAGAAGTTCGTGGTGGACGTGACCATGAGTGTTTGCCACTTGACGTCGGGGCAAAGCGACGACATAAAGGACACGGTTGACTACGCCTCTGCGTATGAATTAATAAAAGAACAAGTGGAGGGAAAGGACAACGCGAAGGATTTAATCGAACGCGTCGGGGCGGGCATCGCGACAGAGTTGTTGAAAAAGTTTGAAAAGGTGATCGACGTCACCGTGCGCGTGCAGAAACCGCACGTCGCGGTGACCGGGACCGTCGGGTCGCTTGGGATAGAGGTCTTTAGACAGCGAGAGTAGGTGTGGGAAACGCGGATACCGTGGATTCAATATACCAAGTAGTCGGGAGCTATAAAACCTTCCGTAATTCAGTTCCTACGCATCTATCGCCTACCCAACCTCTCGATTCTTTTGCGGTCGTTTACGTCGTTTTACTTCTGGTCAGGAACGTTTTTTTGCGCGCCGACCCGTTCGCGTGCGTTGCGTCGTCCACGAGCAAATCGAGGCACCCGACGCTAGTGCTGTTGCTTGCCGTTCCGTTCCACGAAACATCTCCACTAATAAGTCTATCCGTAGTTCCTTTCCACGCTTTCTCGGCACTAACACCCCGGTCGCTAGGCACCGCCACCGCCAGGGCGTCGCGAATAACGGTAAGTTTCATGACCCGGTCGTCGTCCGTGGTGGCGCTCAAGCTCGGGCTCGCGTTGACTTACGATAAAAAAACGAAAGTGTCAGTCTTTCGTAAAGTGTATGATTAATTACTCTGGACGATCGGAGTAATTATTCTGGACAATCGGCAGAGGTAATAACCGTCCCTTCGCAGGACGAGTATGGGAACACGTCCGTCTTGCTGGGATTTGGGAAAGCCTTACACACGTACCTTCAATCAGCCACGGTTTCAGGTTTTCGTCAACAAGCAGGTCGTACCCGTAAACCTCGAACGAATGCGGGTCGTTGTGCATCACGTTCTCAACCGACCGCAGGGATTTCAGAATCACGGCGTTTAGGGAGGTGAACAAGGCATTCGTCGCGTCTAAACCCCTGGTGCCGGTTAAAAAAACCCGTAAATTCTCAAGGCTCCACTTCCCGCCGTGCGTTTCGCTGTACGCGCCGTGGTTCTTTTGAATCGCGACGTTCGTGAGGTGCGCGAAGTGGTCGTTCAAGTCGCCGTCGTTTCCCGAATTCACCGGGACGTATTTGCGGACGCAGAACCGCGCGAACCCCGCCCTTGCGACCCACGCCTTTAAAGGCTTGAACCCGGTGACCACCACGTACACTCGCAAGTCAAACTTCCTCCCGCCCACCAAATACGGGTCGTCCACGTACTTGGAAACCACGAACTTTTCGTCCCGAATGCCGTTAGCACCACCACCCAGGCCGTGCGCGTCTTTCCATCGCCGCACTTGCGCAAGCGAGTTTATCAAAAAGATTCCCTTGCCCTGCGCCTTACCCACGGGCTTCACGATCCAAGTGGGGTGCTTTGTTTTCGGTTTCGTTTTCGGTTTCGCGATGTTGTTTTCAACCATCCGCGACCCTCCGGCGGACCCGATCCGGTGCCTTGCTCGTTCGTTTGGTGTTTGTTTGCCGTTGTCTTTCGTGCCATTCGACTCATCACCTTGGGCTACTACGGTTTTGGATTCCTTCCGGAACGCCTCCACGAACAAGGCGTACTCGCCCGGCAGCACGAACGTGGGGGGAAGAAAATCAAACGCGGCCGATGCGTCGTTACTCGCGGTGGTCGGGTCACACCCAATCCGAATCGCGTTCCGCTCCAGGTCCTTCCGGTACCGCTTCACGTTCTTCACGAGCAGGTCTTTCCGCGTAAGTTCGTAGTGGTTGGGGAAGTGGTTTACGTGTTGGTTGTCGCCCAGCCTAATGCCGTTCTCGGGGGCGAAGATCTCGCGGGTGGTGTGGACGTTCGCCCAGTAAACGTTCCACGGTTCATCATTCTCCGAGTTCCACCGAACCCACCCGCGTCTCTGGAAGTTCGCCACCACCACGAACTTGTCGAAGTCCGAGCGCCAGCGAATCGGCGACGGCGCGATGGAAGGCGCCATCCCACACAACCTAAACCCTAAACCAACCGCCGACCCGCACGGCGGCACGAGCGCGCGGGGCACACTGTTCAAAAAGTGGGTCACTTGTGTTTTTTTTGGAAACACTTGAAGGTAGTGCCGACTCGTCCAAGATTTGCCGTTCTTCTCATTCATGACGTCCACGATCGCCATCTCGCGACGCGCAGAGTACGCCCTGCGTCCCCTCGGGGTTCGTCATGTGGCTCGTGCTGTCGGTGCGATGACCGCGGGTACCAAGGCTGTGGACCACGGACACGAACTACTCGCGGACCTGGAACGTGGCGTGGGTACCGCCGTGGGGACGAAATTCGACACGGCCGTACAGCACGACGCGTTTTCTTATGACGCGGTGGTGGATGCCGCGACGGACGTTGGCCGAAAGCGGACCGTTGATCTGTCCGATGCTCGGGCTCGGGACGCGCACGCTATCGCGGAAAACGGAAGGATACGCACCGATGCGCGCGAAGCAACAAGTTACTCAAGACTCATCACGAACGAGCTTACGCTGGATGAAGCCGACCGAGTGTGCTTTTATCAACAAGTGTGCCAGGCTTCGGTGGCCGCCGGCAAAACGTACGAAACCGATCCCGAGCGCCGGCATTACTTCTTTTGCGACTGCCGTAGTCCCGGTTTGGGGTTGGGGTTCATTCATTGTTTAAGGGAAAGGCCGAACTGGCACGCGTTTCCCAGTTCGAAGTGGTTTACCAACCCGAAAAACGGCGCGTTCCTGTTTTGCCCGGCGGGGAAACGGGCGGTGGACTTCGCGGACCAGGCGTCGTTTTCGCTAACCGTGGGGGGGTGTCCGGGAAGCGACTGGCTGGAGGATAAATCGCGTTTAGCCCGGTTAATCGTCCCCCTGGGGTTGATGGTCCCGACGTGGTTCATTCGAGATGGAAAATGGGTCGGGGAAGCGCCCGGGGGTATTGCACAAAAAGAGGATCTCTTCGGCGCCGCGCGCGAACACGTGTGGCACGACGTGTGGTTCGTGAAGGCGGCTAACTTGAACTTCGGGGTTGGGGTGGCGGTCAAGGTACGGCCTTGGACGTTTCCCAAATCCGGGGACACACTGTTTTATCTCTCAGCTGGTGACTGTTGTCCATACATCGCGATATACATTACTGACACTTTTCGTTCACAATCGCAAGGCGTCGCCTGAACAGTGCCTATTATTCGCGCGCGCAAAACCGCCCGGGGTGACTTTCGTGGTGCAGCCTTCCGTGGCGAACCCGCGCGTGGATTCACGCGGGCACAAACTGGGCTGGCGTGTATACGTCGCGTGCGTGTCGCCGCAAAACTCGTCTTCGCTTCGGTGGTTTATGTTCTGCGGCGGGTACCTGGTTGCGGCGGACGGGGTTTTACGCCGGCAAGTGCTTGAGCAAAAAGGGCACTGCACGAAAGACAGAGTGTCGAAATTCAACGAGTGGGACGAGTTCGAGTTGTACGAACCCGTGATGCGCGAAAAAATCACGCAAATGCTACGCGAAGCGCAGCCCAGGATGAAACCGCCGGTTGCGAAAGGCGCGTTCGAGCTCTTCGGGGTGGATTTGATCGTAGGCGGCGATGATGACCCGGGCGATGACCCGGGTGATAACATGGGTAATACGTTTGATACTAGTGATACTAGTGGTGATGACACTAATGACCGGCCGGGTAATGATACTAGTGATACTAGTGGTGATGGCACCGATGACCGGCCGGGTACTCGCGGAGACTGCACGTCAAAGCCCCCGGGTTCGATCCCTAACGATTCTGGTAAAAAAAACAAGGTACCCTCAACCGTGTGGATCGTCGAGGTGAACCGCTCGCCTCGGGTGAAGAAAGGGGATAAAAATATGCTACACGCGTTACTAAACATCGCGCTTCCTAAATACGGGTTACCGCAACGCGACGCGGTTTGGGATTTACTTGACGTGGACCCGGATCTTTGCGACACGTGGCACAATGGCGCGGACGAGGAACAGGTTGAGTTGAACACTTGGGGACGGACACGGTGGGACGCGACGGGCGGTCGGGACGAAGAAAGAGTTATTGCCTCTAAAGCGGAATAGTATTAATACGTGTGTAGACTAAACGCGCACAGTTTCACCGCAGTACTTTTCGTACCGCTCGTGTCTAAAGTCGGCAGACGGTGGTGTGTCTTCGCTACGTCACTCTTTGTAAACTCTCGACCTCCACCGCGCCATGAAAAACCCATCCGTGCCGTGCGCGCTCGGATTTAGCCCCACAAAGTGCGTGGCGTTTTGTGATTTCGCGGTCGCGGCGCAATCAGTTTTGGGGCGACATTTGGCCGCCGGCCAATTTTGCGCAAACGGAAACGGCGCCCACTTTCTTTCCTTTTTATTTTGATCACCGGCTTCAAACTCGCAAGCGACGTCTTCGTTTTCCGACTTCAAAACAGAACACGTGGCGTACACCAACACGCCCCCGTTTGGCTTGACTAAAGATGACGCCTCACGAAGAATGCACAGCTGGAGGCTGGGAAACGAAACCACGCCGACTCGGTCGTTGCTTCCGGTCCGCAAATCGCCGTCGATCACGGTTTCGGTTTCGTCGTCGTCGAAGAACCGTTTTTCTTTTTTTTCACCGATTTTTTTGGCCTCGTTTGTTTTGACACCGCCAGTCGTCTCAATCCCAAAACTCTCCGGACTTCTCAAAGTCTGCGACTCAACCATCCCCCACCGCAGCGACGGGTTCCTTCGAAAAGCTCCGGTGCTTGAGCACGGCGCGTCCACTAACACGGCGTCGTAGGTACCGCCGACGTTCGCGACGGCTTGTAAGTCGCGTCGCGAAACCACGCGCACGGAGTCGGCGCAGCCCGCTCGTTCACACGCGGCGGTGAGGTGCCGCAACCGTCGGCGGTCGAGGTCGAAGCAGTCGACACGGAAGTCCACCCCGGTTTCGTGTAAAGCGCTGGCGATCGCAAGGGTTTTGCCGCCGCTGCCGCAACACGTGTCCAGTACGGTTATCACGTCGTCATTGCTTGTTGTGGGTACTTCTTCTTCATTTTCGTCCGCCGCGCTTTGACGGCGGAAGCTACTTTTTAAGCCAGAAATGGTACCTGACGTAACGCCGTCCACCACCGCGGTCGCGATACACTGCGACCCTGGGTCTTGCACTTCGAACCAGCCTTTGCGGTACGTGTCTAACCCGAAAATGCCAACCCTAGGCCGGCCTTCCAGGAGCCGCAAGCAATCGGGCGCGCCAAGAACAACCGGGGGTTGTGTGGGTAAAGGCACCGAACCCGAACCGGGTGTTTCGATTTCGTTTTCGTTTTCCCGTTGCGGCGTTTTCGTGGACGACGAAAGCGAAAGAAAAGCGCCGGTATCAACCGCAGTGGCCGCGCCTGTAAGAGTACTCGTCGCGACGCCCTCATCGGAAAGCGCGCGTTTCAGGTGCTCCACAGAGGGACACATAATTCCGTTCCTTCGTATCATAAGCGGCGCGACTTGTTTGAGCGCGTTTGCGATTGCAAACGCATTCGCTTCGCCGCGCTCGTTTAGTAAACGTCTCGCGAACCAAACGGGAAGTGAATTTCGGGCGGCGTTGTTTTCGGCGACGCCGGTGGGCCAGGCATCCCCAGCAACCATTTTCGCCCCGCCGCGAAGCACGCGGACTGTTTCTTTTGAGATCGCAGCGCTGCCGACGACGTCGTCGCGCGTGTGCGTCCAGTGCAGCGTCACCATCGCAGTCGCGGCGGCGACGAACTCGGGACGTCGCGGTGCTTCCCTTTCATTTTTTTCATTTTCGTAGAAAGCACGTTCCAGCCCGAATTCGCAAAGCACCGCGTCTAAAGCATCCACGCCGAAAGCGTCCACGCCGCCCGCGTTTTCGATGACCTCGGGGTCCGCCGACCTTGTGCGCTCGACCACGAGCCACGCCAGGGTCAGGCGATTCACCTCCACGCCAAGCACCGTTTCCGCGATTGCAAGGCGCTCGGCGTTGTTGATCCCGCCGCCCCAAGCGTTACCCGCCCATCCCGAAATCTCATCGAAACCACACCACTCCATACGAAGCGCTTTACGAATCACTTTCTGCGCGTCTCTTTTGTGCATCAAGATCTCCGCCACGGAGGACACGGATCGCGCGTGTACCAGGTCCCACCGAGGTGGCGCGTCTAGCGCCACCGGCGCCAAACCGGGCAACGGGGTGTCTTCAGTTGCCTCATTCGAAGAGGAGCCCTCCCCGAACGCCGCCCTGCATTTCGGGAGCCACACGTTTCGGCGGTGATGCGTATTCGTGTCGAGGTTCACGACTCGTCGCGCGGTTCGGAAACCGCACTCACCCGCGCGTCGCGTCTGCCCTAGCCACGCACCATGTGTCACCACCGTCCACCGAGACGCCGCCGCGGACGCCGCCATGCCGCCTGCGCTCCTGCGGTGTGCCACCCTGCATTTTCCTCGGACCGAAAAATCACTCAAAAAATACACTCATTCAACAACGTCCTCATCACAACGCGATGGCGTCGCGGGTGTTCCGCCGCTTGGCGAGCGGCGTCGCGGCATCCACCGCACGAGCCCCCGAGCTCCAGGCTATCAAGGTGGATGACACCGGGCGGGTTACCCGTCTCGGCGTGCGTGTTGGTTCGGGGGATGGGTTGTTAAAATCGCTGCACGTGAGGGACCGACCATTATTAGAAAGGACCGGTAGCTTCGGTGACACACCCGCGACGATGTCCACGCGCCCCGGGTTGCTTTTGGTGCGGTTCCAGCCGTTCACCGCGGTGATTGGCGAACACAGCGCGCTGTTAATGGACGCGCACCGGGCGTCACCGAAAGCCGCCGCCGGGGCGATCGCGGTTGCGGTGGGTTCGCTGCACCACACATCGAAATCCTCGTTCGTGCGCGCCATCGGCGCGGCGAGCGCGGCGCACGTTGACGGGCGAAGTCACGCTGGCATCGAGTTGCAATTATCCGACGATACAGTGGGCGGGAGGGACACACACAACTCGCCAAGCACGTCGTCACAAAAAGCCGACTTCCCGTTACGAGCCCTGGAAGCCGTCCTCGAGGAAGCGACCGGGTACTACCACGCGAAAATGCGACGCATCCAGTTACTCACGGATTACTGCTTGGAAACAATCACGGACGAGCTGAAAACGCCTTCCGGGTGGGGCCCTGGTACGGGCGAAGCCGGGTTCCAGCGGTTGTTACCGTTGCGCCGCGCAATAACCGAGCTCGAAGCCGACATCAAGGAAGCACACCACGCGATTTCAGACGCCATGCGATCGGACGCGCGCGTCGACGGGTTGCTGCCGGGGGGTGGTTTCGTAAACGCCGCGAGCTCTGGTCAGGGCGAGTCTTCACAACGGGACGGGGTTGATACTAACCCTAACTCGTCGGATATACGATCGCAAACTAGCGGTGGCGAGTACCGCGATGAGCACGTTTCGCGTGATTACGTTTCACCTGATTACTCTCCTCCTACTCAACGCAAAGACGCGGACGACACCAACTCATCGTCGCTAACGCAGCGAAGAGCCGCCGTGACTTCGTTACTGCAAACGCACTTGTGGCGCGTTCGCGCCGCGGGAGGGCAGCTCAGCGAGATGAGCCGACAGGTGGAGGCGACACGGGAGGTGTGGGAGCTTTACCTGGACGGCGTGCGCAACCGTACCGTGCGTTTGAACTTACAAGCCACGGGTAAGGGCCTTTCCCAATCACCACACACCGCCTCTGCGATCGGCCCGATTACTCTGGCTGTTTACTCAACACATCACGACCGACTGACACTTTCGGCTTTATCGTATCAGTCGCGACGCTGGCGCTGACCGTCGCGGCGGTGCCCGCGAGTTTGGCCGGGATGAACATCCCGAACGGGTTTGAAAACGCAACGCCGTTCGTGTTCTGGTCCGTGGCGGGGGTGTTAGCGGCGACGAGCACTGTGGTGTGGCTGTCGTTCATGCGCGCCGGTAGCGGCGCGCGCAAGGGCCTGGCGGGTGCGCGCGTGGACGATTTACGCGCGCTGCGGTTCGTGTTGCAGAGCATGGACGAGCTTGACGACGCGATGAGGACCAGCCGGTGGCCGATGAAGGCGGCGAACAAACAAAGTTTGATCGACTCGTTGACCTCGGTGGCTTCCGCCGGAAGTAACGAAACGTCCCCTCCATCCCTGGAGTCCCAAAACGCCGGGCGCCTGGCGCGACGCGTACAAGGTTTGGACGACGCCGCGCTCGACCTTTTGTTTAAAGTTTTCGACCGAAACCGCGACGGCGCGATTGACCCGGCGCGCGAGTGGATTGTAACGCCGTGGCCGCTAGAGGACGAGGACGGGAAATAGGTCCCATGGTACTTGTTCGTGTAAAAATAGAATCGTATTTTAAGGAACTCACACACTGTACTCACCCACGACTGATGACTACCTATGTTTTTCGCGAACTCGCGCGTGCTTTTTCAGTCTTGGAAGACAAACTTTTCGCGCTCTTCTCGGCATCCGCTTTGCGCGTCGGTTTCGCCGCATCCGAGTTCCCGTGACTCGCCTCCCTTGTTCGTTCCTGCGCGATTTTCAGAAGCACCTGCGTCGCGCTCACCTCGACTTCCCTTCGGGCGGCGATAAACGCGGGCTTGTCCTCTCGCCTCGCACCGCCGGTGCCTCCTTCGGTCGATTTTTCCAAGTACTCGTTTCTGAAATGCAGCACGGTATCGACGTGCGTTCTGTGCTCCAGCGCTAACTGCAGCGCTTTGTCCCAGTCGAACAAGCGCAGGTGCATTTCGATTGCCCTGAACAAGAACCCACCGTGCACCAAAATTCGCTCCGCTTCGTGTACCTGGTGCTTGAAAAGTGCCAACTGCGCGGCGCGAACCGGCTCGCGTTCGAGTTTCCGAACCGTCTGGAGGAACCGCACCTGAGATTGTAAAAAAGAAATGTCAGTCTTGTATGGGCAATCAGTCAGCGGAATGTGGTAAATGGGAAATACGCACCTTTTCGATTTGCTCAAGCGCGGCGTACGCGATTTCGGCGGTTTCCAGCTCGTTGACGTTCATGGCGTGTGTGGCTAACGTCGCCCACAACGTGCTGTCCTTGGCGAACCTGCACAGCCGGATGGCCTTGTCCCACTGCTTCGCGGTTCCTTTTTCGCCCACCGCGTGATTGTGCAGCTGCGGAAAGAACGCACTGTTTGCGCACAGCGAGGTGGTGACGCGCGCGCCGTCGTCGTTCTGCACGGTCACCCTCGCGCCGTCGAACCTTGTTATGGTAAGCATCCCCTTGGTCTGCGCATTACCCACCCCGTGTCCCACCAAGTCCTTAGTAGTGGTGGTCAGACCAACCAGGTCGTTGTCCGTGAAAAAAACAACAGGACACCGCCACGCCACGATTTGCGACCGCGAAACCGCAACAAGCGCGTCGCACTTCTCGCTCCACGCGAAACAATCAACCATGCTTTTTATTTTCACACAAGACGAGGCGTGACCTCCGCCAGCAGCCGTGCCTGCAAACTCCACTCGTTTTAGCCACAGGTCCTTGTTGGAATCGAGAAAGGCGAGTATTCGGAACCCGCTCGAGGCGTCGCCGACCTGGTTGAGCTTCACGGCTTGAATTTTCGCCGAGTGTGGAATTTTGTAACCGGAACCGTCACCCGATTGTTTCCCATTCGAACTCGAGTGACTTAAGTCAACGCACGTCATCGAGTCACCGCCCGCGGACCGGTCCACGAACGCAACGCACTCGGGCGATTTGGAAAACACGTTTTCGTCCAGGCTTTGCGGAAACAAACCGTCGCTTCGTAAATCACACACTTTCTGGCCGTCGTACGTATACACGTGCACGACGTCCGAGGTGGCGGTGACGAACGCGAAACCGGTTCGGCTTTGGTCGATGAACACGACGCAATCCGAAACGTCAACCGTCGCGACCGGGGTTTGCCACGCACCGGACTTGTGCAAACAGATCTGTTTCGGCGAAACGACCAACAAAATGCCGTGTCGCCACGAAAGCCGCGACACGCGCTCGGTGCCCGTTTTCAAGGTGTACGTCGAAACGCCGTCGTCAACCGTGTCAAGCGCCGAACGCTCGTTGCGAAAGGTATGTATGGTAACCTCGCAAAGCTTTGTGACACCACATCGCGACACCACGATGTCGTCCCACAAATGTTCGACATCAACAACCGCGCCAGTGAACACGAACGGCGGTTTGCCTCCGCACCCCGCCACAGACGACCCGTCTCTTGCCCACGCCAAACTCACCGCCGAGCCCACGCCCGTGTCGTTCGACCCGTTCGTCCACCCGTCGCGCGCGCACAGCCACACGCTGTCGAAGCTCCCCGCCGCGAAGTGTTGCCCCGTGGGTGACCAACGCACGGCGGTAATGGCGTGGTCTCGTGCCGGCGAGATGAACAGAATCTGACCATGTCCGTCCCACACCTTGTACCTCCGGTCCTCGCCGCCGCTCACGATGCGGCCGTCCAAGGCAGGGCACCAATCAATCGAAAGCACCACGCCGTCGTGCGCTTTCCAGGCTTTCACTTCGTTTCCGGGGACGTTCTTTTTCGCAGCACTTTGTTCCTTTGAACCGACATCAGCGGTGCTGACTATTCGTAAGTTATTGCCTCGGCCGAACACCACGGCGCCGTCGCCGCCAAACACCGCGGCTCGCGGCGACCACGCGCACGCGTACACCGCAGCGTCGCCGACCGCGAGCGTCGCGTGTAAGTTCCCGCTCCGACTCCACGTCTTCACCACCCCGTCCTCCCCCGATGTCAACAAAAACCCTCCGCAGTTCGTCCACCGCGTACTGGTCACCGCGCCTCGATGCGCGTCGAGGGTTTTGTCGACGCGGCCGTTGCACCGGACGAACCTCACGACCCCGTCGCTCCCGCCTGTGGCAAACGTTTCAGACGATGACGATTGGTCCTTCCCAGATGTGGGGGACCACGCCATGGCGGTGACGAAGGACTCGAGGTCGCATACCTGGGTTCCGGGTACGTGTGATGTGTGATGACGCGGGCGTGACGGGAATGGAACCCAACACATGAATGGAAGAAACGTGGGGTTAGTCATCGGTGTTGCGAGGTGGGTGCTGGGTCCCTTGTCGTGGTCGAAATGACACGAAGTCGCGACCGTTGGAGGCGCCGAGTTTGCGAACGATCTTTGGTGTTCGCGTGTCGCGTGTCACGCGCCGGTGCATGTAAAAACCGTACCTTCCCTCCCGACTCGCCGTGCACGTCCCATCGCGCGATTTGCTTATCGTCGCCGCAGCTAAACAGCTCGTTTCGCGAGTTCCACCCGACCGCGGCGACCAAGTCGGAGTGGACGTTGTTGCCACCAACGCGTTTCACGTCGAGTCGCATGAGTCGCTCGGTCTGTCCTACTCCGAGCGGAGTAGGACTTGTACGTCGCTCGCACGCCTTAGTTCCCCACTAAGGCTGCGACGTAACCAACGTCGTGCTCAGTCGCACACCGACGGCCGCGGTGCCACGCCGCGAAACACCCGCGCCTGCTCGTGTGTTTTGGAAAGGGATTTCAAGTGCGATGTTGACTTTCTCATCGGGACGTTTCAAGAACAGAAACGTGCAGAGCCAGTCTCCGCCGATCAAGCTTGATGCGAAGATCTCGCGTTCATCGACTACGTCGAGCTCGAGCGACTTTCGTTTTGACCGTCACTTGCGCTGTTTGAAAGGGCTCATCTGCAGCACTTTTTTCTCTCGAACGCGGTTTCGGACATCGGGACACGGCACATCCCGACGCGACGGACGATGCGAACGCGTTAGGAACGGTTACGCGCGTATCGGCGGCGAGCGAAACGAGTCACTGGTGCTTTCCTTTTGATCGAAACGGGGTCTGGTTTTTGTTTGCAACGGCACGCGCGGACCATGACGGCACCGCACACCGAACGTTGTGTGTCCGCGTCCGCCGTGTTTTGGGATGGGATCGCATCATCGTCCTTCACGGAACGCGTCGTCGTGTCAGCAAGGATGTTCCACACTGCAACGGTAATGAACGTGAATGGACCACACAGGTACTACGCCGACCCATTCGCAGCATCCCCGATGGAGAAGAGTTCCAAAGCCCCAGGTACACACGGGGTACACGCCACGATGTCCAAACCCCCGGGCGAGGTGGATTGGAACGCGCTTGATAAGAGTAAGTTTTTCTTCGGGGGCGCCGCGTTGTTTTCGGGCGTCACGTGTTGCTTGTACCCGCTTTCCGTGATTAAGACGCGGCAGATGGTGGACGGCGGCGGGGCTGGTACGCACGCACCGGGCGCTTTGAAGGTAGTGAAACAGGTGATCAAGCAAAGGGGTTTTCTTGGTTTGTACCAGGGGTTCGGGACGGTGGTGGTGGGGACGTTGCCTATTCGTTTCGTGTATTTAAGCACCCTGGAGTTGGTCAAGGCTCGGGTGCGAGACTTGTTGGAAACTTTCCAAGTGCACCCCATGTACCACGGGCTCGCGGATGCTGCGGGTGGGGCGGTCGCGTCGTCGTTTTCGCAAATTCTCGGTGTACCAATAGACGTCATCTCGCAGCGGCAGATGGTGCAGGGCGTTTCGGTAACCGGGAAGGACGGCAAAGTGACGCAGATGAAGGGGTACAAAAACGGCTACCAGGCGCTGACGCAGATCGTTAAGAAAGATGGCGTAAAAGGTTTATACCGCGGGTTCGGCGCGAGCGTCGCGACGCTCGTACCCGGCTCCGCGCTTTGGTGGGGTTTCTACGGGACGTATCAAAGGGTGATTTGGTCAGTCGTGCCCGAAACGTGGCACGACGGGTCTGATAAATCCGATTTCGATAAACAAAGCGCAACAAAAAAGCCGGCAGAGTCAAAGTTGATTTTCGTGCAAATCGCATCGGGAGTATGCGCGGGTATGACCAGCGGTTTCCTCACCACGCCTCTTGACATCGTCAAGACGCGGCTGCAGGTGCTTTCGGGGCAGCCCGGGGGGGAAAGCCGGACGTTTTCGTCAACCGCGCGGGCGCTGTACGCTGAACACGGAGCGAAGGGGTTTTTGCGGGGCGTCAAACCCCGGATGACATCCGTGTCGATTTGGGGAACAACCATGGTCACCGCGTACGAGTTTCTGAAACGACTAGCCAGTGCGGATGCGAAGTAGGGAGTGGGTTTTGATGTATTTTCAATACAATCGCTATTTTTTTCGTCTGGATTTGTCGTCTCGCGTCGGGAGTAGCGCGTCAACCGCAGCTCCCGCAGCCGCCGTCGCTGCCGGCGCCTGTGCACGCGTCGGAATCGTTCATCATTTCGATTCGCGGCCACACAAGGAGCAAGAGACCGAAATCGCTCTCAGGGTCGGGGTTGATGTCGGGCTTTAGCTCGATTTTACCGAAGCGTTTCTCATACGCGGTGATCGTGTTTTCGTACGTGCCGTTGATGCCAAAGTGCCCGGTGCCGTCGCCCGGAACGTGGTCGAGAAATCCACCGAAAACCTCCTTGCAGAACTTTCGGTAGTCCGACGTCATCAGGATGAAACTGTGCCAAACCTCGTCGATTAAAGGCGAAGGCTGGAAGACTGTGGACAGTGGCGTATCGCGCCTTACTGTCATGAACTTCAAGAACTCATCGATGAGAAATTCGTCGTAATGTGGGACGTCGGTGGTGATCAACTCGAAAGGAACCTGCGACTCGTCGAGGGTGACAAAAGCCTTGACGTGCTTTTTCGTTCGGTACTGCAGCAGAGGCAGGTTGATGTTGGTGTTCGATCCAGTCAGGGTGGGCAGCCTTTCCGCGCGTTCGTTCCAAACCATCGGACTCTTACTCGCGGTGCTGAACATCTTGTTCACGCCCGCGGCGCGCGCGAGGTCGGCGTTGGTTGGCAGCCTGGCCAATATTTGCTCGAGAAGGGGAATAGAACCGAGTACTTGTTCGACAAGCACGGGAAGCGCGTTCGCGGCGTACCCGTCGGCCGTACCCGTCGCGGGCGCGGCAGCCGTGCGGCTACGCTTCTTACTCCAGCCGTTGCCGGCCTTCTTGGGAGGCATGGTTGATACAGGTCGCGATACGTGAGGGACCGAGGTGAGAAGTGGGGGTCGTTGCTTTTGGGGAGCTCCTTTTGGCTAAAACGTTTTGGCGGGAAGCTTTCAGATCTCCAGGGAGTCGAGGTTAAAAAAAAAAACTGACGAGCGCGGTTCGCGACGAGGTAAAGTAAATCTATTTCGCATCAATACACCGAGCTAGGACTGTACACACCATATTAACGTACCGCCCCACCTTACGTCAAATGCCCCTCATCGCATCGGCGGCGGCGAGTCCCTTCTGAACCCGAAAAACGAACTACTCCCGGATCGCTGGTGCGCCGATTTCGAGGCGTGCGTCATATCGGCGGTCAACATTTCTTTGTTGAAATCTTTCCGAAGCGCGACCACCTTGGCGAACACCGACGTGGCTTGGTTTTGGTCCAGGTCAGACACAGACGCAACAGCTTCTTTGAGTAACCCGTCAAGCGCACCTGGCGGCACTAACAGCGCGTCGCACGTGTCAAGCAAGGCGCGCCAGGATTTTTTCAACGCGACCGCGTCGTCGGGCGCTCCACTTTTTTGTACAAAAAACCTTTTGACCACCGACCGCGCCCACGACTCAAACTCCCCGAGGTCGCGTTTCAGCTGCAACGCGCCACACATGGAGTAACTGAACCGGCCGAGTTCGAAGAAATGTTTGCGGACCGTGACCGCGAATCTGGTGATCAAATCAAACGCGAACGCGCGGACGTTTTCGTGGGAGTAGGTTTCGTTCCCGGCGCTTTCGCAAAAAACGTCAATCGCGCTGCGATACATAAAAGAAAGTGTCAGTCTTTCGTAGTGTCAGCAGTACGAGCAATTACTCTGGACAACCGGCAAACAGTGTGCCTGGATTTGGGAAAGGCCCAGCGCGCACCTTCGCAAAATCGCCAACGCAGCGACGCACGCGCTGGACGGCGTTTGTCCGGGAAAACAGTCATCGGCGATGTCCTCCCACTCAAACGCAAAGTGTTTTTTCGTCTGTTTCGCCTTGAGCTCGGTGTCTAGTCTTTCGAACAGCAAATCCAGCGACTTCGCAATCGCCCTGGCGACAAAAAAACCCGCCTTTTGTTCAAACTTGAAAAGGCTTTCCGAAGTACTCAAACAGGCGGCATCAGCGGTGGCGTGTGCCGCGGCGGACGCGGACGCGGCGACGTCGCCTCCTCCTTGCATTGATTTGGAAGCTGCGGTTGCTCTTGTTTCAGCCGCCCGCGCGCGTTTCTCGGTTACCATTTTGGCCGCGGCGGCGCCCACGGCGACGGCCTTAGCCGCGGCGAGCGTCGCGCCGAGACACGCGTCCACGACAATCGCGGCGCCAACTGAAATGCCATTCGGGTCGTCCTTGGTAGCGACAGGCAACGCGTTCGCGCGGTTCGTGCACACACCAGTGGCGCGTGTCGTCGCCGATGACGCCGCGCGCGTCATCTCCAAAAAAATCGCCTCCGCGACGCGGTTCTCGGCGGCGGCGGCGGAGGCGAGCGAGTTGGCAGACGCGATCGCGATCGCCGACGACGCGCGCGAGGCGGTGGCGGGTTGTGTTTGTAAAGCACCTCCCGCGTTTCTATTCCCGTCTATCGGTTGTTGGTTTTCGGTTTCGTTGAAACCGTCGTCCGAGGCGTCGCGGTCGGCGCCGCCGGCGGGCGGCGCGAACACGCACGACACGCGTCGCGCGGCGGCGGCGTACCACCGGGCGATGTTTCGCATAGCGATCGTGTCGGTTTCCACATCGCCGCTTTTGTTGTTTTTGTTGGGTGACCCAGGCGGCGACGAGCCTGTTATTGATACCTCAGGAATCGACGGTCTTAAAAGACTTTGCGCCGCGCAAAGGCCTCGCAGACAAACGATTTCAAGCGCGTCGTACCGCGCTCGCCGCGACGCGAACAGCGCGTCCACCGCGTTTGCGATATCCACGGCGCCGTTCGTGTCGTCACAAAGTGTTTCCGCGAGTCGCCGCGCGTGTTCGTTCGTTTCGGCGAACACAACAAGGTACGCCAAAAGCGGAAACGCGCGTTCCGGGTTCCGAACGACACACTCGCTCTCGGATTCGTCGTCCGAGTCGACGTCGTCGTCCGCATCGACGGAGTTCGTTTCATCCTCGGAAATCCCCCCGTTGATATTCGACGGCAGCGAAGGCGACCTTTGCAGTTTTTCCGACTTTTGCGAAAGGTCGACAGTCGCCAAGGCTTCGGTGATGTCGCCGAACCTCGACGCCACGGAAACGCTCGCGGCTCGGCGGTGCGCTCGGCGAGTCGCGCTGGCGAAGTTCTTCGCCGGCGTCGTGGGCGCGGAGCGGACGACGCCGCGGTTGATACCGCCGAGTTGTTCGTCCCCGCCCATGCTTTGGGTGCGCATGCTGGTTGTCAACACGGGTGGCTTGCGAGTAGAAGCACCACTGATGTGTCGCGTCGGCGAGGACGGCCCCCCATTATTACTTTTCAAACGTACCAAATTTTCCCTCACCCGCCGGAACGAAACATCAGGCGCCTCCGGTGGTTCGTCCCCGAGCGCCGCGTCGATCGCGTGGCCGATTCGCTGCTGACACGATAAAAAAGAAAGTGTCAGTCTGGTATGGGCAATCGCAGAGGCGGAACGTGTTCAGTGGGAACATACTCACCTCCACCACTCGTTGCGTAAGCGCCGCTGACACGAAAGGTACGACTGCTTTCGGAAACACGCAACGCGCACGGGCCAGCTCCACCACCGTGTCTTTCCCCGCGTTTTGAAAAAACGCGCCAACCGCGACGCTCGCGCGTTTCGCCGACGCCAGCGCGGACTTTTCCGAAAAACAAGACTGCGCCCCCCGGTGTGTGTATTCCGGCGCCTGTTCACGAAGCGCGTCGATTTCGGCCAGCGCGCTTGTATCGATGAACATCGGCCTTGTGGCCACGAACCTCCGCGCGACTTGGGGTCCCCTTTGGAACTTCTCGAGAACCGCCGACGCGCTTCGCGCCTCTTCGTCGTCGCCCGCGGACTCGGCGAACTCAAAAACGCAAAGCAACCTGTTTTCCAACCCGTCGCAGTACCGCTCCAGGTTGTCCGTGGCTTGTGAGAGGAAAGCAGAGATGGTAACGGCGCCATTGGCAATATTATCCGCGTTGGTTCGATCATGCGCAGTTCTGTTACACGACACGGCATCCTTGGTTTCCCTGGCCAGAAAAAGAAGCCGCCGCGCCAAAGCCGCGGCGTCCGCGGTTCGCGCTTCGTCGAAAAATAAACCATCCACCGAAAAAGGCAACCGCTCGAACGCGCATTCGTCGAATGAAGTTAAGTGCCTCGCGAGCGTCACCGCGGAGTCCGCCGCCGCGCGCCTGGTTTCCGCCAGTCGCAGCGCATCCCCCGCATCACGAGCCACGCTAGCTACGCTCAACACCCGGGCGTCGAGCGCGTCCAGAGTGGCTTCCAAGGAAATGGTGTCAAACGCGACGTCGGTGAGTTGTGCCAGGAACGCGGTGTGTGTGCCAACCGCCACCACGTCGAGTTCGGAGGCGTGTCGCGAAGCGCAGGCGGCGTGCGACGAAAGAGCGTCACGCACAGTGGCGAACGCATCTCGGGTAGCCGCGGCGTCCGCGAACGGCGTGGCCGTTGGGTCGTCTCTTCTGAATATTTGGGTCCCATTTTCGCCCGAGTCTGGCGTGGAAACGACGGAAGCGATGTACGCATCCAGATTAAATTCGGGGTTCTCGAAGTCGTCAAGACCGTCACCGGCGGTCATGGTGTCGGCGCACCCTAAGCGCGGCGCCGGCTATCGCAACTCGGCGACACCGCCGTACGCGGAGCCGTGACGTGGCACCCGCCCTCCCACCGCCGCGACCGCGGGAGTGCGACGCAAACGTCATCGATAAAAAATATCGTCATCGTCATCAGTTCTTTTTGCGAAATAACTTCGGGGCGGTTTGCATGTGGGGCCTATTAACATGTGGGGTCGACACCTCTCCGCCGTCGTCACACCGCGCCGCAGGCGCGTTGGATCCCGCGACCGTGCCGCGCGTCAATTGCGTGGAGTTGCTTTCGCCGAAAGCGCGTAGGCCTAGTCCTAGTCACGTCAAATGGACGTGACCAAGGAGACCTTCGAGGCGAGTCTCGCCGCGTTGGACGATACGATCGGCGATAAAAACTTCGCGTTTTGGAGCTTGGACCTGGAGTTTACCGGCCTCAACGCGGACCGCACCACGAAGTTCGACGTGTTCGACACCCTTTGCGAGCGGTGGAGAAAGGTACACACGTGTGTCACAAAGTTCACCGTGCTTCAGTACGGGATATGCTGCTTTTCTTTTTGCCCCGAGTCACGGCAATGGAGCGCGCGGCCGTTCAACTTTTGGTTGTTCCCAGACTCGTCGCGCGGAAGCACGGAGGTTTTTTCGTCGCAAGCGTCTTCCGTCGCGTTTCTGTCAGGGTGCGGCTTTGACTTCAACAAGTGTTTCGCACAGGGCGTGCCGTTCACATCGCCAAGCGCGTTGCGACGCCAGGAACAACGAGCCGACAAAGACGCACAACGACCGCCGATAGTTCCGACGGAGGAACGCGACACGACCTTCGTGGAAAACCTGAAAAAGGATGTGAAAGAATGGCTCGGGCTCGCTTCACCGTTATACACGAGTAATGGGGACAACGACACTGATGCTGAAGCCACCTATGGCCAACTGTTGTTACCCGTAGTGAACGGTTTTCTCAGGGCGTTGACGTACCAAACGCTGGAGAACTTGGGGGTTAACTGTAACCTGTGGTGCCAGCAAACTTCGGAAAATACGGACCAACCCGGATTCATCGCTGAGACGATTAAAGCGCCGAACGTGCAGCCGAGAATCTGGCTCACAAGAGCGTCACCTGTTCAGATTTCTGACCAAAAAGAAAAGGAGCGCGTGGAAAAGGAAGCGCAAAACGCGATGAAAAAAGGGTTCACCGCGGTGTTAACCAAGTTACTCGCCACGAAGAAACCCGCGGTGGGACACAACGGGTTGTTCGACTTGGCGTATACGCTTGAAAAGTTTCTGTGCGAAACGGACGGGGGACTCGCGGAAGCCCGGAGCGCGTTCGCAACGCACTTCACCTCGCCATACTACGATACAAAGCTCATCGCGAACACGTTCATGGACGTGTACGCTTCTTCGCTGCGGGACGCGAAGGCGAAAGAGAACGCGAAGGACGCGGAAGTTACTCGTCCTGGTGTTGACCGTCCGCCTTCCATCTCGGACAAATTTCCCTTAGACACCGCCCTGGGTCCGCTGTACGAAACCCTCACCACGTGTGCGTTACCTGCGATGTTGCGCACGGAAAACGAAAGCGCCGCGGAAGTCGTTTTTAATGCGACAACTTTCCTGGATCGATTCCGCTCGGGGCCCACTTGCGTTTCGGGAGACGGCGACAAAGTACTTGATTGGCTTCAGTTCCCGCCCGGGTTCGATAGGTACAAATTCGCGTTAGCAAGTCCGAACGGTGTGGCCGACGTATCCCAGGGTACCAATGAAAAGGCACGCGGTTCCTTCGCGCACGAAGCCGGGTACGACGCGTTCATGACCGGCGTGGCGTTTCTCACCATGACCCTGCACGGTAGGTCCGTGGTGGACGCGGACGGTATTGGTGAGGTGCGGGTGTATTCCGGCCACGGCGCGGCGGCCGGGGGTTCATCTGATGAACAAAAAAACAACGCCATCGGGTTCCTCGGCGCCTGTCCCTTCAGCGGCGCAGACGGGTCGCTGCCGCTGCAGCACAGCCAAGTCGCGAACGTGCTTACGCTTCGCGGGTCAACACCGAGCGCGGATGACGACGAGTTCGCCAGGCGCAACGCGCGCGTCGTCGTGCTCGTAGGGATCACGAACGGGCTTTCCTTCAACGACCTGGTGCGCGTGTTCGTCGCCGCCGGCCTGGGCGTGCCGCAGCACGTGCACTGGATTCGAAACGGGACGGTGCGCGCGACGTTTCCGGTTACTACGAGTAATTTGTTTCCCTCTGCGAGCGGCTATTCCGGTAAAGTCGACGGATATTCAAAAGACGCGGATGCGTTCGCTACGGACGTGGCCACGAAACTGCTCGCCGTGGGGACCAGGGTGGAGACGCTTTCCATTGACGCGTGGAAAAAGCGAGAGTTGCTTGATAAACTTTCGAAAAACGTGCAACACGTTTTGTCCGAAGCGGCGAGCCACGGCGTTGACGTGGTGACGATCGCGGCAGGTGTCAACGCAAACAGTCTTGAAACACAAAAAAACAAAAGATCTCGGTTCGAGTTTGGCGAGTTGTTCAACAACGGAAGAAACGCCAAGGCGCGGCGCGTGGACGGAGGGTCGTCGCCGGGACGGGACGCGAAGTCGGGGTGCGTCGTTTCGTGAGAGACCAACGACCGTGTTCTTTTTTAGTCATTCAATGCATACCGGGTATTCTTTTTCGACGCCGCGCGGGTGTCCTCGTAGCGGGTGTCCTTGTGGTTGTTACACGGACCCCCTCGTGGTTGTAGCGAGGACCCCCTTTTCTTTTCGGTTCGGTTCGGTTCTTTTATTTTCTCGTCCCTTTCACGTGTTAAAAATGCTCCCCTTTGGGCACCGCGCCAGTTTCCGCTTCAGCGCGGCGAAGTGCAGGTTGGCCCAGTTCTCCATCCCGTGGTCGGCGGCGCAGTCTTGTTTGAACTTCAGCGCCACGGCGTCGCTGACGATTGATAACTCGTTCCCCGTGCTTTGCGCCAGAATTTGTACCTGGCAAGCGCGTTCCAGGTAATACACGTCATCGAACGCCTCCGCGACGGATTTGCCTTGTACGATTATTCCGTGGTTCCGGTGCAGCAACACGCGTTTCGTACCCATCAACCCCGCTAACCGCTTGCCTTCGTTTGAGTCCAACACCAAGCCGTTGAACAAAGGGTCATACGCGATTTCGTCGAAAAAACGCAAGCAGTTCTGGTGGCACATGTGCAGCTTGAACTCCTTTACGCAGCATATCGCGCTCGCGTGTGGCTGGTGCGTGTGCAACACGCAGACGGCGCCGGCGTCGTGGATGTGTTTGTGAATGAAAAACGCGGTGGCGTCGATGGCGCCTTCGCCTTCCAGAACTTGACCACTCCCGTCAAGCAACAACAAGTTACTCGCGGTGACTTCGTCCCACATCAAACCGTACGGGATGCACAGGAACCGGTCATTCGTACCGGGCACGAGCACGGTGAGGTGGTTGCAAATGCCCTCGTTGAAGTCGAAGGCGTTGCACAGATGGTAACAAGCGGCGAGGTCCACCCGGGCTTGCCAAACGCGCGGGTCGTACCCAGTCGGGCACCCGAAACGCGTGGTGGAGGGTAACACGCGCGCACCAGCGGTTTCGCCGCCGATCGTGGGGTACGCGGAGGTCATTGCGAGTATATCGGGTTCGTCCGGGAGTAGACACGCTCGATTTGTCGTCCGCGCGGCGGGAGAATGCGTGTAGCGAGCGGGGGTGACCTCTGCACTTTTTGGCGAAGCGCTTTCGGTCGTCCCGAGCTTTCTGCGCCGTTCTCTTGATGAAGGTGCCGAAAAAGGAGAGGGGTTCGCAGCACCCCACAGCGACACGCGCTCGGGCGCGGGCGGGTACCAGCGAGCGTGGCTTGTATGACTGAAGTCGACGTGTTTGTCACGGATGATGCGGAGAACACGCGCGAGGATGAGACGCTGGCGAAACTAGACGCTTTGATTGACGCCATCAAACTGACCCCACCGTGCGATGCGCGGCGCGCGCTTCTTCTGGAGCTCGCCTCCTTGGTCACCGCGGACGCGCGCGCGGCTGATTTCGCCGAAAGGCACGGCGGCCGCGATGTTCTTTTGAAAAGCCTGCACGGCGCTATGAGGGTCGGGGACGAGGAGCTGATGGACGCGGTCGGCGCCGCGGTCGCGTCGCGAAGTCGGTGCGACTCATCATCGGACTCGGTGGAGCTCTTGGCGGTGGGGGGCTCGCAAGTGGGCGCGGCGTCGCAGCGCCCACCAGGGGTTGAGGTGGTGCGTTTACGCCACGCACGCGTGGACGTGCACGTCCACGAGTCGTCTTGGACCGACGCGGGACTGGCGTGGCGCATTTGGGGCGCCTCGAGGATCTTAGCACACGCCCTGGACGCGGCTGCGCACGCGGAGACGACGGAGACCGCGATTCGGGCAGCAGGAGAAGAGGCATCGTCCTCGAAAAAAGCGAACGAAACTGCAGGAAGTGAAGGCGACGAAAACAACGCCTCCCTTGCGTCTACTCAAAAGGACACAAACACCCCAGTAGTCATTCGCGTCCGCGGGTCGCGCGTTCTCGAGCTTGGCGCGGGTTGCGGCTTAGGCGGCCTGGCGGCTGCGGCGCTGGGCGCGAAGGAGGTTACGATAACGGAAGGCGCGCCCGGGTCGCTCGCCGCGATTCGGAAAAGCGCGAAGGACAATAATTTAAAAAGTGACGAAAACAAAAACGAAAACAACACGGGCGTCGCCGCGCGCGTCGCGTTTCTGGACTGGAGAGACGACGAAGCGGCGCTTGATAGTATGGCGGATGGAACTTACGTGTTGGATATTGACGCGGAGGTTACTTCTGTTACTTCTACGAGTCCTTCAAAGAGAAACCAGACGACGGAACAGAATCCAACCGAACCAAAACCTTACCAAAACTGGGTGCACAAGCGCGACGTCGCGGCTCCCGATTTCATGGCCAACCTGCCTCGACTGTCAAAAACCGAAACCTTCGACCTAGTCATCGGGAGCGACCTGCTTTACGACGAGACGCACGCGGCACCGCTAGCGGCGTCGATTGCGTTGCGCTTGGAGCGGTCCAACGCCGCGAGGGCGCACGTAGTTTTAGCCGTGCGCAACGGGAAGCTCATTACCAAGTTAGCGCTCGACGCGTATGACCGGGGACTACGGGTTAAAATTGCGTGCCTCCAGCCGTTTTGCGAAACCGTTTCGCAGGACTTCGCGACACAGCAAGGGGGGCACATCACTCGTCAAGAAACAGACCCAGAGGCGGCGGAGCACTGGCGGTTCCAGGGGGGGGCGATTTTTGCGACCGGCGGCGAAGCCGGTTCCGTGGCCGAACTCGACGAAAAACGGTTTCGGTTTTTGGACGGCGACGGGGAAAAAGTACCGGTGGATTCCGATTTAAAGAAACAGCTCGAGGGACTCATCGTCGGGCTTCAGGGAAGAGTCGCGATGGTGTCGTTTCGGTGGCCGGATGAGACGTGCGCGGGAGGTAGAAGCTACTCGGAGTTATTATGATATGCCTTGAAGGTAAGAAAGAAATCGTCCCTAACCGATATTTTGCTTGGACCGAAAACCGATAATTTTCTCAAGCAGATCATATCTTCGACCGAGCACAACGGCTTGCGCGATGCCCAGCGGCAAAGCCCGAGGTGACATGCCGAATGGTGCGCGAGGCTCAGATGCGCGCGAGGGTGTTCCTGGCACCTCCCACGACGCGCTCTTCAACCGACATTACTCGCCCGCAGAACTCGCGGGTTTCCGAGACTTCGCCAACGTGATGCGCGACGCGATCGGGGAGAAGGGTTTGGTCGTGGAGCTGGAGCCTCGTGAAGCCGCGAGGCGCGGGTGCTTTGGCACGATACGGAGTTTGCATCGGCGCGGTCGTTTGAGGATTCATTTAGACCTGTTCGACGGAGCAGCGGAGTGCGGACACCTCGAGTTGCTGAAGTGGTTACACACCACCCGCGGCGGCGTGATTAACCGCGAAGCGTCGACTTGGGCGCGATAACTGCCGATGATTCTCACGGACGAACACGAACAAATCTTGGCCATGAACAACGATGCGGATGCTTGGAAAGACGGTAACACGGCAAGACACGAAGTGATACGACACGACTTCGAAGTACTGCTTGGCCTGAGCGAACAAATCATGGCATGGGTGTCAGCGACCCTACGTTTCGCTACGCCGGTGGCTGGATTCCCGGCGGGACAACTAAGCCACGACCGTTACTTCACGGTACGATGTGAGTTACAGCGTATGCAATCCGCGCTCGACCTTGCGCAAAATCGATCGATTCCAGTGTGGTGCGCCTTGCCGCACACCGACAAACGACATGCGGCGTGGGATCGTATGCATAAGGACTGCATCGGCGCGCAGGACCGGCTTCGTACCACGAGCAAGGAACTTCGCGAGTGAAACGCGAGAACAAGACACGCACGGCACGCCCGAGCGCACGTGTCGGGGTATGAGCACCAGCGAGAAAGCGGCGGAGGGCGGACACCTCCATGTGCTGAAGTGGCTGCGCGCGAACGGCTGCCCGTGGGACGAGGGGACGTGCGAGAAAGCGGCGGAGGGTGGACACCTCGCGGTGCTGCGGTGGGCGCGCGCGAACGGCTGCCCGTGGGACGAGCAAACGTGCTCGTCTGCGGCATTTGGCGCGCACCTCGAGTTGCTGCAGTGGGCGCGCGCGAACGGCTGTCCATGGGACGAGAAAGCGTGCTCTATGGCGGCGATGGGCATTTGACAATTCGAGCTTTTGCAGTGGGCTCGCGCGAACGGCTGCCCGTGGGACGAGATAACGTGCGCAATGGCAGCACAACACGGGAACCTTACCACTCTCAAGTGGGCGCGCGCGAACGGCTGTCCTTGGAACAAGGGCACGATGCAAGCAGCGGCGACGGGCATGCACGTCGATGTCGTGAAGTGTGCGCTCGATAACGGATGTCCGCAAGATGCGCAGGTTTTGCGGGCGGTGAAGAAGGCATTGGATGAAGGAGATGAAGAAGGCTTGGCTCGTGCGTTCGGGAAGACTTTGGCCAAAGAAAGGACTTGGACTTCGGCTGAACTTTGACCTGATTTAGGCGAGCGAGGAGTTAGAATTGGCATTAAGCTGACTGCTCGGTAGTGCGTTAAAACATTTACTTCGCGTCGAACCACGTTTTGGCGTAATTGCCGTCCACGTTTAAGTCCACGTCGCACAAGTTGACGTGGTCGTTGAACGGTTTCTCCATGTGCAGTTTCACCAACGCCAGGGCTTCGTCTTTGTGTTCCTCCGGGCCTTCCAAAATAACCTCGTCGTGGATCTGCATGAGCATTTTGTACCCCAGCTGTTTCAGTCGCGGACAGTTATGAATCTGAAGCATCGCGAGCATGGCGATATCCGCGGCGCCGCCTTGAATCGGGGTGTTGATTGAAGCCCTCAGCGCGTGTTGTTTCCGCATCTCGTCGCTCGAGCTGGCCTCCGGGAGGTTCCGGTGCCGCCCCAACAGCGTGCTGACCTTCCCTTTATCCATCGCCTTGCGGTGCTGCACTTTCTGCCAGTCCCGCACTTCGGGGCGGTCGCTGTACCACAAGTTAACCGTCTCCTCGGCTTCCTTGGTTGTTACCCCGAAATCCTTCGCCAAGCCGTGCGCGGTTTTCCCGTACGCGATTGAAAAGTTCAAAACCTGTGAGATCGACGAAAGAAAGCGTCAGTCGCGTGTTGGGCGACGTATGGGCAAACAGTGTACGTACGGCCAATCGGTAAAACAGTGCGTCTGGACTTGGGATCGGCAACGGAACTGCACCCGGGGTGGCGTGGTGACAGCGTGGCATACCAACCACTAAATACGTACCTTGGCTTTCCTTCTTTCGCTCGCGAACGCGTCCTTCACCAGCTGCGGCTTTTTCGAGTCATCCGCCTCGTCGTACCCCTCGCTGCCGTACTCCAAAAGCACCTCCCCCCGTTCCATCGCGTCTTTGATTTCCTGGTACATCCCCATCGCGGTTCGGCTGTGGAAATCCCCGCCCGCTTCAAACGCGTTGCGCATGGACACACAACCGGCCATGTGCGCCAGCAAACGAAGCTCGAGCTGGCCGTAATCCGCAACCACCAGCACGTTCCCGGGGCCCGCCGTAAACGCTTTGCGGATTTTGTACCGGTCTTTTTCAAGCGCGGGTTGGTTTTGCAACGACGGACGTCTCGCCGATAACCGTCTGTGATTGTGACAAGAAAAGTGTCAGTCTTGAGTCGGCGAGTGTATGTTTGCAACAGTTGCCAGTACGCCAGTAAATGTTACGGAACGTAGTGTATTCGTCCAGGGGCGGTGAACGGTGTGTCTGGATTTGGGAAACGCGCGAGGCCGTACCCGGTTTCGGTGTTGATGTTCAGCGCCGCGTGCACCCGTCCGGTCTTCCCTCGCAAGTTATCGCTCTGCAACGGAATGATGAAGTTCGAAAGCAAAGTATCAATCGCGGCGACGTCGTTCAGGGCGTCGATCGCGGCGCAGGCTGAGGCGCCTTCGTACCCGCCGCCGAACGCGAGAAACGCCTTGCCGTCGCAAACCATTTTCAGGGCGTCGTCGGTTTTCTCGCTGTCGGACAACGCGTTCCACCCGTCAACAACCGCCCGCGCGGCTCCCGCTTTCCCTGCTAGTTGTCTCAACACCAGCCCCGAAACCGCGGGCAACCCCGTGGTGGTGAACGCGGGCGGTGTCAGGTTGCGTTTGGTTATGCCGAACAGCTCGAACGTGGCGGCTTTTTTGGGAGCCTTGCCTTCCCGCCCGTTCAAATCCCAAGCCGTCCACTCCGGAGACACCATGGCGAAGTCTTTTTTGTGCGGCACGCCTTCCTTGTCCCGCTTTTTGTGCTTCGCGCCCGCGAACAGCAGTTGCCGAACCTGAATCCCACTACCAACGTTCATGTGCTCCGCCGCAGGGCACTTCGCAATCGCCCACCCGCGGAAGTACTCCTCCGCGAGCTTTTTATCCGCCAAAGCCACGATTTCCGCGCTGGCCAGGTGTTCCTTGTCCACGAACATCCCGTTGTGCTCCATATCAGTCAGCACCTCGCCGAAGGGCCGGAGGTAGTGCGTGTAGAACTCCCACAGGTTGTTCGATTTTTTGAAATCGGTTTTGGCGGACAAAATGGGGCACGCCTCGCAGTCGATTCCCCGAAGTTTCGCTTCCAGGCTTTCCCGTAGAAACCACGTGGCTTGCGCGTCAAGGGCGCTGTATTCGATCCAGGTCTGCCTTTGCTCCGGGTCCACCTGGATCTCCTGTACCGGTGGAAGAACCACGGTTTTACCCGGTGTACCGTCCTTCTTCAGCTTGGGCTTCCCAAAGATCTTCTTAATACTCCGCTTACTCCGGATCAAATCCTCACCCGCGTCGCTGAACATCTCGCCCGCGTCGCTCATCACCTTTGGGTCGCTCGAAAGCGCTTCCAACGAGTACCCGCCCTCCAGCTTCCGGTTGCTGTTCCAAAGCCGCGCCATGTGCATCGTGTCCGCGGCGAACCCCTTTAACTCGATACCGCAGTGGTTCTCGATGACGTGCCTGTCGAACGAGTAGTTGTGCCACGCCTTTTTCACGTCGCCGCTTTCGAAGTAAGGCCGGAACACCTCCCATCCATCATCGCCTAAAGTCATGGTATCCACCCAGAGCAAGGTTTTGGGTTTCCCCACGCCGGGGTTCGGCGAGAAGTCTACATCCGGCCCGCAATACACCGAGAAACAGGTGACGTTTCCGTGCCCCACCGGGGTCTGATCTGCGACCTCGATGTGGGAAACCTCCGTGTCGATGGCGTGGTACACCGGGCGGTCGGCGTCGCCGACGTTGTCCATCAGGATTTTTAATACCCGCTTCGCGTCCGCAAGCGTTTCAACCACGGCGACTTCGTCGATGAGCCCGGACAGGTTCTTAGCCTTTTCCGCGACGGAACTCGGGTCCCCCGGCCGGGTTGCTGGTAAGGCGCCATCGCCGGTGTCGTCAACGGCGAAGTCGAATCCTGCACAAGGGGTGGGGGATGGAGAGGGTCAGCGAGGCGTGGTTAATTAGAAGTTAAATTACGAGTTTCGAGAAGCGTCCTTTTCCACGTGCTGCCACGATTGGTCCCACCGATCACGTCCCGGTACGTCACGACCGTACCTTGCGCCGCCGCTCGTCTCGCCCGACTCGTGCTTCCGTTCATCAAGGACTGGTGCAACATTAACGTGTCTCCGTTGAACCGTAAAATGTTCGGCCCGCCCCCAGGGTCGTAGTCCTCGGAGTCAGCGTCCTCCTCGGTCACCTCCTGGGGCGGCACCGAAAGCGCGTGATTGGCGATATTGCGGCCGCCCACCGAATCCCGGCTCGCGGCGTTTCGGCCATGGCCGTCGAAAGAGCTCAGCGCGCGGCGTGCGAAGCTAGTGTCGCGCCGCCAAGTCACGGCACGTCCCAGGCGTGACAAACCACGCGAGGCTCGACCTGTGCGTGTGGGGAACCCGGCGGTGGCCGAGGCGCCAATGCTGGCCCCCGGGGCCCACGCAGGAGACCCGACACCACTCGTGAACATCTTCGCTCCTAACATTTCCCAAACCACCCGTCGTTGCCGAGTTAGCATTCCGCGGCCATGAAGACGCGGCGGCGCGTGGTGGGTGTTCGGAGGTATGGCAAGTCGCCGCGCGTCGGGGCTGTCGGCGCGCGCGCGGGAGTGGCGCGGAGGACGGCGGGAGATGCTAGGTGGATTCCAGGCGGAACGGCGCGTCACTCAATTGCCCGCCAAAATCGGCCGAGGTTTTCATCGCTTCGCTGTTTCGACAGTGCCCAAAAAAATCGCGTCGCTCAGTCGACAGCATACCACGCGCCCCCCCCCCCCCCCCCCCCCCCTGCCCTCGCGATGTCGGACTGGATCGACGGTGAGTCCGAGATCGGGTACAACGCGATTCCCACGTTCGCCGTGGGCGGCGGTGGTGCGACCGACCGGGGCGGCGGGGACACCGAAAGCCTTGCCACAATCGAAGATGGATTGCGGGTTTTGGATCTGGTGGATGCCGACACGCCGCATGGCGGTCCTAAGTCTCCGCACGCGTGCGCGTACTGCGGCATCGATGACAAGTCGAGCGTGGTGCAGTGCGTTTCCAGTCAAAAGTGGTTCTGTAACTCCAAAAGAAACGGCCTGCCCGCGTCGTGTGCTGTGTACCACCTGGTGCGGAGCCGGAGCAACGAAGGTACGTGTGGACCAGGCTTTCCCAAATGTGACACACCGCCCGTTTTACCTCCAACGCCGGTGCCTGTGGAGGACCGAAGCTGGCGACTGTTGTCCACACGGTGTCCAATACACATACCGATTGCCACGACTGTAGTCCACACATCGTCCAATACACGTCCAATACACATACCGATTACCCTGACTGTTTACTCAGGCCACGTTACGAAAAACTGACCCTTTGTTTTACCCGTCGCAAGTGCGCCTACACGAAGACTCCCCGCTCGGCGACATGATCCTGGAGTGCTACCTGACCGGCAACCGGAACGTGTTCACGTTGGGGTTCGCGCCGTGCGTGAACGACGACGCGGTGGTTTTGTTGGCGCGTGATACCGCGATGAGCGCGAGCGGCGGCGGCGGCGGTGGTTTGAACGGCGGCAAGGCGGGTGTCGGCGCGGGCACTTCCAAAAACTCGTCCGCCTCGCAGTCGCAATACGCGCAGCAGGTGAAGGATTTACATTTAGACCTTACTCAATGGCAGCCTCTTGTGGAGGACAAAAAATTCCTGAACTGGCTCGTCAACGACCCGTGCGATAGCGACGTGAAACGAGCGTTAAGACTCACTTCAGGCCGGGTAAACAAACTGGAAGAGCTGTGGAAAACCGGCGCGGTGGAGAAAACAATCGAGGACGTGGAGTTACTGGACGACGCGTCGCAAAAAGCACAACCCGTCGCGCTGCGGTACGCGGACGCGTACCAGTACCAGAACGTGTTCGGTCCTTTGACGCAGCTAGAAGCGGAGCACGACAAGGCGCAGCGAGAGGCGCAATCGCGGGACGGCATCGCGGTTCGGTGGGACGTGGGTTTGAACAAAAAACGCGTGGCGTACTTCGCGCTCGCGAACGGCGACGGCGACGGCGACGCGAGCAAGCTGGGGATAGGGGAGGAGTTGGTTTTGAGACGAAACGGGTATGACGCGAAGAACCCGGCGAAAAGAGAGAACTGGACCGCACGAGGGGTGGTGATTAAGGTACGGGCCTTTCCCAACCTAAATCCCGCCTCCCTGTTTGCCCATACTCGTACCAGAAGGGACTATTACTTCTGCCCTGACTGTTTATCCATACATCGCGATATACAAGACTGACACGTTTTTTTATTTATCGTAAGTTCACGGATGCGAACGAAGTCGGGCTTGAGCTCAGGGGGGTCGGCGCGCGGTCGGCGCCGACGGAACACACGACGAACTTTTCCGTCGATTTCGTGTGGAAGAGCACCTCCTTCGACCGCGCGCAGGCGGCGATGAAAAGCTTTGCCCTGGATGAGACTTCGGTCTCTGGTTATATATACCACCTGCTTCTCGGGCACGACGCGGCCACGCCGCCCCCCCCGGTTCCGGAGCAGTGGCTGAAAAACTACGACGTCAGCGCGCCTGGTTTGCCCACCTTGAACACGGTGCAGCAAACCGCGGTGCGCATGGCGCTGTCGCAGCCTCTATCACTGATTCAAGGCCCGCCTGGTACCGGGAAAACCGTGACGAGCGCGACGATCGTGTACCACCTGACCCGGCAAAACCAGGGCCAGGTTATCGTGTGCGCGCCCTCGAACGTTGCGGTTGATCAGCTCGCGGAGAAGATTGAGGTCACGGGTCTGAAGGTTGTCCGAGTAGCAGCGAAGTCGCGGGAAAACCTAAGCGAGCGCTCGCCGGTGGAGCACCTCACGTTACACTACCAAGCCGCGCACTTACGAAACGCCCCGGGGTACGCGGAGCTGGCGAAGCTGCAGCGACTCAAGGATGAGCTCGGCGAGCTGGATTCCAAAGACGAGCGGCGGTACCGCGGGTTGCGAAGGCAAGTCGAACACGAGATTTTGAAAGCCGCGGATGTGGTGTGTTGCACCGCGTCTGGCGCGGGGGATCCGCGGCTCGCCGAGTTTCGGTTCCGCCAAGTATTGATGGACGAAAGCACGCAAGCCACGGAACCTGAGACGCTGATTCCGCTGATCATGGGCGCGAAACGCGTGGTGATGATCGGCGACCATTGCCAGCTCGGGCCGGTGGTGACCTGCAAAGCGGCAAGGCAAGCGGGCCTCGGTCAAAGCCTGTTCGAGCGATTGATTCTTCTGGGCGTCTCCCCGTACCGACTGCAAGTGCAGTACCGGATGCACCCGTGCCTCAGCGAGTTCCCCAGCGACGTGTTTTACGAAGGCGCGTTGCAAAACGGAGTCGCCGCGTCGGAGCGCCTTTCCCCCGACGTCCAGTTCCCGTGGCCCAACGACAAGAAACCCATGATGTTCTGGTCGCACTTCGGCCAGGAAGAGCTCAGCGGGAGCGGTACGTCGTACCTGAACCGCCAGGAAGCGAGCGCGGTGGAGCAGGCGGTGACGCAACTGTTAAAATCGGGGGTGGAACCGCAAAACATCGGCGTCGTGACACCGTACGAAGGGCAGGTGCGTGTCGCGCGTTTCCCGAATCCAACGCCTCCCTGTTTTATCTCTCCGCTGGTGACTGTTGTGCATACATCGCGATATACGGGGCTGATACTTTCCTTTTTGCAATCACAGCGTCTGTTCGTGGTGAACCACATGCAACGCGTTGGTTCGCTGCGGCAGGAGCTTTACGCCGCCGTGCAAGTCGCGAGCGTGGATTCGTTCCAGGGCCGGGAGAAAGATTTCATCGTGCTTTCGTGCGTGCGAAGCAACGAAACAAGCGGGATCGGTTTTTTGAGCGACCCGCGCAGGCTCAACGTCGCCATGACGCGCGCGCGTCTTGGGCTGGTCATAATAGGCAACCCCAAAGCCCTCGCCAAGCAGCCGCTGTTTTACGATTTACTGACGCACTTCAAAAACAACGACGTTTTCGTGGAGGGTCCGCTGTCAGCGCTGGTGGAGTGCGCCACGCCACTCACGCCGCCTCGCGGGAAAGGCGGGTTCAGAAAAGGAAACGGCGAGTGGCGCGGGTACATCCCCGCGCTCGGTTCGAACCCCGATTTCAAACCGGCGGATCAAATCGAAGAGAAGGAAGTCAATTGGCCGTCGGGGGGTGGGGGGTACGCAGCTTGGAACGCGAATGCGGCGGCGCAATACGCATCCAGTGGAGATGGTGACGGTAGTACGTCGGGAGGGTACCAACACGCAACCGCTCCGGGGTCGCACGCCGGGCAGTACTCCATCTACTGATTTTTCAGCAGTACATTTTGTACAGCTGTGTCGGTAAAGAGTCGGCACGACTTAGTCGTGCCGACTCGACTCGGTCTAGAGAGACCTCTGCTGGTAGCCTAACATGTAAAAACAAAACACAATCGAGTCTCTCGACACACGTCATCAAATCTACTGCACACTTCCGCACAACCCGGCGCGCGGCGGCTGAGCGCGCGCCATGCTCCCGCGGCACCTCCGCGCCTCGGAACCGGGCGGGCCGAAGCCTAAGCTCCCCGAGAGTCACCGCCCAGAAGCGGCGGGCAGCGTGGCACCCGTAGTCTCGGTTTCGGCGGTCTCGAGCGCCACATCTTCGCGTCCTTCCCTGGAAAAGTTCGCGGACGCCGCGGGGCGGTCGGGGAGCGAGGGGGTGCGCCGTTCTACCCTACCGTCATTCGCGTCAGGGTCGCACGGGGACGACGCGGGTGATGACGATGCGGATGTACCCTCCACCCAGTGTCCGCAGATGGCCTTCGTCGGCGCGCGTGGAAGAACCCCGAACCTTTATTGGCACGCCCCCGATGAGAGCCAGTTGCGACGTCATCCCCGATTTATCGGTCTGCCACACGAGTCCCTCATAACGCTCGGGAGCGACGCGTCGTTCAAGTTCGTTCGGCAAGGCACAGAGTTGTGGGACGAGCTGCACGTTGGACGGCTGACTACCGGGTGCTTAACCGGCGCGCTGGGGTTCCAGGAGGACGGAGTTGGCAGACAACTGGGAATGGGAAACCGAGGCGGGTCGCACGGGCCTATGCTGGGCGCGTTTCACCGGCTGCGACAAGGCGCGATGATTTTCGATTCGGGCATGCCAATCCCCAAAGAGAATTCTGTAAACTCACAGGTCGTGCAGAAATTCAACGAACAGGAAAACAAGTTAGGCCCGTTGTTTCCAATCGACACAAACGGCGCTGAGAATCAGTTTGCGGTAAACACCAACACGTCGCCGTCGCAAAAAGCGGGGGGCTCGTCTACGTGCGGGAAGAAAAACGCGCGGCGGAAAAAAGCAAAACTAAAATCTCCCGGCGCCGACGAGAAGGAAACGCTGGTTGTTGACGCAAACGCGGTGCACTCCAACGAATCAATCCAGTCATACTCTCGGTGGCTCACCCGTCGGGACCCGCACTCCAAAGCCGCCGCCCAACGAGGCGAAGGCGGCGTGCGCATGGCGTGGGGCAGCGCGCAGGTACGGCCTTGGGCCTTTCCTAAATCCAGACACTGTTTCAAGCCCCTCTGTGACTATTTACTGTTTACTACATACATCACAAATAGAATGTTTGCCTATATAGTACACCCACACTCAAGACTCAAGACTGACACTTTTCGTTCACATTCACAGGAGCACGGCACGTTCGCGACGTTGATGCTTCACCACCCCACCTCCGTGGCGGAAGAGGTTGGTTTGTGCGTGGTGGACCACAGCGCCATACCGGCTGCGTGGAACTTAGGCGCGCTGCCCCCGATGGGTGCGTCGCCGGATGGGATAATCACCATGGACACGGCCTGGTTCAAAGGGAAGAAACAAGGAGCGCCGACGCGTGAACGTCTTGTGGTTGAGGTCAAGAACTCGTCGCCGTTCCGGAAGCACGGTAACGGCGCTACATTCGAAGTCACCGACCGGGACCCGTACGACCACCCCCCCCCGTACCACATGCCGCAGCTGCAGATGGAGATGCTGGCGTGCGGCGTAACAGGCGGTTTGTTGTGCATGCAAAGCGCGACGCGCGGGGTTCGGGTTTTTTACGTAAAAAGGGACGACGATTACGTCGCCGCCATGCTCGGTGTGATTTCCGACTTGTACACGCAATACGTGCTGACCCACACGACCCCGCCTGAAAACACGTTCAACCATCGGAAAGACCACCAAGCCCTGGTCAGGGCCACGAAGCGAATCGCGGCGAAGTGCGTTTTGGTGGAAGAAATCGCGCACCGACAGTTGCCGGGAGAGGCGTACGATACGCGGGCGTTTGTGTGACACGAAAAGAGTCTCAAGAAAGAGCGCGGCGAACTCGGAGTGACGAACTCCATAGACTGCGAATACCGGCGTATTGACGGCGGCGTTTCAGATAGCGTAATATTTTTATTCTTTAAACCAGGAAAATTTGCCTGGCACTAGGGTAGGTTGAGCTTTATTTACCCTACTGGCACGTACTACTACGTACTCGACCCTAGTGTACGCATCACGAGTTCGAACCACACCTCCTTTCGGGGTTGGCTCGTCTTTAATTTAACTCACCAACACCTCCTCGTGTTACTTCGACTCACGCCACGGCTGTTTTCAGCCGCCCTCGCCCCCCCACTTTCGACACCTCAGGCACCGACAAAAGCAACGTCCCCACGGACAAAACGCACATCACCGCCAAAGTCCCAAACAGCGCCCCCCAGCCGTACGTGCTGGCGATCCACGCGGTGAGCGCGCCTTGAAGCACGGCGCCGACGCTGCCTGCGCCGTTGACCAACCCGGACGCCGTGCCCAGCACTTCGCCGCCGTACCCGGCGGCTTCGCACGTGTCCGCGATGGACGAGCTTCCCAACAAGGCGTCGGGGCCGGCGACGAGCAGCCCTATCGTGGCCATCACGAGCCCGTTGATCACTGGTCCCATTTGGCTGGCTTGTTGGTAAAAAAGCACCGCGATTGCCAACGCGGCGCACATGTACGCGCCCAAAACAGTTCGCCGCCCTGCGAAGTACTTGTCCCCAATCACTCCAGTCGCCACGCCACCAGCGACGCCGCCGAGGTCGAACAGACAGGACATGTACCCAGCCGCGGCGACGCCCATGCCGCACTCTCTGGCGAGGTAAAAGGGCAGCCAGAAAATCAAACAGTACCGGACGATTTTAACGAAAAAGTACGAAGCCATCAACGCGCCTAGCTTCGGAATCCGAAGCACCTCCGCCATGCCCACGGGGGGGCGCCAGTCGCAATCGCCGACCACGACTGGAGGGGCGTTTTTGGGGGTTTTGGAGGCGGACGTACCAGTGGGGTTTTTCTTTCCGGAATCGCCGTTTTTGTTTTCAGTATTTTGACCGCCGTTTTCACTACGAACACCGGTCTCAACAACCTTCGCCTCTAGTTTGCACCACGGCGGGTCGATTTGAATGAAGTTCAGGCCGATACATGCCGCTAGGGAAAACACCGCGGGCAGAACCACGGCGAAGCGCCACCCCACGGTTCCCAACAGAAACGCCGCCAGCGCCGTTGACAGAACCCCGCCCACTTGTTGCGACGTCGCCCAAACCCCCATCGCGGTGCCTCTTTGGTTCGGGGCGAACCACGGCGAGAGGATCTTTACGTGTAACGGGTACGCCAGTGATTGCGCCACGCCGTTCACCCCCCACGCGAACGCCAAGAGAACCGGATTGGACGTAAACGCGAACGCGCAACACGCGAGCGTCGCTAGCGCGTACCCCGCTACTAACATTTTCTTAGCGCCCAGCCGGTCCCCCAAGCTGGGCAAGACCAACTGCCCTATGGCGTACAAACTGAGAAAAGCGCTGTCGATGCCTGCAATGGCGCCGGTGCTCAAACCAAGCGCGTCCTGCATCGGCGCCTTGACCACGCTGAACGGCTTCCGCACGAAGTAGACTGATAAATACGTAAGGAACAGGGAAACCAAGGTTCGGGTTTGCAGCGTCGTGACCTTGGCGGGGGCGAAATCGTAGCCGAAAGGTTTTGCTGCTGCAACGGTCTCTTTGTCATCGTCGGTTGCGACAGCAGGGTTTCCGGTGCAGTTCGGAGCGTCGTCACTCGCCGAGACAGACCTCGTGCGGAGCTGTGCACCGCGCGCCGCATTTTGCGACAGTCGAGCGCCAGTGCGTTTATTGGCCGATCCTGGAACCGTCACAGGGGAAGCCGCGGGTTTGGACGAAGAGCCAAGGCGCGACGACCGCCGCGCCGGAGTCGTGATACCCGTACGCACATGCATACTCAAAGACGCGCGCATTCAGACCCCTCCACACGACACCTTGCGCGGCATCGCTCTGAGATACCGTTACTGCACTCTCACAAATATGAAGATCGAAAAGCGCGCCGCAGAAGGTTAAAAAAAAAAATTGCCCGGCGTTAAAACGCGCTGGAGTAGCAGCGTGAGCTAATAGACCGGATTGAGTGCTGAAGCACTCCATGGACACTGGTCTGAGACAATAGACACCAAGGGTGCTAAAAGTACTCTTGACAAAACTCGAGACCTTTCCTTAAAATCCTACTTCTTCTCCTTCTTGCACACCTTCTTGTGCTCCGGCCAGTGTTTCTCCTGGCACTCCCTGCTGCAGTAGTGCGCCGCTTTGCACCTTGCGCAGTGCCTCATCTTTTCAACCTCGCTGTCCACTGAACTTTTCAGGGCTCGGCAGTTGTCGCACTGCTGGTGTCTGTGCGTGGTTTTCAAGCCGTAGTGCGAACTGTGGTCGTCGGGTATGTCATTTTGCGTGAACGCCTCGCGCGCGTTGTCCAGCGCGCCGTCCAAAGGCTCGTCGCTCACCTTGTGGTCCGGGGGGAGGTTGAAGTTCAGTATGTAGCGCCTGTTGAGTTCGTGGCTTTCCAGCACGAAAACGTTGTAATCCGGGCGTAAAATCCGCGCGTCTTCGGCCCATTGCGACAGCCCGAACGCCTCGGTGAACATATCAACCTTCATCTTCGCGTACACGCCTTTGTGGTCGCCTCGTGTGGACTCCTCCACTTGTCGTTGCGTCGCAAGCATGGACATGCTCCCGTCGTGGTACATGTTCCCGTCGGGCCTCATGCCCCGCGCCGCAAACTTCGCGGCGAGTTTCTTTTCAAACTCCTCCTCCAGCCGCTTCATGATTCCGCCCCTGGCGGCTCTGCGCGCTTTGTCTGACCCGCAGCACGCATCGGCGTCCGCGACGTCGTCAAGTGGGGCGCCTCTCGTGTCCTCCTCGTCCGCGGCTTGGATTGACTTTAAACACGCCTCGATGGACTTCTGGTTGGAGGAAAACCGTAATACTAAACCCAAGTCATCCCACGTCTGCGCCTCGAACCCCTTGGTTCTGCGCAACGCAGTTAGGCACGCAGTTAGGCACGCCGGGGCGGTCATTTCTTTGTACGTCTTGATCGCCATGTGCATCGCTTCGTCGTAATCGATCTACTTCATTTCTAGTCCGCGTTGTGCGATTCGCATAGTAGATTCGTACATCTCCGCTACTTTGCGCCGGAGCATCATCGTGGGCCCCCTGGGACCGCCGCGCACGGTTTCGCAGCCGAGCACGCCCAGCGCGCACGACGCGACGCCGGGGAAGACGATTTTGTTCTTCCCGGTGCCGATACGCGCGGTGTCCGCTCCCCCGAGAGTATCGCGAACGGCGGAGGAGACGAACGATACAAAGGAGGGAAGCGCGGGAATTTGACCGTTCCCGAGCGCGCCCGCCCAGGTGTACAGCGCGGCGGCGAACGCGGCTTTATCCCGAATCTTCGACTGCACGCTGTTTTTCCCCGGCAGGGGCTCCACGCTGACCTCTGGGGGTTGCAGGCGGTCCACCGCCCTGTCCACGTGCTTGATTATTTTGAACGGGTGTTGCGTGGGGATCGCGAGTGAGTTGTTGCCGTCGCCGCAAACGCAGGTCACCACGAAGTCACACGCGACTTCATCGGGGGTGGTTTCCTTGCCACCGAACGCGCTGCGGATCTCTTAGCGCGCGGGTACGGACGGAATGTCCTGCTCAACCTCTTGCATGGCTTTAGCCCCAGCGTTCGCGTCGTCGGTCTCGGACACGAAGGAAAGGAAAGACATTTCCCGTCGTCCAATCGTGCCGTTCTCGTTCGCCACGCCCAGCCGTAACGAGTGCCCCATCTCGAACGCGTTGAGCACAGCAGTGCCCCTGAGATGAATAAAAGAAAGTGTCAGTCTTGTACTCTGTACGGTATTGGCGAACAGTCGCGTTGGATTTGGGAAACGCAAGACGTACCTGGGAAGCAGCGGGTGCGGGAGTTTGCCGTCTCCCTGTTTCCGGTTCCGCAACGTGTTCGCAACGAAACCGCCCCAGTCGAACGGTCCGAAACCCTTCTGGTTGTGTACCATCACGTATTCCTCGTCAAGCCACATCGACGCCGCGATGGTGGTGCGCTGTTTCACGGTCAGCGCGGTCTCTAGAATTTTCAGCGCCGCGAAGACTTCTTTCAAGGATTCGGTCACCAGCTCGTCCGTCTTGCCTGAGAAGGAACCGCCTGGAACGAACCACACGGGGAACTCATCCGTGACGTCGTACTCGGCCGACGTGCTGCGTGGGTCGCCACCCAACCCCAACGAGGAAAAGCCAACGGGCAGAGATGATGTGCTTGGTTCGTCCCCGTGGGGAACTGTGGCTTAGCGCGCGCGGGTTTCTTCGCGCCGCCCTTCTTCTTGGAAGACGTCTTCTTCGGCCCCATCCCGGCCGGGCACGCGGGTGGTGGGTGCACGACAAACGACTCAAGAACGGGGGGGGTAACCGCGTATCGGCAACCTGTAAGGGCGTGCTGAGGTGCGGTGTCTGCAAGAGTGATTGAAGAGTGGGAAATTGAAGTCCAAATGCAGAATGTTTTTGTCTCGGAAAACTGCATTAAAAAACAACAAGGCACCTGCCCTCTCCGTCGTCCTCTCCTCTCCTCTCGCGCGTCATCACCAACCAGAGAACCAGTCACCGGAAACACCTACCCCTAGTCGTTCCCCACATAGCGTGTCACGTGACGAATATCGAGGGCATTTCATGAGTTATAAACCTTGAGAAAAACAAAATATGTCTCGTATCACTGCGCGGACGCGAGCCTCGGCTTCGGCAAAGTCTTCGGCCCGACGCTCTCCGGCTTGACCGGCAGCCGCCCTTTCCCGCGCGCGCGCGTGCCGTCCGTGCCTCGCCGGCCCCTCCGCTTGCCCCCCATCCCGTCAATGTCACCGCCAGGACTGGTGTTTGGTGACGGCAGGTCGATGCCTACGACTGACTCACCCAATGTGTGGCCACCCGTGGACGGCGGCACTCGCGACGACGCCTCGGCGGCGCGGCCGTTGAAATACGAACCGGGCTTTTCGTCGCCGGCGTGGACGCTCGAACGCGGAAACCCGGCCGGACCGGGCGGCGCGCCAACCGGGTTGCCGCGCGAGTCAGAGAACCCGGGGGGCGGCGCGCCGGATGCGTGGCTTTGGTGGGTACCGTGGGTACCGTGCTCCAGAGGAAATCCGGCCGTGCCACCAGCATGGCCTTGGTGCTCGCCGTGCCCGCCTTGCAAACGCAAGCCCCGGTCGAACGCCAAATCCAGGGCCTCCGCGGGACGGGGAGGGTGCTGCTGGAAGAACTGGCCGTTACCCGGACCAGGGGGGAACCCACCCGGGGGGTGTCGTTGGTGTTGCGCAAACTGACCTTGTTGGTCATGACCGGGACCCGCGCCGCCCGGTTGCTGATACCGGCCGCTGTCGTTCTCCACGAGTCTTTGTCCTTGAAACCCACCCATGTGCCCTACTCCTTGATTGCCGTGCTGATTGTGGCCCGGCCCGCCTACGTTGTTCACGCGCGATTCGCGAGGGCTTCCGAACAAGTTCATACCCGAGTTGGGCACGGGACCCATTTGATTCATCATCATCCCCGGCGCCCCGACCGCACCCGTAATGAGATTCAGCAGGTTCATACCCACGGGCGTGGGAGGCATGGGTGGGGGACCGGGGGGAGGCATCGGCGACGCGCGGTACGAACGCTCCGTCCTGAATGATTGTCCAAGTCCCGGGGATCTCCCCGGTGTCATCCCCATTCCCGGCCCCGGCGAGTTCAGCTCTTCATTCGCCCCCGACCCGCCAAGCGTGGGCCACCCTACTTGCGGCATCTCCCGTGGTGGCAGCGCCCCTGGGCCGAGCAGGTCGAACAGGGTCCGTTCCAAGTCCGCGTCGCTTTCCGCCCACACCACCCGGGCCATGGCGAGCGTTCCGTCGCGCACCGCGGATAACACCTTCGGCAGCGACCGCCGCTGCACCGCCCGCGCCACGTTATCCCCCGCGCTGAACGGGTCCTCCACGCCTACGCAGTACCGCCCTGGTGCCCAACTGCATCCCGCGACCCACCTGCCCGCGTACGTGCTCGCCACAAGGCCGTGCCTCCACAGCGGCTCCACCGACCGGAAGTGCGTAAAGAACGTGACTAAAAGCTCGGCGAGGCTGGCTTGGTTTTCGGCGCCGCACCCGCGCCAGCGCGCGCTTCGCGTTTCCACCGGCTCGATGTCCCGCAGAAAGTCGCTTTGCTGTCGTATTTTCGAAACCGGGAACTTGCGAATGGGCTCCAGGTTGTTCGCGCGTTCGTTTTCGTGCGCCAAATCGGCATCCGCGGCGGCGTTGTTTTGAAGCGTGAGTCGCAAAACGGGCGGCAAAATAGGCGGCGACCGCGTTTGTAAATGAAACAGACTCATCAACGAAAGCGCGAACGAGTTGAAGCTCCCCGCGGTGGCGTCGTTGGCGTCGAAGTTTTTGGCCCACATCTTCACCAGGAACACTAAGTCCCTGTACCGCTCGTCCAGGTTGGCCATGGCGCCTAAAACGGCGCTTTTGTACACCCCGTCGTTCCCCACGCAAACGTCGCAGTTCACGCCGGTTGCGGGATCACGGAACTTGATCAACGGCACACGCGCGTGCGCTATTAAGTTCACCTCCGAGAACCGCTGGTACCGGAGCTCGGAGGCTACTTTCGACAGCAGCTGCACTTTCCGACTTTTGTACCCCCGCGGCGGTTGCTGTTGCCGGCGGTTGTGTCCGCCGCGTCCGGTGTTTTTCCCGTGTTGTCCTCCCGGGCCGCTACTTTGGTCGGGACGGCCCATTTCCTTCGCGTCGTACCAAACACTCGAAGGGTCCACTTCTAAGCTCACGTCGATGTCACTCCCCGCGGTGTGGAACACGGAGACGTAGCTCCCGAACGGCGTGAGGGACACGCCCGGGAACTTCTTTGCGAGCATCTGCGAAAACCGCGTTAACAAATTCTGCCGCTTCTGGTCATCCTCAATCGTGGTTCGTTGCTGGCCGACGATCCTTCGGAGCTCGTCGTCTAGCCGCCGCATGTTTTCAGACGAAGGCGGGCACCCGTCCCGCATCAGCGCCTCATCCGCGGCGCGCAGAATGGAACGCGCGTCCCCGAGAAGCTCCGCGGGGGACGGCCGCGCCGCGTCGTCGTCGCTTTCGCTGTCGAAGTAATCGTCCTCGTCGGCGTCGCGGTGATGGCGGCCGACGTCGTCGTGGTCGTCGTCTGCGCCTCGGTGATGCGCTCCATCGTGGTCATCGTGCATGCCGTGCCTTCCATCGCCTCGTCCACCAGGCGTGCGGTGGGGCGTACCGCGTCCAGAGAGGTGTCTGTCGCCGCCGTGCCCACCTGGTTCTCCGCCTTGGCCTGCGATCCGAGGACCAGGCATGACTTTCGTGGCACTCGGCCGTGGGTTACCTCCCCGGCCGCGATCGTGCGCGCCCCCCCCCGGCGTGCACCCCCCGGCATGCATCCCGGGGGGGGGCGGTGAGTCGTATCCCCGGGTCTCCCGCCCCCCACCCCCCCGCCCGCCAGCCCGATCGGGCGTGCCCCGGCTCTCATCTTGGAAGAACGAGTTGCTCAAAGCCTCCCTGGCTTTCTCCTCCGCGGCGGCGTCCCCCACCCCCGACTCCATGCCGAGCAGGTCGTCGTTGAACAGAGACGCGAGGTCATCCCGGGCGACATGGGATCCCATCGGCGCCCGCCCCCCCCGATGAACCGCCCGCGTCGCCAATGCAAGCGTCTCGCCGAGCGCGTCTTTCACTGTAACGAGACGCGAACTGATGATCTCATCTCAGGCGGCCAAGTCTCAAGACGAAAAGCACGTCGAGGAGCTGATGGGAGAAAGTTCGCCACTCTTGTGTATGGGACGGCAGTCGTTTATTAATGTTTCATGACTGATGCACCATACACCGTTTGGTAGGAGAGTTCCCTCTCCACGCCTCCGGGCGATCGGCCTCGCATCAGTTTCGTGTTTCCCGCGATGCACGGCGCACGCTCAATCGGCCACGTCGACGATTTCGTTTTTCATCCCTTTTTTCGCTGTGAGCCTCCCAAAAGCCAACAGCGCATGCTTCGGCACTTCACTTTCCACCGCGGCATCCTTCTCACAGGACGCGCGTCTTACCTTCCCGCGACTTTGCATCGCGCCAGCCGGTTCCGTTTCCGTTACCGTCGTCACGTCATCGCGATGAACGCCTCTGTTGCTATGCCCACCGCCGCCCTCGCCTCCCGAGCGGGTGGCATCACCGGCTTTGCCGCGAAGTCGGTGCGCCGAGCCTCCGCGAGCAAGGCGTGCGCGCCCGTTCGCGCGCGCACCGTGGTCAAAGCCACTGCTGGTGCCGAGGTACGTTCCCTTTACTTGTGAAGGACACCACTGAGATCGGGATCGCGGCCCGATTCTCGTCGCGAACGAAGCCCACGCGCACTCGCCGGACATCTCAACTCGCGCCATCGCGTCGTTTTCGCCGTCGACGCGGCAGGCCACGTAAATCCATCCTCTGGACACGTGGCAAAGGCACCGTCATCACTGCCTGACCATCCCCCCTCCACGCCCCCACCCCTGCCGCAAAACCACAGGACACCACCGTGACCAACGCCGCGGCCTTCCTGGCCCTCCTCGCCGTGGCGGGCGCCCCCGCGTCTGCGTTCGCGGAGGACTTCGCCCCCCCCGTGGAAGCCCCCACGAGCGCGCTGCAGCAGTTCCAGCAAAAGGCGCAATCCGCGTTTGAGGGCGACTCGCTTTCGGCCCCGTCAACCACCACGACCCCCCCCGCCGACGGCCTCCCCGAAGGCAACACCTGGCGCTACTCAGAGTTCATCAACGCGGTGATGAAGGGCAAGGTGGAGCGCGTGCGGTTCGCCAAGGACGGCAGCGCGCTGCAGCTCACTGCTGTTGATGGCCGAAGAGCCAGCGTCACGCTCCCCAACGACCCCGAGCTCGTGGACATCCTCGCCAAGAACGGCGTGGATATTTCCGTCAGCGAAGGCGCGGAGCAAGGCAACGCCGCCTCACTGTTCGGCAACCTCGCCTTCCCCCTCCTCGCCTTCGGTGGGCTTTTCTTCCTTTTCCGGAGAGCGCAGGGTGGCGAAAACGGCGGAGGCGGGTTTGGCGGGATGGGCGGCGGCGGCGGCGGGCCGATGGATTTCGGAAAGTCGAAATCCAAGTTCCAGGAGGTTCCCGAAACCGGCGTGACCTTCGCGGACGTCGCTGGTGTGGACGGCGCGAAGTTGGAGCTGCAGGAGGTTGTGGATTTCCTGAAGAACCCCGATAAGTACACCGCGCTTGGCGCTAAGATCCCGAAAGGGTGCTTGTTGGTCGGACCCCCGGGGACCGGCAAGACTTTGCTCGCCAAAGCCGTGGCGGGCGAAGCGGGCGTGCCGTTTTTCTCATGCGCCGCCTCCGAGTTCGTGGAGATGTTCGTCGGGGTCGGGGCGTCGCGTGTTCGCGATTTGTTCGAAAAGGCGAAATCCAAGGCGCCTTGCATCGTGTTCATTGACGAGATCGACGCGGTTGGGCGGCAACGCGGGGCTGGGATGGGCGGCGGGAACGACGAGCGGGAACAAACCATCAACCAGCTTTTAACCGAGATGGACGGGTTTGAAGGGAACACCGGGGTGATCGTGCTGGCGGCGACGAACAGGCCTGACGTGCTTGATTCAGCCTTGTTGCGGCCCGGTCGGTTCGACCGACAGGTCACCGTGGACCTGCCCGACGTCGCGGGCAGGATCAGGATCCTGAAGGTGCACGCGCGAGGGAAGACCATCGGCAAGGACGTGGATTACGACAAGGTCGCGCGGCGCACGCCCGGCTTTTCCGGCGCCGCGCTGCAGAACCTTCTCAACGAAGCCGCCATCCTCGCTGCGAGGCGGGAGCTCACGGAGATCAGTAAGGAGGAGATCGCGGACGCCTTGGAGCGCATCGTTGCGGGTGCTGCGAAGGAAGGCGCGGTGATGAGCCTGCAGAAGAAACGTTTGGTCGCGTACCACGAAGCCGGGCACGCCATTGTCGGCGCGCTCATGCCCGAGTACGACCCGGTTACGAAGATCTCCATCGTGCCTCGAGGCAACGCGGGGGGACTGACCTTCTTCGCCCCGAGCGAAGAAAGGCTTGAGTCCGGGCTGTACAGTAGGTCCTACCTGGAGAACCAGATGGCGGTGGCGATGGGCGGGCGCATCGCGGAGGAGCTGATTTTCGGCGCCGAAAACGTCACGACCGGCGCGTCCGGCGATTTCCAGCAAGTCACGCGGACCGCGCGGATGATGGTTGAACAGATGGGCTTCTCCGAGAAGATCGGGCAGATCGCGTTGAAAACTGGTGGCGGGCAGTCGTTCCTGGGCGGTGACGCCGGACGTGCCGCGGATTACTCCCAAGCCACCGCCAACCTGGTGGACTCTGAGGTGAAGCTGCTGGTGGAGAAGGCGTACCGCCGGGCGAAAGATCTGGTCACCGAAAACATCAACTGCCTGCACGCCGTCGCCGACGTGCTTTTGGACAAGGAGAACATCGACGGAGACGAGTTCGAAAAAATCATGCTCGCCGCGCGCGCGGAGCTTTACTTGAAAGAAGACAACAGGGACATGGAGGTGCCTTTCATGAAACCCACCGCCGTGTAATTTGGGGGGTTTGTTGTTGGGGCGAAGTTAGACACGATGAGGGAGATGGAATCAAAATTTGATTTTGAACGGAGACAGCGCGTTTCCGAAGAACGACGGTGAAAAATAAAGACACCGATAGAGCTTACTTAGTGATGTAATGACACGAAGTGTTGATGATAAACCGTAACCGTTGATTGGTACCCTTGTTTGATGTGCAACGCTTCCTATTCTCGGTTCGGTCGTGATCTCCCTGTCAATCCTTCGGTGGCATCCACGGGTTTGTCTCTGGATTCCCCTCTTTATTTTTTCCCCAATTTCTTCCCCTTCCCTCCGAACTTCTTCGCGCTGCTCCCCACGTTTCCCCGTCCGTTCCCCCCCGCCCCGCCCTTTTGCCCGGGGTTGACCACCCTCGCCAGCCAGCTCCGTACCCGGCGCACCCCGGTTCCCAAACACTTCTTCCCCACCCTCCAAGGACTCACGCCGTGAACGCTTTCCACGTGGTTGTTTATCGCGCGCAACGCGAGAACCAGAAACGCCCATTCGATGACTCGTGTGGGGTCCACCATGGCGGTGTCGCGGTCATCGGCAATACCCGTGGCTTTAACATAAGACTTCTCGAGCTGCGCGTTGCGGCGCGTACCGCTGGAGCCGCCGGCCATTGCGGAAACGACCGCCGCGCCGAGAAGCAGTGGTGCGGTGGAATCAACCGCCGCGTTAAAATAACTTTTCGTTCGTCCTTGACGAAAATGCAAGCAGGCACTCAGTTGCCATGGCGCTCGTGGCCGGCGGAGATGTGGACGAGGCCGAGGACGACGAACGCGTCGTCCCGAAGCTCTTCAACCTGATGCTGGACTCCGCGAGGTGCGCTTCTTTTTTCAACTGCCACCCTTCTCCCCACTCGATCAAACGCAAGATGAGAAGGCACTCACCGTTCGTCATTCCTAAACTCATCACCGCCACTTCCAAACGCAGACCTGTTTCGTCCCCGTCCCCAACCGGCCGCCGCCCCCTGTTTCACTTCCCCAAGAACCTCACGGTATCCTCGTTCCACTCGGTTTGGGTACAAGGCGTGGTGGTGTTGGTGTTACCTAGTAGCACCGGCGGCAACGACCAGCGACTCGTGTTGGACGACGGCACGGGACCGCCCGTCGTGTTGGTACTAGATGATTCGTGCGCCATGCATTCGTTCCGGCAGCGCGAGTTTTTAAGCAACACGTTCACGGTGGGGGCGTACATTGCGTGTATCGGGGAGGTAACGCTCGCCCGGTCGATTCCTGGAGAGGACGGAGACGGGGATGGCGAAGGGAATGCAGATAAAAATAACTCGCGAACGACTCCCGCTCGGTACGCGTTACGCGCGCGGCGGATACACGACTTGAGCGAGGAAACAAACCGCGAAGCGATGTGGAACGTGGAGGTCGTGGAGGCGTTTCGAGTGCTCGAGCTCGCGGGGTTTGGGTGATGATAATTAGTGTAGGGGGTTGCGTGATGATAATTAGTGTAGGGGGTTGCGTGATGATAATTAGTGTAGCGATAGCGACAACGAAGAGGGATGCCGATTGATACGAGGCGTCATTCAATTCAAACGTATAACAGCCGACTACCTATTCACGCCACTCGGTACTGCGGGAACCTCTCCACGAACGCCACGACGTTTTGCGCCGGTTCCGCGACTCGCAGCGCAGCGCCCGCGCTGGGTTGGGCTATTTTTTTTAACACCACTCCTAGGAAACCGCCGGTGGCTTTCGCGCGCCGCGCAACCCACAGGAAAAACCGCCGCGCGTTTCGCGACCGCCGGCGCAAAAGCCGGGGGACTTTCGTTTGAATCGGTAGGCCCATCCTTGCGATGGGTAAAACAAAGTGTCAGTCTCTCGTCATGTGTATGAGTAAACAGTCAGGGAATTTGGGCCGATCAGGGAGGCGGAGTGTGGTGATTGGGAATACTTACCTGCCAAAGCTTCGTTCCACGCGTAGCTCCTGATCCAGTCGCGTCTCGAGCGCGTCTAGTACCCCGCCTTCGCCGCCCAGCACATCCCCGAAACTCCGCGCACCCAACACGAATAGCCAGCACAAGGCCGCGGCGCTGTGGGCGTTTGTGACTTTCCTGGCGACGGTCTGTAGAAACCGAAGCAGCCTGTTCCCGCCCCGCGCCTCACGCGATCCCCAGATGCGCAGCTCCGTCGCGGCGAACATCACCACGACTTGTTGCGGTGTCAACAGCCGAGGGATGCCCTCCGCGGCGATGACACTGTTCATGGCGATTTGCCACCACACTTTTTTGTAGCTCCTGATTCGGTCCACCGCGGTGGGCGCGAACCACCGGCCGCAGTCGTGCCTGTAGCTTTCCAGGGTCCACTTTCTTCGCAGCCGGTACTTGGCTTTGCACACGGCGCACCGCGCTCTTCGCGACCCCGAGCTCGCGATGGACGTGTGTTGCCACGTCCTCAAACACCCCACGTGCACCCACTTCTGCGTGCCGTCGCACAGGCACGGGGAGACTAGCTGGTCGTACGAGTTGTCTTTTTCGGAGCGCCCGCATCTTCGCGGGGACGGCGCTAACTGCGACGTCGGGTCGTCGTCGTCGTCGCCGACGAAACAAAAACGACACACGCGGCCGGTTTCGGTTTCCATGTCAGGCTCCTGGGTCGCGGGGTGCGACACCGCACCGACCAGGGCGTGCATTTTGCGTCGCTCGTCGTCGCCCCGCGGCACGCGTCGCAGGCCGTGAGCCGATGATGACGCGGTGGCCGGAAGAAGCGCGCCGCTTGCCACGGGAGGAGCCGCCTCGGCGTCACCGCGGTCGACGCTCGAGGGGGCTTCGTCGGGGGGCACGATTGCCGCCTGGAGTGCCTCGTCCACGGGTATCGGGTCCGGGTCGCGGTCATCCCCGCGCTGCGCCCAGCGGTGCATGCGCCGCAGACCCACCCCCGCCGCGAGGAACACGACGACGTTCCCGGGGGGGGACCACTCCACGTGCAGGACGTCCACGAGGTCGACCTCCATTTTTGCGTCCCCGAGAACCCCGACAGCAGATCTGAGATGGAGTTCCCCTTTTTCTCCAGGACGCGCACGGCACGTGCCCGACTCCCACGTCCGTATCGCGCTTCCTCGACCTCAAGAGGACTTGCGGACGTCACGCGACGCCGACGCCGCACTTCACAGCGTGCGCGGCGACGCGCGCGAAGTGAAGTGCCCTTCACGTGGGAAACTGTAATTGTTTGGCCGACCATCTGATGCAAACGGCCACCGTTCTGTGTTTCGTCGTTTCGTGCCGATTTTTTTCGGGACCGTTCCGGGACCGCTGATGAGGCCTCACACACCCGCACGCTTGGATGCCTCGCGTTCGGTCGGTCCGCCGGTCCGCCGCGCGTCTCGTGTTGACGTGCCTGCTCCTTTTCTCGTGCATCGGCGCAGCGCAGGTGCGCATCGTTTCCGCGTCGCGCCACCGTCCCGACCATTACGTCGTTTCGAGCTTCGTCCCCGTCCCAACCACTTCCGTTCCGAAGAATTGACTGATTCGTTCCACACACCCCCACACCCCAGGCCAAATCCAAAGCTGCGAACCGCCGCACGCAGTCGCTTGACCGGGAAGTCATGGTGAAACGAGCGGAGTGCGAGGCCGCGTTGAAAGGCGACGTGGAGTGCTTGACAACCGCCATCGAGTTTGACAATTGCGTTTTGCGATGTGTTTCCCACCGGTGCTACCGCGCCGTGTACGGCGACGATGCGTTGGAAGATGGAGAGGTAGACACGCAACGCGGCCGGACGTTTCGGAGCTGTAGCCGCACCGAGCTAAGAGAGTCGAAGCAGCGGGATATGGAACAGGTGAGAATAGCGGCGGCAGGCGAGAGGGAGGATAATTTGTGAGAAAGGAGGAGGGAGGAGGAGGGGTAGAAGTAAAAAAGAAGTAGTCGTGCGCAGTATTTATTAGCGTTGCTTTCAGACATCTATTCCTCCGCCTTCCCAACCGCCCCGGCTAACAGCTTCCCGGAGGCGAACAAACCCGCGCTTTCTTTGGCGTACATCGCGATCATCAACACGCAATCAGCGGTGAACACCGCGGGGAAGGATTTCCAGAAAATGGGAATCAGCACGTTGACGAGCGGGATGGCGATGAACAACACATTCAACGCTTCTTTCTCCGCGTCGTCGCACTCGCGCGCGCGCAGCGACGGGACGGCGAACATCCACACGGACCACATGCCCATTAGCCGTGCTATGTCTGGTTCGTTACTAGGTAACAACACGTTGAAACTCAAAAGCGCACCAACCACTAGGCTTAAATACGCCTGCGCGCCGAAAATCGTGTACAAAGCGCTGCCCTTGAACGCCGGGTTTTTTTTACCTCCAAGCGCCGCGGCGTCGCCCGAACCCCTTGGCGCGAACGTCTCCGCGATCTTCTTCGCGGACTTGGCGATCTCCTTGTCAACATCTAGGTCCTTGTTCTCGGTGGCGCGGCACCTGACGAAAGGTCTTGTGAAGCGCGCGGTGTGTGAAGGGCGGACCACGTTCGGGGCGGGGCGAGCTACCGCGCGGGCTCCTCGGCCACGCGCAGTGGAAGAGGCGCGCACGGGGACAGCCGCGCGGAAAACGATTGTGGCGATCATTTCGATGACGAAGTTATCCGGTGCGACACGTGGGAAAGCGGGGTGTGGGGTTCACCAAGCGTGCGACGACGCGACAACTCGTGCGCGTGGATACGACGACGCGATGGTGAGGTCGGGGCGGGACGCGGGAGTCGATCGGGCGCGTGGGACTGTGTCGAAGCGGTGTCTGGGGGAGTGGCCGTATGGCACTGAAAAAACACGTCGACGGGTACATAAGATCTTTCGGCGAGATTTCACAAAAACTGACGACACTCATCGTTACAAAGCCTCACTCGTCAGGCACTTCGAACCTCGATGTGACGTCAGGCTCGGTATTATTCACGGTCTCCTGTGGCGCAGGAGGACTAGTCCGTGACACGCGTTTCGGAGGTACATAAGCTGTCCCCCCCACGCCGTCCAGGGCGGCTTCTCCGATCGCGCCAACCGGGTTTCGTGAAGGCGACGCCGCGCTATTTTTATGCGACACGCCTCCTCGCCCGCCCCGACCACCGCTGCTTTGCTTTTTTGGCACCCCCTTCGGCGACACCAGCGACCCAGCGCCCCCTACGTTCATCTGGCTCATATGCAGTGTCATGCCGTCGTGGAAGGTTCCCGTGCCGTCCAGAGTGCCGTGCAGGGGGGATACCAGTCCGCCGAAGTTTCGCGGCGACGGCGAGTTTGCTGCGTTTTTTTCAGGAGGCGACGGGAAGCTGCTCTCACGCCACCCGTTTTGCGACGTCGCGCCAGGTGACCCCGGGGGAATGGTTAACTCTCCAGGCGATGTGCTGTTTTTTAAGTCACCCCCCGGCGACATAGGCTCGGTCAAGTGGTGGGTAACCGGGTCCCCCCTCCCGCCGCCGCCCAGCGCGGGTTCGAACCCGTGGTCCACCGTGCCTTCGCCCAAGTTCGCAATCGTCGCGAGGTGCTGTTCGTTTAGCTTGTTGGAGCTGAACGTTCGGTCTAAACGCGTGTTTACCCCGGGTGATTCTTGCGTGTGATGGGTTTGTCCTGTGACTAACCGCGCACTGCCCCTCCCAACCCCACTGGTGCATCTTCTCCTGTCCAGGCGTGTCAGGAACACGCGTTCTTTGTGCGTGATTTCCTTGCCGTTCACCGCGGTTAGCGACTCGCCCGCCACGGTTATTTTCTCTCGGTTTTTTTTATCCGTCAACTCAAACGGGTTCCCGCCGCACGAAAGATTTGCCAACCGCCCGCACTTCGCCAGCAAAAGTTTCAAGTCATCAACAGACCCTATTCCACAGTTAGAAACGTCCAGGTTTTCGAGTTTGCTTAGCAAAGACATGGAGGTTGCCCACACTGTTTGCCCATACAAGTCGTTCCGTGAAACGTCCAAGCGCGTCAGCGACCCCGCGAGCGCCGCGAAACTTGGAGGGTCGAGGGTTAATCGCGAACTCGATTTCGAACCAGATTCATCATCATCTTCATCATCATCGTCTCGTGGTTTTTGGTTCGATACGTGAAGCGCTTTAAGGCGCACGCACCCACTCAAGCCGTCGATTTTGGTGAGCTGGTTGCCGTCCAAATACAGCTTCTCTAGGGTGCTGCAGCTACCTAGCCCAGAGATTTCGCGAATGCGGTTGTTCTGCAGGTGCAAGTGGGTTAGGTGTTTTGTTTTCTGTAACCCTTGCATGTCAATAATTCGATTGTCGTACAGGTACAACACCCTTACCCCAGGGCAAACCGTCGCGACGACCTCCAACTTCCCCGAAATGTCCTTGCCATCAAGCGGGACGTGCGTCAGCCTCGCTAAATACGCATCCAGCTTTTCGTTCAACGCCCGTTTCGAACCCGCGCGAGAGACACACGACAACACCATCTCGCGGGTCAAAATCTTTCCGCCCGAGTTCGACTCGGGGTCCATTTCGGTGCGGTTAGAGTTTGGGTGCTCCGAAACGGAACGCGAACTCGACGGGTCCGTGTCGCGAAACACCTCACCAACAGGAGGGACATCGCGCATGACGAGTGCGGGAGCCAAGTCGGAACAACCAAGGCACCCGCGCGCGGACGTGTGACGAGGCACTTTTGTTGAATCTGAGTTTTGTGCGAAATTCTTTTCGTTTCAGCGCTCGAACAAACGGCCAAAACCGAGACCGCGCGCCTCGCCGGATTCACCCTCGCGCGCCTCTCGACGCGTTCCCCAACCGCGAACCTCGGCTCGGCCGAAGCTCGACATGGTACGTCGCCCGTTGGTGGTCTTTTCCTGTCGAATGTGTACTCGCGCAGTATAGTAGCACGCGTATGCCTGGTCACACGATGGGCGTTTGCTTCCGACGCTTGTTTGCGATGCGACGCTTTTTCTGGCGCCCAAGCGGCGAAGCGTCGGTGCCCCGCGTTCCGGTATCGCGCGTTTCCGTGGAACCCCCGAACGCGCTGTGCGTACCCCTCCACCGAGCCGTGGGGGACGCGTTCGCGTGGTCCGTGTCGTACGGCGCACGTCGCAATTCGAACCAACACCGAACCCCGGCCGGTGCAGGTCAACGTCATTGCGGGAAATGACACTGGAAGTGTGTTGTCCGACATCTCGTGTTTTCTGGCGCGACTCGTGAGACTCCGCAGCGCTACTTGTGTTTACCTACTTGTTACTTGACTACTTGTGTTTACCCCTACACCCTTCCCACACCCTTTTCCTCCTCGTTACCACCCACGAAAAACGAAAACAGGCGACTGAACAGAAGAAAGAAGCGTTCCGCAAGTACCTCGAGTCCGCGGGTGTCATCGATTCGCTTACCAAAGTTTTGGTGTCGCTTTACGAAGAACCGGACAAGCCGGCGACGGCTATTGATTTCCTGAAAGCCAACTTGGGCGGCCCGACGCCCGCGGAGTTCGAGGCGCTGACTGAGGAGAAAAACGCGCTGGCGCAGGAGCTGGAGACGTGCAAAAAAGAACTCGCGGAGGCGCAGGCGCGGTTGGAGGCGGCGGACGGCGCGGGCGAGGAACCGGCGGCGCCCGCGGAGTAATCGGATCTTGGCGGTGATTACACATGAGTGACGCGCGAGTACAATACTCGGTTGTAAACAAACTTGGAATTAAATTCAAACCCCAAAGGTACCTTGCCCAAACACCTACAAAACTAAACTCTAAAGATAAAGCGAGTTCGCGAACACAATCCCGTGCCTCATCGATTCCGCGCCGCGTTCGAACTTTCCCGCGAGCTCCGCGTCGCCGACCGCGTTCGCGGCGCCTCGCAGTTCCATCCTGAGTGATAAAAAGTAAATGTCAGTCTTGTATGTGCAATCAGTCGGCGGAATGTGGTTATTAGGAAAGGCTCTTACATTAACTCGTCAAGCCTTCGCAGCGCCCGCGTGATTGTGCCTTCGAACAAGTCCGTCTTTTTGTGCACGTCGTCGAAGTTACCCCCCTTTGACCACATGTACGTCACCTCGCACAGCGTGACTTTGAAGCTCTCTTCGTAGTCATCGACGTCGATTGGTATAGCGCACGCGAGCTGCGCGTCCCCGACGGCCCTCGCCGTTTTTTTCAACGCCGAGATGGGTTCCGCGAGCGCGTCCCTGTATTGTAAAAGAAAAGTGTCAGTCTTTCGGACCGCGTGTATTACGTAATTACGCGCGGACCACTGGCAAACAGCGGTGGGATTTGGGAAACGCGCAACACGTACCTGATCGCGCGTTCGTGAATGTCCTCGTTTTCCTTGCTTTTTTCGACCGGAATGAACATGCTACACAGCGCGCACAGCTGGTGGTGGTCAAGTTTCCGGAACACGCCGTTGAACATCAGTTCCGTGACCAGTAACTCGTCCGCGGTGTCGATCCAACAAGCGGCGCGGCCTTTGCTTTTCAAAACGAAGTCGTCGTCGACGTGGTCCAGTTTTCTTAGAACCTCCGCCCGCGACGTAAGCTCGTGCCTGAACTTACTCAGCTCGGTGGCGTTGATTTTCGTGGTTAGTGAGGACTCCGTGTCTATCAAAGAGGCGATATTTTCCGCACGTCGCAACGCCTTGTCGCTGGCTTTGTCGTTTTTTGAGGACTGCTTTTTGTGTTTGAAAAGAGGGTGCGCTTTTATCCGCGCGTCGATTTCGGTCAACCGTTCGCGGTTCGCCAAAAAAGACGCACTCGCGATGCCCATGTCAAGCACCGGGTCTATCAAAGGCATGTCCACGCCTTGGCCGTCGAACTGATTCCAAAGCTCATCCATCGCCTTACCGATCGCCTCCAGTTCGTTTCGTTGGGTTAGGTTCTTCCCGGAAAGATCGAGCACGCACTGCGTGAACTGCGTGAGTAACTGGCGCGATTAACAAGAAAGTGTCAGTCGGTCGTAACGTGTATCCGGGATTGGAAAGGGGCACGACGGAGTGGGTCGGCGTAACAGTTGCCCGTTCTCTGATTACGGCAGTAAATGTTCCGTACGCCATACAGGGCAGTAATCAGGGAGGCGGAACGTGGTGATTGGGAAACACGTACCTTCAAGTTCACGGGCAGGACGTGCACGGCCGCGCCTGTTTCCAAAGCGCCTGAAGTTAAATCGCGACTCGCGGGCTGCACCACGCCTTGTTCCGCTCCCGGCGCGAAGAACAAAATACAATCCACCACGAACGCCTCCGGGGGGTCATCTCTGGTCTCGTTTCCGGTTTCCACGGACTGTTTGCCCCCATCGGCGCCGTCGATTCGCCCGACGTGAAGCACCACGCCGTAGCCCCACTCCGTGGAGCCTTCCCGAACCTTCACCACCCTACCCGGTTTCAAAATCCCAGTGCGGAACAACCTTTGCGGTTTCAGCATCTCAAGGAGCTGCGAGTCTTCCACTTCCCTTCGCTGCGTTTTCAAATTCGCAAAGTCGTTCTCGGCGCCGCTCGTGGCCTCGACCAGCTTTTTTCTCGCAACCTGCGTTTTCAGCAACTCCTCCTTCCAAAGCGGCACGCTTTCCGTGTGCTGGAAGTGGTGAAAGCTCTTCCCGATGACGTACTCGGTGTCCATCGCCCCCGAGGCGCGCTTTAAAAGATTCAGAATCTGGTAATACGTCAGCCGGAACTCGGAATCCAGGGCCTGCGGCGCGCCCAGCACCATTGATTCCACGTCATCCCTGCCCATTTTCTGATCCACCATCATGATGCACGTCCCGAACGGGTCCTTCCCTCTGCGCCCCGCCCTGCCGCTCATCTGCGTGTACTCGCCTGGGGCGATGACTCTTTCTTCGACGCCGTCGAATTTCTTAAACGCGGTGAACACCACGCACCGCGCGGGCATGTTCAACCCCATGGCGAACGTCTCCGTGGCGAACAAAACTTTCAGCAACCCTTCGCCGAACAAAATCTCGACGATTTCTTTCACGATCGGTAGTAACCCGCTGTGGTGAATCCCTATTCCGCGTTCCAGCACTGGCAATATCTTGGTAACCGCGGCGAGCTCGCGGTCCTCGGGTAACAAACTTTGAATCGCACACGTGTACACTTCTTTGATGCTCGCTTTTTCCTCAGCGGTGGTCAGGTTCAGCGACGACAAACACTTCGGGTGCTCCTCGCACTCGCGGCGGGAAAAACTAAACACAATCGCGGGTAACAGCTTTTTGCTCAACACGTGCTTGAACAAATTCAACATGTCCTCACCGGCTTCGCCGGCGGAATCTCGGCCGCGTCCTCGGCCGCGGCCTCTTCCTTCTCGGTCTCCTGCGTCGCGAACTCCTCCGCGACCTCCCCTTTCACCCCCCCCGCCACCCGCGGCTTTATCTCCTTCCAGTTTCTGCAGCTCGCGCGTCAGCAAGGCGAAGTTTCCTTCGTGGATGTTCCGATCCGCGTCCACGACTAGTAAAGGTTTCTTCCCCCTTCTTGGGAACGCGTAGTGCAACAAAGGCGTGGGGCGGTGGTCCGTGTACACCACGTGCGTCGGGTGGTTGTGCAGCGAGGTTATCCACTGCGCGAACTGAAACGCGTTCGGTAGCGTGGCGGAGAGGAACACCATCCGCGCGTTTTTGGGACAGAAAATAACTGCGATTGTGAACGAAAACGGTCAGTCGTGTGAGTCTCGAGTGCGGGTTCGTAACAGGTACCAAGGCTCTGTGTCAACTAACCACAGGGCCCGCCAGGAAACGTTACCCGTGGTAAAGCCCCGTTGGGTTGCGTGTTCCCGTACTTCCTTTGCGCGAAACGGGTGTGGACGTCAAGCAGGGTCCGCGCACAGCGCGCCGCCTGATTCGGGAAAGCCCCGACACGCACTCGTCTCTTCCCAAATCACCCCGCGCTCGCGGTCGCGCATGTAATGCACCTGGGAGATGAAAAGAAAGTGTCAGCCTGGTATGGGCAACCGCAGAGGCGGAGCGTGGTAAACGGGAAAGGCCCTTACCTCGTCGAAGATGATCCACTTCACTTCTCGCACGATATCGCTTCCCCGGTACAGCATCGAACGCAGCACCTCCGTGGTCATCACCACGCACGTCGCGTTTTGGTTTATGGACACGTCGCCGGTCATCAAACCCACGTCCGCGCCGTCCGGCCCCCCGAACTCCTCGGTGAGTTCCCGGAACTTTTGATTCGAAAGCGCTTTCAGCGGCGACGTGTAAATCACCCGTTGTTTATCCCGGAACGCCATGGCGATTGCGTACTCCGCGACGACGGTTTTGCCCGCGGAGGTGTGCGCGGCGACCATCACTGACTCGTCCCGTTCCAACACCGCGACCGAGGTTTCCTGGAACGGGTCCAACGCGAACTCGTACTCCTTGGCGCGTTTGCCGACGAAGGTTGGCGTGCGTAGCTCCGCGAAATCGCCAGCCCATCCGGGAGGTACGGCGACTTGATGCACACAAGACTTTGCGATTTCACCGGGAACGGGTGTGTCGGTTATGACGTGCTTTGTGCCCGCATCAGCAGCCGTCGCAGGTGCCGAGACGTCCACGCCAGCCGTGGCAGGCTCCTCACCAACCCAAGATGTCGCACCCTCGCGTTTGCGTTTCCTCGCCGCATCTCGCACCGCGCTGGACACCGCACTCGGCGCGCTTTGCGCCGTGGGCATGTCAGGCATGTCATCCACGCCGTCGGTCCAGACCGATGGGGGTTTACCCGGTTTCGCACGTCTCGGCGGCATCTTTTGGACCCCGAAAAGGGTACCCGCGCGCGCGGGTAATGGAGGTGACCGACGACGCGAAAGTTGCTTGCAGCCGCCGACGAAGTTTACACACGACTTTACCGGTTTGAGCGGAAGTTATCATCAGTTCCTCTGTTTGAGCTCCGCTCACTCTGGTTTCAGCATGAGGTTTCGACCGCGGAATTGTCTGCATCAGCCTCGATCGCGTTATTAATAGCGCCAAACGACACGTCCCCGTCAGCAAAACTTTGCAATTGTCGCGGTCTCACAACGCGCCGCCCCGCGCGCCAAAACGTTCGGTCACAAAAACGTTGCCCACCACGATCGTGTGTGTGTCCTGCGAAGGAGTTCCACGGACCGACTCGTGTGCACGCGCGGCGGCTTCTTCGGAGTTGGGCCTAGTCAGCTGCAAGTAGTGCGCCGTCTTTTGGCAGACCGATTTTTCTTCATAAAAGTCGGTCATGGGAGCCTATCTCTCCCAGCCCATCACGGACAAGGAAAGCACGGACGGCGAGGACGGCCGGTTCAAGTACGGCACCACGGCGATGCAGGGATGGAGGACGAACATGGAGGTGCGACATGGGCGGTCACGGCGCGACGCGTGGCGCCGAGATACCACCGACAATTGCCAAACCGACAAATTCGATTCCCGCGGCAACGAGAAAAAAAGAGGGCGTGCCGCGGGAAAGGCCCCGCGACCATCACGCAGATCTGACCCTCCCCTCGTCACTTCCCTCGCTCACCAATCCCCCACCCCCTCCCCAACACCCACAGGACGCGCACGCCACGGTTCTCGGCCTTGACGAAGACACGTCCTTCTTCGGCGTCTACGACGGCCACGGCGGCAAGGAGGTACGTCCCAGTCCCGCGCCGCATTCATCCAATCCGAATCCGACGCGGATCCGACGCACAGGTTTTGGGAAAGCCTCGTCGACATTTGCGACTTTTTTCGCCCCGTTTTTCAACAACCGCGGCGGCCCCGTGTTCTCTCCCGACGTCTCTCCCGACCAGGAGCGATACTCTCGTCCTGACTTTGTCGGACGGCGAGTTTCGCACCACACCCAACCTCTGCTGCACAAACGTACTGCTCACGAAACAGGTCGCGGGACTGCCACGGACCACTGACCCGCGAATTTCCCCCCCTTTTTTTCCACCAGGTCGCCATCTACGTCTCGCGGTACCTGCACCATGTTTTCAAGGAAAGCGAGGCGTACAAAAGTGGCGACGTGGGGCAGGGTTTGATTGACTCGTTCCTCGCGATGGACACGAACATGATCCACGTTTCCGCCAAAGACGAGCTCACTCAATTAGCAGGAAAAGGCGACGAAAACAGGGACGTCGCGTCCAAGATGAGGCAAGCCATCGTCGCGCGCGCGCGCGCGAACGGCGAGGACATCGACTTGGCCAGTGATGACGGTGGTTTGAACGGCGGCGCGCCGTGGCAAGGGCCGCAGGCGGGAAGCACGTGCGTCGTGGCGGTGGTGAAAGGTGACGTACTAACCGTGGCGAACGCGGGGGATTCGCGGGCGGTGCTTTGTCGCAAAGGTAAGGCGGTTCCGCTTTCCCGGGATCACAAGCCCATGGACAGCGACGAGCGCGCGCGGATTCAAAACGCGGGTGGATTTGTGCAGGAGGGCCGTGTGAACGGCAGCCTCGCGCTTTCCAGGGCGATCGGGGACTTGGAGTACAAGCAATCAAGACAACTGCCCGCGGACAAACAGGTTCGTACCGGGCGGCGTTTCCCAAATCCGACGCGCCGTTTGTTTGCCGGTAGGGGAGCCCGTAATCACGTAGTAACTACACACACCACATACGCACTGTTTTATCTCTCAGCTGGTGACGGTCAGACCGATTACTCTGACTGTTTGTCCATACATCGTCCAATACACGCCCAATACATGGCACTTGGTGCCACTCAAGACTGACCCTTTCCGCGGTCCCCAACCGCAGATCGTCACCGCGTACCCGGAGGTCACCACGAACACGCTGACGGACGGGGACGAGTTTTTAATAATCGCGTGCGACGGGATCTGGGACGTGTTGACAAACCAGCAGACCGTGGACTTCGTGCGGCGACGGCTGGCGGCGGACACGCAGTTGTCGGAGATCTGCGAACACCTCGCGGACGAGTGCACGGCACCAGACGCCAGCGGCACCGGTACGTGTTTCCTAATCACCACGTTCCGCCTCCCTGATTACTGCTCTGTATGGAGTACAGTCGGAAAGTACGGACCCCACTCCGGAGGGACCCCTTTCCAATGCCTCGTACACATGGCCTTACAAGACTGACACTTTTTCTTTTTACAATCAGGGATCGGGTGCGACAACATGTCCGTCGTGATCGTGCTGTTAAAGGAAACCGCGTTCGTGAAAGGCGCGGACGGCGAACGCGTTCTACGGGAAGCCGTGGACGTGTGAGGGACGGATGAGGGGATGTATTGAGTAGGGTAAATACAGCTGGTGTATTTTACCCACCCGAAAAAAGGAGCGTACCTTTGGAGTGTGCGGGTTAAAACGGGGGTATAAGGGACGCGGGGAGTAACAAACCCGAACGGGAATGGGCAAATGGGATATATGGATTTGATAAACACGGTATCAAACATGCATACTTTTTTACACAATACTTTATGAACGGCACCATCTCGGTTCTTCTCGTCACCTTGTCGCGCGCTCGTGTTGTTCTACCTCTGCCCATACAAGACTGTTTGCCCAGACAAGACTAACACTTTCTTTTCCTCAACACGCCCCGGTCACGTCCCGCCGCGCGTCCGCCGCCGACGCGCGTCGCGGTTTGGGTTTGGGTTTGGCGCTCTGCAACGCGGCGGCGACACCTTTTTTGGCCCTACCGTTGCCAGTACCTTTTTTGCTCCCACCACAGCTACCGTTGCCAGTACCTTTCTTGCTCCCTCCACAGTCCTTACCGTTCTCCGTACCACCCACCAAGCCGTCCCCACCTTCGCGCTCGATTTCCACACCCAGGTTCAAAATCATGGGCCTCCAGATCCGCACGCGCGCGTTGATGAACCAGTTGCTCACCTGCGCCCTTGTCATGTCCGTGGCGGCGGCGAGCTGGAGATAAATAAAAGAAAGTGTCAGTCTTGTTGGGAACACAGTCGGCGGGATTTGGGAAAGGCCAATACGTACCTCTTCGCGTTGCGCGTCGTTCGGGTACGGGTGGTCGAAGTGCCCCACTAAGAAATCCCGCAACGGCTGCGTTTTTGCGCTCTGGCTGTTGAACTTGAAAAGCCCTTTGCCCGTGCCTTCTCCGGAGGAGAACTCGTCGTCCGAGTCGTACGACATCTGCGAGTCGTCCTCTCTGGTTTCCAGGTTAAGCTTTTCTTTGTTTGACTCTGGTTTTTCCGTCGCGGCAACGGGCATCGTCGATTCCTTCGTTTTCGTCGCAGCGGAGGAACACAACGCGTCCAGTTTCGTTTGCGCGAGTTTCAACCGCAAATCGATCGCGGACAAGAAACCTTTCTCCACCCCTCCCAAATCGATCCCAAGCGAGGAAAGCGAAAGAATCGCGCGGCCCGCGGCGTCGTCCGTTTCCTTTCCGTCGCGATGCGCGTCGGCGTCGCGCAGACATAACTCCGCGCGGCGCGACTTTCTGTTTTGTTCCGAAAAGAAATCAAACCCGCACGCGCTATCGTGCAGCGCTCTTTGCGTATTAACCCGTGCGGTTCGCGCGCCGTGTTTCGCGACGTCTCCGGTGACACGTAGTGAGGCTAACTCCTTGTGTAGTGTTGTTTCGGTCAAGTCGTTCAGGGTGTCACCGAACGCGTTTTGCGTGACTTGCGTAACTTTTTTCTTGTGTGCCTTGCTGGGCAGTTTCGCGTTCGCCGCTTTCTTGGTCGCGGGCGCGTCCATCTTCAGTTCGCCCGAAATGCCCGCCCCGAAACCCTTGCGCTGCAGCGCCCCGAGCTTCAAGTGCAGCGCAGCGGCCAGGGTGGTGGTATCGGTCGGGTACTCGTCTTTCGGCGAGTTCTGGTCGTCGCGACACGCCGCCGGCGCGAGGTCGATTTTGTTGTAATCGGAGGGGTCGTCCATCTCCAGAAACGCCAGCGCCAGGGCGTTCGCCGAGCCGTGTTTCGCGAGCAGCACTTCGTTGAACTGTGACTCGCCTTCGATCTCCTGTGTCTTGTCGAACTCAAACGCGCGCCACCAGGGTTCTTTTTTGAGGGGCAGCGCGTTTGTCAGCGTGGCCTCCGCGGTGCTTGTGTTTGGGTCTGCAATCGAACCGATTTGTTTCGCCCCACTTCCCGGGTGCGAACCGTCCACAACATCCAGGCACTCATCCCCCACGATGGAATCTTGCACCGCGGCGGTGAGCACCAGGCGCGTCGCGGCGCGCATGATCGCCCCAGCGACGCGTTTCGTTGGGTTAGTTCGCGAAACATCAAGTGCCGGCTCGCGGCTCGGGGACGGCGGCGCCGACCTCGGTCGGGGCGGAGACCGGCCATCGTCCTCGGTGTCGGAGCTCATTGGCAGCACGTCCGTCTCGACGTTCCGGGCTCGGCAAACGCTGGTGCCGCGGGGCAACTCAAACGCGCTCGCGTTTTCGTGAAGGTGGTGGTCAAGCATGAGGGACATCGAACGAAGCGGGATGCGAAGGTTGTGATGTCAGTGCGCCGTGCGCCTTGACCTCTGCGGGACGAGCCGCGCGCGGTGGCCAGACGAGGGTACGCGCCGGTTCGACTTCACTTTTCGTCTTGACAAGCTCACTGACATGACTGCCTGCGTGATTTTCTTGGCCGCGGTTTCAAAATGCATGCTACGCCGTCACGTCTCGGAAGCCCCACACACAACCATGCGCACACGCCACCCTCCGCGATGTCTTCCACCGCGACGCTCGGTGTGGAAACTCGCGCGCGCCAGAGAAAGCGCGAGCGCAGCGATGCTAACGCGGGCGAAGCTATCCCCGGCCGACTCAACGACATCGTCGTCACGCACGTTCTCAGATCTGTAAGGACGCGGCGTTGGGCGGGAATCTCGAGTTGCTGCAGTGGGCGCGCGCGAACGGCTGCCCGTGCGACAAGTTGACGTGCTCGTACGCGGCGAACGGCGGGCACCTCGAGGTGCTGCAGTGGGCGCGCGCGAACGACTGCCCGTGGGACAAATTGACGTGCGCGGAAGCGGCGTTGGGGGGGAATCTCGAGGTGCTGCAGTGGTTGCGCGCGAACGGATGCCCGTGGAGCAGCATGACGCGCTACTATGCGGAACATAAAGGTCATCTCGCTTTGTTAGATTGGGCGATAGCGAACGGCTGCCCTGCATAGTACATTGTGCACATTGTTTTACGACTATCGCTGTTGATATCAACAACGTTTTCTATTGCTAAGTTGCTATAAGTTCACCACACCAAAAGCGACGCCTCCCCGGTAAACGCGTTCGGCCCGCACGTCATCGCCCGCAGCGCGCACGCGCCTCGTACTTTCCGTCTGTTTTTCTCGAGGCTGGACCTGCGTACTAACGTTTTTGGGCAAAACTGCGTCGTCGAGGCGTTCTCGTCGCAAAACTGATGCGTCGAGGCGTTACCTTCGTCTCGCGATAAAAACGCACACAGCAGCCCAGCCGCGGCGGCACACCCGCTCGACGCGAGCACGTCCAAGTACCGCTGAAGCTGCACGCGCCTTATCGTGACGACGTCGGGGTCGGATGACCATTCGTTGACGCCTGCCGTGGGCAAAGCCAGCGAGTGGCCTACTGCCATAACCACGCCTTCCCTTTCCGCAGCGGCGTGTAGCGCTCGAAAATCGCTGAACCGCTTCGTCACCCGGCGCGAAGGCTCGCCGGCGACTTGCACAATCAAAGCGTACCGCGTGTGCGGCGTCATCGGGGGCCAGTTAAACAGGCTGCCCATGGACGGCACGACGTCATGCGTGGACGCCAGGGAGACTTCGGGTGTGCGTGCGTTAGTGTCGGAATGACGGGCAACGTGCGGACACCCGGTCGTCGCGGTGACGGCGGCCACGACGCTGGCCAGCACCACGGCGCCCCTCGACGTGCTTCGCACCGACTCCAGCCACCGCTCGCCGCCCCTGCCGAACAGCATCGCGCTCTCCAGCGCGGACGCGGAGGCGTCCGATACCCCAACCGGAAACGACATCGTCGCCGCCCTCGCCGTGCGCACCGCTGAGTTAAGTCGCGAGGGGCTCGGCGCGCAGTTCAGGGATGACGAACTCTTCCCGCCCGGCGACGAGAAAGGCGTTTTTTCAACGCCTTTTTCGTGTTCGCCGTTGAGAAACGCGCGCGTCGCGGAGTCGACGTAACCGGGACCTGGTGTCCCTCCCACGTCTTCACCGTGATGATTGGTCAAGCGAACCGCGGCGACCAGGGATTGGTCGTCACTACTCGCACATGATTCGAGCCAATCACCGAACGTCGCTCCTGATTCGGAGTCACTCGAGGCTTTCGCAAACGCGGCCACCACCGCCGCCGCCGCCGATTCCGACTCCGCGACGTACGCGTTGGCGACCATCCCGTGGAAGGTTTCGCGCGAGCAGTACGCGTATGGGCAATCATTCTTTTGTGCCAAAGACTCGTCGCAGCCGGTTACCGACCGAACCCAGAGCGCGCGCCGCAACACCCGGAAGCTGGCGAGAGAGGCGACCTTGGTGGCGATTTCTTGTCTCGCGTTTGCTTTTATTGAAAGCCAAGCCGCGTCGACCCGAGCGTCTCGCGCGTTCCAAATCGCGGACGCGACTATTTCGTCAACCTCGAACCTCCCCGCGAAGCGTTCCTCGCATTGGTCCAGAAGCGCGGCACCGCGGTGGAGGCCATTCGTTGTATCCGAACCGTCATTATTATCAGTGCCTTGCAAACAGTCACCAAAAATCTCCCCGCCCTCCGCTTTCAGAAACCCGAGCGCGACGTGCGGTAGCGTATCGGGGCCTTCCAGAATAAATGCATCCCACACCCGCTCCAAAGCTTCGCCCGGAATCGAACCGGCGCCGAGCTTGGCAAAGAAACCGGCACACACAAGCGACGGCCGTATGTATGCTTTGGTGAGTATTTCACTCAGCAAAGGCGTTTTAATCGAAATGGCTTTGTCGAAGCTTAACAGCTCGGCGAGGAACCCGATGCGCGTCGCCGAAAATGCCCACGGCGCCAAGTCTTCCGCGAAACAAGTCAACATCCAAAACGTGAGCTCTTCGTTTTCGGTGACCAGCAGTAAGATACCCGTGATCGTGGACGCGACATCGGCGTGGCCGTGCGGGGACCGTACAGCGTGCGCGCACAGCACCCTCTCCATGGCGTCGAGCAAACAGTACTCGGAGATTTTGTCGGACGACGAGGCCGTTTCGCGTGAGTTTCGCGAGTCATGACTCCCCGCGCTGTCCGCAAGTGACCCGCAGTCGGATTCGAAATCGTCACACCGCGAACCGCGAGGACACGACCCTACGCTGTGCGAGACGCTTGTGATGTTCGTTCGTAACGGCCGTAACGCCCGAACGAAACGCGGGTGGTTTGGGAACGCCAAGTCGCAATCGGTGCGAATCCGTTCTCTCGTGTTTCGCATCTCCTCGTCATACGGGCCGGCGTCCAGGTACTCGTCATACGACGTGGAACACCCGTCGCGCTTGCCGTCCGCGTCCAACACGTCACCCCACACCTCCCCCCGGCTCGCAGGGTGGACGCCCTCTAATGCCAAAGCTAAACGGGCCTCGCCGCCGGGAGCGCGCGACTCGGGAGGCGCAGCCTGAGGGTTGGAAAAATTGACAAAAAAGGTCAGCTCGTCAGACTTTCAGTTTCAGTTTGAAATGCTGGGGTGTTGCTCTTCGAGATGGATTGAATCGACCTCACGGAAGGACGTACCTTGTACGCCTCGAGCGCGGAGAGCTGGCGCGTTCGCGCGGCGGGAAACGTGACGCGGATCTCCTCGTATCTGGGAGGGGAAGGTGTGGGGATTGGGTCAGGACCGACGTGTAGGACGATGTAGAGGGACCATCGCGTGGAGGCGCGGCTGCGAGAATACAGACACCTCGTTTTTTGAGCTATTTTTCTGGGACGCGACAGCTGGAAAACAGCGGGAAAAGTGTCCGTGCAAGTGTCCGTACCTTGGGGAGAGCCAATCGGGGACGGGGAAGCCCAGTGAGTCGTACTCGGCGCCGCCTGTGGTTTAGGGGGGGGGGGTGGGGGTGATTGGGTGGTCAATACCGGGCAAAATGGGCTTTGAGGCGAGACGACGACGCGTCGCTCGTCATCGGAAGTCGGTGTAACACCAAGCGAAAAGTTGGTTTTTGCGTACCTTCGCCGCTGTAGCTGTTCTGGTGTCCTCGTCTCGGGGGGCTTCGGGGGGGCCCAACGGGCATTGGCGAGGTCATGACGTGCTCGTACGAAGGTGGGGCGCCTCGCTCGGGAGTGAACGGCAGGGTACAAGTGGAGTCCTCGCTCCACGCGTCGCAGTCGTCGCGTCCGAGTCCGCAGTCCTCGCGGATGGGGGAGTGAAGCGCGCCCATTTCGCGTCTGTCCTCCACAGCGGTGACCGACCGGAACTCCAGTGTGCTTTGAGGCGAGTGTAGGTGTCGCTTCGGCGTCGCACCGAAGGCGACGAAGTCACCGGACAAAACTGGTGCCATCACCGCAGGTAGGTCTCTCTGCCCGCGCCACCGCGCAAACAAGAGTGGAGATATCCGCGGCAGGTCGACCGTGGAGTCGAACTGAAAAAACGCCTTGGTCTACACAAACGAAACAGGTTTTTAGCGTTCGTGTGACGACGTAGTATGAAACATACGATGTTCTCTTTTTGTAGACTGTTTAGGTGTACAAGTACAGAAAAGTTGTGGCAACAATCGAAAAAACAGCATGTCCCAAGAACACAAACGCGCAAAAGCTCCAGGAAGCGACTCGGAAAATCCGCGCGATATACTTCACGCTCCCGCGTCACAGGTTTAGGGTTAGGTTGGGACGCGGTAGGATGAGCGTAGACATGTTGTGAAACTCGTATCCGTGCTCGAAAATTTCTTAGACGTCGTCGCGAAGACTCACTTCTTGTTTGCTTTCGCCGCCTTCTTCTTTTCGGAGCGGTTCTTGTCGTAGCAACTCATGCAAATTTTAGTTCCGGGCTTATCCTTGCACTTGAGCCACTTACTGGTCGTATCCGTCCCGCACTTCACGCACTTCGTCCCCGCGGCCGCGGCGACGCCCAGCTGGTTCTTCTGGTAGCAAGAAATGCAGATTTTAGTTCCGGGCTCGTCTTTGCATCTGTACCACTGACCACAGTTCGCATCCGTCCCGCACTTCACGCACGTCGTCCCCGCGGCCGCGGCGAAGTCCAACTGGTTCTTCGTGTAGCAAGTCAGGCAAAATTTAGTCCTGGTCTTATCTTTGCACGTGAACCACTGATTGGCCTTATCCGTCCCGCACTTCACGCACGTCGTCCCGCGGCGGTTTCGATGGCCAGCTCCTGCGAAGAATACGGAACTCGAACGACGTGAGTCGAGACGAAACAGCTTGTGACGGAAGTCATCATGCCTATGAATGTTGCTAGGGCAAGGAGAGAGAAAGAATGAAGAACCCTGATATGCGCACCTCTTTATAGCTACACGGCTTGCAGTACCACGCGTCCTTCTTGAGCTTGGACCTAGTCAATCGGCTTGTGTTTCCCCCGTCCTTATCGCAACCGGAGCACTTGCCTTTGCTGGCAGCGAGCTGTGAAAACGAGGAGCACCGCGGGTATTGGGTCAGGATGTGACGAGACAAAGATATAAAATATTGACGCGTTGAATCGACGCGCGTGACATACCTGTCGGATGTAGCAAACGCCGCATACCGGTATGTCCTTATCGTCCCTATTGGTGCACCAGCGACTCGTCTCCGTCGTTTCGCACTCGGAGCAGACCAGCGCGACGCCCTGCGGAGGAATGAAAGTTCGAGGGTGAGTTTTACACGCCGTTGACGTGCAACGAGAACGGTGTTGGCGAATGGGTCTAAGACACCTCGCATCAATGCGGAGTGCGCACCTTTTTCATCCATCGTTCGGCATCGTAGACCTTCGCAGACTCACTGTGCCAGATTGTGCGTCAAAGAGCGAAAAGAGTTTTGTCAGCACACGCAGCTTTGGCAGGAGAAATCGTAACAAGCGAGTACGATGGAAGCACGCACCTGCGGGGAACATATGCTTGTCGAATAGCTTCGCCTTCCGAAGGTGTAGACTCGTTGCTCGGTGGCATCGCCCAACGCATGTGCGTTCGCGTGTTGCCAAGAGCACGCCCGTGCCTTCGTGTCTGGTCGATCCAGATGGACTGCTCGGTGTGCCGAAGCGCGTGCGGTTTGACACGACGTGAAACGAATCCGGCGAGCGCGGAAGGTTGGCGTGCGTCGTGGAGTGTCGCGCGCGTCGTTTCGAACGGTCGCCGGGTACAGGCGGTATTCGTGTGCATCCGCGCCACCGCGTGCATCCCCGCCACGCTTACGCACGCCATCGTGCTACGTCCGATGCTAAGCACGCCAGATTTGGTTCGTGAAGCCAGGAAACACTTCGTCGTCCCAACGAAAAATATTTGCCACTTTTCACCAAGGCACCCAGCGTTCTCTTCACCTCTCACATCTCACGCGCGATGCTGGTTCGCGCGGCGTTGCGCTCCTCTCACGGCGCGCCTTCGCGCGCGCTGTGTCGCGCGCGCGAGTGCCGCGCGCGTGTGAACGCGTCCGCGGACGCATCGTCCTCTTTCTCCGCCGGGCACGCACATTCGGGTCCCGCATCCCCACCACCCGCGCCTCTTTCCGGAGACGCCACGTTCGTGTCCCGGACGTCGCGCTGCACCGAACAAGTCGCCGAAGCGTTGGCACGGGAGGCCAGGGTGGGGGACGTGGTGTGTCTTCACGGGGACGTCGGGGCGGGGAAAAGCGTGTTGTCCCGGGCGTTCGTCAGGGCGGTGACGGATGATCAATCAACGGAGGTGCCGTCGCCGACGTTTCTGCTGCAGCAGGTGCGGGGCTTTCCCAATCACCACGTTCCGCCTCCCTGATCACTGCTCTGTATGGCGTACGTAACATTTACCAGTACTGCCATAGTAGTACCCACTGTTACTAGACCCACTCCTATACCCTTTCCAATCCCTCATACGCATCACGAGAGACTGACACTTTCGGCGTTAATCGTACAAGGTGTACGACAACGAAAACGTCCCGGTGCACCACTTCGACTTGTACCGCCTCAGCGACGTGAGGCAAACAGTCAAGCTCGATTTACAGAACTCCTACGCAACTGCGGTGAGTCTAATCGAGTGGGCGGAACGGCTTGGGGATGCGGTTCCGGAAAACAGGCTGGACGTGTTTCTCACGATCGCGACCGACGACGCGGTTGTCGCGAGTTTGGAAAACGGAGGGCACGACGTGCTTTGCGACGAAACAACGGACTCCGCCGACGCCGACGCCGACGCCGACGCCGACGCCGACGCCGACGATTTCGATCCAGCGTTCGTGGACTCCCAGCCTCGGCTGATACGGGTGGAAGGTAAGGGTGTTTATTGGCAAGCCAGGGTAGCGACGTTGAGAGACGCGTTTAACGGAGACGCGCCGAAAGATGTGTTCCGAGACACGTAGAAAACAAAGACGCGTCGTGGTTAAACCCTAAACCCTAGCGATGTGTCACGGAGGTGGTGCACGGTTGTGACTCCTCAAACTAATCCACACAAATCGACCAACCATTCAATCCTCGTCCCGTTCCATCTTCGCGATGAGCGCCTCGATTTCCGTTTCCGACAACCCTTCCAGTTCGGACAAATCGTCGGGGCCCCAGTCGTCGTCGTCGTCGTCCACTAAGTCCATACCAGCCGCGACGGCCATGGTGGCCATCGCGGAAGGGTCGAATTTGGATGATGGGGCGTTTAATGTGGAATAATCGGTGGCAGACTCTTCGAAACTTTTGGAAACCTCGCTGTTACCGCCCACTACTTTGTCAAACCGCGCTTCGTCGTCCACGCGCATTTTCCGGGCAAAAGCGCGTATCAAGCTCGCTTGCATGGGCCCCAACGTCTCCGTCTGCGCTAGTAACCCCTCCAACGCCCCCGCGTGCGCTGCCGCACCGAGCGCAACGACTTCATCAGGGTCCACTAACCCAGGAGTCGGGGACCGGCCGAAGGTGTTCTCCGCGAACCGTCGAACCGCCGGGGTTTTCGTGGCGCCGCCGACTAACAACACGTGGTCGAACGGCCGGCCCGAGTTTTTTGAAGAGCCCGACCCTCCTTTCCCTTTCTTTCCTTTTTTACCAGCGGAGTTCGCCTGCAGCGCTTCTAAATTAATCCCAGCCGCGGTGGCGCAGTTCTCTACTGGTATGCGCAGTTGCCTTAAAACGTCGGAACATATCTTCTCTAACAAAGGCCGCGACAGTTTCGCGACCGAACCGCCCGGCATCGGGATGGACACTTCGTTTTGGTCGCTTAGCTTTTCCCGCGCCTGATTGTAAAAAGTAAAGTGTCAGTCTTGTATGGGCAAACGGTCTTTGGATTTGGAGTTGGGAAATACTTACCCGGCGCGCGGCTTGCAGCGCGCCCCTTGGGTCCACCACCGTGCCAAACTCTTTGGCTTCTTTCGCGAGCCAAACCGCGAGCTCGCGGTCGAAGTCGTCCCCGCCTAGGTGGTTGTCGCCACCCGTGGCGAGCACCTCAACGGTCCCGCCGCCCACGTCTAGCACGGAAACGTCGAACGTCCCGCCGCCCAGGTCGAACACGAAAACGGTCTCGTCGCCCGTCACGTCCACGCCGTATGCCAAAGCCGCGGCGATAGGCTCTCTTAGTAACTTCACGGTTTCCAAACCCGCCCGCATCCCAGCCCGTATCGTCGCGTCGCACTGGTTATCGTCGAAGTACGCGGGGACGGTGATGACGGCTTTTTTTATCAAGTACGCTTGGTCGGTTCCCGCTTCTGATTCTGATTCCGTCCCTGATTCTAATCCTGATTCCGTCCCCGTCCCTGCTTTTGTCCGCCTCGCTTCCCACAAAGCCCTACTGGCTTGGTCGATAAGTTTGCGTAGTATCAGCCCCGAAATCTCCTCCGGGGATACCTTCCGGCCGAGGTTGGGACACCGCACCGCGACGAAACCTGCGCCGTTTCCAAGAGGCCCCAATTTGTCGATTCCCATCGCCAACGCGTCCGCCGCCACGGTGGCGCACACTGAGAGATCGAAAGAAAAGGGTAAGTCTTTCGTAATGTGAGTGAGTAATTACTCTGGACAATCGGCAAACAGTGTGCCTGGATTGGGAAAGCCCCGCACCTTCGTACGGCACGCGCCGGCGATCCTCGGCCACTTTTTTATCCTTGAACCTTTTCCCCATGAACCGCTTCACGCTGTGGAAGGTGTTTCGCGGGTCCGTGGTGAGCCTTTTCTGCGCGCCGTACCCCACCAAAACGCCGCCGTCCACCGCGAAGTGCACTACGGAAGGCGTGGTTCTTCGTCCGTGTTCGTCAGGCACGAGCACCGGGCGGCCGTCGATCACCACCGCCACGGCGCTGTTCGTGGTGCCCAAATCTATGCCGCAGATGGAGGCGATCGTCGGCGGTGGCGCGCCGCGGGTTCGGGGAGCTCCCCGGAGACAGACCCTTGGTGCATCTCGGGGCACGACTCGCACACCGGGGTGGTGTCCCCGCCACGCCAGCGAGGAAACCGCGCGCGGCGAGGACATCGACATCACAGGCGAGGCGTGCGATGGGAAGTGACGATGCTTCATTTTGCGTTCAGTTTATTTTTATTTGGTTTTTGGCTCCAGATCTGCACGTTTCCCCGTCACTTCACCATGGACGCCGCGAAGCTCGAGTTCGCCACCGTGACCGGGTGCAGGGACCCTGCGAAGGCCTTGTTTTACCTCGAGTCCAGTGGCGGGGACGTCGCGGCCGCGGTGGAGGCTTTTTTCGAACACGGCGACGGCGGCGGCGACGACAACGAGGCCAGATCTGAGGACCCGGGAAGTGCCCACCAGACCGCCCCGGTCGCCGCGGCGGTGTCTTCCAAGGACACCGCCGCGGGTGGCGCGCGAGCGGCTCCTTCCGCGCGGCGAAACGCGGCGACCGGGAACGTGCGCGGTTTCGGCGATTTGAACGGTGCCGCTGACGACGAGAACGACGACGAGAAACCAACGGAGTGGTACACGGGAGGCGCGGCGAGTGGCAGCGTTGTGCAGGATCCGACATCTGTCAACAAAAAGAAGGAGAAAAACAAAGACCGTTTACAGAGCGTTCTTGACGGCGCGAGGGCGAGCGGCGCGGTGGATGGACGAGCTGAGGATTTGGATGCGCGATCGAATCCGAGCGGTTCCGGAGGGAACAACGCGTTCGCTGGGTCGGGCAGGACACTGGGCAGCACCCCGGGTGGCGAGGAATCGGACGTTGACCCCGCGCCTCCTACAGAGCGCCCGCCCGCGCCGACGCAAACGCAACCGCAAGGTCCAACAGTGCACACGATAACTTTCTGGGCGGACGGGTTCACGGTGAACGACGGGGGTTTGCGCCACTACGATGACCCGGCGAACACGCCGTTCATGGAGGCGGTTTCCAAAGGCACGTGCCCCGCTGAGCTAGCGCCGGACGACCCGACCACGGCAATCAACATCAACCTGGTGCGAAAAGAGATGAACTACGAACCCCCGGTGGAGCCGAAGTACAAGGCGTTCAGCGGGTCGGGGCGGACGTTGTCGTCCGTGCCGGCTGACGACTCGTCCGGCGCGCCATCGCCCGCGCAGCAGCAAACCGTGCCAACCAGCACCAACGACGTCGTGGGTCTGTGGTCGTGCGACGAAACCCAGCCCAGCGCGAGCGTGCAGTTGCGCTTGCGAGACGGCTCGCGGAAAGTCGCAAAGGTGAGGGCCTTTCCCACTGAACACGTTCCGCCGTTCGCGATTGCGCATACTCGTCCTGACGAAGGGACTATTTATTACCTCTGCCCTGACCGTTTACTCATACTATGGAGTACAGTGTACCCTTCCCAATCCCTCATACCAATCACGACCGACTGACCCTTGTTGCTTTCCTCGGGCCAGTTCAACCTGACGCACACGGTCCGTGACGTCCGCGCGTTCATCGCGAGCGCCGCGCCGTCCACCGCGACGGGCAGCTACACCCTGCAGCTCGCCGGGTTCCCCCCTGAACCGCTGAGTGACGAAACCAGGGCCGTGGGAAACGGACTCGCGGGCGCGGTGATCATACAAAGGTGAGATGAGTAGGGACGAGAAAGGTAAAGGAAGCGGGAGTGGTACAAGTACCGAGGTCGGAAATACCTTCAAAATCCAAGGGATTTTTCTTTCAAGACTTCCTTCAATGCGCCAACATGTTTTGATAAATGATTTAGTTCCGCCGCTCCCGCGATGCGTTCCGTCCGCTCCCGCGCTTCCTCCCGCGCTGGCTACTGCGGCGGTCTCGGCGCCAGCGGCACTCTTCCCGGCATCAACACCCCCCCTACTTTCCCCAACCCGCCTTTCTCCCGTCGCTCCGCCGCGCGGTTGATGTAGATGGTCAACAGTTTCTGCTGCGCCGCAGTGAGCGAGGTGAGTTTCGGAAGCAACCAATCACCGAGTGAGTCGTACATCGCCACGAGCGCGTCCACCACCGCTTTGCGGACATCCGCGGAGGTGGATGAAAACGCCTCCGTTAGGGACGGCAGGATCGTGGAACAGGCTCGTTCAAGCGCCTCGGGGGTCATGCGCGCTATGATGCCGCCGACGCACCTCACGGGCGCCGCGGAGGTAACGACGCCACGCGCGTTCGTTAAACGAGGCGCCAACGCCGCGAGCGCGACTTCGGGCGCGAGCGCGTCCACCACGCCGTCAAGCGCGTCACCGGCGCCGAGCGCGACTTCAGGGTCAGTAGGGCCAGTACCCTCGCTGTCATCCAGGGCGTCCAGAATCACGGGAAGTGCGATTTGCGCGAACGGCGCGAATTGGGTTGGTGAGCTTCGCGCTAAATCCCGGAGCGTAAACAGCGCGTGCGTTTTGGTTTCCGCGGAGGTTTCCGTACCTCCCGCGCCTCGAGGAGTCGACCTCAGCGCCGTAGACGCCGCCAACACGATGACACGCGCATCCTGCGAAGTCACCGAAACGCCGGACCCTCTTAAGACTCGGCGCACGGAAGCGAGCGCGCGACCGGTCGCGGTTGGCGATGCGGCGTCCGCCACGGCCAACGCCTGCAGCGCCTCCGCGAGCGCCGGGGACGCCGTCACAGCGGTACCTTCTTTTTGAGGCGCAGAAGTGTACGTCGTTCGATCCATCGCGGTTGGTTTGGGTTCGCTCGCCATCGCCAGCGTCGCTCGCGCCGCGGCGAGCCTTTCCACGGACGCGTCCGCAGCAAGTCGCGACTCGCGGTACGCCCTGATCGCGGCGGATTCCGAAGACGCGAGCTTCACGGATGCGGTTTCTTGTTTCGCCACTACATGTTCTTGTGTTTGTTCTTGTTCAACCGCCGCTTCTTCCCTTTCGTCGCGGCGCGCACGCTCGAAGGTTCCCTCGTTTTCAATCTCGAGCTCGTCGTCGGTCGCGGACGATGTCGCGTCTGACGTTGAAGCGAACCCGTCATCCGCCTCTACTGCGCGTTCCTCCTCCACGCGCGCGCGTTCCTCTTCCCGTAACGCGTGTTCCACAAGCCGTGCCCGTTGCGTTTCCTCGGCAAGTTCCGCGGAGCGAAGCGCACTGCGCGTTTCCTCGCGCCGCTGTTCCTCCCGAACCGCGCGCGCTTTCTCAACCAGCTCGGTTTCCCGCGCCGCCCGACGCGTCTCCTGCAACGCGCGCAACTCCTCCTGTTCAGCCGCGGCGTTGATTTCGTCCTCGTCCACGCTTGACTCGGAAGGCGAAGCGGCGGCCTCTACGGCTTGGACCTCTTCTGATTCCGATTCGTCGCCAAACGCGTTGTCGTCGTCGTACGACCGCGCGTCGTACGTCTCCGCCGCTCGTCCGGCGTCGGCGCTGACTCGCTCCGCCGCCCTGCGCTCCGCCGCGGCGTACGCGTGGAACTCGTTTTCGATTTGAGGCGCGTGCTGCCCCACCGCCCGGCACGTCATCGCCGCGTCCGAAACGCTCATGGATACCAAATGCCGAAGCACCGCCACAGGGTCCGCTCTCACGTGCACCGCGGCGAGCCCAGCCGCCGCCGCCGCGCGCAACGGCGCGTGCCGGTCGCTCACGAGCGGCGCGACCCGTGCTACCCACCGCCGAAGCGACGCGCTACCCGCGCTCGCAGGCTGCAGCGCCCTCGATGCGTTGTCAGGGTCGGTACCGCCGCCCTGGCCCGAAAGCACGTACAGCGCAAACTCCAAAACGCCAGTCTTGGCGCGAGGCGCTTTAGAGGCATCCAGCGACGCTAACAGCGCGGGCAGAATCGCATCCGCGGGGTGCTGGTCCCCCACCGCCGCGAGCGCCGCGCTGGCCAAGCCCCGAACGTTTTCCTTGGCGTCCACGAGCCGCGGAAACAAAGGAGGGCACAGTTTTTCCAGCTCGGGCTCCAGGGAGGCGCCGCACACGGGAATCGCCTCCACGATGGCTTCCAGCACGGCGTGCGCTACCCTGTGGTGCGGGTCACCAACGTGTTGCACGAACACATCCGCCAAGTCCCTCGCTCTGGATGACGCGTCAGAAACGCAGCGACTTCCCCCCGCGCGAAGCGCCGACGCGAGGTTGTCAAACGCCGCGGTTTTCGCCTCCCACGTCGCGGACGGTGTTCTCCGCCCCGAGCTGGATAACGGTGAGCCTCGCGCGCCAAGACCGAACACGCAGTCAAGCGCCGCGCTCACCGTGATCGGACGTTGGGGCGGAGCAGGCGGCGAAGGCGAGCGAGCTTTCGCGTGACTCGTCTCTCTCGATACCGGTCGCGCGTGTTCCCGGGTGGGCGCTTCTCGCGATTGCGGGCGTTCTCGCGAGGACACGCGACGAACAGAGTCATCGTCCACTTTACGAGCGGCGGCGGCCGTGCGCTCCTTGCGCGCCAACTCCACCCCCCCCCCCGTTCCCGAAACCCCGGCAACAACCCCGATCCCAGAAGACCGTCGCGCCGCCGCCGCCGCCGCCCTCGCCGCGGTGGTGGCCATCCCGCCGACCGCCCCCACGCGGTTGCCGCGTTCCGTGAGTGACGTCGTGGCGGGCCTCTGAGTAGGCTGTTCGTGGTCGAACGCCCCCCCTGGGTTAGTTCCCAAGGACCCTCCCAAGGACCCACCCTCCGCCCTGCGCAACGTGCTTGGCCTTCTCTCCATCTCCTTGTCCGAGTTTAACACCCCTCGCGTCCGTCCTGCGCTAGCGGAAACCGTGTTCGGTCGTTGCGCGTTACTCCGATCCCGCGTTTTCAGCGCCGCCGTGTGCGGGCGCTGCAACAGCGCGGAGACGTCAATCTCAGTTTCGTCGTGCGCCCCCGTCGCGGCCTCTTGTTGGATCAACCGCTTGGTGTTCCCGTCGAACCGGTCGCGTAAACGGTCCGCCCACTCCGGGTACTTGTCCTGGTACGCGCTGAACAGCCTCCGCGCGCCGGCGCGGACGTCCGGCGCGCCGTCGCTGACCATTTCCCCCACCGCTTGTTCCAGCAACTCGTGATTCCGTTGACCGCCCAGACCGTCCCACGTGTGGACAACCACCCGGAGCCACCCCGCGGCCAACGCTCGGAGCTTCACGCTGCGGTCCTTGCTCGCGGTTTCGCACAGCTTCGGCACCAGGTGTCGCGCCTGGCAGTTGTGCAGAATCCCGCGCACGCCGTAATCCCCCGACTCGGCTATTATCTGCACGGTAATCACCGAGCACTTGAACAGCTCGGGGACGAAGTGCGTGGCGTCTTTTTCGAACTCGCCGCCGAGTTCCGCGGCGAGAATCACCAGGAGGTGCGCGGCTTGACGCACGATCGCGGAGCGGCGATCCGCGACCTGCGTGGTGAGTGGTTTGCGCAGTTTCACCAGCTGATTGGGGAACGAGTCCCACTCCGCGGCGCCGCCCAACAGAAGCGCCTCGATTCGTACCATGGCTTTTAACCTGTCCAGCCACTCGATTGAAGGGTCCAGTTGTGTGACAACCTTGTCAATCTCACTGGAAAGCTCGCGGTCGGAATCGACGTGCGCCGGTCTGGGAGGCGCGCCCTCCGCGATCCTAGACACGACTCCAGTCGCCCGGCCGTACGGAGGCAAATCGTTCGGGTCCGCCAACGCGAAGGTTCCCTGCGTGCCCCCGGATAACGTCCGCCCAGCAGGTCGCTGCTCGCCCCCCGAAACCGTGGCGGGGCGCGACAAAAGACTCGCGTTTTGGGCGTGCGCCCGAGCCGCGCCGCTCGTCGCGGCTTTCGCCGATCCTCCAAGCCCGCTCCCCGTTCGGTTGAGAAGCGATGCTTGACCACCATCGCTGGAGGACGTGGAGGATGTGCGTCGCGTCGTCCCGTTGGGCTCGCGGCCGCCGGACAAGGTGGACGTCGAAGGCCGTCTCGCCGCCGCGAGCGCCTGCGCGCCCCTCGACGCCCCGAGCACGGGCGACGACACCCTGTTCGACCCCCCCCCGAACCCGTTACCCCCGCCGCTGTCGCCTTCTAACCGAGCCGCGAGCTCCTTCATCTGCCCCGGGCGAATGCTTCCATGTTTTTGTAGCAGGCGAAGCATGTCTCCTCCCGCGGACGGCGCCGCGGCGACGAGCGCGCAAATTGCGGCTTCCCGCACCGCCGGTTCCCGGTCCTCCAGCGTCTGATTGTAAAGGAGTAAATGTCAGTCTTGTATGCGCCATCAGTCGGCGGAATGTGGTGACTGGGAAATACGCACCGTGACCGCTACCGGTACGACTAGCTTGACACCTAGGTTTAGGTCGCCGCTGGCAATTTCGCCAGCCAGTTCACGAAACGCGCGTTCCACGATTCGCAGGGTTTCTTCGCGTACCCTCCAATTTTTGTGCCGCCACGCGGGTGATTCTTTTCCCACCAGCTCGTGTGCGCCGACGACGGAAGATCGCATCAGCGCTATGAATAAATCCCGTCCCGAGTCTCGAACTGGGCCCTTTGCGTCACCCAAGCGGTCGAAGGCCGCGGGCAGTAACGGGTGCACTAGTGATGCGGTGAAACAATCGGGGGCGCCCAGAACGGCGACGGCCAACGCCGCCAAAGCCCCGGCGCACACCTTGTAGTTTGCGTCTTTGAGCGATTTGTGAATGGCTTCGCAAAGACACGCGGCTTCGTCGCGGGAGCTCACGGCGTGGCGCGCGAGGTAGGTCTGAAAGGGTTGGCGGGTTCGGAGTTGGGAGTTTGGGTGGGTCAGGGTTGTGGAGGGAGATGGCTTTTTGTGCGCGACGCGGCGGTGCCGAAAAACGCGAAAGGTTTGGGAAACCTCTCGGTGACCAACCGTCGTGGTTTCCTTTCCCGTGTCCCTCGATCGACGACCGGGTTGGAGTTTTCGCCCGCGCTTCCCCTTGACTGTCGCTCGGCGTGCGCGTGCGTCGTGTTCACTTCCCGGTCGAGTGCCACGCGCGTATCAATGGCCGGCCACAGTGGCGGATGTCTCGTGAGACTCGCCACTCGCCACACGGGCCTACGCCTCGCTCGGTTTGAAAACAAAAACGTAGACCAGATGATGCGCATGCGCGTCTCCAGGTGCCTGTCTGCGAGGTTCCCTTTCCGAGCCGCACGAACAGTGAGGACGTACCTGTAAATCATCCACCGCCGCGATTCGGGTCTTCATGTTGGGCGACGCCATGCTCTGCAACGTGCGCTCCATGGTTGCGCGCGGTACGGGCAGAGGTGCGCAGATCCACGAGGGGGATAACTAAACTCGAGAACAAGATGGCGGTGCCGTGCGGTCACCCCACGACGCACGCCGGATGCGTCTTCCAATAAACCGTCCCCGCGAAGACTTGCCGAAACGTCCACGCGCCGCGAACGAGCACGTCCCGTCCCGAAGGCGTCGCACGCGCGCGACTCTGGGGGTGCCCGGAAGCGCGGACTCGCCTCGGCGACGCAAGCGCGACTTATTGCCGTTGCAAAGGCCCTTCCGAGACTTGGTGGCGCGCCCGCGGTTTGTTAAAAGTCTTTTTGGTTCGTCAAAAGTTTCCGGCCGCAAGAAAATACGGCAAAGCTGAGTCACACGCGCGTCGCCCCGGGGCCGCCGTGATGTCCACCGCGTTGCAGGTTACCACCCGCGCGTCTAAGCCGTGGGATAAGCTCCGTAAGGCTTCCCGGTCGCAGCCCTCCACGCCGGGCAGCCCTAACGAGCCGGGGCCGTTCCGTGTGCTCCTGGACGATGTTGGGAACAACGAACTTCCCATTTTGCCACACCAGGATGAATCACCCAGCACGACTGGCGCTGTCTCGCACCTGCCCACGGTCGTCTCCGGTGTCCCCACCGAAGAGTTACGCCGCTTGACCAGAGCGAAATCGCAGTCACCTCCGGACAAAAAAAACCAACCCGCCCTCGCGCCTTCCAAGGTTTACGCGCGGAGCAAGTCGGATTCGTGCGAGCGGTCTGTAACTGGGGAGCGGTCTGTAACTGGGATGGACAGAACCGAAAAGACCGCGGACAAAACTGAAAACACGGCAGGCAGTGGTTTGGAATCGGGCATGGAGCGCGTCGCGGTGGCTATCACGAAAAACGACGCAGCCTCGACTTCGAACCGAGGACCTTTCGATTCCTTTGATCCCGACACTAACCAACAGGAACAAGACGTAGACCCCGATTTCACCTGGCTTTTAACGCGTCAGCTCGAGGTGGAGATGAGCTTGCGAGGCGACGCGCTGGCGAGCCAGGGTGATGTGGAGAAGACTCGAAAAACGATTCACGAGTTTACGCTTTTTTTTCAGACCCTGAACGCCTCGGCTGCGACGCTGTCAAACGAGTACGACTCGAAACAGAAAAACCACAGCCCACCGAAAGGCACGGCGCGACAAAAGCACGGATTCCTGGTGCCTCCCGTGGATTCGAACCAAACACCCGCGTGCGCGCCGTCGCTTCTTTTCCAGGAGTTGTTACACCGCGTAGCCGGGTTCGGCGTGAACTCCGGGCAGAGCGTGGACGAGCAATCGTCGCAAAGCAACGTCCCGATGCACAACAGCAAGGTGTTATACCGACAGAACGTGTTCGACCTGGAAGTCCTGACTCGGTGCGACGAGGTGTTGGGAACGGAAAGCATGCAGCGACTGGGGGCATCCGGTACGTATTGCATTTCCCAAATCCCGCCTCCACGTTTGACCACACAAGACTGACATTTTCTTTTATCATCTCAGTGAAAAGCATGCGGCAAATTTTAAAGGTGAAAATCGAAGACGCAAACGACGTGCGCATGGCGGAGGAGACGGTTCGCGGCGCGCACTTGTTTTTCGAGAAACTCGCAACGCACTCGCAAAAACAAAACAAGCAGGACTTTGAAATACTCAAGAAACTACGAGCGGCGTGACAGGGGGTGGTAGGTTGGGTGTATAGAGGTTAGTAGGTTGTGTATATAGACCGGTACATACCACGGTACACGTCTCGACCTCGACAGGGCAGTAGGGCGATAGCAGTCATTTAAGTCAAATGAGTCAGTCAAAATTTCAGACTGCACCTTTTCCATGTCGTTGCCGATCTTCGATCGTCACTTCCGTGCGCCCTCCTGGTCGGTTCGTGCCCTTCAAACGTTCAAAAATGCCTCTCGGCGACGGCGCCGCGACTCAGTTCGACCCGATGATGTTACAGATGGCGCAGCAGGTGGCGCAAATGGCGGACGGCGAGAACCCGATCGAGCTTCTTCTGGATCTGTACTTCGGTTTTTTACGGCGCAAGACGGATTTCTTCGACGAACCCGGGCGGTGCCATGATGCGGTGCTCGGGGCGTACCAGCGGCAGGCGGATATCGTGAACAAGGCGCAGCGTTCAACTGCCGCGGTGGCGTCCAAGAAAGCCAAAGAAGCGCAAGCCGCGTTGCTCGCCAAACAAGACCGGGAAGCGGCTGCGCAACAACAACAAAAAGAAGAAGATGAGGCGCGACGCGCGCGGGTGAAACAAGCCGAGCTCGATCGGGCGCTCGCGGAGCAGAACTGCTTGGCGGACGGCACGCCAAAAATCACAGAAATCACGTCAGATGGCGACGGTGACGAAGACGATGACGACGCGTTGGCTCCTGGCACGATCGCCCCGAACCCCGGCAACGGCGGCGACGCGAATCACCACGCGTGGACGCAAACGCTCCAGGACGTTGATGTGCGCATCCGCGTGCCGGTCGGTACCACTGCGAAGCAGATCGTGTGCGACATACACAAGAAACACCTCCGGTTCGGCCTCAAAGGCGAACCAACTCTCATGATCGACTCCGATTTCTACAACGAAGTCCGCGTGGATGACTGTTTCTGGACACTCGAGGACAAAACCACGGTTTCGCTGACCCTTTCCAAGGCGAACGACATGGAGTGGTGGACTCGCGTGTGCGTTTGCGACCCGGAAATCGACACCAAAAAAGTAGCCCCCGAAAACTCAAACTTAAGTGACCTGGACGGCGACACCAGGGCCACCGTGGAGAAGATGATGTACGACCAACGGCAGAAACAACTTGGGCTGCCCACCGCGGACGAACAGGCGAAGCAAGACACGATGGCGAAGTTCATGACGTCGCACCCGGAGATGGACTTTTCAAACTGCAAGTTCAATTGATGGGAGTGTAGTGCTGCGCAGCTCTTAGCGTAATGACACGTGCGGCTTGTCCTAGCTTTAGATGAAGTAACACGAAGTCACTTACGGAGTAGCGTCTTGACGTTTGATGTCGATTGCATGCGTCGATTAAATCGACCCCACTACGGTACGTCTTCGTCGCTTGCGTGTTCGTGTTCGTAACCGTCTACTGCGCCATCGCGTCTCCCGCTTCATCCGCAGCCTTGAGATACAGCACGTTGTTACACCTGCGTTCGGGGTTGGGTGGGGGGAAGGTTTTGGTGAGTCACTTTTGGTAAGAAAGGAGGAACGTCGGGTCGGCTTTCGAACTATTGTCGCGACGATCGAATTAGGGTTGCGTGTCGTGTCGCCTTCGTAAACACGGCCCACCTCCGCCCCAGGTGCCGGAAACACGGCAACGAGTGTCACCTAAACCCGTACCTTATCAACACCTCCCCCAGGTTCCCCGCGAACTTCCCGTCGATGTACTCCTCCGTGCTCGCGAGTTGCAGGTTCATGTACGCATCCGTGCTCACAAGGAAGCCTTTGTACTCCATCCCCCATTTCAGTTTCACCAGAACTTGCTTGCCCGTAAGCTGGTTCAGGAAAGGCTTGGGGTTCACCGGGACGGTGGCGCTCATTATGGCGAAAACGAAGTCGCGTGAACCGCACGAGTCACGAGACCGACACCACCGGCGCGTCGCGAAGAGTTGTGTCGAGGGGTGGGACACGATCGGCGTGGGACCATGCCCGTCCCAGGCGAGGAAATCGCCTCTCTTTTTGCCCGCCATTTTTTTTTTCGAGAATTTGCTTTGCGAGGCTCCTCTTGCCAAAACAGCCAAACGTCGTCGCACCGCGCGTCGGGTTCCTAGCTCTGTGGTGTTTGCGTTCGTGGAAGCCGGCCGTTCGCGAAGTTCGTGGTGTCCACAACGACCGCTTGTTCGCGATCGCGTTTCGGAAACACCCAGTGGCGATCGACCTGGACCGTGACTGACTTGCCCGCGGTTGGATTGTCTGCGTCGGGATTGGCAGGATCGGCCGCTTCGTGAAGTGCAATTTAGCCGACTACGATCTGCCCAGTCAGCACGCGCGATGTCGGGGCACGGCGCGCCAGGAGGTACGCGATGGATACTTGCATTGCGCAATAACGTGGACGTGTCCCTCTTTGAATGGGATCAATCGGTTTCGCGATCGTCGTGCGCTCGCCGACCGGTAGACGCGCCAATGCCGGACCGCGCGTTCGTCGAACCATCATCAATCTGACATCGCCCCGCCTCTCCTCCACTTTCCATTCCCAAAAGGGCCCACCACCACCTCCTCCACAACCAGCGCGCTGGCGAACCTTTCGCTACGACCGGGCGGCGGCGGCGGTAACGGTACGACCCGCTCTGGTATCGATTCCACGCGGTCAAATCTCGCGAACCCCCCCCGCCCTCCCGCGATGCCTCCACGTCTGCTTCCGTGGCCGATCCTCTCGCTTACCCCTTCCGTCTCTGAAAACAATTTCCGCAAACGCAGGCGAACCAAACGCGCCGCAGTGGCTGGGCGGGTTCAGCGGCGCCGGATCGGGGGTTGGCGACGCAAAAGCCACCGCGCAGGCGGTACGTTTCCGGACACAAAATCTCCCAGCCACCGAGAAGGGACACCCACGCCAAAAAGATGCCCCCGCTGCGACGCGCGACGCAAAGGCAGTCTCCGTGTCAGATCTGACCCTCGAAAACTTTGTCTCCAAAAAACAACAGATGGTCGCCAACTCCGCTTTAGCGGGCGACCCGGTTGACCCACGGTGGGGCGAGAGGAAACCGCTGGGAAACAACGGGTGGGTTGAAAAGAAAACGAGGTGGCGGGAGGACGAGCGCGAAGGCGTCAAGGCGTACGGCGGCGGGGGGTGGAACCGGGACACGCGCATCGGCGCGGGTCGCGGGAACGGCCCGAACCTAGGTGGTTTCCCGACTCCAAACGCGAACCAAATCGGAAACAGCGCTTTGCTCGGGGACCACGCGGAAGGGCACGTGCAAAACCCGGGCGCGCAGCACGGCTGGAGCGGGGAGCACGGCAACGGAAACCACGGCCATCCTCTCAATCCTCACGCTTCTCATAATCTCCACGCGCCTCCCCTCGGCCGGCCCGGCGGCAAGGGAAACGCGGCGGGCGAGCCGGCGCGGCCGTCGGGGGGGCGGGGTTTTGTAATGGGGCGAGGCCGGGGAATGGGTGGACAACACTTCGGAGGGCCACCCATGTTGGGGGGCGCCGGTGTCCCCCAAATGGGAAACCACTTCGGCCTCGGCGGTATCCCTCTCGCCGGCGGTGTTCCCATTCCGTCCGGGTTTCACACTCAAGGAATGGGAACACCGCGAACCGGGCTATCCGCGGGCGTGCCCCATCCAACGCCGCCGCCGGCGGAACCGATCAAAAGACACGGCCCCGTGCGCTTCGCGTACTCGCATTCAGAGCTGCGCGACGTGCGCGCGCGCGGCGGGAGCTTCCCGCTTCCACACAACGTGGATCCGGACTCCGTCCCCCTTGTCACAGTGAAACCGGGTGACGCGACTTGGGAGCTCACCGTGGAGGGCGCGCGGGGCGGCGCCGCCACGCGGATGGCACGGGAGTGGGCGCACCCCAACGCCGCCGCTGGGATTGGCGGTTCCACGCTGCCCGTCCCCAAGAACGGCGCCACCCCGGAGTGGGCCGCAAGCTCGCAAGAAAGCGTGGGGTCGTTCCACCTTGGCGGCCCAGTTCCCGCACTGACCGCAGAGGAGCAGGCCCGGTTCATGCCGGCTGCTGAAACGAACTGGCTCACGGGCGGCGCGGGCGGCGCGGGCGACGCCGGCCTGGAAGGCGCTCTGGAGAGCGAGAGCGAAAACACAAACCGGGGCGGCGGCGTGACCGGCGACCCGGACGTGGATGACAACGATGGCACCGAGATACACCGGGTGGATACGAACTCGCTGTCGCAGGCGGCCGGTTTGGGGGAGCAACAAGAGACCTCTGGAAACACGAACCTGTATGGGCAAACAGTCACAAGCAGTCACGAAACACCGTGGATATACAAGGACCCGAGCGGCGTTTGCCAGGGTCCGTTTCCGAAACACGACTTGATGGAGTGGCACACGTCGGGGTACTTTCCCCTGGACTTACCCTTACGACCAGCGGACGCACCACCCGACATGCCCTTCGTCCCCCTCGCCGAGATGCTGGAGTGCGGGTGGCGGTACCCCGGGCCACGGGTGGAAACCGCTGAGGCGATGCGCGCCGAGTCGGCGGCGAGGTCGACGACGCGAACCGCGGACGCGGAGGCGGCTGCGGCGCGGACCTCGCGGGAACGCCGAGACGCGGCGGACGCAGAGGCACGACAAGTGTTGGAATCGGTGCAACGCGCGGAGGCGAAGCGACTGGTGAGAGAAGAAATGAGGGAGCGCAAAATGCATGAGCAGCAAATGCAGCGACAGCAGGCGCAGCAACAGCAGCAACAGCAAGGCACGGGGTGGCACGACGCGGCGCCTCCTACCCTCCGCGCGCCGCCGCGGTCGCTCGCGGATCTGGAAGGCGCCGAGTACGGCGGACACGTTTCGTCGTCCCAGAGCAACCAGCCCAACCTGCTTGCGAACTTGTTCGGCGGCGGCGGCGGCACCACCGCTGCGCACGGCGCGCCTCCTCCCCCCCCCCCGGGGGGCGGGATGTCCCTGGCTGACTTGGAGAGGAGCATGGGCGGTATGCGCGATTCGTTACCACCAAGCGCGCCGCGGGCTGGGTCGTTCGACACGCATTCCGCGTGGGGAGGGGACACATCTGTTTCCGCGCGCGACAACCAAGGGTGGACAAGCGCGCCCGCGCCCGGCGCGCACGGCGTACAGCAAATGCAAATGACAGAAATACATGTGCAGCAGATGCAAATGCAATCGCACGAACCCGCGGCGCCCCCGTCGTTCCCGGCGTGGGGCGGCAACTCCGGGGGCGGCGGCCAGGCTACTTTGAAAAGCCTCGCGGAGATCCAGCGGGAGGAGGAGCAACGCGCGGCGCAGCGGCGGAGAGACCTGGACGCCGCGGCGGCCGCGAACCCGCACGCGTTCGCGGGGGGCGGCCTCGCCACGGCGTGGGGCGGCGCGAACGCCAGCGCGGGGCCTTCCCTGGCGCAGATCCAGGCGGAGGAGCTGAGGCAGAGCGTGGTTCGAGCGGCGGCGCAGCAGCAGCAGCAGCAGCAGGAACGTTCGTCTGTGAGTCAGCACACGGCGCGGTCGGGTAGCGGTACCGGACCCGCCAGCGGCGCGTGGGCGGGTGGCACCTCCGCTGCGATGCGCGCGGCGCCCCCCGGTCAAAACAATCAAAACGCCAATCCCCAGGGACCCGGGCCGTCTCCAGCGCAATCGTCTGTCGCGGGGTCCGGCGGCGGCGGGAACTTCTGGGACTCGCTTCCGGGTGGGACGGAGGAGGTGCCGAAGGAGTCCAGTGTGTCGCGGCAACACCCGGCCGCTGCTGGCGGCGGCTGGGGGCAACCGGCTCCGGCGCAACCCGCGTCTCCGTCCCCAACCATGAACTTCAAAGCGTTTTGTCGCGCCGAGATGCGCGTGTTGAACGACTCGGACGACCTAACGCTGGTCGAATTTTTGCTCTCACTGCCGAGCGCGGGGGAGGTGACGGAGTACGTGCAGCTTTACCTGGGGGGCACGGCGCGAGCGGCTGCGTTTGGCAACGAGTTGATACGCGCGAAACGAGCGAACCCGAACGCGAGCGCCGTCGACGATTTCGTGTCGCCGGGCGAGTTGAACAACCCGGAAAGCGTTGGCGAATTCAGCAAGCCGAAAAGAAGAGGGAAGAAGTAGATGGACGCGTGTTTTGAATCACAAGAATCATGTTAGATCATGCTATTGCTCATACTTATTGCTCATACTCGTACTATATACTAGATCATGCTATTGCTCCCAAAACTCGTACAGCTGTTCTCCATCTCCACACTGTTGATTGACACTAATCACTAAGCTAAGTCGTTTCTCGTAACGTGTCTTCGTAGGCCTGAGGTGTCGTCGCGGGTGCGCCACTACCTTAAGTGCCTGGGCGCTAACAAATCTTTCCCATGCACGCTCCCTGCTGCGGTTCCTTTTTCCATCGTCTCGTACGCCGCAGCGTCGTCGCAGTTTTTGTCCGGCAAAAACAAACCCGGGAACCGCCGAAGCATCTTGTTGTACACCATCTCCTCCGTGCTGCACACGCACGCCCAGTTCTTGGGATGGGTGAAACAAAGGGTCAGTCGTGCGTGGGCAAACAAACGTAGGTGTCAGGATTTGGGAAACGCGTGACACGTACCTGCTTTCCAGCCACGAAACCGTCCCTGGCGTACATAAACGCGTGCGTGGCGTACCCAGGACGGTCGTGCGCTTTTGCTTTTTCGTCGAACGAGTTGTTCCAGGTTAAATTTTGAACGCTCCACCCGTCAAACCCGGGGCCCGGGAACTCGCGTTGGTAGTCGAAAATCGTGTCCTCGAACGCCTGTCTCATTTTCGCGACCCCGAACACGGAGGTCCGGAACCGCGACGCCACGAAGTGGTTCGACGTACACGGCCCGACTCGTTGCGACGGGGCGTAGCAGCCCATCTGCACGCGGTCGTGGAGTGGTAAGGAGGCTTGTTGTGTGACGAACGACCCGAGGTTCGATTCCTCCGCGTCTCTTCCTCCGTCGTCTCGCCTCTCCAAAGAAGGAAACCCGTCAACCAATCGTTTCGTCTCCGCCTGCCACGTGTCAAGCACATCAACCGGGAGCTGTTTCTTCGCGGCGAAGCTGAACACCAAGCCTTTGATGATTTTGAACCCGTTAGGAGGTTTTCCTTTTCCTTGGCTTTTGGTATCCGAATCACCTGGATCGGAATCGAAAACCGGTACACTCGCCGAAACGCTTTGCGGATTCACTAATGTTTGGAGCTGCCCCAAGTTCGCGTCACCCGTGTTTTCCTTTGGAATCGGCCGCCACTGCGACACGTCCTGCAGCCGAACTCCCAAACCTCCCGCCCCCCCCGTGTTGTCCCCCAAATCCGACCGTTCCGCGTACTGGTCCTGATTCGATAAAAACAAAAGTGTCAGTCTCTCGTAACGTGTGTGAGTAAACAGGCAGGGTAATGGGCAGATGTAATAGTCCCTTCTGGTACGAGTATGGGCAATCGCAGAGGCGGAGTGTGGTGGGTGGGAAAGGCCCTTACCGCGTCGATCCACTCCATTCGCGTCGCGGCCGCGCCGCCCGGCAACTTACGATAAATAAAAGAAAGTGTCAGTCTTGAATGCGCAAAAAGTCGCGTTGGATTTGGGAAAGGCCCAACACGTACACGTAACATGTGCGCCGCCGTTTCCATTAAATTGATTTTGTTCAGCCAAATCAGTTTCGTGTCCCGCATTTCCGACGAGCAAGGCATGTTCGCAACCAAGGTGTGGTCGGTTAAGTGCCAATCACCGTAGTGCAGGCTGGCAAGAGGCAGCTTTACGCACAGAAACCGGGGCTTTTCGTTTGTACTTTTGGTAGTCCCAGAAACCCCAGCCGCCGCGGCCGCGCCGTCCGTGTAGGTCAGTTCCAAACCCATGCAGTCGTTCGATCCCACCGCGGTGAACAGCACCACGCTGTTCCCTGACCGCGCCGCCAATCGTACCAGGTTATCCAACCCGGCGCGGTAGTACTGCGGGGTTTTGTGTCGTCGTTTGGAGTGCCACCGCCCAGAGTCGCCCGCCAACGGCGCTTCCCAAAACGCGGAAACCACGCCGAGGTGTTCCGCGGCGCCGATGGGCGAATCGGCCGAGAGATCGTCGTTCGAATCGTCAACACGCAGGTGTTTCGAATCGTCAACAACACTCGAGTCCTTGCTCGGGAAAGGTCCAGCAGAGTTCTTATCCGTTAATCCGCTCAACGCCGTGGTCCGACTCGTCGTGCCGTCCGTGGCGGTTTTAGGGAATGACGAGGCAGGCGCGGAGTTCACCGACACCGCCTCCGCGACGACGCCGGGCAACGGCACCAGGGAGTGGAACGCGGCAGGGGGCTGGTGCGCTGGCGGATGCGCGGGCGGGTGCGGCGGCCTCGGGAGAAAAGGGGGAGGCGGCGGCGGAGACGGCGGCGGGGACGGCGGGAGCGGCGGGTACGGCGCTTGGGGCAGGTAGCGGTACGTATCGTATTTAGATATCGCGTCCAAAAGCCCTTGCGCGCCGGTGATCACGGGGCGCGAGGGCGGCGGCGGCGACAACGCGGGCGTCGGCGTCGGCACCGTAGTCGGTTGCTTCGCCTGTTTTGTCGGCACCTTTGACGAAGCATCGGATTCGTCGTCCCCCTCGCGCGCCAACGCGGACTCGGCGGCGCGCAGAATGTCAGCCTTGACCATCGTCGCGGGTGTCGGCACCGGCGTCGGCGCCGGCGTGGGTTCGGGAAGCTGCGTTTCGGGCGCGTGCGTCGTGTCCACAGGCGTGTGCATCGGCATCGACTCAGGAAGCTGCTTCGCGGGTGCTTGCGTATCAGCGACAGCCTCGACGGTTTGTTCCGCGACTTCCTGGACAGTTTCCCCAACACCGTCCGCGTCACTCACGCCTTCCCGCGCCACGGCTTGTTGACGCTCGCGCCCACGAACCCTTTGCCGAGACGCGTCTTGTTTTTGACGCTCAGCCGCCTCATCCTGTACCAACGCCTCAGCCACGCCTTCCTCGGCAACTTCGTTCGCGTCGGCGTCCGCGTTTGCCTGTGCAGCAGCAGCCGCCGCCTCCGCCGTCTCCCGGTTCGCAACCCTAAATGCGACGCGTCGCTGCACTCGCGCGCGCACCGCCGCCGCTCGCTGGTCCAACTCCGACCCCCCCGGCTCTGTGTTTTCAGGCCCGAACGATTTGTCCGGAGGCTCCGGATCTCCAAGCCCGGGCGGCTGTGTGACCTCGTAATCGTACTCCATCGTCGAGCCTGACACTGTTTCGTTATCACCCGAGTTGACGAACACTTCGCGGTGCGCTTTGTCGACGAGCCCGCCTTTCAGACTCCCGATGGTCACCACCATCCCGAGCACCGCGAGGGACATTAAGACGAATCCCATGCATATATTCCACGAGGTCTTGCATTCTCGAGAAAGGGTGGTGGTTCGCAAAGGCGCGTCCCCGTGAGGCACCAGGGGAACGCGCTCCGCGTCGACCATCCGGGGTGTACGGAACCAGCCGTACGCAAAGGCTCACCTTCCAGAGCTCGTGTGCGCTCGCCAATGGCGCGGCGATTGGAGGGTGGCGAATGGGTGTTCAATTTCGGTTGCAAAAGTTTTCTTGGAAGTCCAGTAAGATTTTCGGTCGGATGTGTCGCCACTTTTCCAGCGCGTGCCCCTGGGTGGCACGCGCCTCACGAGTGCACCTCCAGGTCAGGAGAGGCAAACCACCATGCACTCGGCTGCCGCGGCTGCGTATTCACACCCTGGGTGTGGCGTGACCCACGGCAGGGTTTCTGCGTATGCGCAAACAGTCAGAGGAAACGTGGCGTCGACGTCGATTTCCGCGTCAGCATCATCCCGTTTTACCATCCCCAGATGGAAACGCGATCGCAGGAGCTCACGCTCACGGTTCGGTGGTGTCCCCCCCCCCTCTGCCGCGGAAAAAAGCACCACGGACCTTGTAATCTCCGACACCTGCGACGAGGACGACGAGACGTGTTTGTTCGAAATCGGCGCGAACGGCCGCCTCGCGGAACCCCTCGAGGCCGCGATTCCTATGGATTACTACGCCCTGCTGCAGCTTGATTTCGACGCCACTGCGAAAGACGTGAAATCGCAGTACCGGCAGTTGCAGAAGTGGTGCCACCCTGATATCGCGGGCGCCGCTGGAACCGAGGTGAGCATCATTCTAAACGAAGCCTATGACACCCTGATGGACGAAAACGAACGCGCGGTGTATGACCGGGATTTGAGGGAACTGCAGGTACGTGTTGCATTTCCCAAATCCGCCGACTGTTTTCCAACACGAGACTGACACTTTTTTTTTACAACTGCAGCGGCTCGCTGATTTAGCCACGGCGGGCGGCGCCGGCGATTTCAAGCCGTACACCGGCCAGCCTCTTTCCAAGTTCGTGGGGTCCGACCCGAGCGGCGAACGCCGGGCGGTATTCGTCAACGAAAGCGCGTGTATCGGGTGCCGGCAGTGCAATCACAGCGCCCCGAAAACGTTCATGATGGAGGACGACTGGGGCCGCGCGCGGGCGTTCGCGCAGTGGGACGATTCCGAGGAGGACATAAACATCGCAATAGAGAGCTGCCCGGTGGATTGCATCTACTTCGTGAAACAGCGGAACCTTCCTATTTTAGAGTACGCCATGCAGCGGTGCGAGCGCCAAAACGTGGGCTTGATGAACGGGGGAAATTCCCGAGTCGGCGACCCCTTCGACGTGGCGAACGGGATGCTCAAGAAAGGCGAAGAGGCGCGGGCGCGCGCGGGGATGGCGCCGGGCGGTGCCTTGGAGGGCGCGGCGAAAAATGGAAAGGTGGGAGGTAGAATTCGGGACGCGTTTCTGAAACTGGACGAAAACGTGCGAGGACGGTGGAGCGCGTACGACCAGGCCGTCGCGTCGCTTTCAGGGACCTTCGACTCCATGGACGAAGCCGACGCCGAGGACGGAGCCTTCGACGCGAACAAAAGTTTCTTCGACTTCGAATAGACGAGGGTGGTGTGGTGTTGTTTGTGGTGGTATGGTGTGGTGTGTGGTGTGTGTGGTTGTGGTGTAATAGGAGGTTTATTTTTGTTGTATTTTTGTTTCAGTACCATCAGGTCCCTGTTGACTCAATCCCAACATAAAAACGCCCTTAATCCGCGAGCTCGCCCAGGAACACCTTCCGGTCCGCGCCCGCGCTGCCAAGGATGGGTTCGTTCGGGTGAAAGTTAACCGCGTGGACGCTCCCCAAATGGCCTGGGAGTTTGTATTCGATTTTCGCGGAAACGGCGTCCCACACGAAGACGTTTCGGCAGGCGCTCCCGGAGGCGACTTTCTCGCCGTTAGGGGACCACGTGCACCGCGTCAGGGTCTTCTCAAAGTTGTGCACGTGACCTGCGAATGTTTGAACACACCGGTCGCCCTCGCAGTACGGCCGTATGTCCCAGGTCTTCATGGTTCCGTCGGTGGAGTTTGATAATATTTTCGAGCCGTCGGGGGACAGGCGCAAGCCGGTGATCGTGTCCGCGTGGCCTTTCAGGGTCATCAACGGGGCGGGAGCGCCGTTCGCATCACCATTCGCATTGGAAGAAGCCGTCCGCACGTCCCACTGCTTCACCATCTCTTCAATACCCGCGGTGTACACGTTCAACCCATCGGCGCCGAACGCGACGGCCGTGACCGGGAACCCGTCCATCACCGAAAACACGCACTTCTTCTGACGCAGGTCCCACATTTTCCAACTCCGGTCGTCGCCGCCCGACACCACGGTGAAGTCACCCAACCTTTTGGACGTGTCACACGCGTTGACGAACCCGGAGTGGCCTTTCATGGTTTTGGTTTGTTGGCCTGTAGTGGCGTCCCACAAACGCAAGGTCGTGTCGGGAGAGCAGGTGACCAAATCGTTCCCATCCGCCGTCCAGCGCAGATCCAAAATCGCGTTTTTGTGCCCCTTGCACGCCGCGAAGTTCTCGTTTTCGCCCCGGACGTTCCACAGCAGTAACGTCTTGTCCGCCCCCCCGGTCGCCAGCACGTCGCCGTCGCCCGGCGAGAACTCGATACAAGTCACTGCGTCTTCGTGGCCTTCCAGTAACATGATCGGCGCGTGTAACGACGATGTGCGCTGATGCGCCCCCGGCTGGAACGCCTTTTGGGAAAAAGGCTTCGGTTGGGTCGTCACCGCGAGCGCCGAGCCACCAAATTCAGAAGTCTTCTGCCGCTGCACCACCACCCCGAGCGCGGCATCGTCGCCAGAGGGCTCCGCCGCGGCTTTGCGCTTGCCCGCCATGTGTGCCGGTGCCGGTGGGAATGGTGGGATTGGGGAAACCCTTTTTTTCGAGTTTGAAGGCGCCCGGCCGAAAACTACTGGCGGTGCTGAGTGCGCTGCAATATTTTGCATCTCGCCGCTCGTTCGCGTCCGCAGTGCTCGTGGCACTCGACGCGGCATGCCGAAGTGGCACAACGCGCATAAACGGAATCCCGCGTCCAACGGGGCGTCAACCTCCAGCCGCGATGGCAAGCGCGGCGGGGTCAAGGTACGGTATCCTAACGAAAGTAGAGATCCATTTTTTTCGCCAACGATTTCGATTGACGTCATCGTCCGACTTGATGCCGACCCTTACCCACCTCCCCCTGACGTCATCACCTCCTTTCCCACACCACCAGAATCGCGACTCCGGCGACGACGAACAAACGCTACGCCAGCAACTAAACCAGCTCGGCTTGCGCCCCGAGGCGATGGCGGCGGATGGGAACTGTTTCTTCCGCGCGCTTTCGGACCAGCGGTGGGGCAGTGATGCGCATCACGTGGCGCTGCGACGAGACGTGGTGGCGTACATGATCGCCAACCGGATTGATTTCGAGCCTTTCATCGAAGACGACGAGAAGTTCGATACCTACGTCACACGAATGGCCACTGACGGAGTGTGGGCGGGTAACCTGGAGCTGCAAGCGGCTTCGAAAGTTTGTTTCGCCAACCTGTGCGTGCACCAACCAAACCAGCCTCGGTGGGAAATCGTGACGTACCCGCGCGCGCAACAGAGGTACTTCCACGTAGCGTACACGGACGGCGAGCACTACAACAGCGTGCGCTTGGTTGCTACGAACGATGGTTACGAAAAAGATTCAATGCGCCTTGAAGAACCTGGTGGGCCTATTTCTTTGCAAAAGCTGGAGCGCGGTCTCGGCGGGTTCCGGCCGACGCTCTGGAAAGAGCCGAGCGCCGGCGCGGTTGCCGAGACGGTGGCGAGTAGCGGCGGGGAGGGTAAGAAGAAACGCGCGCGCGAGCTTTTAAGGCTGTTCGACGGGTGCGTGGAGAGCGCGGCGGCTGCGCTAAAAGCGGAGGTTTCGTACAAAGGCGTTTTACGAGGGGGGGGGAAGGACGATCCGTGTCCGGGGGAAACGGACGGGGGGGACGACGACGATGGAAAAAAAGACGATGGCAAGGATGACGAGAACGCCGACGATCAGTCTTCGGAGGACGACTGGGAACCCGTGGTGCACCGGAAAGGCAACCGGGGCGGCGGCGGATCCGGGGGAGGCGCGCGAGTGCGTGGACGATGGGACGATGACCTCGACACAAGAATAGCGGCGCTCAAAATATAAAATGAAACGAGTAGATTGAGTTTTTCTTTTTTTTCTTTCGAGCGTCGAGCTAACTCGTTCGGCTAGAATGAGTAGATCGAGAACACGTTCATTTCGCGGCGCTGTTGACGAACATCTTCGGGATGTTCCGAACGCACCACCACGGGCGTTCGCCTTCGGGCATGGCGTCGATTTCCGCGCGCTGTTTTCGCGCCACTTCTATTATCCGAGCCGCGCCGTTCTCGATATCCTCTACCGTAGTGTGCCTGCCCACTGATAGCCGCAACGTACCGACTGCATAACTCTCCGGAACCTCCATCGCGAGTAACACCCCACTGATGCTCGCCCCTGTTTCGCCGGAGTGACACGCGGCGCCCGCGCTCGCGGCGACGCCGTTGGAGTGCGCCAGGTTTTCAAGCAAAACGCTCGCGCTTGTGCCTTTGATACCGACGGAGACGGTGTTTGGCAAGCGAAGACTACGGTCGGTCGGGCCGTTGAAGCGAAGGCCAGAAAGAGAGTTAGCGGGGTCAGCATTATTCTCCTCCCCGACCTGCGTATAGTCACCCAGTTCTGCACTCAAAATTCGCCGCAACTCGTCGCAACACGCTTCCATGTATCGCGGGAGTTTGTCTTTTTCGGTATCGATCAAAGCACACGCCGCGCCGAGCGCCACGATGAGCACCACGTTCTCCGTCCCCGCCCGTCTTCCATTTTCCTGGCCGCCGCCGTGAATGAGCTTGCACCACGGCGCGCCGTTCTTAGCGAACGTCGCCGCGACACCCTTGGGCGCTCCTATTTTGTGCCCCACGATTGTCAGGTAATCCACGTCCAGCGCGGCGACGTCCACCGGGATTTTGCCCAGACTCTGCGAGGCGTCGCAGTGAATTAGAATTTTCGGATTCTTATCCCGCGCCGCCTTCGCGCACTCCGCGACGGGCTGAACAGAACCGACCTCGTTGTTCGCGTGCATCAGTGACATCAGCACGGTGTTCGGTTTGACCGCGGATGCGATATCCACAGGGTCCACGATTCCCTCCGAGTTCACCTTCACGAGCGTGAAGTCCAAGGTTCCTTTTTTTTTGCCGTGAATCAAGTACTGAGATTGAAGAAAGAAATGTCAGTCTCGCATGGGCAATCAGTCGGCGGAATGTGGTAAATGGGAAAGACGGACCTCCAAAATCGCGGGGTGCTCGATTTCGCTCGCCACGACGTGCGGTACCTCGCCGGTTCGTGACTTGTTGTCCATTTTTTGCGAATGAAAGTGCTCCACCGCGGATTGAATGGCGTGGTTGTCGCTCTCGCTGCCGCAGCTAGTGAAGACGATTTCGGCAGGCTCGCAGTTGATTGTTTTCGCGACTTGCGCTCGCGCGGTCGCGATGGCGTCCCTCGTGGAAACCGAAAAGGCGTGCCCGCTGCTCGGGTTCCCGAAGTGGTGCCACAGAAACGGCGTACACGCGGACGCTACTTCGGGAAATACCGGCGTAGTGGCGTTGTAGTCGAGGTACACGCAGGTTTCGAACAGCGGGTTGAGAAGGGGGGACCCGATTGCAGACGTCGTCGCGCCGCGTGTTTCCGCCGAATTGGCGCTCCCCCCCAATCCCGACATCGGCAAGGCTTCACTCGTTCCACGTCTCGACGCCCACTTCCCTGGGGCGTCTTCGTCGTTACGCCTCAACAGCCACGCCACGAACGGCAAACCGCCGAGCAAAGCCCCGAAAACCAACCCCGGGGTTGTGAGCTGCAAGCCCGCGGGAGCTGGTTTCGCAGCGGTGGGGACCGCGACAACGGCGACGTGCGACGTCTGGGATGACGACGCGGCGACGACGTTTTTTCGTCTTGAGATCCGGCGTGTCGGTGTCACGAAACGCGGTCCAGGACGTGAATTGGACGCGCTTTGCAAACCGAAATCGCACGCGCGCGCGGAGAATGGCGAGACCGAAACGGCCGCGATCATCAACACGGCGACAGCGCGCGAGCGGTGTGCGAGGGGAGCAAGGGTGATGACTGACATGACATGAAACACATTTTCGGGACACTGGACACGAAAACAAGATTTGCTCGTTGTTGACGAGGCTGACGAGGATACCCGCTGGTGTCAGTACGCGCGCCGCCGCGCCTGCGTCGACGCGTTGAGGTGGGTGCGACCTGGGCGTGCAAGTGACTGGCGGGGCGTCCTGGTCGCGGGTCCGGCGACCGGGCACGGCGCGATGATGGAGTCCCCGTCCCCACGAGGTGGAAACGAAGATTCGGATTCGTCGTTTCGCGAACTCACCGGGATGGCCGCGTACTTGTCACTCGGGTCTGGCTCGGGGGACGGCAGTACGAACCCTTTGTTCGAGTCGGACCCGGAGGACGACGACGACGACCGAGTTGATGGCCGCACGTCCCCTGCAGGCATCGGCCAGTCACGCACTGACGCGCCTGAAACGCACCTGCGACGCGTACGCGCGGGGGGCTTGCTCACGAAGCTGCCGTTCGACCCGGAATCAGGGAGTGCGCCTCGCGTGCGGTTTTTCCGGGTCGCCGAAGCCGACCGCGAGCTTCAATGGGGGGACCCATCCGACGCGGGCGCGCCGAGTCTAGGGTCACGGCTGGTGTTACACGAAGTAACCGCGGTGGTCAGGGGGCATGCCACGCGCGTGTGGGAACGACACGCCAACACGGACGCGAAAAAAGTCGCACCAGAGTCGGAGTGTTTCTCCCTCGTCGGCCGTGACCGGACGCACGATTTGCGCGGCGGCGACGCGAAGGACGCGGCGCTGTGGGCGGGAACTTTAGAAGCGCTGTGCGCGAGGGCGCGAAGGGCGTTTGAGTTGGAACAAAGGGAACAGGCCACACGGCTGGAGCGCGCACGTGCGGATTTCTTCATAGGACAACAAGCGAACGTGAACACGTCGCCGCTTCCCTTCGTGCGTGAACGAGTACAAACTTCTCATGGCGAAAGCGCGTCGACGTCGACGTCCACCGCGAACACGCCGTCGCCCACAACCGCCAGAGCGCCGGCGTCGTTGGGGTTCGGGAAACCACCCACGCCCCCGTCCGTGCTCCGGCCCGAGTTCGTATCCAACGGTAGGGAGTACTCAGGGAAAGGTACTTACGCGACGGGCGGCCATAAATCCTACGCGCATTTAGACTACGCGACGGGCGGCGGTTCTGAAGTAAACAAAACAATAAACGCAGACGCCGCCGTCGGTTTCGTGCCCGAGCAGTCCAGGGCGCCGGTGGTCAACGAAGGGCACGTGTCACTTTCCCTAGGCTCGGTTTCCGACGAGGGACACGAATCAAACGCGCAGCAATCTCGCGAACAACGAAGACGCGACCGCCGAGCGCCCCTTGGCGGTACCGGTTTTGACTCCCTTGGTCCGGTTTCGCGGTTCGCCAATCGATACGGCGGACCGCCGCTTCTCGTTGCGACCGACGAAATCGACGGCGTCCACGTTGCGTCCAGTTCGAACGGGTCACGCGCAGCTCGTGTAGAATCAACGAATGGTTCCTCCTATGGGCAAACACAGCAACCCACGCCGCTTCCCCAGCTCACCGCGCGCACGTACGCCGGCTCATGCGGCGAGGATTTAGTGGAGGCATTTTCGCGGTCCAGGTACGCGTTGCGCGGTTCCCAAATCCAAACACTGTTCGGCCCGATTACGGGTGACTGTTTGCTCTGGCCACATCACGAAGGACTGACACTGTTCGTGTAACAATCACAAGACACGGCCGAGCCAAGGAGCTCGACGTTTTGTTTTCCGCTGGCGTGGACCCTAGTGCCAGGGACGCGAACGGCCTGACCTTACTGCACATCGCGTGTCAAAACAACCAAAGAAAAACCGCCAAGCTGGTGCTGAAGCGCACCGACTTCTCCACGAACCCGCCGCGGTTACAATTAATAAACAAACAAACCAACTTGGGGCAAACCGCGTTGCACTACGCCTTCGCGTACGGGTACCAAACCTTGGGTGAGTATTTGTTGAGTTTAGGCGCGGACGACCGGATCGTCAACGTGCACGGCATGACTTGCTACGACGGCCTGGATCCGGATGAGCCAGCTCGGGAAACCCTGAACACGCCGGAGATGCTCGAGCTGGCGCGGCGGAAAAAAATGGAGCGACGCGCGGAGACATTACGGCCGGGCACGCACGTGGGGAACGGGTTCGACCAGGACGGGTACGACCGGGAGGACACAGGCGCGCCGTCCTCGGCGAGAGGCCCGTGGAGCGACAGCGCGTACAGCGGGTACAGCGGGAAAAGCAGCGCGCGAAGCGCCTCGAGCGTCGCGTCAGGGGACTCGCCGACTTCGCGAGACGACTTCACAGGCATGCACGGCGTTCGATACGACAACGCGCGTGGTGTCGGCACATGGGACCCGCGGCCGCCACCGGTAGCGCACCATGGCGTACCGCAAGCGCCAGCGCCGTCGCCGCCGGTCGCGCAACTCGCGTCGCCGATGGGACAACAATTTCAACCAGGATATCACCGCCAACCCGGGTTCCACCCAATCGGGTCGCCGCTGTTTGGGTACCACGGAATGTACAATGGAACGCATTCGCAAAGTCCATACCCGATGAGTGCGTACGCCTCGCCGGGTGGTGCGGCGTACGCGCCGGGTACCTGCACGTACCTGCCCGGGTTCGATCCCGGGATGGATGTTTCCTTCGCGCACGCCAACGCGGTTGCCGCGCAGCAGCACGCCGCGGCGATGGCGGGTATGGCCGGCTTCGGTGGCGTGGCGCCGCGCCCGCACGGAGTAGATACCAAAAAGAACTTGCAACCTCCGTCGCCCATCATGCGCGGCGTACAGGTTAAAACCGCGTTTTCGAGCGTCTCAAACGACGACTCGTCGAACCTTGATACTTCGTCCGAGGATGACGGACGTGGACGTGTAGTCAAGTCTTGGCGAGGAAAACACGTGACGTCCCCCGTTTCCGGCGGTGCAAAATCACGCGAAGGACAGAGCGAACCGAGCAAGAAAAGCACAACGCGACGCCGCGCCGGTGTTGACCGCGCCGCGAACGCGTTGCCTCAGAGACGCGGCGGGCTGGGGTCCGTGGACGCCGATTTGGACGGCAGGCTCGCCATGCGGACGGCGGCGATGCGCGCGAGCGGGTTCCACTCAAGCGACAGCGACGACTTGACTTCGGCGAGCGAGGCGGAGCGCGGGAGTTTGCCGGCGCGGACGAGCTCTGAGCAGTGGCGACAGAACCGTTGGCAACCGCAAGCGCCTGTGCTGGCCGGCAACGCGAACGTGCCTGAGATCACACAAGACAGATTTCGGGAGACGAACGCGTTGAGACCGAGCTCCCAACCGCTTCCACCGCGGGAGACGCTTCAGGACGAGGCCAAAGAAAATCAAACAAGCGAGCTCGCTGGCGGGTACGCCAGCGGCGCCGCGCGACGCGAGGAGCGACGGCGTTTGCGCATGGAGACACGCGCGGTGTTCCCTGAGAGGACGGTGTCAACGGAGACACGCGCGGTGCTACCCGAAAGGACGGCACCTGTACTACCTGAGAGGACGGCACCAGTCCCACCGCCACGGACGGCATCCGTCCTACCGCCACGAACGGTATCCAAAGTCTTGATGGTGTTGCAGACGTGCGGCGTCGAGGAGGGTGACTTTGCGTCCATCAGAAACGCGCTGCTGACTGGAGAGATTGAGGTTAACGAAAAAAACGAAAAAAACGTCCCCGCGTCGACGTGGCAAAGCTTAGCGCAAATCTTCCCCTCGCAACTGGACTGCGTCGTGATTCGCGACGCGTACGTTTTGGTTGACGAACGAGACAATACAAATGCTGCTAACAATTCACAAAAACAACTCGCGCTGCAGCGTGCGAATTTGTGCGACCGTTTCCTTCTGGAGGTCATGGACGTGAAGCGAAGCGCGGAGAAGGCGAGCGCGCTTTTTTTGAAAACGAGTTTCGGCGAAAAGGTCGCGGCGATTAATTCCTCTTTGGACAAAGCCACCGCCGCGGCGACACAGGCGTTCGGGTCACCGAAACTGGCAAAGCTCGTGGAAATCGCGATGGCGCTGGGGGATATTCTCCGGAAGGGGGAGACGGAGAAGAACCACGGGGTAACAACTCGGCAAGATTCGTTACCAGATAACGAAAAAGATAACGAAAAAGGCGTTTCCAAAAAGTACGAGCACTTCGCGCCGGGGGGGTGGAAAGCGGGCGCGCTGCGGTCGCTCGCGGAACCCGACGAGGTGGAAACTCGAGGAAGTACGGGAGCCTCGACCAATTTATTGCGGCATCTCGCGAAAACTGTGTCGCAAAAGTCACCAGACCTGCTGGAGTTGCGTTTAGAGCTGTCGGCGTTTTCTGGGTTCAGTAGTGGCGCGAACGAAGCGTTTGAAAGCGCAAGTCCTTTTTCCGAAGCCGTCAAACGCGCGACGCGACAACTCGCCGTGTTAACGGACCAGGCCAAGCAGTGCGCCAGAGAACAAACCGCGTGCGGAACGGAAGGCCGGACACGGATTTCGGAGCAACGGTTCGCGGAATCGCTGGGAACGTTTCTGACCCGCGCGAACGCGGAGTTTGAAAACGTGAACGCCAAAATGGAAACGTTTCATGCCGCCGCGGTTACCTTGAACGAAAAGTACGGACCGGCGCCGACCGTTTTTTGTAACGCCTCTTTTAACGCGAACTGCGAAACCCTAGACGCGATGGAATTGTTCGTCAACGCGTTCGCCGTAGCCGCGCGGGAAACGTGGGCGGCGAAGATGGCGCGGGCGCGGGGGAAAAGCGAGGCGACTGGGGAAGGGGAGCGAAATTAGCCAAAACATGATCGAGTCTCGGTGCTGGTACGTCGTGTTCAGGCGGTCAGGATCTTGCTCTCTCTTCTTTCTATGTTCTACTGTTCTTATTGCTCGACGTACCCGAGCTGCGCCGCCTTCCTGCGCGTCGCCTCCGTCCACGGGCAACCGTTCGTGCGCGCCCAACGCAGAATATCGAGGTATCTGCCCTCCGCCGCGTCCTTGCATGTCTCCTCATCCCACGGTGCGCCATTCGCGCGCGCCCACTGTAACACATTGAGGTGCCCGCTGTAAGCCGCGGCCGCACACGTGTTCCGGTCCCACGGGCAGCCGTTCACGCGCAACCACTGCAGCACCTCGAGGTGCCCTCTCGCCGCCGCGCTCGCGCACGTTCTCGTGTCCCACGGCCAGCCGCTCGCGCGCAAAACCTTCAACTCTTCGAGATGTCCACCCCTCGCCGCTGCCATACAAAGATCTTCCAGAGCCCACAGGCGACCTCCCCGTTGCAGGCGCTGCGCCGCGCTCAAACATCCGAGCCGAGCGGCATCAGAGCTACTAAGCTCTTCAAATCGAAGCCCCGTCGCCGCCACCGCGTCGCGCATCGCGCGGCTCACCGCAGGGAGCCGTGCGAGATCTGCGGGGTCGTCGAAATACTCAGATCTAAGAATGTGCTCGACGACGAGGTGGTCGGGAAGGCCGGTGATGGCTTCTGGCGCATCGGTAAGGCTCGCGGGAGTAGTGGCGGTCGCGATATCACCGCTCGCGGCAGTCATGACAGTATGCGCTGCGTCGGAGGACATGTTGTGGTGCGCGTGGTTGTGGCGGGGAAAGGGTATTAAATGCGAAATTAGGGCAAATATGAAGTCTCGCTAACGTTGATCGGGTCTCGGTATCAACGTGATCGATTAAATGCTCGACTCGTCGGTGAAAAGTCGATTTTCAAAGGAGCCATCTCAACTCAAATTAGCCGCCACATCTCTTCCTGTTCACAATCGAGCGCGCCTCCGTCCCGCGTCTCGAAACCCGCAGGCGGCGCTTCCCACCGGAGGGCGATTTCCGCGCGGGTCCCTCCAGGTTTCCGTTTCCAAACGCGCGGTCGCGGCGGCGGGTCGTGACCCTTTTGGTGTGAGGCGCGGACGCGATGGACCGCCCGGTGGACTTGCCCGATGGGACTTTTGTCCAGATTCAGGGTCTCGTGGCTCGGCCTGACCTGAACGGCATGCGCGCTGAGGTTGTGGCTTTCATTTCCGATCGCAAGCGGTACCAGGTGAAGGTGGACGGCGGCGAGGAGCTTTACTTGAAGCCTGTGAACCTGAAGGTCACGGAGACGGGGTCGACGGCATCTGATGGAGACGACGCCAAGGACAAGGGTGCGAAATCGAGTGGGCGCAAGGTGACGATGAACGACCTGTTCGCCGACCCCGATTGCGACAGCGAAACCGCGGGGGACAAACTAAAGGCCAAGAACAAGCTCCTGGATGGCCAGAACCAGAAACAGCGGGTGCACATCCAGAAAGCCGCGGTGCAGGGCGAGTTCGGCGCCAAGAAGTTCATCAAGCCGTGACGCACGGGCACGAAGTCGCAGCAGCAATACGCGCCAAAGGGCTTCAAATCAGGCGGGCGCAAGGTCGGGTAGGTCGGGTTTCTCAATACCTCTCGCCACACCCTAAGTAACCACCCGCGCCCGCAAACGCCGCGGCGAACTCGGCGCATGTATGACGGCCGGTGTCTCACCTCCCCAACGGGAAGGACGCCTGGCCTGATACCGCGCGACGAACCGACGGCGAACGTTGCGAGGCGTGTTTTAATAATGTAAAAACAACTCCGAAACGAGAAACAAATAAATGCATCGTCACACCTTTGGATCGCAGTCGCGGCCGCACGCACGCAGCTCGTCCGCGGCGGTTTTTTTCTGTTCATTTACAGCGAAGCACGTTGTTGTGGGTTGTCCTAGTCGCGTCTCTAGTCACGTGGTCCCGGCCTAGTCACCGTCCCAAACGAGGTCCCTTCATCGTGGTGTCGTGCATCCCAATCTCAGAAAAAAGAAAATGGCGGCTTCCGTCACCTCCGCGTTGACGGAAGCGCAAACCGCGACCCTTTCAACCATCGTGCGTCGCCTTCGGTGTGTCCTGCCCGACCCTAGCGCGCGCGACATGTACGACACCATCGCCGAACAGGACCAGGCGATGTCGGTGTGGGCGAGCGCGTCGCGGGTTAAGAAAGTTAACACGAGTCACAACAAGGAGGTTAAGCATGCGGATTACTCGCGCGACGGCCTGGAACCGGATGAAACCAATGGCCCGCTGGTGCTTGATACGTTGGCGAAATGGCCAGCGGACACGCCGGTTTTTTTTTGCCTCGCCGCGAACGGCGAAACCAGGATCTTCAGGCCGGGGGAACACCACGTCAAGGTGGAGGGCGAGAGCGACGAGGCGAAAGGAGACGAAGACGCCTCAGAAGATGACGCGAAAAAGAAAGGTAAAAAAGTAGCCGGCCTGCGGTTCCGCCAGTCCCTGGTCGCCGCGGCGAAGCTTTTCGACACCAAGATTCACATGTGGAAGCTAGTCAGTGTAGACGATGATGCAAATCAAAAAGAAGAGCTCGTGGTGGTGTGCACTACCGTCAAGCGACTGCCCCACGAGTCCGACAAAAAGGCAAACGCGTCGCCGCGCCGCGCCGCGTTTCAGGTCGAGTACGCCTCCACACCCGACCGCGAGAAAAACGCGCACAAGCGAAACTTAACCGAAAAGCTCACCGAGCACGCTGGAGCGGTCGGTGAGTTGATCGTGACGCAAAGCACGATGCACACGTGGCGAATACACCTGGAGCGAAACAGGCACTACGAAGACAAGTACGGGGGGACGCTCGGGGGTTCTTTCTGGGACCGAGTCGTCGGCGAACGCGATGGGGATGAACGTTTTGGAAACGGAGACGGAGAGAGTCAAAACAAACCTTGGCGAAGCTCGTTTATCGTCACGCCGAGTGCGGAGTGGTTCCGGTGACGACGCGGCGTGTGTGGTTGTTTATCACTATTTAACGTAGCCTGGTGCGGTGTGTCGAGTGTTATGTACGGCTGCCTCGGCGTTGCGACGTACGAAAATCTAAAATTACGTCAGTCTGTTGCCTCATCAAAAATTCACAACAGTGCTCTCTCCTTCGACGACCCGCCTTGGCGTGTCACTTTCACGCGCGCGGTCCCCCGCCGTTCGGTGGGTCGGGTGGTTGGACACCTGCCACGGCCCCGGTTTTAGGGCCACGCGCGGTCGTGTGGCAGCGGTGATGCCTTCGCCGTCACGTGGCGTCCGCCAACACGACACGGACACGGACGAGACTTGTTCTTTTCCAAATGCGCCTCGCCCCAAGCCCACGGAGGTGCTCGTGCTAAGCGAGATTCCCGGTGTTCTGGATGCGTTGAAGGCGTTTGTGCCTGCACACGAAGCGTTGTTCTTTCAGCACACGCCTGTCACGGTAACCACGGCGACGCTGATGTGTTTCGAGGTGGTCATCGCGGACCCGGGGAGTTTCGCGAAAGTCGCTGATCGATGTACAAAAGGCTCCCTGCGATGGACGCAGCTCACGTTCGCGGGCGTGGATAAACTGATTTGTGGATCGACTCACCGGGAATACGTTTGTACGCGTTTGGGCGGGGTTTTCGGAGAAGCAATAGCGGAGTTTTGCGTCATGCACGTCTTGTCGCATTTGCGAGACATGGACGTGAACGCGAACAACCAGTGCACGAAAGTTTGGGGACGCAATCTTGAGTCTCAAAAGCAAAAGTTCATCAAACAAAAAAACGTGCGAGACCTGACAATCGGGATTCTCGGGTTCGGCGACATCGGCCAACGGGTAGGCGAGGTGTTCAGCGCTTTCGGGTGCAGAATATGGACTGTCCGAAGACGGGGCGGGGCAGGGATCGGGGGGGGGGCTATGTGGGACGTCTCAAACGACTTCACGCCGAAGTTCGTGGACAAAGCTTTCGGGATGAATTCGGAAATCGTCAATTTCTTCGCGGGGTGCGACGTGGTGATCAACCTCCTGCCGAGCACGCGGGAAACCGTGGGTTTTTTGAACAAGAACACGCTACGCAAGTGCAGAGATGGGTGCCTTTTGATCAACGTCGGGCGGGGTGATATTTTCGGCGCGACCGATTATGAAGCGGAGGAAACCATTTGCGCCGCGCTGGACGCGCCGGGCGGCGTTGAAAAGTGCGTCCTGGACGTGTTCACCACCGAGCCGCTGCCGCAACATTCGCCGCTCTGGGCGCACCCGAAAGTAAAAGTAACCCCGCACGTCGCCGCGGTGACGCACGTAAACGACGTCGCCGCCGTGTTCAAAGAAAACCTGGCCAGCTTCCGGGACGGGCGGGAAATGAAACACGTGGTGGACTGGGACAAAGGGTACTGACCAGGGGGGCGTTTTAGTTTTTTTATCGAGGAGGAGCGGCGTGAGATGAGTTGAAGTGACCGGATTATGAATAGTAACGCAAGACCACCTTTCCTAAAACAGAAATTCGGGTAGTTTCGCCTACCGACGTCGTGCGCGCTTGACGCTCGCGTCTCGGTCCCGAGAATCGTCGTATCCGTTGTTGTTGTTTCGTTTGTCGCCGCTCCGGGGGCGGTCGTCGGGGCGTCGATCGCGGTTGTCGGGGCGTCGGTCGCGGTCATCGGGGCGACGGTCCCTGGGGTCGGACCGACGGTCGCGGTCGTCGGGTCGTCGGTCCCTGGCGTCGCGTCCCCGGACGTCCCTGTCTCGGTCGTCGCGTCCGCGAACGTCCCTGTTGCGATCGTCGCGCCCTCGGTCGTCACGTCCCCGGTCGTCCCTGCCGCGGTCGTCCCTGCCCTCTGCCGCCTCCCGTTGGTCGTCCCGTAAGGCGGCGTCCTGTCCGTCGTCGTTTCCGGTGGCGTCATTTCTGTCGTCTCCGCGTCTAGAAGGTTCCTCGCGTCTGAAAGGTTCCTCGCGTCGGTTGTCGTTTCCGTCGTCTCCGCGTCGCCCAGCAGCTTCCTCGCGTCGCCCCGACGGCGCGTCCCGCGGGGCGCGTTTCACGACAACCACGCGTCGCCGGTCGTCCCCCGCGTCGCGTCGCCGGTGGTCCATAGCGCCGTCCCTGGCATCGTTCTCCCGTCCGCGCGGCGCGTTGGACGGGCGGTCGTGCGCACCGCGAATCTGGTCACGAGGGTGCATTGCGGGGTCATTTCCCCCGCTCGGTCTACGGTCCGTGTCGGGTGGACCGTCCCGTCGGTGGTCTCGCGTAAACTGCGGCGGGTCTCGCTGCTGCGGCGGGTTCACGCAGTCCTTGGCGAAATGCCCGGTACCGCCGCACTTGAAGCACTTGCTTTCAGGACACTCGTACTGTTTGTGTCCTGGTTTACCGCACTTGTTACACGTGGCTTTGGTACAGTCCCGCGCCAAATGCCCGACCTCGCCGCACACGTGACACGCCCTGTCGCCCGCCACGGGGCCTTGCGGGCAGTCCTTCGCGAGGTGCCCGTGCTGGCCACAGGAGTGACACGCTCGCTTTTCACCCCCCCCCCCTGCGCCAGCCATCGGGCACTCCCGCGCAAAGTGTCCTGGCCCGATTAACAAGAAAGTGTCAGTCTGGTGTATCGCGATGTATGGACAAACAGTCAAGGCAGAGGTACAGTCCCTTTTGGTACGAGTATATCGCGATGTATGGACAAACAGTCAGGGCAGAGGTAACGCTCCCTTTTGGTACGAGTATATCGCGATGTATGGACAAACAGTCAGGGCAGAGGTAACGCTCCCTTTTGGTACGAGTATGGGCAATCAGGGAGGCGGAGCGTGGTGATTGGGAAAGTTCCGTACCGCGTTCGCCGCACGCGTGACACGCCCGGTCGCCGATGCCGCCGCCGAAGGGCACCGTGCTTTGCTGTTGGCGCTGCATCATTTCCTGCACCTGCATCGCGGCTTCTCGTAACTCCAGCATGCGCTTCTGCCCTGACTCCGCTTTAAGTCGAAGGGGATCGCAAAACCCCGCGTTTTCGGAATCAGACGCCACCATCTGCACCAGCGATACGTGTCGCATCTGCAAAATCTGCATGCCCTGCATGATTTGCGCGAGGGGCACTTTTCGAACGGCGCGCGCGTCCAAATCGCCCAGCTCAAACGCGTCGCGAACGATTGCGTCTGGTTGCTCGTGCTCCTTGTGTGGATCGTCCGACGTGGGTTCGGTTTCCTTTTCGGTTTTCTCGTCAGTGTCCTTCGTGGTACTCTTGCTCTTCCCGTCGTCGCCGTCGTCGCCGTCGTCGTCGCCGCCCCCCAGCACAAGCACGTCGTCGTCGTCCTCGCCCGCCAGCACCATCACGTCGTCCCCGTCGTCCCCGTCGTCCCCGTCCGTGTGCGCGATGCGTTCCCTACGTCTCGGCGTGTGGTTCGTGACCCCGAAGGATTCGGGGTAAAACCCGAGGGCTTGTAGCGCAGAGTAGTCCATCCCCGCCGCGGCGCCGCCGAACAGCGAGTCTGGTTGTAAAAAAGAAAGCGTCAGCCGAGGTGACTGGCAAACAGTCGGGCGGATTTGGAGTGGGGAAAGGCACGTACCGTGCGCCACGACTTGTTTCGCGAACCCTGGCGAATCAAAACCCATGGGCTGGTCGGGAGGTGGCGGGCCGGGTGGTGGAGGAGGAGCACCAGGGCCTCCTTGCATGCCCATACCACCTCCACCAAGGGAAAAACCAGCACCGCCTCCGGGTCCCATAGCCAGCGCGTTAGACCCTCCGTTCTGCGTGTACCCCCCGTATCCGTCGGCGTACCCACTCCCGTACCCGTCGCTCGGCGCGCCGTGCGGGTACGCGCCGCCCGTATCCCGGTAATCGCCGTCGTAGGTCTGGATGGTTTCCATCATCGCCAGCTCCAGGCGCGCGTGCCTTACCTGCGAGCAGTACTCCCTCCACCGCGGCTCGGTGAATGAAAAGTTGAAGTAGGCGCTTAAATCGGCGCCCGGCACGCGCCACGGCGCGACGTCGATGTTATCCAGGTCGGCGTCGAAAATCCCGCCGTGCCCCAGCGCTAGGAACTCCTTGTACTCGTCAGGAGGTATGAAACGGGCGCCACCGCCTCCACCGGGAAGCAGACGGACCCCGGACTCGTCGTACCGCGCGTTCGGCGGGTTCCGGTTGTACCTGTGTTGTGAACGAAAGTGTCAGTCTTGAGTCGGGAGTATGGGTGCTCTGTATATCGCGATGGATGGACAAACAGTCACCAGCTTCGGTAAAACAGTGCACGTGTGCTGTATGCAGTGCACTTCCTTTTAATGACGGCCGTGGACGTCACGAACGGGGCAGTGAACAGTCGTCCGGGATTTGGGAAACGCGCAAACACGTACGTGTTCCACTCGCCGTTGTCCATGCGCAGTGATGGGGGCTGGTTTACTTTCGGGCCGGTGTATTTTGGACACGCGCCGCCGCCGCCCGGTTGGCCGAAGGAAGCACCCGAAGCAGCACTGGGGCGTCCCGGAGGTGGAGCTGGCGGGGGCGGGCCCGCTCTGGCTTGTGCCAGGTTCGAGGGCGCGCCCGGCGGCGGCGCCGGCGGGGGCGGCCCGTCCCTGACGTACGTCTTGCTGTTGTGCGAGATTTGCTTCGGCGGCGGGGGCGGTACGTTCTGTAAGCTGCTAGGTGCGTTTGCCGGTTGGTCTGTCTGCATACCATCCTCCTCGTACTCGTCGTACTCGCCACCTGCAGCTCCGTCTTGTTGCATCGTGGCGCCCACCCCGTACAGCGCCTCCGTGTCGTCCAGGACGATCTTGAAATCGTCCGGGTCGTCCGGGTCGCCCACATCAGGTTCGTTGAGTGCGATGTCGAAGTCGTCGTCGCTGTCCGAGGCAGCATTTCCGTCTGTCGCGTCGTCGCCACCCACAGGCTCTGGCACCGGCTCAGGCTCCGGCTCAGGCTCAGGCTCCACCACCGGTTGTGTCTTGGGGATCTTAAAAACATTTGGTTTCGCAACCGGGGCGGCTGGCAGCGATATCACCGCATCGTCCTCGTCCCCGTACAGCTCGTCGTACAAATCGTCGTCGTCGTCGCCGCCCATCGTGCCCGGACTCGTGTTCCGTGTCGGTGCCTCCAATCGCGTGCACCGCGCGCGTCTCCACAGTGCAGCGGACGCGTGCGGCGAGGGTTTACACCCGATCGTCGAAGTGCTCGAAAATCAAAAGAGGCGACTTTTCGGAAAAACTTCTCTTGCCATCGAGATCTGGACGACATCACTGTTCTCAGGCGCGCCGGGAGGACAAGGGTCCAAGGTTTAAGCAGGGTTAGGGTACACTAAGCACATCTTTCGAGCTTTGTTTTCGGAGGATACATAAATGACCTCCCCCTACGCCCTCCGCGCGTCTTGTCGCGGGCACGAAGATGACGTGCGCGGCGTCGCGATTTGCGCCCCCGACGTCTTCGCGACCTGCAGCCGAGACAAAACCGTCCGGGTCTGGGCCGAGGCGATTGGCGAGGACGACGGTTTCGTGACGCGTGCGGTGTGTGTGGGGCACACCAGTTTCGTCACCACGGTCGCGTCAATCCCCCCGAACGTCCTGCAGTCGCTTCCTGACGGGGGATTGGTGTCAGGGGGCAGGGACAAGCGCGTGCTGGTGTGGAACACGCACACGGGGCTGGCTGTGCACGATTTCATTGGGCACGCGCTGGACGTCACCGCCGTCGCGGTGCTCGCCACCGGGCACATCGTATCAGGCGCGATGGACAAAACTATCAAGGTGTGGTGTGCGGTGACGCAAAAGTGCGTCACAACAATCGACGCGCACGAAAGCTCGGTGCTGGCGCTTTTGCCGTTACCGGGGGGCGGGTTCCTTAGCGGAAGCGCGGATCGCACGATTAAAAAATGGACCGACCAATGGTGGGGTGGGCCTGACCAAAAGCCCACCGCAGGTACTGACAGCTCCAGAAACCAAAGCCCAGCCGCTACCTACCGAGGCCACGTCGATACCGTGCGCGGCCTGGCGCTCGCGCCCGGGGTGGGGTTCTTGTCCGCGTCGCACGACTGCACCGCGCGGTTGTGGACGTTCGGGGGCGAAACCGTTCTGGTTTTCGCGGGGCACGCCGCGCTCGTGTACGCCGTCGCCGCGATGGCCAACGGTAGGGCATTTTTTCCCACTCACCACAGTAAGAAACGACGCTCCATGTCCGTACCAGACTGACACGTTACTTCTTTTTTATCGTATCAGGCAAGGTGTTGACTGGCTCGGAGGACAACACGTGCAAGATCTGGACCGTCGGGGACGGCGTGTGTCAGCAGACCATACCGCACCCGGGCTGCGTCTGGTCCGTGGGGGCGTTCATTTCGGAACACTCGTGTTCCGATATCGTCACCTGCTGCGCGGACGGGATCGCGCGGGTGTGGAGCGACGTTGTTACCAAACAAAACGGAAACGCGCAGGCTGAGTTGGACGAAACGCTACTGAAACAAGCAACGGCCAAGCGCGAGGCCGCGCTCGCGGATCAGCAGTCGAAAATCAAAACCGAACCCCCGTCCGCGTTGTTGACACCAGGCGCGAGCGACGGCGCGACCAAGGTGATCAAAGAAGACGCCGGCGGCGTCGCGGCGTACGCGTGGAGCGCCGCTGCGCAAAGCTGGGAACGTTTAGGCGAGGTCACCGGGGTTGACCCGGACTCGGTGTCAAAGAAACAGTACCAAGGCCAGGAGTACGACTACGTCTTCGACGTGGACATCACGGACGGCGCGCCCGCGTTGAAGCTGCCTTTCAACGTCGGGGATAACCCGTACACAGCGGCGGAGTTGTTTTTAGAAAACAACCAGCTGGTACGTATTGGACCTTTCCCAAATCCTGACTGTGTGCCCATACAAGACTGACACTTTTCTTTTACAATCCAGGACCCCGGTTACCGGGAACAAGTTGTTAACTTCATCGTGCAGAACGTGGGGGAACAGAACGCGTTTTCCGGGTCGGGGGCTTGTGTCAGCGCGGACCCGTTTACGGGCGCTGGTGCGTACGTACCGGGAGGAAACGGTTCCCTCAACAGCGGTCCATTCGCGGCGACGGGCGGTGACCCGTTTACGGGAAGTGGCGCGTACTTGCCGGGATCGGTCAGCGCGGCCACGACAAAACCGGAAACTACTAAAATGAAGTTCATCCCCGTGCTCCCCACGCAGTGCGTTTTCTTCGAAACTGCCAAGTTCGAAGGGATGCTTGCCAAGCTCGCGGAGCTGGGGTGTTCCGCGTCCGAGATGACCGCGTTCACTGTGCTGGTACGTATTGCGCGTTTCCCAAATCCAGACACGCTGTTTACCGCCCCTGCGTGACGTCCACTAGTCATTAAAGGAAGTATACTACGGGTAACGTTTACCAGTACTGGCCTCTCTTACAAATATATCACAAGTAGACTGTTTTCCCATACAGTAAGACTCGGGACTGACCTTTTTCTTTCCCACTCGCAGGCGACGTTCGCGAACGGCGGCGAGGCGCCCGATACCGGAAGCGTCCAGGTTTTAACGAAAGCGCTCGTTGAAAAACCAACCGAATCCCTGTTCCCGCTGCTTGATCTTTCCAAGGCGCTGGTGGTGCTGATCGATAGGTTGGCGGGTAGCAGCACATGTGGCGGTGACGCCGTGAATGAGTTGGTAACCGCGATGATGCACGCGTGCGCGCGCGCCTCGCAGCCCCCCGCATCGCCAGGGAACTTGCTCACCGCCGGGCGCCTGTTTTGCAACGCCTTCAAGTGCGCCGGCTCGCGCAAAATATTTCTGCTAAACGCGTCCGCAATTCTGGACGGCCTATGCGCCGCGACGTTGAGTGACGCCAAGCCGGCAACGCGGCTGGCGTTATCGACGAGCTTACTAAACGTCTCCGCGTTCGCGAAAAGTGATGACTGTTTGCCAATCAATGACGTTGCGGCGCAGGCCGTGTCGGCGGGCGTCGAGCTTTTGCTGACGTCGCCGCCCGGTTCCGGCGACGACGATGCGAAATTCCGCGCGCTTTGCGCGCTCGGAACCTTCGCGGTTGCGTCGAGTGACACGAAGGCGCTTCTGGTGGATTTGGGGCTGGGGGATATCGCGGAGGGCATGGAGGGTCTTGGCGGGAAAATCGGAGACGCGGCGGGGGACGTGAAGACTGCGCTGATGTGATTTTGTTTTTTTGTAAGCAGGATTTCATTCAATACATCAAAACGTGACGATAACATCACACGAGCATACCGCATATTCAATCAACACCACCTTCGTTACTTATTCCGCAAGCCTTTCGCACTCGACAGCGCGGGCGCTGGAGGGTACTCGCTAAATGTCCGCTGTGGAGGTCGCGGGGGTGTTGTTGATTGAACCATCCGGTCGCTCGTGAGTTGTCCTAGACCGTTTTGACGTTTCTTTTTGCAGACAGTCTTGTCAAAAAATTCACTTCAGTTCTTCGACTTCTTCTTTTTTTCCTCGGGGGTGACGAACACACACGCCGGCTGGTCGTTTCCCAAGCAACGACGAGTCCCCTCCCGTCTCGTCACTCACGGCTGCTGAATTGAAGCCCCTTTCTGCGTGTTCGAGTTCGTGGGCTTCCACTCTTTCTTCCGCGGGCCGATGTTCCCCACCTTGGGCTTGAACTCGCAGTCGCGGCCGTCGTCCCGGACCGCGACGTGTTTCATACCCACCGTCTTCGCGTCGCAAAAACCCTCGCTGTCCACGCTGCACTGCGAGGCGTAGAAGTCGTACCAGCCCTTGACACCGTGTAAATTCAGGGGGCCGCGACGCTGGGGAACCTCTTCGAGCGCCTGGCCGGCGTGCATGGTGTACCCCATGACGAGTTACGGGAGACGGTGACGGGAGGGGGGGGTGTGAAGCGCGGATGCGAGTGACGGGGGGCGCGGAGTCGCGGACGCTAAAACGCAAGCGAATAAAACACCCGCGCCTCGGGACTGACGAACGAAAAACGACGTGCTCGTCGACGCAAATCGAGGTGTATTTCGTGAAAGGGCCAGAAGAGCAAGCGTCGTTTTTTACTGGTGAGGTTACTTGCAATACAGAAAAAATTACCCAACCGCGACTTCTTCGGACGGGACGCGTAATCAGTCACCAACACGGACAAATCAACTCATTGTTTCCCCTTGCCCTTGCCTTTCCCCACGCCGGCACCGGAGACAGGGCCTTTCTGCGTGACTTTCGGTCGCGGTTGCGTTTTTTTCCGGTCCGTGCGCGGCCGCGTGGCTTTTGAGATGAGCGCTTTTCCGTTGTCAATTCCATTCCGTCGCGCGACGGGCGGCGGCAACAACGCGTTGGCAAGACCCGTGTTCAAAGTGACGGGCAGCTGGGGCATGCGCTGCATGATTCCTTGCGTCGCCCGCATCGTGTCCGTCACGTCCACGATCAAATCACGCATCTCGCCCAGCAAAGCGAGTCGCGCGTGCGGGGTTAGTTTTTTTTCCGCGGAGACGGAGCCGGAGCCGTCGTTTCTATTTTCCAAAAGCAAGTCGTCGTCCCGTAGCTTCTTCACAATCGCCGCATTCGCGCATAGCTTTTCGTGAAGAACAGGGTCGATCGCGCCGATTCCGAGAGTAATACCGACCCCCCCGTGGTCCTCCAACGCACCAACAGGCGACCGCTGCGGCGGGACGTGCAACACGTGCGCCCCCGCGTGCAGCGCTCTTTGCGGAACCATACCAACCGGCACTTGCCCGAACCCGGGATGCACCGGGTACGGACCGGGCACATGCGTCGGGTACGGTACGCCCGGGCCGTTGTACCCGGGGCCGGGTAACACCCCGGTTCCCATGCCGCCGCCCATCGCGCCGTACCCGGGCGGGCCGCCGTGCATCTGGCCGCCGATGATGTGCCCGCCCACGCCTCGCGCGAGGGGCGGGACCATGGAGACGCCATGGGTCCCGGGTCCGGGTCCCACGCCCATCCCTCCCACGCCACCCGGGCCGTTTCCGTTGGCGTGTACGCCCATCCCCCCGCCGCCAGGCGGGCCAGGCGGGGGCATCGCGAACACGGACCTGGGTTTGGTGGAGGGGTTCGCGACACGAGTGTGCGCGGCGGTCTGGTTCATGCCCGACGATTCGTTCCCCGACGCGTCACGAGTAACAATTCTGCCCGCCGGCGCCTTCGCCTTGGCCTTGGCTTTCCCTTTTGGCTTTGTAGGAACAGCACCTCCTCCGTTGGCCTTGGCGTCTTCCCCGCTCCCGCCCCCCGCGGTTCCCCCTTTCCGTTTCTTAACCCCCCCCCCCCTCGCCCGTCGCATCCACCGCACCCGCAGCGCCACGTCTCGCACGCCTTTCGCGGGCAAGTTAGCGGCGCACTTGATGTACCGCCACAACGAACTGTGCGTCGTCGCGGCGAACGCCTGTAACCCGTTTTCCAACACGCGCTGCGATTGGGACGAGGGAAGGGTCAGAATTGCGTCGGCGAGCGTGGGTGTTTTGTGATGGGCGTGCATTGGACGATGGCCTGGTCAACAGTCGCCGTAATCGGTCCGAACAGTCACAGGCGCGTTAGAGGTAAAACAGTGCGTATGTGCTGTATGTAGTGACTACGTAAATAGTCACGAACGGGGCGGCAAAACGGCCGGTACCGCCTGATTTGGGAAACCCAAAAACGCGTACCTGCTCCTCGTCGCTCCACGCCACGTCGTACAAATTCGTGCCCATCTTGAGCGCGCCGGCGGTTTCCGGCGCGGTCGGGGCCGCGGTTGCCACCAGTTCACGCGTTTCCGTCGGCGCCGTCTCGCCATCCCTGTGGTTCCGCGAAACGAGCTGGGCCTCCGAGCCCACGGACCCGGGGCCGTTGCCGTTGGCTGGGGACGGACGGTTCCCTCCTCCCACGAAACTGGACCCCGCGCCGGTGCTAGCAACGCCCGCGTCCGAAGCCTTGTCTGCGTCGTACGTCGTCTCCCCGTTCACCACGTCCCCAAAGGGCCCGGGGAAGGTCACCGCCGCGCTCGCGGACGTGCTCGGTTGTTCCGAAACACCAGGCATTGCGCCGCGTGAGAAATTCATCGCTGTGTGTGGATGGTGGATGTGGTGTGTTAGTTGATTTCGCCGACGGTGCGACGCGTCCCCCAAGCGACGGTCGAACGCGACTTTTCGTTGGACGTCGCCGTCCGCGCCTTAGCCCGCGTTTAGGGTTTAGCCAAAGCCCGGCACCGTGAATGGCGATGGTAGCGGTCACAGGGCACGTGCGTGAACCGCGACGTGTCCGTCGCACGCAGAAAGAACGGTCGCACAACACGCACACCGTGATGACCGGTCGCGAGACAAATGCGCTTCGTCGGCGGGAAAAGAAACTTTTGCCGCGTGATGAAATCACAAGACGCTACCGCGGGACTCGCCGCGCGCGTACCTTCGACGCACAGACCCTACACGCCTTTTTGTCCGCCACCCACTCGGGACAAAGAAAACTGCCGCGAGGACGCCCTCGCGGCAGACCCACGCGGAGTGACCGGCCGATCCCGGAGCTCTTCCGCCTTGGAGATATTTTGCATCAACCGTCGTCGCGAAGGTGCACTTTTTACACGAATCTCTTCTGCTCCTTTCCTTTCTTACCGATGAAACCGAACGTCTTGACCGGCGTGCCCGACCGACACCTCGCCCCCGAGATCGGTGATTCAAACTGGGGGTTCGGTCAAGACTCCGGTCAAGGCGTCAGCAACTCACCGGCGAACTTTTGGCAACATTTTGCCAAACGCGCTTTTGGCAAATCTCGCACTCGCTTGGCGCGCGTCGGCCCCATCGATGGCGTCCCGTCCCACCACCACGGTAGAGCGCACGTACGTGGCGTACTACGTCCCATCCGTGCAAGGCGCACAAGGGCACGACCAGGTCGTCTTGAAGCACCCGAACGGTTTGTGCGTGGTGTGCTTGGCGCCCGGGCACCCGATGTGCTTGGCGGCACGAGGGGTCGGCGAAAGCGGCGGGCGCGCGGGGGACACCGATGCGGGTTGCACAGAGACCACGGGCGGCAAGCGCAAACGCGACGAGGGGGCGGCTGGGGTGGGTGAGGAGGGTGGGGTAAAACCTGGGGAGACGAGTGAGGTGTTGCCGTCCGTGCTTACCGAGGCACCAGCGGTAGTAGTGTCTGCCCGTCCCGAAGACGACGATGGGCCTTCCATCGTCGGCGGTGGTGCAAAAAAACAAACAGCCGCGCCGACGACATACGCCCCGACGCTCACCGCGGTCGATTTCTCCTGCGGCAAGGGAAACAACAACAACGTGCAGGTGAGTGGCAAGAAGAAACGGGGTGCCAAAGTGCTGATGGAAAATTCCGGGGTCGCGCGACTTACCGACGCCCGCGGAAACGAGTGGACCGCGCGGGCGTGTTTGCGGGGAAAACTGCTGGAAACAAACGACCGGCTTTCGCGCGATCCGAGTTTGGCCGTCCTTGACAGTGCAAACACGGGGTTCCTGTGCATTCTGGAACCGCGACCGGAGGACTTGGGGAGGTTGGTGAAGACCGCGTTGGCGTACGACGACTATCGCGCGCTCCTGGAGAAGAGGAAACTGGAAAGAGAAGAGAAAGTATAGGTACTAGCTAGCGTGAACGGTTGACAAGACATTAGTGCTTGGCAGTCATCACGCGTTGCGCTTCCAACAACTTCTCACAAACACGCCTCAATCATTCGTATCACCAACGATCACGCATCATCACCGCTACCACTGTCCTCCTCGTTTTGCTTTTTCCCAGAGTTATTAGCTTTCAGGTTCACGAACGCGTTTAGCAAGCCTTGCCCCACCGTGTCCGGCACGCCGCCTTTGTCGTTTAAGTTTTTCAGCGCTTTTTTTTTCGCGAGCTCGTTTTCCATGATGTCGTTTTCGATCCTTTGTTGGTCCTGTTCCAGTGAGTGTAACGCCTCTCCTCGTGTCATCCGACAAATAACACCCCCCGGTCGGAACTGAAACGAGTTCGCGGGCGGTTTCGGGTCACCGGGCTGGCGTTCCGCTAACGCGATGTCCTGTTTCCGCAGCGCCCGCAAACACTCCCGGTTTCCCTGCCTCCGTCGGTCCAACTCGATGCCGGTTTTCGTGGTGAGCTTCAACGCCTCAGCCGCGACTTCCGCTTGCTGGATACCCGTTTTGAGCTGCTCCATCGCGAGGCCGTATGGCACGCCCTCGCGAACGCAACGGGGACGCCGGGAGGGACCGCGCGCGAGGCGAAGTGACCGGCCATGGATGGAAAGTCGACTTCGTCTTTTCCCAGAAATTTATTTTTAAGAAAAAAACAACGACACTTGCTTGGGTCTCACTTTCCCTCGCAAACTCCTCCGCGCCCTCACCACCCTCCTCGGCGAGGCGCAAACTTTGATGTCAAACTATCGTGATCCGCTCGCGCTCGCGCCTTCGCTTTCCGGTCTGAGCGAGGAGCTCGTCGAGCACATCGCGTCGTTCCTCGCGCCACCCGACTTGGTTTCGTTTCTCGCCGCTTTAAAAACGAGCAGCTCGTTTTGGGAAAAAGAAGCGCAAGCGCGCGCGCGGCTCATGCAATCCGCGCTGAGGCGCCAGCTTGATGCGACCCTGAAAGCTCTCGTCTCGAAATACGATGACCGTCCTTCGATCACACTTGATGACCTGTTCCCCGAAGACGAGCGCGGGCGAGACTTTGACCTAGAAGGGCGACCTCAAGTTTTGGTGTCTGGCTCGTGCGCGGTCCAGGCTGCGCTCGGTCGTGTCTATGAAGACCATTACATGAAATCAGTTGATATTGACATCTTCTGCACCTGACGCGCGGCGCCGCTTGTGAGGCAGCGACTCGTCGAGCGGTGTGCACTCATTTGCGCTGGCGTGGACAACCGCGAGTACAAAGAGCAGTATAACTCGCACGACGACGTTGGTGACTTCAACGCTTCGAAGGTGCATCACGTCGAGTGCTACGCCGGCCGACCCACGCAAGGGAAGAGGGATATATCGGTGCCAAGCTTCGCTCGATCTGAAACCCCCAACCCGTACGCCACCGATGCGTACTATCAGCAAGCACTCGCGTGGGGCAAGGAAGCGATCGAACAAAACCGGGAGGTAGAAATTGGTCAGGATTACCGTTCTTTAGTCGGCGTGCCCGGTGGCAGCGCTGGTGGAAACTTTCCCTTCGATTTTGACTTGCGGGCGCAGCAGTACAATCCTGGGACAGGTTCCTTCGTGCAACTGATCATAGGCAATGAAGATACGGATGACGCGCGCGCTCTTTTGAACTCATTTGACTTGGAGATCTGCAAGTGTCATTTCGACGGACGCGATTTCTTTGTCCCGAACCCAAAAGATACCTTCGCGGGACGCACGGCGATGACGGCCTCGCGTCGCGCGATGGTTGAAAAATTCTGCGAAAGAATTGCGGCGTTTGACAACGAAACACAAGAGGAAAACCCCTCTGACGATCCTGATTCACCAGAGGGTGAGTGGAAACATCGGAACGCACGTGGGCTGGAACAACACCGCGCCTGCGTGCTCATCAGTCGCATGCAGAAGTACAAGGAACGCGGAATCGAAATCATCGACCCGCCACCACTGGCGCTTGATTGGGATGTCGAATGGCCGCACGGAGGATGGGAACGCTGGCAGCGGCAAGCGTGACGTACTGTATCATACCTTACTCGAGTAGATGGTGTTGTTTCGCGTTTTTCGCAATGAAAGATTTCACGTTTCGTCTCCCTACCCTTTCATCTTCAGCCCCCCCACCCCCTTTCGCAACCCTTTGAACGTTTTATAGCTCAGGAACAGCATACCTGTAAAGAACGCCAGTTCCAGGGCTCCTTTCGATGCATCAACGGCGAAACCCGACCCGAAGAACCCGCCAACCGCGCACCCGAGCGCGAGCGCCGTTCCTATTCGCCAGTCGACGTTTTTCATTTTTCGGTGCTGGTTCAGCGCGGCGGCGCTCGGGAGTAACATCGCGAGCAACGAAGTCCCTAACACCGTGGCTTGAGGTAAGTCCGTGGTTATTGCGAGTAAAGGCGTAACAATCGTACCGCCCCCGATGCCCAGTAAACCGCTCGCGAAACCAGCGCACGCGCCTATCAGGGACAAGGAAACGGCGCTCGCCGGATCCTCTGTGATGGATTCGAAAGTGAGTTTTTTTTTTTTTGCAAGTTGTTTTTTCTCGCTCTTGGCGTCAAACGCGTACGCCTTCAACGGCACTAAAGGCGCTGCTAGTAAAAGAAAGTAGGCTAACACGCGTTTCAGGGATTGGGCGTTCAACTTCGCCGTGGACATCGCGCCCAGTGGGGCGAACACAAAGGCGGCCGAGCCTACCACGGCGGCGCAAACGAAATCGACCGCGCCTGCGGTGTAAAAGTTTAAGGAAGCGAAACTCGCGGTGGCTAACACCGCGATTAGCGAAGTGCCTACGATGACTCTTTGGGGAATGGGAACCGTGGCGGTCATCGCCGGGACAATCAACACACCTCCCCCCACCCCAACGAGCGATCCGAACACCCCGGCGCCGAACCCGAGAGGGATGGCTATTCCAGTCGCCAACCGTCTTTGCGACTCGTCGTACACCTCGCACGCGCCCGCGAATCCATCGATGGATGATGTGGGTTTCGGGAGTCTCGAGGAGAAGCATTTTACCTTTTCGAAGACACGAGACGTGCTTCGCGACGAGGCCAATTTGTTTGTGCAAGAAACCTTCGTTGTCGACGCACACGACACATCAATCGCGGAACTCACACGCGCGCCCAAAACGGAAGACGCGCGCCGAAGCATCCGGACACCAAACCGGCGCGGCGTTTGAGTGAGGGAGAGACGAGATGAGTTTCTTTCGGGAGCACCGATAAATTCCAGCAGAAAAGGATGAAGTACCCCGAGGTGTAGCAACAAAGTTGGAGCGCGATTAAAAACACCCCAAATAATACCCCCACCTGCTTACCCTAGCCTCCCTCAAAAGTCATCAAGCTCGTCGTCCGAGTGCAGCCACTCAACGGCGTCCGCGTCTTCGTGCACCTTGGTGAGGCCAGTTTTGTCTTCCAGAAACGTGGGATCGGCGAAGGCGGCGAGGAGAAATTCGGTTTTCCTTTTTTCGTTTCTGTCGTCGCCTTGGCCGCCGCGAAACAAATTCACCACGACGTCGCTACACGCGGTGCACTTCCCGAACGCGGGGGCGTTGAACAGGAGCTGCGTGTGCGTTGACAAGTTGCCTCGTATTTGGTGCGGAACGTAACCAAGACAAGTCGGGGGGGTTGTTGATTGTTGATGACTGTTTGCCTGTGAGCCTGTTTCATTTCCAGCCGGAACGTCGCCGGAGCCGGCCCAGTGCAGCGTCGCGACGAGCATCTCCGCCGCGAGCGCGCCCTGTGATTGTTAACGAAAAGTGGTTAACGTCTTTCGTGATGTGTATGCGTAATTACGGGCGGACAATCGGCAAACAGTGTGCGGATTTGGGAAAGCCATACGCCGTACGTACCGCGATCGGCGCCAGGCCGGGTCGGGTCACGGTGCACTGCTGGTCCAAGGTCCGGTCGTTCGTGCTGTTCCCGGGCGCCATGACATCGTTGCAGAAGTAACAGCCCAGCTTTTCTGGGCAGGACGGTTCGGGAGAGGCGGCGGTTTCTGGAAGCGAGGGAACAGTTTCTTTATCGCCGTCATCGATGTTCTTTTCGTCGCCGACACCGAATCGGCCGTGTCGCATGACCAAATACGAGTCAAACCCCAGCGCGCAGTTGATTAGCAGCGTGTCAGTGGCAGAGGCGATGAGCGTCGGAAGCCACCGGCTTTCGCGCGTGTCGGTTAAACAAAAAACCACGTCGTGTTCTTGCGATAAATAAAAGAAAGTGTCAGTCTTGTCATATATGCATGGCAAACGTTGAGGCGGGATTTGGGAAATTACAAGACGTACCGGCGATTAGCTTTTCCAGCGTGGCGACGTCGCGCAAAACCTTTTCCGTTTCGTTTGGTGACACGGGATGCCCTGGCATTGGAATGGACATATCAACACCTGTGGCGTTGACTGAGGGGAATATCCGCGCCAGGGCATCCGCGGCGGCGGTGGCTTTGGGTTTGCCCCCAGCCAGGCAGTCACTAAATTCGAACAAGCTCTGCCGCACCGGATTAGAAAAGCTCACCTTCCCGTTATCCACGAACGTGAACTCGCGCACGCCCCAGCCTTGCGATAGGTAAAAAAATGTGTCAGTCTTGTATGGGCAAACAGGGAGGCGGGATTTGGGAAATGCGGGGACGTACCTAGCAAACACCGAGCCACACTGCAACCCAGCGTCCCCGCGCCGATAAGCAAGCACTTGGTTTTGCTGATTTTTGCAAGGTCGAGCTCGGGCAGCAACCTCCACCGCATGAGTTTTAGGTTCAGCTCCGCGGCGGCGACCGCGAGCCGTGTGGGGTCCATGCTTTCGCCGAGATCCGCTCTGCGAGGGCCGGCGCGGCCTTTCGGGTTGAGCTCCCACCCCACCGCCGGGAACGGTCTTTTTTCCGGGTCCAATTTGTGTAACTCGCCTCCCACCGCAATCGTCGGAAGCGTGACGTGAAACACCATAGAGTGACGCAAGGACACCTTGCCGTTTCGCTTTCTTGTCGCGATCAAGTTCAGGGATCGAGGGCCCTTTTTTTTGTCCACGTCGAACGTCAAACTCGCCAGCAAAAGCAGGTTCCGCGCGCTCCAGCCCGGGTGGTCCGGGTTGCGCGACGAATCCATGAACGCCACGTGGACGTTTTCCGGGCCGTACTCGCTGGCCAGGGAGTTGAACTCGTGTAGGGGGAAGCTCATGAACCCTTTTTGTGGTGTGTTTTCGGAGGTCACCACACACCAGGCGAAGGCGTCGCAGGCGTGTTGTTCGAATTTCGTGAAACTCGTTTCCACAGGGTCTTCTTGAAAACCCAAAAACGTTCCCAGCGCCTGCGTTGCCACTACACGCACCGCCTCCGGAAGCTTCACGGTGGGAAACGCGAACCAGTAAGTGAAGTGCCACTTCTTCAAATCCGCGAAGGTTAGCACATGGAACTGGTTAAGCAGGTGCGGGTCGCGCGCCGCGTCGCCCGACACGACGGCGCGCCACACCGCATCGGCCGACTCGTCCAGCATTGCACCGCGGTCGTACTCCTTGAACCGCTCGAACGTGTTGACGTTTCGCAGTGTTCCCGGTGCGCGTTGCTGGCCGGTCGCCAGCGCATCGTTCGCGACGCTAGTCCACGTCTCGAACGACCGCTTGTCAAGAGCGACGGGGGAACTCACCTCCGCGTGCATAGAGCACGCGAACAACCCGTCGATGGGCACCGGGTCTTCCCTCAACCCGAAGTTGTCCAGCTTCCTTCGCGCCAGCTCCGCCCAGAACGTCGGATCAACCGCGCTTTGCCACGGCTCGAACTTCAACACCTGGTCGGGCGAAGATGGGGGGTCGCCCGGAGAAACCGGGGAGGCCATCGCGCGTGCTGACGCGGGCACCGGAGATCTGACGAGCGACTGCGAAGTTGGCGCGAAAAAGAGAGACGACTTGAAAAGCGCCGAAAATCAAAACAAAAGAGTGTGCATCTTTTGACGATGAAAACCTGGCTGATCAATCAGGGCCGAGGTGAAGCCGGAGTTGCCCTCGGGGTTACCTGGCCTGTGTACGCACTCTCCTATTAAGGTTTGCTGTTCATTGCGTTTTTAGTCTGATGAGACGCGGATTCTCGCGGGCGGAGGCTTACCTTCAAGGTGAAACCTCCAACAAGGACAAACCAATTCGGTCTCAAATGCTGTGGGCGAGAATCTTGATTGTGTTTTCGGTTTCGACGCGTACGTTGAAAACGTACCTCTCATCACACGGGAAGAACGAACGTGATAGACGCCGAGGGTAGAGCAATACGGACGTGGGACGTGACCGGACTCGGGGGGGAACGGGGGAGGGTACGATCGAAGCGCGTTTCGCGACGCGTCTGTCTTGGCAAGATGGAACAAAAATTTGACCTGTGTTTGGAATCCGCGAAAAGAATCGTCATTTTGCAGATTTGCAAGACTGGCGCGCTGTCCATTCCTGAAAACCGTTTTTGTTCTTTTTGACGTTTCCGATGACAATATTCCGAGGAAGCGCGCGCTTTCCTCATAGTTGGAGCGCGCCCGCACGTCGCACCAAACAACCCCCCCCCCAACATGACTCGCCGGAACCTGCTCATCGCATCCGCGGTGAGCCTTCTCGCCTGCACCGCGCACGCCGCGACCGTCGGTAACGAGGGTTTCACCGTCCCTCCGTTCAAATGCTTCGGCGCTGTCGCGAAGAACCGGTACGAACTTACCGCCGCGGAGAGCGACCTTTCCGGGGCGAGTTACGACCCGGAGACGGGCAACGTGTTCGTGGTGAACAACGGCGATCGCAAGGTTTACGAAATCTCCGGGTCTGGGTATGCGTACAACACGGTACGTGTTGGGGCTTTCCCGAATCCAGGCACCTACGTTTGATGCCCCTGGTCCAATGCACCAGTAGTACCGTAACGTTTACCACAACTGGCGACTGACACTTTTCTACTTTTCACAACCACAGCTGGTCAACACGTTCGACCTGACGTCGATTTCGCTGGACCTGGAAGGCATCTCGTCGTTGGGCGGTCGGAAGTTCGCGGTCACGGACGAGAACCCGGCGAAGATCATCACCGTGACGCTCGGGACGGACGGCACCGTGACTGGCTCCACCACGCTTTCAAGCGGCATCACCCCCGCCGCGGGCGCCAACCTCGGGTTCGAAGGCGTCACCTTGATTGGATCCAACTACTATGCCGTGCAGGAGCAAAACCCGGCGAAGATTTGGAAGCTCCCCGTGGGCGGAACAATCGCGGCGCACTCGGGCGACCTGAAAGACACGCCCGGGTACGAAATCCTAAGCGTCGGCGGTTTGACCCGAGGCGGCGACGCCACGGACGAGGTTTTCCTAGTAGTGAAGAACTACAAAGGCCCCGGCCGAGACGCCACCGCTGACCCGTACAAGCAGAGCGGGATTTTTCGGTACGAGCTCTCCACCAACAAAGTCCTCGAGCGGTTCGGCGGCGAGGTGTGCGCGATGGGCCAGCCGGAGGGCTTGACGTTCTGGAAGGAAGGCACCAAGGTCAAGATGCTTATTGTTGGCGAAACCACGCAGGCGCGCGTGTATGAAGCGGACGTGTCATGCACGGACGCGATCGGCTCCATTTCCAACATCATGGCGACGTGCGAGGAACAAGTGCAGCTCACCACGGATTGCGAAAAGACCAAAGAAGACGGCGGGTGCGGGTGGCGTCGATGCGACAAGTCGCAAACGAAACACACCAAGATCTGCACGGACGACAGCGCGGCGACGCAGTGCACGGAAACGCAGTGCATGGCGCACTGCACGAACAGCGATTTCGCGGCCGCGGACAAAACCGCGGGCGCCGCGAACTGCACGCACTGGGCGTACGACGAGAAAGAAAAAGAGTGCTACATCTTCGACGGGTGCACAAACGAAGCGTGGGACGAGGACTACGTTTTGTACGCCCTGGCGGACCCGACGTGCGAGCGCGTTCGCGGTGACCACGCCCTGGGATGCAAGCAGCGCCGGTGCGACAAGTCGCAGTCCGTGCACAACAAAATCTGCACGGACGACAGCACCGCCACGCAGTGCACGCTTGATCAGTGCGAGCAGAAGTGCAAGGACCACGTTGATTTTGTCTGCGCCTCGTACGCGTACGACGTCGCGGAGAAGGAGTGTTACCTTTTCGAAACCTGCGTCAACGAACAGTTCGACGCGGATTACTCGCTTTACGTGTTGCAGGACCCGACGTGCGACGCGCGGCGGGACGGCGGCGCGGACGGTCCCGGGTGCAACCAGCGCCGGTGCGACAAAGAAGTCACCACGCACGAAAAGGTGTGCGTGGATGACAGCGCGTCGCAGCAGTGCACGAAAAACGAGTGCGAGCTTCTGTGCGCGCAGAAAGTCTTCACCGACGTCAGCGACGAAGCTTTCTGCACGCACTGGGCGTACGACGCCGTTGATTCCGAGTGTTACCTTTTCTACGGATGCACCGGGGAGAAGTACGACGACGACTACGAGCTTTTTTTCCAGAACTACGGCGAACGCGTTGCGCTGCAAACCACGGCGCCGTACCTCGCCCTGAGGGACCCGCGAGTCACCGCCACCACCAGCGCGGCAACGAAAGGTTTCGGGCTGTTACACAAAAACATCATCCTCGGCGTCGCCGCCGCGATCGCGGCGAACGCATAAGTGGAAGGTGCTCACCCGGGCGCGGCTCTTCGATGAGCCACCTCGGTCGAACACGAAGTGCCGTACAAAGTTTGAGCACTCGACAGATTACGCACGCAGTTTCACACAGGAAGAGACTTTATTTAATAATCAATAATCGTGACACGACAATACGAATAAGGAATAAAGCGCGACCCGTCGTTCCGCGGGTTTAGGGTTTAGGGTCGCGTCACATCGCGCGCCGGGGGCGAAGGCGAAGCGAAGACACGCAATCTGACGTTTTTGATAGGACTACGTTTCAAGTAATTCCGTTCTGAAAGCATGTTTGATAAGACTAGTAGACGTTTTTTTTTCGTATGTGCTTTCAGTCTGGCCGAGGACGCGTCAGCGGTACTTTTCGTTCAGCTCGTGTCTGAAGTCGGCACACCTAAACGCCGTTACGGTGCAATGCACATCCCTAGACATGTCAGCAGCACGTTTTGTACAGCTTGTGTCTGACAGAGTCTCGAAGACGGAGTCTCTCCGGGAGGCATCATCAGACACTTTTTTGGCTTTCAAGAGGTTTCTGTTTTCGCGCGCGAATTTTGCTCCTTTTTCACTTTTTCAGTTTGGCCAACGGTTCGGTGTGTTACCCCTCCGCGCGTCACAGTCCGCGCGCACACACGCGACCGCGTATCCGCGCGTCACGCCGTTCGCGGCGATGGGGTCGACCGTATCCACGCCCAAGCCGCCAAACCCGGAAGGTGCGTCTGCCCAGGCCACAGTCCCCTTGACTGAAAAACCCGCGCCATTCGAAGTAACGACGACACTTCCCGCGGCTTCCCGCGGCAATTCGTAACGATGACTCTTCCTGACCCGTCCCCTCGCCCTTCCCACCTTTCCTCCAGTCCCACCGGTTGGAGACTCGTCCGCCCCCACCCCGCGGCTGAGCGGCACCTTCGCCCTGCTCGGCCTCGCCGCGCGGTCCCCCCGGGTCAGCCAGAGCTCTGGCTGGGCGATGTCCCCGTACGGAGAGATTGACTTTGACTGTTCCTCAGACTCTGACGTGTCACGAGGAATGCGCATCAAATCAAGCTCGCCGTCGAGCGCGGTTTCGTCCGCCGCGTCGTCCCCCGACACCGAGCGCGAGTCGTTTTTGCGGAGCTGGGAATCGGACCGGCTGGTGACCAGGGACAGGCTGCATGAAAGGCTGTGGTGATGCGTGGGTCGAGGAGGACGAGGTGATAGAAAAGGAAGCGAGACGAGTAGACTGTGTACGACCGTGTAATAAAAATTGAACAGTGTATAAATAATTTCTTATTTTTTGGAGGAACAAAACTCCTCCTCCGTCCTACGACGAAAAAAGGCGTGTCCCATCGCCTGTTCCGCGGAGATTCGTTTTTTTCGGTCCGGGTGTGTGAGCTGCGAGAGTAACGACCACCCCGCGCCGTCGTTCGCGTCGAGGGCGGTGAAATCGTGTCCGCTTTTTTCGCGGTTCTCGGCCCGCCATTTCTGCACGTCCCAATTCATCGTTTCCAGTTCCGTGACAAACGCGTCCAACTTATTCGCCGGCCTCAACCCGGTAACCGCGAGTTGCGCTGGGGTGTGAACGAAAAGGGTCAGTCACGAGTCTTACTGTATATCGCGATGTATGGACACACAGTCACCAGCTTCGGTAAAACAGGGCACTTGTGCTGTATGTAGGATACTTCCTTTTAATGACTGGTGGACGTCAAAGAGGGGCATCAAACGGCCGGTGCCTGGATTTGGGAAAGCCCAGACGGCCGTACCTAGTGTAATACCCGCGGAGACGCAGTCGAATCGGTCGGGTAAATGGGCTTTCCACAGCTTCAGTGCGTTGTCCACGTTCGGCCTCGGCGCGCCTTCCGGAAGCAGAAATAACTCGTCGTCTGCGCAGTACCTCGGGTCCGCGGGCCCCACGCCGGGGTAGTAGTTCAAAAGTTGGCCGCCTTTCGGGTTTTGCGGGTCGGGCAAACAAAGCGCCGCCGCGCCCAGGTCTATCAGCTTCAACGCCCCCCCGTCCTGTTCCGCGACGATGATGTTCGCGGGCTTGATATCGCGGTGCACCACGCCCACTTCGTGCAGCTTGACGAGTGACGCGAGCAACGATTTCATGGCGAACCTCGCCACGCCCAACTCGCTTTTGTCGTCGCACCGCATCGCGCTGGCCAAAGCCACGGTGCCGTCCAACATAAGTTTCTCCACCGTGTTCTCCCCCTCGTTCAAAAACATCAGCCATAAACCCTCCGTCAGCGTGCCGTTGTACAGCTCGCCGCCATCCTTCGGCCCGAGCTCCAAACAACCCATGAACCGCGCGCACGTCCCTCTCGCGTTCGCGTGCACGAAGTAGTTCAAATCCATCTCCGCCTCGAGCAACTCGGAGATGAAAAGAAAGTGTCAGTCTCGTATGGGCAATCGGTCGGCGGAGCGTGGTGGTTGGGAAAGGCTGTACCTCCTCCGCGGCTAACACGTCGGGTTTGGCGTTTTTCAAAATCACGCGTTGCTCGCCTTTGTCCTTGTTCCCATCGAACACCCCCCGGAACACGGTTCCGAAGTTCCCACTCCCAAGCGCGCCCCTCCCGATCTCCACCCGGACGTTCCCGGGCTCAACCCCGGGCGTGCGCCGCAAAACCTTCGGCGCCTGCCGTTTCGCCGCGCTGCGATTGTGTCCACGAAAACGGTCAGTCTTCCCGTAACTTGTATGAGTAATTACGGGCGGACAATCGGCAGTACTGTGCTGGGCGATGTGCAGGACAATGGCCTGGTCAACAGGGAGGGGTAATCGGTCGGAACAGTCAAACGGCGCGTTAGAGGTAAAACAGTGTACGTGTGCTGTATTTGTAAGAGCCGCGAGTACGCCAGTAAGCGTTACCAGTGGTGCGCTTCCTTTGGATGACCGCGGCGGACGTCACGGACGGGGCGGCGGAAACGGCGCGCCGCCTGAATAAAGGCGACATTTAAGCAAAACGAAAGCCGATCGCAAATCAGTGTTGAAAGGGCTTTTTCGTCGCCAAGTTGACGCCGTTGAAAGGGGTCATACTGACACATTCCAATTTGGGAAAGCCCAACGCGTACCGTTTCTCTTCCCAGTACCGCTTCGCGTCCGCGGTTCGCGTCAGCATGTCCTCGTTATCTTCGAAGATTGTTCTTTGAATGACCAGAGTAATGGTGGAGCAGCTGGTTTCGCTCGCCAACTCGTCGACGATGTTTTCGTACCAAGACTCCTCACCGAGCAAACACTCGGGCGAGTTTTGAAACGAAAACGATACCAAGATGTCGCCAACCTGTAACAAGCCGCTCCGGTCCGCGTTGCCGTCGTCCACGAGTTCGGTGATCACGGCGCCTTTCTTTTTTTCCGTAAGCGGCTCCAAAACGAGGCCCATCGGTCGTTGCAGGGTCACGGTGACACTCTGTTTCACGTCCACCGCGACTTTAGGGTTAGGGTCGATTGAAACGTCCGCGTCCGCGGAACCGCCGCCGAACAATCCTTTCAGGAACGAGTTTATTGGTGTGACTTGGGAACCACGGCTGGGGCGTCGGCTAGACGTGTTGCGCCCACGCGACCGGCTTGCCTGGTAGGGGAAGGAGGTTGTCGTCCGGAAAACGGGTATTGGTGAGCTTTTGGAGTGTGCACAGACACGGGTTCGGCGGTGCATCGGCGGTGACGTGGGGCGAACCCGCGCGCGACGCGTGCTGGAAAATCTGTGGCTTCGGATAGCGTGCCAAACGAGTGGCCGATCGCGAGGACGGGGCGACTTGGGACGGAACGTGACGCACCTCGCGCACTCGGTTCGTAGGGCGCGCGACCGTAAACGTCACGTGGCCGAAACGTGCGAGCGACATCGCGAAGCGAGGACAACACGAGTCCTGGACCGAACGGACACGCGAGGCGCGAACGAGACGAGTGATGATGAGGTGGCGTTTGATTCTGATTTTTTGGCTTTTACAAAAATACACTTCCCCAACTCATCTCAGTTGGTCTTCCGCTTGCCCCTCCCTGCACTGGTTTTCTTCTTTTCTTTCTTTTCAGCGAACACCAGCATCTGCCCAAAGATCACGCAGTTCATCCCCGCCCCGATTCCGTACCCCAAAAGCATGGAGTTCCCTCCCCCTTCCTGCGCGGTGGTGAATATCCGCGCCAACGCCCCGGCGCACATCAGCGCCTGCGAAACCACGGAAAGCTCGCCGGTGCTCTTATTGACGTGATTGGCGTATATCTGCGGTGCTCTTCCCGTGATTAACACCAACGTCGTCGCGTTGTACAGGGACTCCAACGCCTTGTCTGAAATCGCGGTGTCGCCCATACACAACACAGTGAGTATTGAGACGTAGGTAAGCGCGCTCGGTATGGATTCCGTAAATGCGGTTTTCGCGAACGAGGGTGAGGTTCTTTTTTTCGATGTCGTCTTCGTCCCCTTCCACCCGTCGTCTCCTCCGTCTCCTGCTCCGTACCCCGCGATGAGCCACAGAATAACCAGGTTCTGCGCTAAGATGAAGAAGATCTCCGCGTACGCGGCGATTGCGATGCGTTGCCGGACGAAGTACACCACCGCGACCGTGCCACTCAACACCTCGGACCGGAACATGGCGACACGCAAGCCATTCACGGATTTGTTCGACACGATTCGCAAAATCTGCGGCACCTTCACGAGCACCGCCCCGGCGACGATGCCCAGGGATAAACCCTTGCTGATTCCGAACTTGAGACATTCGGGAGTGGGGAACACGCCTCTGGTGGCGGTTTCCCGAAACTCGAACGCGCAGCGCTCCAGGGACAGCGGAGACATGGTTGGTGGGCGTGATGGTCTGATGGAGTGCAACGTGGGAGCTCCGATTGAAAACGGTAAGCAAGAGTTGGAATAAACGACGACGTAGGCTCGTAGGGGCATTTCACGAGGTAGCCTGCCGAAGACAGGTGAGGCCCATTTATTTGCGCAACAGAGCCGATCTCGATAAGTCGGCGTATCCGCGCCGAGTTGGCGTGCGTGTTCCTCATCATCTCTCGCGCGCATCTGCCGCGCGGCCCGCACCAGCGCCATGGCCGCCGTTACCCGCGCCGTCCTTGCCGTCCCCGTCGCGAGACTCGCGACCCGAAGAAACGCTTCGCAGGTACGGCCGCCCCCCGCGGCGGGATCGAACCGAGGCCGAACCGAGGCGTGCCCAAAAACACGTCATCCACGTCCCGAAATCCGGTTCGTCGCTTTCGATCCGGTTCGTTCGGTACTTCGGTAACGACCGCGGGAGCGATATTTGCGTTGACGCACGCAAAGTGAGCCGTCAAACGTGCTCTTAGCCTCCTCGCACGTGAGCTCGCGACGAGTGAGCCTACGAGAGATGTTCCGTTTAAGACACTCTTCGTGACCACGGCTGACCTTTCTGTTCATTATCATTATTATTTATCCTCATTCGAATGAACAGGTTCGCGGCGTCTCCGCGTCCCAACCGCGAGGCGCCACCCTCGCAATGAACACCACGGTGACGATAAACCACCAAGGCAAGAGTTACGAAGTGGAGTGCGACGGTTTCGATAGCATTTTGGACGCCGCGATTGATCACGGGATCGAGGACCTTTCCTACGACTGCAAGATGGGCGTCTGCATGACGTGCCCGTCGAAAGTCAAGTCTGGAAACGTCACGATGGACGGCGCCATGCTTTCGGACGACGTCGCGGAAATGGGCTTCGCGCTTCTGTGCGTGTCCCTGCCGGATGGAAACGACGTCACGATCGACACGGTGACGGAAGAGGAGCTGCTTGACGTGCAGCTTCAGGGGGGGGCTATGTAGGCGGGGGGTGTGTTTAGATTATTATGAATTGAATGAAGAATGATGAAGAGGTTTTTTTCTCGTTCTTTGCGAGGCAGAACTCCAACGCAACGCGGTGTTGCGGTCACCCTCTCACGTCTTTTTCGGTGGCGGGGTGACGAAGGACCCCCAAGGAAAAGTGTAAATCGTTTCCCGCTTCCGTGGGCAAGAAGAGGACCAGCTCGCTCTGTCCGACGTACGCCTCGTGACTGAAGGCTCGTACACAGAAATGGGAGACGATGCCTTCACACTTCTCGGAAATCGTCTCGGGAATCGAATCACCACTTGATATTTTGGCGCAAGCAACGATTTCGTTCGCTGTGCCGCGTCACTCCCGCACCACTCCGTCTTGCACGACACGCGCCCGACCGACGCCCGCGCCTTCGCTACCATGTCGTATTCCGCCGCGCGAGTTATCCCCGTGGTGTGCGCCGAGCGCAAGGTACGCGGCTTTACACGCACGTCTCGCCACTCCCGTCGGCTCGGAACTATCGGGGGTAACGAACGAAACGTCGTTGTTACCCACATCGTCTCCACATCCGAGGACACACGACGACTACGCCCGAGTACGCGTACGAGCACACCTTTCGCGACAAGTTCTGACGATGCACCACGCTTCCCACGACCCACCCCCGCTCACAAAACTAGGCGCGCTTTAACTTGAAAGCGTCTCGCAAGTCGCGCGTGTTCCGCCGGTCCGCCGAGATTCCCCAAACCCAAGGCGTTCCCACGCCTGAGGTTGTGGCGATTCACGTTTCAAACGTGGTTTCCATCCAGCGAGGCAGCGAGCTGGATGCGCTGAAGAAACTCTCCACGCTGGTGTACGACACCAAGCACGCGGCGAACGAGGCGGCGGCGCTCGGGCCGCAAGCCGCGACGGTTTCCCCGAGCGTGCTTCTTCACTTACTCTCCACGAACCACGGAAGCGACGTTGGTTCCATTGAAGGCGCGCTGGTGTACGAGGCGTGCGCAGTGGAGAACTTCGCAGGCTACTCGGAAGACGTGCGCCACGACTGCGTCCTGGACAAGGCGTTTTGCAACTTAGCCGCGATGATGGCGAGCCGAGTAACAGGGTCGGTCTCCGTGGAGGTCGTGGAGGCGACCAACGACGCGGATTTCATTTGCGCAAAGGCGCTGCGCATGAGGGACATGCTTCTGGAGCTCGGGGTTGATGTCGGTGCGCGCGTTCTTTTCAAGATTCCGTGCACATGGCAAGGCGTGTTGGCGGTGGAAAGGCTGGAGCAACAGGGCGTCAAGTGCCACGTCACGCAGGTGTACTGCCTGGTAAGTATTTCCCATTTACCACATTCCGCCGACCATCAAGACAAGACTGACACTTTTCTTGTTACAATCAGGAGCAAGCTGCGGCGGCGGCGCGGGCGGGCGCCGCGTTGGTACAGGTACGTGTGTATTTCCCAAATCCCGCCTCCCTGTGTTCCCATACAAGACTGACAGTTTCTTTTATTTATCGTAAGGTGTACGTCGGCCGGACACGAACGTGGTACCAGAAACACCCCATCGCGGCGGTGCACAACAACCTGGGGGACGCCCCCGACGCTGGAATAGAGCTCGTGAAGCAGGTGGTTTCTTTGATTCGCGACGAGGGCCTAAGCGCGAAAGGTACGTATTGTATTTCCCAAATCCTGACACGCTGTGCGGCCCGATTACTACGACTGTTTGCTGATACACATTATGAAAGACTGACACTTTTCTTTTACACTAAAAGTAATCGCGGCTTCGGTGAAAAGCAAAAACGACGCCCTGGCCCTGGCGGGGTGCGAGTACATCCTCGTGAACGAACGAGTCATCTCTACTCTGAACGAATCTTTGAGCGCCAGTGACGGCGACGAGTTGCAAGACGGGTTCAAACACGGAAGCGCCCCGGTGGTTGGGGAGGTGACGGAAAAGGTACGTATTGCCTTTCCCAAATCCCGCCGACTGTTTGACCATACAATACTGACACTTTTCTTTAAAACTCCAAAGGTCTTCGCCGCGGCGCTGCGGAACTCGCCGGGCGCGGAGGAATTGGCGCACGCCCTCGACGTCAACGCCGCCGCGGACGCGAAACTGAAACAGTTCATCGCGAACTACTCGGGGAGCTTGGTTTAGAGATTTTCAAGGGATAGGGTTAGGGTTAGGTAAGAAGAAGAAGAGGACAAATAAGACGAAGACGAAGACGAAGAAGAGGGAATGACGGAAGAAAAGACACACGCGACCGTGCTACATAATACATAGAACAAGACTGTACTCCTTTCAGCTGTTCAGCGTACTGCTTATTACCGCTCTCTAGACTACCGCACCTACCTTTGATACGAAATCGTTTTGTCCGCTCGTTTCCTGTGGAACTCCACGAACGCGTCGAAGGTCCCGTTGCCAATCGCGGTTCGCGCGGCTTTGAAAAACGTGAGGTAGTGAAAAGTGTTGTGCACGTCCAGCAAAACGCTCAGCGTCATCTCGCGGCACTGCGCCAGGTGGTGCAGGTACGACCGGGTGTGGTTTTTGCACGTCGCGCATTGACAGTTTGCCACTAAAGGCCGCCCGTCCATTCGGTACGCCAAGCTCCAGATGTTAAGCGTGAACGCGTCGGTGCCGTTGCTGAGCCGTGCGTCGATGGCGTCCGCGTCGGCGTCTGAGGTGGAGACGTCATCACTTGCGGTATCTACCCGTCGCTTTTTTTTCTGACCTTCGCCATCGCCGAACGATTTCGTATCGCCGTCATCCTTTTTCCCATCCCCAGAAGCACCGTGGTCCTTTTTTTCTGTAAAACAATCATCCCCACTCTCCACCGGGAACCAAAGCGCCTTCCCCGCCGTGGTCACGGTGTGGCAAAACGAGTTGTCCACAAGGTCTACGCCTTTGTTGATCAAATCCAAAACCTCCAGGGGAGACGAAACCCCCGCGACGTGCCGGGGTTTGTTCCGCGGTAGCGGTTTCAGCGCGGCGTCGAGAAGCGCTCCTCGTTTCGCGCCGGGCGACTCGCCCGTCCCGAGCCCTCCTATTGAGAACCCGAAAACGGAATCGCCCTTCGCTGTTGCGGCGGAGGCGGATTCCTCTCGGCTGGCCGGACACGCACCTCCCGTGATACAGGCGAACATGGGAATATTTTTGCGTTCGTCGCCGTCGCCGTCATCGTTGTTTTCATTCTTCTCACCGCCTCTCGCTTCGTCGCACCGGTCCAGCCATTCCGCCGTGCGTTTCACGGCGGCTTTCGTTTTCTTCCCGTTAACGTTCGTCGCTGAAAAGTGTTCATCCGCAAGCTGCACGAACGCGCTTGGTTGTACCGCGCGTACCCACCGCATGTACTCCTCCACACAAAGTTTCTTCACCCCGACCGGCGTTCCCACGAAAACCGAATTGGGATCGTTCGAGGGCTTGGCGTTTAAATCGAACGTTATCGCATCTCGCGCGGTGGCCAAGTGGAAGAACGGGGCGCTGCCGAAGTACGTAGCGCCTCCGCCAGGGCACTCCGACACGTGCGTGTGCGGCAGGTGGTCCATGAAGTGCGTCAGGCAGACCTGGAACGCCCGGGCTTCGGCAGGGAGGGTTCTTAGCACATCGGGCGTCAGATGCGCGGGCTCGCCTCGCCTCGTGTACGTCAAACACGCGGGGGTGGCTAAGGTGTGTGGCTCCTGTCCAGGCTCAGCACTTGGAATGGACAACACCCCTAGGCGCGGACCAGGGCCGGAAACGTTTGTGTCGCCATCCAACTGCCAACTCAACTCGCGCATGGCGCAGACGAACAGGCGCGGCGCCCGTCTGAGACGAGGCGGCGGCGGCGGTGCGTACGAAGTCGTTGTTGCGCGAAAATATGATTCCACTTGGTTCTGTCCCTGTCTCGCCACACGTCGACGCGCGGACGTGGTCCCCGCCTCCGAGGAGGGAGTGTCTCCGTATCGATGGAGGAGCTCCAGAAGGCGAAGCGAGAGCGCCTGGAGCAGATGCGGAAGATGGGCATCGGCAAGTTCCAGAAGGTACGGAAACGCGAATGGTGGCATCGTGTTTGTTGTGTTTTTTCAACCCGGCACTCGGCGCACCCTGTTGCCTCTTCCCTGACTGACCCACCAGTCGCATCCACTCGTATTGGCAGGACGACGACGCTCCCGGTCCCAGTGGCACGCACGTCACCACACACGGCCCGCCGCTCCCTCCCAGCGTGACGCACCGTGACCCTTGGGCTCCTCCCCATGGCTGGATCGGCGCCCCCCCCGTCGGCGCCCTCATCTCGGACACGTTCGTGCCAAGCAAAGCGCCGCTTGACGAGCGGTGGTTCCACCGAATCCCTGCTGACCGCAGGTACGCCCCATCCGACGCGCTGCGGCTCGCCAGCGCCAGCGCGAACGGCCGGCCGGTGGAGCTGGTGATCGACTTGACCAACTCGGGGCGGTACTACGACCAACTTGCGTTCGAAAAAAACAAAACGTGCGGGTACGTAAAGGTCGCTTGCGTCGGGAAAGACGCGCCCCCCGATTGCGTCGCGGTGACCCGGTTCGTGTACGAAGTTAGCAAGTTCTTAGCGGAGCGACAGGTAAGACGCGGCAACGGGGTAATACTGGTGCACTGCACGCACGGGTTCAACAGAACAGGCGCGATGATTGTGCACTGGATGCAACGCACGCGGCCGTGGCCGAAACTGAACGAGCACGTCGCGGAGTTCGCGCTTGCCAGGCCGAGCTGCAGTGTCAGTGCTGGGGACAACAATAAACCAACCCCGTGCGGCATATACAAGCCCGAGTACATAAAAAGCCTGTTCGACCATTACCTGGAGCGGCGGTTCCGCACCACGGTTGACCCTCCGCTTCCGAGTTGGAAGCGGAAAGAATCCACAAGCGACGCGCCCCCCGTGGAGGACGCTTCGGTGCCGGCTGACGATTTGTTCGGGTCTTCCAACACAGAATATCTCAACACCAAAGCGGTGTCATCCGCGCCTCGGCCTGGGGGGGGGGTACGGATTGGCAGTATAGACGCGGATGCCGACGTCGCGTCGACTTCGGAAACTAACACCACCGCGTCTGGTAACAAAGACGGGTCAAAAATGCACCACGACGATTCTCTCGGCGAGACGGTGTACGACGGCCAGGCGCGGGAAATAAAAAACGTGGTCTTGTGGCTGTGCGGCGTGGAAGGCGCGCGGTTCCCCGGCTCACAGCCTGTGAGTTTAGCGAGGGACAACATGGACGAACTCACGAAACGGGAGTACCACGTTACCTGGAAAGCGGACGGCACGCGGTAAGGGCTTTCCCACTGAACACGTTCCGCCGGTCGTGATTGCCCATACTCGTCCTGCGAAGGGACGGTTACGACCAGAAGGGCGCATTTCCTCGGACTGTTACCACGACTGTTTACTCATACTATGGAGTACAGTGTACCCTTCCCAATCCCTCATACCAATCCCTCATACACGCGGTCCGACCGACTGACACTTTATTTTTCATCGGGCCAGGTACATGTTGTTGTTGATGCGCGACGGGGTGTATTTGATCGACCGCAAGTTCACGGTGCGCCGGGTCGTAATGCGGTGCCCCGCGCCGCTGAAAACCCACGGCGTATCAACGCACAACGCGACGCTGCTTGACGGGGAGATGGTGGTGGATGACCTGGCCGACGGTACCCAAAAAAGGCGTTTCCTGGTGTACGACTGCGTCTCTGTGTTCGGCGAGAAGCTCGTGGAGAAACCGTTCATCGAGCGGTTCGACAAGATTCAGCGCTTGGTGGTGGACCCCCGGAACGTTTTTCTTCTCGATGCTGGTAAATCAGGCGCGTACGACTTCACCGAAGAGCCGTTCAGTGTCCGGCGCAAAGACTTCGCCCCCCTGAGCGGTACCAAAAAGTTCATCGAAGAGTTCATTCCGAAACTCACGCACGAGTGCGACGGGTTGATTTTTCAGCCATCGCGAGCGGGTTACGAAAATGGCACGATGCAGGTACGTATTGGGGCTTTCCTAAATCCAGACACTGTTTACGGACCCTCTGTGACTATTCAAGTTACGAAACTTACGAACATTACGAAAGACTGACCTTTTTCGTTCCCACTCGCAGAGTTTGCTAAAGTGGAAGTTTACGCATTTGAACTCGGTGGACTTTTTACTCAAACCCGTGTGGGTCGACGGGGTCCACACACCGGTACCGCGGTTGTTCGTGGGGGGTGACCGGGATTCCACGATTCCGGTGCACGAGCCTTCTGGGAACTTCGTGTTGGTGGGGAGCGACGAGCTCGACGAAGGCTTTGATCCCGCGGTCGCGGCGGATGGCGCCACCGTCGCCGACCTGGCCGGAAAAATCGTGGAGTGCGCGTGGGACGCCCGCGTAACCCTCGCCGTGGATGGCAGTGAAATGCACCCTCCCGGGGCGTGGCGGTACATGCGCACTCGCACAGACAAAGACGCGCCGAACTACGTCACCGTGTACAAGCACACGCTACAGTCGATTCTGGACGACATAACCGCCGAGGAAATCGTGGCCTTTGTGAGCGGCGTGCTGGAAAAACAAAAGAAAGCAACCGCCGAGGCGGGGATGGGGTACGCGTAGTGGTAGTGTGAGTGGGTATAGTATGTGTGACTTTGATGTGATTAGATCGTAGTGTGACTCGTTTGATGAACTACAATCGGACGATCGTTATGTGTTGTAAATGCTATGCTAGTATTAGAAGGGTGCGTCGGCATTCGCGGCGGCGGCTATGTTTCTTATATTTTTCTGGGGACGCGCTGTCCCCATTTATTGTATGGCTATTCTTCCGTAAATACTTAGAACAGCGCAGCGCCTCCCGTGAACTTCTCCGCGAGGAGCAACGCGACGAGGCCGATCATGGCGCCTCGGCCGTTTGTCATTTCGGACTCCGCGCGGAACACGGAGAAGTCCTTCGGGGCTTTTTCCAACCCGGACTCTTCGTTGCCCCGCAGCAACGGCGCCAGGGACGCCGCCAGGACGGCCATCACGGTGACCGGGATGAGGAACATCCCCGGCGCGGGAAAGGTGCTCGATTTAACAATCCCGTCCGCCAGCGTGAACGTCCGCGTGTTGATAACTTGGCGGAACAAGCCTTGGTCGTTGGCGAACTCGCCTTGCAGCGCCAGCATCCAGCCGATCATGGCGACGCGGCCGTTGATGATCTCCACGGCCCGTGGTTCCTTGAACGCGACCATGGCGTTGGTGAGCATGGACATGTCGTCGCCAAGGGGTGCTGCTTCCGCGATGGACCCGTCCGCGGGGTCGATCCTCGCGGCGTTGAACGCAGCGGGGGCGGGGGGAGCGGCCGGTTCGGTCCACGCCTCGGTCGCTTCGGCGACGGCGTTGGAGACGGAGTTTGTTTTCTCGGACTCATCCGCGGACGCGCGCGTCTGGACGACGGCGCGGTGAGTGGACTTGGAGGAGGCCTTGGCGCGCAGGCCCACGCGGGCGGGCGCGACGAAGTTGGAGGTGGTCAGGGCGAACATTGTTTTGTGGTGGTGTGGGGCGGGGGGTCTGCGTGTGCGTGCGGAAGTGATGGGTGATGCGCGTGAGTTTCGGCAAAAAGCGGCGTTGGCGTTATTTCGAGTGCACGTGGCGCGTCGGTTTGCTTTTTCCGAGGCCGAGAACGCTTGTGGGTGCAGCAGGAGAAAAAATACGACGTGGCCGCGTAACATCGCGTCGATTCCGCGCGAAACCGAAACGAGACGCTCCAGGTGGAAGTTTGGCGTGACAGCAAGGAGCGACACGCGTCTGGGAATTTTTTTACTCTCGATTGGGACCTCGTAAGCACCGGCCCGCCGACGCGCTCGGTCAAACACGTCTCCCGTTTACCACAATGTTCTACATCGCGGTCCGCGCCAACGCATCGCGTGGTGTCGCGGCGCCCCGGGTCGTGTCCCGCACCGCGCGCCAAACAAAAGGCGCGGTCACTGGAGGACGACGAGGAGTTGATGAGTCAAAAATCGGTGTGACGCGCGCCTCCACGCGAAACGATGGGGCCGTGATGTTCACGTCCGCGGACTTCGAGGCGGGCGGCCGGTCCACCGAACCTGGCGTGGCGCGCGAAACGACGGAAACCGTGTCCATCGTTTCCGTCCCCGAATCCACCCCGCGGAAGGAGCCGCCCGTGATGGCGGCTGCTGTGGAACAGAAGCAGCCAACGCCCGTGGCAAACACCGCACCAACCCCGGCCACCAAAACCAGCGCCAAGCCGTCTGCAGCAGCGACAGAAACTTCCCTTGTCACCGACCTCCTCGGCGCTTTTTCGTCGCAAAGAGCGGTTGAAACCATCAACGGCAGGGTCGCGATGGCAGGTTTCGTCACCGCGATAAGCGCTGCACCTGGCACGACCTTGGCGTCTCAGCTCGGGTCCGCGCTCGTGCCGGTGCTTGTCATCACGGCGGCGTCCCTGGCGCCCAGGCTCCGAAAAGACCCGCTGGCGCCGAAGGACGGCATCACGGAAAACGCGGAGGAGTTTTTCGTGTTCAAGTCGGGCGCCGAGATGCTGAACGGCCGGGCCGCGATGGTCGGGCTCACCGCGTGGTGGTTGGTCGAGCTGGTGTCGGGGAACGCGATGATGTAAGGTCAGGTAGATGGTCGGGTTTTTAATCCCGGTTATGTAGACGGTCCTTTTTAATCCCAAAAGATGGTCGGTTTTAGCAGCGCTGTTTTCCCCGCGACGAAAGCATGGCATTCGTTCTTTCGTTACACGCCGTCTGCTAGTTCTTTCGTTTTGGCGTAACACCAGACATCCGCCCTACCACCGGACCCAACACGCAATTAAAATACACGTAAAATCCCCCGGGGTCCACCGGTAACACCTCACACCTGGTCGAAGTCGAAGGGCGAGTCTTTGGATTTGAAAATAATCACATCCTGCGTGTCGACTTTAAGATGGATGTACTGGTGGGTTTCGTGCGAAAACGACGCGCCGAAGTTTTTGCCTGCGAAACGTAAAAGAAAGTGTCAGTCTTGTATATCGCGATGGCCTGGTCAACAGTCACCAGCGTTAGAGATAAAACGTGGAGGCGGGATTTGGGAAACGCGCGATACGTACCAACCACGGCGTGATAAACCCCATCCGTGGCTTTCCCGGACGAAGGGTACCGAAAATCGTACCCCTTCTTTATGTGCTGCGCCACGTCCTTGTACTGGGTGTGCTTGTCGAAGGCGAGGCAGGCTTCCTGGGGGGGTTTTTTGTGGGGGTGGGTGAAGGAAGGCGTGAGATACCGTTGCCGACGGTGGAAAATGCAAATTTGGCTTTTTCCAAAGCGTCAAACCGCGTTTGGCCCCCCGACCCAAATCGAGCGATGATGATTGCGACAGGGCCACGGTGTTGGTTCCCGGTCGTTTGGTTATCCCCACCCACATCCCACGACGTGTTCGCCGTAAACAAACCCGTGTCCTTACCTCGATCGCGGCCTTTTCGTGTTCGTCGTTCATGAAGCTCAGCACGATGGACACGTCGTGTTCCTTCCGAATCACCTCCGCTTCGGGCGCGGGCTCGTCTGTTTTCGTAGCTGCCTCCGCCATAGCAGCGAGCACTCACCACCACGTGCGTCGCGCACCGACCAGACGTAACCACCCGCAAACGGTACCGCCCGGACCGTTTTCGGTAACCGCGTGCGCGCGCGCGAGGCCGATCCACCGAAGCGCGACGCGGAGTGGGGAGAGGCAGAAGTCGGCAGCAGGGCGAAAACGGGAAGAGGCAAAGGGGTTTGAATTTTCGTCGCACTCTCGCTTCCGTCGCTTGTTCCCCTTTCAAGCGTTTCTTCCGAGACTCACCCCGCCATTCGAGGCCGCGCTCCCCCGCGGACCGGACGCCCTTTCCCTCGCCCGCCGCCCCGCGCGCATGTCGACGCCCGGCCGCACTTCCCACGGAAGCGTTCGCTGGGAGCCCCCTTCCTCCATTCGTATGGACGAGCTGGAGAACGTGAGCACGCACAATCAATACCCCGCAAACGAAATGCGTACGCCCGGTCGCGGCATCCTGAAAACCCCCGGGCGTGTCAAGACCCCGGGTGGGAAGACCCCCGGTAAGACCCCGAAACGCTGGAACAACAACCCCAACGCGGACCACAGGGTGACGTCTCCAGATGACGGGGGCGGGGCTGGGAAGACCCCGGGTGGTGGCAACAAGAGCGCGCTCAGATCTTCATCATCATTTTTGGCCAGGACTCCGGGAGGGAAAACTCCGACCAGGCAGATGACGTCCGACGCGTTCGCCACGACGCCCGGTAAAACGCCCGCCAGTGTCTCCCGGTTCACTCAGGCCCCGATTCGTGTTGCGGTTGAGGTCAAGGCGAAGACCCCGATGCGGTACCGCCAGCCGATGATCAACCGGAAGACTTCCGCCGACGCCGCAAACGACACAGACGCCAACCCCGCTTCTGTGTTGAGCACGCTTCCCAACGCCACGCAGGCTGCGTACTGGCTTCGCCGGGCCCGCCGTGAGGAAGGGCGGGGAAACTTTTTACAAGCGAAAGAGTTTTTGGAGCAGGGAATCAAGCGACACGCCGAGCCGAGTCAAGATTTGGAGCAGGCGCTACGTGCGATTGAGACGAAGATTGAAGCGGCGACTGGTGGCACTAAGACACAGTCAGTGAGCGGTGGAACCAAAACGCCCAAGACCACGACGACCACCAGCCACTCAGGTTCCTTCGTGTCCGTGACTCCCGTGCGGTCATCGCCCACGCAGCGCGTGGAGCTGAACTGCGGCGCCACGGTGTTAACGCCGTGCAGACGCTCCGCGCGAGTTTCACCAGACAAGCCGGGTGACGTCGAGAAACACACAGCTGTTACGTCGCGCTTGTTGGAATCCGCGCAGTACGCGTACGTGCCGAACACCTCGCTTTTGATGACTTCGGCGACACCTTCCAAGACACCAACTGTAAAGCGTTTGTCTCCGGTACAAAAGTCGCCGGTCCCGCAAACACTGGAACAGATTCTCGCGTCGCCGGGTTCGGTGACCATGGCGAGTTTGGGTTTGTCAGCGCAGAAGCATCGGCAAGCGGAGCTGGCTGATTTGGCGTTTGAAAAAGCGCTCGTGGAGGCCACAGACGCGGCGAAGGCGGTGACGCAAACGGTAGCGAGCTTGACGCCGGTGAAGAGTCGCCAGGTGACGCCGTTAAGGAGTGACGAGAGTCCGGAAAAAGTCGTGGTGCGCGCCGCGTGCACCACGACGCTGCCGGTGTCGGTCGCCGCGACGCCGCCTCCGCACGTCACGGCGACAAGAGGCGCCACGCCCAGCACCGCGTACGTGCTGCAGCGCCAGCTCACGCCGAACTCCGAGTTTGCCGCGCTTGAAATGGCGGTGGCGTTCGAGGCGGCGATGGAGTACCCGGAGAAACGCGTTGACGCGAGGATCGAAGGTACGCTTGACGAAAAGAACCGCCGCGTCGCGAACAAGGAACACGTCGCGGCGAAGGAAGCGGTTGCGCTCGCGCTTTGTCGCCAGGAAAGTATGCGCTCGGCTGTTTCGGGTTCACCAAGGAAACCCCCGCGGTCACCGATGGGCGCCAAAGCGCAGGCGCTGTCGCGAACCGCATCGGTGGCTTCGTCACTTATTGGAACACCCCCCGCGCGAGTCGTTTGCCCTGGAAGTCCCGACGTGTCTGGCGCGCGAGTACGCGATACGCTTTCGCCGTGCGTGGTGTCGTTACCGTCGATCGCCACGCCCAGCGCGGCGCCGGCGTCGCCGTTCGTGTCACCCGGTAAGGCGGCCCGGGAAGCGGCGGAGCGTGAGGGTTTGTCCCCAACGAACCATGTCGCGTTGGCGGTTGCGAACGCGACGCCCGGGTCGGTGGCGACGCGACGACGACGCGTTTCCGTCTCCGCGACGTTTGACCACACACCCACGAACCCGAATCCGTCGCCTCGGCACGTGCCGTTACCCAAAACCCCCTTCGGCGAACCGTCGTCGTTTCAGCCCGAAAACCTCGCCGTGGTCACCCCGATCGCCCCGAACGCGGCGCGGCTGATCGGCACGCCTGGCAAGGGAAAAAGCACCTCGCCCCTCTCCGTGTTTGCGCGGATGATGGCCAAGGTTATCGTGGACACCACTACGGAGCAAAACTCGGCGGCGAACGTGGCGCTGATGGACTCGCCGTAGTTCGTTGGTGATTCTTACGTGTTATATGAATACCTACCGATACGCCTGGTTTTTTTTTATTAACACAGTGTTATTGTACCTAATCGATACGAGTACGAGGTTCATCTAAACAATACAAAATAACGTCTGCACTTTACAAGCTACAAATAGAACGCGATCATTCCTTCGGCGTCCGCCGCGAACGGGCGTTCGCGCCAGTCCTTGTTCAGCAAAAACGTCACCACTTCTTTTACCGGGGCTAAGTTGTAAGCGTCGCTAGGTTGCGCGTTATTTGTTCCGTTTGAACCGTCCGAAGTATCGACGTCGTTACTCGGCCACGTGACTTTCCCGCTAAGCACCGCCTGATTGTAAAAAAAGAAATGTCAATCTTGTATGGGCAATCAGTCGTCGGAATGTGGTAAATGGGAAATACTTACCAGTGCTAAACTCCCTCCTGTTTCGTGTACGGAGTCCTCAAAAGGCGACCGCCCTGCGTTTACAAGGGCGAACAGCAAACACCCTAGGGACCACACGTCCACTCTCGCGTCGATTTTCGTCTTGGACGGCGTGTCGAAGAGCTCGGGCGCTCGGAACGACGCGGTGCACTCCCTCGCCGCGCGCTCCTGGACCACTAAAGCCATCGCTCTGTTTTCCACGGTCACGTTGGCAGGCCGCGCGCTTCCGAAATCCATCAGCACGGCTTTCGTGCCGCCGCTCGTCTCCATGCACGTTTCCAACAACACGTTCCCGGGCTTCACGTCGCGGTGCGCTATCGGCGTTTTCAACGAGTGCATGTATGATAAAGCTGAGGTAACTTGCGCCCCCACGCGTAGCAGCTGTTTCGTGGTGAACGCCTTCCCTTGTGGCTTGTGCAAACACCGGTCCAGCATGGTTCCCTCGCTGAACACCGGGAACACAAGGTTCGCGCGTCGTCTGCGCGTGGAATTTCCGACACTGGTGTCCGCCGGCTCGACGTCCGCGTTGATCAGGGTCAAGACGTTCGGGTGGTTGAGCAGTTTCATGACCGCGATTTCGCGTTCCACCGCGGTTTTGCCGAACTCGAACTCGGTATCGTAGTCCTCATCTTCGTCCTCCGCGTCCGGCACGAGCATGCGCTTCAGCGCGAAGTCCTCGCCTCTCACATCGGGGACCTCGCGCACTAAATACACGTACGAGAACCCGCCCTCGCCCAGTGGGCTTTGCACCGCGAACGTGGTGTTTCCAACCACCACCTGTTCCGCGGGCATGATGCGCTTCGCCGCCGCGTCCAGAAAGCGGAACAGGTACGGCAAACCGAGCGCGGACCCGCACCCGGAGGTGACCTCCATCGTGGTCCGCAGGCGGCTGCGTCAGCCACGCACCCCGCGCGTGTCTCTGTGGCGAACGTGTTGAGATTTGAGGTAGTGATTGTTTATCGGAAGTGCCGTTCCGGCGAAATTTCATCATTCACTCGACCGGGCGCGGCGGCGGGTCCCCCACGGACGGATGGCCGCGCGGTCGCACTACGAGTCGCTTGATTTAGCTGACACGGCCGTGTCCACGGAACAAGTAAAGCGCGCGTACAAAGCCGCGGCGCTTCGTTTTCATCCCGATAAGCCGGGCGGGGATTTGGAAACCTTCGTTTCCGTGACGAACGCGTTCGATGTGTTGAGCGACCCTGAGTCGCGACGAAGGTACGACACGGCGTTGCTCAATAGACAACGACAGGTAGTGGTGAACGACACAGTAGACGTAGAGGATATGGACGTTGTTGAGAGGGTTGACTCTGCGACGGAAGGCGGAGTGACTACTAACACTACATACTACTCCCACCCGTGCCGATGCGGGGACAAATACGAGGTCACCAAAACCGACCTGCATCCGGATTTTCATTTCCTAGACGCGCCGTGCCCGAGCTGCTCGCTGTGGATCCGAGTTTGCTACGGGGACCGGGAAACGGAAGAACCGGGATGACGGGGAGGAGCAGGAGTAGTAGGACTGGTAGTAAGTACCTCTGTATTAAGTAGTCTTACTAATACATCGCATCATGTATTAAGTAGTCTTACTAATACATCAACCAAATTCTTAAGGTACTACTGGGACGGGGAGAGTAGGAGTAGTGTTGGGACGACGGAGTAGAACGGCAACTTGGTGCCTCGGTATGTCCGCGTTAATACCTGAATTGTCCGTTGTATGGTTCGCCGACGTCCCACTTTTACGTACTACTGCCGCCGCCGGGAACGCGCTTCCCTACCAGGGACACGAACGGCACCAACCCGGTCGCGGCGCTTTCGCCGGTTTCGTCCTTCTCGTTTCGCGCGACTTTTTTGTCCCGCGGGGTTTCGTTTTGGGTCGCCAGAAACGCGCCGCTCTGTAGCGCGGGAAGTGGCGTGCCGTCTACGGTCCACCACCGAATCACGCCGTTGCCCAACAGCGCGTTCAGTTCCACAACCTTTATGTCGTGATAGCCTCGAATCAGTTTCGCCAAATCGTGAGGAACTGCCGGTTCGCCGGGTTTCGTCCCCGCCGTCCACGTTTCCGGTAACCGACTCACGTACCTCTCCGTGTTTGGTTCGTTGGAGGGGGGTGGGAACGGCCTGCCTATTGCCGACGTTTGCGATTCAGCAACAGCTAAGGATGAGCTCACCGAAACGGCCGCGTTCACTCTTCTTTTCCCGAAAAGCGCCGCCGACGCGTTTTTAAACGCCACCCGCGTTTTGATTCGAATCATCCCCAGGGTAGACACCGTATCGTCCTTCCGGCTCAAATCAGCATGCACGTTCCCGCCAACCGCCGCGGTCGCCAGCGCGCGCGCGCGCATCAAATCCACGGTGACGCTCATCGGGTCTACTAACGGTAGCCCCAGTAGCCGCCACTCCACCACCGCCACGGCTAGCGTGGGGATCCCGCTTCTTTTCGCCTGGTCGCTGGTCACCACCATCACGTTCTTCGCGTGGACGTGCTTGTACATCTTTCGCAGCAGGTCCACCCACACACCGCTCCGCACGGGGGAAAAACCGAGCTCGCCGACGGTGTCGCACGCTTCTTTGTCCGCCCAGTGTGTTAACCCAACCGAGCACCCGCCAGGGCACCCCGGCCACGCGCTATAGCCCAAACTCTTCGCCGCGTCCGCGCAACAGGTCTGGTGTTTTTTGAAATCCAAGTCGCTCGTCGCCAACAGCAACCCACGCGACCCGCACGTCTCAGCGATGTGCAGATCCACCTCAACCGCGGTTCGGAAACCGGCTTTTGTGTACGTCACCGCCTCAGCGACATGGTTTTTTGTACCACCCATACTACTTCCCAGAGTGCTCTCGCCCATACCAACCAACCCCGTCCACCGCTCAACGCTATCAGCGTACTTCTGCAGCGTATCAGCAAACACCTGCACGGAGTGGTCCACCGGGTTCGCCAACAGCGCCACGACCCGAACGTCCTCACCCCCCATGCTCTCGCACGCCCTCTTCGCGCTCCAGCCGTGGTACATGAAATCGCCCGCGAGTTGAAACCGCGGGATTCCCAAATACCGCGTCTCCTCGCCGCACCGGTGGAAGTGCGCATCCAGGTATTCTTTCTGCGCCTCCAACGGAATCGGCGCCCGTCTCCATTGGCTGCTGGAAAAGAAATTGTTCCCGTCGTCCGTGCTAGGGAAGCGCTTACTGGGAGACCACGCGAGCTTGGCGTCTGCGTTTTGATCTGTGCCCTGTGTGAAGTACTTTTTACCTTCTTGTTTATCTTCCGTCTCGCCGAGGGTCACGACGCCGGTGGGGAAACGGTCTTTCACCGGTTGCTTTGCGTCCGCCTTTCCTGTCGTGGTTTCCGAAAGCACATCACGGAGGGTACTTCCCGTGGATTCCGAAAGCAAGCCATCACCCAGTGTATTTCCCGTGGATTCCGAAAGCACGTCACGTACGGTATCACCCTCACCTCCAACCGCGAGTTTTCTTTCCAGCTTCCCCGCGCACGCCACGTTTTTTTCGTCCAAAAGCTGGGCCAGTTCCGAAGAAGGCGCGCCTTTTGCGCCCGCGATTAGGAAATCGGGGAACCGCCGCGTGCCTACGTCGTCTCGTAAGCCACGTCCACCCGCGGTGAGTTCGCACCCAATGTAGTGTGACACCGCCTCCGTGCTGTTCGCCACCGTACCGACCTGTAACGTCCGCCCGTCGTGCCCTTCGGGTAGGCTCGCCGGGTAGTTCGGGGAAGCGGTGATGCGGATCATGGACAGCGTGCTAAAGAGGGCGACAAAGGTACACACGCACCAGAAAACAACCGGTTCCGCGACCCTGAACGCGTGCGCCAACGCGGTTTCCGGGGCGTGGTGGTGTGTTGTTCGGGGTGTGCGTGGCGACGGTGACGAGCGTGTGCTCTCGGTTTCGGAAACGCTGCCGTACGACGAGCCCGCCTTGTGACTCACCGGCGGCACGCGCTGTGTTCCATCGGAAGAAACGACCCGACCTTGCTCGAGGTCGGACACGTCGGACTCGTCCCCGGGGTGCGACACCACCATTCTCGCCTGAAACCCGCGCCAACCCGAAACCACGCAGTTGTCGCACCCGACGTCCGCGCGCCTCGCCCCGCGTTAGTGCAGTCGCACCGCCCCGCGCGCGACTCTGTGCGACCAGGGGACGCGGTGTAACAGGAAAAGTGTAGTAGAAAAAAGGGAGTGCAGAGTTCGCATCTTCGTAAGACTATTTGCCTGTGGGACTTTGGCCAACTCAATGTATAAAAACTCTCTGCGCCCAAACACTCGCACCCCGGGCACCCCTCTATCTAGTGTTTCCGGACGTGGTACGCATCCTTCACCGGGCCTTTCGCCAGCGCCGCGGCTGCCTTTTGCGCTTTCTTTTCCGCGGTGGTGAGTTTCTTGTTATCCTTGGCTTCGTTCAGGGCAAAGTCGCTCGCGTCGTCGCCGCCTTTCTTCAGCGCCCTTTTTTCCGCCACCGATAACTTCTTCTCCTTGCCCTGAATCGCCTGCGCCAAAACCACCCCATCGCCAACCAGCCAGGTTTCGTTGCAAAGCTCGTTGATGAACGCCTTGTTGTGCGAAATTGTTAACACGCCTCCTTTGAAATCGCTCAAGGCCTTGGTAAGCGCCGCGAGCGTGTCGTTGTCCTGGAGATAAAAGCCGAAAGTGTCAGCGTCGGGGTATGGCATTCAGGGAGGCGGATTGTGGTGATTGGGAAATACGTACCAAGTAGTTTGTGGGTTCGTCAAGGGCGATGATGTGCGGGTTGATCCACATGGCCGCCGCTAGCACCAGCCTCGATTTCTGCCCTCCTGACATGCGCTTGATCTTGCCCATCGCCAGGTCCTCGTCGATCCCGAACTCCGCGAGGTGAAGACGCACCTCTTCCTTCGTAAGCGGCCTCAGGTCCATCCCGCTGTGCATGCTTTTCAGTTTTTCGTCAAAGTTCCTCACCATCTTCATCACCACCTCGTCTTTCTTTTGAAGCGCGCTCATGGGTTCCCAATCCGTGTCGCTTTCCTTGCGGCCCGTGCGTCGGCACTCGTAGAAAAGGGTTTTGCCGCGTTCCTGCCGTCCGATGATCTCACAAATCGCCCCCCGCTCCGTAATAGCGAGCAGCTCGTCTTTGCTCAGGTTGTGACTGGAGCGCTTCGCGATTTCCTTGTCCCGGCCCAGGTAGAACCGGTTCTGCAAGTACTCGAGCGGCGTGTTGTTGATGCTCTCCTCGAGGTGGTGCATGCTGTGCTGCGCGATGTACGCCAGCCTCAAGTTGTGGTGCTGCCACACATCACCGACCCCCTCATCCGGGTTCATATCCCCGATCAAAAGTTTCATCAAAGTGGTTTTACCGGCGCCGTTCTCGCCGACCAGCGCGGCGCGGCTGTCCTGGGTGATCTTGACGTTCGCCGCCGTGAGGATCTGCTTCGTGGTTCCCGGGTACGTAAAGCTCACATCCTTCATGTACATGATGCACTTTGAACGGTTCTTGACGCCTTCTAACGGCCCAGGGTCGGGGAACCGGATGGGCTTGATGTGGCTCGGCTGGTCCTCGCCGATGCTGCTAATCGCGAATTTCGTGGCGACGTTTTCGGTAACGCTCTCCAGGCCGCTCGCGTCGCTGTCCGCCAGCGACACCGTGCTTCCGCCCTGTCCAGCCAGGTTCCCCCCGATTGACGCGATCTTGGTGATCGCGTTATCGGGCGACGGCAACGCGGCGACGATTTCGGGTTTCAGGCTCTGGAAGTCCCGGAAGCCCATCGGATAGTACGTCAGGTTCTTGTCGTGAATGTGAATCACGTCAGTGAGGACGTCCGCCAGGAAATCGTAGTCGTGCGACACCAAGCAGATGGTGGTGTTTGACTTCCCTTTCAGGCCTTTGAGGTACGCGCTGAGCCACGCGATAGCGGCGGTGTCCAAGTGGTTGGTGGGTTCGTCAAGAAGCAGCACCTCGGCGTCCCACAGCATCGCCCGCGCGATCGCGAGTTTCATGCGCCACCCACCGCTCAGCGACTGAATCGTCGCCGCCATCTTCTCGTCGTCGAACCCGACGTCCCGCAGCGTGTTCACCACGGTTTCCTTGCTAACCCCCTCCGGGACGTTGGCGACCATGAAGTCCACGATGGTTTCGGATTTTTCGCTCAAAATTTCGTGCTGGATGTAGTACACGGAAACCCCTTCCGGGAACCCCTGGATGTCCTTCGCGGCGACGCGGTTCAACAAAGTGGTCTTCCCGGTACCGTTCTGGCCCACCACGCCGTACACCTTGCCCCGCTCCAGGGAAAAGTTCGTGCGTTGAAGCAACACCCGGCCCGCGAAAGCCAGGATGATGCCTTGAAGATCCACAATAAAGTCGTGCGTTTCGTTGTCCGCCAGCGCCGTGGCATCCAGGCCTTTGTACTCAAGCACCGCGGCTTGCGCGGAACAGACCAGGGCTTCGTCCCACGCGTTCTGTTGCTCGTCCGTGAAACTCGCGTGTGACACGAGCAGCGCTTGCAGCTCGAGCTTCACGTCGTTCGCGAGAATCGAGGGAGGCATGCGAAGCGGGGCCATCTCGATTACCCACCCGCCTAGGGCGGCGGCGTACTCCAGGGTGAGTGAGTCAGCGCCCGGTAACTTTGCGACTTGCGTGCGAAGCGCGTCGGCGACGAACGAAGCGCCGCTTTTTTTCTCGCCAGCCGCGGCGTCACCGGCTAACCCTTTTAACAAACTCGTTTTGGCTTTCGTGGCGCACTCCCGCAGATCCGGGTGCGAGTGCTCTTCGCACTTCTCCAGTTCTGGTTTCAAAATCGGAATAAACGGGGTTAAGTCACGGACGTCGTCCACCAACGCGCAGATGTTCCCGCACGTAATAGCGGCTTTCTTTTTGATTTCCATCGCGCGTTCGCGCAGACCGCGCATGATGACCGGAAGAATCACCGCTAACGAGGGCGCGTCCATGGAGTTCACAAACGTGGTTTCCATGAGCCTGTCAAGGCAGTCCTCGGTTTCCTTGTTCGGGCTCCGAATGGCGGATATCACCAGCGGCAGCATCCCCAGAATCTCCGCGTTCTTCACGCACCGGCAAATCGGCGCCATCACCGCCTCCGCAACCGCCGATACCTTGGGGTGCGTGTCGAACACGCACTCCAGGAACTGGGGGAAAATCTCGGGAAGCGTGCGCATGAAGTACCCCGGGACTCGGGTGGCGAGGTCGCCGCACACACCGAGCGCGCCGATTTTCGACTGCCACGCCTTGTGCTCCATCGCGAACACCAAAGCGGGGGACAAAAGTTTCATCGCCGTCACGGGGAGCGACTTCACAACCGCCGCCATGGCGAGCTCGGCGCCGTGCCGTACGGTCTGGTCGACATCGCCGCGGCTGATGAACACGGTCGGCGCGAGGGACACCGCGCTCGGCTCGAACGCCCTGCCCGCGGTGGCGCACAAATGCGCGTACAGAGCCAGCGCGCCGGCGCGCTCCGTGGCGCTCTTTTTGTTCGCCAACGCGGCGGCGACGGCGGAGACGACGCCTAGGGAGTTCACGGCGTCGCCGCCCGCGCCTTTCAACAAGCCCGCGCACCCCGCCGCGGCTTGCCTGCGCGTCGTGACATCCGTGGTGCTCAGCGCGGTTTTCTTGAGCTCCTCGATCTTCAAAGTGAGGTCGTTGCCGAGCGCGTCCGCAAGCGTCGACGCCGCGCGCGACGCCACAAAGCACCCGTCGTCGCCCAGGCACTTCAGCGCATTTAAAACTCGGGTCAACGCCTCGACCCTCGCGGTGGGGGGGGTCGGGGGGAGGGTGGTGGATGCGAGGTGCGCGTACAGGGCCACCACTGCGCCCCTCGCCAAGTCCGCGCTGCGCGTGCTCGGCGCGTCACCGGCGCCGTCCACGGTTTTCGCGAGCGCGGTGAGCAGCTCGGCGGATTTGCCGGCCGCGGCGTCGCCTGAAACGGCGGCGCGCGCCACGGAAAGCGCCGCTTCACGCACCTCCTCCGACGCGTCCCCCATGAAGGAAACCACGTGGGAGGTGGGTAGGGTGCCGTCCAGGATGGCCTGCACGAACGGAAGGTGCTGGGCTTCCAGCACCGCTTCCTTCGCCGCGGTGACTTCCTCCGCGGACCGCTCGTCGACATCGTCCGCGGACATGGCGCTGAGCTCGGAAAGGTTGCCAAACGAGGCGACGGAGGGAATCCTGCCTCTGCGGTGGTGGGAGGGGAGGGGAGGGAGGTGAGATTTGGGGCGGGTGAGTTGGGGGCGCGTTGGTGGGAGTGACCAGACACGGCGACACGCGCGGCGTGACGGGGCAAAACACAGGTGGCCGGCCACTGCGGTGGTGGAACGTCACGCAGATCCCGGTAGGTCCGCCGCCTGTGCGGTGGGATGGCCGACCGTCGGACTTCAATCCACAGAAAAACACCATCGCCGACGCGTACGTACCGGTGCTCGAGAGTGATGGACATGGTGGGAACGCGTGAACTACTGGCGTAAATCGAAGACGGAAAGTTCGAGACTCGCTGCGCCGCAGGCGCACTGACTGAGTGACGGTGGTGAGGCGTTTGGCGGACGTTTCACCAAACGCGTTGGTTGCGTCCGCCGCCAGTCATTTGGCAGACGGCTTGTGAGCCCCGCATTTCCGTCTCAGAAAGCGCGCGAATGTGAAAGGCCAGAAAAGGATGGAATATAAAGTGCCAACGTTGGAATATTGAAGATAGACTATGATATGTATTTCAATGCACTCACAAGACGCGCTCAACTCCACCTGTTGCCTCCCGAGTTCCGTGCCTTCACGCCCCCCCGGTTCGCCCCCCACACCGGCTTCAGTTCCACGTTCTCCTTGGCGCGCGCCGGAAGATGATTTTGTTTGTGCGGAGCCGCGTTGGTGTTTTTCCCGCTCCTAGCGCGCTCAAGCGCCAGCGCCCGCGCTTGTCGCCGTTGCAACCCCGCGACGCGAGGCGCCCGGGTTCCCCCGACGGAATCGACCCGATGACCGTGTTCTTGAAAGGAATCCACGTTAACCATTCGCAACGCATCGACATCCACGGTGTACCCTTCCGGTACCAGGCCTTGGAAGTTGGCGTGTTCCGCGCGTTCCGGCCCAACCGGCGCGTCCGCGCGGACAAACCCGGAATCCACGATGAAGCTCTCGATACCCGTGCCTATGAAAGAACGGCGGTTGACTGGTTCTTGTGTTCTGTTTGACAGTTCGTTCTGTGCGTACAAAGCACCGCCGCCCGCGACGTTAACCAACGCGTTTCCGAGCATGCCCCCGTTTGCGATTTCGGTTCGGATTTTGTGTAACTGCTGTTCAAGGTCGCGCTCGCGCTCCGCCTGATACCAATAAAAGAAAGGGTCAGTCGTGTATGGGAAAACAGTCGGCGGGATTTGGGAAAGCCCCAATACGTACCAAATCTCTTTCTCGCGCCAACCTCGACTGCTCCTCGCGCGCCGCGTCCAGCGCCACGTCTTTCCCCGCGAGCTCACGCGTGAGGCGTTCTATTTTCACGTCCAGGGGCGTGGCGAGCCTGCCGGAAGGCGGGCGGTTGGCCACTGTGACTCTTTTGAAAGACTCGACGGAGGCTCGTGGGGAGTTTTCCACGTTGCGCGGCCCCGGCGCGTTGAACGTTGAGAACTCGAAGTTTTCGAGGGAACCGCCGGCGTCCAAACCCGGCGCGTCGGCGTACTGAAGCGCGGCGATGGCGTGGACCGGTGCGGCCGGCGAAACTCGGTGTGCGGCCGTCCTTCGCGCCCCGACGTCGGGCGAGCGAGCGAGCTGGCGGTGGGGGGTCAACGCGGACGCGTCGTCGTCGAGTTCGCGTTCCACGAGGTCGCGTTCGACTACCACTTTCGCGGCGACCACCTTTTTTGGCGACGGCGAATCACCAGGCGCGTCGTCGTCGTCGTCCAAAACCTCCTCGTCCACCGAAAGCGCGTCGTCGTCCTCCCGGTGCTCGATGGAGACACGGTGTAACCGTGAGTCGTCGTGTCGTGACGTATCCGCCGCGTACTGGTCAGCCTGGCGTGTGTCTTTTGCCTTTGCTTGTTGCGCCTGACTAATTGCTCGTTTGGGCGCAACATCGCCCTCGTCATCTTCGGGAAACTCCCCAAACGAGTTGTCTTCGCCCAGCCTGCGCAAATCCCCGACGCTCGCTCGCGGCGAGTTCGCGACGCGGTACTCCCCCGCCGGAGTCTCGCCGTCTCGGTCCGGGCGTTCCAGCAACCGCTCCTTCATCGCCCGCTCCACGCGTTCCTGTTCGATAACCTCCTGGATTCGCCGTTCTATTTTCGCATCCTCCAACTCCTCGCGAAGCTCCGTGAGGCGCTTCTGTTCCCGCTTCGCCCTAACCTGCGCGTCCAAATCAGCAACGAGCTGTACCCTTCGCGCCTCCGCGGCGTCGAACGCTCGGCGGTCCACGAACGCGCCGCCGCCATCGGCGAAGTTCCGGAACGCGCCGTCGGAGCCCCCCCCCACGCCGTTGCGGCCTTGGAAGCCCTGGCCGCCGAGGTAGAAGGAAGACGGACCGCCGCCGGCGCGCGCGGTGGGTGACGAGTACTCGCCGTTCCCGGGGTTGACGCCTCGTCTTGGGACGCCGCGCATGAACTCCCTCCCCGGCGATTGGAGAATTTGCTGAGAATCCTCACCTCCGATGTACGGGTTGGTGACATACGACGAGTGGTTGGAAACTCGGTTGATGTCGTGCGCTTGGTCGATGTGGCGAGTTTTGTTCGCGTGTGATGCGTTTCGTCCCGCATCAGCAGCCCTTCCTTCCATCGCTCGTTTGGCGTGGATTTGTGCATCAAGCGCGTTCCTGAACTGCGCTCTTTTCGCCTCCTGCATCGCGAGTTCCCGTTTCGCGCGCGGGTCGTGTTCCAAATCAACCGGGTCAACGCCGCCCGTCGCAAAACTCTTTTTCGTGCGAGGGCGGTACATCTCGCCTTCGTGATGTTCGCTGTGTCCGGGGAAAGCGCCAGGGCCGGGTCGAGGGTTTACATTTCTTTGTGCGTGCATGGTTTCCGCCGCGAATCGCGAGTTGTGTACCGGCTGCGCGTCGTGTCCCGGTGGCATCATGGTTTCCGCCGCGAATCGAGTTTCGTGGTCGAACCTTTCATCCACACCCGCGTCGCCGATGTCATCTGCAATATCGTCCCAGCTCGGGTACCGCCGCACGCCTCCGTCGTCCGGGCGTTGCCCGCCCAAGCCGGGTACGTCGTGGTGGTACACCTTGACGTGGTGGTGTCGGTCGTACGAATCACGGGGGTTCGCGCCGGGATACGCGCCAGGCGGACCGGCCGGGGCGCGGTGCATGTCTTCGTAATCTTGAGCATCTTCAAGAGCCGCGCGTTCAAGCGTGAGCTGTTCAAGAGCGCGGCGCTCGCGCGCAAGGTACTGCGCGTTGCGCTCGGCTTCCTTGGCTGTGGAGTTTACGTGGGGTGAAAGTCGGGGGGCAGAGGGTTAGGGCTCCGGGTGCGGTCAGGGGATGACACAGACAGGTCGTGCCGTCCGTTCAAACATTCGTGAAATGCGCGATGGTGGGCACGCACAGAGTTCATCCAGATGGCGTTGGTGTTCGCTTCGCGGGATTTCGTGTTTCCGTCCGCGCCTCGGCGCGCCGCCGCGTCGAGCGTTCGCGACGGGGGGCGGGCCCGATTTGGGGCCGAACTGCATGGTGCAAGTGCGGTGTGGTGTGGTGGTGAGAGAGGGGGCGTCGTGGTAATCAAAAGGCGTTGCGTTTTGCCTTTTCCAACAAACGGCTTTCAGTTGGACGAAACAATCGTGAATTCGCAACTTCTGCACTCGCCATTTTTCAGGGCGCGGGGCCCCGACCTACGCGGGCCGGGGCGACTCCGGGGGCGGCCGGGGGCGTTTCTCCCCCCGTCATAATCACGCGTCGTGCACCTTGAAACGTCACAAGGCTTGCGAAAAACCTCACATAGAGCCCCGCTAAGCGCCGTGCGTCTGTGAACCCGCGACGGATCCTTACTCCCGAAATGAACATACAAATTCGTCTCGCCGAGCTCCTACGCGCTCCAACCAGCGGCGTCCTTCAATGCGTCGCCACGGCTCCAGGCCACATCGCGGTTGCGGTTTCGGGGGGTAAATACGTACACACGTTCGACGCGCGAGGAGAGGGAGGGGGTCATGGTGTTTCCGATGATTTCGACATCGCAGATTGCGACGACGAAAACGCCGACGACGCGACGTCGCCGCTGATAACAACGCTTCGAGCCGCTTTTGATGATAAGGAGGCCAAGGCCACGAATACGACTAGAAACAAGAGGGGTAACAAGTACGGGGGACACGAAGGAGATGGTATGTCTGAAGACGGCGAGGATACGCATTTGTGTTACTTCGGGCAGTCGCCCGTCGTGAAACTTCTGTTCGTTTCAACCGGTTTCGCAACCGACGACGGCGAATCCATAAAAAACACTCTCCTCGCGGTCACCGAAAACGGCGCCGTCGCGGCGTGGCGATGGGACGAGGGATTTCCGGGTGCTACCCGTCCCCGTTGGGTTTCGGTCGCGGAACCTCTTTTTCCAGGAGGCGCGCCGTTTGTCGCGCCGCCGCTTGATACAAATTTTAGGGGAAAACACGGCGTCGTCACTGAAGCCGCGATTTGCGTAGTGCGCAAACAGTCTGGGGACGACACACGTGACAACAAACAGGACGTCATGAAGCTGGTGTGCCTTACCTCAGGAGTTCAATCCTGTGAAGATACATCTACAAAGAAACCGTGTCCCGCGTTGTTCGCGCGCGAGTTGCGCGCGGGGCCGGAAAACAATTTCATAAGCAATCGCGGCGACGTGACGGTTTTGAGCCAACGTGTGCCTCACGCGAAAACGTTGTACTCAAGTGGCGGTTCCGATTTGTGGGTCGTGTCTTCCACGGAAACGGAAATCCCGTGTGGCGAGTCGTACGGGCAAACGCTCGGCTCGGAAAACGTCGTCGCCGCGCGGTGGTGTTTGGCGACGCGCCGCGCGGTGCGGAGGGTGCACTTGTCAAAAATCGCACACGCGGCGGATTCCGCTGTCGAGGCTGCTATGGAGACACCTGTGACTAACCAAACCCTGGATACACCTGTGACTGGAAAAACCCGGAACCCGTTACGCACCCCAAACCCTAAACCTAACAACCTCACGACGTGTCTGCACTCCCCTAGCAACGAGCTGTTGTTGGTGACGCGCGGCGGGTGCGTTTTGGCGGTCGGGCCGGGGCTGGACGCGACGGGTTTTTGTGGAAACGAAGACGAAGACGGAAACGAAAACGAAAAGGAGGCACGCGAAGAAGGTAAAGATCTGGAAGTTCGACTCGTGGGGATGTTGCAGTGCTTTGCCACTAAGGAAACGTTTCCGTCGCGAACCACGCAATCGTGCGCCGCGGTCGGGCCGTTTCTGTACCTGGCGTCGGTTTCGGGTTTTGATGAGTTATTAACTCCAGCTCATTCAAGTTCGATTTCGTGTCACCACGTGTCGAGTGGAATTTGCGTAGGGGTGGGACAACTGCCTGCTGCACCACTTCGCGAAACAGAGGGCGACGGTGTTTCTCGACACGACAAAATTTCCGTCACCGTCGCGGGTTCCGCGGAGGGCGGCGTTTTTGTCGCGGCGGGTTCCGCGTTGTTTTCCGTCTCGGTGAACGCGCCCCGGGCGTTTGAGTTCGCGCTGCAGTCAATACAAGGGAACGAAAATACTGGCCTTTGCCATTCAATACAAGGCAACGAAAACACGAAAAGCCGTTACCAGAAACGGTTCGAACACGCCCACTCCACGATCGGCAAACTTTCGGAGTCGGTGAAACAAACCGCCTGGTTCGGCAAGTCGCTGCAGCGCGCCGAAAGCGCGGCGGCGCTTTGTTTAGTTGAAACGGACATACAATCGGCGATGGAGGGTATGAGCATTCAGTCGGGTATGGACATTCAGTCGGGTACGACCGAGTCTAAAACAAATCACTCGAGTAGTCTTACCACGCGCGCGATGGTCACCGCCCCCGCGCTGGTGCTTCAGCACCGGCGGTCGATTGCGGGAACCGAGGGACCCCAATCGTCGCACGACGAAAAACACGCAAACACGCGCTACGCAGAAATAGCCGAAAAACGCTGGCGATCGTTAGCCGCTGCGACGGTTTCTTTTTTTGAACAGAACTACCCGGCGACAGGGGGCGCTTTCCTGTCCCGCGCCAAACGAAACGAAAACTTTCTTACCTTCACGGAACTCGGCGCGACCGCGTCCAAAGACGCGCGGCACGCTTTAGGGTCGGGCACGGATGACGACGTTTCAGTGACGAACATCGATACAGAGCTGGACTGTTTTATCGACGAAACCGACGATAAAACCAACGGCTTCGCGTGGAAACTCGCGTTAGCCGGTTTGCGTGCCATTGAAGAATGTTGCGACGTAGACAAAGGAGGCGTGACCGACGACACTTCGGAAGCGCTTCGCGAACTCGCGCGGTGCGTCCGCGCTGGCGAGACATTTTCGTTTGACGCGACTGTCACTTCTGGTGATATGGACATACACGTCTCGGAGTACGAAAGCGCGTGCGCGTTTATTAACAACGCGGAGGCGATGAGCAATAATAAATTGCCGAAACCCGTCTCCGCCGCGGAAGCGGTTTGTTTTCTTCTCGCGGAGTTCATAGTACGCACTGCTGAGACTGACTCCATGGACAATATAGTCAGCACTTCCGGCAAAGACGTTATGGACAAGACGTTCCAAACGTTCCAAGCAGTCACCGTTTGTTTACTGAAAACATGGCCGTTTGGGGTGTTGCGGTTGGTTTGTGTGTGCGCTTTTTTCGCGGCGCGAGCTGGTTTGTTTCAATCGCTCGACGCCGCGGTTGCCGTCTTCGCCAAGAAAACGCTCGCCGGAATAGCGACGCCTTTAAGTCCTGACTGTTTGCCCATACATAGAAGTACCTTTAACACCAACAACGGAACCATTCCGACTTTCACACGAGCCGCTTTGCTTCTTTTCGCGAAGCACGAGCACGCGGCGATTTGGTTGGTGCTGACGGACGGGATTTGTGTGGTGGGGAACGATCAGTTGAGAGGCGTGACCAACAACAAACAGTCGTCGCGGAAAACGAAAACGTACACGCAAGGGTGGTTAGTAGCGGCGCGCTTAGCGACGACGTTCTCCGGGGGCGACGAAACCCGGGTCGGGAAGATATTCGAAACCATGGTGAGTGCGCTGAAGCACGTCGTGCGGCGATCTTCTTCTTCTGGTGTTGGCGGTGGTGTTTCAACTGACCGCGACCACCTAGGCGAGTGTTCTCCTGAAACGGCGGCGATTTGCGTTTTGCAGGCGGCGCGGGGGATTGCGGGGCGGGATGAAAAGGATGCTTCTAAAAAAATAAGTTATTCGTTTGACGAAAAAACGGACGCGACGGAAATCGATACGCGCGACGACTGCAATAAGTCGCTGAAGATCTCCACCCTGGAGGGGTTAGCGGAATTTGCAGCACAGACGCTCGGGGTGCTGACGAGGGACTTGGAGACCATGCAGTAGAATTTTGAACTGAGAGTTGTAACTGAGTGTAATACTTCGTGTCTCTGGACGGCGCGGAAATTTGCAGTAAAGCACATTCTCCGAATCCGAAACATCTACACACATCCGAACGAGATCACCCGACGTCCCCAGACCCCACGGTGCGCGGGTGCGGTGCGGGGCTGGGGATGCCTCTCCGCGGGCGCACAAGTTTCATGCTCGCCGTGCTCGGCGCTGGGGTCGGGTTTAACTGTATCGGGACGTACGTTGTGCTGACGTCGGACAGGCGTGAGAACTCGCCGATGGTGGGCGGGACCGAAAACGCGAAGCACAGCGCATCGAGTGTACCCGAGTCATCCCTCGCTCCTGCCCCGAAACCGAAACGGTGGGGACTGTGGTGAGACACGACGGGGGCGAGGGACACGGGTATTACCAGTGAGAACAAGCACGTTGCAGTACTACGAGAACATCGTTGTATACCAAGAGAACATCGAACGCGGGTTGGAACGATCCGAGGGTCGTGCATTCGCAAACATGAACCAAAAATAAAATTAAGAAAACCACTTCCTGATGGACATCCCCGTCTCCTCGTCCTCCTCGTTCGCGCCCACGCTCTGCACCGCCCCAACGCTTACAGGTTGCGACGTTTCATCTTCTACGGTGTCTTGGAATTGGAACGGCCTGCGTAACGGCACGGCGTTGTTGCGTTGCGTTTGTGCGTCGCCGGAACCGCCGGCGTACTTACCCGCCAAACCGCTCGTCTTGCTCTTCATGTCCATCGCCCGGTTCCGCTTGGCCATCTCCATCATCTCAAGCACTCGCAGCTTGTCCTGTTCCGCGACTCTTTCCTTCGCCGAATTCGCTTCCTGCACGTGAAGCTCGCGCTGAAGCGCCGCGGCTTCGTTCGCCCTTTCCTTCGCGGCCGCGGTTTCCAGCGAAAAACCCTCAACCGCCGCCGCCTCCGCCTCCGCCACTCTCGCGGCTAACGCCCAGGCGTGCTCCACCCGCGAGATGTCCTTTTTACTCAAATCAGCACTGGCCCTGGCTTTCTGCGCCTCAGCATGCGCCGCTTCTGATGCCCACTCCGCGTCCAACACCGCCTCTGACGCGACGACCAAACGCGCGTAGTCGCTCGCCTTTTTCTTTGCGGCGTCGAAAATCTCACCGCTCCGCGCCGACAAACGCTCCGCCATCTGCTTGTCAATACTCGCCACATCCTGCGCAACCGAGGCTTTCTCTAACAGCCCCTCGAAATCGCCCAGAATCGAAACGGCAACCTCCACGGAGTGCGTCTTAGTGGCGAGCTCAGCGCGCGCGGCGTACACGCGCGCGAGCGCTTCCGCGAAATTTTGTTGCGTCGCGCTTGCTTTTTCGCGAACCGCGCTCGCCGAGCTGACCGCTCGTTGGAACTGTTCCCGTAGCGCGTCTTTCTCCGACGTGACCGTTTTTGAAAACGCCTCCCCTAAATCAAACCTGCCAAGCGCCAAGCCGTGTTCCTTCCCGACCCGTTCCGCCTGTGCGATGCTCTGCTCCGCGATTGAAACTGCCCTGAGTTGGTTTGCGGCGGCGACGTCCAGTGCGTTTCGCGCGTGTTCGAGATCGCGTTTTTTTTCAAGCAAGTGGGTCTTCAGCGTTTCCAGGTGAGGCGTGGTGACGTCCCGAACAAGCTTCGCCGCGGCGAGTTCGTCGCTCAACTTGACCACCAGCCCGTGCATGTGTCGGAACTGGGTATCGCAGTTCACCAAGTGCTGCTCTGATTTGTCCATCTCATCCGCCGCGAGCGCCGCCAGCGATACGCCGCTGTCGCGTTTGGTCTCCGCGTTTCCGAGAAGCAGTTTCAACTCATCCACCCGTTGTTTAGCCACCAAAACCTCCTCGGCTTTGGCTTTCACGCTGTGCGTCAGGTCGCTCATCGCGGTGCCAGAGCTATGCTTCGCCCGAACCGCGGCGTCGTTGGAAAACGCCACGGGTGCGTAATTCGCGTCCGCCCTTTGCATCTGGTCCTCCGCCGCGCGAAGGTTCGCGACCGCCGCGTCGACTTTTTGCTGTTGTTCACCGTGGTTTTGCGACGCCGTCGCCAGAGGCGATTCCGTTTGCTTTAACCGGGAGCTCGCGTCGTACAACTCCGTTTGCGCTCGGTGCGAAGCCGCCTTCGCGTCGTCCGCCACGAGCTCCAACTGAGCCAGGGTTTCGCGGCAAGGCGCGGTTTCCTTGGGGGGACTGACTCCGGTGGGCCAAGCCGGGGTCTTGGCGGAGTCGGTGACCACATCGATTTTTTGGTGCGCGTTGCTCCAGCTCGCAAACGCATTTGACACCGTTGCGTCGCCGCGGCGTTTGGGAAGCACGCGCGCGAACGAGCGCAGAGGCGCCGCCTGTGAGGGGAGGGAATACGGGAGATGTGACAGGACGCGGGATTGGGGTGGGATACGTGGTCAAAACAAGCCGTGGTGGGTCAGCACAGCGACAGCGAGCATCCCATGGTACGCGGCACCCTACCCATCTGGTGTTGAGTCGTTGGAAAGGGCAATCGAGTAATCAAGACGACGCAATCGAGGGAGCGGTGCGCACCTTGCGGTCGGGGACGCGGCGATTGGTGCGGAACACGGCGTGGGAGGGTAAACCGCCGACAACCAGCGCGCCGGAAACGGCTGCCATCGTGAGACGGGACGTGTAGAGCGCGATTGCGTCGAGGCTTGTGTGACACTTTGCCAGTTGGCAAGAGTTGTTTTCTTGGCTGGGGCGCTGGGCTGCTACGAGCGGATTTGAAAACCGTTTCCAAACGTCTCTCGAAATCCTGCTCCAAATCCGGAACAGCCAAAAGTCAAGGCCGCGGTGTCACGAAAAGAAACTCTTGGACCGAGGGTGCGCCTGTGTCATCTCGAGACGCGCGGCGCGGGCACGTTCGTCGATCTCGCTTCCCGCGATGTCGACCGTCCCCGAGTATAACGTCCACGCGCGGAAAAAAGAACACCCGCGGGTGTACGCGGTACGTGCGCTTTGTTACGCTGACGAGACGTAGACGTACCCCCGAGAGATGAGATTCTCGGTCGATTCGGTGTCGGACTCTGGACGATTGATCCTTCGATTGGTCCATCCCACAGGACGCGCGACGAGTCACGGCCTCACGTACTGACCACCCCCACTTCTATCTCTTGTGTTGTCAAAATCTCAAAAACCCAGAACGAAACCATGCGTTCCAGCAACCACTACGCGCGCATGTCGGACGAGTACGGCGGGCAGTACGATCGGTCCAAGTACCCGAACGCGTTTGCGCACACGAAGAACCCGCACATCATCGAGTCGTACGACCCGCACGAAGTGAAGGCGAAGATTGGGGAGGGCGCGCGTGTGAGTGATGCGATCGGTTCGCACTACCGGGACCCCAACTACCGCCCTCCGCGCGGGGGGGTGCCTCTTTCCAACCACGCGCCGATGCCGGAGTTCGTTTCCAACAAAGTCAAACAGGCGCGGGCGCGAGACGCGGCGGAGAAAGCGGAGGCGTCGGCGCGCCTCGACGCGACCTTCACGAAAGCATCCAGTGGTGGCGGCCCTGGCGGGCTGGACTACCGCGGAGACGACCCCGAGCTTTACGGGAAGTACTACACCAACGGGTACGAGTTCGAGGGGTATTACCAAGGTTTGCACGCGGGCAGAAAAGGCGAGTCGTCCTTCAGCGGAAGCGGCGTGCACCACAAAAACTTCGTGGACCCGTACGAGGGGTACCGGGGCGGGATCGACCGGTTGCAACAGAAACCGTTACCGAAACACAACGACATGGACGCCGGGGTGCTGGCGTCGATGAAGCCCAACGGCCGGGTACCGCCCCCGGTGAACAACGCGCGAGGCGCGCTTGAGCGGTTCACGTCCAGGATGGCGATTCAAACCGGCCGCGGCGCGGGCGGCGGCGCGCTCGGCGGCGACGCGCTCGGCGACGTGGGGGTTTCCAAGAAGAGCGTACGCGCGTCCCGGCCCTCTGACCGAACAATGCGAGCCGTGGTGCCAGGTGTCCAGGAAGGCACCTACCAGAACGGCCCTTTATCCAAAGGCAAAGGCGCGAACTACCACCACCCGAGCGAGGGGAACATCGAAACCGGCGACGTCAACGGTTTCGTGGCGAAGAGTTCCGCGCAGTTCGACGGGATCTTCGACGAGAACCGCCGCAGCGCGGGGCACCGGCCCATCGCACAGTCGCACATGGGGTTCCACGGCGGGTCCTTGATGGGCAACCCGGATGCGGTGGAGGATGGCATCTTCCGCCGCGCGGACGAGGGGCCCGGCAGAGCGGCAAAGGCGGAGTGGAAGCAAGACGCGCACCGGTCGTCGCTGAGTTACCACGAAGGCGGCCTAGCGGGCGCGGAGGGCAAGACGCACGACGGGATATTCGAACAGAAAGGCCCTCGGTTCGGGCAGAAGAAAATCACTGGGGGGCACGTGGACGCGTACGGCAGCGGGGTGGATAAAGACTCGGGGGCGATGTCGTGGGGCGCGGGGGCTTCACGCGGGCAAGGCGGACGAAGCACGGAGGAGGGCGAGGGTTTCTTTGCGGAGGGCGCGCACTCAAGGGGCGGGCACACGGGGAAGCGCATGGCGTCCAGTACGCACGGTGCTGGAATGTTGGTGGACGCAAGCGCGACGGACGAGGTACGTGTTGCCTTTCCCAAATCCCGGACGACTGTTTGCCCATACAAGACTGACACTGACATTTTTCTGGCAAAACTCCAAGGGCATTTTCGACGAGAAAAGACACGGCATGCGCGGCGGTTTCGCCGGGAAGGACGGGGAGTCTTCCTTTGGCCCTGGGATGTCGCTGAAGCACAACAAAGGCGACGGGTATTTCGAAGAGGACCGGCCTTCGCGGTTTTCGGGGAAAGCCAGTGCGACGTCCCTGGAGCATTCCGACGACGGGATCGTCGGGAAACGCGGGAACACGCTTCAGGGGATTTTCGGCCCCACGAAGAACAAACACGCGGGCGAGCGCGCGCGGTAAGAGCCTTTCCCACCCACCACGTTCCGCCTCTGCGATTGCCCATACTCGTCCTGCGAAGGGACTTCTTACCTCTGCCCTGACTGTTTGTCCATACATAGCGATATACAAGACTGACGCTTTTCTTTTCACAATCAGGGCGAACATCAAACACGGCGAGGGTGGTTTTTACGGCGTCGGCGCGATTAACGAAGGTGCGGAAGGGCTTTCCCAATCACCACAAACTGCCTCTGCGATTGCCCATACTCGTCCTTCCGAAGGGACTATTACGACCAGAAGGGACTACTACCTCTGCCCATTACCCTGACTGTTTACGTAATACCAATCCCTCATACACGTCACGAGAGCCTGACGTTTTCTTTTTTATCCCTCCAGGGATCTTTGCGGAAGGCCCGCGGGTTAACATCCACGCGGGGAAGGATTCGTACCAGACCCTGGGGCCTGGTTTCATTCCCAAGAAAGGCGCCAGCGACGAAGGTATTTTCAGCGACGGCCCGCGGCGGAACAAGTACGCGGGGAAGGATTCGCAAACCAGCTTGGGTCCGGATTGGCTTCCAAAAGCAGAGCTGGTGGACGAGGGGATTTTCAAAGAGGGGCCGCGAAGAAACGTGTGGGCGGGGGAGGACACGCGATCGTCCATAACCATGCAGGACGGCGTGATGATGGGCGACGACAAACACACGCAAAGGGAAGCCTTCGCCAGTGAGTATTCGGAACTGCACGCGCACAAAGACACCGAGGACCACTTCGATCCGGGGATGGTACCGCAGGTGCAGTGGAAAGGCGGGGGCGGGGCGCAAGCGGCGTACGACCGGAGGAAGGAACTGGCGAACTACTATGACGAGTCCGCAAAAGCGGTGGCGAACGAACAGTACGCCACGCACGGCATGCAGAAACTAAACTTCCACCGCGTGGACGCGAACGACGAAGTCGCCGCCGGGTTACCCGCGAGTAGGTTCCACCGAGAAGGAAACGCGCTGGTACGAACGAAAAGAACGCTGTAGAACGTAACAGTTTATTTTAGGGAAATTGTGGTAACTGTTGGTAACTCTTGTGAGAAGTATTTATTTTGAGGGACAGAAGTACGTGTGGTAACACTACTGGTACGCCGTGATAGAAACACGTAGGGCGAGCAGCCCTTGTTTCTACCGTTTCTTCTTATGCGTCCCCGAGTGCGCTTCCTTCAAGTGCTTGTGAAGCGCGTTGCCCGACGTGAACACGAGGCGGCACAACGCGCAGTTCAGAAGTTCGCCGGCGGTACCGATTTCGTCGGTTTTGCAACCGGCGCCTTTTCCCTTCTTCGCGCGCCGCGATTTCTTCTTCGCCGGGAGGTTTTGCGGTTCGCCGTCGTCGTCGTCGTCGTCGTCGTCGCCGTTTTTCGGTAAGCCTGTATCGCTGGTATCGTCAATCACCTCTAAAAGGCCAACCCCGTCGTCCCTAACCTCGGCGTCCAAAACGTCGAAACCCAGCGAGGTTTTTTTGTTCGACCGCGCGTTCGCGTCGTTTTCGTCGTTCTCGGCGTCGTTCCCGACCTCCGTGATATCTTCCTCGATGCGCGTTCTTTGCACGTCAAACTCACTAGCCGCCTCTGTGTGCCGGACTCCTCCTTTTCGCCCAACCTTGTTCTTCTTCAGCATCTTCCTCGGCTTGTTCCGCGCCGCGCGGTCGCAAAACGCGGACGACGCCACCGATCGCGCGTCGTCGTCGTCCGAGCTCGACACGCCGCCGTCGGTGACGTTCGCCACGGGTACCTTCTTGGAAACCCTCGCGTGCCCCATCATTCGCGCCAACATCGCGTCTTCGTCGTTTTCGTCATCCTTTTCGTCATCACCCTCGTCATCACCCTTATCATTGTCATCATCAGAAGCATCCTCATTATCATCGTCGTCCGAACCGTCATCAACGCTAACGTCTGCCTTTTCGGTTCCGTCGCGCGTCTCGCCTTCCCTCAAATCGTCCTCGTCTCCCTCATCCGAATCACCACCCGACCCACCGCTCCCGCTCCCACTCTCCATCTCGTCCATCGCCACCCGCACCAGCTCCTCATCAGCCATCATCTCCTCCTTCAGCCGCAGCACCGATTGTTTGTGCTGCTTGCTTTGTTCGTGGTTCTCCCACTGCTTCTGGCTTTTGAACAGCTTGCGGCACACCGGACAGAACAACTCCAATCGCTGGTCCGCTTTTTCACGCTTCGCGCGGTCCGCCGCGTCGACTTCGTCCCGCAGCCACTGCGGGCCGTCCGCGTCTTGCTTCGTCCAGTCCGCTTCTTCAAACGCGGCGGCTTTTTTGTGCTTTTCTTGCTTGGCTTCCGCTTTCCGCCGTTCCGCGAGCGCGGCGGTTTCTTTTTCAAGGAGAGCCTTTTCAAGCTGCCGCTTGACGAACCGCTTGTCTCGTTTTTTAACGAACCCCACCAACTGCCGCACCGTGTCGTTGAACTCCTTCACCTCGTTTTTCCGGAGCTTCCTGTTTTCTTCTTCCATCAGCCTGCGAACTTTCCGGTTATCCGCCTCCCCGAGGTTGTACTCGTCCGCCCACGCGAAGGTTTTCATCGTTGAAAATGAGGTCCAGTGGTCGTAAAACGCTTTCACGCCGTTCCAGTCGTCGTGTTGCGAACCAAAGGGTGGGCCGTTTGCGAACTTTTCCCGGTTCGCCGCGAGCGACGCGCTTTGTTCCTGGGAATCCAGCGCGGCGAAGAGCTTGCCGTAGACTCCAAAGAAACCGCCGTCGTCGTCTTCGAACCCTCGGAAACAGTTCGAGGCGAAATAAGGCATCAAGTCGATCTCATCCTCGGGTCGCGCGTCGTCACCGGCGCCCGCGACGCCGCTGCGCAAAATAGCCTCCCTGTGCGAATCGTACCACGCGCGTTCGTTCGGGTCGCTCAAGGTTTCGTACGCGCCTCGGATTTCTTTGAATTTAGAATCAGCTTCGGTTAAACGGTGCTGGTTCTTATCGGGGTGCCACTGCAGCGCCAAACGGCGGTACGCCTTTTTCAGCTCGGAATCCTCCGCATCGCGATCCACGCCCAACACGTCGTAGTGACAGCGCATCTTGAACTTGCCGGACATGATGGCGTGTGCGGCCGGGTTTACGGACACACACGGTGGTCACGGTTGGCGTACGATGCGTCTGGCTGTTGGAAGGAACTGGGGCGTACACGCCTTAGCGCACGGCGACGGCGACGCGGGTTCCGAGATTTAGTGGTCGGCGGCGGCGGTCCCACTCGTGCGCAGTGCGTCCGACGGTGACGACGGCGACTAAATAAACCCTTGCACTGATCCCCTGGAAAAGGCAACACCTCGTCTGGACTACGCCGCTACGGTCGCTTTGGCCGACCCTGCCCTGCCCCGCACGTCGCGTGACCTGCGGCGAGACGAACTGTGTGATGAGGTGCGAGAAGTTTACCCGATAGTGGTTTTACGGGAAGAAGAGAGACGAACGAAATTCGCATCGTGAATTGATTTTGACGAGCGTGCTACGACACTCGTTGGGGGTGGTATACATCATATTCCTCACGTAAAGCGTTTTAGTCATCTCCGCGCAGGCGTCTCTGCATCACGTTTTCCGTGAGCAACTCAAGTATGACCTCCTCACTTCGCCGCGGGTTCGAACCCCGGGTGCGGCCATATCGGCGTTCCTTTTCGTAAGCTCGAAAAGTTGTCGCTGTACGATTTCGGCTTTGCGCCGATTTTCCCCGCCCCCGGAATGATCGAGTTCCCTTTCGGGTTCGGCCGCTGTACCGCCATCACTTCATACTCCCACCCCATCTTTTCGCACCACTTCATCGCGGCCTCCTTGGTTTCAAAGTTAACAATCGAGTTGAACTGATGACTCAAAGCGTCGCCGCTCGACGTCCACCCGGTGAGTGGGTTTTCCCACTTTTGCTGCAGTGCGGAAAGAAAAAAGTGAGTCCCGAGTGCGCTGTGTTGGGCGATTTTCGCACAGTGCGCAAACAGTCTGGTACTCTAGTGCACTTTGTTGTAGTGGTAAGACTTCCGTAACCGCACTCCATACGGGGCATCAAATAGCGCCGCCTGCTTTGGGAAAGGTAAAAACGCGCACCTGTTCGCCCGGATGGATCTTCCACCCGCCCACCAAAGCCTTGCCTTGCTGGCACGCCGCGCGCGCGGGGGAGTAAATAGTCACCTGATTAGTTGGGAGTGGTTGGGGTGGAGATGACGGGAGCACAAGGAGCACGGGTCAGATGACCGGGTTTGGGTGACTGAAATGGAGAGAGACGAGGGTAGTCTCATCACTGGGACCATGATGTGTCTCCCGGAGGAATCAGTCTCGCCACGTTCGGGACCACGTTCGATTTAGGGTTGGTCCCCTCGTGACTCTCGTCGCGCCCCGAGCAGGTGCGGGTCGGTGCGAACGGCGACTTGGCGCGAAGTACGCCACCGCACCGGGCAACACAGCCCGTAACCGAACGCGATCACACACGGCAACGCAAGTCGGGCGTACCTTTCTCTTGAACGTCTCCGCGGGTGCGCCGTAGGTTTGGTTGATGTTGGTGGCGAAGCCGCGGTGCGCCGCGGTCGGTCGCGTGCGCGCCAGCGCGGTCAACGCGCGTCGCAGCGCCCCCATGGCGTTCACAAACCCTTCGGTAACGGTCGGAAACGCGGTCGCGTAACCCAAACTGACGCTCGCGGAGTGCGCGTCGGGGGGGCGAGGCGTGATGAAAAGGCTGGCATCTTCTTTGCGTGATGATCTGATGAGACTGTTTGCCCATACAACTCGCTCGTACCAAATAGGTTGCGAGATATTTCGTCGAGATAAAAGTGAAAATCTTTTTTTGGCAGTCGGCGCTTTTTGCTCGTTGTGTCTCAATCTAAGCGGCGCGCCGCCCCGCGCGCGTCCGGCGCCATTCACGATGAATAGCGTGGTTTCGTCATTGCGCGTCGTCGTCGCGTTTTCGCCAGGCAGGGCGCGTCAAAACTCCACGCTCGGCACACGTTCCGCGAGCGCCTTCGGCGGTTCCAAACAACGCATCAACGCGTCGGTTGGAGGATCGCGCAATCTAAAAGAAAATACGGCGCCACGCCGCTCTCTTCCCGTCGTCGTTCACGCCTTGGGGCGCGCGGACGAGCGCGAGCCGGGGTGGTGGGACACCCCCGCGACGTCAAACTTCATTGACGTTACGTCTGAACAAGAACTGCGGGACGTGATGCGAGCCGCGTACGGAAACGAACGCGCGTCCACCTTACTGGTGGTCGAGTTCTACGGCAAGTGGTGCAACTCGTGTCGCCGTCTTTACCCCGCCTTAAAGAAACTTGCGAAGCGAGAACAAGACGTGTTGTTCGTGAAAATCGACTTCGACGAGTGCAAGGAGTTGTGTCGCAAACTAGGGGTGGTTAAGCTGCCGTACTTTCACGTGTACAACGGAAGCGGGTCGCGGCTCGCGGATTTCGCGAGCTCGCTGGACCCGGTGAAGTTCAAACGCCTCACGGACGCGATCGAAACAAACAAAAGCATGCGGTGCGCGCTGCGACAAGGCGACACGAACAACTCTGGCGGGGAAAAGGACACCGAGAGTAGTGACAACTCGCCATCCGTCGTGAAGCTGCACCACGTCACAGTCAACTGGCGGGGGGGGGGGGGGCACGTGATGATT
>Ga0209502_10000008_pt1 | contig 239915 bp, 213 predicted proteins | sample ArcticOcean_MG_C_10_FD_187442 | JGI IMG/M metagenome (GOLD analysis project Ga0209502, IMG submission 187442) | Marine microbial communities from western Arctic Ocean - ArcticOcean_MG_CB11_90 (SPAdes) (version 2) | ecosystem: Environmental > Aquatic > Marine > Oceanic | place: Arctic Ocean... | reverse complement strand
GGGTGGTGTCATTGATTGCGTTGGTGGCGGCGGCGGCGGCGTTTGCGAGAAGCGTGTCGCCGAAAATTTCAATGGGGCTGGCGGTGCTCGCCGCGGCGACAGCGCTCGCGCGGGAGGTAATGGGTGGGTGGGTACAGAAAATGAAAGTCGGACCGTACCCCCCCCCCCGAAGGCCGCCGAGCATGATGGAAAGCGCGCTGGAAAGTGCGCGGTTGGGGGGGGCGTAGAGATGTGATTTTTATTATCGCTATCACGTCGAAAGCATGGCTATCGAAACTTACCGAAAACCTCGGGATATCCACTTGGTTTATCCGACGAATGTACATTTCGTTTCGGGCGCGTCCAACACAACTCTTCGCGCGATGGGTGTCCGCTCCGGGTCCGAGCCGTTCCTTGCGTGGTGCGTCTCTCGTGGGTGCGACTTGACTAAGGTTGCGTTGCGTGACTCCACGCGTGACGGCAAGGACTTCGTGAACGACAAAGGGGATGCCATCGGATCCGCCGACGATTCCGCTCGCGGAAGAGGCGTATACACCACGGTGGACATCAAAGCAGGCGAGTGCATCTTGAGCGTGCCGTACTCCGCGTGCATTTCTCCGGCGGGTTTGGGGCGTTTCGCTGGTCCGCTGGACGACGCGACGCCGCCTTTTGAAAACGCGACGCCCGCGGAGTGTTTGGCGTGGAACCTTTTGGAGGCTAGGGGCGGTGCGTCTAGTGACGCGTGGAAAGGGTACGTAAACGCGCTGCCTGACCTCATCGACACGCCCACTTCAGGGCAGTGGACAGGGAAGGAAGTCGCGGAGCTTCAGGTCGGGGAGGCGGTGTTCCAAGCCTCTTTGACGCTTGGGAAGGATAGCAAGGCGGCGAGTAAAATCGCGGGCACCGGGGGCATTCCAGGTGGAGGCGACGACGCGGAAGTCGCGAAGGAATGGGCATGGGCGCTTGCGTGCGTGCGCAGCCGCGCGATTGCACTGGACGCGGACGGGGGTACCACGCAGACCTTGTTAGTGCCGTTCGTGGACATGCTGAACCACACACACGAGACGCCGAACACGGAGTGGACCACAGGTGCTGGGGAGGGTGATTTTGAGGAAGGAAAGGATGAAGGAAAGGCGGGGGAAGGGAAGGATGACGGAAACGCCTCGAAAACGTCAAGCGAAAACACAACGAGCGTCGTGATCGTCGCCAAACAGGATATCGCGGCCGGCGACGAGCTCACGATATCGTACGCCACGAACACCAACTTAGATAGCTTCTGTCTATACATGGGTTTCCTCGGCGGGCACAACCCAAACGACTCCGTGGAGCTCTTTAAAACCCTGCGACACGCCGCGCAGTGGTACTCGCAAACGTTCAAAAGCGAAACCGGCGAGGTGGTTGTTGATTTGGAAAAGGCGTTCGCCGTGGCGGATGCTTTTTCGGCACGAAGCGCTATTGGCAAACACTCTGGACAACCCAGCGATGAGCTCCGGTTGGGCTGGGGGGGACGGGTAGCGGCAACATTGGTGGATATGCTCGTGTACTTCAACAAGCAAATCATGCCTGAGAAGGATTCGGAAGCGATGGCGAGCTTAGCGGTCCGAGTGCGCTGCGACGAGCTGTTGACGCAAATGCCCACTTCGCCCGAGACGGACTTGGAGTGGCTGGAACAAACGGCGGTCGCGGAAACGACGGGGGAAGACCAAGCAGATCCTTCCTCGGAAGGCGAAACAAACAAGGCCTCGAAAACGGTCGCGCTGGAACGGAAAAAGCTCGCGGTGGAGTACCGGCTCCGGAAAAAAGGGCTGCTCATGCACTTCATCGAGGGATGATGGTTAGGTACCGGCGTCGAGGAGTTCGCGGGGTTGTTTTGCGTCACGGACTTGCTTTTCTTTTTTCGTCTCGAAATTCGTCTCAACAAACCCTTCCCCGAGGTTCCTTTCACTGCGTCCCCAATTCATTCCGGCCACAAAGAGCAGCCCGCGGGCACGACGTGTCTTTGCGGCGCTTCGTTCTGTGCCAAAGCGAGCGCCTGTTTCGTTTCCTTGGTTTGCAAAATCAAAGGAGGCGCGCCGCTCGCCGAAATCGGCGCCGACGTTTCGCTCACCACCAACTCGCCGCTCGCGAGCATGCGCTCTACTAACACGACCCCCGCGACCGGCGTCAGCGCGGGGGTCAGCAAATTCGCCAAATCGTCAACCGTGATTCCGGGAAATTTGCAACAGTGACTCAATACCGTGCGCTTCAAACCGGCGAGGAAGGGTTCGTCGACCTGCCCGTCGGGGGACCGCCATGGAAGCGCGCCCACGAGTTCCGTTGAGTTTTCGTGTTCCGTCGAAAACGTCAACCCCCCGACGCGTGTCGGCGCGACGTACCGAACCTCCGTGTACGCGTTCACCGCGACGAGTGAACCGTTTTCGGTTGCGGTCGTAAGCGCGATAACACACGCGAGCGTTGAAAACTCCCCACCATTGGCCTCTGAAAGCTCCCAAGCCGTGATACCATTCTCGCCGCCTTTAATCGCCGCCTCGACCGCGATAGAAATGGCAATCGGCCGCGCCTTCGCGAGCGCCTCCGCGCTCGCCACCGCGGTCGCCGCCGCGGCGGCGCGCGCGGCAATAAAGTCGCGATCATTCAAAACCTGAACATCGCCGAGACGGCTGTTTCCACGGCCCTGCGCGGCCAAAACCACGACCCGGCGATGCAAGTCATGCGAATTGTGTTCGGGCGGGTCCTCTACATGTGAACCGCCCGTCTCCGGGAACGCCGGCGGCGCGGTTTCATGGTCGGCGTCTGCGACGTCCAAGCGAACGTCGCCGTTTGCCGCCGCGCTTAGCAACGCCAGGGTTTCCCCCAGTGAGGGGCTTGGACAACGCGATCTCTCGAGATTTGACAACGGCGCGTCTCGTAACGCACGCGCGGCGTGTGCGGCAGCGCCGGAAACGGAAAATTGGGCGTCACCAAACGACCCGAGCGCCGGGTCGTTCGTGGCGGCGCGAAACGCAGACGCCAAACGCGTGTTCGAGACGTCGGCGTCGGCGATCCCGCCGGCGACCCCGTCGCCGGGAAGCGCCGTTTCAATCAAACCGGCTTTTTTCAAAACGCCCAAGCACTTAACAACAACCTCGGGGTTGTTCGCCAGCCTGGAAACCGTGGTGTCGAAGTCACAGCAAGTGGGGTTTGCTTCTTTTTCTTTTTTGCCAGGGTTGGACTCGCGCGCCGCTTCGTCCCGCAAAAGCGCTCGCACCAGAAGCGTTTCGACGCTCGCGCGCCGCATCGCGCTGGGCGGGTCCATCGCGGTCGCCACAAATGGGACACCCACGGAAGGAACGGCGGGTGACGCCGCCATTTCGGGACTTGAATCGACATCCATCATCGTGGCGAGTGGCTTGTTGTCCAAAGATAATTCGTCCTCGGAAGACGAATCGACAACCGGCGGGTTTCTTTTCTTCGGCGCGGGTTTTGGTGGAGGCGCCGCTACAGGTTTTCGTGGAGGCGCCGGGAGCATGGCCGCGATGGGTACGTCGTCTTCGGAATCAGAAGCATCGTCGTCATCGCCAGCAGCGTCAGCGTCAGCAGCGCCATCAGCGGCGTCAGCGCCATCATTGTCATCATCAGCAGCAGCAGCGCCATCATCGTCATCAGCAGCGTCAGCGTCTGCGGCGCCGTTCAATTTCCGTTTCTTCCCCTTTTTTTCAGGACCTCCGTGGTTCGGCGCGTTGTCCGGGATGATCCCGTCCGGGTTTTGTGGGGTTTTGTAGTAGTTCTTTGAACTCCCTTTCGGGAACTCGGTAAGAACCCGCCCTATCTCGGCGAGAAGTTTCGTTTCCAACGCGGTCGACCACAGCGCGGTCCGACCGAAACTCTCGACCACCGCGTCAATCGCGTCGCCGCGATCGGTGCGGTGTTCCGTCTGTGTCCACGTCCGGTGCGCGTCGCCGTTGACCAGGTTGTTGTACCGTTTCCGCGAGTTGTCCGGCGTTCGCCTCGCCGAAAGCTCGCCGGCTCGTGTCGCCGCGTTGAACAAGTCGGGTTTTCCGCCGTGAAGAATCAAGGCGCGCGTAGCCGCGAGAAGCAGCTGCATGTCTTCAAGTAACGTCCACGGAACGCGGTTCCGTTTCAGTTTCTCCTTCTCGGGCGGGTCCGTGTCTTGCGGTCCTGTCTCTGTTTCCGCGTCACCCGCGTCTTCCTCCGCGTCGCCCGCGTCCTCGACTTCCTCTTCCGCATCATCGACCTCCGTCGCCTCGCCTTTTCTCGTCCGCTTTCGTCTCCGCCCCGCGCCTTCCCGGAACCCGGCCGACCGCGGGTCGCGTCCGTGTGTAGAGTTCATCTCGGTTTTGGTAAGGCTCCCGTCCCACACCAGGTCGTTCACCACCCTTGTTTGGTCCTGGTCCCACAAGTCACGCACGCTGCGGGCGGGGCACGGAAACGTCTCCAAACGTTTCACTTCCGATTCGGGAAGCGCCCACGGGCTCAGCACCGAGTGTTTCATCGCCAAACGGGTTTGCGTTTCGGTCGATGACCCTCCGCTCCCTCCCTCGCCGGATTTCGTGACATACACGGAGTGCGTCCCCAAGCGGTGCAACTCGAACGCATCCAGCAGGAAAACGCGCGTCACAAACGGAATGGCTTTCGTGTCACTCCAGATCCGACCGGCGCAAAACCCCAGAGTGCCCGTCTTTTTCGTGACGCGCTGCGCTTCGATGAACTGTTTGTTCGGGTACGCGCCCTTCGCGTGCTCGGGCTTGGGCTTCATTTTTTGTTTCGTGCCTTTAGTAACCTCGGGCTGTGCATCGCTCGTGAACGCGTCTTCCAAGCCGGACCAGTACGCCTCAAGCCCGTAGCGAAGGCACACGCGATGCTCATAAATCTCAGTCGGGGCGGGCTCGTGGTGCACTTTTTCGAACCGCGCGCTTCGCGCCAGGGCGTAGCGTTCGCCCTCCCGCGTCTCCACGCGCCGCAGCAAATCCACGCTACACAAGTTGTACATGAGCATCCCGAGTGTTTTCTGTTGGTCTGTGAACTGGTCGCTTTCCGGGGCGCCGCATATCAAAATAAATTGCGCAGCGGTCAGATCGCCCAGGGTTTTGCCCTCGCTCGCTAGCTTCACCAGCGCCGCCGCCGTCGCGGGCGGTTCCAAGCGCATCTGCTCTTCTGGGATTTTAAACACCTGTAACGCGAGCGTCAGGGGCGCGCGTTTCCGGAAAAGCAAGGTGAGGTCCATGGCGTGCGATTCCGTTTCCGGCGATGCAGACGGCGTGACCTGGTCGCCGAGAACACGCGCAAGGCGTGCGGCCGGTTCGTTGGCGCCGGTTTCCGAGAATATCGCAGACGCGAAAAAAACGTGAACGAGCTTCATGCGCGTCGCCGGCGCAGCGACGTGGCCGCCGCAAAGCGCGGCGACGTTTTTCAAAAACCAAGTTGGTAGCTTTTGTAAGTTCGCGGCTTCTTCCGGGGATTTCGGAGCGACAGACGTGACGAACTGGGCCCAGGACGCGATATCCCTTGGGTCGCTGGGCGATTTGACGTTTTCGTTCGCCGAGGGTAACAGCACAACCGCCGATGTCGGCGCAACCTGCACCGCCACCGCCGAGCCCGGAGTATCCTTCCGCTTCGTGATATCGAAAACGTCCTTCTTTTCCGCCCACCACTGTTGTTTCATGGCGTGTTCCGTGTCCGCGATCTCACGACCAATCGCTGTTTTCATCGCGTCCGTGGGGTCGGGGAACGCCTGAGAGAAGTAAACCACGTACTCGGTTTGCGTTTTCGTCGACTCCAAAAGCGCGTCGCGCGGTTTGGTCACGGAAACCGCCCTCAACTTTTTTTGTGCGAGCAGCGGCGCCAACACCGTCGAGACCACCTTGGTAACCAGAGGCGTGTCCGTGACCACCGCGTTTGGGTCTCTCGCGGAAGTTTCCCTGTTCTCCTCTTGCTTTAGCATACGCCCGAGGTACCCGCCGACGAGGTACCCGCGTTCGGACGCGAAGCGCATGATCTTCGCGGCGCGAGCGCTTTGCAAAACCTCGGCGGGGGTTTTGTTCGCCGTACCCGCGGTACCTGCGTTACCTGCGGTACTCGCAGAACCGTCAGTACCTGCGTTCTGTCCGTCCGTTGCGTCAGTCCGAACCCTACGTAGGTATTTTTTCGTCTGACTCCCCTCCTTCACCGCGAACTGCTCAACAAGGAAAGCGTCGCGCCTTTTCCGCGCCATGAAATCGCACCGCCCGCCGAAGGACTTGACGCTGTACCCAAACAAACGCGCGGCTTCTGAGATGTTCACCCCCCTGTCACCCGCGACGTCGCACATCGCCACCATCAGGTCCTCCACTCTGGTTTCCAGCTCAAGAGCGCCACCGCCTCGGGTGTTGCACGCGTCCGTTGGCGCGTCGTGGAAATCGACGCCGGCGGTGACGTCGTCGGCGGTTGAGATCGCGTCGTCCTCCGCGTCCGCCGTCGCGCCCGCGAACCGCGCGAGCTGCAGCGCTTGCATTGTTTTACCGTTCCTCAAACTCGCGGTTATGACCGCTACCTTGCCGTCGGCGACGAGTTTCCCTCGCACGCGCGCGTAGAGCTTTTGGATTTTCGGTTTGTTCGCCGTGTCGCTCTCGCTCCACCCAAACCCGTTCCCCCGAAGCACGCTTTTCATAAGTTCCTTGAGCGCGTTCTCCGTCGCCGCGCCGTGCGTGGTTTTCCCTTTTTTCTCCAGCTCCAGCTCGATCGCGTCACACAACCCCACGAGCTCCTTGTTCGTGACGAGCAAGCCCTCCACGACGACGTTCGCGTTCTTCGGGGCGAACCTCGCGAGGTACACGAACGACGTCTTGGTCATCGCGCCTCTCACCAAAACGTACGCGTCTCGCTTGACCACCAGCCCCGCGCCCGTGAAAACGTTCATGATGTTGTGAAAGTCCACCTTCGTTCCGCCTTTAAGCACCACGCCGCCGTCAACGCACAACGACGCAAGAGCGGTGAACACCGCGCCCAACCGACCGCGCTTACCGATAACCTGCAAAAGCCCTGATTGTAAAAAAGAAAGTGTCAGTCGGTCGTGACGTGTATTACGTAAACAGTCAGAGGGATAGCCGTCCCTTCGTCAGGACGAGTATGGGCAATCGCAGAGGCGGAACGTGGTAATCGGGAAATACGCACCGCGGTACTGTCGCCACGCCGGGCTTTCCCAAACCGCTGAGTCGCCCAAACCGAGCGCGACGTCGCGCACGGAAAAAGACGCGACCAGAAATTTAACAGGCTTGTGAGTCGTGAACGCGGAACGTGACCTGCGTTGGTTTGTGGTGGTGGTGGTGGTTTGTCGTGGTGAGCGGTGGAAACGCGACGGCGCGTCGGGTGGAAAATAAATTGCGTTTTGGTTTGGGTGTCGTTCTTTTTTTTGACAGCTTCGACCTACGACGGGATCTGGCTTCGAGCTGGGGGTCAGGCACGCACGCACCTCATACACGCATCCTCCACGTTCAGTGGTTTCAGTGTTGCAATTGCTTTCTGCTCGTTATCCGAGAGCGTGCCGTGGTCCTCCTGCTTCACCGAGGCATCCCGGGAAACACTCGGGCGCGTTGGAAGTACCCACAGCTCGCAGGACCGCGCGTGTCGCCGGACCGACTCGAACGCGGCGTCCGCCTGCGTATCGGTCAGGGGGACCGCCTCCGCGCCCTCCTTCGCGTTCGCGGCGGCCATCAGCAAGAGTAGCTCGGTCCACACGCATCCTGCGCGTAACACGGGGTAACGGGAAGGCGAGGGGGACGGGCGTGGTTAGGCATTGCGAATCTGAACTCGTCTGGCGTTTTCTCGCCAGCGCGAGGCGCGAGGGGGCGACCGCGCGCGTACCTTGAGGTCCCTGCAGTGCCACCTCCAGTAGCACGTCCGCCCTGGACGCCATCGCGAACAAGCGCAAGTCGCACACTCCGCGGTCGCGCGCCCCTTGCGCGACCGTGAGTGACGAGCTCTTTTCGTGTTGTTGCTTTTCATCCGCAGCGATGAAATCGAAAGCAGGTTTTGAAAACGTCTCGTCTGCTCGACTCCGTATGTGTTTCAGTCACAATCCAGCATTTGTGGCACGACGTCCGAACTTCATTTTCCGCGCGCCGTCTACGCGCGCACAACGCCCAACGCCCGGCGTCGGGCAGGTCACGACGTCCTCGGTCTCGTCCGTAGAGACTGTCGACCGAGTCCGCGCGTGAGTCAAGCGCCTCGCATAGGGTCTAGGGACCGCGACGAGCGCGCATTACACCCGAACCGGCGTTGCGTCGTCGGTCGGTGCGCGTGATTTGCGGGAAAAAAAAGGAGCTGCACGGACAACATGGCGGGCTCGGGCTTGGATGTCGACTCCGTCATCGAGCGGCTGTTGAGCGTGCGGGGACAGCCGAACAACCGCACGGTGCAGTTGGCGGAGGGTGAAATCAGAGCGCTGTGCGCGACCGCGAGGTGCGTCTCTCCTCTCCGCGGCACCGGCGTCGTTCGGATCCGAAATCTGCACGGGTTTTTTTCCTCCTTCCTTCGGCCTCCCGACGGCAAACTAGGGTTCGTTCGGTACCTCTCTTTTGGGCATCGACGCGTGGAGCGTTTCCGGTGGCGATGCGCGGGTTCAGTCGTGGTGTCGTTGGAGGCGCGGTTCCGCGCAAATCCATGAATTCGGGTCGGTCGCGTCCGCCCTTCACCCGGGTTCCACGGGCCGAACCAGTTCGAACGATCGGTGAAAAGTGGTGGGCACGCGGAAAGCCTTGCGCGTGTTGTTTCGTACGCGGCCCACGGGCACCACGAGGACTGGCTTGGCGATGCCCGACGCGCCGCGAATGCGGTTTCGGACCCGCGAAACCCCCCATGACCCGGTGGCGGACAAAGCAAGCAACTCGCCGTGGCCTCCACCGGTGGTGGCCACCCCCGATCGGCCCCAGGGCGCCCGTCGCGTCCGTTTGAAAAAGGATGCCCCGTCGCAGTGGAGGTGCCTTTCGCTTTTGCAAACTTTTCCAAATGCAAACTCAATTCTGACCACCCGCCTCCCGCCCTTTCAATTCGCAGGGAGATTTTCCTATCCCAACCCTGTCTCCTCGAGCTGGAAGCGCCTTTGAAGATCTGCGGTGACGTGCACGGGCAGTACAGCGATTTGCTTCGTTTGTTCGAGTACGGCGGGTTCCCGCCCGAGGCGAATTACCTTTTCCTTGGCGACTACGTGGACCGCGGGAAACAGGGGCTGGAGGTTATTTGCCTTTTGCTGGCGTACAAGGTGAAGTACCCGGAGAACTTCTTCTTGTTACGCGGGAACCACGAGTGTAACAGCATTTCCAGGATCTACGGCTTTTACGACGAGTGCAAGCGCAGGTACAACATCAAGCTGTGGCGGGTGTTTTGCGACGTGTTCAACTGCTTGCCGTTCGCCGCGATAGTGGATGAGAAGATCTTCTGCATCCACGGTGGTCCGTCGCCCGAGCTGAAGGATCTGCAGCAGATCGTCCAAATCAAACGCCCCACGGACATTCCTGATATGGGCATGCTTTGCGACTTCCTGTGGTCCGATCCGGATGCTGATTTACAGGGCTGGGGGGAAAACGACCGAGGCGTGAGCTACACCTACGGCACCGATGTGGTCGCTGATTTCTTAGCGAAGTTTGATTTCGACTTGGTCGTCAGGGCGCACCAAGTCGTGGAGAACGGGTACGAATTTTTCGGAAAAAGACAGCTCGTCACCGTGTTCAGCGCGCCCAACTACTGCGGCGAGTTCGACAACGCGGGGGCGATGATGACCGTGGATGAAAACCTTATGTGTTCGTTCCAAATCCTGAAACCGGCGGAGCGGAAGCTGATGGGGGGGTTTGGCTCGATGATGGGGAGCCGGCCCTCCACGCCGCCGCGAAACAAAGCGGGGAAGTGATGGGAACGAGTTTGGAGCGGAATGTCAAGAGACATTTGGAATGTCAACAGACGTTGCGTGTCGTGTCGTGTGGGACGACGGTACGATTCACGACTGCAGCAAGGAGGAGAGGTTAGTGTTCGTGTCGCTGCAGCGAGACCGGCGAGTGGGACACTTTAGAATAAGGGTGTGAAATAGTTTCAGTGACGTCCAATTTTTTGGTCAGACTCGTTTCTTCCCAGACTTCGTTTTTCTTCTCTTTTTCTTTCTTCTGTTCCTTCGTCACGTCCCGTGCCTGGCCCTGTCTGACTGTACCTGTACCGTCCCGCACAAAAAAGAAAGACAACGACTTGGCCAAGAACGCGGTGCTTTGCTCTTCCTTCGCAATCGCACCGGGTGGCTTTTCCGCACAGTCCCCCGCACAGAAAAGGCCAGTCATGGCCACGCACCCCGACGTACTGCGTGCGATGGACCTCGAAGCCGGAAGAGGCTTGGTCCGCAACATCCCAAGCGCCGCGGTGCACTCGGCGAAGCTTCTCGTGGAAGAAGCGGTCGCGAGTGTGGGACGACACGCGGTGGTACGTCCCGAGGTTTCTCGTCGCGCGTCCCCGGGACGGCCGGTCCGGTCCCGGGCCTCACGTCGTCCTCCCGTCTCCCCACCTGACAAAGCGCACACAACCACCACCTAATCACCGTTCGCAGCAATTCCCCGGGCGCGAGCGCCTGAACCGAGGCCTGCAGCAGCGCGGGCTTCACGCCCCAGGTAAGCCGACACCGCGTTTCCCGCCCAAACCTCTGTCTCGAAACTGTGTCGAGTATTTTCAACTTTTCCAAACAAAAGCTGGTTCTCTTTCCTCGACGAGCGACGAGCTCGTCTACGATCTGACCCATTCGCTCGAACCCGGACGTGAACTAGTGTGCGCACCTACCCTCTACCCTAAACCCTAAATCCTAACCCTAACCCTACCCCAATCCTCCCCCCAAGGCCAATCCGACCCGTGGAAGCGCACCATGGGTCGGTTCAAAACCGCGGGCGTCGTGGTCACCACGCCCTCCAGCGGAACCTACGTCGTGGAGCGCATCGGAAACGTGGGGCAGTTGTTCGATTTGCTGCAAGAGCGCGTTGCTTGTTTGGAAAGTGGGCCTTCTTTGATGACAACCACAAACCCACCAGGTGCCCTAGTCAGTACATTCCGCGATTGCGCCAAGACAAGAGAAGAGTCGGCGTCACTCAAACCGAAACCGAAACCGAAACCGCAAAACGAACCCTTGGCCAAAAAAGAAACAAAAGAGCTCAGCAAAACCCCGGCCGCGGTCGCGGCGGCGAAGCGACGCAAACGGATCAAGGCCGAGAAACTTGCGGAGAAGCTACAGGGCACTGACCAAGAGATGACGGAATCGAAACGGTTGAAGACCGGTGGGTTGTCACCCGCGCACGTACCCGCGCACGGCGCTTCCGTGTTACTTCACCCAGAACACGCCGCCGGCGTCATCGGTGACCCGCGTTTGGACGAAAACCTTCCCGGCGACAACCAAGTCGAGCGCGACGTCGCGGAAGCCGCGGAGGCGATGGGGATTTTGAAACCGGCCCCGGCCGCCGGTTTGTTCCGAAACCGCGACGCGCAGCGACTCGGGCTTCCGCCGGACTCGTGCGCCGCGCCCGCGGAGGAGACGGAGACGGAGACGAAGGTACCTGCGATGGACCCGGTGGCTGACGCGATGACCCCGCGGACCGCACAACGGGAACAAGACCAAGACCAAGACCAAGACCACCACCCCTCTCCGAGCGCGGCTGATTTGTGGAGACAACGAGTTCGCGACGCCATGCTCCCCGGCGCCGTGTTCGCGTTCGACGCCAAGGAAGCCGGGAACTTGTTGCTGTTCGGGTGGGACAACGTGTTGGAGTGCGTTGTGCGTCGCGTCACGGCAAGGGGTGTGGACGTGGCGTGCCGCACTCGGGCGAGTGATGGGAAGTTCTTCGGGAACTACCGCGTGCCGATGGGGTCTGTCACGAGCGTGCTCGTGGAGCGAACGGGAAAGTACGTATTGCGCGTTTCCCAAATCCAGGCACACTGTTTTACCGCAGCTGGTGACTGTTTGTCCATATATCTCCCAATACATGACTGACACTTTTCTTTTCCAAACAAAGTCATCCCGTATCGTCGTCCCGACCGGTGCCCGTTTTCCCGCACCCTTGTACCGAAAGAGTCGTGACCCCAAGAGCACCGCTCCCCCCCCTGTTCCCCTCTGGTGGTTCCAGCGAAAGAAAACGCCTCGCTTCACGCGCGCAGAACGTCGCCGACGCGATACTCGCGGGCCCAAGCACGGGCGTCCTGGCGCGCCGCGCGTTCGCGGCGACCAACGCGTCGCTGGCGGCGGGTGACGCTTCGTCCGTTTTTGGTGTGGACAAAGGAACAGGCGCTTCCGCGTTTCTGTACTCCCAAAAGCGACAAAGACCGAGTAGTCGCGATGAGCTTCGTTCGTTTTCCCCGCCGCGTGTTTTACCGTCAGCGCCTCGTCAACGCGACGCGTTTCACGGAAACGCGTTCCAGGACACCAACCTCGGGTTGTTGCGAAGCTCGCTCCTCGTTTTCCGTGACGAAACCAACGCGTCGCTGGCGGCGATAAGGGGAAGCGTGGACCGCCTAGCGAGCGCGCTGGCGACTGTCACGGGAGCGGAACTCCTCGACCGCCGCCCTCCGCGAAACGCGTCGCCGCCGCGCGACAGCCAAACGCGGACGCGAGCGACACCACCCGCCGTCCTGCCTCCCTCGCCCGACGCGCCGTTCAAGGGCAGCGCGTTCAACGGCTCTTCGTTCATGTCCGACGCGCGCGCGCTGGCGACGTTCCGGGACTCGCAAAGGGCGGACGTGGCGTACGCGGCGGCGACGGCGGCGCTGCGCGTGTCGCCGTCGCAAGTCGCGGGCATGCCTCACGTGTACCTCAGCGGCGCAGCGAGTGTTCCGAAAGCGTCTTTGCCGGAACCGGTCCGGGAGGAACACGGTGGAAAAGAAGACGCGCGCTTCCAAACCCCGAACGGTCTGTTCCAAACGCAAAACAAAGAAGACGCGCTGTTCAAAACGCCAAACGAAACGTTTCAACACTCTGGGTCGAAGAGTTTCGAGTTCGACGTCCCGCCGAGCGGCGGCGGTGGACGAACCGCGAGACGAGACGCCGAAAGGGGCAGGAGCGGTGGTGCTTACACAACGGCGACGGAGATGGGCGCCACGCCGGAGTCGCCGCTGGAGGAGGGCGAGATCCGCGGGTGAGCGTCGGCGAAGAAGAAGAAGAGGACCCTGTATATGAAATCGAACGTGTGATGAACTCGTGTGTTTTTTCTTGAGAGTCGCCTTGCGTTTTCATGTTTTCCGCTTGAGGAGGGTCCCAGCAAAAAGTATTTTACCTCGTTAAGCATTTAGTCTGCAACTTATGTTTAACCACTTCTTCGGACTGTTTGCCCGATCCCGACGAACCGTCGGTTGGGAAAAAGAGAAAAAAAAGCGACCGCCGCCAAAGCAACGATGTGTGTCGGCGCGCCGCGACCGTCTTGTTTCTTCATTGGCACCACGCGCAGCTGGGTCGACCCAGCTGGTCCTAACCGCGTGCAGAACCAGCCCGTTCGCGGTTCTTCCCTCTCCGTCATTCTGTGCTGCCAGGCGTTCCCGGAGACGCACGCACGGCAGGGCGGCGCGACGCGAAAGTTTCCGGCGGCGTGACGTCGACTCGGCTTTGAACCGAATCGTCCCTTCATCGTCCTTCCCGTGGTCTCGCCAGAGGTTGTCCAAAATGTCCACCGGCTCCGGTACCACCGCCCCTGGAACCCCGCACGCGGTTGACGACGCAAACGCCCCGGGGGGCTCCTCGCGGCGGAAGTCGGGAAGGCTGCGCACCATCCACGCGCGGCAAGCGGAGCTCAAGGCGAAAGAGATTCGTTTCCGGTGTTCCGTGGCGCCGCACGCGGAGATACGGGTGGTCAGTTTGGGTGTGGCGAACCCGGAACCCAGTGTTGAAAACAAAGGCTTAAGACCCGACGGTGCGCTGGTGCCTTTCGGGTACAAAACCATCGGCACACTGTTCAACGAACCCCTGGAGGCGTGGGTGAATGAGGATGGGAGCCACCACGTGCGCTGGGGCGCCTTTGGGGACGGCCGGCACGCGGTCGCGTCGGAGGAAAACGGCACCGCAAACACGAAAGACGCGGTGGCGTGCATCGCCGCAGAGCTGGCGCGAAGAGTTTTGGAAGGAATACCGCCCGTGCTTCCCAAACTCCCACCCCCCGCGGCGACGAAAAACAAAAACGCGAAAGCGGGCCAATCCGTGTCCCACGCGAAAACGGGCAGGGCGTGTAGCAACTGCGGGTGCACGTCGCACGCCACGCCGTTGATGCGAAGAGGGCCGAACGGGGTGCGCTCGCTGTGCAACGCGTGCGGGTTGTGGTTCGCCAGAAGGGGCACGATGCGGCCGGTGGAGGGCGGGCCGGTGAATCCGTCCATGCACGAGCTGCCGAAGCCGAACGCGGCGCCGAACGGCGCCATGGTGCCCGCCGCGAGCGCCTCCGCGGTTGACCCCGTGAAAACCGAGGAGAACGGCTCGTTTACCGTCGGTGCCTCAAAACCCCCAACTCTGGACACCAGTGTGGACGGTACCGCACCCAAGCTTGTGGACAATGTCACCACCTCTCGGCCGTCATCAGAGGACGGCGCCCACTCCGTCGCGGCGCCGCCGTCGCCGTCGCGGAGCGTGGACATGCGGCGCGAAGGCAGCGTCGGAGCGGGGGCTAAAACAGAAGACAGTGACCCGGACCCTACCCTCGGCGCTGACGTGAAGTCGGAAAGCGACGTGGGCAGCGAAGAGGTCGTGGCGAGCGGAACTGGCACGGGGAAAATGCCGTCGGAAGAAACCGTCGCGAGCGACGCGAAAACCGCGGCGGCGCTCGCGGAGCACGAAAAGGTTTTGGCGGAGCACGAGCGTTTGGAGCGCGAACGCGCGGTGCGGTTCGCCCGCGCCGCCGCCGCCTCAGCGGTCGCCGCTGGCGACGCCTGCGGAGACGGCGTTTTCGGGTACTCCGATGCGCCGGTACAGCGAGCGCTGCTGGCGCTCCGCGCGGCGCGAGACGACGCGGACGACGCGACCATCGACGCGGCGGAGCGTGCCATCGCGAACGCCATCGCGGGTGACTCCCCACGAGGCACAGCGCCGACGCGCGTCGGATCAGCGCGGGAAGGCAAGGGACAGCGGAAAGGGGACAAGCAGGTTGTTGTTGGGGCGGGGAAACGGCTTGACGTGAAGGCGGCGCAAGCCGCGGGGAGGCTGGCGAACACTGGCGGCGCGAAAAGACAAGCGCAAGGCCCATCAAAGCGCGCCAAACAAACCCAACAACTTGTTCACAAAAACCAGCCCCCGAGCCAGCCGCTCGAATCCGGGAACATGTTCCCGGGCGACGTGCAAAGGCAACTGCGGCTGGCGCAGCAGCAGCTTTCGCAAAGCCCGGGGGGTGGGTTCCACGGGGGTATGCACGGCGGGTCCTCCGGCTTTGGCGGCATGCGCGGGAACATGCAGAGTGGGATGCACGGCGTGATGGGTTTGAATCCCGTGTCCCTGGGCGCGGGCCCGGGTGGGGTCCCGTGCGGCGGCGTCGGTAACGGAAACGCCCACCACGGGTACCACCCAGCCTACCCCGCGGACGGAGGAATGGTGATGCGTCAAGTCAGTCAACCCACGTACCAAGTCGCGCAACCCGATCACGGCCACGGCGGTTTCTCCGAACCGCGTTGGGTCGAAACCGGGTGGGGTGGGACGAGCGGGGACGGGCACCTCGATAGGGTCACCGAGGTTAGCGGGCTTCCGATGCACAACGGCAACGCGAGTAACCTAAACCTAAACCTGCACGGCCACGCCGCGCCGTCCGCGATGCTGTCCTTCGAGAGCGACTTGAACTTTTCGGAGCTGGACCCGGCCCTGCTGACCGGGCTGCTTCCCGCGATGGGCGGCTTGGCGGGCGACCCGCTCGCCATGGACGCGGACATAGGCCTGTTGTTGGACACGCCGGGAGGAGGTATGGTGATGGACGGCGGGCTGCTGTTGTGAGGACCGGGACCCACCGGGACGCGTGGGGATCACAGACAACCAAAAACGTGATAAAACTAAAGACTAAAACACTGCATTTGCTCTCGTATCGTCGCGTCGGGAGACCCAAACAACTCTCGTATCGTTACGTGCCAAGACCCAAACAATCACTCGTACGTCATGTGTACGATCCAAACAATCATCTCGTAATCGTTACGCGTAAGACCCAAACACGCATCGCGCGCTCACCAAACTCCCGGCGACTTCACAAAGTGTTTCGCGTTTTTCCCGTCCGGTATTCGCGTGTGCGGTTTCGTTCCCGGACACCGCTCTTGGTGTGCGCTGCCTTCCGGTTTCCGCCAAAGCGCCACCGCCGCGCGCTCAATCGCCTTTGCGGTTTTGATGGAAAAGCTCAGAGATAAAAACCGAAAGTGTCAGTCTCGTATGGGCAATCAGTCGGCGGAATGTGGTAAATGGAAATACTTACCTCTCGCCTTCGTCCGAAAACGGCGCGCACCGTACCGTGAACATCCCGTGTCTGTTCCCGTACACCACGTCCGTCATGTACCGGTCGCCTATCATGACCATCTCGTTGGACGCGCATTTGAATCTTTCGGTAAGCGCGGTACACGACCCGGCTGGCTTTTTGCTGCTATGGCGCAGAAAGCTGATGCCCAGCGTTTTTTCCATCGCATCCGCGATGGCGCCGGTCGGGTCGAACTGCGCCAAGCCGGCGGAGTTGCTCAGCACCGCGACGTTTTCGTGACCGAACACCGCAAGGCACTCGTTTAAACTCGCCACAACCCGAGGCTCTATGACACTCGCATAAGGCACCGTCAGCGTGTTGTCCTTGTCGAACACGCACGCCTTGAACCCGGCGCGTTTCAACGCCGCCCAGTCCACCCACGCGATGTCAGGCACCTCAATGTGCGGCAACGCCAGGGCTTTGCTTTTGGTGAACGCCATGCCCGCGAACAGGGAAACGCCCGCGACGTTCACGCTTTGCAGGGCCTTGCCGGAAGACGACGGGGCGGCGCCGGTGTCGGTGCCGTCCGGCTCAGGCCCGTCCTGGTCCGCCGCCGGGGGTGCGCCGGAAGAAGCGCCCGCGCGGCACGAAACACGCGCGCGGCGATTACGAAAACATCCTCGGGGGTCCCGCGTGGCGGTTCTTGGAGTGCGCGAGTCATCGCGCGTCACAGGTACTGCGGAGACGTTAAGTGCGAGCCGGATCGCCGCGCAACGCATCGCGGCGTCCTCCACGGTGTGTGGGAAAGAGATCGTGATGGCCAGCGGGCGCCGTGGCGCGAAGGGCTGTGATGCTTTCCGATGAGAAAGAAAGCAATCTGTTTGTTTCGCGCGCGAGAAGCACTGAATCCATCTCGCTTCTCGTTCGCTGCCCTCGCAAAACGACGACGTGGATTGACGGCTGAGTGCGTTTCGGTCACAGGGGGTCATAAGGAGTGTATTCATCTTCTATTTACACTTTTGGGACGGTAACCACGCCGTGAACTTTGAACTTGAGCGTCCGCCGATTGCGTTTCGGATGACGTTCCGGCGGCCGCGCGCTGTTTTTACGTCGGAATCGCGACTGCGTCCTCACACCTCCGCACCCCGCCTGTTGCAGGCGCCCCACCTTCCCCCAGGCTCCCCCTCCACACTCCGATGTCGGCGTTCGCCGCTGTTTCGGCGCCCGTCCTGCGCGCCGCCGCGCCTGTCGCGGGTCGCAACGCGACGCAAACACGTCGCGCTTCGGTGCGCAGCAGGGCTGTGGCGGAGCCCGATGTGATGGACGCGGGGTTGAAGCCGCGTGATGACGTGCGTAACGTCGCAATCATCGCGCACGTCGACCACGGCAAAACCACTCTTGTTGATTCGATGCTCGCGCAGAGCAAGGTGTTCAGGGACAACGAAACCGTGGAGGTCCGGGTGATGGACAGCAACGACTTGGAGCGCGAACGCGGCATCACGATTCTTTCCAAAAACACGGCGGTGACGTACAAGGACACGAAGGTGAACATCATCGACACCCCCGGGCACGCCGATTTCGGTGGCGAAGTGGAGAGGGTGTTGAACATGGTGGATGGGGTGCTTTTACTGGTGGATGCGATCGAGGGGCCGATGCCGCAAACGCGGTTCGTGCTTAAGAAAGCGCTGGAGCTTAAAAAAAAGGTCGTCGTGGTGGTGAACAAAATCGACCGCGAAGGCGCCCGACCGGACTGGGTCGTGGACACCACCTTCGACCTGTTCTGCAGCCTGGGCGCCACGGATGAGCAGTGCGAGTTCCCCGTCGTTTTCGCCTCGGGCGTCAACGGCATCGCGGGTTTGGAGCTTGACCAGATGGCGGAGACGTTAGAGCCGCTGTTCGACGTGATCGTCGCGAAGATCCCGCCGCCGGTGGTACGTATTTCCCAATAACCACGCTCCAAAGACTGGATGCCCATACGAGACTGACACTTTCTTTTTTATCTCCAGGTGAACACCACCGCGCCGCTGCAAATGCTCGTCACGAACCTGGATTACGACGAGTTCAAAGGAAGAATCGCGCTTGGTAGGGTCAACGCCGGAACGATCAACAAATCGCAGAACATCAAACTGGGTATCCCGGGCGGCGAATCGCGCAACGGCAAGATCGGCGAGGTTTTCGTGTACAAGAACTTCCAAAAGGAAATCGTCGACGAAGTCAGCGCGGGTGACATTTGCGCCGTGGCTGGGCTGGACGACGTGATGATCGGCGAAACCATCATGGCGGACGGCGCGGAGCCGTTGCCCACGATCACGGTGGAGGAACCCACCGTGCGCATGACCTTCAGCGTCAACGGCGCGCCTTTCGCGGGCAAGGAGGGAAAGTTTGTTACGTCGCGGAACATCAAAGACCGTTTGGACAGGGAACTGGAACGAAACCTCGCCCTGAAAGTGGAACCCGGGGAAACCGCGGATACCTTCATCGTGTGCGGCCGCGGGGCGCTTCACATCACGATTCTCATCGAAACCATGAGACGCGAAGGGTTCGAGTTCTGCATCGGGCCGCCGCAGGTGATTTTCAAGGAGAGCGACGAAGGGAAGAAACTGGAGCCGTACGAAGAAGCCATCGTGGAGGTGCCTGAGGAGTACAACGGCGCGGTGGTTGAATTGTTGGCTAACCGGAAAGGAGAGATGCTCGACCTCTTCACGAACGACAAAGGCATGACCACGGTGAAGTACAAGGTTCCCACCCGAGGGCTGCTCGGCGTGCGAAACGCGATTCTCACCGCCACCCGAGGCACCGCCGTGTTGAACACCATCTTCGACGGGTACTACGGCTTTGCCGGGGAAATCTCACAACGCGACCAAGGCTCGCTCGTCGCGTCTGAAACCGGCGCCGCTACCTCGTACGCGCTGTTCAGCTCCCAGGATCGCGGTATCATGTTCATCAAACCCGGGGTGGAGGTGTACGCCGGGATGGTCGTGGGCATTCACCAGCGCTCGGGCGACCTCTCCGTGAACGTCGCCAAACGAAAGGCAGCCACGAACGTCCGGTCAAACAAAGACGCCACCGTGGTGCTGAACGAACCCAAATCCCTCTCCCTGGATGACTGCGTGGAGTACATTGGCGAAGACGAGCTCGTGGAGGTCACGCCGCTCTCGGTCAGGATCCTGAAAAACCCGAAAATGGATAAAAAGCTGCAGAAGCAACTGTCGCACAAGAAGTAAGGCGAGTTTTGGTGTGACAGGGAAAGTACTCGTGGGTCGTCGTCATAGAGGTATTAATACATAGACTACATCGTTCATTCGTTACGAATGGACCACATCGCTCATTCGTTACGAATAGACTACTAAATCGTTCAGTACACTACAAAGACGAGACTCCATTCCGGTCCTCAAAGATAGTTCTGTCGTCACACCGCGCCGGCATTCCTGAGAATCTGAACAATCGCCGCGTGATTCCCTCGATCGACGTCAACAACGGATTTCATTGATATGGACAACGGCGTTGCACCTTCATCTGTCACCTTGTTGACGTCTGCGCCCGCCTCGATCAGCGCCCGCACCACCGGCTCATGACCAAATTCAGCGGCGACGTACAGCGGTGTCTCGCCGTCATCTGTCTTATTGACGTCCGCGCCCGCTTCGATCAGTGCCCTCACTATAGCCTCGTGGCCGTCTTGAGCGGCTATGTACAGCGGTGTCGCGCTGTCATCCATCGCCTTGTTGACGTCCGCGCCCGCCTTGATCAGGACCCGTAGCACCGTCTCGTGGGCGTTTTGAGCGGCCTTGTACAGCGGTGTCGCGCCGGTATCCGTCGCCTTGTTGATGTCCGAATCTTCCACAATGAGGACCCGCACCACCGACTCGTGGCCCTTTTGAGCGGCCTTGTACAGCGGTGTCGCGCCATCATGCTTCGCCTTGTTGACGTCTGCGCCCGTCTGGATCAGCGCCCGCACCACCGCCTCGTGGCCGTTATGAGCGGCGATGGACACCGGCGTCATGCCGTCATCATCCGCCTTGTTGACGTCCGCGCCGGCCTGGATCAGCGCCCGTAGCACCGCCTTGTGGCCCGTTTGCGCGGCGAGGACCAGCGGCGTCGCGCCAGTATCATCCGTCTTGTTGATGTTCGCACCCGCCTGGATCAGAACCCGCACTACCGCAATGTGGCCCTTTTCAGCGGCGATAATCAGCGGCGTCTCGCCCTCAATCGTTGCTTCGTCCGACGGGAAGCCGTTTTCGAGCAACCACTTCAGCACCTTGAGCTGCCCGCCGGCCGCCGCGGCGATACACAAGTCTTTGTCAAGCGTCACACGACCGCGCCGATGCAAACTCCTCAGCGTGCCTAAGCATCCGCGCGCCGCGGCTTCTGCAGGCTGAAGCTCGTTGAACGAACCCTTCTCCCCAATCGCGTCGCGCATCACAAGAGCAAAATCTCGAAATCCCGCGAGTTCTGCGGGTGAATAGGATGGAGCTCGCCCGAAGGCGGAGTTCGAGATGGCTTGGTGCGCGTCGGACTCATCCGTGGCGGTCGCGATACGACCAAGTGCGGGAGTATCGGAGCTACGCTCGGGTTTGGGGGGCATCGCGGAGGGTGTCAAGTGCGGCGTGTTGTGGCTGTGGATCTCAATTCTGAGCCCCATCGAGTCGTAACGCTTTCCTCGGAAGCAACGAAACGCGTTTGCTGAAGGCACACTAACGCCTGCGCAACGACGCACCATGTCGACCTCCTACCCCAACACTCTTGACTTTAGTAATATCGCGCACCAGCACGACGCTGGTGACGCCTTCGCGGCTCTACCCGTCCACATCCTCATCACGCACGTCCTAAGTTCGCGCAATCTGCCCGATCCCTCAGATCTCGCACGGCTCCGAGCGGTGAGTCGTGAGATGCGCGATGCGGTGGCGGCGACGGGGCGTAGAGTGTACGAGCTGGGATCTTGGAACGCCATACAGTTCGGAGACGTAAGCGCAATGGAGCTCTTGAATGAGCGAGGTGACCTGGATGAAGATGCCAATAACTTGTGCATGTGTGCGGCGCAGAGCGGGCACCTCGAGGTGCTGAAGTGGTTGGGCGAGAATGACTTCCCATGGGACTATAAGACGTGCATGTACGCGGCGCAGGGCGGGCGCCTCGAGGTGCTCCAGTGGGCGCGCGCAAACGGCTGCCCGTGGGACGCGTTTACGTGCATGTACGCTGCGCAGGGCGGGCGCCTCGAGTTGTTAGCTTGGGCTCAGGCGAACGGCGCACCCGAGGAGGCGGAAGAAGAAGAAGAAGATGATGAAGAAGAAGCCTGACAAGAATACACTTTTGAAAACACTAGTTACGGTACATACTTCGAAGACTACGTGGTACTATCCTAACTACCAAAATCCCTACCTACATCCCGCACTCCGCTAACCCGCGCATGGTGACGAGCCCCATCAGCGTTCGCGTCCCATCCGTGGACACCACCGGTAGGTAGTCAACCGAGTTCCCCCCTTGTTCCATTCGCACGTGCGCGTCGAACGCCATCGCGTTGTCTGCAATCGTCCGCGGGTATTCCTTGTCAAAGTTCATGAGCTGCTGCACGGTTTTTGTCAAAATCTCACCCGCGCCGCGCTTCGTCAGCGCGCGCCGCAAATCCGCGTCCGAAAACGTCCCAAGCAGCTTCCGCGAATCGTCGACTACGAGCAAGCACCCGCACCCTTTTGACGTACCGGCCATCTGTACCAGCGCCTCCATGCCGTTCATCGCCGGTTTCGCCAACGGTAACTCCTCCCAGCCCTTCATCACGTCCGTGACTTTCAAAACCAGCCGCTTGCCGATCCGCCCGGCGGGGTGATTCAAGGCGTACTGGTTTTGAGTCAGGCCTCGCAGCTCCATCAAATAGACGGCGCACGTATCCCCGAAAAGGAGCTGCGTCGCGGTGTACGTGACGAGAGGACCGGTTGGGGTACGGGTAGTACGCAGTGCGTTACCCGTAGTAGTAGTACCTGTTGTGTTACTACCAGTAGTAATACTACCTGGTGTATTACCCGTACTATCCGTTGTACCCGTAATACTATCCGTATTACCCGTAATACCTTCATTGTTGCTTGCTTCCGCGCCGCGCTCCGCGTCGCGCTCCGCGTCGTTCCCAGACTCGTCGGGAAAAGGCGTCACCTCGCCGTCGGATGGCAAATACACGTGCATGTCCGCCTTCAACGCGAGCGTCGACTCCTTGTTATCAGTACACGCTACGACGAACGCGCCTTTGGCTTTGGCGTACGGTAACAACGTAGTGAGCTCAACAGTTTCGCCGCTCTTGGAAAGCATCACTAACACGTCCCCGGCTTGCACGTTCCCGATGTCGCCGTGCAGCGCGTCCACGGGCGCTAACCACATCGATCGCGTTCCGGTGCTCGCCAGGGTTTGGCAAACCTTCTTCGCGATGAAGGATGTCTTGCCGACGCCCGTGAACAGCGTAGTGCCCTGGCAGTCGATGATCTTCTGGCAGAACAGTGACACCTCGTCGAAGGAGAGCTGGCGAGGGTGTGCGCGCGGATGGAGGCGTCGAGGTTAGATATGCTGTCAGACTGTTAGGTTGGCGGAATGGCGAGAAGGAAAAAGGGCACCCTCATCGCGTCTGGGTGGGTGGACCACGCGTTGAGGCGACCGAAATGACGATTGCAAAGCGGGTATGACGCGGTGGGAACGACGTGATGTCGAAACCGTGGCCGATACGTCACCCCTCGCACTCAGGCGAAGCCTGGTGCCGCGGATGGGGGCCGCGGATTTTGGCGCGAGTGTGTTAAGTTTCGGAATCGGGCGCACCTTCGAGAAGAAGAAATCCAGGTGTCCCTTTTGCTGTGCGAACAGGGCTTTGACATCGTCCGTTTCTATGCGACGCGTACCGCCTGACGCCTGGGCAGCGGTCCGTTTGCGTCCCGCCTCGGGTACCATTGGACCCGCGGGGCGACTCGAAAGTGAGGGGGTCGGTGTGTCAACCGATTTTGGACGCGGATTCTCGTCATTTTTATTTTCGTCGTCGCGATTCCTCGGATGGCTCCACGGTCACACAACGAACGGCGCCGCGCACGATCCCGACCCACCGACTATTCACCGCGATGTTCCCTATAACGCGTAGTATGTATAGCGCCGGGTGGCGCGCGCTAGACGCGCAAGAAGCCATCCCAGGCCTTCCCTTCGACCTCGTCGTCACGCACATTCTCAGAACCTGGGAGACCCAGTCGATTTAGCGCGGCTCCGCGTGGTCAGTCGTGGGATGCGCGACGCGGTGGCGGCGACGGGACGTAAGGTTGAGGAGATTGATAAAGATCTTGCCGTGAGGCTTGGATTCTTAAGCTCGGTGCAGCGCCTGTACCGACTAGGTCGTTTGAGAACCGTGTCTCTCAACGCAGCGGAGTTTGGGCAACTCGAGATGCTAAAGTTGGCGCGCGCGAACGGCGCCCTTTGGGATGTCTGGGCGTGGAACTCGAAATTGTGTGCTCATGCGGCGAAAGGTGGGCACCTCGAGGTGCTGCAGTGGGCACGAAAACAAGGCTGCGCGTGGAACGAGGGGACGTGCACGTGGGCGGCTCACAACGGGCACCTCGAGGTGCTGCAGTGGGCGCGCGCGAACGGCTGCCCGTGGAACAGGGATACGACTTCGTGGGCGGCGATGGGCGGGCACCTCGAGGTGCTGCAGTGGGCGCGCGCGAACGGCTGCCCGTGGAACACAGACACGTGCTCGTATGCGGCGGATCAAGGGCACCTTGAGGTGCTACAGTGGGCGCGCGTGAACGGCTGCCCGTGGGACACCTGGGCGTGCGCCCTTGCGGCGGAGGGCGGGCACTTCGAGGCGCTGCGGTGGGCGCGCGCGAACGGCTGCCCGTGGGACGAGTGGATGTGCACGAACGCGGCGAGCGGTGGGCACCTCGAGATGCTGCAGTGGTCGCGCGCGAACGGCTGCCCGTGGGGTGAGCAGACGTGTACGTCTGCGGCGGAGGGCGGGCACCTCGAGGTGCTGCAGTGGTTGCGCGCGAACGGATGCCCGTGGATTCTTGAGACGTATGAGTTGGCAGAAGCAGGGGAGCACTACGAGGCGATGGCTTGGATGATACAGAATGGCATACAGGACCTTGACGGGTTCTTCGAAGCCTTCACCGAAGATTTAGACTGATTAGATTTGATGCTGACGAATAAATCTTATGATTGTACGTTACTTACCTATACCTCCCGGTAAGTCCCTGAGCAACGCGTCCATGTCGTCTTCGTCCGTGTCGCCCGCGTTTCCGGCCCCCTGTTCGCCCGTCGTCTCCGCGTTTGTCTCCGCGACGTTTTTCTTTTCCTCGAAAAGCTCACCGGCACCCCACAGCCGCGCGTGCGCCGCCTCCACCGCGGCGACGAGCTTACGATAAATAAAAGAAAGTGTCAGGCTTGTATGGGCAAACAGTTTTGGGATTTGGGAAATACAAGACGTACCTCGGCGAAATCGCTTTCCCCATCCGGCCCGGGACACGTCACGACGTTTTCCGGCAGCGCGGACCACGACTCGATCGTTGAAGCGCAGTTCATAGGCACGGCGTCACGGTGAAACGAAACCCAAAGCGCTTTTGGTTTATCCTGTTTTTCGGTTGCTCTTTCGCACGTTTCGGTTTCGGTTTCGTTTTTGTTTTCGTTTTCGTTCGCGCTCGCCTCGCCGCTCGCGTGTCGCCGCAAACAGGAGGTGTCCGCCAACCGCGCCAGCACTCCGAACAAATCGCCCTCCGCGGTCCCAGACTCGTCAAACGACACCACCGAGCCATGTAACACCCGCATGCCTTTGGGACACGACATGGTGGCGGCGCTGAGTTGCATCACGCGCGTAACCGCTTTGCTTGGGGATTCATTTTTCGCACCGAAATTTTTCCCGGGAGGGAACACGGCGAGCGCGGTTGCGCCGCCTTTTCCGCGCGCGTCGTTCGGTTCCGGAACCGCAACGCCGTCAACCACCGCGGTCATGCGAGAAATCCATTGCGTTGATGCGCTTTGAGCCGTGGCAGGCCACGGCCACGCGTTGTGTGACACGACAAGCGCGCGACACCGCAATTTCTGTCCCCCAACAGTCACCACCGCGGTGACACTTTTATTTTTATTGTCAGCGTCAGCGTCAGCGTCGTCGCTCGCTTCGCACAAAACCTTCGCCACGCCCACGCGCAGCGCGTAAGTCGCGCCGTTGACCGCGGCGAGTCGCGCGAACGCCTGCGGGAACTCGCTTGTGCCGTACATCGGCACCAGCGCCGCGCCGACGTCGGTGCCGTACTTGTTGAGGGACGCGAGGTACGTTGTGAGTCTCGAGAACCCGTCGCTCGCGAGCGCGTCGTCGCCGCCAATAAGCGCCAGCGCGTATCGCACCGCGGTTGAGGCTTTGGAATGAAGGGGCAGGCCGAGACGGTGCAGGGCGCATGAAAATAATTCAAGTGCGCTCTCAACGAGTACATCGTCATCGTCACTTGTTTCCAGAGCCGCTTGTTGATTAACTGCTTGGTCAGCATGAGTAGTATCCCTCCACTCGCTTCCCGGCGCCCCGATCGCGCCGCGCATCTCGTCCGGGTCGCCGCTCCCGACGCTTTGTCCGCGCGCCTCCGCGGCGCGCACGCAGAGTTTCAAAACGCGCATCAAGTTCCGCTTTTCCGCGAGCGACAGCGTTTGGTCGCGAAAAACTGAGGCTCGTGAGCACGGTACGTCGTGTAGCTCAAGTTCACCGCCCCCGGCAGGTCCCCAACAAACAACTGTCGCATCCAGTTGCCTGAACTCCACGTACTTGTGCGCGCCGCTTACCACTAATTGGCGCACGAACCGGTCGGCGCCGATGACGAGTTTGGGGGCGGAGCGGTCCATGGAGTATTGCCGCCGGTTTGACCCGCTTGGGGCATTTTCCGGGTCGAACAGGGTTGACGTGCCGATTGAAGTGCGACTTTGAACAGGGAACCCGTGGGCGGGCAGGGAAATACAATGCTCGGTGGGAGACGCTGGAGACGTTGTTGCCTCGCCGATTTCGGGACTGTCATCCACACCATCGATGGGCGAACGCGTTGGAAGAGACCACCCGAACCCACACTCCGACTCAAGGAACGCTCCGAAACCGGTCCCGTAGGTATCCGCGGGGTCCAGGTGGAGCACGGTTTTGCCTGCTTTCGCGGCCGCGCTGATGTTGTTTTGAAAGGAGATGGACGACGAGGAGAACGGTCAGGTGGAGGCGACGGTGGAGGAGAGATCGGGAGATAAATGGATTCGGGGCGCGGTGCCGAGTCCCAGAAAACAAAAACAAGCAACACGCGACACGCACCCGGCCAGCATGGTCTCCCCTAGACCCGTCCCGAGACATATCAGGTCCCACACAGCAGGGTGGGGATCGCCGGTGAGGACGGGCTCGTCCATCACAACCCACCCAGTGACGCGCCTCCGCGAGAGTGACGACTGACGAGATGGGGATCTGTTTTCATTTTCTTTCGGGACACTTGTTTTAATTTTCAGCCAAAAAATGGCTTGACAGCTTTACAACTCACCGCGCGCCGGTGCTATTCCAGGCGTGGCATACTCCTAAACCCTCCTTTAACTTAACCTGACTACGCCCAATCCGGAAGCCCGTTCCTCCCCAGGAACCTCAGGTTCTTCATGAACTCCGGGTGGTCACTCAGGCCGTTCATCGGCCGAGCGCGAAGCACGGCGTCGACTGCTTTTTCGGTGTCTAGTTTTTTTACCAAGATTAGAAATGATGCAATAAGAAAAGCCGCCCCCGCTTCGCCCTCCGCCTCGCTCACCACCGCGACTTCACCGCCGTTGTTCGACAGACCAGCACTGATGAACTTGCACGCCACCCTGAGGTGAGTGATCAGCGCGCCGTTCTCCGCCCGGTGATACACCATGTTTGGGCCGAGCACATCAGATGAATCGTCCAAAAGAAATTCCCCGAACGAAAGCACGCGCGTGGATTTTGAAAGCACGTTGGTACCGCCTTCAAACGCGAGCTCGGAACATATGTGCAGACCTTCGCACCCCGCGCACCCGGTTATGCGCCCGGAATGTTCCGCACCGGGAACCTGAACAGGCCCGGGAGCCTCGTCGGCGTCGAACTCCTCGATGATGGCCATACCGCGCGTCTCGCTGTGACGATGAAGATTTCGGTCACCGAAACTGCTTTGCGAAAACGAAACGAAAAGTCGGCCTCGAAAAGCAACGAAAAGCACCCTTCACACCACACTCTTCGTCGCGCCTGCGCCGCGTTGGTGGATACCGAGTCGAGGTATAGGGTCATGGCGGACAGCACCGAGACCTCATCAGAGGTCCCCGTTCCCTGTCTGGTGACGCCCGGGCTGTGGACGTGCGGTGAGTCCGCGGTGCCTTCCGCTTTGTTGAACTTGGGAATCACGCATCTGGTTTCAATAGGGTACCCGCCCCCCGAAGACCCGTGCTGCGGCGTGAAGGGCGTGGAGGTCCTTTGCCTCGAACTCGAGGACGAGGATGACGGAGATTTGCTCACCCAGATCCCAACCGCGGTGGCTTTCATTCAAAACGGCCTCGCGGTGTTCCAAGCGGGGCTTGAGGGAGAGTCGATTGATGACTCCGCGGCGGCGGGACACACAAACCGAAAAAAAACCGGTGGAGTGCTCGTGCATTGCCACGCCGGGTCGTCGCGCAGCGTCGCGGTGGCGATGGCGCAAGTGATGCGCGTCTCCACAATGGACGTGGATACGTGTTTGGCGCTGGTCAAGAAGAACAACGAACACGCCTCACCAAACGAGGGCTTCATCGCGCAGCTCAACCTTTGGCACTCCATGGATTGCAAATTAAGCACCGTGAACACCGCGTTTAAGATGTACTTGACGAGCAAAATGCAGCGCGAGCGGGAACACAACGGGTACGTGGAAAGCACTTCTGTAAGGCCCGATCCGGGAGCCCCTGTGAATGCACCCGGCAGCGCAGCGAGTGTCACTCCATTCAGCGGCGCGAGCGCACAAACTGTGGCAGGCCCGTCTGAACCGAACGGAGGCGGCCCCGAAGCGGGCGTTTTGATCGGCTGTCGCAAGTGTCGCCGGTTAGTGGCGCGCGGCGCAAACGCGTAAGTATTTCCCATTCACAACGCTCCGCCTCTGCGATTGCCCATACTCGTACCAGAAGGGATTAATACTTCTGCCCATTACCACGACTGTTCGGCTCGATTACTCTGACTGTTTACTCATACCAATCCCTCATACACATTACGAGAGACTGACACTTTCTTTTTTGGTATCAGGTTGCCTCACGAACTGGGACAAGGCATGGACGCGTTCAGTTGGCGGAAGCGAACCAAAGCCAAGGGACAGGAAAGCGTCGCGATGAACCAGTGCCAGCACATTTTCCTGGAACCCCTGGCCTGGATGAAAGGCGTGGAGGAAGGCCCGGTGGAGGGGAAACTGTGTTGCCCGAAGTGCGACGTGAAGCTCGGGCTGTTCAACTGGGTCGGCAGCCGGTGCGCGTGCGGCGCCTTCGTGTCCCCCGCGTTTTACGTACAAGCCTCGAAAGTGGACGTGATGAAGTGCAAAGAGTGAGGGGTAGGTTGGATGAGATAGGGTGGATGAGAAGGTAGTCTTAGTAGAGCTGATGGTAGGGTAGTTACGTTAGATTAATATGATTACCCGATTTATAGCTCGTGAGATATCCAATTACAGTTCGAACACCGCCGACCCCGCGGCGCGCGTTCCCGCTCTGCCCGTGTTTCCCATGGTGGACCCGAACTTTTGCGACTGCGACAAACGCACCGAGTCGATCAACAAAAGGTCCTCCGGTTTCGCCAAAACGCCCTTCGGGAGGAAATCCTTGAGCCGCGCGGCGTGGTCCACGAGCAGTCGCTTGCGCTCCTGCTCCACGATTTCCGCGATGTGTTCATCCTCCCGCGCCTGAGCGTTGTTCTCCTCCATCTCCCGTCGCATCTGCTCTTCGTACATCGCCCTTTTCACAAACGCCAACCGCTCTACCTCGCGTTTGTGTTCCTGCATCTTCATCCGCCGCTTTTGTGTGTGCATCTGCTCCAACCGGTCCTGCTCCGCGAACCGCTGCAGCATGATTTTCCGGAACGACTCCTCCTCCGCTTGCTCTTCCAAGCGCATCGTCTGCTTGATCGCCAGCTGGTTTTCGTTCGCCGCGACCATAGACGCGCTCGCGGCCACGGCCGCCGCGCGTTTCATCTCCCGCGCCAACTCGAACTTTTCCTCCTGCTCCTCGAAGTACAAACGGTCCAACAAATCCTCCATCTCTTCCCGCGCGCGGTCGTTCCGCTCCTTTTCCTTTGTCAAACGGTCCAAGATCCGGTCCGCTTCTTCACGTTTCGCGGCGCCCATCTGGGACGCCGCGAGCTCGCGCCTACCAATTTCCTCCGCGAACCGCACGATAGCCGCTTCCTCTTCCCGCAGTCTTCTTTTTTCCCCTTCCCGCGCCTCTTCTCGCAGGGACAGGAATTTCTTAACCCAGGTCTGCGTATCCCGGACCTTCTGTGCTTTGCGCATCAACTCCGCATCGTCCTCTTCCCGGATCTTCTGCGCCACCAAGTCGACGGCTTCCCTCTCCGCCAGGAACTCAGCCCTGGCCTCGCGCTGCGCAACCTTCTTTTCCTCCATTTGGTGTTCCAAATCAACCCGAGCGGCTCCTCGCGATTCCCGCGCCAACGCGGCGGCCCTCTCCTCCTGGAAAACAGCCTTGACCCGCTGTCGCTCCGCGAGCGCGTGCGTCGCCGCGTCGACTGAAGCATCCCGCTCCGCGATCATCGCCTTCTCCTCGCTTTGTAACCGGCGCTCAAAGTTAACCTCCGCCGCGCGTAGCTTTTCCTTGAGCTCCCGCAACTCGCTGGACGACTCCGCGACTTGCCGGTGGTGCAGCTCCCGTCGTTGCGCTTCACGTTTCTTCAAATCCAACGCATCAACAATAGCCTCTTCCTCCGCTGCGATGCGCTGTTTCAGCGTGGATTCCCGTGAAGCCCGGAGCATTTGCTCCATCGTCCGCTCCTCCGCGGCGCGCTCGCGCTTTTCGCGCTCGCGCCGGATGGAATCGCTGCGCTCGAACGAATGCACCACGTTGCCCAGAAACACGCCTTGGTCCACGCGTCTGAGAAGGGACACAGGAAGCGTTTTTGTAACGGAAAGGTAGGTTTGGCAGGGAGGAACGAGGTCAGCGAGGTGGCGGGCGACGGGTTCAGGGTGCCCACGGCAAGACCAGGCTTGTTACGAGGCTGTTCAGTTCCGAATGGAGGGGTCCGAAGACTGCGTGGGCCAATGATGGTTGGGCGAACAATGGTGAAAGGGCACGCACTGCTGCAAACCGGTCCGTAGGTCCTCCGCCTTTCGCTGTTTCTCGATGCGGTTATTCTGAGCCTGCGCCAGGCTCTGGTGCATGAACGCCTGCACGAGGGGAAGGGGAAGGGTCAGTTGGATGCATGGCGACGGGTCAAAGCGCATCATAATTGATTGACCTGCGCAAAAAAACAACGCTAAATCCGTCCTCCGTTCACATTCGCGGTGAGCGGACGACGGGAAGCGGACGACGCGACCGTTTTCGGGACGTGCCAGACACGCGGCACGGTGTCAGGCACACGCCAGACCACGGTCAAGGGAAGAGACGTACCATGGCGGGCTCACGGGACGACGACGCGTCTTTTCCGGGCGTCGCGGAGTGGCCGGCAAACCAAAAGAACGATGAGAGTTGGGTCGTCCGCAACGGTCTCTTTCTGGAAAGGGAGTCGAGGAAAAACTCCGATTTTCAATCCATCTTTCCTTCCTAGGACTCTTACAAAGCACTACAACCTCCTCGCCTCGTCAGACACAACCACGGTCCGCACCTCCCCATCCCTACCTCGCACTCGCCACAGCTTGACCCGGGGGTCACTTCGGTCGCCCTCCAGTTGCCACCGCGTGTCGACGGAAACGCGCAGGCGGGCGAGTTTGTTCTTTTTTTCAGAAGCGTGTTTTTTTTTCGTGTCGTCGTCTTTTTTTTTGCCGTCAATCTCATCCCCATCGCCGTCCACGGAAAAATCGCTCGTGTTCGCCAGCGACATGTGCGTCACATCCAGTGACAGCACCACGACGTCGCCTGAGTTGAAGTCGGCGGTGCGCCAATCAATTGGTGGTTGGTCGTCCGTGTTATCATCCTTGAAGTTATCGGTTCGATTCCCGGTCGTGCCGTCCCGGCGTGTTCCGTTCAACTCTTCGCGCATCCGTCTCGCGATGGCGGGCACCGCACTCGCGTCATCCGTGAGCCACCCGCTCTTCGTGCCATCAGGGCCGACGCTCGTTTTCCCGTAACTGGCTCTGATACCGGCGAAAACTGTGTCCCGGTGCGACCCGGACGCCACGAGCAAAGCCCCGTGGGAAATTTTTATCTCCCCGAGCGGAATCCAAACCGTTATTAACCGCGAAGTGCCTTTCCCGAGAAACACGCCGTCGCTGTGCACCCCAGTGAACTCGCCACCCGCGACGCCGCGAAGCCACTTGTACGCGGTGGTCATGGCGGTTTTTTTGCGTGAAGGGGCGCTGACGTTTTCGTCTTCGTTGATAAGCTCGTATGGGCAAACAGTCTCGCTCGCGTTTGAAACCGCGTCCTCGACCGCGTCCTCGTCGTGGAACAAAAACGTCTCCGCGATGTCGAACAAATCGGCGCTCTCTGTGACCTCCGCGACGGCGGGACGCGCGGCGACGTGTTGTTTCGTGAGCAGCCCCACGTTTGACACGCCAGGCGCGAGGATCCCAACTGTCTTGTCCACGAACCAATCAGGGCTCTCGGTGGTGAGTGCGTTTAAACACTCGGCTCGCGCGGTGTCGACGGCTTCGGGGCGCAAAAAGGCGCGTAACATGACGTACCCGTCGCGCTTTAGCCGTTCTTGAAGCGCCAGTTTGTTTCCAACTAACGCACTGGAATCCACCATCTGCTTCGCGTGTACCATGCCCACGCCGCCCATCACCGGGAAGGAAACCTCGTCGCCGTCGCCGCCCGCGCCGCGGCTCGTCTTTCTCCTTTTCTCTCTGGTCCCATCATCTATCTCCTCCTCTTCTAAGTTTACCCCGGTCATCGCCGCACCGCGATCGACCACTCCCACAAGTTACTAGTTCCGTGCTCTGCCTAATCCCAAACCGCTCACGCCTCCCGCGGGTCTCCGCAGGTCTCGAAAACGAGTCTCCGGAGCCCCCTAATAACGCGTGACCTGCGCCGCGCTGGGACCGCCCCTAGTGCTTCGCGGTCTTCTTGGTCGTGGCTTTGTCGTAGGCGTAGAACACCCCGAACGCGGTGAGGCCGATGAAGAACCCGGGGGCGATGTGCTTCCACGTGCCGTTCAGCAACGGGTGCTTGCGCCACGCGTCCGCGTTCTTGAAGGGGTTGTCGCTGCCGGCCATGGTGGGTTCGGCGAGAAGCGCGGGAGGAAGTGATGAGGCGGTGGGTGGGGCCAGGAAAATGGTGTGCAAATCGAACCTTTTGAGACTGTTTGCCCATACGAGCTTTCCCACTTTCCAATCATCCGAACCCTCGGCGATCGCGTTCGCCAGACACACACACACGCCCGCGCAGCACTACTTCGCCTCTTCAACCCTTCCGCAGTAACAATGGCCGATCCCGCCATCCAAGAGCTCAAGCGTAACGCCCTTATCCTCGGCGCTTGGTTAGCCGCGGTTCGGATCGCGCCGTACGTGTGCCACGCGTTGCAGTCGAAAAACTAAGTTCATCACGTGTTGGTTCTTTCTAGGGCCGACGCGATTGGGACGACGCGATGACCACGACGTCATGCGGTACGTACCCAAAACGCCACCACGCGATCGAGCTTTCACTCAACGCGTGTGGCGTGGAGTGTTGTCCGCACTCCACACATCGCGGGTTAGTCGCGGTCGCGTCGTATCTTCACCGCCCAGGTGGCGGCGAGGATGACGAACCTGGTACAAGAGTAGGGCAGCTGTATCTGTACGACTTGTCGCCGGTTCGTTTGGACGGCAAGGGGGATTTAGAGGGGGGTAGTAATAGGGACGGTTCGGAACCGGCAAGGTGGAATTTCGCACCGGTGGCGAAACCGCTGGACACGAGCGCGATCTTCGAGCTCGCGTGGGCGCCGGCGTCGTGGACCACGGAGGCCGGGCCGGTGCTGGCGCAAGCCGACGCCCGAGGGTTCTTAGCGTTGTACAGAGTTTGTAAGGAGGAAGGCGGCGTAGACGGTGACGGAGTTGAGGATGTTGATGGAGTTGATGGAGTTACGAGTACGGGTGATGATGGAGTTGCGGGTATGACATACAAACCAGTGCCGCTGACCAGCTTGCAGTGCGGGGGCGGCGGCCTTTGTATGACGACGTGCGTGGCGTGGTCGCGCGATGGCGACGAATCCGATTTCAAATCAACCCGCCTCGCGGTGACCGGCGCGGATGGCGGGTTGCGGATAATAGGTGTGACTGACTCTGGCTCACTAGCCGTGGTTACCGAAAAGAGCGACGCGCACTCCCTGGAGGCTTGGGCGTGTGCTTTCGCCAACCCGTTGTCCTTCCACGGCGGCGGAAACGACGTGGTGTTCACAGGCGCGGATGACGCGCGGTTCAAGGCGTGGGACGTCCGCGTGGGGAACGGCGAGCCGGTGTTGGCTTTTAGTGACAAGAAAACGCACATGGCGGGCGTGACATGTGTATCGCCCTCCCCGCACGACCCTCACGTCGTGTGCACGGGGAGCTACGACGACGTCGTGCGGCTGTGGGACGTCCGGTTCTGCGATAAACCGAGACTAGTAACGCACACGAAACTGGGGGGCGGGTCCTGGCGCGCGCGGTGGCACCCACACGAACGAAGAATCGCGGTCGCCGCGATGGACGGGGGGGCGGTGGTGTTGGACTGGGACGGGAGGGAAGTAGTTACGGAAAAAAAGGGAGTTGAGGCCGAGTTACGTTCGTCGAGCAAACAGTCGTCAAACGACGACGACGACGTTTCGGTCACGATTGTTTCCACCGAATTTAAGGTCGCCTGTACCTACGACGGCCATTGCTCAATCGCGTACGGCGCGGACTGGGGATGGCGCGGGGGGGACGGAAACGGTCGCGAACCCGACGTCGTCGTCAGCTGCTCGTTCTACGATAAAGGGCTGCAGGTCTGGACGCCGCCGCCGAGGGGGGGGTGAATAGGCGGTGAAGATGAATAAACAACGCGATTACCGAACTTGCAGGTTTCGCTTTTCCCGTCCACTAAAATCCCGAAAGATCCCGGAAGAATTCAGTCCAACGAGAGCACCGCCGATGTCGCGGTGTAGCAACGACGCGTGTGCGTCGCCCCTCGGGGACGGGGGCAAGAAAACATGCGGCGCGTGTCGCGCGGTGAAGTACTGCGGGAAGGCTTGCCAGAAAGCGCACTGGAAGGTCCACAAACCGAGGTGTGCTGATTTGGCGAACTACCGGTTACGGGTCCAGCTGGACGGGAAGGTAAATCCAGACGGCACACGAAGCACGCGTCAAGAAGTGGGCGAGGCGCAGATCTCGCGGCGTGTGAACTTCGTACCCCCGCCCCCCCCTACCGACCCTCGTAATGACTTTTCGGACGTGGACGTGGACGATCCCCACCCTACGTACGTCCCACAGAAATACAACGCCCTGCCCGATAACGACTGCGCGAAAGCCTTTGAGTTGATAGTCGCGGTGCAACATGAGCGACCCGACGTGATACGAGACTTGTGTTACGTGAAAAAATACAACCCGAACTGGGTCACAAAAGACGGCATGTCCCCGATGGTCATCGCGTGTGGCCGTGGCGAGGTTGACGTGATTCAAGCGCTGTTGGAGTGCGGGTCGCGTCCGGATTTGGTGTGTCCAATGGACGCGCAAGGCGAAACGATTCCCGCGTTTCTGGGGCTGGTGCTCGGGTACGTGTGTAGGCTTTCCCAAATCCCGCCTCCCTGTGTTCCCACACAAGACTGACACTTTCGGTTATTATCGTAAGCGCGATGCGCCCACCCGGGTACGAACAAGCCATGGACTTAGTGGTGGCGAGTTTAAAGAACTATAAGTTCGACTTGAACAAAGTCGTGGCGAGCACGGGGTGTACGTGCTTGCTTATGGCGGCGCAGATGGACAACCCTGTGGCGATCAAGTCTTTGATCAAGCACGGCGCGGATCCCAACCTGCGCGTCGCGAAGAGCGACCAGCTCAACGGGGGGGGGATGAGCGCGCTGCACATGGCGGTTATGAACGGCACCATGAACGCGGCGGTTGCGTTGCTTGAGGGTGGGGCGGATCCTGACTTAAGAGAGCGCAACCTGGGGGAAACGCCATTAATGGCGTGCCTGTGGAACCTACGGGTGGACTTCGTTCCGCTCATTCTGAAATACACAAAAGATATCTGGCGCCCTCGGGACGACCGGTGGAACGCGATGCAGATCGCGAGGCAGGTCGTGATGGACAGAGGAGACGGCGCGAGGGAGTGTTACGATATTGTGCAGAAAATTTTGAGAGCCGGGGATGGCATACGGATGGTGAACCACCGCGACCGGCTAGGGTACGGGTACCAACAAGGCGAGTTTTCATTAGACGCCGGGACCAGCGCATTGTAACTCGGTGCGCGCAGAAAAAAACATGACCTCAATCACAGCTTATTCAGTTCTGAAACAGACGCGTGCTCGATGGCAATCGTATTTCCGTTGTCTTCTCGTCCCTCGCCTGCCAGTCGTCGAGGCGCGCGGGCGCGGGCGAAGTCATGCTTACCGCGTGTGTTCGCTGGATTGTATAATGGTAACGGCGACCATCCCGAGGTGCGTTTTTATTCGACCACATGGAAGGCCTGCTTTCTCTTCTTGGAGCGGCGGCGTCATTCGCGATTTTGGGGATGTGTTTTGGTTCGCGCCGCACCGCCCCGCCGCCCCGTCTCCTCGACCCGTTTCGGTTTCTTTCTCTCCGGGAGTTATGTCAGGTGTTTGGACCACTTCACGATGCCCTCACTCCGTTACACTCCCGGGACATTACGCGTCGGGATTCCGGGCGCGCTGCCGAGGACGACCGTTTTGGTCCCCTCACCTTCGTGCCCGCCCCGCGACCCCTCCGATTGCTTCTTTGGCGCGCGGGCCTTTCGAGGACCATGCCGCGCGCCGCCCGAAGCATGAGCGGGGAACATCTAGCACATACTGCCAGCGCCCGTGATGACGCGCGAACCTTTCCATCGGATGACGATAACGCAAAACCCTCGTCTCACGAACCAAACAAGCACCCCCTAACCTCGATCGATCCTAATCTTTTGTCTGTCAACTCTTTTTCGCGCAGATTGGGACAGGAGACGCAGCGCTAACAACTTGTAGTAGTGAAGTAGTGGTGTAGCAGTAGGGAGTGTAGCATTATACGTCACAAGACGTTTACACGAGTGCATTGTAGTGTTGTGATAGAGTATATACGATGGGGCATTGTCGTACGTTTCCGATATACGATGGGGTATGTGTCAAAAATTGTTTACATTCAAAAGACGCGCTTCGAAACCTTTACGCCGCGATTTGCGTGGATTCGGTTTGCGCGTTGATCCGCGCTTCCAGCTCGGGGCGGAAGTGACGGATCAAGCCTTGCACCGGCCACGCCGCGGCGTCGCCTAAGGCGCAGATCGTGTGCCCCTCGATTTGCTTGGTGAGTTCCTGCAACATGTCGATCTCCTCCAATCGCGCGTCGCCTTTTTTCATGCGTTCCATCACGGCGTACAGCCACCCGGTGCCTTCCCTGCAGGGCGTGCACTGGCCGCAGGATTCGTGCTTGTAGAAGTAGCTCAGCCTGGCAATGGCGTCCACGACATCGGTGGATTTGTCCATCACGATCACCGCGGCGGTGCCCAGCCCCGATTGCGCGCTCTTCAGGGAATCGAAATCCATAAGCACTTCTTCGCACACGGATTTGGGAATCAGCGGCACGGAGCTCCCTCCCGGGATAATCGCGAGCAGGTTGTCCCACCCGCCCCGGACGCCGCCGCAGTGCTTGTCGATGAGTTCGCGAAGGGGAATGCTCATCTCCTCCTCCACCGTGCACGGGTTGTTGACGTGTCCGCTGATGCAAAACAGTTTCGTGCCTGCGTTGTTTTTTCGGCCGAAGGATGAGAACCACTCCGCGCCTCTTCGCAGGATGGTCGGCGCGACCGCGACGGTTTCCACGTTAGTAACCGTGGTGGGGCACCCGTACAGACCCACGCCCGCGGGGAACGGCGGCTTTAACCGGGGCTTGCCTTGTTTCCCTTCCAGCGATTCAATCAAAGCCGTTTCCTCGCCGCAGATGTACGCCCCGGCGCCGTAGTGGATGTTGATGTCGATATCGAGGCCTGATCCGCACGCGTTTTTTCCCAGGTAACCCGCCGCGTACGCCTCGTCCCTGGCGCGCTCAAGGTTCAAACGTTCGTTGACGTACTCGCCTCGGATGTAGATGTAACACGAGTTTGACCGCATCGCGGTGCACGCGATTAAACACCCCTCAAGAAGCTTGTGCGGGTCGTGCCGCATGATTTCGCGGTCCTTGCAGGTTCCCGGTTCGGACTCATCCGCGTTGATCACCAGGTAGGATGGGCGGCCGTCGGAAACCTGCAGCGGTTGTTTGTTCCGGGGGGGGGGGGGGGGGGGATGGTCAGACCGGTTGAGTTGATTGCACTAAAAAACAATGAAACGATTTAGAAGCCATTCCGCTTCCGTTCGACCTGCAGTCTAACTAGGGTTCCATCGACGTAGTCCCTTACCTTTGGCATGAACGACCACTTCAGCCCCGACGGGAACCCCGCGCCTCCGCGTCCGCGTAACCCGCTGGCTTTGATTTCGTTAACGATCCAGTCCGGGCCCATCAACATAAGCTCCTTGGTGTTGTACCAGTCACCCCGCTTCATCGCGCCCTTCAGGAACGGGTCGTGTTTCCCGTACAAGTTTGTGAAGATACGATCCTCATCTTTTAAACCTCCGTGCGAGCGCGTGGTGGCGTTGTCAACGGCGTAGAACCTGGCGGTCGCGACAGGGGACGCGACACTGACCTTGCGAAGCGCCGAGGTCGCGCCGCCGACGCGCGAAAACGCGCGCAGCAAGCCAGCCATGGTGCGGCGAACAGTGCAAGGTAAAAGGAAAAACTTCGGTAAAAACTCGAGGCCACGTCGCGTATGGGCAAAGAGTCTAGATTTTTCACTCGCGCATTTCGGACTCGCCGTCTTCCTGAAGTGCTCTCATCAAAAGTCTTGGCTCTGCCCACCACACTGCGAAGGCGCGTCTCCGGCGACGAGGGAGACGGGCGGCGACACGGCCGGGGTCAATTGATTGGTCCGCGCGGATTTGCGTCTCGGCCTTGCGTGTTGATAAGCGTGCAGTTCACCGCGCATGGAGTTCCCACCGCCGCCTCCCGTGCGCGGCGATGGGGCGCGATCGGGACAAACGCCACCTCCATCATCGGGCTCGTTGAAGCCCGTGCCCAAGGGAGCTTCCCGGCATGTGGACGCGCGTGGTTGTGACCCGCACGCCAACCCACCCACGCGCGAGTGGGATCGCGGCAAAACGCGGGACGAATTGGATGACAACTCCCTGGGTGGCATCGCCGCGCCTTCCTTCGTGGTGGCGCGAGACGCGCGTTCCAACCTCACACCTCCCATCGATGGCAATTCGCACATCCCACCGCCGGCCGCCAATCCGTACCGCGAGACGACGCGCGACCCGAACTCCACGCCGTGCTCGCGGCGCCTGGAGAAGTGGCGAAACCAACTAGAGCGCGAGGACGCTGATGAGCGGGAGAAGGACGACCGGCGGTTCCGGGAGCGGGAGCGGCGGTGGGAAGCGGAGGAAACGGAGCGGGCGCGGTCAAGGCGCAAACGTGCGGAGCGCGATGGTAATAATTTGCGCGACCGCCGACGGGACTTGGCGGATGACCTGGAGGTTGATGAAGAAGAGAAAGCTCTGGGTATGGCAAAAGGAACGTCACGGACGGACGTTTACCAAGCCTTGCTCGCGAACGGACCGCCCCTGTGGTTCACAGACAAAAAGGACGTCGCGCGGCGGCGGAGGTACCGTGAGCGGGAACGGGAGGAGGAAAAGAGGGACGACGCGAAACAACAAAAAGCGAATGAAGCGAGTTTTGATACCGAGCGCGACGGCGATGTCAGGGCCGAGGATACGACGCGAGATGAAGGGAAGAAACAGGAAAGGACGTCATCCGTGGATGACAAAAGGGAAACCACTAACGGCGAAACCCTCGGTGCGGAAATTGCGCGCGCGGCGGTGTCCGCGAAAGAAACCGCGGTTTCTCGTGAATCCGTAGCACCTGTGCCTGCGTCCGTGCCTACACCCGTGCCTGCGTCCGTGCCTACACCCGTGCCTACACCCGTGCATACACCCGTGCATACACCCGTGCATACACCCGTGCATACACCCGTGCCTGCACCCGTGCCCGCACCCGTGCCTGCGCCCGTGCCCGCGCCCGTGCCTGCGAATGTTACGAAGCCCGCCCCCAAGCCCGCGCCCACCAAGCTCTCGACGAAGGTACGTATTCCCTTTCCCAAATCCCGGCCTCCCTGTTTGCCCATACCCCGACTGACACTTTTCTGGCAAAACTCCAAAGCTCGCCGGGAAACGGAAACTCGCACCCGTCGCGCCAAACGCGTTTGGCGAGGAGGAGGAGGAGACGGTGCGAGTGGTAAAAAAACTGATCCCAATAGAGTACAGCGCTGAGGAGCTTCTTGCTGCGTCCCGGCCGGCGACGAGCATGGCGGAGGAGGATTTGGAGGAAACAGCTACCGCACGCGCGGGCGCCGCCGCCGCCGCCTCGAAAGCAGCGGCCGCGGCGGTGACGGCGAGGAAGCGATTGGTGGCTCAAAGCTCTTCGGTACCGGTTTCGGACGACTCTGCGGTTTTGGCCAAAACCGTCGACTGGGACACGTACGCACAAAATTCCCTAATGGCACCAAGGGTGTTGGCATGGGTGAAAGGCAAGGTCAAGATATTGCTGGGCGAGGACGAGCCTAGTTTGGTGGAGCTAATCGGCGACAAGTTACTAAAAGCGCGCCCCACGTCCGGCGCGTTGATTAAGGACTTGGAGTCGATGCTGGAAGACGAAGCGAAACCGTTCGTGCTGGAGCTGTGGAGAGAGCTGCTGAAAGAAACCGGCCAGTAGAACGGCGGTGTCTGTGTGGTGTGGTGCTTAGTCTACCCAGGATACATTCCCCGTAAGTAGTCTACTGAGTAATTGGATATCAAACAAGTAAACTCACGTTTCTTCCCTTTGTTTCTTGTCCGCGGCCCTCTTCGCTAACATGTCGAAGTGGTCCCTGGCCAGTTTCAGCGCCCGAAACGCGTCGGTTGCTTGTTTCGAGTTTTTCCCTCCGTGTTTGTCCGGGTGCACCATCAGGCTTAGTTTTTTGAACGCATCACCCGCTGCGGCGTCGCCTGTCCCGTCGGAGGCGATGTCGCCTTCCTTCGCCGGCTTCAGCTCGCAAACCAGTGGGTCTTTCCTTGAAACGCGCTCGCAAAGTTTCAAGGGCGGCACCCCAAGCGCCATCGGCCGCGCGACTTCGCGTCGCACCGCTAACAGCGAATCGCAAAGCTTGCCAATTCTGCCGTCGCCTTGCGTCTCAGCAACGGAACACGCCTGTCCCAACAGCCTGTCCGCTGTGTTCGCCACGGCGTCCCCAGCCGGCTTCCCCGCGGTTTCCACTCGCAACTCCTCCGCGATTGGCCGTAGGAACCCGGCGCACACTTCGCACGGCGCGCCCGGGGCGGGCATGCCGTCGTCCTTCCCACTACCTGCTGCACTTGAGTCACCAGAATTGGACGCGTACGTCCCTAAACCGAGCACGCACCTGTGCACCATTGACAGGTCTTTTCGGGGCTTGGGTTGTCCTGTATCTTTCGCGGCCCGCGCGGTTCGCGCCGCGTCCTCGGTGACGTGCTTCGGGCACGCCAAAACCCTACTAACCTCTGCCGACGCCGCCGCGACGCGCCGTTTCGCGAACTCGTCCTCCTCCCGTTTCTTCGCCGCAGCCGCGACATCCCGGGCCACCAGTTTCGCGAGTTTCTTCTCGCGCAAAGCCCTCCACTCCTGGAGCTCACGCTGCGCGCCCCACAAACCGCCCACCAAAACGATTCCTGCAACAGCCGCTAAACAAAGCAAAACTACCCAGAAAACGCCTCCGAAATGGGTAAACCTGCGTCGTTGCGGTTTCCGCTTCGACGGAGACGTGGCCATGCCTTGCGGCACGGTGGGAGGCAAGGGCTGGCGGTAAGGCTGGTCCGTCAGATTCTGGCTGCCCACGTGAGAGGTACCTTTGTTGTCGGTTTTGATCGGCGAAAGCGACCCGAACGACGAACCCGGCGTATTTTTACCCCCACCCAACAACCGCGCCACGTCGCGGTGTCCATACGCGACGGCTAAGTCGCACGCCGTTTTCCCTCGCGAAAGCGCGGACCCCGGTGTTCGCGCGTTTTTATTCGCCCCCGCCTCTAGTAACCGGCTCACTACCTCCACCCGTCCATGACTCGCCGCGCACTGCAACGGCGTCCTTCCGTCGCTCGACGTGGCTTCCAAATCCGCCCCCCCCGCGCACAGCGCCCGCGCACACCGCCAATCCATGGCCAAGTGCAGGGGTGCTTTCCCGTCTATGTTTTCCCGCGGGTTTGGATCGGCGCCCGCGGCTAAAAGTTGTTCCACGCACCACCCGTCTCCCCTTTCGGAGGCTTCGTGAAGCGGCGTCCGGCCGTCCCGCTTTCGCGCGTTGGCGTCGGCGCCGGCGCGAAGCAGCAGCTCGATTATTCGTCGGTCCGTCGCGACATGCAGGGGGGTTGTTTGGTCCACATCCAACGCGTTGGCGTCGGCGCCCGCGGACAGCAACGAAACCAACACCTCGCAGTGGCCTCGTTGTGCCGCGTTCCGCGCAGGCGTCACGCCCACTTCGTTGCGCGCGTCGCAATCCGCCCGGCCTCCCGCTAACAGCAACTCGCAGATTTTCAAGTGTCCCTCGTAGCTAGCGTAGTGTAAAGGTCGGTTCCCCCTTGGCCCAGCCCCATCCGGGTCAGCGCCCTGTCTAATAAGCGCATTCGCCCTTACCAAATCCCCCCTTTCCGCCGCGTCGCCCAGCGGCGTGGGCGGTTGCGAGTTCGTAAACGGCGGCGGCGCGGTGGGTAAGGACGCGTGAGGGTTTTTTGTGTCGGTTTGGCGTGTTGAACTCCCGTCACCGCCACCGCCGCCTCGTCCCTGAGTTACTAGAGGGTCGTTCACGCCTCCGTAAGCAGGCACGGCAGCGCCCCAACCGCCGGTACCGGCGTTGGCGCCTACTCGTGCATTTCCGAATGCGTTTGCATTCGCGTTTGCGTATTCTGGGGACATCGCGTGCGTCGCGTTCGCCGAGGCGTGCACCAAATTGGCGGACCCAGCCGCGTCCCTCTCACCCAAGCCTCCCCTTGATAAGCTGGGGTGCACCACGTGTTGCGGTGCGGTGTTATTGGTAAGCGTCGCGGCCATAGACGTGAACTCCGCGTGCGGTACCCACCGCCCGCGAACGTAATACGCCCCGCGTTGCTGGTCGAAAAACACACCCGTGTGTGGATTGTGGTAAAATCCACTAGCACCGTCGTACACCCAGCTCGCCTTCCCGCCAGGCGCGGCCATGGCGCGTCCCCGAGGTGGTGACACCGCGCGCCTGCCGAGCGCGCCAGACGCAGTCTCCGAGGGGTCAACCGAGACCGCCCTGTGCCCCCCTGCTATGTGAGATTAGGACGCGCAACGTTAACTTTGAGTGCCGAAACGATTGGCTCTCGTAATTATTTGATGTCATCACTGCTGGCTTCGCCTCGACGTCATTCAGGTCGTCGTGTCTCCCCCGACCCCCCTTTCACCTCGAGTCGTCCTGGCCGATGGTGCTGGGTCGGGTCGCGCGTGTCGCGGCGCGGCGCGGCGCGGCGCGGCGCGGTTTCGCCACCGCCGCACCCAACCCGTCATCCGCATCCACGTCCGCCCCGGCGCCCACCGCCACTGTCTTTGGCACCGCGAGCGGCGTCGCGCGCACGGCCGTGGCGGTTGGTTTAGCTCTAGCCACCGCGTGCGTGGTGGAGGACGCGTTGAACGACCTGGTGTTGTGGAGGATCTGCGTCGCAAGGGCGACGCCGGTGGTGGAGTCGCACGCGCGGTTACGGAACTCGCTGGGCGAACCTTTCCGAGTAGAGCCGTGGTGGAACGGAAGCGTTAACTCGCGCGGGTCAGGGAACCTGGCGTCCGTTGTGTACCTGGTGGACGGGGAAAGGGCGTCGTGTGACGTGCAGGTAGTGCTGGTGCGCGCGCCCGGGCAGGCGTTCGGGGCGGTGCAAAGAATCATGCCCAACCTGTTTGTGAATCTCGCGGCGCCCGAGGGATGGCGCGTGGTAAGAATGGAGGCGATTTTGCCGCACGAAAAAAAAGCCGGCCTCCCCGGGCGAGTCAACTTGCTCCAGGAAGTGACGCCGAAGGGAGGCATTTTGCAAACGCAGGGGAGGCAGGGAAAGGGGGGACGGAAAACAGGCTGGAAGGAACGGTGGGCGGGGTGGCGAGGACAGGTTCGGTCGAAACGCGCGGGCGCGAGCGACGAATGAATGTTTTTGATTGGACGCGACAGATGGGAACCGTATTTTTTTCAAAAAAAGTCCCCGCCGCGTTTCTCCGCGTCTCTGTTTTCCCCCACCGTGACCACCATCCGGACCTTACGCTGCTTGCTGGATTTGCGTAAGGATCTGCATGCGCTGCAGTATCCAAACCTTGAGTTCAGGTTTCATCGCGCCGTTTCGCATGTTTTCCAGCCTCGCGAGCGCCGCGGCGAGCTCGTCGGCGGAAACGCCCGTCATCTTCTCCATGTAGTTCAGCTGCTTCTCCGTGCACGCGTCTTTGTTTGTCAAGTCACACTTGATTTCCAAAGTCTCGCTCACAAACTCTTTAAGTGACTCGAGGTCACGGCCTAGCTCGTACGCCGCCCCAGCCGACCCGGTTTCGGAGGTGAAGTACTTCAGCGTCGGGTACCCGCGGACTTCGAACTTGGCGCAAAGATCTTCCTCTATCGTGCAATCGACGTCGCCGATGACCACGGACCCGGACCCGGCGTACGCGTCGCCGAGCTCGGCCCAAGCAGGCGCCAAGGCCTTGCAGTGGCCGCACCTGAGTCAGGGAGGAGGGGTTTGAAAGGTTTTTGGGTCAGATCAAGGGCGGTGTACCTGGGGCTTGACGAATCAGGTCGCCCAGCTTGACGACCGCTTGCGTTTCGGAGGGACTGCCGACCCGCGACCGCGTCCCGAAACATTGGTGCCATCAAAATCTCGGCCTGCGGATCGCACGTACCACGGGGCGTAGAACTTGACCAGCGCGTTTTTCCCGCCGTTCACCACGTTCGCTTCGAACGAAGCCGCATCCAAAACCGTGACTTGAGCGGTCGCGGCCCCGACGAGCGCGAGCGCGGAACACAGGAACGCGGAGGTACGGCGCATGATGGAATGAAAAAGAAGTGCGATCGAGGCCGCGGACGCTTCCCGAAACCGAAATTCCTTTTTGTGATTGTCTCGGGACCAACGAAAAGGAACCACCTGAAAGCTACGACTCCTTCTCTTCGTGGTGTACGAGCGCAGTCGTGGCGCGCGCGGACAGGCGATCGATCGCTAGCGATGGGAGGTACGAAGCGATGCTCGCACGGCAGGGTGAAATACGAATGCGCGGTGTGCAACCCGTGCCCGCACGGCAGGGTGAAACGCAAGTGCGCGGCGTGCACCCCCTACCCTCACGGGAAGCGGAAAAGCGACTGCGCGGACTGCAACCCCTGCCCTCACGGCAAGGTGAAACACACCTGCGCGTTATGCAACCCCTGCCCCCACGGCAAGCGGAAAAGTGACTGCGCGGCGTGCACCCCGTGCCCGCACGGCAAGCTGAAAAGCAGTTGCGCGGCGTGCACCCCCTGCCCTCACGGCAAGCGGAAGAGCGACTGCGCAGAGTGCAACCCCTGTCCTCACGGTAAGCTGAAACGGAATTACACGGACTGCAACCCCTGCCCTCACGGCAAGCAGAATTGCACCTGCGCGGCATGCAACCCATGCCCTCACGGGAAGCGGAAAGACAGCTGCACAAACTGCAGCCCCTGCCCGCACGGGAAGCTGAAACAGAGCTGCGCGGACTGCACCCCCTGCCCTCACGGGAAGGTGAAAAGCAGTTGCGCGGACCGCAACCCCTATCCGCACGGCAAGGTGAAACACTTCTGCACGACGTGCAACCCTTGCCCCCACGGTAAGCTGAAACGGAATTGTGCGGACTGCAACCACTGCCCTCACGGCAAGCATAAATGCAACTGCGCGGCGTGCAACGCTTGTTCTCATGGGAAGTGGAAAGACGGCTGCGCGGTGTGCTGCACGAAGTGCCCCCACGGCAAGCGTAACGACACGTGCGCGGCGTGTAAGAAGGCGCGCACGGGTGAGCCGAGTTCACCGCAGATCGAGGCCGAGGCCGAGGTCAAGCAGGAGCCCGAGATCAAGCAGGAGCCGTTCACTATTCGCGGCTATTTCGGGTTTGGCGACGGGGACGTCCGGTGACTGAAAAAGACTAAAACTTTGTTAGTCTCACAACCCAAAAATCCCCCAGCTCGAGGGTGAGCGCGGTTCGCGCGACGGCGACTTCTCTCCTTTCTTCTCCAGCGCGTGGCCAATCGACGATCCCGATCTTTTCACGGTGAACAGCCTCACGGACTGATCCATCCCACACGACCCTAGCGTCATGGCCCCGTCCGCTTCGTCGTCGCCGTCGTCGCGCTCGGCTAATGAGAGCCCGAAAAACGATAACACGGGCGACGCCGGCGCCTCCGGCTCGCGCTCGTCGCCGTTGTGACTTCGCGTACCCTCGTTACCTCCTTCGATCTGAGAACGCCACGGTCGCCACGCCATCGCCCGGACCGCCCCGACGTGCGCATCCAACGCAGGCACGACACATAGGGTGACCCATGACGACCCAGTGGTCCCAGCCGTAGCGGCGAACGGCATTTTATTCGGCGACGGCGCCAAACCGCCGTTCGGACCGTTCGTGTTCCCGCGCCTTACCTCCGCGCTCGGCCCGGATGTGGCCGGGTCCCCGATGACCAAAGAAATGCCCCCGTCCTCTAAACCGATGGCCAGCACGAGCTTGTTCCGTATGCGCCTCGGGGCGAACGCGATCGACGTCACGGCACAAGGGAAGGCGGGAATGGAGTCATCCGCGGTCGCGGACGACGAATTCGTGTGGTCCACGCGCCACACCTTCACGCGCTTGTCCCGGCCGCATGTCGCGAACACGTCGTTTGCCGGAAAAGTCGGCGCCCACTGATGTTCGTGAACAAAAGAAAGTGTCAGTCTTTCGTACCGCGTGTGTGAGCATTCAGTCACCCGTAATCGGGCCTCCCCACAGTGTGCCGCCTGATTTGGGAAAGCCCGCAAGGCCTTACCTTCGCGTCGTACAGCGCCTTGGCGTGCGCCTTCACTCTGGTCGCCAGGGTCCACCCGGTTCCCCACGCCCCAACGCCGGTGCCGTTTCGCACCGCGTTTGCGGGCGGGACATAAATAGACACGTGCCTGTCCCTGGACGCCGCGAGCAGCGCGGAGGTTTCATGTGGAGCGCCGGATTGGGGGTCGCCGAAAAAGGAGGGCGAGACCTGAGAGTCAGCCGGCGCTCCTCTCGGCTTTGGCGACGCGAACTGCAGCGCCACCACGGTGAGCGTGGCGCCCGGAAGCTTACCGAGCGGCCGGTAGTCGCCGCTCGCGTCCCAGATCCAAACCCCAGCCGAAGCCTCTGACCTTGCCTCGCACGCGGACGCCACCAGCGTACCCCCCGGGTGCGCCGCGACGCACGCCAAGTCGTCGCCGTGGCCGTACAGTTTCCTTGTTTCCGGCCAAAGCGTCGCCGACGCCAGCGCCTCCTCCGCGGGCGCCCGGCTGTACACCGCGGGAACCACGCCGCCAACGTTGTCATCCGTGTACGTGTTGTTCTGCACGTCCTGTGCCATGAGCTCCACGATGGACTTTTCATTCAGGGTGGTGTCCTTCTTTTGGTGTCCTTCTTTCTTGTCCTTCTTTTGAGGAGTTTTGGAAAGTTCTTCGCCTTTTCCTTTCGCGCGCTCGGGCGTCGCCGCCGTTGTCTTCGCGGCACCCGCCGCCTCCCCCCCCGAAAGAAGTGTTTCCCCCCTTTCGGGAGTGGCAACCACGGAAAGCACATCCTCGCGTCTCTCGCCGTGCATCACGCCTTGTCGTGTTTGGCGGGGGGGGGTTCGGGGGGGCGTGCGCGTCGTTTCCGGAGCGTCGTTTCCGGCGAAACCCGAGTAGCTGAACGTCGAAGCCTCAACGAAGGTCTCGGGCGGGGGGGTGAAGTTTGCGGAGTGTTCGGTCGGCGCGGCGTTCGTGTCTTCCCGCGCGTGGGCGGTGTCTAGAACGACAACGCTCTCCGGCGCCCTGAGGGATTTGTTGGAAAGCCCGAGCTGCGGCAACTCCGCGCCCCCCGATGCATCCCCGGCACCCAAACGCGCCTGTTCAAGCGCCAATCGCCCCGCGCCGTCACCGCGCGCTAAACTCAACGCAAGCGTCCCCAGGAACGTGCCCGGCGCGTCAAACACGCGCAGGGTCTTCTCGTCCGCGCCCGAGACGAACGTGGTGGACCCGGACCCGGTTTGGGATGCGTTTGCGGCATTACTTCCGTCTCCGGGTCCTTCAACAGACCCGGACCTGGGAGGGGGAAGAAGCGCGACGCAATTCACGCGGTGTCCGTGGATCTGCGGGCGCGCGATTTCGCGCCACCCGGTCGGCGGCGCGTCGCGCGTCGTCGCGGGGAGCGTCGAGACGTCGCAACTGGTGGTTTCGCGGTCAGCGTCCTCCTCAAAACTGTCCCAGCTCGCGTGCATCCGCGCGGTCATGTCCTGCGACCCTGACAGCAAAAACCGCCCGTGCGTGTCCCAGGACAAGCAAGTCACCTCCCCGGCGTGGCCCGCGCTGGCCGGCGCGGGGGCCCACCTTGCCTTGCAATTTTCGGTCGTTTCAAATTTGCGCCACGCGTGCAGCGCGCCTCCGTGCGCGTGCGCCAGTATCCGTTTCGCGCTTTTGTCGAACATCGCGCCGTAAAACCCCAGGCATGACGAGGACGCGTCCCCCATGCTCTCGGAGGCCATCCAGACTCGGTTTTGCGTGTGTGTGTGTTTCGTTTGTGCATCTTGTTTCTCCCTGTGTTCCGTCTCGGGCGTCCACAAAATCAACGAGCGGTCCGCGCTCGCCGTGAGCAGCGCGGCGCCTCCATTGTAAAAAGGAAATGTCAGTCTCGTATGGGCAATCAGTCGGCGGAATGTGGTAATGGGAAATACTTGCCGTTTCCGCGGCCGTCCCCGCGCGCTCCCACCTGACGCGGTCGCCAGGCCACGGACATGACCCAGTCCTCGTGGCCTTGCAGCAGCGCTTCCAACACAGACGCGATGCGCGCGGTGCCGCCGAGGGATGTGCACGGAGGGGCGGGTGGTGCCGCGAGCGCGGCGAACGCGGGGGGCGCCTCTTCGTCAACCGCCGCCGCGGAGGTTTCGACGACGTTGGCCACCCGCAGGCGCCACACCCGCGCCGTGCGGTCCTGCGACGCGCTGGCGAGCAGCAAGCCGATAGGGTTTTTTTCCGTGTCCATGTCACGCTCTGCGTCTGTGTTGCCTTGCTCATCACTTCCTTTTCTCGCCACTAGGTCACCGAAATCCACCGCGAAGGCCAGGTCCCTGACCCAATCGGCGTGCCCCGCGAGCGACCCGCACGGCTCGAGGGTTACTTTTTTTTCCCCCGACTCAGCGCCGCGTGCCGCACGCGCGTCGATGGCATCCGTGCCGCACAGAAACAAACGCACCCCCCCATCCGCGCCTCCCACGGCGAGCAACACACGGTCCGTGTGCGGTACGAGAATCAACGCCGCGGACATGGGCAGGCGCTTCAGGGGGAAGGTCAGGCCGCCGCATTGGGTGAGGAACGCCGGTCCCGTCGGTTTCGGCGCGTCCGCGTCGGGACCGGCGTCGGCGGCGGCGTTCGCGTCACTTATCGAGCCCGTTGCGGGGGCGGGGGCGAGGGCGAGGTCCAGTCGCCACAACTTCACACAGCAGTCCTGTGACGCAGTGACGAGCAAGCGCACACCGGTGCGTTTGCCGCCCGCCACGGTTTCTTCCGCGCGCGCGTCCAACACGGGCGCGCCGTGCGCTTTTTGTTTCGCCACCACCTGCCATTTGTGGCTCTCGGGATCCACACCCCGAACCCCCCCCGCCTTCGGTGTGTTCCCCCCCCACGGGGTATCCACCCTGTGCCACAGAATGACCACGCCGTCCGCGTCGCCGCTGACCAGCCACCGCCCGGGCGACTCGCTGTCTGGGATCCACCGCACCACCGTGACCGGCGCGTCGTGGCCGGGGAGGGTTCGGACAACGCGTGCGCCGTTTGGGTCGTACACCGCGACTGCTTTGTGCGCGCCGTACGCCACGAAACCACCGCCGGCGCCGCTTTCGTGGTTCCAGTCCACCCCGTGCACGCTGCGATTGCACCCCACGCTGACGTACGCAAGCTCAGCGGTGGCTTCGGGACGTCTCAGGTGCACGCTCGGTTGTCTGGTACGCAACGGCGAGAGGCCTGGATCTGACCTCCACGTGGGCGTGCCCGGCGAGGTCATGGTGCACAACGGCAACCTCACGTCTGATCTTCGCCCGCGTCGACTGACTCTCAAGGCACCAGGGAACCGTGTCCAACGGCGACGCGCTGGGACACAACGTAGGTCGCGTGCGCCGCGCGCGTCGCGTTGATCACGCAGTCTCGAATCGCCGCCAAACCCAAAACCAACAACGACGTTTTGCGAAAAATAGTTCCCGCGCTGAGAGATGAGACGTGGCGCCACTGCTCGCGCGCCCGTGCGCTGCGTCCCGCCGTCGGCGCCGATGTCGGCGCCCGGGGCGCCGGCGCGCGCGGCGTCCGTCGCCACCGCCGCGCTTGACTTTTTGCTTCTCGAGACAACCAGGGAGTACATGGACAAAGGCGAAGCGGGAGCGCGTGCTTTGGATGGCATAGGGTACCGAATAGGCGCCCGGCTCGCGGAGCGACACACGAATGGCCGCCCGCGGTTCACGGACGCCACCGAGGTCGTGTTGTGTCTGTGCAAGGAGTTCTGGCCGTTGGTGCACGGCAAGCGGATCGACAGTTTGAAAACAAACAACAAAGGCGTGTTCGTGTTGACGGATTTACGGCTGCGTTGGATCGCAAACGTGTGTGCGGTTTCCGGCGACGGTAATGACGCGGGTGATGACGCCGCGTCTCGGGTAACGCGGACACACACGCGGGTCTGCGTCGGCATGCTTTGCGGTTTTTTAACCGCGTGCGGGTTCAAAGCCGAGGTCAGCGCTGATACCAAAAATGCACCCCAAGTGGTGTTCACCATCCGGATGCACGGAGCGAGTTAGATGAGTTGCGATGGCCAAAAACCGCCAAAAAAGCCAAAAAATAAATTACACCAGTTTCTTCACCATAAGGAACCGCCGCTTCCCGAGAAGCGCGTCCACCGCCCCGCTTCGTCGGTCCACGATTTCGTACCCTCTTTTTCGGTACAGCGCAATCGCGGCGGTGTTCTTGGCGAACACGTGCAGCGCGACTACGTCGTACCCCCACTCCACGGTCACGCGTTCCGCCGCAACAAGAAGCGCGTCGGCGACGCCGCGGCGGCGGTGTGTGTGCTTAACGCACATGCAGCTGATGTAGGCGTACTCGTCTATTGGCGCGCCTCCTTTCCACCGACCCGCTGGTCTCCGGTTCAGGTTCCTATCAGCAGCCCGCTTAACAGCCCACTTCTGCAACTCACCACCCACCCCGGCGCCGTCCGCCCAAGGAGTCAACGCGCCTCCGCTCTCATCATGGCATTCGCAATCCGGCGCCGGCAGCCGGCTCGCGACGTCGGCGTCTCTTTGGATGGAAAGCTCCACCACGCCCACGATGGGAGGGGTGGTTTTCTTTTCTTTCGTCGGTTTTATTTTTGTTGATGATGACGCAGTGACTGGTGTTGCAGTCGCGGTTGCGTTGCCAGGACCTGCGTCGGAGTTTTTTGGAGTGCGCGTCGACCCGGGCCACCGGCCGAGTAGCGGATCACGCCAGCTTTCGTTTTCGTCTCGGTTGCGTAAACTCGCCGCCGTCGCCACGAGCGGGGCGAACCGCCTGCTGTCCAGGTACTCGTACTTCCGGTCCAGGGTAACGGAGACATCCGCTTTGAAGTACTGCAGGAACAGGGGGTCCAGCACCGGGGTTATGGGCTCGAAAAAAGCGTGCGCCTGCGTGTCCGAGATGTCACGCAGCTGCGTTGGGGTTCCGTACGTGACGTGGAACTTGCCATCGGGCGATGTTAAGACGCGATTTCCAGCCGGCGAGGCGTTGGAAACGAGCCCGTCCCCTCTTCCACGGATGCGCACGGGATGCAAACGGCGCCAGGTCTCAACCCGACGACCCGCACTCCGGCAGCTCGCGCGCGGGCACGCACGAACGGACGTCGCACTCGACATGCCGCCCTGCGAAGGCAAGTGCCGTGGATGCCTCCTCCTCGTCCAAGAAAACCTTGACGCTTTATTCATCCTCGATTTTCGAACGCGGAGATTAGCAGCAGGTGTGCCTACGTCGCCATTGTGCCGTGCACACGCGCGATGCGCTCGTCTTCCGACCGCGCGGCGCGAGCCGCGGTTGCCGACCTGCTCGAGGTGACTCGCAGGGTCACGCTGCCGGTTTCGGGTGGCGGCACGCTTTGGTGCGCGGAGGTGACCCCGGGTGAGATGGTGGATTGGTGTTCAAGCGAGTTGGTGGAGGTGGAGACGGAGTTGAAAAACGCGAGCGTGACGCTTGCGAAACAACACGACTTCTTCCCCGAAACCTTCGCCTCGAAAAAAACGCACGCGTTCGCAAAAGTTAACGACGAACTAGGCGACCTGCTCTTCGACGTGCTGATGCTTTTGTGTGTGTGCGAACGGGAATTCGGGCCGGGCGCGCTTGATGATGATGGTAACAAAAAAGGATGCTTCAAAAAAGAAAGAAAAGAAATCGGCGGGTGCACCGTCGCGGGCGCCGCGACAAGCGCCGCGCGCAAAGTCAGAAGACGGTGTCCGCACACCTTCGGGTCTCTCGGCCAGGCGGCATCAGTCAAGGAAGAGCAGGAGCAGTGGCGGCGAGTGAAAAATCTAGAGAAGCAGGCGGAAGCGGCTGGCGAGACGTTACCGGAAGCGCCGGCGACGTATGTAACGTGCGATGAATTTTCAAGCGACGTGCGTCTGTTTCATTTCCTGGCGCCCTTAACGTTTGGTCTCGCGGTTGGTCTCACCGCGGGCGCGTTTTTGTGGCGCAGGGTTTAGACCTACGGCAGACAATGCACGGTAGGCAGTACGGTTAATAGCGCTGTAAACACTGACGACGCGCAAACCGTGTAACTACTTTCCTGGGTTCGTTTGTTGTCTGTTATTCCTCCCGCTGAGTGACTAGACTATTTTCTTTTTCAGGTCCACGATTTCCTCATCCCGCAACACCAGCTGGGCCTCCGCGCTTTGCAGCTTTAGGAACACATACACCAGGGGTGCGAAGAGGAACAGCGAGGCGATGATGGACGGGAGCGCGATTGGAATGTAGTGCGTCCCGGCCACGACGCACACGTTGCCCCACGGCGCGCACTGCTGCAACAAATCTTCGGGGTACAGCGGGACGCCCATCATCTCCGCCGCGCGAGGTGCGTTCTTAAAACGCGGGACCGACCCATGCTTAACCACCGAAGGGCGAACCGGAGGGACACGGAAACTGAGTTGGGAAGGTCGCCTTCGAGTGGTCACGCGCGAACGCCCTTCCACGCGAACACGCGCCAGCGCGATGGACGCCATGCGTGGCAACGTGGCAACTAATGAAGAGGATAAACAGGCGTGATTTTACTCATTATAATTTTACATCGCAGCTCTGGACGGGAACGTACACAGCATCACTTACATCACCTTCATCACCCCCTCTGCACCCGCGCCGCCCTCCGTCTCTCCGCGTCATCAATCTCCAGCCTCGCGACGAGTTCCATTTTCTTCCCGCTGACTTTCAGACGTCGCGTCCGCGCCAAAGCGGAAAGCGCCTTGCCCGACATGCCAAAGTATGGCCCGAAGTACGGCATCGGGTCGTTCGGGCCGAGGGCGTTTCTCAGCGTCGCGTCGTCTGAACATTCCGTATCTGAACCGTCACCGGACTCAAGTGCCAGCGCCGCACGCGTCTCCACAGCCTTTACAACCACCTCCCTGACGCGCGCGCAGAGTGGGTCTTCGTTGGATTTGAAAGATGTCACATCCGATTCTGCTGATTTAACGTCGCCATCACCATCCGGCGACGGCGCCGACTCAAATTCGTGTTCCGCCGCCGCCGAAACTCTCGCCGCCTCCACTTCGTCATTCGCGCTGCGTTCCCCAAACGCACTCAACGCGACGTGGCCGTACGCCGCAATAAGCAGCGCCTCTGCCCTGCCGTGGTCTTTCTTTCGTTTCAGCAAATCCTCAACGGTCGGAAACACGCTCGCCGCTAGCGCCCGGCTTTCGTCTTTGCTCGACTTTTTATGCGCCAACCCCAGGGCGTTTTTCCACGCCTGCGGTTTCACCACCTTGACGTGTAAACCGGCTCCTGCTAAAACACCTTTCCACATACCGAAGTTATACCCCTGCACGAAAGCCGTTTGCGCGGAAAAGCCGTACTCAACCCCGCCCTCCTCGACGTGCGCCACAGAGTTTGGCGGGAGCCGCTGACGCGCGACCAGCGCCACCATGGCCTCAACGCACAGCCGCGTGCGTAGCTTGCCGTTCACCTCCACCTTTATTATTGGGCAGTCCAGCACGACAACGGACGTGGCGACTCCAGGTTTTGGCCCTCGGACCACCACCAACGCACCCCCCGCGTCGCTGTCGCACCCGATAAGCGTCCAAACCCAAGGCTTGCCGGTGGTGGGATCGAGGTTGATGGGCAACGCTTCTACTGCCACATCGGTACCCGAGGCGTTTTGGGCTACCGGGATCGCCCTCGGGGGGCGCCGGGAGTGGCGGAACACGTGAGGCATGTGTGTTCGCGTATCGCGGGCCACGGCGGCGACCGCGCTGTTGCCACGTCTCGCACCGGGGATGGACGACGCGACCGGCACAGCGGTCCACCCGCGGTGGGCACCGCGAGACGAAGACACCGCGGTGGACGCGGTCCAGGGCAAAAGCGCGCGCGGCACGCCTGTCGCCATCGCGGCGTGACGAGACGACGACACGCACGGCCCGACACCGAGGAAACGCACTTCACTCCACAACGCCCGGGCGTACAGCATCGGGCGCTGGCGCGGAGTGGCAGGTCTGTGAGAGGACACGCCAACGTCCCATTTAATGGAAACGGCAAAACGAGGAAGAGACTTCTTGATGCGAGAAAACGAAGAAAAGTGCCCTTGTGAATCGTACCGCAAACAGTGTAAACCCAAAGCTGAGTGCGTTTCCGATTAAAACCTACTTCTTCTTACTCATGGTCGGGTACTTGTCCTCCACAAAGCTCCGATCTTTCAGGCCGAGGCGGTACAGGGTTTCGCCGTAGGAATCCCCATCCGTCCTTCTTAAGTACTTCAGCAGTTTTTTCCGCCGCTCCAGCATCGCAACGAGGCCTCGCCTCGACGCGTTGTCCTTGTGGTGCGTTTGCAGATGCGTTGTCATGTACCGCACGCGCTCCGTAAGGGACGCGATTTGAACCTCAACCCCGCCCGTGTCGTGTCCGTGGTTGGCGAAGGTCTCACGGACGGTACGCAAGGTCTGGCGGTTCGTGTCGTACGCGGAGAGTTGGACCGTGTCCAGGTACTGGCGCACCAACGCAGGCTTGATGTCCGCGGCCATCTCGTTCGAGCCTGGTTTTCGTCATTGGGGCGGACGATGATGAGGGGAAGGGCGTTAGGCAGGGTTCGTTTACGGTGTATTACTCAGCCGCCAGTAACAGATCCTCACTGCGCAGACCGCGCCGCGCGCGAGATTTTGACCCGCGCGCGATCCCCAGAAGAGATGCCAAAAAGAAAGGCCTAGGGTTTGCGTCGTGCCGTCCGGTTCCGTACGCACCTTGAGCCACGCGAACTCCAAACCCGGTGGTGAACGGCCGTGCTGTGTTGACCGTGCCACGACCAAAGCAACGCGGAGATATTCTAGTGCTATTCCCGAAACTCGCTACCGTTCCCGCGGCGCCTGTAAGCGCGCGGAACACACGACCCGCCATCGTTTGCCTGAAAATCAATTCACGCAAACGACCCGAGTCGTGGGCCGACACGATACTTAAGCCGCGTTGCTGTTGGGGGAGCGCTTCTTGCCCAGGCCGACGACGACGTTCACGAAACGGCGGTTGTACTGTGGGAGGGAGGAAAGGGGGGGGTGGGGAAGGTCAGCGTGCTGATCCCGGCGACACAACGGGAGACCTAGACACGGGAAATCATCGTCGCGGGGATTTGCCGTACCTTGAGCCTCTTAATAGCACGGCCCTTGGGGAGCTTCTTCTTGTCCTGCTTGGCGACTTTGGGGGTCTGACCGCGAACCTTACCGGCACGAGCGAGGGAACCGTGGACCTTGCCCATCTTGTTGCGGCGTGTGGAATGCGCGACACCGAAAGACCGGGCGGGGTTAAGACGGGTTTTGGATGGGGAAGGAGAAAAAAGGAGCAATTGGGAAAAACCAAAAACCAAAAAAGGATCGGTGAAGAATGAGTTTGAAAGGGACGTCGAAAGGGAAGATGCCATGTGACTGCGAGATTGTGACCGGCTTTACCGATCAACGTTTTTGACCTTTCGAATTTTTAACGGCACCCCAAAACAACGATTCGTCTTTCGGTGTACGCAGTCGCACTCGCGCGGACAGGCGTAGTGCTGTGGAGAGAGGGGGTCAAGACGAGGTGAGCGATCACGTGCGATGGTATGGGAGCGATGCTCTCACGACAAGTTTAAACATAACTGCGTGGTGTGCAGCCCCTGCCCGCACGGCAAGGTGAAACGCCAGTGTAAGGAGTGTAACCCGTGCGCTCATTGCAAGCGAAAAGACAGCTGCGCGGTGTGCACCCCCTGCCCGCACGGCAGGCTGGAAGGCCACTGCGCGGACTGCACCCCCTGCCCTCACGGCAAGGTGAAACACAACTGCGCGAAGTGCACCCCCTGCCCTCACGGGAAGCTGAAAAGCAACTGCGCGGACTGCAAAGCCTGCCCTCACGGGAAGGTGAGAAGCAACTGCGCGGTGTGCAGCCCTTGCCCCCACGGGAAGCTCAAACGCTTCTGTGCGGAGTGCAACCCCTGTCCGCACGGCAAGCGGAAAAGCAACTGCGTGGACTGCAACGGGTGCCCGCACCGCAAGCGGAAAGGCGACTGTGTGGCGTGCAGCCCTTGCCCTCACGTCAAGGTGAAACGCAACTGCGCGGAGTGCAAAGCGGCACGCGCGGCTCCGCCGAGTCCAAAGCGGGTCAAGCGCGAGCCAGAGAGCGAGTAGACGACGGAAACCACCGCATCCGCGTTGTTACAAAGACTACTGTTACTGACGTAAAAAAATGTTACAAAGACTACATCGATGATGCTGGAAAGACTACACAAACAATGTACATCACATCTACACCGCACACGAAGAAACGCGAAACACACACAAGCTCATTCTTTCAGTAAAAACCCCAAAAACCGACCCCGTCAAATCACTACGCCTTTGCTTTCATCGGCATCAAGGGTTCTCTTTCCCCGTCACGTCCAGGATTGATTTTCACGATCGTCCACACCAACACCGGAAGCGTGTACGGAAGTCCGTTGGGAGAGATCGATTAGAAATTCAATCCCGTGGCATGGCTACGTCATCAAAAAAGCTCATCGACGTCACTGGGCAATTAGTCGCAACGGTCCGAAAACTATTTCCGCAGTGCGTGCCAGTCTCATGATTGTGAACAATGAGAACTCCCGGTTGACACCTTCAAAAAGCAAAGCTGATGATTAGAAGTTCAAATCCCGCGCGAGCCTTGGCCGTTCACTCGTCACCGCGCCGACTCAACAACCCGCTCACGACTTTCGCACCCCGCGTCGTCGTCTCGCTCCCGTTCTCCACCAACACCACAAGAAACCACCGCTCCACAATGGGCGCCGACGAGACCACCGAGAACCGCTTGGCCGAACCGCTGCTGGACAAAAACGACGACCGCTTCACCATGTTCCCCATCAAGTACGGGGACATCTGGGAGATGTACAAGAAAGCGGAGGCTTCTTTCTGGACCGGTACGTGTTCGTAACCCCCCACCCTTACCCGCCATCCAGTTTCCCGGCCTAACATTCGGTCGCGCCACGCGCGCGCCGTGCCTTTCCGCGACTGCAACACACGCCAATTTACCGTTGTCGCTAACCTTCGCGTCCCGTCCCCGATTTCGCAGCCGAGGAGGTTGACCTTTCCGACGACATCAAGCACTGGGAAACCCTGAGCGATGACGAGAAGCACTTCATCTCGCACATCCTCGCCTTCTTCGCCGCGTCCGACGGTATCGTCCTCGAAAACCTCGGCGTTCGCTTCATGAGCGAGGTCCAGTTCCCGGAGGTACGTATGCCGATTTTGAACCGTACGCCTCTTCGATTGCGGGCACGCGCGTGCGCTTTTCTTCGCCGGCGACGACGTCGCCGCGGGCACGCGACTCACCGTTGTTTCCCCAACCACCTCACCTCCAATCACAGGCGCGCGCGTTCTACGGGTTCCAGATCGCCATCGAGAACATTCACTCAGGTACGCGTGACGTCATCGCTACGACCCCTCTGCATGGGGTGCCAACAACGGCGAATTTCGAAGCACGTGTTCTTTCCTTTCACAATTCGCTCAGCCACTGACCTGTTCCCTCCCTCCTGAAACATCACAGAAATGTACTCCCTGCTCATCGACTCGTACATCAAGGACGCGGCGCAGAAGAACTTCCTGTTCCACGCCATGGAGACTATTCCGTGCGTCGCCAAGAAGGCGGACTGGGCGCTGAAGTGGATCGAAAGGTACGTCGCTACGCCCCGAGCGCGCGCGCTCGTCGCGAAAAGCTGGGTGCCAACTTTCAAACGCACCAAAGTTTGAATCTTTTATTTCGCGCGACTGACCAGATGCTTTTCCAATCTTCGTATTCTCCTTCCCTCGTTCCCAAACACAGCGGCAAGTCCTTCGCCGAGCGACTCATCGCGTTCGCGTGCATCGAGGGTGTTTTCTTCTCCGGGTCGTTCTGCAGCATCTACTGGCTGAAAAAGCGCGGGTTGATGCCCGGGCTGACGTTTTCCAACGAGCTCATCAGCCGCGACGAAGGGCTTCACCGTGATTTCGCGTGCCTGTTGTACAGCTACTTGAACAACAAACCGGACGTCGCCGTGGTGAAGCAGATCGTGATGGAAGCCGTGGAGATTGAAAAAGAGTTCCTGTGCGACGCACTGCCCGTGTCCCTGGTGGGCATGAACAAAGAGCTGATGTCGGACTACATCGAGTTCGTCGCGGATCACTTGCTGTGCCAGCTCGGGCTGGAAAAGGAATACAACACCGCGAACCCGTTCGACTGGATGGAGCTCATCTCGCTTCAAGGTAAAACCAACTTTTTCGAAAAACGCGTAGGCGAGTACCAGAAGTCTGGCGTCATGAACTCCCTCACCGAAGGCGCCAACTCCAAGGCGTTCACCATCGACGCGGATTTCTAAAGTGGTTCAAAAAAACAACTTTGGGGAAAGTTTGGGAAACATTTGGGGAGGAGTTTGGGGTAAAACGTCGAGAGATGATGTTGGGGTTTGGGGTAAAAAGAGTATGGGAACAAAAGCACGGTTGTCACACTAATCAATTGAAAGGACGCGGCGGCGGTTTAGCAGACCGCACCGCGATGTGAGGATTGGGTGGCGAAGAACGGTGTTTGGGATGGGGGATGGGGGCGCGTGTCGAGGGGAGGCGAAAATATTTCGAGTTTCGTGGAATCGAACGCGCCAAAAAAAATGGGACGGATGACCCGCGTCGTCGTCCGCCGGATTGTGGGATACGTTATCGTTTTCGTACACAAAAACGACGTAAACTAGCGACTAGCTTGTCAGCCTTTGAATCATTTTGCTTTACAGTTTTCTTTGAATCGTGCTGTAGTACAACCGTACAACCTCGTGTCGGTACCTACTCACCTACCCGGCTCAAAAAAAAACCTGAGACGTCACGGTGAAAGTCTCCTGGCGCCCCGTCCGCTTTGAATTTGCGCCAGGAACCGTTGCCGTCTTATTCGCGGAGAGACGACGCACCGGAACACGACAACGAGTCCTATAACAGCACCTATGACAACAGGCGCGGTCATACCCGACCGGTTCGAGGTTTGAATTTTCTTTCCGTATTTTCTTTTCGAAAACGGTTTGAAACCGCCGGCGACGTACGCGCCGTCTCGCGCCCGCGGTTCCGTCGCGAAAGACGTCTCGAGTCCGAGCGAGTTCCCTCCCAACGAAGACCCAGCACCACCCATAGTCGACCCAGCTCTCGCGGATTCGCTGCGCACACGCCCTGCCGCGGACCTACTTTTCGAGACTCTACCGAGGTCATCGTCATCCCAACCCGAACCGGATTTAGGTTCCGCTCGGTGGGTTCGGATTTCGCCGGTAGCGTCGCCGAGGGCTCCGAGTTCGTCGAAATCGCCATCGTCGTCGTCCACCTCCAAAAGCGCCAAGCGCATGGGCACATCCGGGTGCGCCGCGACCAGGGGCACCAACCCGATCGCCGCGGATACCCAGTCCTTGACGACCTGTTTTTTATGCTCCCCATCCACGGGGTTGAACATCCGGAAGCAATCCAGGTAGTGCGCGTCCGTGTCTCCGTATATTTCCCACGTGAACGCGATTGGGGTTTTTTGTGTAACGTACACGTAATCCGTCGCCGTGCCGTGCGCGAGGTACCCCACGCCCTTCCCCCCCCCCCTCCCCCCCCCCCCCACCACGCACCTGTCACCGCATGACTGGGTGTTGATTTTATGTAAAATTTGGCGCATCGCGTCCGCGCCCTCACCGACAGGCTCAACCGGTTTGTGGTCGAACGGCATGAACAGCGCTTCCATTCCCGAATGCACGTTTACCCAGACGTGTGGGTTGAATTCTTCAAGCAGCGCGCGCATCATGAACGCCTCGGGTTCGGAAAACGGGCCTGTGCCAGGGTACTCTTCACTAGGGTCGTAATCCGGGGCTTTCACTCCCCAGTCAACCTCCCAGTTCCGGTTACAATCCACGCCTCGGCCGTTTTTCCGCTCGCAAAAGTCGCCTTTTTCAACCAACTCGCGCCCGTTTACGTTTTCCATGGGGACAATTTTGAAAACCGTCGCCACGAGCGCTTTGACTGTTTGCCCAACGGATCGCGAGGAATCAGGGTGCGCCAGCTGCGCAGCGTGTTCCAGGCCCAACGCGAACGCCCGCAACAAATCAACAGCAACCTCCACCGTGATCAACTCCCGGCCGTGCTCGCCGTAGTTGTACAGCACGCGCGTTTTTTCAATCTTTTTTTTTGTGTTGGGTAAATTGTTCGACCGCTCCGCGTTCGAACCACGTGCGTCCCCTACTCGTGCGCCCGCCTCGTTGTGTACGCCTACGCCGCCACCCTCACGCCCAGGAGGACCCTGCTCATCGGCGTCGTCCTCGCTCAAACCACCGAGCTCCACCGTGACCACCACCAGCTCCGAGGAGTACCCCCCCCTCGTTGATTGAACCGTGTCTAACCGCATGGTGTGTGGATTCGCAGACACGATAGCCTTGACCTCGTCGAACACGTCGCCTTTGGTGCGGTAAACGCCTTCATTGAAATCGGGGCGCGCTTTCGTGTTCTGTTTGGTGGTCTTGAGCAACGCACGAACACCTGGGGCACGATCGTCATTGGTGGACACCGAGTTGGTGTGGGTTCGAAACCCATCATCAGAGGCCGCGTCGGATCTGCCGAGTGCCGATCGCGTTTGAAACGAGTCTGTTTGCTCATACGACCCGTGATTACCATCCGCGCCCGCCACCGGAGGCACGCACGCACAACTCACAACCGCGAGTAGCAGAAACGCGACACACACACCGGTGCGCCCCATCGCGCCGGTGGGAAGTGCAAGTGGAGGCGCGTGCCGGGCCAATCCTTAACACCTCTGATTTCGACCACCGAAGGGATTTTCGACCTGACTTCTAACCTGGGAAGCCGAGAGGACGCACAACGACGCGCACACGACACGCAGCCACCGCTGACCAACATGCTCTCTATGCTCATTAAATTAATCTGTGACGCTGCCAAGCGCGCACTTATAATAGTGCGCGCAGTGCTCGCGACCGATACGCAACAGTCCGACGTGCAAGAAGCCATCCGTGGCCTCCCGAACCACCTCGTGGTCTCTCACATTCTTAGATCTGAGCATTTCGACGATCCCGCAGACCTCGCACGGCTCCCAGCGGTGAGCCGCGCGATGCGCAACGCGGTGGCAGAGACGGGACTTCGGTTTGAGGAGCTTGATGAATATCGTGCCGCGGAGCTCAGATGTTTGAACGCGGTGCAGCGCCTGGAACGGGGAGGTCGCCTGTCGTATCAAGAACGCCTTTGTCAGGCAGCGGCGAGGGGTGGATATCTCGAGGAGTTGAAGGTGTTGCGCGCGAACGGCTGCCCGTGGGACGAGCGGACGTGCTCGGGCGCGGCGGAGGTTGGACACCTTGAGGTGCTGCAGTGGGCGCACGCGAACAGATGCCCGTGGAACGAGAACACGTGCGATAGTGCGGCGAAGGGCGGGCACCTCGAGGTGCTGCAGTGGGCGCGCTTGAACGGCTGCTCGTGGAACACACACACGTGCCTGTACGCGGCGAAGGGTGGGCAGCTCGAGGTGCTGCAGTGGTTGCGCGCGAATGGCTGCCCGTGGGACAAAAAGACGTGCTACTGGGCGGCGCAGGGCAGGCACCTAGATATTCTTCAGTGGGCGCGCGCGAACGACTGCCCGTGGGACGAGACAACGTGCATGGGGGCGGCGGAGGGCGGGCACCTCGAGACGCTGCAGTGGGCGCGCGCGAACGGCTGCCCGTGGGACGAGTGGACGGGCGCACAGGCAGCGGAGGGCGGCCACCTCGAGGTACTGCAGTGGGCGCGCGCGAACGGCTGTGAGTGGGACGCAGGGGAAGCGCGCGATGGCGGAGAAGAACGCGCACCGCGAGCTTCTGCAGCGGGCGCTGGCATTCGCTCTGACTGGCGAGAGCTAAAGGTCATCGCGAGTTGGTAAAAACGAGCGCGCGAAGAGTCACTTGGAAAAAACGTGGGACCGGCGCGCGCTCGCGACCCCGGGCGTGGGAGAGACGCGCGGGGACCAGTGCGGGATGTGAAGGTAGGTACGTTAGAGTGCTGTTTAGGGTACCAAGTTCGTAGTAGTGATGCAATGTAGTAGTAGATGAGGAAAGAGAAGGGTCAGGAATCGGCTGTGTTTATTTCAACGCAAAGAATCCTTCACTCGGCTGTAACGCTTTCTCGGAGGCCTCGAAATCGAAACGACGCACAACGACGGGCACACGACACCTTCCGCGTTATCTTCCAACGCGACGTTCGGTATGAAAACTCGCGCGCAAATGAGGAAGTGCGAGCGCCGCGATGCTAGCGCGGCTAACGCGGGCGAGGCCATCCCCGGCCTTCCCAACCACGTCGTCGTCGAGCACATTTTGAGATCTGAGCATTTCGACGACCCCGCAGATCTCGCACGGCTCCCAGCGGTGAGCCGTGCGATGCGCGACACGATGGCAGAGACGGGACTTCGGTTTTAGGAGCTTAGTGACGAAACAGCCGTTAACCTCGGATGTTTGAGCGTGTTGAAGCGCATGCAACGGGGAGGTCGTCTGTCGCGTCAAGAATACCTTTGCGAGGCAGCGGCGAGGTTCGGACAGCTCGAGGTGCTACAGTGGGCACGCGCGAACGGCTGCCCGTGGGCCGAGGGAACGTGCGCGAGGGCGGCGGGGGGCGGGCATCTCGAGGTGCTGCAGTGGTTGCGCGCGAACGGCGCGCCGTGGGACTGTCATACGTGCTCGTTCGCGGCGTGGGGTGGGCACCTTGAGGAACTGCAGTGGTTGCGCGCGAACGGCTGCCCGTGGAACGCAACCACGTGCGCGTATGCGGCGAAGGGCGGGAACCTCGAGGTGCTGCAGTGGGCGCGCGCCAACGGCTTCCCGTGGGACGACATGACGTGCGCGAGGGCGGCGCTGGGCGGACATCTCGAGGTGCTGCAGTGGGCGCGCGCGAACGGCTGCCCAGAGTGGTGAAGAGACTAGAACGAAAACTCCGTTCACCCCGATGACACGCGTACTTTCTTGCTTCATCACAAAAATCAACCCCCAAACAGCCATCGAAAAACCGGCCCGAGCCAGTCCGCGAGCGGGTGCGCCACTATCCAAGCAATTGACGCTTCGAACGCGCGTTTCAGCGGTCCTTCGTAGCAAACCGCGCTCGCGGCGGTGAAAAACACTGAGGCGATCGTGAACACGAGGCCGTACTTCGCGATGCGTTCGTTTAACCTCTGCAGCCGCACCTCCACGCCGGCTTGTAGCAGACCGGTTGTCCTTTCCAGGGCGTCGCTTAGGATCTGCGCGCGTTGCGCTACCGAAAAGATCGTCGAGATCGCCGGGTCCAAACGTTTCTTGACGTACGGAGGCAAAAAACGCACCTCGCCTCCGAGCGGTAACCACTCCGCTTCCTCTAACCTGGTTTCTATGATTTCCTGGTACGCGGTCGCCGTCGCGGCTTCGCTCTTCGACCTTGCCAGCTCCTGCGCCGTGCTCTGCTCCAAATCCGTGATCGTCTCAAGAAAGTCCTGCTGCGCCTTGTACGTCCGGACGTTTTCGCTCTTGAAGGCTTTGAGTGTGCCAGAAAAGGGTCAGTCGCGAGTCTTACTGTATTGGGCGATGTATGGACAAACAGTCATCAGCTCTCGGTAAAACAGGGCACTTGTGCTATATTTGTAAGAGGTGCCAGCACTGGTAAATGTACTAGAGGAAGTACTGCCTTTGAATGAAACTAGTGGACGTCAAAGAGGGGCGGCAGAAAGAGCGTGCCTGGATTTGGGAACTGCGCAAGGCAGTACCTTTCCAACTCCGCTGCAGCCAGTTCCCCGCGTGCGGCGCGGAGGATTTGTTCATGCGCCGGATCGACTGCGCGACGACTTCGTACTTTCCGTTCAGCTTGGCGAGCGTGGGGAACCGCGAGTTCGCACCAGGTAGCCGGGCTAAAATCAGCAGCCGGTACTGCTCGATGGTGAAGTACCGCTGTAGCTGCCGCGCGGCTTGAATCACGGAAGCGCCGCGCGGCGATAACAACATACACGTCATCCCGCCTTGTTCGTCGAGGTGGTAGTTCCCGTAGAACCGCGCGCCTCGCCTGAAATCAGCCGCGACGATTCGGTTACTCTCAACCTGCGTTCCCCAGCTTTGCCACCGCGCCGGGGTGTATTCGTTCGTGTACTGCCTTTGATTCAAACGGTCTTTGTCCAGCGTCTTTTTGCGTTTCTTTTCCTTCTTTTTGCGTTTCGCGGCTTTTTCGTTCGCCGAAGCGTTCGGGTCCCGTACCACGACCCCCGACGCCGATTCAGCCAGTTCATCACGTGTCACACACTCCACGTCACTCACGGTGGCAACACAATTTTCAGTGCCAGTGCCGGTTCGTTCCGCCAGGCTTTCCCACGCCTCGGTTTTCGTTTCGGTGTCGGAATCGTCCACGGAGTCGTCGTCCGTCGCGAAGGACGCCACGCACTCGCCGTCCTCGTCAATCTCTGCGCATCCCCCGCTTTCGATCTCCTCCGCGATCGCCTCCATGGCTTCCATCTGCGCGCTTCCGATTTGCGTGGAAGTGGACGCGCCGCCGTCCGCGACCCGCCGCTCCCACCCAATTGCGTTCGTCACGCGCTGCAGCTCGCTCCACAGCTGAGCGTCGTCCAACGTCTCGTCAAGCGGCGCCGGGTCCACGTCGCGCACGGCGACGTGCGCGCACAGAAACACGCGGCCTGGTACGGAGGTGAGCCACCCTTTCGGTACGAGTTCGTTCCAATCCCGAACGGGCATCGCGAGCGGCGCGTCCGGTTCGCCCGGCCCCGAAAGCGTCAGCGTGTCAAACTCCGAGTACCGCTGTAAACGGCAGTAGTACCCGTTGCCTAACGTCAGGGTGACGTCCGTCCACCCCCGCGCCACGCGTTCCAACACCTCCTCCTGCTCATCCGGGTCAACGGCGTAGTGCTCCAGCAGCTGCTCCAAGCACGCGCGGTCCGATTCCGCTTCGCTGCGCGTCACTTTGCCGCTCGACTCCTTTTCGCTCCGGAGCCACGCGACGTGAAGCACTTCGCCGCCCAGGGGAAGGAATGGCCGCGATTGCGTTTCGTCGCTCAGCGCTTTGCGTAGCCCGAGCCCGCGGTCGATAACAGGTCCGTCTGTTTCTTTTGGTGTTGATGCAGACACAGACGCAGCACCCGCGTCGCTGGTATCCTTCGTGGAAGGTTCCGTCACCCCGACGACTTTCACCGACCTTTTCGGAAACGCATTCAGCGCGTTCGCGAAACGGCGAGTCGTGGCTTTGTACCCGACACGAGGCGCGAGCGCACTTGGGGCGACACATGGGGCGGCGTGTTCGTATTGCTGCTCGTTGTTCACAGTACCGTCACGGTTCACGAAACGCGTCATGACACTTGTTCGGCGTCCGGACGCCACCACCGGCACCGGCCGGCGCGAGTTTCCCCGACACTTCGCGAAGCCTGCGGAAGATGACGCCCGCGATTTGCTCGACGCGAAACCACGGACCGCGGCGGGTGCGCCCACGCTCGTGGCGAGCGAAGCCGTGGTCGCCATATCGACCGCGCCGCACACAACGCGCGCGCGACAGAGGTGGTGACGCCCGGGACCGAAACCGTGCGACGCGGAGTGGCGCGCTGACCACGAGGTCTATCCTACTCTCAAATTCGGCACCATCGGCAACCCGTCGCTCACTGACTGACCGAAATGCTGTGGTTTCAATCTCTTCGGTCAAGATATTTTCATCGCGTTTTTGAGGTGATTTTGAAACCGGCTCCTTCATTTGTTTTTGCTTAGTCATCAGTTCCGAGAACGAAGACGCACCACAACCACGGCGCTACGTACACGAACTGTACCGACCTGCGATGTCCTCCAACGCAGTGTGCGGTGCGGAGACTCGCACGCGTAAGAGAGCGCGGGAGCGTGATACTAACCCGCAGGAGGCCTTCCCCGGCCTGCCGCAAGACGTCGTGGTCACTCACATTCTTAGATTTGTGCCTGACACCGTCGTTCTCGCGCTGCTACGCGCGGTGAATCGCGCGATGCGCGATGCGGCGGAAAGACGGCGGGGAAAGACGGGACTGTCCCTCGTTCGACACACACATTCTTAGATTTGTGCCTGACACCGTCGTTCTCGCGCGGCTACGCGCGGTGAATCGCGCGATGCGCGACGCGGTGGAAAGACGGCGGGGAAAGACGGGACTGTCCCTCGTTCGATCCCGGTTTCGATCCATGGTGTCATCAATCAATTTGTTGGAGGAGATGAATACTGAGGAAGCCGCGGAGCTCGGGTACTTAGATACGCTTCAACACCTTCTCCAGAAAGGTCGCCTGAACAAGGCAATCGTGTGCCGGTTGGTGGCAAAGGGCGGTCACCTCGAGGTGCTTCAGTGGGCGCGCGCGAACGGCTGTCCGTGGGACAAGAACACGTGCGCGCTGGCGGCGGCTCTTGGGCACCTCAAGGTGCTGCAGTGGGCGCGCGAGAACGAATGCCCGTGGGCCGAGGAGACGTGCTCTAGCGCGGCTTTTAATGGGCACCTTGAGGTGCTGCAGTGGGCGCGCGCAAACGGGTGCCCGTGGGACGCAAAAACGTGCAAGTACGCGGCAGAGTACGGGCACCTCGAGGTGCTTCAGTGGGCGCACGCGAACGGCTGCCCATGGGACGCAAAAACGTGCTACTGGGCAGCGTGCAGCGGGGAACTCGAGTTGCTGCAGTGGGCGCACGCAAAAGACTGCCCGTGGGACGCAAAAACGTGCTACAGGGCGGCGAAGCACTGGCACCTCGATATTCTGCAGTGGGCGCGCGCGAACGATTGCCTGTGGGACGAGGAAACTTGCGCGGGTGCGGCTTACGGCGGGCACCTTGAGGTGCTGCAGTGGGCGCGCGCGAACGGGTGTCCGTAGAACAAGGCGACGTGCGAGGCCGCGGCGCAGCGCGGTCACCTCCAGATACTTTGGTGGGCGCGCGCGAACGGCTGCCCGTGGGACGAGGCGACGTGCGAGTCCGCGGCGGGTGACGGGCACCTCGAGATTCTGCAGTGGGCGCGCGCGAACGGCTGCCCATGGGACGAGGAGACGTGCTCGTCTACGGCGGGTGGCGGGCACCTCGAGGTGGTTCAGTGGGCGCGCGCAAACGGCTGCCCGTGGAACAGGATTACGTGCTCGTGGGCGGCGGAGGGCAGGCACCTCGAGGTGCTGCAGTGGGCGCGCGCGAACGAATGCCGGTGGGACGTGGACACGTGCCGTGGTGCGGCGTTTGGCGGGCACCTCGAGGTGCTGCGGTGGGCACGCGCGAACGGCTGCCCGTGGAACTGGTTTAAGTGCATGTCGGCGGCGAATGACAAACTGGATGTGTACACCTGGTTGCAAGATAACAAACCCCCGGTACCGTGAGATAAAAATAGAATAGCGAGACGCCGCAGAAGTTTTCTCCAAAACTTTCTTCTTCTCGTCGCGTCAGTCGTAGCTTTTTGGGGAGAACTTCCACTCGCTCTCCGCGCGTACACACGTCGCCGCGCCCGCCCTCACCGTCGGGTTCGATGGCCTCGTCCGAGTCTTCACCGAGCCTATCGGCATCGCCCGATGACGTCCTGGAGGTCATATTCTCAAAGCTTGCCCGACGTCGTAACTATGCTGCGTGTGTTTTCTGGTACCCCGCGCTTCAAGCCCCTCGCGGCGTGGCTCATGCAGTCGTCTCTGAGGCACCACCTCGACGAGGCCCTCAAAAACTTCGACAGGCGTCATCACGTGTACGACTTCACCATCGACGACCTGTTCCCCGAAGAGGACGTACTCGATGGCACTCGCTTGGCACTCGCTCGCGGTTCAGGCTGCGCTGGGCCGTGTGTTCGAGGGAGATCATCCTGGCCCCCTTGACGTCGACATCTTCTGCACCTGGAAAGCGGCACCCTTCGTACGACAGCGACTGGTCGAATGATGCAAGTTGATTTGCTCTGGCGTTGAAGATAACTACCCGGGTTTTGGGCTTGACCTCCTTGGACGAGCCTCCGACCTCGTCGAACCGGAAGGCTCGGCCAAGAGCAACATAAGCCACGTAGAAAGCTACAGCCCGCAACCCCCGTGATGCGACTATTCAAGAGATGACTGTACTCATGAATGCCATCAGCGACGAGTCATGGGCGGGCGTTGGTCTCGAGCCGCAGAGATTTCCCATCGAGCAACCGGGTACGTCGACGGGAGAATTCGACGAAGAAATCTCGGCCGCCTATCGATTTGTCGTCAAGCTCATCGATCGCATGCAGAGATATCACGAGCGTGGCGTAGATATTATCGATCCGCCGGTAGGCGCGCTCCACTGGAAGCTGGATTGGGGGGTTAGCCCATACCCCTGGTAGTGCATGCTTTCTAACGCGCACGACAGAAACGCGTTTGAGCGACGTTTGCGTTTCCTCGTTTTTGAAAAGACAGTGATTTTTCAACCCAAAGCGCGTTTCATCACCTCCTGACCTGCCTATTTTCCAACGCTTTCTTCGTCTCCGCGGCCGCCACGCGGGCCACCTCCACGCTCGTTGCTTCCCCAAAACTGGCTCTATGCGCCGCCCCTGGTGCTGGTACGCGGTGTAGTTCCCTCCTTGGCGTTTGCTTTGCCCGAAACCGTGTTGCACACGAAAACGAAAATAATCTTTTGGAAAACAAACGTCCCGCTCCTCCTGACTCACCACTCGCCCCACAACGACCCGCGGTCGCGCATGGCAACGCGCGTCAGCGTCCTGTCTGTTCGCGCGAGCGCTTGTCGTTTCGGGGTTCGGACCAGGAAATACCACACCGCAATCTTCGCGTCTAAACCTCGTCTCCGCGGTGCTCTTTCGTGCTCTTTGCTTTTGATGAGCAACGCGATGTCGGGTTCCGCGTCTCAGGCAATAGAGGTGGACGTGGTGGTCGTGGGGGCTGGGATCAGCGGTTTAACCGCCGCGTCCAAACTGCACGCCGCGGGTTTTTCCGTGCGTGTCCTGGAAGCCCGTGAACGTGTGGGGGGCCGGTGCTTCTCCACTCCCGAGGGCGCTGACCTCGGCGGGTCCTGGGCTTGGCTTCCCGATGAAAGCCACGTCTCGAACCTCGCGACGGATTTAGGTTTGGTTTGGGTACCCATGCGTCTGGACGGCGGCGTCCGTTTGCCCGGCGGGAAACGCCAATCCGGAGGGGGCGAGTACCTCGCGCCGTGCGGCCCAGGCGCAGTGCGCATGGACGGGGGATACGCCGCGCTCGCGGAGGCTTTGGCGAAAACGCTCCCCGAGGGTTCCATAAAAACAAACGTGGACGTGCGCTCCATTAAAAAAAGTACAAACGGCGTCGAGGTCGTGTCTTCGGATTTGACGCTCTCCGTGCGCCGAGTGGTGGTGGCGATCCCCCCCCGAGTCCTCGCCGCGCGCGTGCACTTCGAACCAGGCCTGCCTCCAGAACAACTCGCGCAAATGCGAGGCACGGCGACGTGGGCGGGGGATTGGTGCAAAGTCGTGGCGAGTTTTAAGAGTAACTTTTGGCGGAAAAACGGCGACGCCGGCGTGGCCAAGTTCGGCGGGAACTCGCTACTCGCGGTGACCTGGGAAGCGGCTGACCCTGACGACCTCGGCGAGAAAGGCGCGTGCCTCGCGGGGGTAAACTTCGGGGAAGGGGCTTGTGCGCGGCTTGCCAAGTTTGGAGAACACGCGGACACAAAAACGGGAAAGTCAAACCAAGCGCTCACCGAAGCGGTGACGAAAGAACTTTCAGGCGTGTTCGGCGAAGACGTGATTCGCGACCAAATTTTGGCGGTGTACCACACGGCGTGGACGGGGGAAAAATACACGTGGCACGAGGGCGACGGCGGTGCGTTGGGAAGGGGCGACGACCCGCGGCGTTTGTATGGCCACCCCAACCTGAAAAAACCAACAAACTGGGGCGTGCACTTCGCGGGAACCGAAACCGAACCGAAGAGCGGACACGTGGACGGCGCGGTGGCGGCGGGGGAGCGGGTGTTTCTGGAAATCAAGCAAGCGCTAGGGGCACCAGGGGGCGGGAAAGCAGACCTGTAAACGTAAGATGAGATGTATTTATTTATCCAAGTCTCTTTGTTGGAACCTCTCCTTCCGCACCCCGCGCTTTATTCACTGGGGGGCGCTTCGATTCCCGCCGCGGCGAGCGCCTGTTCCAACGCCACCACGCGCGCCTCCGCCTTGACGGCTCTTTGTTTGAATTCAAACTTCGCCAGGATGTTCTCCCGGAGCGACTGTTTCAGGGTTGCTAAATCACAATCCGCTGTGCTTTCTTCCGTCTTGTCTGTCGTCCCTTTCGCCGCCGCTTCGAACGCGCCGCGGCTCACGCCAGTCGCGTCCACCAACCGGTCGATGATGTTCGCCTGCTGCGGCGTCGCCGTCGAGCCGGGGGGAAGCCGCGTGAAACCACCGGAGGTGGTGGAGGTGTTTGCGGAAGTGTTCACACCAGCCGTTGCCTTCTCCTCCTTCGCCGCCAGCTCCACAGCGTCTTCCTCGGAAATAACCCGGAGCTCTTCCCTCGCCGCACGCGCGAGGGCTTCGTGGGCGAGCGGGCCGGGCGCGCCGGCGGGCACGACGCGCGCTGCGCGTTCGCGGAGCGACAGCTCCATCGTTCGAATCTCGGGCCAAGGCGTGTCCCCTGCAATCCACTGTGTCACGAGCTCCGCGGTGACACCAGGGGAGTCGAAATACACGACGTCGCCGGTGGAGAGGCGGAGCATGCGCCACCGGTGCGCGTTCGTTTGGTTCGTTTCGTCATCGTCGACGTGTGTTGCGATTCGTCGCGAAAACCGAGGCGCCCCGAGAGGAGGCAAGGGAACCATTTCCGCCGCTCTTTTTAAAGTCGCCGCGGCGACAAAGGCTTCCCTCGCGCGTCGCTTCGCGAGCGCCGTCGCGAGCGCGGCGTCGTGCCCCGCCCCGAACCTGTGTAAACGCAGATCCCGCGTCGATTCCATCAACGCCGATTGTTCGGGGTCCATTTCGACGTCCGAATCGCTTGAAGCGTCGCTGCGGTTTCCGTCGCCGTTTCCGCGCGTTTTCAACATCGTCCCCGCGCTCCAAGAAGCAACAGGCTTGACGGCATCACACGCATCAGCGTCATCACTACCCTCACCCGAACCCCCATCCACCCTACCCACAGGAACCTCACCTCCATCCATCCTACCCACGGGAACGGGCGTCCCCGTTCCCTTTACTTCCCACGCGCCTTTTGTGAAGTCGAAGTCGTACCTCACCTGCGCCGCCGCGGACGCGACAGCGCACGCCACCCTGGTCGGCGCCGCTCCGTTTCTCAATTCCAACTCGAAAGCGTCTGCGCATCGGGGCGCGGTTTTGCCATCCTTCCCGGACATGGCCCTGGGTGGCAGTCGTGGCTGGATGCTCATGCGCGAGTGAACCATGGCGCCGCCCACGGGTGTGTACGCGCCGCCGCCCGACGCGCGAGCCGTAGCGTTGGCGCCGCCGTAAAGCTCGCCAGGGTCCTCCACCGCCGCGGAGGTTAGCCGGACGCTTCCCGCGGTCGCGGGTTTTATCGGGTCCCGCTGGCCGGGACCCGTGAATCGGTTGCGACACGTGTTCGTCGTGTCTGCGTCGTCGCGTGGGATGCTGCCGGCGCTGCCGTGGTCCGCGCCCATTGGGTCCGCCAACACCGGGGCAACATCACATCCCGCGCCATCCGCGAACCAGCTGGTTTTCTGCCACCAGCTGCCGCCGCTGTTCGGGGGCGTGGTCGGCGCGTGGGTGGAGCACGACGCGCGTTCCACGCCCGCGCCAGCGCCCCACCGGCGACGACGGATGTTCTCGGGGTCGTCGCGGCTGGCCACCGCGGTCGCGGCAACGGACGGGACGTACGCGGGAAGGGACTCTACCGCGGCCATTCCTTTAGCTGGACCTTGCAGGAACGCGGAAAGCGCGGCGGAGTGCACCGCGGCCGGGTCGTCAGGACGGTGCGTCGCGGCCGTCATCGCGGGGAAGGCTTGCCAAACGGCGCGCTCGCGGGTTTGGGAACCTACGGTGAAGCAAGGCAACGCGAGGCAACGCGCGGCTTGGTGTGAGGCGCTGCTCCACGAGATGTCGTAGTACGAAACGTTTTCGCTGGGGAGTGACGACGTGGCTTCTCGAGAAGCCAGCACGAGAAAAAAACGGTTTTCAAGACCCCCCCTCGGATCGGTGACGCCTCTCTCTAGTCTCTGTACAAGTCTGTTTCTAAAGTCGTACGTTTCTTTTCCTTTCTTCCCGAACCGCGCCCTTCACGCCGCCCTCGCTAGCTGGTGTTCCTTGTCCGTCAGCGGCACGTACACCACGCCCATGAGTTCGTGTCTGGTGATGCTTTTCCCATCTGTTGATTTGTCCGCCGCCACGAGCTGCTGGTGTTCGCCTTCGTTGCCCACCGGACACACCAGGCGTCCGCCAGGCGCGAGCTGTTCCAGGAGCGCCTCCGGTAACGTCGGGGACGCGGCGCCGACGTGAATGGCGTGGAAGGGACCTCGGTTTTCCGGGTCACCTAGGCGGCCGTCCCCGACGACCATGACTATTTTGTTAGCGTCCAGAAGCGCGCCTCTTCCGTCGGCGCGAATGTTGTTTATCGACGTTTGCACGAGTTGCGGAATGTGCTCGACCCCGACGACCAACCCGTCCGGCCCGGTGAACTCGGCGAACAAAGCGGTGAGGTACCCGGTACCGCTGCCTACGTCTAGGATACGCGCGCCCGGTTTCAGCCACGGTTTCAGTATTTCAAGGCAGTGCGCGTGCATGTGCGGCGCGGAGATTGTCGCGCCGTGCCCGATTGGCTGAGGACAATCTTGGAAAGGATCTCCTGTACCGGGACCATGTACCACGTAACAAGACCGGTCCACCGACTTCATCGCAGCCGCGACGTCCGCGTGTTCGATAACGCCGTTGTCCCAGAGGTTCGCAACGAGCTCGTCGTTCGTGTGGCCGCTGCTGCGCCACGCCATGACGTGGAAAGTCGGGTGACCACGATTTCTGGAGAGTCTGCGAGCGGGGGAGAAATTAGGGTGACCACGAATCAAAGCGAGACCGCGCAAGGCACGGAGAGACCCGGTCGTTTCGTTGACAGCTCGGCGACGAACGGACGACGCCAGGTATTGCGGAAACGCGGACACCAGGAGCATGCAGGCATGCGCGCGCCGCCGCGGAGTGACGCTCGTCAGGTACGAGAAATCTAACAACTGTGTTTTCGCCCAAAAAATCATAAAAAAATTAACAAGTCGCTTGTGCAAGACCAGCGCGAGGCCACAATGCGGACACTCGGCGCGGTGCCAAGCCTGCAGAAACTTCCCCAACGTCATCGTTCGTTTTGCGGACACAAATCGAACGCCCACTCGTTGTCCACGCGCGCGATGGCGTCGAGTGCGTCGCTGCGTGGTACGTTAACCGTGTACAAACAAGACCCATCGTTGGTCATGTTCACCAGCGGTCCGTTTGAGGCGTGCGGTACCGTGGTTTTCGTGGGCGGCCTTACGGATGGCCCGCTTGGGTTGCGGTACATCCCCGCCCTGGCGCACGCGCTGGCCACGGCTAACCCGCCGTGGAGGTTGTGCCAGCCCACGCTTTCAAGCTCGTACCTCGGGTTCGGGGTTTCGGATTTGGCGAAGGACGTGCAGGAGCTGGATGAGGTATTAGAAAAGATACTGGCGGACGCGACGGACGAACGGCACGCCGTGTGTTTACTAGGCCACAGCACGGGCTGTCAGGACATCGTGGCGTACTTGAAAACAGGCAAGCACGTGACACGAATCAAGCGCGCGGTTCTGCAAGCCCCGGTCAGCGACCGCGAGGCCATGTCCGCCGAGCACGGAGACGAGGTGATCGCCGGCGCGAGGGCGATGGCGGATGGCATGTGCGCGGCGGGCGCTCGCGACGCGCTGATGCCCCGAACGACACCAGGTGTGTTCGGCACGCCCATCACCGCCCATCGGTACGCGTCCTTGGCCGGATTTGGCACCGCGGACGACATGTTCTCCAGCGACCTGACTCATCTGGAGCTGGAGGAAAAACTGGGCCACTTGAAACACAAAAGCTCGCCTCCCGTGTTGTGGGTGTTTTCTGCGGACGACGAGTACGTCCCGGATGACGTCAAGGAGAAGTACGAGGAATTCGTGAGCTGGATCGTGGACGTGACGCGCGGCGATGGGGATGGAGATGTAGAAGTCACGGACGGCACGGGAGATACGAAACAGCCGTATGGGTGTCGGTCGACGTTCATAAGCATCGCGTTCGCGAATCACGCGCTGGACGGGTACGGGCCTTTGGCGAAAACGACGCAGCCGGAGGGGGCGGATCCGGGGGGAAAATTCGCGGAACAGTTCGCGAGCGAGGTGATCGATTTCATCAACACCTGAGTCGACTGCTGAAGGGCGAGTACTCCAAGAGAAGTCACCTGGGAAGCGGGCGAGTACAGGAGCGCCGTTTAGGTCAAGGAATAAACAAAGTGTGGTGCGCGGTGCTGTTAGCCGTCGTGCAGGCGGGTTGTGGTGAATTTATTAGCCACGCAAAATTCACATTTCACCTGCACGCCTTCTCGCCTGGCTGTCCGTCCTTTCGTTGCCCTTTTCGTAACGTCCGAGACTCACCGCCACAACTGTGAGCGCAGGACACCCTCGCGATGCCCCCCAAACCCGAGCGTAGCTCCGATACTCCCGCGCGCGGTCATATCGCAACTGCCACGGATCATGCCGACGCGCAAGCAAGCATCTCGAACTCCGCCTTCGGGCGAGCTCCATCCTATTCACCCGAAGATCTCGCGGGTTTCCGAGACTTTGCTAAAGTGATGCGCGACGCGATCGGGGAGAAGGGTTCGTTCAACGAGCTTTCGCCTAAAGAAGCCGCCAAGCGCGGATGCTTAGGCACGCTGCATAGTTTGCATCGGCGCGGTCGTGTGACGTTTGACAAAAACTTGTGTATCGCCGCGGCGGGCGGCGGGCAGCTCAAGGTGCTGAAGTAGTGCGAGCGCTGACCAAATCGGGCGCGGACGTCAACAAGGCGACAGATGACGGTGCGACGCCGCTATACATCGCCGCTCAACAGGGCCACGAGACGGTGGTGCGGGCGCTGATCCAGGCGAGAGCGGACGTCAACAAGGGAACGGATAACGGCGCGACGGCGCTGTTCGTCGCCGCTCAAATGGGCCACGAGGCGGTAGTGCGGGTGCTGATACAGGCGGGCGCGGACGTCAACAGGGCAAGGGATGACGGCGCGACGCCGCTGTTCATCGCCGCTCAGAACGGTCACGAGGCGGTAGTGCGGGTGCTGATCGAGACGGGCGTGGACGTCAACAAGGCGACGAATGATGACGGCGTAACGCCGCTGTATATCGCCGCTGAAGAGGGACACGATTCGGTGGTGCGGGCGCTGATAGAAGCAAGCGCGGACGTCAACATGGCGGCGACGGATGACGGCGTGTCGCCGCTGTGCATCGCCGCTCACAAGGGCCACGAGACGGTGGTGCGGGCGCTGATCGAGACGGGCGCAGACGTCAACAAGGCAAAGGATAACGGCGTGACGCCGCTGTCCGTATCAATGATACCCGTTTATAACGTAGATCAAGGGGGGCACGCGGCGATTGTTCAGATTCTCAGAGATGCAGGCGCGGTGTGACGACGGAAACCCTGGCGTGAAGGAGAAACCAAGGGTATTCAATTGGGCGAAGCGTTTTCTAAGGGCGAACGTACTGAAATATTTGTATTCCCCAAAAGAACGCCTCCTCTCTCTCGAACACCCCCGTGTATCCCCCTTCCCCGATTTTCCCATTTCCCTCCCCACCCCAAAGTTCGTGAGATCAAAGGGACCCCCAAAGTTCACGCCCTTGGCACCTTAAAATCCCTAAACCCCCGCCACTCCGTACAGCTCGCGCAGGTTGATCCAGCGGTACGCCGACTTGTCGAGCGTTTCGTCGACGGCGGCGACGGCGAGCCGCAGCGCCTCGGCGGTTGCGGGCGGCACCCGCTGGCGCGCCGCGTCCCGTTCCTTCTCCGGCATTCTGGCCAGCGCGTCCGGAACAGAGAGCAGCCTTCGGAAGTGCACCAGCTGCGTGTAGAGTGTGGCTTCGGAGGTCACTTTGGACATCACGCCCTGCAGCTTGGGGTCCCCAGGGAGCGTCCCAGGTTCGCAGGTACCGCCCGTCTGCTCCCCCGCCACGCGCAGCGAAACGTTCCTGGTCTCCGCGGGCACCAGCTCGTCGTCCGAGCGGAGGGAAGACGCGTAGTACTCCATCGTCGCAGTGCGCACGGCGAGCCGGACCTGGTTCGCAAGCGCGTGCCCGGAAAGAGGACGCGCGAGCTGAGTGGAGGTCGGCGCCTTCGTATGTGCATTTAGTCTGCAGGTTGCGTCGACGTCGGCGCCGGCGTTTTCCTTTGCCGCGTCATCCGGCGTTCGCGCCACCGCCGGCGGCGCCAGCGCGGCGTTCCCGTCCACGGTGCCTTTCAAAATGGCGGCCACGCCTTTGAAGTCAAAGCTTCCCTGCTTGGTTTTCAGCTTCAGCGGGAAACACGCCCGGAATCGCTCTTCGTCGTCAAGCGCGGACCCGGCGTTGAGGAAGTCGTCCTCGTCCCCACCGGACGATTGTTGCGCCACCTGGTGGTGGAACTTCGTGGGGTCCAGACCTAAGCAATCCGCGATCCTCGCGGCGTCCGTGCCTTCAATGGGTTGGCACAACCGGCTCACCACCGGGTGCACCTGCTGCGTGAGGTAGTAGTGCAGATCGAGCTTCAACCCGGATCCTTCCTTGGTGACCTCATCGGGGTGGTACGCGCGGTCCGCCAACCCCTTGCCGCCCGACGTGCCGCACTTCCCAGCCGCGATGTCCTCGCCGCTCGCGTCTGTTTTCACCGCGATGACGTACGGCACCGTCTCGCCCTGGTTCGTGCCTTCGTGCTTCCCCGCCGCCCTCAGCCTCAGCGCCACTTGTACGTGCGCCTGCGAGGACGCGTCCGGGTAGTCCTCTGGCCGTTTGGTGAGCTGCTTCGTGATCACGAACTGGTCCATCGTCACCGCGCCGTCGATCAAATCGGTACGGCACTTTCGCAAACTCTCGTGAATGTCCTCCACCACGTCCTCCGCCGGCCTTCCTGACAAGATCAAATCAAGCGCCCTTGTACGAAAAAGCCGCGAGTGTCAGTCTCTCGTAATAAGTATGAGTAAACAATCAGGGGCAATAACCGTCCCTCCTGGTACGAGTATGGGCAATCGCGAAGGCGGAACGTGTTGGGTGGGAAATACGTACCTGTTCCCCTGCGCTTTCGCGATTAAACTCCAGTCCCGTCTCACGATGTCAAGACCTTTCTGTTCCATCACCGTGGTGATCAACCCGTCCACGCCGTGCTCCACCTTCAGCGCGGCGTACTTTTTCTTTTTCAAAAGCAACATGCTTTTGTACACGCCGTCGATTTCAATCTCAAGTAGCCGGTAGCGCTTGTTCACTTCCTTCTTCACCGCCAAGCCGATTTGCATCACTTCCTGCAGGTTGTTTGAATTGGTGTTGATCATGATGGAATCGGTATCGCCGTACACCACGTCCAGCCCCAGCGTGCCTTGCGCCAAATCAACGGTCGACTGCAGAATCTCCCGGCCCTGTAACGTGGTTAACTCAGCAAGGGGCTTGGCGTAGAACCGGGACGCGGCGAAACCAAGGCAGCCGTACATGGAGTTCGCGGTTAGTTTAAACGCGAGCTGCCGGATATCGAGCTGTTCCCGAACCTGCACGTTGCGCTCTGACTTCAGCAGGTTCTTCACGTCACGTCGGCGCTGCACGAGCTTCCGAATGACTTGCGGAAGCACCGCGGCGTTCGGCCCGCCCGGCCCGCCCGCGGGGGGCTCGGGGAGCTGCACCGGCGGCGGCGGCGCGTCCGCTTCCGCCGGGTCGCGCCGCGCGCGGTTCACCGTGGTGAAGCAGATGTCGTACTCCTGGATGATTGACGGGTACAGGGAGTTGAAATCGAGCATCAGGACGTACTTGTCGTACAGACCTTTCTTGGGTTCCAGCACCAAACCACCGGCGAAGGAAGGGCCGCCCTTCTTCTTGCCCGCCTTGATGTCGCCGCCGGGGCCGTCCGGGTCCTCGTCGGCGGCGCCGCCGCCGCGCCCGTGCTTGCGCTCCTTTGCCGAGAGTTTGTCCGGGAGCAGGTACTTCCTGGCGTGGAACTCGTGTAACAACAGGTGCTCCACCCTCGCCGCCCTGGTGTGCTGTAACGTCTTTGACCACGTGATGCCCGCAATGTTGGAGAGCTGCCGCGACAGGGGAATCACGGACAGGTGGAACAGCAGGCCGAGGCTCAACCAGGCGTCGTGCTCGGTGGCTTTCGTTAAACTCAACAAGTTCGCGGAGGTTGCGAACTTGGACGGGATCTCCGCGGACGGGATCTCGTGTCTTGTCATCTTGAGCTGGTTCTGCGCCAAGGCGGTTAGGGTGTAGCTCACTTCCTTGATGAACTCCCTGGAGGCCAAGTAGGTATCTGCGATTGTAAAAGAAAAGTGTCAGTCTTGTATGGGAAAACAGGGAGGCAGGGATTTGGGAAAGGCCCAATACGTACCTGCCAGCAAACGCCCGGCGACGCACGACATAGCGCCGATTGAGGCTCCGCCGCCGAACCCGGCGCCGCCGCCCCCGGCGAGGTTGGGGAACTTGGTCCGCTTTAGCCGGCCGATGCGGCTCCAGTGCGGAACCTTGTTCGCCTGCAGCCGGTGCAGCAGCACGTCTAAATCAAACCCAGCGATGTTGTGCCCAACAATGACGTCGGCGTCGAGTTGCTGCAGCCGCGCTAATAGGAACGACAACAAACCGCGCTCGGAGGTTTGCGAGGACAACACCACGCTCCCGCTGCGCCTCGCCGCGGGGTTGTGTTTGTTCTCGTGGGTCACGAGCTGGTCCCACCCAGGGGGCATGCTGACGCCGTCCAGACGCCTGACACAGGAAAAGTGACGCACGCGGTTCACGTCCTGAAGCGTCGCCGCCGTCGTCGCGGCGTCCGCCCTTACGTCCCGCACGTACACCACTGACGCGCTCGCGATTTCGTTGACGTTCTGCCTGTGGTTCACCACCGTTTTCAGGTTCAGCGCTGCTACGGTGAGCTTGGGGGGGTCCCTGTTCGGCGCACCAGCTCTCGGCTGCCGCACGCTCTTGTGCGCGCCCACAAGGTTCACCTCGAGTTTGCACCAACTCGCTTGCTGCGTTTGGGGCACGGAGACGGCGCCCTTCAGCGCGAGCCACGACGGACCCATCACGCGCGACTTGATCATCAAGTGCTCCAGCATACCCGTCTGCGTGCCTAGCACGCACACGAAGTGGTTCCCTTTCAAGTCCGCGGGAAGAGGGGTGTTTAGGGCGGGGTACCGAACCTTCACCACGTACTGCGCGCCCCGGGGGATGTCGTCGCGTTCGAAGCAGTACGAGCGCTTCACAGGCTTCATGGAGAACTGCTCGATTCCTCGGGCGAGAAGCATGTCTCGAATTTCGCCCTTCACGTCACCGGCGCGGCCTTGCAGACAACGCAACAGCGCGCCCTTGGCCTTCTTCGCCGTGGTCGCGAGCTCGAGGTCGTCCTTGTTGGTTTCGGCGGCGCGAGCGTGTTTCAGCGCCGCGTCTTCCAGTTCCGAGATTTCGTTCTCCGGGTCGGCGAACACCTCGGGGTTCGGCACGACGAACATGCACCGCTGCATGTTGCTCACCACGGCGCACGCGGAGACGGTTTCGCCGTCGGTGTTGGATGCGGCAACGGGGACTCGGCCGAACAGAAACACCTTTCCGGGGGAGTTGATGTCCTCGTGCGCGTCCAGGAGGTAAAAGGGAAGGGAGTCGTCCACGTCAAGGGGAAGCGACCCGTCCGCGATCGTGGCGGGCGCCACGTCTTCCGTGACATCGCCTTCGTCGTCGTTGGTCATCATCGCGGCGTACGCATCACTCGCGGAAGGCGCGGCGGCGAGCTTGGTGCCAGCGGCGACGCCGGCGGCAGTCACAACGCGCGCTGGCGCCGCGGAAACGTCGACCGGTTCCGTGGTGGGCTTGAGGATCCCGGGAGGCGAGGACTTCTTCGCGGCGGCGGCGGCGGCGCCGGGGGAGGGAGGCTCGTCGTCCTCGTCCATGGCGTCGTTGTCCATGTGGGGCAACGGCGCGTCGTCGTCGCCCCGTTGAGACGAGGGCGGCGACAGGGGGGGGGGGATGAAATAATCGTCGTCCGCAGTCTTCTTGACGTGTTCGACGTTTTCAGGCCAGGTCACGCCCTTCGCCACGCTCGTGGGCGCTGCCCTCGGCGCAACCGGCGTCGTTGCCGCGGGCTTCATCACCGTCACCAGCGTCGCCGCGACGGAAGGAGGCGGCTGCGACGGCGCGCTGCGGCGGAACTGGTTCACCGGGGGCGCTCGCGGCACAGCGCGGAACGAACTCGGCGGCGCGGCGGGCACGTCGGTGGCGCCGACGCCGGCGAGGATATCCTCCAGCAGCGAGTCGGCGTCCACGGCGGTTGGTAACGGCGCGCCGCCGTCCACCGTTTTCCGCTTCACCCCCCCCGCCCCAGCCGCGGCGTTCTTGGCGAACATGTTCGCCAGCCGCTGGCGGTCTTTCTTGTCTTCTTTCGTGGGCTTGGCCTTTTTGGGGTCGGGGGATTTGCCGCCCTTTTTGCGTTTCTTCCCATCGCCGGCGGCCGCGTCCGCGTCGTCCTCCTCGTCGCTCGCCCCCGCCTGCGCGGTGGTCCAGTCGTCCTCCTCGCCGAGGTCGACGTACCTGTGTAACGATGAAAGGGTGAGATCAGGGGGAGGTTGGATGGATGGGGGTCAGTGGTGGGTAAAAATCGCGTTAAAAGTGCGTTTCATCGGGGTCGGGAGGTCGCGCGCGCGCTCGTCGATTTCAAATCGTGACTCCTGTTGGCACACCAAAAACTCCCGCGTAGAACTCTTAAGATCGGTTGAGATTTGAAACCCATCGCGAGGTTGGGTCCGGGTCGCGCACGCACTCGTCACCCTCTTCCCCCACCACGAACCCGCCGTACTTCTTCCTGCGTTCGTTGGCGAACTTGGCGTACTCCTCTTCGGTCATCTGTGGTGGCGAGAGGGGTCGGGGGGAGCGTGGGAGGTCAGTTGTGGTGTCCGCGGGTCGCGCGGATGTTTTGGTTTTCGGGGGTGCCAAGAAAGATTTGCGTAGCCACGGATGGGTCTGGTCTTCTCGCGCGTTTCGCGAACACGAGCGGTGCGGGTGGTGATTCAGCGCGAATGTACACGTATGCGTATGCATCGACCGGCCAGACAACGAGAGCCGCGTGTTTTGGGTGCGTACCGAGGTGTACACGTCGTTGTCCTCCAAATCCTCCACCGTGTCCATGCGCTTCAGTCCTTTTTCGCGGAGGTTCTTAAGCGCCAGGCCCGCGGCCTCGGCTTTGGCCGCCTTATTGGCGCCGCGGCGCGAGGGTCTGTCCATGACAAAAAAACACCACTCCTCACAGGTTCGTCGTGCCTATCGCGTTCGGTGCGTCAGCGTGCGCACACACACGACCGAGACTATGGCGGGTCGAGATGGCTCTTCCGATATTTATTTTGAAATTTTTCAAAGAGGTTGGCAGTCCGAAATCGCAGGTTAACTTTTATGGGCTCGCTGACGTCGGCACGTCGCCCCGACACAGTTCACCGCGCCGATGGCGTCCACGTCGTGCCCGAGCGTCCCTTTGTGCGTCGCCTCCGCGCGCGTACGCCATGGCGGACGCGGGCTTCCCGCGTTCTGTGCGTCCCGCGTCCCGTCCCGCCACACCAAACGAACCACGCGCTTGGTGCCCCGCGCGGCGTCCGTGGAAAACACCGACCTCGATTCCGACTGGGTCAAGTCCAATGAAGACCAGGTGCGCGTCTCCCCCCTGGTGGTGGGGGGCGTTTCCGTGGCGACGCTTTTGCTGAACCGCATTCTGTCCGGGGTGGCACCCGTAGCAGACGCGTCCAGCGCGCAGAGCAGGGCGGACGTGCTTTGTTTGGGGATGGCGGGATGCTTGGTGTTGACGGGTCTGCAGTGGCTCGCGGTGAAACAGAAACCGCCCACGAAAGTGGTGCTGGAGGGGGTGTCGCTGCCGGGCGCCGGGTACGTGTCCCACTCGTTACCGGAAAGCACCAAGAAAGAACTGAGATGGGTGTGGGACGCGCTACGCAGCGCGACTATGTGTAAGTCCTTACTCGTGGTGTACCGTGGAAAGCGCGTGGCGCAGTTCGGGACGGTGCCGTTCGCGATGGCGGGGGGGAAACGGGGGAGCGGCGACGACGCGATGGCCGCGATGGCGAATTCGGATGATTCGCAAATACCCCTCGGGCCCATCACAGACCGGTGTATACAAACGGGCAGCGGTAACTACCTCGCCAACTTGATTCTGTTCCCCGGGCGAGTGGAGTTTGAAAACTATTTACCGAGAAACACGATGGCCGTCGTGGTAATGCCGGTGGGCAACGAAGGCGTGCTCGTCGCGGGGAGCGACACGCAACGAGGGTTCACGCCGGCGGACCAAGCCTGGCTCAGCGTGCTCGCGGAGAAACTAGACGCGAGCCTGTCGGGGGAGGAAAGGGCGTAGTATTAATAAAGGTTTAGGGGGTCTATCGGATAGTAGCTAGTAATGATAGTAATGATAGCAGCTAGTAATCGTTTCTCGTCGTTCTGTAATACTACCTCTCATCGTGCTCAAGAAATGATACTACCTCGAGAGCATTAAGAGTAAAAAGTGACTTGTTTTGGAAGCCCACGAAATTCCACATCTCTCGTCGCCATCATGCACAACGTCGCGCTCATGGCGTCCCACCCGCCGTTGTCGGGGCTGACTTTGGTGGAAGCGGCGTTGCGGTGCGTTTCGCGTGGGTATCACGTCCGAATTGGCAGCGCGTGCGGTCACTCCTGGACACAGAAAGTTCTCCCATCGCGTCCGTCGCGTCGTCCTACCGCCGCCGGTTCTTCCGCAAACGCGACTCACGAAATCTCCCCACGAACCAAACAGGGTGCTAAACACGCCGTGTCCCCACGACAAGGCCGCGCTTACCGACACGATCGCGTCTTTGTGGGGTTCCGGGGACATCGCGTTGCCGTACAACCCAAACCCGGACGCACCGCACGAAGCCCCACCGGACAAACCCGCGAGGTACGACCTCCATCCTTTTCTCGTTCGTGCCGACTTCCCGAAATTCGAAAGCTCACAAAAATTCCATTAATTCGCCCACACCAGGGACGACAAAGTAATCCTGGTCGAGCCCTCGCACGCGGGCAGGCTGGGCAAGGGCGGCACCCCCGAAACCCGGATCGCGATTCTGCACTCCCTGGCGCACATCGAGAGCTGGGCGATTGATTTGAGCTGGGACGTGATCGGGCGGTTTGGGCGGAAGCGGCAAATGCCGAAAGAATTTTTCGACGACTTCGTCGCCGTGGCGGTGGACGAAGCCAGGTACGTTTTTCCCCCAAATCCCGGACGACTGCTGTGTTCCCACACAAGACTGACACTTTGTTTTACTCATCGCAAGGCACTTCAAGCTTTTAGCGAAACGATTAGAAACTTTAGGATCGCACTACGGCGCTTTAAACGCGCACGACGGGTTGTGGACCTCCGCGGAGGAAACTTGTAACAGCCTGGAAGCGCGGTTGGTCATCGAACACTGCGTGCACGAAGCGCGCGGGCTGGACGTGTTACCTGGGACGATTGCAAAGTTCAGAAACAACGGCGACGAGGCATCCGCCGAGTTGCTTGAAAAAACAAGTAAGGGCCTTTCCCAATCACCACGTTCCGCCCCCCTGATGATTGCCTATTACCTCTGCCCTGACTGTTTGTCCATACATCGCGATATACAAGACTGACACTTTCTTTGATGTCTCGAGTTTACCCGGAGGAAGTAACGCACTGCGCCGCGGGCGTGCGGTGGTTCACGTACTTGTGTTGCCGGAAAGACGCGACGTGCGGGGATTTCGAAATCGACGACCAGATGCTCGTGCCAGGGGAAGGGCCTCTTGATGGAGGCTTGAATCCTTCCGGGGAGGAAAAACATACACGCGACGAAAGCGAGCTGCTGAAAAAACTTTCCCTAAAAACACTCGCCAACCCCGAACCCCGCCTCGACAAAAACGCCTCGACACAAACCAAGTTCCACCGGATCGTGTGGCGGCACTTCCGCGGAGTTTTGAAACCGCCGTTCAACGACGAAGCGCGACTAAAGGCGGGGTTCGGGAAGGAGTGGTACGAGCCTTTGCAGTTTCGGCCGGAGTGGGAGGTGAGGGGTGCTAGGGAAGAGCGACGAGAATTCGACGCGTTTTTCGAAAAGAAAAGAAAGGACGAGGCGGCGGCGAAAGCGAAGGCGGATTTGGAACAAGCGAAAGCGCGAGCGCGCGAGGATTCCAACCGAGCGATATTCCTACTGTGAGAATGAGGTGTAGTAGACGTGGTTAACGATCGGACCGGTGATCTCGTAACAGTAGTACAGTAGTAGATAAGGTTACGAGATCACCGTACGATTCCCCGGTCCCAACAAAACGTGTTTCGTTCCATTCCCTCTTTTACGTCTCTTCGCCGTCGCGTTCCTTCCCGGCGCGCGGCCGTCTACTAGTAGGCACAAGCATTAAGCACAAACATACTTCCCGTACTTCCGTTCATCACCACGGAATCTGTAACCCGTCTTCGCAGTTGATGAACAGCCCGTTGTGCTCCGGGGTCATGTTTTTAATTTCGTGCAGCACTCTTTTCGCCCCCACGGACGCGTCCACGGCGCCCTCCACTTCCCAGATGTGCTCGTACTTCGCCGTCATCCCGGTTTTGTTGAACCCGGGGTGTAGCATCTGGACCATCACGCCTTCCGGCTTGAGTTCCTGCGCCAGCAAAACCCCTCCCATGTTCGCCGCGGATTTACTCATGTGGTGCCCGTAGTCCTTGCCTTCCGGGTTCTGCACCACGCGCCACGCCACGCTTCCGCCTTGGCTCGTGATCATGGCGATTTTGCCCCCGTTTTTTTTAATCTTCCCCCCGCGCCACAACGCGGACGAGACCCTTAGCGGGCCCACGGCGCAGATATCAATCATCTTGAGCTGTTCCTCGAAGTTCATGGAAGTCACCGTTTCCTCGGGCTCGTAGAAATACCCGGCGTTGTTGATCACGATGTCCAGCGGGTCGCCAACCGCGTGCACCATCTTCTCCACGCTCGCCAAGTCCTGCACGTCGCATTTCTCAATCACTTCAACGTTTTGCAACGCACCGAGCTCGTCGTTTGACCTCCGGCAGGTCACGACAACCATGGCGCCGCACGCCACGAGTTCCTTCACAAGCGCCAGGCCGACGCCTCGGTTGCCCCCGGTGACCAACACGCGCTGGCCCTTCAAGAAACCGCCGTCGAAGAACTCGGTGGTCAACATGCGTGTGTTGTTCTCGGCCTTGCCTTTCGCGAAACGCGCGGGCTGATCGGGAATTGTGAAGTGGTCACCCTCGGGGATCGCAGCGCCCATGGCCCTTGTCACGGCGCGGCTTTTGGCGGCGGTGCGCGCTGAGGAGACGCGGCGAACAAGGGTGAATTGCAGGAACGAGGAAGAGCGAGCCGCGAGAGCCATAGCGTGTCGGGGAGTGACAGGACGACGACTCATGATAAACAATAAGCTGTGTCAAGTTTTTTCTCGGACGTTCGAGAAACTTTTCATTCCCCGGATCCGCGCCACGGCCGCTAGTCCGAGCGGCGCGTGGCCCTCTCTTTCTCCCTTTCGATCGCGCCCATCGATGGGGTTCCTCGCCACGCTGAAGGGCTTCGACGCGTACGTCAAGCCCGAGGCGCACTTGACGAAAAAAACCACGAGCGGCGCGGTGGTGAGCTTGGTGGGGTACGTGTTGATGGGCGTTTTGGCGATGAGCGAACTCGGGTCGTTTTTGACCCCCCATAGGGTGACCACGATGGGGGTTGACGTGACCCGGGATGAGCTTTTAAACATCAACCTGGACATAACGTTTCCAAAGTTACCGTGTCACATCATATCACTAGACGCGCTGGACGCGACCGGGAAGCACGAGGCGGACATCGGGGGCGAGTTGCACAAACAAAGGATTTCCCGCGACGGCCGCCCATTAGGCACGTACGAATCGCACTACGAAGACCTAACGTTGGGCATAATTCAGTTCCTGAAACCTAGGAACCTCGGGGAACCCATGCCACACATCAAGCACTTCGAGGAGGTCGCGAAAGCCCGGACGGAAAAAGAGGGATGCCGCGTTTACGGATCCATGAAAGTGCAGCGCGTCGCAGGGAATTTCCACATCAGCGTGCACGCCCAGGATTGGCAAACGCTGCAGATGGTTTATGACAAGGTGGAACACATCGACGTGTCGCACGTCATTAAGAAACTCTCCTTCGGGGACAACTACCCCGGGAAGGTGGACCCGTTAAACGGGTTTTCGCGGTTAATAGACCAAGCGACCGGCGAAAAGAGCGGGACGTTCAAGTACTTTCTGAAAATCGTCCCCACCACGTACGGAAGAGGGGGAGGTAAAAAGTTGAGTGTTGCGCCACGTGGAACGAAAGAAGTTGGAAAAACGTCACAAAAAGGTCAACAAAAGACGACGTCCAACCGCGACGTGTTAAAAACCAACCTCTACTCCGTCACCGAGTACTTCACCGCGTCAAAGGGATGGAGCGAAACCGGTTTGCCGGCGGTGTTTTTCATTTACGACTTGTCCCCGGTGGTGATGGAAATTTCGATCGAACACGCCAGCTTGGGGCACCTCATGGCGCGGCTGTGCGCGGTCGTGGGGGGGGTGTTCGCGGTGAGTGGGATGGCGGACCGGTGGATACACCGGGCGGTGGGAATGATGGCGAAAATGAGCTGAAGGAGGGGGACGTACTTATGATTTACCGCCTAAATTGCCTTTGTGGTACAACTAATTCTACCTTTTTTGGTACGCCGTTACCTCTCCTCCTATACTCCTATCACCCACAGCCTACCATCAGGGTCCCTCACTCGCCAACCTGTTGCGAGAGGTACCCGTAGTTTTCCTGTGACTGCAACGCCCACCTCGCCGCTTCCGCGCTGCCTTTCCGCCGTACCCTGCGGCGCTTCCCAAAGCGACTCGCGAGGTCTTGTCGCGCCGGGGCGTTTTCGGCGTCGAACCGATCGTCATCCTGGTTTTCGGTGTCAAATGGGTCATCGGGCTCTTCAGTTTCAAACGCGTGCGTCTCGGTTTCAAACGAATCAGCCTCCATCGCCTGCACCGCTCGCACTGACCCTGGAACACCTCCTCCCTGCTCCTCTTTTTCTCTCCCATCAAAAATCGCCTCTTCCAGAAAGAAAACCATCCCCGGCTTGAGCGCGGTTTTCTTCGCCCTAATTTTCGCAAACGTCTCTGCGTTCGAAAAGTCAAACTCCACGCTCGCCGTGGCGACGAGCGCTGACGCGAAACCTGAGATTGTAAAAATAAGTGTCAGTCTTGTATATCGCGCCGTGTGGACAAACAGGCAGGGGTAAGACGTCCTTTCTGGTACGAGTATATCGCGCCGTGTGGACAAACAGACAGGGGTAAGACGTCCTTTCTGGTACGAGTTTATCGCGCCGTGTGGACAAACAGTCAGGGGTAAGACGTCCTTTCTGGTACGAGTATATCGCGCCGTGTGGACAAACAGTCAGGGGTAAGATGTCCTTTCTGGTACGAGTACGGGCAATCGCGTAGGCGGTGCGTGGTGGGTGGGAAAGCCCCGCACCGTTCGTCGCCTCCACCCTGACCCCGACCCACACGCCTTTGCACTGCAGGGGGGTCAGGTAACACCCGTCAACGTCACTGTACACGCCACACGTGTTTTGCGTTTTTGACTTTTTCGCGGGCGGGACAGTACTGTTAATTCTTGTCGCCGCGGTACCGTCGCTCGGCGTCGCCGCGGTGTTACTACCTTCGTCCTTCCTCGTCGCAACCGCGGACGCGCACCGCAGCGGGAACGGCTCATCGGGAAGAAACAACCTCGCGCGTTGTCGTCTTTGTGTTTTCTGTGACGATACTTGTGTTCGCGCCGTCGCGTTCGCGTCGTTTCCGTGGGAACCGCCGTTGTGGTGGTGTGCATTCGCCGCGACCAAAACGGAAAGGTAGCTAACCCCTCCGGTTTCCACGCACACCCTGCGCACGGGCGTCGCGGACGCTTCCGCGGCGTCCGCCAACCCGAACGCCGTGGCGGCGGAAACGGATTTCGAGAAACAAACGCGACACCGCGCCACACGGCTGAAACCCAACCCGGACGGTTTTTGTGTTTGGTTCGTTTGGAGCGCGTTTCTGTTTTGCGGAGAAGCAACTTCTGCTTCTGCTTCTTCGTGTGACTGCGCGGGGCGCGGTACGGGCGATACCTGTGGTTCCGTCACGCGCGACTGCGGCACAGGTGTCGGTTCCGGTGTTGGTTCGCTTGCTTTCGTGCAAGGCGAAGAAACGGTATGGTCCACCAGTTGGGTTGGTTTGGTCGCCGGGTCAAATCCCACGACCGGCGCCGGCGCGAAGTCGCGAAACTGCTGCGTGGCGCCCCACCCTCGGGAGCCGAAGCCCGGCCGCGTTTCGCCCGGCGTTTCCCCCCACGCGGATAACGTCTCATCGTCGTCGGCTCTGGAGCTTGTGCATTTTTCCTTCGAGCCGGAGTCAGGTCCACCGCCGGTATCCATCACAGAGGTGTCGCCCCACTCGAAACCCTCATCGGGAATTGTAAACAAAGCGGGATCGGACGTTGCCCGGTTTGGCGGGTTCGAGTTCGCCGTCGCCTTTGGCAAAAAATCGGTTGGCAATCGCGCAGGTTCCGTTTCCGGTTCTGGAACCTCCTGCGTGTGAGGCTCCGAGGGCGGGTCCGTGAGCTGCGAAGTCACCAGGGCTTGCGTGAGTATCAAGGAGGGCGGGTGCGAGGGCGGGTCCGTGAGCTGCGAAAACACGAGGGAGAGCTCGGCGGGCACGGCCGGCGGCGGCAAGAACGAAACATACGGCGCCGCGTGTCGCGTCCGCTCGTCGCGCGGCGCCTGCGACGGAGGCATCGAAAATGTCGTCGTCGGCGCGAACGACACAGGCACGGGCGCAGATCGCCACGCAACCCGAGGTTGCGGATCGATGTTGCGTGTCGTGTTGTCATCTCCAGCAGCACCGAAAATTGTTGCATTGTCCTCCTCAACCTGGAAGTGCGACTGCGCGGTTTCAAGCGCCGCCGCCGTCGCCGCGGCGGCTGCACTTTTCGGCGCGAAAAAGTTTTTAATGTCGCGCTGCTTGGCGTCCGCTTCCTTTTTGGAACCTTTGCTTTCGGCACTTTGCTTATCGCTCCCCACGACGGACGGCAAGAGCTTGGTGGGTACTGAGATAAATAAAATAAAGTGTTAGTCTTGTATGGGCAAACAGTCGGAGGGATTTGGAGTTGGGAAATACTCACCTGACAAATCGGAGGACGGTTTCGGCGGGTTCGCGCTCCGGTTTTCGAAAAACAACCGCAGCCCGATAACGGAGTCGCCGAAATCGGCGCACTTTTTCAACGCCGGGCGCAGCCATTTCGGCAGGTTCGCGGTTAACGACCCGTTACCTCCGTGCGCGTACCGCTCGTCCACCAGTAACACCGCGCCGTGGTCGTTTCGGTGCCTTAGGCACCGCCCCACAGCTTGATTCAGCGCCCGGAACGCCTGCTGCGCGTACCACTCGTTACCACTCAACACCCCCGCCCCCGCCCGCGCGCGCTCGTCGTTGTACTTGCGCTTCAACTCAACCTGTTTGTCTTTTAAGTTCGGGTACGGTATACCCACCACGATAACGCCTCGCGCGTTCGCATCTGCGAAGTCGATCCCCTCACTAACCTTGCCTCTGCACACCGCTAGTAACACCGCGCCTCGGCACGCGTGTGTCGGCGGCGCCGGCGCGTGCGCGTGCGGCGCCGCCGCCACCGAGTTGCGCACGGCGCGGTAGTACTTTTGCAGCAGGTCATCCAACGACCCGTTACTGGCGTCCCTGGCGTTTCCTCGGCCGCCTTTGCTGCCTGCTCTGCCACCTTTGCCTCCTCGCCCACCTCCTCCACCCGCACTAAAGTCCCCCCCCCCGCTCCCTCGCGGTTCCGTGAACAGTTTCTTCCCTGTGCTCTGTTCGATTCGTTGCCACGCCCCCGTGGCTTTCCACCGCTGCGCTACCCGGTCAAGAAGCGAGTAGCTGGGAAAGAACACGAGGACGCCGTGCGGTATCTCGAGGCACCACTTCTCAAGACTAGCGCCCAGATCGTCCTGGTACGCAAACTCCACGGACGTTTTGAACGTGCCGCTTAGTTTCGTGCCGTTTGTCCCGCTCGCCACCGCGCCCGCCCAGACCTGCGTGTTGACGTCCACGCAGTGCGGCGCTTCCATGCGGATGGGAAAAGGCGCGCCCAGTTCGCTGGCGAAGCTATCCAAAGGGGCCAACGTGCCGGAAGTGAGCACCACGCTTCGCGCGGTGCCAGGTCCGGGTCCGGTCAGGTCGGCGAACGCCAGCGCGGGATTCAACGCCCAAAGGCTGAGGGTTACTTTTTCTTTTTTTTCGCTGGAGTCTTCGAAGGATTTCGAAACCGCCAGGCGATACGCGTCGACGGAGGCGTTGTTCGTGCCAAAACCGGTATTTTTTTCGTAACGGTTTCGTCCCCGCAACGCATAACGCGCCGAATTCAACAGCGTATCGCACGTCTTCAACGCAGACCCGTTGACCCGCAGGTGAGTCGGGGTTTTCGAATCGTTCGCCATTTTCACCGCGAAGTTCCGCGCGCGCTCGATTTCGTCCAGGTTCTCCACACTCACGCCGGCGTCGCTGTGATTGTGAACGAAAAGTGTCAGTCTTTCGTAATGTTCGTAACTTGTATGAACACACAGTCTTAGGTTCCGGGCCGAACAGTGTCCTGGATTTGGGAAAGGCCCAAGGCCGTACCTGAGCTGCCGCTCCACGTTGTTCCCGCCGCTCCAAACCGCGATCCACTTTTCAAACCCGTGCGGCCGCAACGGGCACCGCGGGTTGTGTTGGTCGCTCGCCCCTGCGAGCCACCGAGCCACGCCCCCCACCACGCTCGCGATAAGCGCGTGTTCCGACGGGGATGAGGGCGCGCGCGGTTGCGAGTCGTCAGACACGGACGGCGTTCTGTTTTGAGTCATCCCTTCAATCTCGCGCACCGAATCTTCCTCCCGCGCCACTCTTTGGAACTCCTCCTGCGCGAGGATGAGCTCGTGCAAATGCACGTCGCAGCTCGCGGCTTCACGAGACGTGTCCTCCACGTTGTGCGCTTCGTCAAGAATGATCAACGACCCGGCGACGTCGACGTCCATCGCGCTTCGCACCGCCGGGTCCAGGAGGTAGTTGTCTTACGTGTAAAAAGAAAAGTGTCAGTCTTGTGAGACAATATGTATTGCGTAATTACGGGCGGCGGGCAATCGGCAGAGGTAATGCTCCCTTCTGGTACGAGTATGGGCAAACAGTCTAGTCTAAAATTTGGGAAAGCCGAAAAACACGTACAAGGACAAAACACCAGCTCGGCGGTTGTTTGCATTTGCTTCGCCGCGAAGTACGGACACGCTTTGTTTTTCACGCCCAAGGCGACTAGATCCTCGATATCCACCGGGTCCTGGTTTTGTTTCGAAACCGAGCTCGCGAGTTTCAAAGCGCCGTGGCTGAACCCGCACCCTTTAGTTTTTTTTGAAGCGTTCGATTGATCGTCGTCGTCGGTTTCACCTAAACGCACCCCGCCTCCGCCTCCGCGCCCGCCCGCGTCCAAAAGCGACTTACACTCCTCGCCCAAGTTGCCTCCTTTCTTTTTCGCCGCGGTTCTGGCTTTCTGGTTCACGCAGTAGTGCTCTCTGGAACCCAGTACGGTCATCAGCGGCCGGTACGAAGTCCGCTTCAACTCACGCACGACTTGCGCTATTTGCGAGTGCGTGCGCGTGGCGTAGTACACTCGCGGGACTTTTTTGGTTTGTTTCGCCTCTTTTTTGTCATGCTTCGTAGTTGTATCTCGAGAGGACGTCGACGGGTCATTGGTCTGCTCTCCGTTGTCTCGGTGTTCCCCTTGCGTTTCGTCAACGTCACCACCATTCTCCCTGTCTTGTTTCCACCGCTCCTGCCACGCCAGCGCCGCGCACAGCAACGCCAGGGATTTGCCACTGCCCGTCGGCGATTCCAACAAAGCGTTCGTGCCCGTGTCCAGGGCTTTCAACACCCGGCTGGCGATGCCGATCTGCGACGCGTACGGCTTGAACGGGAACCGGACGTCGTAGCCACCGATGATCATGCGCACGCCGGGAGTGGCTGGGTCACCGACGTGGGCCGAGGTACACGGCGCGGAAGAGGGAGCTGCCATTGTTGAGATCCTATACTCGAAACTACCGTGCCCACAAAAAAAATCGCCGAGGATCGGAGTCGCATCACCGGACACAGCCTCCGATGCTCGCCATGCTCGTCCGCGCGATGAGTCTTCGCCACGTCAATGTCACGGTCAACAGGTATACTCGCGTTCGATACCGCCGATACAGCGCACGTGCGTCGTCGACAAATAATGCGGTGCCAACATTCTAGGAAGAGCCGTTTAGAGAAAGCTGCGGGAGCGAGAAACCGAGAATCAAATTGTTTGAGTTTTTACAACCAAGTTGGCCCTACATCATCTCCACCAGCTTCGCGCCGTCCGCCTCCGCCATCCTTTTCCGGTGTCCCATGACTCGCGTCAGCGCCTCTGCCAGACCGGCGAGCTCCGGGACGCCTCCAACCCTCTCACAAAGATCAACAAGCACGGGTTCCGGGAACCAGGAAACCGCGCACTTTGTTCGTTCCGTGGCGGGCGCGTCTTTGAAATAAGCGACTTCGCGAATCGCCAGCCGCGCCGCGTCTTCCAAGCGGTCGTAGGAGACGTACGCGTTGAGCAAGGCGGTTGGGTTTTTCCCGCGATGCGCCATACCTTGTGACAGGATACCGTGGGGTTCCGACCCCCCGGTGAACCTGGCAATCAGCCACTGCGGAATTCGAATGGTGGCACTCGCCGCGAACGCGGTTCGCGCCGCGATTTCGGAGAGTTTGTGGTTTCGGGTTTCGCCGTCGTGCTTTTCCAGAAACAAACGAAGATTTTGCCACGCGGCGTCTGGATCAACGAACTGTTCCGGGGCGACGTCGCTTGGACCTAACACCCCACCGCCTGTTGCCAAGACACCTAGTTTCGTGACATCCACGAAACTTGTCGTTTCGTAGGAATTCAGGGTTTCGCGGAAGTCACGCGACGACAAATTTTTACCGGAACGTTTCGTCTGCGCAAGCGCCGCCCTCGCCGCCAGGGTCGCGGCGACGAGACACAGCAGCTTCGTGAGCCGTTCGCCTTCCGCCCAGCTAACCGCAACCGCGGTGGCGGATCCAAACCGCGCGTGCGTTACGAGGGCGGTGACGAGGTTTGTGACTTGGGTTTCATCGAAGGAATCGGTGAAACACAACTCACCGGGCGACGCGCCCGCCACCAGTAGCTCCAAGCGCGCGGCGCTCAGCACGTACTGGCGCCGCACCTCGCCGATTGTCGTGGCGTCCTTCTCAGGACCTTTCCGTCGCCGACGTTTCGTGAGGTTAGTACCGTCCACACCCCCCGCGGCATCGAACACGTCCTCCTCACCCGACCCGGAGTCAGTGTCGGCGTCCATCACGTTTGTGTTCGCGGCGCCGTTTCCTTCCCGCGCGAACCGCGTCCCAGAGTCGCACAACGTCATCGCGTTCAGCGTGACCAACCAAGATCCGACGAGTTGCTCAAACGAAACCGCCAAAGCAGTGGCCACGTGAACCACTTCTGTATCGTCGCTAACGACGTTGTCATTGACGTCCGCAATGAAAGCGTTTTCCGCGGAAACGAAACGCTGAAACACTACGCGTTCCAGCCGCCGAGACTCGCCTAAACTCGCGCGCGCGGCGTCTTTCATCGCCCCTCGCGCGGTGAACAGCGCGTAAAGAACGAGGCGCGGGTTCGACGGTCCGGTATTAGTAGAAGAGGAAATCGAACCCACCGAGTACCCGTCGAAATCATCCGGCATGACGTGCGCCTTACCCTCAAGCGCCTTGCAAACGGAACTCAAACGGTCGCCGTGCAGAGGCAAACTCGCAAGCGCCTCGGCGCCGCCCGCCGCGTCGGCGGCGAGCGCGGCGGCGACGACTCGCCGGAGCGCCGCCCGCGACGCCTCCACCCCGGGCATGGACAACGTCGCGGAGTAAGCCTCGGCCCACTTTTGCAAATCCAAGGCGTACTGCAACAAGTTCGCCCACAGACGCGCGGAACGGCGGTCACTTGTCTGTGCTTGTGTTTGATTGTCGGCATGACGCGTTGCTTGTGCGTCCGCGTCGCGTGATGCTTGCGCGTCGTCATCACGTGTTACCGGCGTCTCCGCATCCGCTTCCATGGCATCGGCATCCCCCCCACCGGAAGAGAAGTCGTTCGCAACCTCCATAAGCGCCGCGTGCGCGCACTCCGCGGCGCCGAACGGCGACCCCAAGCGCTCGAAGAAAAGCATCAGGGTTTCGTAGTACTCCGAACGCGTCAGGCGGGTTGCTGTTGAAGTCGTCAAGTTTCCGGTATCGCGCGTTGAATGTGACGTCCCGACTCCGGCTAACGGGAACCCGGACATGATCGACCGTAACAGCTCCACGAGGTGCGCGAGCGCGGGATCCGTGGGTGACGCGTGCTCTTTTCCACCGCCGTCGCTATCCGTATCCGTGTCGCTAACGCCGACGCCAACCGCCGCGGCGTGGAAGAAACCAAGCGCGCGTCGCGTGGCGCTTTTTGAGTGTGAGCTCTCCGGAGAGGCCTCGCCGTTTTCGCAAGTCGCGATCGAGGCGGACGCCCTCAGCGCTCGTAAGAACGAAAGCCCCGGGGCGCAGAACGCCGGGTCGAGCGGGTCGCCGGGCGACGCCCCGCGCGTCGCCGCGACCAACGCGCCGAGGGCGTCGAGCTCTCCGTTTGCGTAAAGCTCAGCGCCGATCTCCACGGCTCGGACGTACGCGCCTTCAAATTGTGAGTCAAGCTTTGCGCGGAAATCGCATCCGCCGAGCACCAGCACGGTTGTTTTCAAACGTCCCACGTTCGCGAGCGCAGCGGTCGGGCCGGTGGACACCGGCCCGGGAAGCACACCGTGGTGGTCCGCGGTCCAGCCCGCGACGGCGGCGGCGAGGGGGGGCGGTGCGTCCGGCGCGGCAGCCACCGCGGCGGCGCCCGCGCACGGCGTGGACACCAGCCACCGCGCTAACAGTGCGGCGCGGTGCGCGGCGACTGCTCGCGGAATCAAACACGCGGCGTCCGTTACTTCCGCCGCGGTCGCGCCGATTTGTGACCCGAGCCGCCGTGTCGCGCCGAGGAGCAGCAGAATCGCCCTCGTTGCCCTCGCGCGCGCATCCGCGTGTTGCCGTGCGCTCTGCGTTTCCGCACGTGGTGTCCATCGCGTGTGGCGGGGGGTTTCGGTTTCGGTTGGAAGGCCCGTTCCTTCGGTACCCTCGTTTCTTTCCACCCACTCCACCGCGTCGAGCGCCCCCGTACACGCGGCCGCGACGGACGCGCCCACTTCGCGCAGCCGCGCCACAGCCAAACGCGTGGCAGACGCCGCGCGTCGCTGAGACGCGCGGCGCGTCGCCAGCGCCGCGCGCGCGGCGTCGTGGATCCCGGCAATAGGCGCCGGCGAAACGCGCCCAAACGCGTACGCGGTGGCGACGTCCAGCCAGTCCTCCGCCGCGCCCGAAACCGCGGCGACGACATCCGAGAACGTTTCGTCATCGTCGTCGTCGTCTCTCGCGCTGCCGAACCCGGCCGCGACGAGGTCCAGCGCGCGGCTCGCGGGAGGGCCCAGTAGCATATCCAGGGTGGCGCCGATTGAAATCGCGCGTTGGGCGGGGGACGAGTCGGGGGGCAATTCAAAGCCCGCGCACGCTTGTTGTACGAACGCCTCCACGTCATCCAGCGGTCGCGCAACCCCCACGCCGCCTCCGCGCACCACGATCGTGACGTCCCCTCCCCCGACGTCGGCGCATATCAGCCCGACCGAAGCGTTTCGTGCGCGCCACGCCACACCGTACGCGGGCGCCAGGGACGCCCACGCGTTCACCGCGTTCGCCGCCGACGCGTCGGGACCGCCCGCCGCGTCGATCACAGCGCGCGTCGCGGCCAATAACACGCCCCCCTTCGGCGTCGCGCTCGTTCGCGGCCAGCGCAGAGACGCGAGCGCGTCGCGAAGCGCCACCCCGTCCACCAATCCCCTCGCGGCGATTTCGTTTGTTAAATCGGAAGCGACATCCGCGGCGCGCGGAGCGCGTTTCTCATCCCCGCTCTTTGCACCGGCGCCGAGCAGCGCGAACGCGGCTCCCGAGCCTCTTGCCGGGTCTCTCGGGTCCCACGCCTGCAGCGCATCCGCGTGGGCGTCCAACCCGAACAAAGGTGGGCCGCCTGATTCTGAGTTACTCAGAATCGCCGTCCCGGACACGAGCGCGTCCATCGGCCACGCGCGCACCGCGCCGTCGCTACCGAGCGACCACAGCGCTCCATCGCACACCGCGATGGAAGCGACCCCCCCCGCGACGTCCACGGAGCTCACGAACTTCACACTGTGGCCGTTTCCAGCCCCGGTCCCGCTGGCACCAGACACGAGCTCAAGACGGTACACGGAAAGCTTTGAGGTGATTGGTGGGTTGTTTTTGCTTTTTCCGGAATCACACGGAGCGGTGTCCTCCGCGTCGCGCGTCGCCACCGCGAGGAACCCATCCGCGACGTGCATCACGCACGCGACTCGTGTGCCACTCAGTGTGTCCCCCCCGCCCTCCGCGAGCCCCCCGAAAACAGCCACCGCGGTGGGAAGGGACGCGCCCAAAATCGCCACCGGCCGTTGCGGAGCGGTGAGGTCCCACACTTGCACGTGGCAATCCTCCCTCAACACGGCGAGCAGGATCGGCGATTCCCTGGTTTCGCGTGGGATCATTTTCACGCCCCGGATCGCAAGCCTCGAGTTACCACCCGGCTGCGTAGGGCCGGCCATGGCGTTCCACAACCGGGCCAGCGTCGCTGGTTTGAGCTCGGCGGCGAGGTCTAGCGATTGCGAGTCCAGCACCGCGACGCGCCCGCTTTGCCCGCCGATCGCGACGCAACGCGTGCCCACGGCGCACATCGCGGTCGGGCCCTCCAATTGTGCAATTGAGGCGGACATGTCCTTGGACGTGACATCAGACGCGCTGAGCGCCACGAGCGCGGCATCCCTTCCGGTGCCTACACCGGCTCTTCGCCGCGTCGCCGCCGAGAATGACGGCACTTTGATTTGGTGCGCCACGCCTGTGACGTCCAACACGACCACGACGGCGGCGACTTCTGAATCGTAAGAGCCGTGCGACTCCACAACAACAGCCGCCATGGGAAGCAGCGCCCTTGGGAACACGAGACGCACGCAATGCGCGTGTGGCATTTTATTGGTGCCGTCTTGTACGTCGTCTCGCGCCGAAGTTTCTGTGATCCAGGTTTCCGCCAGCGTGATCGCGGAGCCGTCGTCGTTCGTGATGGACCACGTCAGTACGCCTCGTTTCGGGTCACCGCGGCCTGCTCTTAGGGAAGCACCGCCCGCGGCACTTGCCGTTTCACAAGCCCGTCGCCGCTCACTCGCGCCGTCCACCGCAACTACGCGTGCCTCGCCATGCGTCTCAAGGGGGACCTCGGCGAAGCCTCCCATTGGAACGACCGCCGCTTCCGCTACCGCCGATCTGTAAAAAACACACGCACAGCGTCCCCCCCTCCCGTCCGGTCCGTAGCAACCCCGACTCCGCGTCGCGATGGAGCCCAAGCCCGAGGCGCGCCCGGTGCGCGGTCGGGTTGTGGCCGGCCCACGCGGTGTGGCCCGGATCTCTAGGCACTCATCAGTATTTGCCCGCCTGTTTTGAAAAGCAGGTTTCCTGGCGCTGATTTTTCGACGACGCACAGCTGTGCGTCGGTCTTTCGAGGAACCCAAGGAAACGGACGACCACAGAAAGCAGTACCCCCGCGCGAGACACGACAAAACGTTTCTCGCGCGATGCCTCCTCATGTGCGGGGTGACGTGTGGACCACCGCGGCGTCTTTCGTCTCCGCCGGCGTCGCCGCCGCGGCGCACCTGCGCGAGGCTGAGACCGCCGCTTCCGCGGGGCGAAAACGAAAGGCTGCGAGGGAAAAGACGTTTCAGGCGCCACCGGCGTTCGGTCGCACCCCACTCGCACCGGGCCAACACGTCATACCCCCCCGCGTCTCGCGCGACCGCGTTGACGCACCGTCCTCAAGCGCGTCCGGGTTGAAGGCGGCGGCGAAAGCCGCGGCTGCGGCCGCTCGAGGCGACGGCACGTTCCTCGAGGGCGACGTTCACGAAGCGCCAGCACACACCGCGGCCGTGGACGAGGTCACGCAAGTCGCGCACAGCTTCCTTACCTTCGCGACCTCGTTGCTGGATCGCGTGTACACGTTGCGCGACTGCGCCGGTGTCGCCGCGGTCGCGGCACAGAGTCGCGCGAACGCGTTCCGTGAGATGTGCTCCCCCCCCCGCGCACAAAAGGTCAAGGACACGAAAGCGCAGGTCAGTTGTTTGCTTGACGAGTGCGAAGCGGCGCTTTTGGACGCCGAGGCGGGGACGGGCTGGCCTGGACCGGCCAGTGGGACGGGCGCATCCACGTCGGACACGTGGAGTGAGACGTTTTCGGATTGCGAGGCGGACGATACCGGGGAGGATTTTCGGAAAAACAGGGAACTGGACGACGCCGTGGCGAACGCGCGGCGTTTGTCGAGAACCACGCTTGACCGAATAAAGCAGTTTTCCCGGGAAACCGCGGGCGCCGCGAAAAACGGCGTCGCCGAATCCACGAAAGCGGTCATCGCCTTTGAATGCGGACCTGACTTGATGACCGTGAATGAACAACACGGAGAACACGGAGGCCACTTGACAACACACGTCCAGGAGGAGGATTTCATCGCTGAGTACGACGTCGTGGACGACATCGTGGGTCGCGGGTGGCAGGCGCCGGCGATTGAAAACGGGCGTGATTCCGATTCCGATTCCGATTTCGAACAGAACACAACGCCGAACATGCCACGCAACGAGACGAGTGACTCCGACCACGATTTGGAGGAGCGGCGACCGCCGCCTGCTGTGAAGAAACAAACACGAATAGACACGATTGATTCCGAGCGCGATTTCCAGGAGCGCGAGCCCGCTGCGAAGAAACAGACACGAAAAAGAAAAGCGCGTTCGCCGGTATGTGATGAGACGAGTTGTTCCGACAGCGATGAAAAACCGCCGCCGCCGCCGCGCGCGAAGAAAAAGAAACGCACCGCGAAGAAGCCAAAAGCCGACCCGGCGTTGCTCGCGGTGTTGCCGGACACGACGTATTCCCAGGTTCCCATTTTGAACCTTACTATCCCCAAGCGCAGGGACCGGCGGCACCGGGGCACGGTGGCGCCACCGAAGGTCAAGGCGGAGGTTTCCGAGGCGAAGGGGGAAGGGAAGAAGGGCAAACACAGAAAGAGAACGCCGAAAAAAGAAAAGCGTCCCGAGAGAGAGAGAACAAAAACAAAGGCCAAGCCGTCCGCGCCCGTCGCGCTTGTTTTGTTTTCGGATTTCGAGTTCACGGGAACGCAGGCGAGGTAGAGAATAGACGAATACGAGAATACGATCACTGGAATACGTTCACCGGTGAAACACAACGAACAGTACGGGTGCTATCAATTCAACTAAGTTACCTGTTTCTGTGTATTCACCGCTTCCCTTTGTACATTCGCGACGCGGCGAAAACGACTGGCGCGAAGAACGCGCACCCTATTTTCGCGACGATTTTCCCACCTTTTTTGTGTCTCGCGCCGACGCCGCTGTCTCCCGAAAGCACCTCACCCACCGGCCGGTACCTCTGTATCGCGTTTTGGTACCCCACCACACAGGCTCTGCCCACCTTGATCGCGGTGTTTTCCGCGGCAGCTAGGGAAAGTGACCGTCTTTGTTCTGTGGTTTTGTCCGACACCGACGCCGGGCTGTCAGCGAAACTAAAACCGTACTTGTCCTCCGCGAGCGCCACCCTCGCGGCCGCGCCGAAAAAGTCCGTCACTTTCACGTCCCCCAACTTCCGCTTATTGGATCCCCAGTTCTTCAGCTGCGCCTTCGCGTGCGACCGCACTTTCTGGTGCGTCAGGGTTTTGAACCACGCATCCACGCTGGTTTCCTTGAGTTGCGAGCCCGCGGCGGTTCGATTTCCCGCGGCGTTGGAGTCGTCGGCGTCCAAACGCGGGTCGATTTTCTCCATAAACTCCAGGGTGAAAAACGTAAACCGGTCGATCACAGAGAGCCCGATTGTTTCGTCGTTGTGGTGCGACAGGGAGTTCTCTCCTTTTTCGGAGCTCCCTATTGCTATTACGTCTGGTGAGTAGAACTGGGCCGCGAGCGTGCTGGCTTGGCACGTCTCCGCGATGAAAAGAAGCTCGTTGTACCGTTTTTTCTTTTTCATCTGATACAGGGCGTCCGCCAAGTCTTTCGACAGAATTTCGTGCTGGTCCTGGAACTTCAGAAACTCGTCCCCGCCGTGCCCGGTGAGGTACAGCAGGACGTTACTGTTTTCATCGGTGATGGCCCGTTTCGACCGGGGCGTACCAGCGGGATGCCGGTCAGTCAGCACGCGTAGCAAGTTCTCTGGTGTCACTTCGTACCCGCGGTAATCAACCTCGATGTCGTCGCCGTACAAGTTAACCGCACGCGATTTCGAGCCGTAAATCTCACCCGGAAACGAGTTCCGGGGACTGCACGCGAAGTCATCCGCGAGCATAAGAACGATCCGTTCATCTGGAATCCCGAGCCGCTTCACGGTCCTGTAGAACGACAACGTGTTCGCCACGTGCCGGTAGTTGAACCAGTACCTGCTCGTGTCAACCAAGATGGCCCAGTTGTTGGTGTGCGTGCCGTTTTCGTTGGACAAGAAACCAGTCGCGGCATCCGTGGCGGAAACGGAGACCGCGTGTGCGGTGCGTACGGGTCCGCAAAGCCCGATGATGAGCAACACGACCATCGCATGCATGTAGCCGTGCACGCGGGGACCGGATCGCGCGCGCGTCGCCGCCATCGCGTCACGCGGCGCGCCGTGCGTGTGTGACGGTGATTTTCTTGGACTTTCGTTCGACTCAGTTTATTTGGTGTAAGAACTGCAGACATTCCCGATTCGTCCATTGGCCAGGAGCGCACATGTCCGTGTCCTCGGACGGCCCGCCCGCCGTGGCCGCCACCCGCGGGCCGCGTTTGCGGAAGTCGTCGAGCGACAAAGCGACGCCTGGGTATTTCTACCAGGAAAGTTCGGGGAAGCGGGGTGACGCGGCGTTTGTCTCGTCCCCTCCCGGGCGAAACACCATTTCGTCGCTGCCGTGGAGACTCGGGGTGCGTCTTTTGGAGCTGGAATGCGGGACTTCGGGCGAGACGTACTTGAAGCTCCAGGTCGGTAGCTCGGGCGCGGTGGAGAAAACCAAGGTCTCGAAACAAGGAAAGTGGCGATCGTGGGACTCGCACACCAGCCTGTGGGTGGGGGACCCGAACACCGACGAACTTCTCGTCAAGGCGTACGCCAAACTCGGGAACGGGGCGGTGAGTCAACTCGGAACCCCGTTTAAAATAAAAATCGAACCGTACAAATGGGACCGAGCGTCGGGACAAAATATGCCTGAATTCAAAGACCATTTCATTCCGGACTGCCTGCAGGGGGGGCGGCTCAGGGTGCAGCTGGTGTGCGTGCAGGCGAAGCCTGCCAAGGAAACCCCGAAACTCAACGTGCTAGTCGGGACGTGGAACGTGGGCAATGAACCGCCGCCCGCGGATTTAAGCGCGTGGCTCTTCGTCGGCGACGTGGACCGCCCTGAAATGCCCGTCCCCCCCCCCGACCCGCCAAAGGGAAACAGAAACGAAAATCCGCTTTTTAAACATGAAACCGACGAGGACGCGGAGTGCGACGTGGCGGTGACCGAGTCAACACAAAGCACGCCGAAACGCGGTCCGCTCGCCGGCGTTACGAAAGCGTCGCACTCGAAACAACGCTCGCCTTCGTCGGCGCAGAAGAAACTTTTCAAAAAGCGGTACGCGCAACCGCCGCCTACGGTCGCGGACCACGAAAACGCGGGCGTGTCCCCTAGTAAGTTCGGCACACACGAGATCGTGGTGGTGGGGTGCCAGGAGGGCGACTACGTTCCGAGGGAAGGGTTCAAAGACTGCGAACAGGACTGGCTCGCGTGCGTCGCCGGAACCATCGGTAAGTATTTCCCATTTCCACATTCCGCCGACTGATTGCCCATATAAGACTGACATTTATTTTTACAATCTCAGGGGATTCGTATTTCCTGATGTCAAAAGCGAGTTTAGGGCAGATGCGCGTCGCGGTGTTCGTCAGGGCCGACATCTCACCCGCGACGCACAAATGGCACCAAAGCACGGAGGCGACGGGTATCGGCCATGTCATCGCCAACAAAGGAGGCGTGGGGGTTTCGGTGAAGGTGTGGGACACGAGCGTGTGTTTCATTAATTCGCACCTCGCCGCGCACGACGACATGACGCGCCGCCGGAACGACGACTTTGCGGAAATCGTGGGCGGGTGTTTTTTCGGGGAGAAGGTGGAGTGCGTCCACGCGTTTCATCACCTGGTGTGGTTCGGGGATCTGAACTACAGGTGCGAGTGGGGACTTGAGAAAAGCACGAGCTCGGCAACTCCGAAACGCGTTGACCGGAACCCGCCGAAAGAACGCGTGCGGCGCGCGATCAGGGCGCTGGAAGGGGATGACGAGGAGCTGGCAAAAAAGGGAGTACACAAGAAATGGGGTGCCGGGCCTTCCTCTGGAAATGAAACGGCCTCTACTGATATTAAGGAGTCAGACGGTCAGAAGGCCGTGGCGCGTCGCGTGGCGATGTTCGAAACCGACCAGCTCACCTCGGCCCGGAAACGCGGCGACGCGTTTGCTGGTTTCAAGGAGGGCAACCCCGCGAAGGCACACGCGCCCACGTTTAAGGTGTGTCGAGAGAAAGGGTTCGTGTACAACGAACAGCGGAACCCCGCGTGGTGCGACCGGGTGCTCTGGCGAACCGCGGAGGGATACACGTGCGACCAAACACTTTTGAAAGCGGCTGGGGAAATAGGCACGAGCGACCACAAAGCCGTGGCGTGCGGCCTGACCCTAGAGCTCGTCGCACACGCCGCGGTGGTGCACTTTGAGGATGACATTGTGGATGAAAGTGGCGAGACCCCACGGAAGTCTTCAAGCTTTCAAAGCGAAAAGGGTGGGTCGTTCAACTCGCGGCGACGTACGCGGGGAGGTACGGATGACGATTTCGATGGAGTTCACGACAAAACAGTTGGCGATTCGGATTCCAACACCGCAGGCCCCAGCGTTCGCCGCGTGATCAAAACCGTCCCGTCCCTGCCGAACTCGAAAAAGAGCACCACCGGCGGCGACAAAGGGAAAACGTTTTTACAAAAACTGTTTTCGCGTTTCCGCGCCAAAGTGTGTTGCGGCGCCTCGAGGGAGACGTACGAACCCGAGTTGGACTGCGAGTGGCAAATTAAGTTCCAGTCCTTGCAAGGCAAGGAGGTACGTATTGCGCGTTTCCCAAATCCAGGCACACTGTTTGCCCATACATGACTGACACTTTCTTTTCTTTCTCGAAAGTTAATCGCCAGCGATTTGAACGGGTACTCGGACCCGTACGTGGTTTTCTTCGGCAACGTTTTGGCGGCGCCGCCGAAGAGCTCGGGTAACGTCCGTCCGCGGCGGTGGCGCACTTCCACGATCGTCGCGGATTTGAACCCGAGTTGGCGAGTTTCCGGAAACAAGTCGCAGGTCCCGTGTATTCCGTTACTCACCGTGGACCCGTCCGTTTTGTCAAAGGAACATTTATTGTTCCGAGTGATGGACGAAGATTCGTTAACCGCGGACGACCCGATCGGGTACGGGCGGTTGTTTCTGGGGCCGCTCGCCGACGCCGGAGCGGACGTATCGCAACCCGCCGGCATCGACACCGTCGTGCCGCTCACCCTGTTCGGGCGTCGCGCGGGGGAGCTACACGTCACGCTCGTCCTGGAGAAAATGCCACGGAAAACCACCAAGTTCACGAAGGAAGAAGCTAGGGCGTGGCGAGCGAAACGAAGGGACGCGAGTGGGAAACCGGAACACAAATAGGGAGCGAGGGGTTATCAATACGCTCAACGTCAATAGTACGGGTACATTCAATACAGCGTTTCATGTTTCGATTAAAAAATACAGCTCCCCAAACGCGGTGCGTTGTCAACACGGCGTCAATATGCTCAACTCGAACGGTCACTTCTTCTTCCTAAACAATTTTTTGAAAAGCCCCAACACACCGGCGCGTTGCTTCGGCGACGCGGGAACGCTCTCGTCGCCGGCGGGAGCGTCCCGCACTCCATGGAGTGTTGGTACCTGAACAAGGTGCTTTTCCCGGTCCCGCAACTCTTGGACGTCCCACAACTCTTGGACATCGGGACTCTCGCGCTTATCGGTGGCAATCGGGGGGGGCGACGAGTTTTTCGCGACGATTCGCAAAGATTCGTGGCTGGGCGACGCCGGAACGTTCCACGACGCCGGGCGCACCAGCTTACGACAAATAAAAGAAAGTGTCAGTCCAGTATGGGCAAACAGTCGTCCGGGATTTGGGAAAGGCCCAAGGCCGTACCTTCTTCGCGAGGGATGACGTGAGGTCCAGAAACGACCGCGAGCCGTGCAGGGACACGTCCTGTGACGAACTCGCGCTGTTGTCGTCCGTTCGGCTGGAGGACCTGGTCAACACCTCCTTACTGGAGGACACGGCCAACGCCTCCTCGACCTCCTCGATTTTTTCGGGGTCTGTTTTCTTGTCAGAATCAACGCGTGTCACGAGTGTCGCGCCGGCGCGCCGCCCCCGGGCGGGCTTGTCGTGCGCCACGAGCCGTTTTTGCGAATGCCGGATCTCCGTCGCCGCGATCGCGGCGAAGGAACACGCGCCGGGCGTGACCACGCTGTGCCACAGCATCGTCCGGTCCCACCGCTCCACGCCGCTTTGCTCGGTTTCCAAGCGCCAAACCTCCGGAATGAAAACGCACTGCGTGGGATCCGCCAAAAAAGCACGCAGCGTCACCCGCAACGCGGCGTCGTGGGAAACGCACATCGCGTGCTTCGCGCCTTCCATCTGCGCCACGAACGCGCACCGCATGCCGAGTTCCGCGATTCGTTGCCCGGCGTCGCCCGTGATCGACGGCCGGTCGCCTTGTTTAATAAGCTCGTCCGACGATTTGTGCACCACCCTTTCGCTCACGGAATCGCGTCGCCCGAAAAACTGGTCCGCGCTGCCGTTAACGCAAAGCGTCGGCACGTCAACCCGCCAACGCGATCCGAACAAACCTCTTGGCGGGTGAGGTTTGTGACCCATCATCGCGGGCGACGCGCTTCGCGACGACGAAGAAACGGCGGGCGGCTCCCCCAAAGTATCGTCCCCGGTACCCTCAATCTTGGTACCCTCGCTTCCCTTTTTAATCGTCCTGTACGTGAAGTAGTTGGGTTCCAACGAGTACGCGATGTTTATTCTGCCCAACAGCTTGGCTTCCCACGGTTCCGTCTGGCCGCCGAAACTCAGCCCCGAAATCCCGGAAAGAAAACCCGAAAATAACGAAGCCGGCTTGGAAACGGCCCTCGAACTCGCGCCGTTTACCCGCGCGGCGCCACTGACACCGCTCGTTTCCAGCATGGAGTCGTCCATCATCCCAAGCACGATAGCGCCTTCGCTGTTCCCCGCCAAGAAAATCCCCCGCTTCGCGATGGGTTTCGGCAAATCCAACAACAACTGTGTCAGCGCCAAGTGTTTCACCGCCAAAGTGGTGTCGTACACCATGGCCAGCCGGTCGCTGGAGGTGTACTGCTCCGCGCATGATTCGTACACCAGCTCGCCGGTGGGGATTTCGTGTTGCGTGTATACAAGGTCTAGGGACCAGTAGTCGCTCGATTCGTCATTTTTTTCGTCCCCCGAGGAGGGTGTCTCTTCGTTACCCGATGAGGCTTTTGACACGCGCTCGTCGTCAGTCTCCTTCTGACTAACCACCCAGCGCGTGATCGACGTGGGCGTTCGGTGTCGCAGCCGAGCCGGCCAGCCCGTGAAGTCATCCGGGCAAAGCACCAGGTGGCCTTCCGAGGCGAGCATGCGCAGGTACCGCAGGGTGTCGCCGGCGACGCCGGATGAGCCGGCGACGAAAACAACGGCGGGCTTTGGGGAAAAAGAAACACCATCGTCTTTCTTTGCTACGGGCAAACAGTCATTAGTCCCTCCGTTGTCCAGCTGCGCCAGGAACGCAAGCGCCGCGACGCCGTCGCCTACTCGTTTGGAAGAAGAGCCTGTCTCAAGGTTCCGGGTTCCCGTGTCTTCCGTCGCGCTGTCAGTCACCGCGTCCTCGCTCTGCAGACTCTTCTTGAACCTCCCCATCAAACTCCCCAGCTCTTGCAGCCGGCCCACCCACAACGTCGCCTCGTCGCTCACACGTGGGTCGTCCCGGTCGGTGTAGTAGCCTCCGGAGACGTTCGGGGTTAAACCAGGCACGGCGCGCACATACGCACCGGGAAGGCACACCACGCAGTGGTCGCACACGTTCGCCTTGATGTGTGCGAGCTCACTGGGAGTCACCTCCAGCTCGGGCGGCGGGGGGCGGATGGGGTCGATGATGTTGTTGTCCATTTTCGCCGGTCAACCTAAACACCGGGCGGGTTTACCAGGCGACCGAAGCGGGAACGCGAAGGGAGACACACAGTACGGTGACGTAGGGGTCACGCACCGCTCGCTCTCGCGCCGGCCTTCCCTCTCGCGCGGTAGTGCTGAGGGAGGGCCGAGCGAGCGCGTCGTTGTGACAACTGCTAATCTAAAGGAAAGAACAAAATCTGCCACGTGCCATTTTCGTGAAGATCTTTTGTCTTTTCTCAATTCAATCGTTCTCGCTACCGGAGCCCCTCGCGCAACCCTCCTGTCTGTCACCCCGTCTCTCACCCACACTGTCTCGTCCCCACGCACCGCCTCACATCCCGAAGAACCCTTTCTTCTTCTCCACCTTCCTCACGGTTTTCCCCGCCCGGCGCCGCGCCTCCGCCTCCGCGGCGGTGAGCTTGACGATTTTCTTTGGATTTTTCCCATCCTCTTTTTCTTTTTCTTTCCTCGAATCGCTCCTCGGCTTCTTCTTGTCGTCGCCGTTGACGAGAGGGTTTTTGAACCCGGAAACCGCGGCCCCGAACGCTTGTTTCGCCGCGAACTTCCCGAAACCACCCACCACCGGTGCCGCGGCTTTCATGCCAACCTTCACCACCTCCAGCCCGACATCCGCGGTGAGCTTGGCACCTCTGCGCACCGTCGGATTTCTGACCACTCGCTCGCCCGCCTCCGTGATGCGCCACGCCACGCGCGACGCCGCCGGCTTGTCGCGTTCGATGTCATCAAGCGCCCTGTCCAACGACTTGAGACTCCACGCGAAGATACCTTCGCTTTTGCTATTTTTGTTGGAAAAAGAATCAAACCCATTAGTGTCCCTCGCCGTGTCGTCTCCATTAGTATCGCAGCCGCCATCGCCATCGCCTCGCAGATCCTCCACCGAGGCCAACATCGCGGCGGTGGATTTGATAACCTGGGGCGCCACGATCGGGCCGGACATCACGGGGGTGGGGACCCTCGGTTTCGGGTTTAGTTTCATCTCGGTGGGTACCGTGTCCATCATGTTCATGTTCTGTACAAAATCCGGTACCGAGTCCGGGTCCGGCACGGTGGACCGCCCGTCGTCGTCGCCGCGCACCACGTCGTAGATGGACACGGCCTTGGGCGTCTTGTCCACGGCGCGCCGCCCGCCAGACCGCCCGCGGTGCCCGCGCGCGGCACGCCCGGTTTCGCGTCGCACGCGCGCGAACTGCCACGCAACGCACGGCGCCGACGCCATGGCGAACATGGCGAATAACCAAGCCACGCGACGCGAGCGCCCCTCGGTCTGGCCGGAAGCGACGAAATAGGCGCGGAGATACGGGCGACAGAATCTCGTCGTCATTTGAAGATGAAGGTGTCCACTGCTTTTTGAAGACAAAAACAGCCGGTCTTTTTTCCACACCCGCTCGCGCTACCGGTCCCTGTGCCCTAGTTCGAACAAAGGTTCCTCGTCCTCGCTATCCGAGTCGGACTCCATCTCCAGTTCGATTCTGGGGCGTGCTTTTTTTTCGGCAACGGAAACAACCTTACTGTTATCTTCGTCCCGCGCCGCCTCCTCCAAACAAACGCTCCGGTCGTAGTAATCGTGCGGGAATTTCACCCAGTGGCGCGCCATGATGTCGGCGCGTTCTGACTGTTCCGACTGTTTGCCCGTACCCGAGTTTTCCCGGGAATGCGAATCGTCATCCCCACAGTACGTACGGGGCGCGGAGTGAGCAGTACCCCCAACGGTAGTAACGTTAGTACCTGCATTACCTCCATCCACGTTATCCACTCCATCGCCTCCGTCGCCGGCGTTTGTAACGTGCGTCGCCCTGAAAAACGCGGCGCACGCCGCTTTCGGGTCCCCTTTTTTTGCGATTTCCACAATCCTTTCAACATCATCGAAAGAAACCAACCCGTCAAGGTCGTTTCGCAGGGATTGAACCGGGGAGGTTTGGGCGGTTCCGTTGTTTCTGTTGTTACCAGTTCTTTCGTTGTTTTCAGACTGCACACCACGTGCCGCGGCGAAAGGACAGGACGCGAACCCGCTCTGCGTCCCGCTCGCTTTCCGCGCGCCCCCCAGCTTTTCGCACGTCAACGGGGGGTAATCCGCCATCTTCCCCTCCAGCCCAAACGCGTGCCGCACCGCGTACTGGTGTTCGTTTTTGAAGTCGTTCATCTTGCCATATCCAAACTGCTGTCTCCACACGTGGAGGGTCTCCTCCGCGCTTAGGTCGATGCCTTTGAAAAACAGCGTCAGCTGGAACCGCTGTTCGTGTGGAAGGTGGTGCGCCGTGTGCAGTTTCTGCAAACTACGGCGCACGCACAGGGGAAACGGCCGGACGCTGGCCGCGGCGTGGTCAACGCCTTTGCGAATCACGCGAAGCGCGCGTTTCGCGTCCGCGCCCACGGGGGGGGCGAAGCTCTGGATTGGAAGCCCACCGAACGCGCTTGACGATCCTATTAGTTGGTCAGAAGTGTTTATGTTCCCTGACTGAATGCCCCTACCAACTCCGCCAACTTCGTACGTGCTCGTCCCTGTGCCGCCGTACGTCGTAAGACTCGTCGCCGGCGGCGCGCCGTGTCCGTCGCGCTTGCGTTTGCGCCACCCCCGGCTCCAGCCCGTTTTTTTGGCAAACCCATCCACGCCCCCCCCGCCCCCATACCCCGCGCTCCCGAAAAAGTACCCGTCACTCGCCACCAGGTCCTCAATTCCTACCAAGTCCTCGGTTCCCGTGACGGCCGGAGCGCCTTGTCGCACCGCGCTGAGATTGTAAAAATAGATGTCAGTCTTGTATGGGCAATCAGTCGGCGGAATGTGGAAATGGGAAATACTTACCGGCGTCGCGCCTTCTCCGTGTCTTCCCGCTCCGCCCAGACCCACCGCGCGTTCTCCTCCCGGGTGGGCCTTCCCGGTTTCCACCACACCAGGGCTGACATCGCATCCACCGCCCCAGGCGTCCCAAACGCCCCGGCGCCGCGAGCGGAAGCCAGAGCGTGCCGCAACCTCCGCTGCGTCGCAAAAAGCGCGCGCGTCGTTTCTTTCCGGAAATCCTCCACCAAAACTTCAGGCATCGCCGAATCGGGAACGCGACAACGGCCGTTTCTTAACGTAACGCCCGGTTCGCGTCTGCGAATTAACGTGAACGCGCGCTCGAAGTCGACCCAGCGATGCGTCTCGGGACGCGTATCGTCATTTCCTGGTGAACCGCTGCCAAACGGTTGGTTCGCGTGATTCGTACTCGCGTTCGCATTCGCATTCGTATTCTTCGCGTCGTCGTCGTCGCCGTCCGCCTCTTCCGGTTCCGGTCGCGGTACCGTTTTTTCTCCCAGCCGTAACCGACAGGAGAACAACAATGATTCCTGACTCACCAGCCACTGCCTCGTCGCAGGCGATGCGCAGAACGCCACCCGCGTCGCGGCGAGTGACATTTTTTCAGCCCGGCCGTCGGTTTCCCGATTTCCGGTCCGGAACAACAAGGCTGCGAGCCGATCCAGTTTTCGGTCCGACGCCCCCCAAAGCCTCGCCTCGTCCAGGCGGTGAAGCACGGTCAAACGAGCCTGTTTGTGTGTGAGGGTAGTGAGGGTATGCACGACACAAGGATGAGGTCGGTCAGGGTTCCTTCCCGGTGGCTTGGAGGCAGGGAGAGTTAGGGAACGAGGGACACGACGGCCTAGGTGGAATCTTGGCACTCGCGAATCTGGGCACCCAAGATTCGAAACAGGCACCGGACTTCGTGAACACGCACCTTCGCAACCTCCACCAGCTCATCTAGGTCGGCCTCGCTATCGTGCGAGACCTCGCGCATCGCGGGACGTCTCGCCTGGCGCCTCGGAACGAGCCGCGCGCGCGTTGCACCTCCGCGCACTGCCGAGCAGGGGGCGGGGGTCCCCCAACTGCCAAGAAAACTTTCCCGCAGCTCTCAAACTCGTGAAAGAAACGTTGGGAGAATGTTAGATTACACTTCGGTCACTCCTCTCCTCTCCGGGTTCGGTGCCCACATGCCCGTGGGTCCGCCGCGTCCTGGGCGTCGTCGCTCCGAGTGGTCGTCCGCGAGCCTCGTGGACTCACCTCCGCGAAAAGAGTTCGCGAAAACACCGCCCGAGCGCCGTTTCGCGCCACCCTCGCAAACCCCCGGGTTGCGTTTCGCGGAGTTGTCGAAAAGCGCGGATGCGGCGGAGACCGCTGGTGACCACCGAACGTCCCTGCGGTGCTTACTGAAATGCTTGGCCCTGGCGAAGGTGCGTGTCGCCTCTATTGTGTGCGCGGGCGGGGTTCTGGGCAGGGACGAGGCGTGCGCGGTGGCCAAGACGCACGTGCGAATCGCGGAGGTGTACGAAAAAAGTAAAGGACTCGGTTTGGGTTTCGGCGACGCCAATGGTGCCACCAACGACGACGACGTCGCCGCTTCACAAGAAGCCAGCGAAAAAAACGGCCTCGCGCAAGCGGTGACGCACTTGCAGCATGCCATCGGGGCGTGCGGCTTGGGGTTTATTCGAGATACTAAGAACAGTAGTAATACCCGTCTTCAAACCACCTCCAAGAACAACGGAAACGGAAGCGTGGCTCAAAAAAATATTTCAGAAACCGCGACTCCAGCCGTGCGCCTCGCGCTCGCGCAAACAAAACTCGACGCGCGCGCGAAACTCGCGCCTCGGCTGCTCGCCGTGGGCAGGGTGGAGGACGCGTGCGAGTGCACGAAACGGGCGCTGGATTCTTTGGGAAGTGACACGAGTGACACGACTGTTTCTACAAGTGCGACAACGGTTTCTAAAAATCCTCAACAGCTGGACACGAAACTCGCGCTGCTTCTTTGTTCCGCGGACGCCGAGCGTTTGGCTGGCGTTTTTTTTCAGAGAAAAGCGCGCGCGGCGAGGATACGCGCGAGGCGCGCGAAAGCCAGTTTGAGTTCCGGGTCGTACGACTCTGGTGTTGATTGGAACGTTGGAGTACTGGACACGACGGAAACACGAACCCACGCGACGACAGAAAGTTATAACGCGACGGAAGACCTGTCGGGCGAGGCTTTTTATTTACGGCACTCAAAACTCGCCTGGGAAACGTTTGAGACGGTGCAGGCGTTTGAGACGGCGCAGTTGGAACACGAAGACGCGGCGCGTTCGCGATTCGCGACCTGCGATACACGACTACACGACGCGGAGAAGGTGTTGAGTGAACTAAGCGCATTACGAGGAAACGGGAGTATCGGTACTCCAAGTAGTAGTCCCAACCGCACTACTATCGTCGAAGTGTACACGCGTCGCCGGGATTTGCGCAGGTCGCAAGGGGACTGGAAAGGAGCGGTGGTTTCGGTCACTCAGTTGTTACACATGGCGGTGGCGAACCACGGCGCGTTGCCCGGGACGAACGCCACACGCAGTCACGGGCACAACGCGTTCGCCACGGGCGCGCTTCACGGCGAGCTCGCCGAGCTTTTCATACGGCGTAAAGATTTCCACAGCGCGAGGGTTCACGCTGGGGCGGCGGTTGCGGCGCTGATGGTTGTTTCTGATTCGAAAAAGGGACGTACCACTACGGAAAAGAAACACACGGCCGCGAGTTTAAACGCGTCCGGCGTGTTGGGGTTCGCGACGGCGCGTTCGGGGGATTTATTTCGCGCCGCGGCGATTTACCGCGACGCGATTCACCGCGGGTTGGAACAAGGTGTTTTTCATTCTGAATCGACCGATCTCGGGAACCTGGAAGCGCAGCTGGGAAGCGTCCGGTTCGCGGCGAGCGACGTTAGTGATGACGCTTTGGATGAAAATGAAAACGATGTCGACAGCACGAATCGAGAGGATTCGAAAAGCGAGCTGCGTTTGGCGGCGGCGGCGGCGGCGGCTGAATCGGCGGCGGTAGAGTCGTCTCGTACGAAGCGCCTTTCATCAATCGCGGCTCTTGAAGAAGCCTTGGGGTGTTTCGGTAGGGCGCTGGAGATTGAGCAAAAAACCAACGGGGCGTTTTCGGGGAGGTGTCTTGAGTTGCAGGCGAGGGTGGACGAAACCATAGCCGCGCTTTTCGAGCAAAGAGCCGCGGGGGAAGACGGCGCGGCGTTTTTGTAATTTATGCGGGTAGTATCCGGATTTAATGCGTGCGCACGCGGGTGGTGGTCATCCGAAAACCGTCTGACCGTATTGCGATCGACCACAAGAGGTTTTGCCTTGAAAAAAAAAAAACCAAATTTTGGCAAAAGCAACGACTTCGGCTGTTCCCAGACGAACTTTGAAGGCGACGTCCCCGCTCTGCCCGGGCACGGCCGCACATCGCAGCGCGCGGGAGTGGTGGGAAACGAAGGATGAGTAGCATACTAAAGCGATGCTCGCACGGCAGGCAGAAAGGCAGCTGCAAGGAGTGCAGCCCCTGCCCTCACGGGAAGCTGGAACGCCACTGCGCGGCGTGCAACCCCTATCCTCACGGCAAGGTGAAATACTTCTGCGCGGCGTGCAACCCCTGCCCTCACGGCAAGCGGAAAAGCAACTGCGCGGCGTGCAACCCCTGCGCTCACGGCAAGCGGAAAAGCAACTGCGCGGCGTGCAACCTCTGTCCCCACGGCAAGCTGAAACGCAAGTGCACGACGTGCACCCCCTGCCCCCACGGCAAGCTGAAACGCAAGTGCACGACGTGCAACCCCTGTCCCCACGGAAAGCTGAAACACGACTGCGTGGAGTGCACCCCCTACCCCCACGGCAAGCTGAAACGCATGTGCACGACGTGCAAAACAGCACGCCCAGGTCCGCCGAGTTCGAAGCGAGTTAAGCGCGAGCCGGAGAGTTCGCCCGAGGTCAAGCTCGAGCCCGAGGTCAAGCTCGAGCCCCAGGTCAAGCAAGAGCCGTTCACGATTCAAGGCTACTTCGGTTTTGACACTGGGAGGCCTTGAAGGATGTTTATGACGAGTGAAAAGACACTGCATGACTACTACTCTTACAACGACGAAGAAGACACAACTACTCTTCAAACCTAAACCATTTATGTCACAACTGAGTACTCCGGACTTACAGTATTTGTCGATTGTATTCGTGACGTTATCAAGTATTCGTAATAGTATTTGTAAGGTTATCGAGTGAGTATGTATATGTCAAACTGGCACACCTAACTACCTAAGATACCACCTAATTCTTACGCCCCGATCGCGTTGATGTGGTGTCCCCACGCCAGCCCGGTGGTGAGCAGCCCAAACACCAGAAACGGCTGCGCGCTCGCTTGGTACTTCACGTCGTTCTTCACCGGGTCCGGTAGGAAGAACTTGAACTGGAAGAATATCTGGGGGAAGATCAGGGCGAGTAGGACGTTGCTGTACCCCACTTCTCCTATTGTCCGCAAGTAAGCCGCCACCGCGAGCTGCGTGGCGTCAATCGACCCGACGCAGATCCACTTTGCTTTCTCCACGCCGAAGGCGACGGGGAGTGAGACGAGGCCCATCCGCCGGTCACCCTCGATCGATTTGAAGTCGTTCACGATCGCGATCCCCAGTCCCGCCCACGAGTACAGGATCGTGAGAATCATGACATCAAGCGTGAGCTCGCCGAAAACAGCCTGCCCCGCCCACCAAGGCAGGGCGATGTACGAAGCCCCGAGGGCGTAGTTCCCCCTCCACCCTTCCTGTTTCAGCTTCAGCGGAGGGGCGCTGTAGATGTACGAGACGAAGGACCCGAACAAGGTAAGAAGAGTAACCACCGGGAACTCGTGCTCGCACCACTGGTCCAGTGTCCACGCCGCGGCCCACCCCCCGAAAAGCAACACGTAGATCTGGACCTGCACGTCGAACTCGGAGATGGCGCCGCTTGGGATGGGGCGGTTGGGTTCGTTGATGGCGTCGATCTCGCGATCTTCCCAGTCGTTGATCGTCTGCGTGTACCCGGTCAGCAAGGGGCCGGACATGAACATACACAGCAACGCTTTGCCGAAGTTCTCGGGGGTCCAGGTGTAGTGCCCTGAAGCTGCGGCGCCGCACATCACGCCCCAAATCAAAGGCACCCACGTCACCGGTTTCGTGAGCTGCAGACGGATTTTCCAGATGTCCGTGGTTTGCGCGCCTCCGCGGATGCCGAGAAGCTGTCTGAATCCCGACCCGGCTTCTTCGTTCTCCGCGCCTTTCTTTTTCTCGGCCGCCGCGGTCTCGGTCTCAGCGGCATCCTCGGAAGCGGCGGCGACGCGGACGGTTCGCGAACGGACACCGGCGGTGAGACGCGGCGACGCGGTGTTGAGGCGAGAAGCGCCGAAGACGACGCGTCTTTTTGGGACAACAGAGCCCACGCGCGCGACGACGCGCGCTGGCGCACGCGCGCCGGCGACGGGCGCGACGCGCGCCGCGGTCACGGAAAACAGGGCCATGGCAGCCATGGTGCGACGCGTTCGGAACGCGAGAGGTCGAATGGAGGGAGGCACGGGGGCGAGACCGCTTCGGCCATCGGGGATAACATCGCGGCCAAACCGGGAGATCATCAGTGGGATTCGTTTTCAGGTTTCTGTGAACGTTTCGTTTCTCGCTGCACTTCATCAGGTTTCTGTTCCCCATCCTCACAACGACACGCGGCGGGCGGCCGTTTTCCGGAAGAGCTCCCCGTGCCTCGCGTGCCCCGGTGTCGGCGCAGACGACCCGGCCGCCTGTGTGGTCCGGCGAGGTGAGTCACCGACGCGGGTGGAGGTACGCAGGGCGGGCGCGGTGGAGGTGAGTAGGGCGAGCAGTCATCATGGTGGAGGTCGGCGGCGGCGGCGGCCCGAAGAAGATGGGGGGCAAGTTCCAGCGCGGGGGGGGCGGAGTGACGAAGAAACCGAAGCAATCGAAGGTTGGCAGCAAGGTCCGCCGGGCGAACAAAAAAGCCGCGGACGCGGGTCCCCGGGAGGCGGAGATGCTGGTGCCTGGAGCTAGGAAGAGTTCAGGAGGTGTTGCGTCAAGCGGTGGTGGTGCCAAAAGCACCACCGCGAAAAAGACCAACAACTCAGCCGAGGTCACCGATCTGGAAACCGTGGACTGGGACAAAGTCGCCGGGTGGCAAACCGTGAAGTACGACCCGAACCGTTTGATTTTCGGCGCCCAGGAAGAGGGGTTCGTGGAGCTGGAGGAGATGGACATGAAAGATCTGGGCGGTGAGTTGAATGCGTTACTGGGTGCGCGTTCGGGGGCTGTCGGGACGGAGAATGAAAACAACGCCTCAAAAAAAAAAAAGGCAAAAGATTCAGGCTTCGAAACCGCCGCCTTGGACGACTTCACAGACCACGACGGCGACTTCGACGAGGACGACCCGGCGCACTTTCCGGAAGGGGTGGATGACGAAGACGAAGACGGGGAGGACACGGAGACTCGAACGACAAAAAAGGCGAAGAAAGAGGTCCCTGTGACACCGAAAAAAGAGGAAAAGAAGAAAGCGAAGAAAGAAGTTTCCGACGCGGACCTCAAAGAAAAGCGACCCAAAACGCTCAGCGCGAAAGACGCGCGCGTTGAGAAGCGCAAACTGCGGTGGAAGGAAAAAGTGGAGGCGGCGAAGCTACGGAAAAAATACGCCAGGGAAGAGTTAGAGAAGGGAGGGGGCGTGTCTGCAGCGTCTACAGGGGATGGAGGGACTACGGATTCTAGGAAAAACAAAGCGGCGACGCGCGACGCTACAGATGATGCCGTCGCGACCACCGCCGACCCGGTGGGCAAGTCCAAACTCGAAGGGTGGCACATGGACTACAACAACTACCCCACCAGCGGGATGGGTGCTGTGGTTGACGGTGTGGATTTGGACACCGGCGTGGACGTGAGCTCGTGGCTCCAGTTTGATTTACACCCGAAACTCTTACGTGGGCTTCAGGATTTGGGATTTTCTGAGCCCACGCCGATTCAAAGCGAGTGTTTGAACCCGGCGATCAAAGGCCGGTGCGACGTGATCGGCGCCGCGGAAACTGGGAGTGGGAAGACCCTGGCCTTCGGGATTCCCATTCTGCACCGGCTGCTGACGCAGATGGACCAGGAACGGGAGGAGAGCGAAAGCGAAAGTGACGACGAGACTCCTCCGGTTGACGACGCAAAAAACGCCGACGAAGAGCACGATCCCGACGACCCGTTCGCGAACGTTCTTGACGAATCCGGCCGAACGGGCGCGACCGCCGGGTTCAAGCTCCCGAAACGACGCAAAGCCCTGCGAGCGCTGATCGTGGCGCCTACCCGGGAGCTCGCCATGCAGGTGTGCGACATGCTTCTCGCGATTGGGAAGCACGCGCCTGAAATCGGAATCGTCCCGGTCGTGGGCGGGATGAGTTTGCAAAAACAGGAACGGTTACTGTCGAAGCGTCCGGAAATCGTCGTCGCGACGCCCGGGCGTTTGTGGGAGCTCATGAACGCGCAAGGCCACGAGCACTTTCTTGACTTGGGGCGGTTGAACTTTCTGGTGCTGGACGAAGCCGACAGGATGGTGGAGCGAGGGCACTTCCAAGAGCTGCACTCAATAATAGACACGCTTCCCATGCCTCCGCGCGTTCAACGACCGAGGGGCGCGGCGAAGGCGACGCCCGAGAGCTTGAAGATTTTCAAGAAACGAGGTGTCGGCAATTTGCCTGACCGAAAAACCGACGGCGACGACGGCAAGGACGGAAAAGGCGACGGCAAACGGGGAGGCCGGGGCAAAAAAGGAGGAAACTCTTTGCTGGTGGATGGCGACATCGTCGAGGAAAACGCACGCGCGGAGGACGGCGTGGAGATTTCTTTGCGCCCGAGCCAGATGCTGGACCGTCAAACCTTCGTGTTCAGCGCGACTCTCACCGTGCCCGACGCGGTGCGCAGGAAACTGAAGAAGGGGCATATGGGCAAACAGTCGCAACATGGTGGCAAAGGGAAATCCGGGGGCGGCGGCGAGGGGTCGTTGACGTCGTTGATGGAACAGGTGCCGTTTTACGGCCGCGTGAAACTGGTAGACCTTACGAATCAATCGGGAACCGTCGCGAAGCGGGTCATGGAAAGCGCGTTGGAGTGCACGGAGGTAAGTTATTTTTTCTTTTTTGGTTTGTCAGCAGTACTTTTGGTACAGCTGGTGTCTGAGAGAGTCTCGAAGACGGAGTCTTCGGGAATCAGTTTTTTTTTCGATTTTTTCTTTTTCTTTTTCAAGGACATACCGTCTCTTGGCCGAGAAAACCCACCCGCGACCCGAAAAACCGGATTTTTGTTGGCGGTGATTATACCCGTGCTTTGCTTAAACTATCGTGTGGATATCTGCCATCTCAAACGCTACGAGCCTCATATGAGCCAACAAAAACGGACCCCGCTTTTCTCGGCCTGGTATTTTTTTGGTGTCGGACACTTTTTTTTTTCTTTTTAAGGAAACGTCTTGAGTTATTATTCATACTCCGAACATCCCTGACCTTTCCATTCTTCCAAAAATTCACAGGATGAGCGCGACGCGCTTCTGTACCACATCCTGACGCAACAGCCCGGCCTGGTGATTGTTTTTGTGAACGCGATTTCCGCGCTCCGGCGCCTTTTGAGTTTGCTTAAAATTTTGCAGTTACCGGTGGAGGGTCTGCACGGCAACATGCAGCAGCGCCAGCGCTTGAAGTACTTGGACCGGTTTCGGAGCGCTGCTTTGACCGAGGGAAACAACGAGAGCCGGCCCGGTGGGGATGTTTTGAGTGGTAACTCCTCTAAAAAAGGAAAAAACAAAGGAAAACAAACCCCGCCGGGCGCGCTTCGCACCTCCGTGCTCGTCGCGACCGACGTCGCGGCGCGTGGGATCGACATCAAAGGTATCGACTTGGTGGTGCACTACCAAGTCCCGCAAAGCGCGGACACGTACGTGCACCGGTCCGGGCGGACGGGGCGCGCGCACGCGGAAGGTGCGAGTGTTCTGTTAGTCACGCCTGGGGAAAGACAGCGGTACCGGAGTTTACTGAGGGCGATGAACAGGGAGACGAACCCGTTGCCCGCGTTTCCCACCGTGGAAACCGCCGTGGCGGAGGCGCGCCGGCGCCTGTCCCTGGCGCAGCGGCTGGACAAAATCCAGCACACCAAGCACAAAGAAACGGCGGATGCTGAGTGGAGAAAAAGTAACGCGGCCGAACTAGGCATAACGCTCGATTCGGACGAAGACCTGGACCAGGACGCGGTGCTCGTGTTCAACGCGGCGGCGCGTTTTGACAAGGCGCGGGTCGCTAAGAAGGCGAAGGCGGCTTTCGCGAAGGCGAAAAGGGCGAAAAAAAGCGACTTTGAGAAACACCGGGACGACGACTTTTCCGACTCGGATGACGGCGAAGATGGCGGTGACGACGACGAAAAAGCGCTCGACAAGAACATGACCTCGCTGGTGGAGGCCGGGTTCGACCAGGATGACCAGGACAGCTTGGGGAGGCTCGGGGAGCACCGCCGGTTGGGTCGCGAGGAACAGAAACTGTTGTTTGAGTTGCACGAGATGCTGAAAATCCCGCTGGGCGTCAAGGCGGCGCGCCGGTCAGCGGTGGCGTCGGCGCGGTACCCGTCCCGGGGGGACGGCGCCGCGAAAATGGCGGAACAGGCGCACCGCAGGGGAGGCACGGCGAGTGCTGGGAAGGACGGCACCGAGGCGCACGCCGCGGTTGACATGCTGAAAGGCGGGACGAAAGCGGCGGCGGCGTTTGGCGCGGCGCCTGGCGGAGCGGCGGGGAAGAAACGGAAACGAACGAAAAAAGAAACGCGGTAGGCTCGAGGGTAAGGTATCGTCACAACCTCAACGACGCACCGGTTATTACTCGCGCTTTTATTTCTCGTAACTACCGTACCGCGCGTCTTTTTTGTCCGCTCGCGACAGCCGTACCGTCTCTCCTGCTTTAGTTTGCGAGTGGGAAGTACACCGAATTGGCGCGCGCGCCGGCGGCGTCGGGCACGGTACCCTAGAAACACAAGAAAGTGTCAGTCTGGTATGGGAAATCAGGAAGGCGGAACGTGTTGGGTGGGAAATACGCACCTCCAGCAAACGCGCGTCCCCGGCGGCGCCGTTTTTCGCGCGCCGCCGCGCCAGGAATGATGGCACCGCGAACACGTGCTGCGCCGCTGATAGCTCAGTACACAGCAGGAACGCCACGGTTACCGTGTGCTTTATTAAGTCCGTCACCTTTTTGTCCCGGATCCCTTGTTCGATGAGAGAAAGCACGCGACCCGGGTCGCCTTTGGTCCACGCGTGCGACGCCTACACCTGTAGCTTTGCGAGGTTCAGTCTGTGCATCCGCATCAGTAGGTTGAGCTCCAGCAACGCGAGCTCGACGCGTTCGTTTAACGGGAACGGGAAAGATTGTACCAGCCGTGTGACCTCGTGCTCACCCGAAACGCACGCGGCCGCGCGAACCATCGCCAGCGCGTCACTATCCTCCGCACAGCTCGGGTGCCCGTGCCCGAGGTACCCGGTTCGTAACCGCTGATTTCGGTTCTCTTCGCCGATAAAATCGCCGGAAAAATCATTAGCGGCACCGCCGCTGCCGCTTGACCAACACGCCACGCCTGGGGTCTCAGGCCGCATCGGCGATTCCGCATTCACGGAGCGGTCGGCGAGCGCACCGCCGCGCGAGCGCTTCATCGCCCGAACCGAAACGTGCGTGCCTCCCCGCGCGTCTCCGACTGGCGCTTTGGAACGAATCTGGGCACCCGGGTAAAAACAGACGCGACCTTCGATTTCAAAAAACGAAAAGGAAAGGAAGTCAAAAAGTTTTTGATGATGAGTCACCGCGCTGCTGCGCTCGTCTCATCAGTATCGCAAGGCCTTGGCGCCTGGTTTTTCAGAGTCTTTCGGATGCCTTCCGGGGACGACGACGCGTGTTACTTCCCAAGGGACCTGGGCCGTGGGTCGTACGGCGGGGACGTGCACTGCTTACAGCGGTTCTTAACCCGGAAAGGGTATTTGCTAGAAGAACCCACCGGGTATTTCGGGGACCGCACCGCGGCCGCGACGAAGCGGTGGCAGGTACGACGGGACCGGTTTCGTGGCATGCCTTTTAGTTGGGTGGGACAACAGTGCTGTTTCCAGACACAACACGCACGCACGGTTACGCATCAACTCAGGACGCGAACCCTAACCTCACGACTGTGGTACTGCAACACACGTCGTCCTGGATGTCAAATGGCGCTCCTTGTGTAGTTTCTTGCTGACACAAATTCCCACCCTCCGTTTTCCGAAACGCGCAGCGCGACAACGGCGTGGATAGCGTGGACGGCACCTTAGAGCCTAGTTCCCGTGACAAGTACGCGTTGCTTCACGGGTTACCCCTGCCCGGTTCCGGCAGGATCACCAGCGGGGCGGGTCCGGATCAGAAAAATACCTGCGTCGACGTGTGCTCCGAGTTCACGGTACGAGGCTTTCCCAATCACCACGCCCCGCCTACGCGATTGCCCATACTCGTACCAGAAGGGACTATTACCTCTGCCCATACAACACTCCCTGACTGTTTACGTAATACACATTACGAGAGACTGACACTTTTCTTTTTACAATCAGGGCGTGCGGGATTGCCAAACGCGGTGCGCGGTTGACAAAAAAGACAAGAAACACGCGTGCAGAGAGGCGTGTCAAACCTCTTTTGGAAGCGCGTGCGACCGAGCGTTCCCCGCGTCAGGGGAGGGAGGGAGCACGAATTTCAAAATATGCCTCTCCTACATGTCCGCGTCGTGCGAAGACACGTGCGGGAAGTTTAGAAATTAATGGAGCCCCCGGTATATTTTGTGAAGACCGAACGATGACGAGAAGACGTGTCCTTTGACAAAAGGATCACACACTACGTTTCACACCTCTTGGTGTTCTGTCACCACATCTTCACACCACCTGAAACCCCTCCGTATTACTCCTCCAGGTTGATTGAGTTGCCAAACTTTTTGTACAGCTTTTCCTTGAGCTCCGCCATGCCGCTCTGCAGTTCTTTTTTTTCCAGTTCCAGCGCGTCCACCTCCGCGTTTGTTTCCGCTAAAAGTTTCTCCAGCATAGTTTCCGCGTCGTCGTTCTCCACGAGCACGAAGGTCTCGCCCACGCCGAAACGCACGGAATCGTCGTCTGTGATGATCAGCTCGTTGCTCGCCTCCTCCAGGTCCTCGGCCATTTTCTGTGTTTATGGAATTAGGGGTGGGTAGGGGTGAGCGTTGTGAGTCGCCGAACATCCATCAATCATCGTTTGCCGCAGAAAAACCAACAGTCGTCGTTGAAAGGCATCGGAAGAAGGTCATCATCATCCTGTCCAACAACCACGTACCGCTTTGGCTTTCAACTCCGCGTTTACTTCGTGCACTCGCGTGTTGAACCGCCCGAACGCGCATATGTGCTGCTGGTCCTCCCACGTCACCTCTTCCGCTTTGCCCCCCTGTGTTTGGAGAGGTGGGTGGAGAGTCAGATCGGGGATGAGTATTGGCCGACCGAGAAGATCTGTTTGAATGAAACGCGATCGCGGGTGGTGGGTGGACCGTGGTGGGGAGCGGGAGGTTTACGGAAATCGCATCAAGTGCGTCGAGTGGGGACGCACGCTCATGGTCCTGGTGAAGGTGTCACACGACTCGCGCGCGGCGGGAAGTGTTTGGGGGCGAGGCGGAGAAGTGACCAAAAAAGTAAACATGGGTGAATACAGGGGTAAAAGTGTTACAAACTTTGGTCTTTATTTCTCAAATTTCGCCGGCGGCCATAATTTCGTGAGTTCACGCTTACCGATAATTATGCGACTTTGGCCGAGTGGTCTAAGGCGATGGACTTGAAATCCATTGGGCAATGCCCGCGTAGGTTCAAACCCTGCAGGTCGCGAATTTATTTTTGCATGGCTGCGTGCAGGGCGACGCAGGCTATCTCACGCGCCTATTTGCAGCTCAATCGGTGATCAGGCGGCTCCAAGGGGACGCGCAAGGTGAGCATGGGTGATGCTCGTTTTGCTCATGTCATTTTTACGAAAACGGGTCTAGGTGAGGTTCGATCCAAGAAATCTCAAACTTTTTTTGGTGGGAGTTGTGTAACTTTTCTCGGATTTAGGATTGCCCACAAGACGCGCACACGACACCTTCCACGTTCGAACTCCCCGCGACGGTTTCCGCGATGTCCTCCAACTCAACACATCTTACCGGTTCTCCCACGGGAGGTGGTGCCGAGACACCCGCGCACGAGTACTCTCCGCAAGAGGCCTTCCCCGGCCTTCCGCAAGACGTCGTGGTCACTCATATTCTCAGATCTGAGCATTTCGACGATCCCGCCGATCTCGCACGGCTCCCAGCGGTGAGCCGTGCGATGCGCGACGCGGTGGCGGCGACGGGGCTTCGGTTTGAGGAGCTTGGTGAGGATGACGCCGTCGAACTCGGATGTTTAAGCGCGCTGCGGCGCCTGCAACGGGGAGGTCGTCTGTCGCGTAAAGAACGCCTTTGCGAGGCAGCGGCGAGTATCGGACAGCTCGAGGAGTTGAAGGTTTTGCGGGAGAACGGCTGACCGTGGGACGAGACGACGTGCAAGGAGGCGGCCTACGGCGGGCATCTCGAGGTGCTGCAGTGAAGGCGTGCGAATGGATGCCCGTGGAACGAGAACACGTGCGCGTTGGCGGCAGAAGCCGGGCACCTCGAGGTGCTGCAGTGGTTGCGCGCGAACGGCTGCCCGTGGAACAAGCAGACGTGCATTGCAGCGGCTCAGGGTGGACACCTCGAGGTGCTGCAGTGGGCGCGCGCGAACGGCTGCCCATGGAACAAGTGGACGTGCATGTACGCGGCGCAGGGCGGGTATCTCGAGGTGCTGCAGTGGCTACGCGCGAACGGCTGCCCGTGGAACAGGATATTTTGTGCGTGGATGGCGAAAGATAATGACCACCAGGTTGTGGTAGCCTGGTTGAACGAGAAATGAATGACCCTTTTCATAAAAACCATCCTAAACCTTTTCACAACGCCCCGAGCGTCCCTCCGCACGCGTAGCAGTGTTTCATCAGACTCATGTTCACCCCCGGAATCGGCGCGAGCTCGATGTGGCAATTCGTGCAGACGCGGTTTCGCGGCGCGCCGATCGCGCCGGCGCCCACCGCGGATTCGCTGGGTTCGGGGGCTTCGCGTTCGTCGTGGCCGCTGCCGCTTTTGTTCTCCCGCGACCCGCCCGCATTGTTGCTCCGTTCGAACCCGCCCGTCCCTCCGTGCGACCCTCTCGGTACGTGCCGGTCCCGCCCAGCCGCGGCCATATTGCCAGTCGCCGCCGCCAGAATGGTGTTCCCCGTTCTTCTCGAAACGGGGACGTGCCTAGGGGCCATGGTGATTCGCTGGCGCTCGCGTCGTTCGCGGCGCTCGCGCTGCTGCGCGCTCGCGGCGCGCGCTTTCAGCTCCGCCTCGGCGGCGGCGAGGTCCATCACGCAATCGTCGCGCGCGCCGCCACCCGCGGCGAACTCGCTCTTGCAAAGCGACGTCCCGCTCTTGCTCTGCGAGCGACTCGGGTGTGTTTTGTCGGAAACGAGCGCCAAGCCCAAACAGTTCGCGGCGGCGGCGTCGAATGGCGCGTCCGCCGTGCCGGCGCCGCCGCCCCTTGCCGCGCGGATCGCCGCGGACACCGCGTCCCCGCCGCTCGAGGTGTCCGCGGCGGCACGGAGAAGCGCGGCGGTGAGAGGATACGGGCTTTTTTCCGCACCCGCTACCTGTTTCGGGGCCGCCGACCAACCACCTGCGCTGCCTCCCAACCTCTGCGCGGCGACCAGCGCTTCCAGGACTTGTTTGAACTCGGAGTACCCGGTTGTTTGAACGTCGTGCTTTCCGTCAGCGTCGGTTCTTCCTTTCGCTTGCGTCTTGTGTTTCCCACGGACACCGCGCTCGCGGTTACCACCCTCCTCGCCACTGCGTTTTTCGTCATCAGCAACACCAAAACCCATCGCCAGCGAAACTACACCCACAACGCCTGCTCGTCGCAACGGAGCCTCCGCGACGCACGCGAGCGCGCGCTCGCGAGCGTCGTCGTCGTTGTCCGGTTCCACATTTGTCTCGGTCGCGTCCATGTTTTCGGAAACCCGTTTGCTCGCGCAATCGTTCGTCGTCGCGCGAACCTCGCCCCGCCTGCGTTTCCGCCCGGTGGACGCCACCGAGGTGGGTGTGGTCCCTGCTCCAGCGCCACCGGCAAGGTCGTTTTCTTCAGCAGCATCGATGGTTGTTGTTGTGTCCCTTCCAGAAGAACGGGCCGCCGCCGCTTTTCGCGCTCGGTCTAATTGCCCGTACAAAACCGCGCTTCCGTCGAAAATGGCTGCGACGCGCGCCAGTAAAAACGGAAGCGTCGCGAGGGCGTCGGCGCGGAAACAGCCGGCGCCGTCTACGCGAATTAGAAGAATAGGCCCGTCCCCGTGCGGAGACGGCGTGGAGCACGTTTTCTTGTACGCCTTTTTCTTTCGAGTCCCAAACTCAAAACTGGCAAACGGAACCCGTATCAGAAAACCGGGCGACGACGAACCCGCGCCGCGTTTTGAAAACGGTCCGGACGCCGCGGTGAGCGCGGCGAACAAGTCGTCGCGCAACTTGAGTAAAGGTTGTTGTACTCGATTTGAGTCAATCAGCCCAGTGCGAGCAGCAGCACTGGCCTGACCATCAAAACTGTTCGTATCACCACCAAAAGAAGCGTCCATCTCGAACCTCAGCGCGGGCGCGTTTCTTCGCGAAGAGGCGGGAATATTCTCAAGCCGCACAATTTCCAGCAAAACCGCGTCCCCCGTCGTTCGCGGGTAGTTTACGTTTTTCATATCGTCGCCGCGACTCCTCGGGTAACCCGCAGGGCAACTCGTGCTCGCGTACGTGTTTTTTTGTGTTCCCTCGACTCCTCGGAGTGTGAATCCGGGAAGAGTCGCGGCGACGCGCGTGGTGTCGTGGCCGGCGGACGACGCAGAAGCACTCGTTTGCAGGGTCAACCCGCCGCGCCACCGAGGCGAGGGTTCGAAAATCGAACGCACTTTGTTTTTTGCGTCGAGACACGAAACGCTCCGCAGCTCCGCACACGCGCGTTTGGCGATTTCAAGGAGCAACGGTGGAATTTTTGGAACGCGCTCTTCGTGTGTATCTTTTCCGTCGTCCTTGTCATCACCGAGCAGCACTATGATGATTGCCTTGCCCCCAGCTCTTCGCACCGCACTCAAAACGCCATACGCGGCGACCGCTTCAGGGGGCCACTCCCCGTTCCCGCCCCCGCCGCCGTCCACGCCGCACGTGATCCAAACAACGTCTGTAGTTTTCGTTTGCTTTTCTCCCTTTTCTTTTTCGTTTTCGTTTGCGAAATCGCCGAGCAAAGAAACCGCCCGCGCCGCCGCGCCCGCGGGGTTGGTCATGCGTTCGATTTGTGTTTCGTCACGGTTGACACGAGTTGCAGCAATATCAAGGGCGTTGGTGTCAGTGACCATTCGTGACAACGCCTCGTCCCCAGCCTTCGCGTCGAGCCACCGCGTGTCGGGCGCCGAAAGCGCCTTGGGTTTTTGGAACGATTCCGATTCGGCACCCGCTGTTTGGCCTTTTCGCTTCACTCTTTCCTTTTCGCTCGACCCACCCGTGACGCCACTCTGCTGCACCTCGGGCAACACCAGATCCGGCCACCACGTGCAGCACGCGAACTTCGGTGTGGGGGCGTCTAGGCCGAGGGGTGCCCACCAAAAATCCTTCGCCGCCCGCGACGCACACAGCAAGTCACCGCGCAACATCTCAAGCGCGGTGCAAAGCGATCGCGACGACACATCTTCGTGCAACGCCTGCGTATCCACGCCGTCCAGCCCCCTTAAATCCTCGTACCCGACCCCGCCCCCCACGCCGTCCACGCGGCACGGCCCAAGCAACGCAAGCAAACGTCGCTCCGCCATCGTCGCGCACAACACGTGCGCGGCGGAGTGCCATAACTACAATAGAGAGATCCGAGAACAACGAAAAAAGGCGCGAAAGAATCCCGAAAGAAAAGACACTTTTTTCGGGACAAGAAAAGAGAGTCGAGAGGCTCGCTATCGTGTTTCATCACTCTCTACGTGTCCCTATTTTTGCTACTGCCCTTCTTCTCTTACCGTGACCCTCTCCCTCCCTCCACTACCCTCGGTGCGAGAAGAACTCGAAGTCAGGGTGGATGACTTTTTGTTGTTTCAGCCATCCCCGGGCGCCGTTTCTCATCGTCTTGAGCCAATTCGCAATCTCCGCCGGGCGCCACAGCTCGGCGCGCAGTTTATAATACGCCAGCCCGAAAGTCCGCAGGGGTATCAATTGCCGCTGCGTTGGGTCGGAGTTTCTTAATTTGTTGGACCGGCCACTCAAAACAGCCTCGCCGGAAACGGACCCAACGGGAGGAGCGGGGCACCCGCGCAGATGGCGCGGCGGGTCGGGTTTTTCGGTTATTTTTTCGGTATCGTCTGTTTTTTCGGTTTCTGTTGTTTGCCCGATACCATCCCCAGCACCGTCCCCAGCCCTGTCTTCGGTTCGCGTGCTCAAGCAGTGGTAGGTCAGGAAACACGCGGATAGATCTCTCAACGTCTGTCCAACCGGAATTCGGTAAATCGGGTACCACGCCACGGCGACCCAGGAGGCTTGGTGCATTTCGTCGCTGCGCAGGTCGTTTAGAACCGGATTCTCGGCGACTAAACGCGCGGTCGTGTCGCTCAACGGCGGCCGCGAGTACGGCGAGGCTTGTTCGAAATACTGGAAAACCAGGGTCCGGCCTGGAATGGTCTCGCCACCCCTGGTGGCGGCGTCGATGCCGGAGGGTAACGGCGTGTGCTGCGTTTTTTTCGCCTCCAGAGCCGGGGCGTCGCTTTTCGTTTTTTCGGTCGCGGCAGTGAAGGACGCCTCCGCGTTAGTCTCATTCTCGTCGACCTCGGTTGCTTTGAATATCTGTATCCCACTCAAGAACGGGACGTAGTACTGACACACCTGGTGCTCTTCGTCATCCAGCGCCAAAGGGACCTCCACCCCGTACGCGCTCCATTCGTCGAAGAAACTCCAAAGATCTTTCAGCGCGAAGGCCGGGGATGAGGATGAGGAGTCACCTCCGGATGCGCTGGCATCCTGCTCGTCGCCCGCACCCTCCGGTCTTCCCCCTTCCTCCTCAAGCACAGGCACTAACGGCACCGTGGATACGACGAAGGATTCGATGTTGCTAATGTGATTTGTATCGTCGAAAGTTTCACGCAAAGCGTCCGGTGGCACGCGCGTGGGCGTGGTCTCCCCGGACCTCGGTGCGGTGGTCGTCGTCATTCGCCGATCCACAAATGAACCTCGAGCACCTCGGGCAACACCCGTCCCCTCGCGACTCGGCGGGGTAATGCGCGCCCCTGGACACGACTGGATCCAACCGCACAGTCGTCCGCCGCGCCTGCTACGCGCGTCTCCGACGGCGTGCCGTGCGCAGTGAGTTCACCACTGCCATCTCATACACAGGGGTGTGGGACATGCAAATATCCACTCTCTCAAAACCGAGGAGATCGGCGTCGAAAATCGGCGTTGCGTGTTTTTTTGACCGGCGAAGAATTGCCTTGCCCACTTCGCGCGGCGCGCGACGCGGTGTGTGTTCGGCGGACCGGGTCTGGCATCCTTTTTGCCGCGACCCGTACCCACGATGGGCAAGAAGAAACCGGAGTTGAGCAAAACAGAGAAGAAGTACAACAAGAAGGACGTGTTTGCGTTGAAGGATGTTTTCGACGACGCGGACGCGGATGGGTCGGGCGAGATCGACGCGAACGAGCTGCGCAAAGCTTTAAACAAAAGCAACCTGGGCGACGCCGCGGACGATTTCTTCAAAGCAATAGACACGGACGGAAGCAAGAAAATAGGCTTCGACGAGTACTTGAAGGTAAGTGGAGTAGTACGGTGGTGGAGCAGTACAGGGGAAGTGGGGATGACTCCAATGCACTCAAAATCAACCAACACTGCTGACATCTTTTCCATTTTCAATTCAATCCTGTAAAACACAAGGCGTACTACCGCAAAGCCAGCCCCAGCGAAGTGAAGGACATGATGCTCTGGGTGTACCCCCTGAAGATAGAGAAACCCCCGACGCCGCCTAAACTCAGTGACCTGCAAAAACGCGAAATCAAATCCATCTTCGTGTTGTACGATTTAAACGAGAACGGGTCGCTTGATAAAAAGGAACTCCTGGAAGCGCTGAAAGACACCGGGTACGATGACGACGAAATCGAAGAGATGTTCGACGACTACGACGTCAACGGGGACGGCGAAATAAGCCTGCGTGAGTTCGAAAAGATGCTGGAGGCGGCATACTTGTAGGGAGGGGTTAGTGTATTGATATAGAGTTGTAGTTTAAGGCGTTGAGGTGAGGGCAAGAAGTTGACCAAAATTATTTGCCAGTGTTCCAAAAAGTCGTGCGTTTCTGCCAAATAAAATGTTGCTGGGGATGAGTGTAGCCAGCCTCGTAAAAAGTCGTGTGCATATGTCCCTCCCCGGTCGCGGGCAGTGCTTGTCGCGTCCGACGCGACCGGACGTCGGGTCGAGACACAGGCGCTTCGTGTGGCGAGCGTGTGGTCCGGTTCGCGGGCGGCGACGCGTTTCCCGTGTTTCGGTAACACACGCGACTCCGTTTCCGGAAGCGAGTCGGGCTCGGGATTTTGGGCACCACACCAGCCGTCAGGTTCCGGTTCGGGGGTGGGACTTGGAGCTTCGGAGGCGGGTAACGGCAGACGCACGCGGGGTTTTTTACCTTTGCCGATCGCGGTGTCGATCGTGAGACGTGCAAACACGGTTCGGTGAACGTGTCGTGCCACACAGGGTGATCCGCGTACGCCAGGGACACGTTACGCTCGCCGAGCCAAAACAGGCGTGCGCTCCAGCATTCGGATCGGGGAAAACAAGCATCTGTGATGAGCGCACCGCACACCGCGGTTTCCGATGACAACGTCGTGGTCGTGTCTACCGAGGCACCGAAGTCGGTGGCGTGGCACGATCACCACGGCATGGAGCTGACGCACGTCAGGGAATTCGAGCCGAGGTGCGTTTTTCGCGCGAGCCCCAGCACCCACGACCGCACCCCGTGGGGAGACCCACCCATCAATCCTATATCTCGTTTTCCGACACGCGATAGGCCCTTTTGCCAAAAAAAGAACAAAAACCGAAACCGCGCGGTTTACCAAAACCCGCCGTCCGGCTCTTCGTCTGACCCTCCCCTCCTCTTCCCGTCTCCAGCGAGCCGACTGATTCCGACGACGACCGCGGGATGAGACGAGACAGGCAAAGCCCGAGTGTCGGGTGCTGCGTGATACAATAGCACAGGGACCCACACGCGGTCCCTAACCTCCGAAAACAAATGAGTACGGTTTCTAGTGTATTACAAACTACTGTATTTCCCCAACGCGAGTCGTCACAACGAGCGGTGCTACCATCAAGCCCTACGAGTACACTCACATCACTACCATCAAGCCCTACAAATACTCAGAGTTAGCTCACACGACTCACTGCCGTAGAAACCTTACCTCTGACTTTTTTTCGTGGCGCTCTGCGCGTCTCGCCATCGTTTGGTCGCCGCGCGCACGGCACGCTCCGCTTCCAAAATTTCTTCATCCCCGAGCGGCGTCACGAGCGGCCCAGGGGACAAAACCCCTATGACTTCGTCGACCTGCCGCTCGGCTTCTTGAAACACCTCGCTGATTGGTCGGCGGCGGCGCATCACAGCGTCAATGATACCTGCTGGGGAAGGTACCGAACCTGGTACCTTGCCGCCCTTGCTCGCGGCTTGCGCCACGATGGAAACGACGCCGGCGACGACGCGCGAAAACATTTTCCGTGCTTTCTGGAGTCCTTCTTGAGTTCTCCTTGACTCACGCCTACGCCTGCACTCCCTTCCTGGCTACACCCGAACAACCCTCGCGCCTGCGATCCCGGGAACCTTTTTGTTCGCGAACTTGTCCGACTCGAAATCACCGGCCAGGTCGAGGCGCACGTACCACCCGTCGCCGCGCTTTTCTGTGGAGTGCGTCCTTTGCCTTTTCCCCGCCGATTTGATCCCAGCCGGAACCAAACTCACCCCGTCGTCCGCGAACGTCGTGCTACGGTACAGTTTCTCCCCGGTTTGTAAGGTTACTTTGTACAGGTGCCACGGACAGGACAGACACGCGAAACTGCCAACGTCCTCGATGTCGCCCGCCCCGAGAGGACCGCCCGCGTGGTAACACAACGAATCCACCGCGAACACGTCGCCGTGGTGGTTGATAAGAGACACGTGCCTCGGCCGGCCGTCGGAATCAAGCAGCTGCACGTGCACGCGGTCGCCGTTCCGGGATAACTCGTCAACAGCCGCGACGCGCACGAAAGGACGCTCGCCGTTCGGGGTGATAGGGTCGGCCGTCGTGAAACCGCGCTCCGAAACGGAGCGACGCGCGGGGAGGAATGGTTGAGATTTGAGTTAAGGAAGATAATTTCTCAAGTGGGAGACACGCGACGCGAGTACCATGGTACCGTGTACGAGAATTATTAACCGTACGCGAAAGGCTCGTTCAATCACAAAATGCGCGGGCCGGCGCTCTTTCGTTCGCATCGCTTCTCTCATAAAATCTTCTGCCGTCTCGCGAACTTCATGATGCTCTGGAAGATCCCGGTGATCCCGGCGACGATGAGGAAGCAGGTTAGGTAAAAAGCTGAAATGGACATCTCCAAACATGACCTCAAGTTCATCCCGAATATCCCAGTCACGAGCGCGCCGAGCGCGGCGGCGAAGGTGGCGATGCTTAGGGTTAGTTCCAGCTTGGAAACCTCGTACCGCCGGCTCGACAGGGAAACCGAAATCGACTCTTCCAAATCGCGCGTGTTTTCAAGCAACTGCTCCGCCGCGTTGTGCACGGTTTCAGTTTGCTGCAAGTAGTACTCAATCAGGTTTTCCACTTCTTCCTCTTCGTCTTCCTTGTCCTCTTCGTTCGTGGCGGTACTGCTAATCGTGAAATCCGCGATATCGTCGTCGTCATCCAGGGTGTCCAGCAACACTTGCCTTACGGAACCGGCTCGCGAATCAAGCGCGACTAAGCTCTGTTTCGTGAGCCGCAGCTCTTCAAGCACCGCCGGGTTGATGCTCGACCGCAACTGCGACGAAACCCGCTTACACCGCTCTTCACAGAACTCAAGCTTGGCGTAGAGCTGGGACATAGTTTCCTGCAACGCGGCTTCCACCATTTCCAGCTCGAAGGGAATAGGCGCCCCGCCCACCCCCCCGGGCGTGGCGTTCAAGTCGTAGTCCAAATCGAAGTCACCGGTGGCGGAGGAGGAAACAAACTCGCCAAGCGAAGAATTCCCCTTGGCGCCGTTCTTTCCGCCAAAGTCGCCGCCCGCGTACAAGGACGAATCCCCAGACGAATGCTCCTTCACGCGTCGCTGCACCGCGTTTAGAAACCGCCTGCCGGTGTCCGTGTCAGGCTCGAACAGCAGGGCGTGGTCGGGGCGAATGATGACGCGCACCCCGAGGTTGACCATGATCGTCTGGTCCTTCACCAGAAGCGCTGCGACGCAGGAAACATTTGGTCAGTCGGGACCGTGAGTCGTGTGAGTAGTTACTCCGGACAATCAGCAAACAGGCGGCCGGATTCGGGCCTCCACAGTGTTTTACTCTGGTGCACCTGTTGTGGTGGTAAGACTTGCTGACTGCACTCCTGGTAACGAGTACCAGTACTGGTAGATGTTACGTACGCCACACGTCGCGGTAAACGGCCGGTGAGGCGGATTTGGGAAAGCCCAGCCACGCGTACCGGGCGTGTTGTTGGTTTGAAGCAGGGACGGGTCGATTCGGCGTAGATCGCGGGGCGTCAGATCGGCGTCTCGAAGAAGCGCGCGTCTTGTCAACCGCTGCGATCGTACCACTCCCGGGCCATCAAGGGAGTCCGGGGCGTTGATGCGCATCACTTCGTACGGCTTGGGCGGGTTCACGGCGAGGTACCGCTTGTCTTTCTTTTTCTTCGAGGCTTCGTTTTTGTTTGTCCCGGGAGCGGTACCCGTAGCGCTTGTTCCATTTTTAAACCCCGAAACGCTTTCGTTAGCGTGTGTGTTTCCGTCCGTGGCGGCGGCGTTGTTCCGCTCTCCGTTCGCCACGGCATCGGCGATGATCGAGCCGACGTGCGCGGCGGCGCCGGTGAGCGCGCCGTGAACCCCGTCGGCGCCGTTGCCGTTTACCCCTCCGTTCCCACCAAAGCCGGTGCCGTCAAAGGGCATTTCCCGTTCCTCCTCCATCCCGCCGTTCAGCGCGCCCCCGTCCGCCTCGGGGTACACATCACGTTGACTGACATCTGAATCGCTGGGGGAGGTGTATACCGCTGAACTCAAACTCGAAGCAGCACCCGCGGAAACGTCGGTCCCGCCGTTCAGCGCTTTCCAGACTGTTTTTTTCAGCCACGCACGTTTGCCGCCCCGCGCGGGGCGCGCCGCGCAATCTGAACCTGAGGTCCCGGGGTCAATCCCGGGCGATTCCGGGTCCGGGTTTTTAGTGCTAGACACGCCGAAGCCCTCGGTGACCACCGTGGCGAAGACATCCGCCGGGGCCTCGTTGTTCGTATCGCTCGTCTTCGCGCCGCGCGCGCCCCGCCCGCGACCGCGCCCAGCACCCGACCTCCATCCCTCCTCCCACTCCGCCTCGGATCCGCCTCGCACGCCCACCAAAACGGACCCTCGCGGGCGCCACCGCCGGGTCGTTGCCGGGGTGGTGCCCGGGATCCGGAAAGGGCCGGTGTTAGCGCACAAACGGGGACGCACGCCCATGGGCGCGGGCGCCGAGCTCATGCGCGCGGCGTACGCCAGAACGCCCGTCGCACGCGTTGGCGTCGGCAGGGCGCGAAGGCGACGCGACAAGCGCGTGGGCGCGGGGGGGGCGAGCGCGACATGAGACGTGGCACTCGCCGCCATGACGCGTACGCGGAGTCGAGTAAGACTAAGGCCTTTCCGGTCGCGAGAACTCTCTGCTTTGACCGGGGTGTGGGTGCCAGCGGGAACCGCAACGAACGAATGTGTTATCGTTGAATTTCCGAGTTGGCAACTTCACAACCGCCGTGATCGGTACGGGCGGCGCGGTGAGACCGGTGGGGTGACACCGTCGCGCGTCGGTACGGTCGTAGGTCGTGACGCACCAGAAATGTGTGTGCCGGCTCGCTGTCGGTTTTCCGCGTGTCCGCAGTGCTGCGGAGGAATGAAGTCTTGACGCGTCAGCAGCTCCAACGAACGCGCTCATCACCAGGTGGCGAGGTGGGCACCGATCCGATTGATCTCGATTTTTTTTTTTAAATTTTGTCAATAATCGTGCTGGGCACACCTCAGATTATGGGACCGCTTGTGCCACAACGAAGGACGCCGGCACGTCGCCCGCGCGCCTAAAGTTACCCACCGTAGTCACCAAGCATGGCGGGTACGACCCCCCCACTGGACGTCGCCTCTTTGACCGCTGAGGCGGACGAGAGCTTCGCGAAAGGCGTCGCCGCAATCAAGGCGGGCACGATGGATGAAGCCATCGAGCTCCTGGCGAGGGCGCTTGAGTTGAAAACCACGCTCCACGGCGAACAAGCCATCGAGTGCGCCGCGTCCTACTTCCGGTACGGATGCGCCTTGTTCTACAAGGCGCAGGACGAAAACACGGTGTTTGGGAAACAGGCGCAGGCGCAGGCGAGTGCGAAGGATGACGCTGACAAACGAAAGCCTCAAATCGCGAATGAGACGGCCGTGGATGACGGCGAAGCGTGCGACGACGACGACGACGAGAAAGACGGCGAAGATAAAGAAGACGGCGAGGACGACGACGAGGAGGAAGATGACATGGAACTCGCGTGGAAACTGGTGGAGAACGCGCGTTTGATTTACGAAGAGGACGAGTCACACCCTATCGAATTAGGTACGTGTTGGGCCTTTCCCAAATCCCGGACGACTGTGTTCCCATTCAAGACTGACACTTTCTTTTATTTATCGTAAGCGAACTGTTTCGAGACCTTAGGCGAGATGAACACCGAGCACGCGAACTTCGCGTCCGCACTTGAGGATTTGGAGCAGTGCCTTGCAATTTTGGAAACCGAGCTGGAGGAGGACGACCGACGAATCGCCGGGGTGCTTTTAAGCATTAGCGTTGCGCAGCAGATGGACGATAAGCTGGAGAAGGCTTTGGTGAACTGCGCGCGGGCTATATCGATTTTGGAAGCGAGGCTGAAGCGTTTGAAAAGTAGCGACGAAGCCGCGATTGCGGCGATGCAAAATTCACAGCCTCCCGGCGCAACTCCGTATCCCGACCCGCTAGCCGCCGCGAAAGCGGAGCTGGAGCAAATAGAAGCCGTGCTTGGTGATCTGAAGGTGCGGGAGGAGGAGCTGCAGGGGTTGGTATCGGAGGACAACGACACGCGCGCGCAAATCAAAGCCGCGTTCGCCACCATCGGCGGCGTCGGCGGGTCGGGTGCCGGGCCCTCATCCGGAGGTGTTTTGGAAACAATGGGCTTCGACGCCCCGAAACTAGCGCCGGGTGCGGCGCAGCCCGTGAACCTGGGGGTGGTGGGGAAGAGCGCGGGTGGGGTTTCCAGGGTCACGCCGAACGCGACGAACGGAACGGGTCACGTTACGAAGGCGCCGCAACGGATCACCGTAGCGCCCGTAGCCGCGCCGCCCGCGCCCGCCGGGTCCTCAGCAGCAGCAGCAGCCGCGGCGTTCGCGTCGATTTCCTCCGAAGCGCCCGCGGCTGTGCCTGCGGCGAAGAAGGCGAAGATCGCGCCGACGCCGGTCGCGGCGCCGGCGGGGACGACGGGCGAAGGGCTTCCAAAAGAAAACGAAAACGCCCCCGACGCGTGCGCACCGCAGTGAATCGCGAATGGCGCAGGGGCCAAAAGATCTATCGAAAGGTATAGGGACCCGTCCGTCCTATTCTACATAACAAATACCTCCATCGGTACTTAGGAATACCCACACATACCTACTTGAAACTTATTCCTTTTTGTTTCGCCTCTGTTTCTCCTTTTTTTGTTTCGCCTCCCCTTTCGGAAACGCGACCCTCCGAACCCCCGGGAAGAACACCACGGCGAAGAGAAGCTCGGTTGCGATCAAACCCACTCGGTGTGCGGTGAAATACCCACGCACGCCGTCCGTCTCGTTCGTAAACGCGCCTGGTTTGAACTGTAAAGTGACCAATGAAAACGAAGACGTTTCGCCGTTACTCGTTTCTTTCCAAAACGCAGACGACAATGCGTTTTTGATTCCCGGCGAGACCCAGATTTCCCCATTTCCGTCCCCGGTTTGTTTCTCAAGCACACCAGGCATGGACGATGTATACGGACCGGTATTGCCAACTACGACAACTTCCGTGCCTGACGCGAGTAAACGCCCGATTTCCAATGACCAGGGATTTGTTTTATCAAGAGATCGTTTTTCGTTTTCGTCCCCGTCTGTTGTGTCAGCGTCTCCGCTCGTACCCGCCGCAGATGCGTCGACGCCTGTCACGACGACGTCTATCCTCCCGATTTTAATCCTCGCGAAGTAATGCCATGGGCCACCACTCTCTTTTTCAGCACCCGGGGCGAGGTACACGTCCGTGGACGGGTCGACGCGCGTCAGGGTCGCTGGGGACGAAACACTTTGCGAAACGCCGTCTTCCTGAATCTTCGGGGACACCAGGTACGGTCGGTAATCGCCCGCGACACGCTCGTCGATTGTGGTGCTCGCGGCGACCAAGCCGTCCAGCATGGAGCACCCTTCCACGCCCACGAGGTGCACGAAATCAGCGTCCAACGCGGTGATTTCCGCGGCGATGCGTTCCAGGCGAGTCGAGGCTGGTTCAGAAGTCTCATCGCCGTGTGCTTTTGCGTTTGTGTGCCACAACATGGGCACGTGCTGCACGGCGAGGACGAACGTGTGTGCGTCGCCTTTTCGGCGATCGCCGGGTACCGCAGGTGCTGCCGGGCATTCGTCGTACAACGACTCGCCCGAACACGAGCTCGCCGAGACCAGCGCGAGCACCGCGAGCACCGCGAACGCGCGCATCGCGAGTGGGGAGGAGGTGTGCCTACCTCGAGTTTGACGATTTTCGTCACGATTCTCGCGAAAGTCGAAACACGTTCAAAAAGCCAAACAACGATCCCTCGTCTCGGGGCACGGCTACGGCTCCAGTTCTTGTCGCGCGCGACTGCCGGCGTCAACGACCACTCACACGCGCGCTTACATATACCCGCGTGTCGAGCTCATAAACCTGCGAGGTGGTGAGGCTTTCGAAGACCACCAGCGTTTGCGTTTCATTCTGGGTTCACACAAAAAGAAAAGTTGCGGTAATCCTCTAATCCATCTTTAATCCGCCCCTTCCCCCCCCCCGCGCCCATGACCACGGTCATGGAGTGGCCCTCCGACGGCGTGATAACCGTGGAATGGGCTCGTTTGTTGGCCCGGACGCTGGACGCCAACTCCAGGTCCGGCGAGCCCCCCAAACACCTCGCCAAGGTGTTCCCCAAAGCCGTGCACGAGAAGTTGATGAAGCACGCCTGTTCTTTGTTGGATTTGGAACCCACTTTGCAGAAGCTGGCGCCGCCGACGGACACGGAGGTGGTGGTGGTAGGGGACACGCACGGGCAGCTGCACGACGCGCTGAAGCTCATGAGCATTGCGGGCGAGCCATCATCAAAAAACTGGTACGTGTTCAACGGCGACTTCGTGGACCGCGGCGCGTGGGGCGCCGAGTTGTTTGCGGTGGTTTTGGCGTGGAAAGCCGCGGCGCCTGGTTTCGTTTTTCTGCTCCGAGGCAACCACGAGTGCGAGTTCTGCACCGAGGTGTACGGGTACAAGAAAGAGCTGCAGGTGAAATACGGGAAACGGGAAGGGAACGGGCTGTGGAGGCAGTTCATGAAGGTGGGCGCGTCCCTGCCGTTGGCGGCGCAGATCGGGGACAAAACCTTGGTGCTGCACGGCGGTTTGTTCCGGGGCCGGAAGAAGAAAGGCCGCGGCCGAAACGCGCGGCTCACGGTGGGTACTTTGGCGGAGTTAGCGGGGGCGTGGAAAGGCGGGAACGATCCGGACGGCGAGGGGGACGCGCAAATCGCGGGGGACGTGCTTTGGTCGGACCCCGCGCCCGGGGGCGAAGTCACCGGTTTGGTGCCAAACGAAAACAGGGGAATAGGAACCATGTTCGGCCCGGACGCGACGGAGGAGTTTCTGGTGGTGAACGGGTTGAGTTTAGGTACGTGGTCTGTGTGATTCCCGAATCCGTCAACACACTGTTTGCCCGTGCAAGACGTTAACCACTTTTCGTTCAGTGTTACGGTCGCACGAAGGCCCGGACGCGCGGGAGGACCGGGTCGGGATGGACCCGATGAAGAACGGGTTTTCGGTGGATCACGCAATCGAGGGGATCGGGATGTTGTGCACCGTGTTCAGCGCGCCGGACTACCCGCAGTTCGTGGAACTGGGCGACACGCGACACAACAACGCGGCGACGTTCGTCCGCCTCGTGTCCGCCACGAACTGGTGCGACCCGAACCCCACGCACTTCACCGCGGAGCACCCGCGACCGGTTTCGGAGCCGTACTACGACATCACCGTCGGTGGGTCCGACGAGGAAGGGCCGGATGGTGTTTTGGCGCGGGAAACGCGAGCGGGTGGGTCGGAGGGTGGCGATTTGGAGAATTTGGAGAGCGACGTCTTGGAGAGCGGAGACGGGATGAACGGAGGCGATATAAACCTGGACGAGGAAAACGACGACCTTTTGCGGGAAAAGCACGATACCAACCTGGACGAGACACGCGACGATCGTTCGCACGCGGAAAGACGGGTTTCCGAAAACGACCAGACGCTGGAGATTGACCCGAAAACTTTGGAGAGCTTCAACACTAACAACACGGAGCACCCGACCCCAAACAATGGGGACGGGGACGCAAACGTCGCGCCGGCGACGTCCCCGGAAAAGGCGCCGCATCCGAAATGACTCCCCGGAGCGGCCGCCGTACCAATCGCGTTCGCGCTTTACGTCCAGTGGCGTTTGCGGCGGGTTTTCACCCCCGACAAACGGGCGTTGGTAGTCTCCACGCGGTGGATGTTCAAGCAGCAGGGAGTGAGGTGATGAAATTGGCGCGGCGGTGACGCTCCGTTTAGTGGGGTGGGAGTCGCGGTAACAAAAACCGTTCCCCTGATAAGTCGGGTGTATGGGAATGGAGGAGTACCTAGCCTAGTATTAGTACTTTCCTGCAATAAGTCTATATGTGATTGCACACTACGTCCCCAACCCCCCCCCTACTGACACTGAAACGGAACGTCGTGTTTGTCGAACCTCCCCCCCAGCGCCAGAGCCAGCACGTCAAATTCCTCCACGAACCACGCCACCGGCAAACTCGCTTTGACGCCGCAAAGCGCCTCCGTCAGCGCGCGTTGCGTGTTTGTCGCGGCGGCGGCGTTTCCTTCGGCGGCGCTCGCGTCCCCATTCGGCGGCGCCAACACGCGCGCCACGGTGCTGTGCCAGATCACTTTCTCCTTGACGATTTGTTTGGCTGGCGCGTTTGGCAGCGCGCGCGCGAGGTCATCTCTGAACACTCGGGGTTCCACTCCAGCTTCGATGTTCCAAAGCGCCATCACCACGCCCGAAGGCGTGACTACTACGCGCTCTATCACGGCGTCGATGGGGCACGATTGCCGAGCCACTGCCCGAACCGCGTTCAGCTCAACCTCTCGTGCCACGTCCGCCTCGCCTTCGTCACCACCCAACGGTATCGGCGCCAAGTGGTGCGACGCGTGGAACGTGGAGAAGTGGTACAACGTCGGGTCCTGGAGCCACACCGACCGCGCGTGATTTTCTGTCGAGAAATCGTAAACGCCACCTTTTTCACTCGGGAAATACTTTTCCAAAACGCGTTTCGTGTTTGCGTAAATCGTGTTCGCCGCGTTGGACGCCGCGGGCAGGGGCACGACGATCGCGCGCACGGGCGTATCAAGCCTGGTTAAAATCGGGACGAACACCCCCCCGTGTGTGCTAGTTTCTTTTCGGAACAACGAGCCTTGGGCCAAGCCTTGCGTCGCGACGTTTTCCGGGTCGAACAACGTCAACCCGTCACGGCGCACCGACCGCGCGAAGGCCGAGTACAAACGAGACCGGGCGACCGTGTCGTGCGGCGTCTTGGAAAGCGAGAACTCGTCAAGCGGCAGGTGCGCCGCGAGCGAGGCTTCGCAGTGCGGGGACAAAACCGCGGCGTCACTTGACCGCGTCGCGTCATCGCGGTTTCCATCGCCAGCCCCTTTGGGTTTAAATTCCCACTGCTCCCTAAGAAACCCGTGTGGGTCCAGCTCGTCTAAGCGTTTAAGCGCGGCGGCGTCGGCGCGGGTTTGTTTCGTGGCCCTCGCGATAGTTCCGAAAACAACCACCGCGCATGCGATGACGGCCAGGCGCGTGAGCGCCGAGCGACGCCTGCGAGGCGCGGAGTGGTGCGCCCGGCGCATTTGCTAGTAGGCCGAAACAAACTAATTGGCCAAATTCACCTGAGCGCGTCGATCCAGCACGACACTCACTGCGCCTCGTCGTCTTCCACCGGGGCGGGGAGGTGCTTGGCAAACTCTTCAGGGAGCTCGGGGGTGCTGAGCAGGTTACGCAAAGGCGGCGTGGCGCTGGTTTTGATGACGTGGCCGTCGATCGTCTTCGTCGCGCCGTCGTACACCTCCGCGCCGTTGGGATCGGTGTTCGTCAACCTCTCCGATGCGACCCTCGCGTTGTTCTTGGCGAGCAAGGAGTTGGCTTCCTCGCGAACGGTGTTGTCCTCGGTGGCCAGAAGCACGTCCAGTTCCCGGTTAAGTTCCGAAGGGGGCGGCGGCGTGACAGCGGCCATTTTTGAGTGCGCGGGAAGGAGTGGAAGGCGATCGAGAGTGGTGAATGGTGGGCGCCGGGAGAATGCAATGGCCGAATTTTTCGGGAGATGCTGAATTTTCAGCTTGAAAATTTGATCACAGCCAAGTAGAAGTGTAGTAAGTAGAAGGAGACAGGCGTGGAAGCACCGTAATTTAGAGCCAATCGAGTACTATTAGTAACACAACACCCATAAACACTCACCGCCCCGCGGCTAAAATCGGCGCCGCGATTCCCTCCAAGCGCGCCAATCGTTGTTGCGTTTTGAGTTGGTTTCCCACTTTGCGACGAATTTTGCGAAGCGCCGAGTCTATTTTCGTACTGGCGCCGATTTCGCTGCCGTATATGTCCAGGACCCTCGCGATGACCCCGCATAGTTGTTGCGTGTGCCTCGGATTGATCACGTGCGTTGCGCAGAAATTCAAAACCGGCTCCAGCGAATTCGCGTCTCGGCCTGTGAGCGCCGTTTTCAAACCGCCCCTGCGTCCGATTTCCTCGAAAACCGCCGCCACGACCTCCGCCCGTCCTCCCCGCAACGCCGAATCGAGCGCCTCCGCGTACCGGAACCGCCGCAACGCGTGGTCGTGTTGCGCGAGGCGTACCCGTCTTCGTTGCTCGATCTTCGCGTCACCAGCCGCCGCAGTCGCGTTCTGGCCGCGGATGAAGTACTGGTACGACCCGGCGTCCAGACGGCGCGGGCCTGTTTTTTTTTGTCCTCCTCCTCCTCCGTTATTTTTCAGACCCCGGCCGTCCCCACCCGCCGTCCCGTCCCCGTCCCCGTCCCTTTCCTGTCTCGGCTTTGACCTTCGCCGAATGCTCAACAGCCGGTTCGCGGTGCCCACCGCAAGCACGTTCGCACACGGAGAAAGCGCCACGGATAACACCGGCCCGGGGTACTTCGCGCCGTGCGTCACGGAAAAAGAATCGAGCTCGAAAACCTTGACGTGTCCGTCCAGGGAGCCGGTGAGTAACCGGGGCGAGGTTCTGTTCATGGCGCTTCGGTTCCTCCCCACAAATCCGCTGAACAAATCGCCATCACCCGCCCGGTCGTCGTCTGCAACAGGAACAGGGCCTCCGTCAGGCGCGACGTGGCAGCACATCACCGTTTTCTGGTGGCAGCGGATTTTCGAAACAAGCTTCCCGCCGCTCAACGCGTCCCACACGCACACGTCCTGCCCGCCCACGCTGACGAGCATCTGGCCTCCCGGAAGCCAAACGACGTCTTCTACCGGGGCGCCGTGTTTTAGCGTCATGCCGCACCCCCCCTTCCCGCCGTTGACTCGCGAGTCCCACAGCTTCACCGTCCCGTCGTAAGACCCGGACGCCCACGTGGTGCTGGACGAAGGATGCCCCGCTATGGCGCGCGCGTAATCGGTGTGCCCGTCGTGCCGCGTCACGCAAGCGCCCGCGGCGATGTCCCAAATCCGAACCGTGGTGTCGTCGGACGCGCTGCACATAATGCTGTGTGAGTGCGGCGAGAACCGCACGGCGCGCGCCGGCCGCGTGTGCAACGTGAACTTGCGAAGCACCGCCCGGCTTGCCGTGTCGAACACCTGCACCCATCCTTGCTGCCCCCCCACCGCCAAGGCTTTGCCATCTTCACGCAACACGCCACTGTACGCGACGTCTTTGAACCTCTGGAAGGTTTTCACCGGTCGTCTTGATTGCGAGTTATAAACCGTTACTCGCGCGCTGGACGTAACCGCGAGGTGGTGCGGGTACGTCTCCCCAAACGCCACGTGCGTCACCTGGCTCACCTGATTAAGAAGCCCCTCGGATTTGTACGACCGCCAGTACCGGCCTTCCGCGGTCTCACGGATCGTACGAGGCGCGTACCGCTTCACGGGGAGCTTTAGGTACGTACCATCGTGGTCGGCATGTGCCATCGCTTTGGCTTACGCACCAACCGGGGCGCCTGGACGTCCAAAAACAACCGCCGCGTCCGAGGAGCGCGCGTTGCAGGAGTGCGCCGCATGCGCGGAACCTTCGTGATTTGTCTCCGCCGCCGCCGCTATTTCTGACTCGCGACGATTTCAATGTTTTCCGGCACCTTCCGAGTTGCTGCTTCGTCATTCCTAGCCTCTCCTCGATGCGCGCGCGCGCCGTGTCCAGCCTGGCGACCGTTTTTTCCCGGCGTCCCGTTTCCCGGACTGTAAACGCGCCGACCACCTCCACTCGCACCCCCCAACACCCAAAACCCGTCCGCCACTTCCGTCGTTCCGTGACCACCACGATGGCGGCCGCGACGATGGCCGACGATGGGCTGTGCGGCGAGGTTTTCTTTTTAGACGAGTTCGCGTCGCGGCAGTGGGACGACCCCAGTTACGGCGGGACCCGTATTGCTGGGTTCGACAAGGGCGAGTTTGTCCGACGGGTGCACGAGGCGCACGTGGCTGGGGCGGCGCTTGTGGACGGGTACGCGCCTTTTTGCAAGCACGTGTTCGTCCCCAACTTCATCCCAGGCACGAAAGTGGGATCGGTGCCTATTACGAGGGAAAACGAAAAACACCTGCGAAGCGGGTACAGTTCGCGAAGCGACGCCGAGCTTCCAGTGCTGACGCGGTGGTTCCCACACGACAAGGTTGATATCCCATACGCGACGTTTCTGGACGTGATTCTGTACAGCAGGGAGCAGTTAATAAAAGAACGCTCGGCGATGGAAAGCAAACAGGAAAGGCCGCCGCTTCCGGACGTGCGTCCCATTTGCGTTTCCCAATAAATCCCACGACCACTGTCTCACTGTTTGCCCATACAATACTCCATACATCGCGATATACAATACTTGTTTTGACACCTGTCCTTCACAATCCCAAGGCGCCCTGGGGCATCATCTCAATCAAAGGCCAGCTCGAGAACTTCGAGTGCCCAATGACGCCGATCACGATGATGCGGAACACGCTGATCGGCGAAGGCGGCAGCGGGGTTGAAATCGACCGAGCCGCGTACGCCAAGGCCGTTGCGTACCACAAGGCGCACGCCCCGGTGGTCGCCGCGGGTTCGCCGAACGGGGAGTAGGGGAGAGGAGACGGGATGGAGACAAACTAATGGTTAATAAACAAAGCGTACCCTCCGCTCGAACTGAACGAATGCTTTGTCAAACAATTCCTCCTTCGCACATCTCGCGCCTCCAGACTCAAAACAAACTCACATCGCCGCCTTCAGCATCGCCTCCACCTGCGCTTTCTTTTCCGGGTTGTTCTTCCCCGCGAGCATTAAAGGCGTGTTTCCGTCCAAGTCCGTGACGTTGGCGTCGGCGCCCGCTTCCAAGATCTCTTCGATTTTCGGCGTGTCACCTTCCGCGGCGGCGAAGAGAAGAATAATATCAATCGGATGCTTCCCCGAATTCACCAGCAAGTCCATCCGGTCGTTGCTCCCCTCCACCGCCAAAATGCCCATGTAGTTGAAGTAGTACTCCACGTCTTCGGGTTCGTAATCGTCTCGGCCTTGGGAACCCACGATGCCGGCTTTCGAGCTGTTCTGCGCGAATGGGTTCCAGCTCGCGCTGGTTTTCACGCAACCGCCGTTGGTGCGCGCGCCGGGAAGGACGCGGGTCACGGTCTTAGTTTGCTTACCACTGAACGTCGTGCGTAGCACGACGCGCGTGGCGGTCGTCTGGAAAGAAAAGGTGGGGAGGGGAGGGTGTGTCAGGGCCGTGAACGAAAGTAATCCGTGTGTCTCGGTTCGGCACCGCACCATGCGATCGGCAAGGTTGGTGGCGACCGATTGATGACATGTCGTGCCGAGCTCGTCGCCGGGAGTGACCGGTGACTCGTGGTTGGAACGCGAGGAAAGGCAAACGCACCGCGGAGGCGACGGCGGACATCTCGAAACTGCGCGACGGGACTGGGGAGGGTCGTTGTGCGGTTGAGCGAGGGAAACACCGAGTCTTGCGGATGCGTGAAGAAACTGCCACGAGTGTACTGGCACGCGATTGGCTCCAAGAGGAGATCTTATCGAGGAAAAGCGATTTCTACGTTTTGCCAAAAAACGTTTCCACAAAAAAAAAACTCTTCACTCCCTCACGCGTCGAGCACCCCCGCCAGCGTCTCCCCCGCCCTTTTCGCGTCCAAATTGGGCGCCAGCCTGTAGTACGACCCGCGCGCGGCTTGCGCGAGCTGTTTCGGTAACGCTTCCTGGGGATCTTTCATCGTCGATTCGATTCCCGACGAGGGCGCGAAATTTTCAACTGCGAACCGCCGCGAACAGTCCACCACGAACACGCGAACTCCCCTCTTTCCCAAAGTTCCCGCAACCGCCACGGCTTGGTTTCGAAGAAACGCCTTGGAGGGAATTTCGGAGGAGATAGGTGTATAGGACTTGAGTGTAGTCACTGTAGAAAACCTTTCAGCTTCGTTTGATCGCTCCAGGGTTACGTTGCACCCGCCGTCGGTTAGTAAAACTACTTTCGCGGAGCCCACGTTTTGTTTGAACTTTGATGATGCGTACGCTACTCTCCCCGCGGTGACTAAACCGTGCGCCAAAGGCGTCCCTCCACCGGATGGAAGCTCGCTAAGGCGAGTTTTTGCTAAACGCAACGACCGCGACGGGGGCAACACGACGCGTGCGAAATCGCCGCCGTACGAAACAACCGCTATTTGGTCGCGCTTTGAAAAGGAAGAGGCCAGCAGCAGCAAAGCGGCGCCTTTCGCGACGTCGAAGCGGTGCAGCGCCATGCTCCCCGAGGCGTCCACCAGAAACACGGTCAAAGAACTGGATTTGCGACTCATGCGTTTGTTGCGTAAATCGTCCTTGGTGATGAAGATTCTTTTTGAGGATTTTGAGACGCCGCGGTTCTTACGGCGTTGCAGTTGGTGCACCGACGCCGCCCTCAAGGTGGCGTCGATTGCTATTTTCCGCACCACCCCCCCTTTCGGGAACTCGGCTTTCACGTACCGCCCCCTTTCAAGACTTTTGGTTTTGTTTTTCGATTTGGAACGATTTGCGGGTGACCCGCCGGTTTCGTGGCGGCGTCGTTTTTTCGCCGATTTCTCAAACGCCGAGAGCAACTCCGCGGCGAACGCCGCGAGCGCCGATTCGTCGGGCTTGAAAACGAGCTGGTCCGGTGAAAGGGTCGGAGGTGGTTCATCGGGAGTTAAATCGGGAGTTTCATCCGTGTCATCATCGGTGGTGTCGTCGGTGTCATCCGTCTCCGCCTCCGTCTCCCCGGTTCCCGTCTCCGCAAACTCTTCAGGGTCTTCTTCAGCCGCTTCGTCTTGGTTTGGCATTTCCTCGTCGTCGTCACCGAGGTCGTCCTCCACCTCAACCGTGTCCCTTGGGCGAATCGCGAGCTCCACGGCGACCAAAAGGTCTTGCTTTTCGACACGACTGCCGCCTCGCAACGCCGCGGCGGCGCGCGCGAACTTCGCGGCGCATATCTCCGCGCGGTGCCCGCGACACCGCCCTTTCATCGCGCGCTCGACTAAGTACTCAATCGCGGAGTGCGGCACGGCGACTGTTCCGTTCGCCAGCCGGGCGCGCGCTAGCACTACGTCAAGCCGCAGTTGTTCCTCCTCATCAGCGCACTCACGCAACACCGCTCGCCAGTCGTCTTTCCACTGAGACGAAACCTCCGTGGCCTTGACCCGGTCAGACAACTCCAGGGTTTCGTCCACGCCCTAGAGATAAAAAAGAAAGTGTCAGTCGTGTGTGGGCAATCAGTCGGCGGAATGTGGTAAATGGGAAATACTTACCACCACCGCGGCGAACCGGTCAAGCACCGAGGACCGTACCTCCCCTTCCGTCGGGTTGACCGCGGCTATGGTCAACACGTGGCACGCGTGTTTCGTGCTAATTCCCTCCCGTTCCACCAAGTTGAACCCCGCATCCACCGCGCTCAGAGTCAGGTTCACCACGGCGTCGTCCAGGAGAGACAAGTCTGTGATTGTAAAGAAACGTGTCAGTCTTGTATGTGTAAAAGTAGTATTGGGAAAGGCCCAATACGTACCGTCCAGAAATAAAACGCCCCGGTTCGCCCGCGCCAGGATCCCGGGCGAGAACTGATACGATAAAAAAGAAAGTGTCAGTCTCGTATGGGCAATCAGTAGTCTCTTAATGTGGTGATTGGGAAATGCTCACCTGGTTCGTACCAACCTTGGCGCTTTCCTCCAAATCGATGCTGCCGCACACCGCGTCTTCCGTGGCACCCAGGGGGATCGTGAGGAACGGCGCGGCGCGAAGTGAGTACCCGGAGACGGCGTCTGCTTCGGGTGTTTTGTCGGTTGGTTCTTTTGGCGGTTCGTTACAATAACTCCCGGGGACAACCTGTATTGGCGGCAGGATCTCCCGCACCGCCCTCGCGAGGGTCGACTTGCACGTGCCGTGGCCGCCGATGAGCGCCACGCCGCCCACGCGCGGGTCAACCGCGGCGAGCACCAGCGCCGCTTTCGCGGCGGCGTGGTTCACTACTTTGGACAGCGGGAACGCGGGGGGGAGGGACGAGTTTTGCACGCAGGCGTGGACTGGGCGAAACGTGGTGCGCCGCGGTGGTCGACGCAGACCAAGCCGCCGTGGAGCGAGAAGCCGGCTCGTGGCGAGCGTACCGGGCATCCGCGGCGTCCACGGGAAACCACCGCGCGCGTTATGAGTGGGGTGTGCGAAGTCCGAGGGCTCGGCGCGTCCACGAAAAGAATTGCCACTTGGCGACATTGTCTCGAATGACGTGGACAAAAGCGCGTCTTGTGTACGCAACCACCGCGTCGCGGGTGTCACACCGCAGCACGCGTCCCAACAACATGGCCGCCTCCATCGCCGCCTCCAGTGCGCTCTCCGCGCACGTCCTCGGGCGGTGCACCGCGAAGTCGCGTCGTACCGCGTTTCGGTGCCGCGCGGTGCAAGAGCCTGCCTCCATCTCCGCGCCAGTCGGATTCGTCCCTCCCGAGCCTCGAAAGTTCACGGTCGCGCAAGGGAGCCTTGGTAGAGTCGTTTCCAGTGCGATTCCGTTGGTGCTTCGCGGCGGGACGGGCGCGCTGATCAGCGGCTGGTTTCCCTCGATCGTGCGCGACGACGGGGCGCCGGGGTACTCCATGTTCCGCGTGGCGGGAAAGAAACTCAAAGAAGCGTCCGCGCTGGGCCCGAGGCCGGCCAAGACAATCGAGGTGTTCGAGTACGAAGGCTCGCCGTACTGCCGAAAAGTGCGTGAAGCGGCTGCTGTTTTAGACCTGGACGTCTTGTTCCGCCCGTGCCCTTCCGGCGAGACGTATTGGCGCGCGATAGCCAAAGCCGAGGGCGCGAAGACGTTTCCGTACGTGAAGGACCCGAACACGGGTTTGGCGTTTTGCGAATCCGACGACATCGTGGAGTACCTGTTCCGCAACTACGGCCCCGCCGCGAGCGACACGTTTCTTTCCCCTGAAGGGTTGCGCGACGCAGGGCCTGCGACGCTTGAAATCCCGATGATGCTGCGACGAGGAGGCATCACGAACCTGACGTGCTACGCCGCGGCGCTTGTTCGGTTGAAGGGTTTGAAAGCGCGCCCCTCGCGCGCCGCGGCGGCGGCGGCGGCGGGGACCCCGGTCAAACCCGTAGAGCTCTGGACGTACGAAGGTAAGAGCGCTTTTCCCGATACATCCAACCACCGGCGGTTCGTCCATACGAGACTGACACTTTTCTTTTACAATCTCAGCGTCTCCGTTCACGAAAGGTACGGACGGACCTTTCCCATTCACCACGCGCCACCGGACCGATGGCCCTACACTCGTCCCGACGAAAGGAGTGTCACCTCGGACTGTTACCACGACTGTACCACGACTGTTTACTCATACCAATCCCGGATATACCCATGTCCTGACCCACTGACACTCACGGCGTTTATCGTATCAAGCGGTGAGGGAATCCCTGACCGAGCTTTGCATTCCGCACGTGGTGCGCTACTGCCCGCGAGGCAGTTCAAAACGCGACGAGCTCCTTGAAAGAACGGGGCGGTTCCAAGTGCCGTACTTGGAGGACCCGAACACGGAGACGAAGATGTTCGAATCCGCGTCGATGGTCGAGTACCTGGAGAAAACGTACGCGCTGTAGCAAGGGAGGTGCGGGATGCGTTGAGCGCGAGATGCGTACGAGCGCGAGATACGCGAGATACGCAACCGAAACTAGAAAAAACCAGCGAACGCGTCTTTTGATGCGAGTAGTTTAATCACCTCGTCATCAAAAGGTGCGACAACGCGTGTTCGGCCGGAACCTGTTGAGGTCGCGTCAAGACTCGCGGCGGGGGTTTCTTTTCGTCGTTTGTTTTTTTGTCCTTTTCTTTTTCCTTCCCGCGCGAATCGGGCTCTTTCTTGTGTCTCGGCGTGTCTCGGTTTTTCCCGAGATGTTTTTCGCGGCTCGGCTTCGGCTCAATCACTACGACTCGAGGCATGACACTTGTGTTCGTGTTCGCCGTCGTTTCGTTTCGCGACGGCAAAGGAATCGTTTTCTTTCCGGCGCCGGCGAGAGCGTCTGGTTTCGCGTCGCCGCGTCGTCGTTCCCTTCGCGCGCCGTCTTTCGGAGTGTCGCCGTCCGCGCCCGACCTTTCTTTTTCCGCCGTTTTACCCCCCCTCGACCGCTCGCCGCCGTGCTTTTTCTTCCCCCCGCCTTTTTCCTTTTCCTCGCGACCCCCAACAGTCGGGGGGGGGTTCGAACCGGAAACACCAGGTCCTCCGCCTTGTGTCCGCCGGTCGCTTGTTTGGCGCCGCGGCCGGTCTTTCTTCGCGTGCCCCTTTTCGCCGCTTCCCCGGTTTTTTTTTGACGCGCCGGCGCCGGTGGTAACTCGCCACGCCCCGCTTTGCGCCGCCAGAAAAGTCAACAGCGCGCTTTGTTTTAAAGGCTCAGCGCCTCCGTTTTTCCGCACCGCGTTTGCTTTTGCGAGTTCCCGTTTCTCGAGAAGCGTCTCCGCGCTGAGGGTCGTTTTTTTAGGCGCGCCAATTGCGGCGACAAAGTTGAGGAACTCGGCGTCCGTCTCCGCCGTGGCGTGCAGCGGGTCTTTTCTTCCTCGTTTTTTTTGTGGCGGTGTTTTTTGATTCGGGGCGTACTCCACTTGCGCGTAACGCGGCGCGCACGCGGCTTGGTTGGTTCGTGAGGTACTTCCCGGGTGCGTCGTCGAGGGTTGTTCCACTGGGGTCTCTTCCGTCCCAACCGTGAGCGGTTCCGCGGGCTGTTCTGTTGTTTTAGTTTTAGTAATCGCGCCTTCATCGTCTTCTGCCATCTCGTCGTCTTTTGAAGACGTAGAAATCCCATCAACCTTGTGTGGTGTAGATGCTTCCACCGAAAACTCTCTTCCGTGAAACGCATGGCCGAACTCCTTCAGCGTCTCCGCGTCCACGAAGTCTAAATACGCCACGCTCGGCGTCACACGCTTGCCTGGTTTCGCCTTGCCGTGGACGTACTCCCACCAAACCACCTTCGCGGGACACATGGAGAACCCGTGTTTCTCGATGGCCACGCGAAACGCAGCCTTCGAAAGCCCGGGGGGGAGGTTACGCACGACAACCTTGGTTCGCGGACGGAGAGTGGTTTCCACGGAAACACCGCCGAGAGGTTTCCGAGGCGGTGGGGGGGGACCCATCGCGGCCGCAGCGACGACCGCGATACGGCGCGACGGGACGCGACACGTGCGAGTGCCAATACAGACCTCAGAGGCAAAAGATGTAATGGTGCCAAAAAAAAGGGTGATGGCGCGCCGCGCGCTTTTATATGGGGACAAAGGCGGCTGGCGGACATCTTCCCCCTGACATCTCCCCACCCCTCCCTCTTCACCCGCGCACCTCACGGTCGCGATGGGTTTCACTATCCCTACCATCCAGGAGACGGACTCCTGGGGCCCCAGCGCTGATGCCGTGGATGCGGACAAGGCCCTGACCTACGCCCCGTTCACGCGATCGGACAAGTTCGGCCGAGGTGCGCGATCGATCATACACGAAATGATGAACCCTACTTCGTTCGACGTGGCGATCGCGCGATCATGACCGCCCTGAGCCCGCGTGCGACGGTGCCACGCGTGCGCCACCGCCCCGGATCGAACCGAGGCCCTCCAAGACGCTTCCTGGACACACCGCCGCTAACCACCGCCGCTAACCACCCACACAACCACCCACACAACCACCCACACAACCACCACCACCACGCAGCCGCGGATTGGAACCAAACCGGGTACGCCAAGTTCGGTGCTGGGAACCGGTTTGGCGGCGGCAACGCTGGCGGCGCCGGCGCCGGGTCGAACGTGTTTAACTTTTTCGCCGCCGACGACGACGCTGATTTCTCGCTTGTTGATAACCAGGCTGCCCCGCGCACCAGGTTCGGCGCCAAAAGGTTCCAACAGCGGTACCAGATGCGCCGGGACCAGACCGCTTTCGTTGGGGGAGACGTCGGGCAAGGCGCGTCGCGCGAGCGCGCGCGGCAGCAGCGCATGCAGAGCAAAAAGAGCCAGCAGTGGAACACGTGGGCGTACAACAGGAGCCGGGAGACGGTTACGTACGGCAGCTCGGTTGATATCCGCCCCGAGTGGAGCGTGGTTGACCAGATGCAACTCGTGGAGCTCACGAAACAGCGATTTCCCGTGGAGAGAGACGGTTTAGTGCCGACCGAACTGGGCGAATACGGGTCGCTGCCCTGGTTCGACAAATCCTTCGACCGCGTTACCCCGAAACTTGAACGGGACTTGCAAAGCGCTAAAAACCTGGAGTCCGGTAACTACCACACCACCACGTGCGACGACCCGGTGTTGACAAAGCTCGCGGACAGCAACGCGGGCACGATGTTCGCCACCGACCAGATGGTGGCGTCCATCATGTGCGCCGCGCGCAGCGTGTACGGGTGGGACCTCATCGTGACGAAAAAAAACGGCAAGGTTTTCTTCGACAAAAGAGACGAAGGCACCTTCGATTTGCTCACCGTGAGCGAAACCGCGCAGGACGCTATTACGGACGAAAAGGACAACATCAACGGCGTGCCGAGTTTGTCAAGGGAGTCAACCGCGGCGAACTTTGCGTTTTCGCAGCAGGTCCTGGACGCCAACGAACAACCCAGAAAGTTTGGCAAGCCCGATCCGCTTTCCACGGCGGGCGACGCCGGTTCGGTGAACGTCGGGTACCGGTACCGGAAGTGGACGCTTTCGGACCAGATCACGCTGGTGGTGCGGTGCGAGCTGAACGGGGTGCAGCAGCTGAAGGGGCAGACCGTGTTGCTTTCAATCAAAGCGCTCACGGAGTTTGACAGCAAGGTCACCGGGATGGATTGGCGGTCCAAAATTGAAACCCAGAGAGGCGCCGTCATCGCGACGGAGCTCAAAAACAACGCCAACAAGCTCGCCAAGTGGACCTGCTGCGCGCTTCTCGCGGGGGCGGATATTCTCAAGCTCGGGTTCGTGTCAAGGTCGCACCCCAAGTCGCAAAACGAGCACGTCATTCTGAACACGCAGTCGTACAAACCGAAGGATTTCGCGCAGCAGATCAACCTGACAGAAACAAACATGTGGGGCGTGTTTAAAGCGGTGGCGGACGCTACGCTGAAACTTCCGGATGGGAAGTACCTGCTCGTGAAGGACCCGAACAAACCCACGTTGCGGACGTACGAGGTTCCCGCGGACACGTTCGATGACGGGTACGCCAAGGAGCCCATGGAGTGAGGGTTGTTTGCGTGACGGTCGAGGGAGACTGCGCAGTGATGATGTGATGAGATCCAATCGTCAGTTTCGAGATCATGTCCAAATCTTGCTTTTCCTTCTTTTGTACCGTCCTAGAACACGGCAGCCACAATCCCGCGCGCATAGACACGCCAACCACACTTCCTACCCCGACCGCGATGTCCTCCCACGCAGTGCGCGGTGCTGAGACTCGCGCGCGCAAAAGAAATCGCGAGCGCGGTACTAACCCGCAGGAGGCCTTACCCGGCCTGCCGCAAGACGTCGTGGTCACTCACATTCTTAGATCTGACACTGACCCCATCGTTCTCGCGCGGCTAAAAGCGGTGAGCCGCGCGATGCGCGACGCGGTGGAAAGGACGGGACTTCGGGTGGTGGAGAGGACGACTGGGTTAGCCGCGGGCACATTCTAAAGCTCTTCACTCGTCGTCGTCGTTCTCCTCGTCCGTGGTTTCGTCGACGTCGTACTCGTGCGTCATCGCGCGAGTGCCAAAGATTTCTTCCATGCCGCACCGCGGACCCCCCCCGTCAAGACTGACTTGCCAGTCCAAAATGGACCCCCCCATTGACGCGAAACGTTTCGCGCAGCGACGATGCCAGTACATGTTCTGCGTCTCGTTGTACCAAGGAGCGGCGTTCGGGTACGTTGGCGTAGGACCCCAGTTTTCCCAGCTCGCGCGGAACTCGTCGGCGAGGACCCACGGGCAATCCCCTCCGTGTTCGTCTTGCAACCACTCCAGCACGGGTTGTTCTTTCGAAGGTTTTGAGATGCGAAAATCGTCTGTAACGGGTTCTCGTTTGGCGTGCCGAAACGCGGACACCAGGGTCTCGCCGTCCCAAGGGCATTCGTTCGCTCGGAGCCACTTAAGAACGGCGAGGTTTCCTTTCTGAGCGGCGAGCTCACACGCTTTGGCGTTCCACGCCGCGTCGTGTTCTCGCGCCCATTTAAGGACGTCCAAGTGCCCTCCTTTCGCGGCGAGGTAGCACGTGCTTTCGCGCCAAGGGCACCCGTGGTTTCTGGCCCATTTGAGTATCTCCAAATGTCCGTGATACGCAGCGAATGCGCACGTTCGTTCGTCCCACGCAAATTCGTTCGCAACCGCCCACCGCAGAAACTTCAAGTTCCCCGAACCCGCCGCCGTCGCGCACACCCTCGGGTCAGCCGACGAAAAAGGAACCTGCCCCAAAAGCGTGTCCACCCTCCCCCGCGTCAGGCCATCGAAACCTTCCAGGCGTGATAGGTACGCGAAGACATCTTCGAACTTGACGTCATCCAGAATGGACCGTAACCCTCCGCAGTCCCAGGAGAAGTCAAAGACGCGAGGCAAGGACGAGACGTGCGACGCCGCTCTTCGAAACAGTTTGTTCACCGCCGCGAGGTGGTGTCGGTCTTTGTAGTGCGGGAGCTGTTGAAGCACGACGCTCGCGACGTGGTCGTTCGCGTCCCCGAGGGGTAGCGGTAGGGGTGGACCGAGGAAGGACTCTGCCATCTGTACGTGCGAAGCAGCGGGGGTGGGCGTGAAGAAGTGGCGGCGGAAGAGAGTATGGGTTGTTCCAAGGCCACACGAATTTTGATTGAAACCTTTTTTTTACGGTTATCAAGCTGCAGTGCGGCTTTTCCAATAGTTCCTACATTCTAAAAACATCACTGGTACCCCAAGTCGTCAAACCACTGGCTCCACCGTCGCCGCACCACCGCCACAGCTTCCGCGCTGAGTTCCCGTGTAAACGCGTTCTTCTTGAAATCTTTCAAACTGGATTGATACCGCAAAAGCGTTGGCTTGGTGCGTTCAAAGTGTTCTCGCCACCCCAGGTCTTCGTACAGCTTCTGCACCGTTTCCAAAAGATCTCCATCAAGGTCCTCGAACCGTACTTCCGTTTTGCGTCCCTCGTCGACACCAGAGATGTCCTCCATGTACGCCCGGTGAAGCAACGCGCCTTGATACAAGATGAACTCCTGTGTGTCTTGAACAGTCGGTTTTTGCAAATAGCACTGCCAGTAATACGCATCTGCCATGTGCGCCGCGCTTTGGAAAACCGCGCACGGGTGCCGGTGCACGAAAATGAACGTCGCTTTTGGGAACATTTCCCGCAACAGCGCCACGCGCGCGGTATGCACGGGCGATTTCAACAGAAGGCGTTTACGCGTAGCGCCTTTCTCAGCCGCGTATTGCGTTTTTTTAAGAAAGTGAAGGAACGACGTTTTCCACGCCAGTAACGATTGCGGGTCGCAGTAGTCGTCGGACGCGGCAGCTTTGCCGCCGCGAGTACGAGTCGCGTTGTCAGATTTAAGGGCCGTACTCCCGTCGTTTTTTTTCGGCTCGGCCGGTACCGCACCCGTTAAGAACCGATAGTACTTGCGAAAGCTCTTTTCTTTCCGCGGCAACAAAAGAGGCATGTACGGCGACACGCCGCCGGACATCATGTTCACCGCGAGTTCGTCCTCCTGCGGTGTGTCCCAACCCAAGGCCATGTCGTCCATGGGCCGCTTGTTGTCCATAATTAAACCCATCAGGGGCGCGATTGCACGCAAACACAGACACGACGACGGGAACCCCACGGAAAAAGTAGTCGCACAAACAAAGCGGTCGTCTTTGCTCAACAGGTTGTGCAGATGCGTGGTGCCCGTTCGCGGGTGGCCTATGATGAACACCGGCTCGTCGTTCAGGGGTTGTTTTCGAACCGCGGCGCCGTACACGAGTGTGTCGACCAGCGCGCCGCATGTGTTCAGGAGACTCATGATGGTTAAGAACACGAGTCGTGGCCAATACGTGCACACGTCGATGTCGCGAAAGTGACGCCAACACAACCTGACACGAGAGGGAAATGGAAATGAGATTCGGGTGGTGAGTGGGTTGGCGGGAGGACACGCGTGTGGTTCGTGGTGGTCATGTTGAAACACGGTGTGTCGTGTGTGCGTGTATCGAACCGCACGACGCATTCGATGCGACGTCGTTTCCCCGTCACCCCGAGACGACGTCGGAAGAAGGACCAGAGCTGTCGGCACAAGGCGAGATGAGCCTGCTGCGGTACCAAACTTACGTACCGTGCCCACTGTACCGCGGTGATGCCACTCAAAGGGTGGTTCTTGACGCTCCAGAAATCACGCGGGCGGTGGTCGATGATGTCCGGCTCCCGCGGCGACGGCGCCATTTCGCGCGTGCCGCACGCGCGCTGCGCCGTCTGAGGACCAAGGTCGCGTTTGTCTGATTAAACCGAAAATCTCAAAACGAAAAGGTGAAGCGAATGTCGAGCCGCACTCCTGGGCGCGCGTGGACGTGTCCCACACGCAGGCAGTGAGCGGCGCGGTCGGTGCGTTGTCCACCCGCCCGGTCGTGGAATGGGGCGTAACCGGCGAACGAAAAACAGAAAAGCCCCGGCACCCGCGATTGTGCCCGGTGACGGCGGGGAGAACAGACTCGAGGAACCTCTTCTCGCGAGTGAGCATGATGTGGAGTCCAAGGCTGAGACGCCGTCGCTCAGTGCGTCACGAAACCAACCCAGAAGCCCTGTGGCACAGAGCCCTGTACAAAGTCCACGGGAAACGCCAAGCTCGACCCCTAGTAAAACCCCGCCAAGTTCGTTGTCGATACCGAAACCACGGGTGAGCCCGAACCTCAAATCAGAATCAGCGGATGATGAGGCTCCCGAACCCTGTTTCTTGACGGAACCTCTTTTGCCGCGGCGCGTAGAACCTGACGAGATACCGAAACCACGGGTGGTGGCGAGCCTGAATCGTACAGAGCAGGCTCCGGAGAGTCCAGAACCGTTGACCGAACCTCTTTTGCCGCGCGAGGTATCGGTGACGTTTCGAGACGAAGACGAGCTGCACTTGCGGCGGGAGGGTGGTCACGGCGACGGTGGTAATGGCAGCGATGGAGACGCGATTCATGTTACGGAGAACACGCCGTTTTCGCGACGCAAAGAGCTCGGCGCTATTTGGTCGCTTGGGTGGCCCATGGGCATCAGCTACTTCTGCCGCATGGCCATGGCGAGCACGGACTCCATCATGGTGGGTCATTTTTCGGGCGGTGACAACAGCCCGGGCGAGTACCTCGCTGCGAGCGCGCTGAGCGACATGCTCACCACGCTGATGGTGGTCCCGCCGTTGGCGTTCAACCAAGTCCTAAACGCGCTGGTGGGGCAAGCCGTGGGAAGCCGCGAACCGAAAATGGCGGGCGTGTGGCTGCAGCAAAGCGTTTTCTGGCTAGGTCTCACCATGGCGCCGTGCCTCGTGGGTTTCTTCTTCGTGGAAAAGGCGTTGCTTTTGCTCGGGTTTTCGGCAACTATTTCGCGCCTAGCCGGCCAGTACGCCAAGTACAACGTGTTCTGGCCGGTTCCGAACGGGTGGTACCAGTGCATGCGGTTTTACTTCCAGGCTGTCGGGAAACCGCGGCCCGCGATGTGGAACGGCGTGGCGTTTCTGTTCATCAACGCGTTGCTAAACTGGGTGTTTGTGTTCGGCGGTCCTTTTCGGTTCGCGAAACGTTTCGGAAATTGGCGCGGGTTGGGGTTCATCGGCGCCGCGGTGAGCCTGAGTTTGAGCCGGTGTTTGCAACCGCTTGTTTATTGGGTATACATGTTCCAACTCAAAAAAGCGCACGTCGGGTTCTGGCCGGACACCGGAGGGGTAAGGGGTTTGAAATCGTACGTCCGGAAACACCACCCAAGCGCGGTGACCTGCGAGTTTCTGAAACAAGGCGTGCCCTTGGTCGGGACGCTCGTGTTTTCCGCCACGGTCTCGCAAGCCACCACGTTGTTAGTGAGTAAATTGGGCACGGACGCCGTTGCCGCGACCACCGCCGTGTCCACCGCGACCGTGATGTGGGCGGGCGCGATCAACGCCATGTTCTCCATGGTAATAGCAGGTACGTATTGCGCGTTTCCCAAATCCTGACACACTGTTTGCCCATTCAAGACTGACAGTTTTCGTTCACAATCACAGTGCGGGTCGGGTACCACCTGGGCAGGGGGGACGGCGACGCCGCGCGGCGAAGCTTCTGGCTCGCCACCGGCGTGGTGTTCTTGACGCTAGTCACCGTCATCGCGCTGACCCTGCCGTTCACGCACCAAGTAGTGGGCTTAACCACCAGCGACAAGGTCGTGGTTACAAACGCATCAAGAGTGTTACCCGCGGCGGTCGTCGCGACGTTACTGGGCGTCCTGAACTCGCTGTGTACGGGAGGGGTTTTTTCGGGACAAGGCCGGCAACGCTTGGTCGCCGGGTTGAGCTTCTTCGTGGATATTCCGTTGTCAATAGGCGGCGTCGCCGCGGTGGTGCTTCTGATCAAGAACGCGACTCTTTTAAACGTGTACGAGTACCAAATGGCCGCGGCGTGCGTGGAGTTGACAATCGCGTACGCGTTCATCGTAAAAAGCGACTGGGGAAAGTACGCGCGCGAAGCGAGGGAAAGGCAAACGAGGAGGTGAGGCGGCGGAGGCGGTGCTAGGATCAGCTAGATCCTAGCCATTTAATACCACGGTGAGATTGTTATTACCTGACTCATTATCAAAAGCATTCTAACTGTTTGGTACTACGACCATGGTATCCTCCTCTAACGTATATCTTATTCCTTCTGTATCCGGTACCCGCGTTACAGCCACGCTGCCCAGGTCGGTTCCATTCGCGCTAGGTTCTTCGGGTTCACCGCGGCGTCCACCAGGTGCAAAACGCCTTTTTGCACCGACGCGAACTGCTCGTGCGGGGGCGCGTTTTGCCGGGGCGGCGTGGGGGCGACACAGGGAAGACGCTTCAGCACCTCGTCCACGTTGGCACGAGCCATGCGCCGAATTTCGGCTGGCGACGGTCCCAGCAACGAAGCCCCGGAAGAGTTCCCAGAACTCGAGCTCATCCGCCGCCACGGCCACACCGTGAGCTGATCTCGGAAGAACAAAAGAAGCTGCGCTTCTAGGTTCGTACCAGGCGCGCTGCACGCCTGCGCCGCCGCGGCCATGGCGGCGACGAAATCGCCTTTCACCCCGAACGGGGTGAAGAACGCGTGCAGGTTCCGCGTTAGCCGGAACGGCACGGGTTCGGAAAACTCGGTAGCGCCTTTCCCGTCAAAAGCGGGGTGGAAGTCAAGCATGAACACCCTGCCCGTGTTTTTCGCGAAGACGATTTTCTGCGGCGCCCGGCCGCCGATGCGCAAAAGCGCGCTCGTGAAACACGAAAGCGCCATCTGTTTTTGTGAAGAAAAGGGTCAGTCTTTCGGGCCATGTGTATGAGTAATCACGGGCGGACAATCGGCAAACAGTGGTTGGATTTGGGAAACGCCAAAGGCCGTACCTGCTGGCACATCTGGCGTTTGAACGTCCACAGGTGCGACCCGGTTGGCAGGGTTTTGTACATGAACTGGCTGAAGATGTTCTCGGTGACGTGGTTCTGCGTGATGTCCGCGAACGCGCGTAGGCGCAAATCTAAAACCGCCTCCGCGCCCTGCACCTTCCCAGTCACCGCGTCGTCCAGCGCCTTTTTGAAAAGCGTAATCGGCAAATCCGCCTCCCTGCCGTACCGCGCGCAGTTCACGTCGTACACCTCGCCGTAGGTGCCATGCGCGGGGTCGTCCTCCATGAGCCTGACTTGCGGCCAGACCGGCACGACAGCCGGGACATAGTAGCTCAAACCGCGTCTTCGTGTTTCAACGTGGTGCGCCAGCGTTTGGTTCAAGGTTCGCAGCAACTGTAACATGCGCTCCTCGCCCCTCGCCGCCGGGGTCAGGCTTGTTTGCACCAGGAACCGGCGTTCGCTGCCGTCCGCACCGAGAAACGTGAGGCACCGGAAGGACGTGCCGTGCCTACGCACGACCCTGACCTCGGCCCCAACGCGCTCCAGTTTCACAAAAGAGTCGCACGCCCCGGACGTGGCGTCCATGTCCCCCGCGTGCTGCCCCGGAACCTCGGCTTCCGTGAACCGGACGCCCCTCAACCCCGGGCTTTCGTCTTCCAAACGCAACGTCGTGGGTAGCCGGTCCTCCACGTCCGACTGCAGCTGTTTTTTCCACCGCTTTAAGCGGTCTATTAATTCGTGCAGCGCTTTGGGGAACGTGGGTTGCTCCGGGTCCAGGTCCTTTTCGTACGCGGCTTTGTACTCGGCGACGAAATCGGCGTGCTTCGCGCTGGTGTCCGCGGAGAAACACGCCCTGCACACCCCGGTGAGTTCTTTTTTGAAACCAACCGGGACCTCCGCCGTGGTCGCGGTGGGGTACTTGTAGCACCGGTGCAGCAACGTGTGCACCACGACAAGCAGCCGTTCTTCGGGAGACGACGAAAACCGCGCACCTAACTCGCTGAGCAAAACCTCAAGCTCCGTGACCAAGTGCGAGTGCTTGTGCCGCAGCCGCTCCATCACCTCCTTGGCGCCGTCAAACGCCACGGTGGCTTCGCCGGCGGCTTGCGCGGCGGCGTGCGCCGCGGCGGCGTCCATCTTGGCTTGCGCGACCGCTTTCTGACCGGGGGTCAGGGTTTCTTGTTTGGCAGCGTCTTCCGGGGCGTCAGCACCCGTTTGGTCTTTCTCGTCAGGTACCTGCTTGTCATCCTTCTTCTCGTCACCCTTAGTGTCCTTCTTCGGCTCATCCTTCTCAGCGCCGTCGAACTTCGCCGCGGCGTCCCGCGACTCACCCGCCTTCGCCGCTAAACTCCGCGCGCTTTGCGTGACCCGCGCCGCGGTTTCTCGGCGCTCCAGTAAGAACGTCCTGAGACGATGAACGCCGAAAGTGTCAGTCTCTCGTAATGTGTATGAGGGATTGGTATGAGTAAACAGTCAGAGTAATCGAGCCAAACAGTCAGAGGTATAGCCATCCCTTCGCAGGACGAGTATGGGCAATCGCGTAGGCGGTGTGTGGTGATTGGGAAAGGCCCTTACCGCAGCGGACAGTAAAGCGCCTGCGGGTGCGCCTGCGCTACTCTTAACAGCAGCGCCTTGGCGTGCGGCGCTTCCGTGTTTAACAGACTCAACAACAGCTGCGGTACGTACGGCAACCACACCCATCGCTGAATCGCGTCGACGTGTTTCGCCAGCGCACGGCCCACGGCGCCGGTGTGTTCCGAAAACGCGAGCAAATGCAGCACGTTGACGAGCTCGTTTTTGTGTCTCTGCGGGCCGTGCTTCACGGACTGCAGGTAGCACGTCGCCGCGTACTCAACCCACCGCGCGCCTTCCTCGTCCTTCGCGAACGGCGCCACCGCGGTACCCGCGGCGTGCGCCTGCTGCGAAAGCGCCCGCCTCTGCTGGTTCGCCGCGAGCGCGGCGCGGGTGGCTTGCCGTCCGCAAAACTCCCCCCACGCGATCCACGCTTTGCTGAGCTGCTTGCACAGGGACAGGGACGTGGCGTAGGACGCGTGCGCGCCGTCGCCGTCGCCCGCTCTTTCCTGGAACTGGCCTTTCAAACGGAACAGCTCGGCTTTGTGATGCGCGTGGAAGAAATCCAGGGACGTGGTTTCAAGCGCGTTCAAACCGGTGATTGTTTCGCCCTCCATCTCAAGGCACGCTTTGCTTTGCTCTCGCAGTTTCGAAAACGCCTCCTGGACCTCGATGTGGCCTTGTTGCTTGGCGAGGATGGCGTTGGCGGTTTCGCCCATGCCTCGCCGCCGCGCCGCCGCGGCGAGCTTGTTGATTCCCCAGGCCCGGTCTCGCAACCCGAGCTGGTCCAGCTGCGGCCCGCCGTGGTGCAACAGCTGCGGGTGGATCTCGGTGAGGGATTTCCCGGCGCCGGCGATGATGTTGTACATATACCCGCGCCAAGTCAAAACCTCGTTCCACCAAGGCACCGGGTCCCACCGGTTCGGCGTGCGCAGGCGCCAAGTTTCCATGACGTCCTGTACCAGGGTGCGGCACTGCCCGGGGTTCTGGTGGTTCGGCCTTTGCGCGTTGGAAAGCTCCACCAGCACTCGCGTGGATTCCTGTAACTCGACCATGACTTGGAAACCGTGAAGGCTCTGAGAGATAAAAAAGAAAGTGTCAGTCTCGTATGGGCAATCAGTCGACAGAATGTGGTAAATGGGAAATACTTACCTGGACGTGCGCCGCCGCGCCGAGCTCGGGCAAACGCCACCACCGGTCCAGAAACAACTTGCGATTTTACGGGAAAGAAAGTGTCAGTCTTGTATGGGCAAACAGGGAGGGTAATCGGTATGTGTATTGGACGTGTATTGCACGATGTGTGGACAACAGGGAGGGGTAATCGGTATGTGTATTGGACGCGTGTTGGACGATGGCCTGGTCAACAGTCACCGTAATCGGTCTGAACAGTCACAGGCGCGTTAGAGGTAAAACGGGCGGTGTGTCGGATTTGGGAAAGCCCTAAGGCCGTACCTTCACGGCTTGTTTCCAGCACTGCTCCGCTTCGCTTACTCTCCCCGAGTTCAGGGCGTTGTACACGCGTATGACGTACAACTCCGGGGTCTCCTCAACCTCCGAGGTCGCCGCGGACGTGGGTAACAGGTCCTTCACGCCGTTCCAGTCGTTTTGACGCCACGCGGAACCGAGCTGCAGCTCGGTGTGGTCCACGCTTCGCGCGAAATCGGAAACGAGCTCCCACTGGTTCAACTGCTTCGCGCTTTCCAGCCAGTTGGTTTCCCACAAACAAAGCTCGGTTTTCGTGACCCCGCTTACCTGCCCGGCGGAAGCGCGCTGCATGCCGCGGAAAAATACATCCTGCGCCTCTTGCCAGTGCCCGTGCTGCGTCAGCGCTAAACCCACCCTGGTGACTTCGCTGTTGCACCGCTGGCGCCACAGCCCGACTAAAACGTCCTGTTCGCCCAGCAGCCGATACAGCTCCGCGAGGGCGTCAAAGCAACGCGCTTCCTGGGGGTAACGCACCACGTGGTTCTCCAGCAGCGCGATGGCGATGTGCCACGCGTTGTATGTTTTTCCCAAAAACTTAATAAGCTCGGACGGGATCTTGGGTTGCGGCTGCGAAAGCGAAATGCCCTCCAGAAGCGCCTGTACCACGTTCGGGCGCACCGCGGCTTGTCTTTGGTGGTACTCCTTCGAAAGCAGCGCGATCATCGGCTTGGCGAGTTGCATTTGTTCCTCTCGTCTCAACGTGGCCCACACGATCGGGAACACCAGGACCCACATGTAATACGCAACGTGTGCGTTCCGGGTGGCGACTTCGCGAAGCGGGTTGACTAAATTCGAAACCCGCATCTCCGCGACGCCCTTGACGAAAACGGCGTGGCGGTCCAGCATTTCCTTCAACTTGTCACTCGGCGTACCAGGCGCGTCCTTGCCGATTGGCGTTGACGGCGCTTTGGGAGGCACAGGAGTGCCCGTTTTGGGGTCAGCTGAAGTGTCAGCGCCCGTGTCCTTGGCATTCTTTTCAGGGAACAGCGAAACCACCCTCGCGCTGTTCGGCGCCAAGGTAACGCGCTCAGTCTCCGCCAGCGTTTCGAGAATCAAATCCAAACCCTGTTTCAGCCAAAACGTATCCGCCATGGCGTCCCACTCCTGCCCCGCAAGCACAAACTGCAAGCGGTGAAAAAGGCTCTTCCCCACCGCGCCGTGGTACAAAGCGAAGAACTTCTCCCGGAGCTCGGGGTGTCTTGTTCGCAACCCCAACAAGTGGTTCCGCTCGACTTTCGTGAAAACTTCCTGTCGCAAACTGGGCGGCGCGTTCGGGTCGCCCGGAACAGGGTCGCCGCCTGAGACGATAAAAAACAAAGTGTCAGTCGGTCGTGATGTGTATGAGGGATTGGAAAGGGTATAGTAGTGTGACTTCTGGTAAATTGACACAGTACTGTGTCGTTTTACCACAGTACTGTGTCACCAGTATGAGTAAACAGTCGTGGTAATCGGGCCGAGCAGGCAGGCAGTGTGTGGTGCTTGGAAAAAACCCGTACCTTCAAACGCGCAAAGCGAGTGAAGCGTTCCCAACAGCTTCTCCTCCCACTCCGTGGTTTGGGTTACTTCTCTGCCCAGCCGCGTGAGGTGCGCCAGCTTTGACAGGAAAAGAACCGTTTCCTTCACAGAAAGCGACCCGGGGCGGTTTGGTTCGGGGAAAGGGCTGGCGGCTTGCGGCGGCTTTTCGGGTTTCTCGGGAGACGCCTTTGCCTCGGCGACGTCCTTGCCCTCGGCCTTGGTGGTGTCCTCCTTCTCGTCCTTCTCGTCCCCCCCGTCGTCGTCGTCGTCATCCTCCTCCGCTTCCCTGGCCGCCTTTTCAGCCGCGGCTTTCTCCCGGGCCGCCTCAGCGCCCGGCTTTTCCTTGCCGCCCCTGGGGCCGGGCCTCTCCTTGCCGCCGCGAGTAGCCCTCGCCGTGGGTGTCTCGTCGTCGACATCGGTGTCGTCGTCGCCGGGTTTCTCTTTTTCGGTCTCCGCGCCGTCGCCGACCGCCGTGTCCACGGGTTCCTTCTTCGCCGAGTTCGCGGCGAGCACCGAGGCGGGAATCGCGGCGGCGTCGCCCACGGCGCCTGGCACGGCACCGGCGACGGCGTCGTCCGCCCACCCCTTCACCGCATCAAGCGCGGCCATCAGCACGGCGCCGTGCGTGTTCGGGTCGTTGATGAGCTGAAGCAGCATGCGCAGAAACAGCTGTTTGTGCTCGCCCCCGCTAGGCACGACTCTGCTCGCGATGAGCGCCACGCATCGCGACATGACGTGCGCCGCGCTGCCGTATTCAGGCGCGGGCGGAGTAGGCGGTGCTCCTCGGGTCGGCGCCCGGGGGGGCGGGGCGTTACCCGCCGCGCTGGCTTGGTTGAGTTCGTGCGTGAGCCGGGACAACAGCTTCACGAGGTGCGGCAGATACCGGTCGACGACCTTGCGGTGTCGCTCCGCGAGCGCGGAGACGCACGTCAAAACGCACGCCACGCTCGTGTCCGGGGTCTGCGCGTTAGGCGTCGCCGCGGCGCCCGCGCCCGCGCCGGCAACCGCGGCGGCGACGTGCTTCGCGCAAAGCTCGTCAAGCCGGTGCTGCAAAAGCTTGGTTTCGGGAGGAGGCATGCCTCGTTCGCCTGGCGGCGCCCCGGGCGTGGGCGGCGGGTACATCGCCCGCGCCAGGGCGTTGGCCAGCGCTTCGTGCGTCTCCTGCGATTTGCTGTTGAAACAAGGCTCCAGCATCTGCGCCAGCTGCGGGGCGTTGCCTGACACGAACCTTTCGGCGTCCGCATCAAGGGCGACGTTGAACACCGCGAGCCCCGTGCGTAGCGTGTTCGTGGCGTCGCCGCCCGCGGCGGCGGTGGAGGCAAGTAACTTCTCGATGAACGCGAACTTGATGTTCGCCGTGGGCCACGTGTTCAGGGCTTCCCGCAACAGCGAAAGCGACCGCGCGTGCAGCGCCAGCATCACGTTCTCCTTGCTCTCCCCGGTGAGGAAAGACATGCGCACCAAGAAGTTGACCATTATTTCCCGCATCCCTGGCGTGGGGGCGAAATCATCCGCGTCAGGCGCGATCGGGACATCGCCTGACCCCCTCGGCCCGTCGTCGTCGTTGTCCATGTCGATGTCATCCGCGTCCCCCATCGCGACGTCCTTGTCTTTTTCGTCGTTAGCGGTGGGCATGATGCTGTTTTTTTTGTCGTCGTTGTCGTCGTCGTCGTCTTCGGTATCGGCGCCTCTGCGCGGGCGTCGTCGCTTTGGCGGGTCTTTTTGCTTCTCCTCCTTCTTCTCCGCCGAGTGATTCGAATCCCTCCGACCGCGCTTCGTGCCGACCTTCGGTTCCTGCTTTTTCGGATCGTCGTCATCCGCATCCTCGTCGTCGTCGTCGTCGTGTTTGTCTGTTTCGCCTTTCGCCTCTTTGTGTTCCTTGACCCGCCGTTCCCTTGACTTTTCCCACCGCAGCACGAGCTCCACTAAATCCACGGAAAGCGCCCTGTTCTCCGCGGGCGAGGACGACGGCAAACCGAGACGCGACAGCGAGTTCACCATCTGAGGCACGAACTGTGCTCTGCTCGGGTAAAAGTGCGACTCGTGCGACACGATCAGGTTCCACACGTGAATCAGGTGCGGTAACGAGTGCCCTTCCTCCACCAAGATCTTCTTCGTGTACCGGATCCAAATCGGGTACTTGTGGTCGCCTTGCGGAAGCCGTTTTGGGAGCGCCGGGGTCAGCGCGCCTAGGGCTTGCCTGACAAGGTCCTTGCTTTCGGGCTGGCACGCGCGTAACAGGGCGACGAACACTTGCAGCACGATCTTCTCAGGCGCCTGGTACGCCTCCAGAAAGTGACACACGTTGACAAACGCGAACTGCTTCGCCCCGCCGTCTTCGGATTTCAGGTGGTTCCACCCGAACTTGATCAGTTCCTTTCGGTGCCGTACGAGCTCGTCAGGGACGTGCCGGATCAACAACGTGCCCATCCGCAACAGCTGCACCCGCATGGCTTCTGTGTGTACGGAGTCGTCGCTGGACTCGTCGTCATCCGCGGTTTCCAAAAGGTCGTTCACGATTGACGCCACGACGTCCTCCGTTAAAACTTTCTTCGCCTCCTCCATCCGGTCCGAATCAGTAGACACGTCCTTCAGCGTGGCTTCCAGAATCGGGATGATGATCAGTCGGGTGGCGTGCGTTAGCTCAGAGGCGCTCATTGACTTTGTCTTGAACGCCTCAAGGAAGTGTAACAGCACCGCGTGTTTCTCCGCGCTCGTGAATTCCTCCGCGACGTTGGTTTTGTAAAAGCGCACCAGAAACGTAAAGTCCACGCACGTCTTCGCGTCGAAAACGGAGAGAACGTCAAACAGGTACTCAACCTTGGTTTTGTCGTGAAGCACGACGTTGGTGAAGCACTTCACGAGGCGCTTGCTTTCCAGGAGCTCGGAAAGAGCGAGGAGTTCCTCGTGTCGCAGCCGCTCCGCCCGGGCCGGACTTCGCCAGCGCGACCAGAGTTCCAGCAACAGCTCGGGCTGGCTCGCCAGCCACGCCGGGTCGTGCTTCGCGAGCACGGCGACGAGCTTGAGGCCGTTGTACGAGGCTAAATCGCTGCCGCCGCCCAAACCCGAGATGCCGGTTTCGGCGTTGACCCCGGTCTCAGACGCAGCTTGGTCGGTCACAGAAGACGCGCCCGTACGCGGCCACTTGAACGCGCGAGCGATGATTTTCCCCGCGTTTCCGCAAAGCTCCTCCCGCAGCGGCTTCCCCTCCTTCTGCATGCGCAGCATATCAAGCAGCCTGAAGAAAAACTGAGGTTGGTCGATTCTCTGTAAGAAGAAATCAATCGCGTCCGGGGCGTACCGCGCGAGGAACTTGCACAGCGGCGCCCGGTACAGCGAGTTCACCTCGGAGTGCACGCCGGACGCGGGCAGGGCTTGTTCCAGCTGCACCGTGAGCATCACGAGCGGCTCCAGGAACTTCCCCGCGGCTTGCGGCAGGAGGTGGAACAGGTTGATCATCGCGGCGGCTATTTTGAAATCTTTTGGAGGCGGTCGGTTGGTTTGCTGCGGAGGCTGCCCAGGAACGTTGGTTGTTTTCCCCGCCGCGTTCGGGTCAGGTTCCAGCCACCGCCGCAGGTGTTCCAACAGCTTCTCCCCAAGCGTAGGGTTGAACCAGTTCGAAAGCAACTCCAGTAAACGTTCCAAACCGACCAACAACGGCATGGAAAGGTTCTTGTAGTGCGCCAGGTTGACCAAAATAGGCCGCAACGAGCTTTGTAGTAGCTCCTTGGAAAGGCTTTGTTGTTGAATCACGCGTTTCAACCCGCGCTTCGCGAGCTCAACCACGGGTTCAAACCGCGACGTGAGGGATTTGAAAAACATGGTGATGATTCGCTGCCGCAGCTGCTGCAGCGTGTCCTCGCCAGGCCCCGGTGTTTTGAGCTCAGGGCACGCCATGGCGCTGCACATGAGCTTGATACACGCCTCGCGCAGGGCGTGCAGGTCGTCTCCGTTTGAGGTGACGCCGGTGTTGTTACCGGGCGCGGTTTTCGCGACCGAAGCGGCGAGGCTGGCGTCGTCGGTTTCCGCGAACGCCAGCGCTTCTTGAAGCAACCCCACGAAAGACGCGTGGATCTTGATCAGCGGTACGGGTTTGGTGGAAAGACAGAAATCGAGAATCCGCACCACCTGGACCTGGACCTGGACGCGCCGCGTGTGCAGCGGGCGCGAAAGCAAACCGCCGACGTGCGCAGCCTTGACGTCCAGAACAGATCCAACGTCCACGCCGCAGCGCTTCGCCAGGCCCGCCACCGCTTTTTCCACAACCGGCCGCACCGTGGGCGACGACGACGTGGAGAAGAGCTCCTCGGCGAGCACGCTGGTGGCGTGCTCCAGCCTTGGGGGCGCGTCGCTGCCGCGAAGCGTGGTACCGACCGGGGTGGCGCTTTCCAACACGCGGTGGAAAATCTGCGTCGCGAGGCGCACCTCCACCACGGCGTGCGCGGGGAGCGAGCGCAGCGCGCGTCTGAGAGATAAAAAAGAAAGTGTCAGTCTCGTATGGGCAATCAGTCGGCGAAATATGGTAATTGGGAAATACGTACAGAAGCGCTTGTAGGATTCGCGGCAGGTGCGTTTGCAACGCGGTCGCGGGAAGAACCCTGGTCAACGCGTCGATACCCGCGACGCCGCCCACCACGGATTGCCAGCTCTTCTTGAAGCACATGTGCGTCAGCCGGGGAAGGAGCTCGGCGACGAGCGAGTCGAGGGCGGGAGGAACGGGGGTTTCAGCCGCCGCCGCGACGATAGACGCGTCTTTCTCCTTCTTGACATCACCTTTTTTGTCCCCGTCCTCCATCTTGCCCTCGTCCTTCGACGCCGCGTCCGCGTCCTCGCCATCCTCGTCTTCGGTCTTGGCGGACTTCTTGCTGGACGTGGCGGCGCCCCGGCGCGACGCGCGCGTTTGTTTCGGCGACGCCATCTCGGCCTTGTCCTCCTCCTTGTCTTCGTCCTTGTCGCCGGCGTAATTCATCTCCGAGTCCTTCTCCTTTGCTTTTTCCGCATCCGCGTCCGCCGCCTCCGCGGCGTCCGCGACATCCGCGGCATCCGCCTCCACAGCGCTCGGGTCGATGCCAGCGTCCCTCATCGCCTTCGCGGCGATCGCAGCGCATTCCCTTTCTTTATTTTCCAGTTCCAAGCACGCCTCAGCGTGGGCGACGCAGGCGCGCGCGTCCTTGGCGTCCTCCGCGGAAACCCCAACCACGGAGGCGTCGCACGCCAGAGTCATGACGCCGTCGATGAACGTCTGTACCGCGCGCAGCGCCGCTTCGACGTGCGGGCGCTTGCCGCTCTCCATCGCGTCCATCAGCGCGTCCAAGAACAGGGTGGCGTCGAGGGTGGTGAGGGAGGCGCTGGTCCCCTTGCGTTTCTTGTACCTCGCGTGTGACGTGTCGATGTCCACCGCGTCCGGGTCGTCGAGCGCGTCCTTCATCTCGACATCCTTGTCATCCTTGTCATCGTCGTCCTCGTCCTTGCCCTCCTCCTCATCATCCTTCTTCCCCCTTCGGCCTCCTCGGGTTTTCTTGGGGCTGGGGGGAGGCGGAGTTTTGCCTTTCTTAGCGTTTTTGTCGTCGCCGGCGTCGTCGTCGGCACCCGTGGCCAATACAGACGCGGCGGCGGCGGATCGCGCGGCGGCTTCTTTGGCGAGAATCGCGCCCGAGCGCCCGCTCCCGCCCGTGACGAGCGGCGCCGCCCCCGACACGAAAAGCATCGCGAAGTGTTCCGCGATTGAACTCACGAACCCGTCGTTCGCGGTTTTCAGGGTAGGGTCAGCCTCCGCCGCGACCACCGCGGTGAGGAGCTGCTTGAAAACGGATTTCTCCGCCTCGAGCTGCGTTTTGGTTTTGTTCCCGAGCCGGGTTTTCGCGCTCGAATCCTCCGCGCCGTTCGCGCCGCCTTCGTCGGAATCGGCGTTTTGGAACCACCCCTGCACCACGCCTTCCAGCGCCGCCCTGATTTCCACCGTGTTCGCCCCAGACCGCGCCAACCCACCAGACACGTTCAGCACCGAGGCTAAACACGCGCGGAGAAACGCGAGCGCGTGTTTCCGGTGCTCCACAAGCGCCTCGGCGCCTTTCAGGTTCGGCACGGGGGGCGCGGCCAGGATGGTGCGCATCAGGGCGATGCACCTGTCCAGGGGTACCAGGAAGCTTGTTTCTGGTTTGAAGGTTAAGATCAAACGCAAGCCGTGTTCCGGGTTTTCCTTCGCGTCAAGCGCTAGGGGCTCGCGTAGAAACGACCGGCTTCGGCCACCCAGCTTCCCGAGCATCTGAAGCGCCTTCGCGCCGAACGGCGCGCCTGATTGCTGCGGCTTCAACAAACCCCACAGCGCGAGCATCAAGTCGCTCTCCACCTCGGCGATGCACGGGTCAAGAAAGTCCGGGTTCAACGAATCAACCCAGAACTCCAGGGTTCGTAACCCGAGAAGTTGTAGCTCACTTGACGTACTTTTAAGCGCGCGTAACAGCGGGTGCGCTAGTCGCGGCAGGTGAGGTAAAATGCTCGACAAACGCGCGGGAAGCGTCAAACACAACTCAACCACGGTGTCGCTCAGTTCGTGCGTATCAGGGCCGTGAAGCAGCGCCAGCAGGGCGTCTAACGTCGGCTGCAAAACCGGAACCACTTCGCGGTAAAGCAAGTCAAACTTAGCTTGTGCCAGGGCTCGGAAAAGGTAACGAAGCAACCTGACGTACGCGGACGGGTCGTCCACTTCCTTCATGGCTTTCAAGCACGCCTCGACTAACGGCACGACGTGCGGCGACAACACGGCTTCGCACGAGCTGTACTTGCTCACCGCGTGCATCAGAAGTGAGAACAGTTTCAGCACAAGCTGCGATTGCGGGCTTTGCGGGTCCGATAACGCGTGCAACCGGTCCTTCACCAGGTGCGTCGCGAGCGCGTCCGCGAAGCTCCGGCCGAGCGCGGGGGACTGTAACAAAATGTGCGGCAGCTGCACCATCGGCGCCAGTTCGTACGGCTCGCCGCCGCCGAGCAGGGCGTCGAGTCTTAGACAAATGATGTCCAGGAACGACCGCGGGTCTAGCACCGCCAGCGCCTCACCGAAGTGCGTGCACATCTCCGCACACTCCGAGCCTTGGTAAAGCGCGAGGCACCGCACGCCGTTCTGCACGAACCCGCTGGCGCGGCGAAGCTCGCCTTCCCTGAACCCCTTGGCCTTGGGGACCGCACCTGCCGTTTGTTGCGTTTGCGTTTGCTGCGTGCTGCCGTGGAAGTTCGTGATGGACCACAACAGGGTTTTCATGCCAATCACCAGCGTTTTCACCAGCGCCTTGGTGTCCGCTAAACTCTTCAGCGCGTCGCTCGGGGTTTGCACCGTGCCGTCGAATCCTACGAGCTCCGTGGGTTCCTTTGGGTCGGCGGATTCCTTGTCGTCGTCGGCTTTAACGATTTCCGGTTTCGTTTCGGTGGACTCAACCTTCTCCACAACAACCACCACCCCGAGCGCGGCATCTTGTGATGCTTTGGCTTTTTGCTGTTCCGCCAACTCCGCGGCTTCCGCTTTTTTGCCGTTTTCAAGAAGCAGCTTGACCTGCGGCTTCACCGTGCCGAACTTTGGAGTTTTAAAGAAAGAAAGTGTCAGTCTTGTATATAGCGATGTATGGACAAACAGTCACCAGCTTCGGTAAAACAGTCGTCTATGTTTGGGAAACGCGCAAGGCCGTACCTTCGCCACGGTGGCGTCTAGAATGCGAACCAAGTTCGCGCGCGCTTCGTCCGCCTGTGTCGGGTCGTTTCTTCGCCTGAAAATCGACTCCACCAGGTGGTGCATCAACCGCGCACAGGTCATTTGAATCGAAAGCGGCAGGGTTTTGTCCTGGACGTTTCGCGAAAAAAGATACACGGCGCGGCGTATTTGCGGCATCGAGAGCTCCAGGCGCATGTGGTGCACCAGTTCCGCGAGGAACGAGTACGCCAGCGGGCGCAACGTCTCGATGCACGCCTGGCCGGTACCGACCAAGGTTTGTTCATCCAGAAGCAAATCCAGGTGCGGGTAAAACCCCCGTCTGAAGTCGGGCGCGGATAACACGTGCCGCGTCGCGACGAGCAGCTCCTTCCTAGTCGCGACGTTATCGGAACACGTTCGCAACAGGCTGACGATGGATTGCGAAACCTCGTCCCGGTGGGGCTGGACTAACGCGGAGTACCCGCGTAGCAGGTACGTGACAAACGAAACCGTCTTTACCTGCGCGCCGGTCATGTCCGCGAACGGGCGCTGTAGGTGCGACGGAACGGTTTCGCCATCCTTGGTCGCCTTGAGGCCGATAAAAAAGAAAGTGGTTAACGTCTCGTATGGGCAATCGCAGAGGCGGACCGTGGTGTTTGGGAAATACGTACCTTCAGGCCGATCGTTTTCACCATCAGGGGTAACAACGTGGTGACGTTGGACGGAATCAGCCTGGCGTAGAGCTGGAACAGAAGCATCACAATCAGCGGGCACTCGGTTTGGACTTTGAAGGACCGGGTGCTTTTGATGGACACGGGTGCCGGGGGCGGTTCTTTCCTTTTGTCGCTCGCCTTTTTCCCGCCGCCGTCGCCGAAGGTTTCAGCCACTGTTCCTTCCACCTGCTCGTACACGTCCCTGACAAACTCCAGAAAGGGCTCGACTTCGAACTCCAGGGAAGGGCGGAAGTTGCGGTGGAGGTCGAAAATTACGCGCAAGCAGATCAGGGCGTTTTCTTCGTTCTCCACGCGCAGCGAACTGGTCGCCAAGCGCAGCACGGTTTTGTCGTGCGGCCGCAAGTGTTCGTTGTGCGGCAGCTTGTTGAGCATTTCCAACACGCACTTTCGAGTTTTGTGCATGTTATTGTCCTCTAGTTGGGGTGGTGTCGTTTCAAGCACGGCGTCGAACGCGGGAAGAAACGCGTTGAGGAAGGAACCATAGTCGCCCGTGTGCACCGCGTCCACGCAGGCGCGAACCTCATTGACAAGCGCCAAACGATCCTTAGGCTTGTCGCAGGTAGTGAGCTTCGCGGCGTGGGTTTCGAATTGACTGATTAGTTGAGGGTTTAGGGTGAGGGAGGGTTTGGGGAGACAGGGTCAGTAAAGGGTTTAGGGTTTAGTCGTACGTGGGGGCGAGCGCCACGAGTGAGACACGAGCAACAAATAATAAAAGCTCAGGTGAGAATGGGGCGGGAAGGGTAAATCCGGGATCGTCGTGGTCCGAGGGAGCGCCCAATGGGTGGTGGTCCACCACCGCGATCGATGCGCGTCAGGTGTGGTATCGCGGTACCCGGTGCGTCAGGACACGATCGGTACGGCCGACGAGCATGTACGCACCTCGGGGTCAGGGTGACGGTGGTTGGGGTGGTCATTTTTCCAAACAGTCCGGCGCCACCGACGAATCTGATTTAATCCACCCCCCTCCGGGCTTCAATCGGCGCGACGTACGATCGGCCTTCACCAATTCAGACGCGCGTCTCTCGCACTCCGAGACGGTCGCGGGGGAACCGGGGCGTGTGACGACGCCTTTGGGTCCCGCGCGACGCGGATGGAGTGCTTCAATATCTGAAATCGAGATTTCTGTACGTGCTTCTGTTAGGACCTAGGTTTCGTCTCTGGTTTGGTCGCTGCAAGAAGACGTTTGGTGTTTGTTGTGTATGGTAGGTACCGGTGGGCACTGGGCAGAGTTAGGCAGTGAGCTCCAGCCAGACCCACGTTTTTTTTTAAGGTTCATCGGACGGTCCGATGAAATTTGGCTTCAAAATTAGCAAAAAAAAGCAAAAATCATGGAAGTTGTGCGTGGAGGAAACCGACGGACTCATAACGCCGCGCATGGTGCCCACGACGTCGTTCCGCGACTTCGTCGCGTCCAAGATCCAGGCGGCTTGGCGGCGCACGCGTTCTCGCCGAGCGTACGTCACGCTTAGAAACGCCGCGGTCGTGATCCAGGCGCGGGTCCGCCACGTCGCGCGACGAGGAAAGGTACGAAGCGTTTCCTCTGAGATGGAGAAACCACGAGAGTCAGCAAGTGCTTTTCCAAACAAAGCCCAACGAACCGTCACCACCACGCGGAGCCATTGGCGAGTGACAGGCGAACATCTCGGCGAACGACGCAGCGCTACTATACAAGGCGACACCCCGGTCAGTGAAACGACGCCACCGCCAACTCGGAACCGCGATGCGACGCACATGAGTTCGTTTCGGTCCTGATCTCGTTTGGTCTCACTCCATCTCATCATCTCTGACAGTGTTAAACTTCGTCCTTAAAATGCCTTCCCGAACCCAGGCCGTTATTCGCATCGCGCGGTGTTGGCGCCGCTATGTGTGTCAGCGCGAGTACCGCTTCAAACGGGACTTGCTTGTTCGAAGACCACCAGGCGGCGTGATGAGGTTTGATTGGGTTCACCACCACCACCTGCTTACGAGAAGTGGTGACTACCAACCCACACAAACCACCGACGTGATCCGCTCCGCGCCGAAAACGCTGCGATTCGAAAAACCAACCGAGGCGTTTTTTGTGAACGACCGCGGCGCGCGCGTTCATTTGCGTTTGCGGCTAGGACCCGGTCTTCTGGGTAAATACCCATACGACCACCCGGTCATATACTACCGCATATTCACGCACCACCCCGTGCAGGATCTGAACCAACAGAGTCCGGAGGATTACTTCGAGGAAAACAAGGCGAAGGCGTCGGAGCGCGCGGCGGCGGCGCTCAAGACGAGCGTTTCCCAAAAAGGGTTCAAAATAAAAACAGAAAACGAGATACGCAAACGGACGAACAAGTACGTCCGCGTGGAACGCAACGACTGGCGGGTCTTGAGCGGTAGAGCAGTGCGGGCACTGGCCGCCGCAGGTACCGAGTTTAGGTTGGGGTATCACACCCTGGCGATGGAAGAACGCGTCGCGGCGCGACGTTCGCGGCCGCTCCGCGTTTCGTCCTCCGCCTCCTCGTCGCCGCGACCGGCGCGAAACACTTTGTCGGCGGTAAACCCAGTTCGCGTGACGAACCGTGGTGTGCGAACACCAGTTGGTGCGGTGACACTACACAGCGCGCTGCGATTACGGGCGAGGGCTTGGAGCGCCGGTGGTGACGTGCGCGAGGCTTGCTGTTTCACGCGGCACGACGAGAGCGACGCTTTATATTTCGACGAATCAAACGTCTCCGCCGACGAAAACGAAAACGTCTCCGGCGCCGAATCCGTGGACTCGCTGTTACGGTGGAGCCAGGGTTTGGATTTCGAGGAGTCGGACGAGGAGTAGAAAGAACCCGGGGTGGTGTGTGTTGAAGGTGGTACTTTGTGTAATAGGTAATACTGGGTAGTACTTTGTCTAGGTAGACTTTTGAGTGAGACTGCGGGTGATGTGTGATGAGTTTGGACGATTCATCTTCGCACTTTCCGAGAAACCCAAATCCTGTGCTTTTCCCCTTCTTTCGTACCGTCCTAGAACACGGCAGCCGCACCTCCCGCCACAGCTCCCGCGCGCCACGCACCACGCCAACCACCGACCGTACCCGACCGCTATGTCCTCCCACGCAGTGTGCGGTGTGGAAACTCGCGCGCGCAAGAGAAAGCGCGAGCGCGATACTAACCCGCAGGAGGCCTTCCCCGGCCTTCCGCAAGACGTCGTGGTCACTCACATCCTCAGATCTGACACTGACCCCATCGTTCTCGCGCGGCTAAAAGCGGTGAGCCGCGCGATGCGCGACGCGGTGGAAAGGACGGGACTTCGGGTGGAGGAGATGACAACTGAACGAGCCGCGCATTTCGGGTGCTTAGATACGCTTCAACACAAGCTCCAGAAAGGTCGTCTGGACAAGTCGAAGGTGTGCAAGCTTGCGGCGTTGTTCGGGCAGCTCGAAGTACTGCAGTGGGCGCGCGCGAACGGCTGCACGTGGGACATGTTGACGTGCAGGTACGCGGCGCACGAAGGGTACCTCGAGGTGCTGCAGTGGGCGCGCGCAAACGGCTGCCCGTGGGACGAGTACACGTGCTCGTATGCGGCGAAGTGCGGGCAGCTTGGTGTGCTGCAGTGGGCGCGCGCGAACGGGTGCCCTTGGGACTGGGTGCAGTGGATGTCGAAAGCATCGGAGAATGGCCACCTGGACGTGCAAGCGTGGTTGAACGAGAACCAAGCAGTACCGGTACCGTGAGAGAACGACATAATAAAGGAACAAGACCCCGCATTTCTGTTCACTGTTTTGATTGAAAGACTATTAGACATGCAGTGACTCGTGTACGCAAGCGTTTCGCGCCGCGTCGCCGGGTCGTTTTTATCACTCATCACTCGGCGGGTATTTACCGAAGTGCATCTGGCAACTCCCGGTTTTGAAACAAGGCTCGACGTGCAGGGGCACGCCGAATTCGCTCAGCACCACGTCTTGTGCGGGTAACTTACACATGTGCGTACACACCCCGAGACTTTGCGTGGCTTCCAGGTACCGGCACTTCTTGATCGTCACCACGGTGACGCCGCCAGAGCTTGTCAACGACGACGGCCCGAACATCCACTCCGTGAGTTCGGACGCCACGGTTCCCGTGACTTCCCGAGTTAAATCAGCAGGTACTGCCGATTTCACCAGGGATTCAACAGACCTAACAATGTCGGGGAACGGATTTGGAACGAAAGGAGTTTCGACCTCCGCGTCGTACAGAAAGGCGGGCGCGGCGCTTCGAATCGAGCCGCGCATCACGCGCCCGATGAGCTTTCGTAACTTCTTTTGTGCTGATTGTGTATCGTTGTCACCAGAGACACGCTCATTGTGAATCCGCAGCGCGACTTCGACCAGGGTTTCGTATTTACTCGGGTCGCCCGCCGCGTTGGCGTCCAAACCGAACGCTCGCGCTAAATTTTCCGTCGTCGCCGAAATTGCGACGGCGTCGAGCGGCGAGTCGTCGTATTTCGTGGGGGTATTTAGCGTGGCGTACGCCGGGTACGTCGCGGTTGAGGCGTGTAAGAGTCCGTATTGCTTCGTTTCCGAATCCGTGGTTAGCCAGGGCGAGGGTTGAGGTTTCTTTTTACTTGAGTCGGTGTTGACGTCGTTCCGAATCGTCCCACCACCTCCAACCGAATCTTCGTTTGCACCAACCCCATTTTCCGCTCGCCAAGCCGCGATGCGCGCGTCGTTACTGTTCACCGCCGGTGCGTCACCCGGCTTGCGCGTTATGGAAGGTTTGATCACACGCCTCGGCCCGCGATTTCTACGGCCAACCCCCCGGCCGTCCCCCGGGCCGTTCGTCTTCAAGTTCGTCACGCGATCGCGCCACGTCGGTCCATCCTCGGACTCCTCCGGGACACCACGGCGCGTCGCGGGAGTGACGATACGCGCGCGCCGGTTAACCCTCAGAGGCGATGACGACGACGCGGTGGATGACGCGTTTCGCGTTTGGAACGCACCACACGATGGCGTCGCCGAACACGCAACGCACGCCATGAACCGTGGGGACGGTCGACGCGTGCAGAAGGAACTGGTGAGATTCTTTATTTGGCGGTGACAAACGAAATTGTGCAGCAAAAATCCAAGTGACACATACTTTGAGCGTTACGTCGCCCGCGCTTCTAGTTCAACATCCGCGCTCTCCGCCAGTTCCCTCGCCCCCAGCTCCGCAGGCGTTTCGCCATCCGCGTCTTTCAACGTGAGATCCGCCCCCCAGCGCAACAAAACGCCGCACGTTTTCCCCGACTCCACCGTCGCGGCGTAGTGCAACGCGGTTTGGCCTTCGTCGTCCGTGGCGTTTACGAATTTTACCAAAGTTAACTCATGACTTGCTGAGTTAACCATCACTTGTTCCACCGCCGTGAGCAGCACGTCCACGCACTCCCAGTGCCCCCCGTCCGCACACCAGTGCAGCGCGGTTCGCCCCTCGTCGTCGCGGTGGTCGAAAAAAAAAGGTACACCCGCTTCCGTCGCGTTTGCGAATATTCGGCGAACCGCGACGGCGTCGCCGAAGCGCGCCGCGCGTCGTAACGGAGTTTCCGAATCGTCCCCATTTGTGCCGTCCCCCCCAACAGGCGCGTCGAAGGGTAGCTCCGGACGGCTGAACACGGGACCGCCCATACCGAATTCGCCTTCTGTGTCTTCGGAGTCTTCTTCTTCTTCCATGTCCTCTTCTTCCAAGTCGTCTTCTTCCACGTCTTCTGGCAAAGCATCCCCACGCACGTATGTGCCTTCTTCGGAGTTGCCTTTCCCCGCAGACGACGTCGGCATCGTTACCCCACACAACTTTTCCACCAGCAAAACGTACTCCGTCATCGCCGACGCCTTTGGCAAATCCCCGAGCTCGCTCCACGCGACCCACTTGGCGTGCTTGGTCATGCCCTCCAGGAGCCTCGGTTTCGGCAAAGCGCACTTGCCTGTCGTGGCTTGCTTGTACAGGCCGTATACTAACAGTTTGTCCGCGCTCGTCATCTTACCCACGATGCGCTCCACGTTGCCCGCCGCGCGCTCGAATCTCACCCGCAAAGCGCCCGCGTCCGTGGGTATCTCCACATCACTACAACTCTCATCCGCTGCCTCCCCGAAGTGACCCGACCCGAGGAGCTCGGACTGCGCTCTTGACACCGCGAGTTTTTGCCGTTCCTTCTTCGACAGCCGTGGGGATTGCGTCGAGGGCGAGCCCGTGTTTGGCGTGCGCTGGGGCGTGCCAGCGCCCACCGCGCTGGACGCACCGGGAGACACAGGCCCGGACGACGGGGATGCGACGACCGAAATCTTCCGAGAAGCGTCTTTCTCATCTTCGCGAGATTCGTTTGGTCGCTTCGGCGGGTCCAACACGTGGTGGTAGTACACGAAGGCACCGGCGCCGACGGCGACACCGACTGCGATCGCGGAGGTCCACGAAAACCACTTCGCGCGCGGCGCGGGCGGCATGGCGAGCCGAGGCGTCAACGCGCGCGGCGAGGTTTGCAAGACAGCAGTTGGCAACGGCCGAATACGACAACAATATTTTTTTCGGCACCTCCAATGAAGTCGTAGCACTCCGGGACGCACGTCACCAGCGTCGCACGCCGCGTCATGGTCGACGCGCGTGACGCTGCTGTCGGTGCTATCGTGGCCGCCGCGGGTGGCCTCGTGGTGGGTTTCGCGAAGCTCACCGCGTCGGGGTGGCTCGTCTCGATCCCGGCGTTCGGATTGCGAGGGTGGCAAATCCTGACCGTCGGCGCGTTCGCCGTGAATGTGGTTTCCGTGAGCGTCCCCGGGCGCGTGGACGGCGAGATGGCGGAGACGGCGAAGAAGGCTGGGATGGCTGCGAAGAGGGCTGCGAAGATGGCGAAGAAGCAGGAGAACACCACGGACACGAACACCACCCACGAAACGACACCCGAGGCGGGTATTCCTCGAGCGCATTGGAGTCGCGGTCTTTTCTCCCCCGCCGGCTGGGCGTTTGCGATTTGGGGCCCGATTTTCGTCGGCGAAAGCGCGTTCGCCTCTATGGCCGCGGTTCCCGGCGTCGCAGTCTCAAACCCAGTAGCATCAGCTATGCTCGCACACGCGGCGCCTTGGTTCGCGTGCGCGTGCCTGTTACAATCCCTGTGGTGCGTCTCGTTCCGGCCGTGGGCGAAGCGCCCTCGACACTTCTGGCTTCCCGCTTTTCTTCTCAGCGCCGAAGCCGTCGCGCTTCGCGGAGCGCACAACGCGCTTTTGTTTGCGGCCGCGTCCTCGCCGCCACTATCGATTGGCACGTACCTGTGTTGTCACCTCCCCGTAGCCATGCACTTCGGTTGGATCACGTGCGCGTCTTTGGTGAGTTTGAACTCGTGGGTGGCGGTCGCGCGGTGGGCGCCTGGCGCGAAACTAACACTCGCGTTCGCGTCGACTTTGTTCGCCACGACCGCCGCGGCGTTTGTGTCCGTCACCACCGGGGACCCAGTCGTTTCCTTCGTGGTGGCCTGGGCGCTAGCCGCGGTCGCGGTGGATGGCGGGAAAAACGACAAAAGCGAAGAGTTCAGTGTGGCTTCGTTAACCAAGCTCACCAACGCCGCGTCGATTGCGGCGAAGGCGTTGACCGCGCTCGGCGGTTTACTAATCGCGAGAAACGTGTTTTCGTCCAGCGCGTGATGAAATCGCGTTCTGAAATCACTTTTTAGAGAGAGCGGGCGCGCGCGTTTAAACACACAGACAATTTTAGGCACACGTTGTTGACACCGTGGTCCCGTAACACTCTTACCACCGACGCAGTGCGCGGTGTGTACCTTCACGCGTTACTTCCCCCGGTCCGGTCCTTGTTTCTTCGCGAAAACTTAAGAACATTCTTCGCGAATATGTTTTTCCCACTTCGCCGGGTCGACCTCCAAGCGCCGGGGCGCTGGCGATATTCGTTGTAAATCAAGAATGACTGGCGCGACCGTGACTCGCACACGCGCGGTCTCCAAGTCGCGACGCGATGTCGGGCATGCGGCGCGGCGGCGGCGCGCTTCTGCGCGCTGCGGTATTCATGGCGGCGCCTCGGACGGGGGTCACGTCCAGTGGCACCCGCGTTTTCGTCGCCGATCGCGTCGGCACTTTTGTCGCACCGCCGCCGATCGCGAAAAACAACGTTCGGTGTTTCACGGCCTCCGCCTTGGCGATGTCCTCTTCCGGCGGCGCCGAGGAAAAGCCAGCCACGAAGGTTCGGAACTTCGCCATCATCGCGCACGTGGACCACGGCAAAACCACTTTGCTTGATACGCTTATGAACCAGGGCGGACACGTCAGCACCAGCGAGCGGTTGATGGACAGCAACGATCTTGAGAAAGAACGCGGGATCACTATTAGCAGCAAGTACACGAGTTTCCCGTGGCGGGACTGCGTGTTCAACGCTGTGGATACCCCCGGTCATGCCGATTTCGGGGGCGAGGTAGAGCGAGTGCTGGACATGGTGGACGGGTGTTTGCTGTTAGTCGACGCACAGGAAGGCCCGATGGCGCAAACCAAGTTCGTGCTTTCGAAAGCGCTGCAGAAAGGGTTGCACCCGGTCGTTTGCATCAACAAAGTCGACCGGCCGGGTGTGACAAAACTTGGTTGTGACGAAGTGGAGAGCAAGCTTTTCGATTTGTTCGCGAACATGGGGGCGACGGACTCGCAGCTTGATTTCGCGATCGTCTACGCCAGCGCACGGGAAGGCGTGGCGCACCTGGATTTTCACGAAGCGCGGCGCTTGTGCGGCGGCGACAAGGCGGACAAATCCGTGGCGCCGTTGCTTGACGTTCTTTTGGACCGAGTACCGCCGCCGCCTGGGGACCCGGACGACGAGTTCAAGTTGCTAGTATCAATGATCGAGCACGACGCGTTCGTGGGAAGGCTGGTGACTGGCAGAGTCGCGAGCGGCCGAGTCGCGGTCGGGGACCGGGTCAAGGCTATGAAAATGGGCGACGGCGGCGACGGCGACCGCGAAACCGGGCGCGTGACCAAGGTACGTGTTGCGGCTTTCCCAAATCCGGACACACTGTTTTACCTCTAACGCTGGTGACTGTTGTCCATACATCGCGATATACAAGACGTTTGACCTTTTCTTTCCCAATCCCAAGCTGTTCACGTCGCACGGTGGGGTCCGGTCCCCGCTGGCGTCCGCCGCGGCGGGCGACATCGTTTCCGTCGCGGGGCTTTCCCTGGCGACCGTTACGGACACGGTCGCGTCGGTCACGGTCACGGAACCGCTTCCCGCGTCGCCCATCGACCCGCCAACTTTGAAGATGACGTTCGGAGTGAACGACTCAAAACTCGGTGGCCGGGAAGGGAAAAATCTCACCGGGCGGAACATCTGGGACAGGCTCGTGGCGGAGGCGGAGACGAACGTGGCGTTGCGAGTGCTGCAGGACGAAAACGGGGGCGGGGACCGGTTCGAAGTACAGGGAAGGGGGGAACTACATCTGGGCGTGCTCATCGAAACCATGCGCAGGGAAAACTTTGAGCTCTCGGTGAGCCCGCCGGCGGTGCTGTTCAAAGACGACCCCGAGCGCCCTGGCAAAAAGCTGGAGCCCCTAGAGGAAGTTTTAGCGGAAGTGGACGAGGAACACGTGGGGGGGGTGATCGAGGCGCTTTCCGTCAGGAAAGGCGACCTGGTGGATATGCAGCACGGCGCCGGGGAGGGGGGAAGGACCAAGTTGGAATTTGTGTGCCCCTCGCGCGGGCTTATCGGGTTCCGCAGCGTGTTCATCAACGAAACCCGCGGCACGGGAACCATGCACCGGTCCTTCCACGGGTACGGGCCATACAGGGGCGCGCTGGACAAGGTGCGGAAGGGGGCTATTATTTCAAGCGCTTCCGGGGTGACCACGACGTACGCCCTAGGGCAGCTCGAGAGCCGGGGAAGCATGTTCGTGGGACCGAAAGTGGAGGTGTACGAAGGTACGGCCTTGCGCGTTTCCCAAATCCAGGCGCACTGCTTGCGGATTGTCCAGAGTAATTACTCATACACATGGCCCGAAATACTGACACTTCCTTTTACCTATCGTAAGGCATGATCATCGGCGAATCCAGCCGAGACGAAACCATGGAAGTGAACGCGTGTAAGGAGAAGAAACTGACGAACATGCGCGCGAGCGGGACGGACGAGACCGTCCGGCTAACCCCCCCCCGACTCATGACCCTGGAGGAAGCCATCGGGTACGTACAAGCAGACGAGCTTATTGAAGTCACGCCGACCGCGATTCGTTTACGGAAAGCCGAGCTGGACACGTCCAAACGGAAAAGTAACGCGCGGAAAGCGGGGAAGAGTTAAGTGGGCCCCGTTTTGGGTGTTCTTTCCAGGTCTTACACACACGCCGCCCGGTGCGCCCGGTAGGCATATCAACCGGTTCTTTATTAATCGTTACGCATTGATTATTCCGGTGGATCATTTACAAAGTCGAGCTCGTAACTTTCACTCCCCTGGAACTTCCTTTCCCTCCGCGCTTGTTTCGTCATCCTCTTTCGGTTTCGCGTTTGGGTCCAACGTAAGGGCGTGCTTAGCCTGCGGAACGGGGGCAGGTTCATTCATCGCCCACCGCAACCACCCTTCCGCGTCAATGGACGCCGGCGCCGCTGCTTCTCTTGTTTCCATTCGCGACAAAGCTCGCGCGCCGTTGCTTTCTCGTGTCAAGCCGATTCGCAACAGCCCGGTTGGCTGCTGCAACACGGCGTTGTGCATGAGCCACCGCGTTTTTTCATCCACAGGCGCTTTGTTTAAGGAGTGGTAAAAGAACGCCAATCGCGCTAACTCGAGGGTGCCTTTCAAGTCGTGCGCGATGCGATTCATCGCGGTGTCCAGTGAGGTCCAGGTTTCGGCACTGGGTTGCTTGTGCATCGTGCAAAATATCCACAGCGTCGTGGCGACCTGGATTGGCGTGAATTCGTCACCCGCCTTTTCTGAAAGCGAGCGTTCCAAAGAATCCCAGCACTCATCTACATTTGGGATCGGTTCAGCTTTTTCACCCTCTTCGCCCTCCACGGGTCCTTCCACTGCAGGCGGTGCTGCCTCGCCGTCGCCGTCGCCTTCCTCGCCCTCCCCGCTTTGCGGCGCAGGCGCTTCTCGAGGCAACGTCGCGAACGCGTGCATGATGTTGACCAGGTCCTCGTTGGCGAACGCGTTTTCGTTGGCGTGTTTTTCAATTGCGACTTCAAGCTCGCGCCACGCATCCCGGTCCGGTTTTTTCAAGCCCTGCTCCGTGAGCTTGGCGTACGCCCAGACGCACACCGCGACGCTCTTGGCGGACATCCGGGACGCGGTGTCCTCTATTGCGATTTCCAAAACCGTCCACGTTCCTTTCGTGGGCATCTTCCTAATCGTCCCGAGCGACCATAAACATTGGCCGATTTCGTCCGGAGACATGTTCAGCGCGACTTCCCGGCAGTCCGCGTCCAGTGCACTCCATTTATCGTCATCGGGGGTTTTGCATAGTGTGCCGTACGCCCAAAAGCGCTTCGCGACCGCCGCCGGGGCCACCATCGCGGGGACCGGGGCGGGGCGGCTGTGCGACCGATTCTGTTTTGAGTCACGAAAGTAAATCCCGAAAGCTTTCGGCGTTTTTGATTACGCTTTACGCACCCAAAAGATCAAATCAACACCACTCGGGAGTGCCGCATGGACGCCGCGCCTTCATCAGGACGCGCGTCGGATGCATCCCCGAGCACCCCCCCGAGCACATCAGCGCACCCAGGGTGGATTCACCCCTCCGCCCGGTCGTTCTACGACTCACCCGAAGTTCGAAACGCGGTGCGGTGTAAAACCAGACGCGGGGTTTTGAACCTCGCCGTGGACGCGGCGTGGCGGCGGTGGCAGGAGCTCAAGCGACCTGTTTTATGGCTGGAGTTCGGGGTGTGGAAAGGGACGGACATCGCGCACATCGCGGGGAAGTTAAGGGAGAAGTGGGGGGCATCGAGGTCGTCAGGTGGTGGTGACTTGTCGAGCGGAGCACCGGTGATTCACGGCTTTGATTCTTTTCAAGGCCTTCCGCAGGATTGGAAAAAAGGAAACGCGGAATCCGAAACCGCCGCGTTTCCCAAAGGCGCGTTTGATTTATTTGGCATCCCGCCGATCGTGGCGGGGGATAACGTGAAACTGCACAGAGGGTGGTTCGAAGACACGCTTCCGGGATTTTTGGATGAATCGCGTGGGAATTTATTACGGCACGCGTCGACGGCGGCGGCGTTTTCGGCGTCATCCGAATGGACGGCCTCGAAATCCGAAAAGAATTCGGTCTCAAAAAAAACAAAAAAAAAACCCGTCCTCTTCGTCCACGCCGATGCCGATTTGTACAGCAGCACTTTCTTTTTTCTCCAACAGCTGTTCACACGAAACCTGATCGTCAAAGGAACGATACTCGTGTTCGACGAGTTCACAAACTATGACGGGTGGGAACACGGGGAGAGTTTAGCCTGGCGCGAAACAACCATCAAATTTGGCGTGACTTTTGAGTATTTGGCCATTCACGCGCCCAAAGACGACGACGACGTTTCGAACGACTTCAAACACGGATACCAGAGCGTTTGTGTGTTGGTTTTGAGTGTTGGGGGTCGATAGTTGTTTAGGGAAAGTATAAAGTAGTAGTTGTTTAGTGCGTAGAGCAACGCACTTGGCGATGTAGGTATGTAGTCCGGCGATGTAGGTGTTAGTTTTCCGGTCTCCGTTTCTTTTTTCGTTTATCGTCTCGTCACGGCGTCGGCGCTTCACTGTTCATACATCGAGTTGCCCGCCCACCGCCGGTTAGGTGCTTCGTCGTCGTCCAACCAGGCCAGCACTTCTTTCTGGTCATTCTCCGACGCACCATCCATGCACTGCTGCCAGTCCCAAGGGCACCCGTTCTCGATCGCCCACCGAAGCACACCGAGGTGCCCGTACTCCGCCGCCGCCGCGCACGTGTTCTCGTCCCATGGGCAGCCGTTCGCACGTGCCCACTGCAGCACCTCGAGCTGCCCGCCCTCAGCCGCCCCCGAGCATGTCATTGCGTCCCACGGGCAGCGTTCTGCGCTCAACCACTTAAGTATCTCGAGTTGCCCGTATATCGCCGCGTACTCACACGTCCTCTCTTCCCACGGGCAGCCGTTCGCATGCAACCACTGAAGCAACTCGAGGTGCCCGCCCCCCGCCGCCCCCGCGCCCGCCATCCCCCACGGTGCGCCGTTCGCGCGCGCCCACTTCAAGATCTCGAAGTGCCCGCCATATGCCGCCGCCCAGCAAACGCCTGCGTCCCACGGTGCGTCGTTCTCGCGCAACAGCTTCAACTCTTCGAGCTGTCCGCTCAAAGCCGCTGCCACACAAAGGTATTCTGGATTCTGCAGACGACCTCCCCGTTGCTGGCGCCGCAGCGCGCTTAAACATCCGAGTTCCACGGCGTCAAGCTCATCAAGCTCTTCAAACGTAAGCCCAGTCGCCGCCACCGCGTCGCGCATCGCACGGCTCACCGCTGGAAGCCGTGCGAGATCGGCGGGGTCGTCGAAATTCTCAGATCTGAGAATGTGAGTGATGACGATGTCGTTGAGAAGGCCGGGGATGGCCTCGCCCGCATTAGCCGCGCTGGCATCGCGGAGCTCGCGCTTTCTCTTGCGCGCGCGAGTTTCCACACCGAGCGTCGCGTCGAAAGACATCGCGGAGAGTATCGTGTGCGCGTCGTTGTGGCTATACCTAGACATTAGAGGTTTTCTTCTCGAGCGTTACACCTTCCGAGGTTTTTATTGAACCTCGCTTGACGTTGCCGGCCCACTGTTCTCCGCGCCATGGCGTGGGCGACGGCGCGACCCCGCGCGCTCGCGCCTGGACACGCGCCGTGGCGTGTGACGCGTCGAAACGCGGTATGCCGCGCCACAACCCCCGAAACCCCCGCGTCTAGGCTTCGGCAGTCCCTTACAAAGCCCGGGTGCCTTGTCATGCCGAGCGTGTACGATGCGCTGGGCGCCAAGCTCGTGCAGCGCTCGGGCGCGTTCGAGTGCGCGTTCATGTCCGGCTACGGCGTCGCGCTTTCCCGCCTGGGTGACCCTGACGTCGGGCTAGTGTCATTCGCGGAGGTTGTGGATGCGGGGAAACACGTGTGCCGCGCCGCGGGCGATGTTCCAGTCGTGGGCGACGGGGATACCGGTTTCGGCGGAGTTGCAAATGTGAGAAGGTCGGTGTTCGAGTTCCACCGCGCGGGATTCGCCGCGATTTCAATAGAGGACCAGGTGTTCCCCAAGCGATGCGCGTTCGCACAGGGTGTGAAAGTGGTGGATCGTTTAGAAGCGGTCGCGAGGCTAAAAGCAGCCCTAGACGCGAGGGACGAGATTCGCGCGAAAGGTGGGGACATCCTCGTGATCGGCCGCACGGATTGCCGCCTCGCCGACAACGTCGACGACGGACTACGCGAAGCGTTGTGGAGGTGTGCTGCTTTTGAGGAACTAGGCGCCGATATCGTGTACTTCGAAGCCCCGCAGAGTGTTTCCGAGATGCGTGCGCTGAACGAACGCAAAAAACAAGGCGGCGCGTTTACGATGCTGGCGCAAGTTGAAAAGGCCGACGAGGGCGGTACCGTTCTGTCGGCGAAACAATGCGCCGAGCTCGGGTACGACGCCGCGTTATTCGGCCTGACCCTGATCAACGCCTCCGCTGCGGCGATGCAAAGCGCGCTGGCTGGCATGTCGCAGTCGGCGCAGTCGGGGCTGGCGGCAGAGCACCCGAAATGCGGTGACGGGTCGCTCGGGTCGTTGCTGAACTTTGCCGAACTGAACGAAATCGCGGGCATGCCGGCGCACCGACAATTGGAACAAAAATACCTTCCCGCCAACTTCCAAAGCTTTGCGGACGGGATCGGTGCGGTGGGGATGGATGGAGAAGGAGGACGTAAAGGAGGGATAGTACTATAAATAAGGAGTATAAGGAGTAGTAATAATAACGAGTAACTACAAGACGTGATGAAGACAGAACCGTGCCACGAACGACGACAGTAAAACCACGCAGTGCACGGTCGAGTAGTGGGTAACGACTAGACTCAATTTAACTCGACTCGACTCTTAACTACTCCCCAGACTTGGAAACGCGTCGTTCTTGGCGAGCACCACGATTCGCGACTTGTGCGAGATGTACCCTTTGATGAACTTCCGGTAAATAAGGTTCGCCACGACGCACTCCACTTCGTCGATGTCCATCCCGGCGCCGCACCAGGTCAGGGCTTTTGCAAAGAGAAGCAGGGACACCTGTGTTGCGAACGAAACGTGTCAGTCTCGTGTTGGGCGGTGTGTGGACAAACAGTCACCAGCTTCGGTAAAACAGTCGTCCGGGGTTTGGGAAACGCCGGAGACGTACCTGGTTCGCCTTTTGCGGGTTTTGTCGCGCGCAAAACGCGTGTGTTTTTTGGAACAAAGTTCGGAGCGCGACGGCCCTTAACTTCTCCAACACCAGAAACGTGCCTTGCATGATGAACGTGACCTGGTGTTGCTGCAGCGCGGTGTTGAGCTGCGCGACGTTCCCCTTCCTCACCGCGTCCACCACGGTTTTGTACTCGTGCAGTTCGTACTTGTCCAACAAGTGCGTTGTCGGTTTCTTGCCGAGAATCAGTTTGATCGGGATCAAGTACCGCAGGGTGAGTTTTTTGTTCGTGGGGTGTTTGTTCGAACAGTGCGCGAAGGCGTAGGAAAGGTGGTTCTCTGCTCGGTGGTAGTCGTCGTCGAACACCGCGAGCCGGCCTACGTAGTACGAGTAGGTCACTTTTTGGGACGACGGGAAGGTTTCGAACGCCGGGAACGTGGGAAGGTTCACCGCCGCGATCAAGTTTTTGCACAGATGGAGGGTGTTCAGCTTGAAGTATATCTTGAACAGGGAAACCACGAGAAACAGGGAGGCTCGTTTTTTTTCCGTAACGCTGGTGTTCGCGGTGTTGCGGTACACCAGCATCAACAGCGCGCCCGCGTCGTGCAGCTTCCCGGCTTTCTTGCCCGCCGCCACGAGCGCGGCGTCCGCCCGGGTGGCCAGCTCCTTCGCAGCCTTTACGAGATAAAAGCCGAAAGTGTCAGTCGGTGGTGACGTGGTTGAGTAAACAGGGAAGGGTATCTCGTGACGTGTTTGAGTAAACAGGGAAGGGTATCGTACGGGCAATCGCAGAGGCGGAACGTGGTAAAGCGGTGCCAGGGAAGACGTGCCTTTACTACATGCACAAGCGCGTCAAGCGACCACGCGGTTTCTTGTAGCTTGAAGTCCTTCACGAAAGCCTGCGTTGTCGCGGTGACCGCGGCGAACGCGTCTTCAAATCGGCCCTCACCGATCGCGCCTAAACACTGGCAGTGGTGCGCGAACACCTCGTCGTAGGGCTGCGGCAACTTTTGTTGGCACAAGGACCCGAGATTCACCTCCCTGTTTTCCGCCAAACAGCTCGTGACCGCCCGTGAAGCGTCACTGTTGGTCACGTCAAGCAAGCGCGCCAGCGTGGCGCCGTCACGCGCGCGCACCGCCGCGGATGCGGCATCCAGGTAATTGCCCAACGCCGCCATTACAAGGAAGCGCCCGGCGCCGAGGAGACTAACACGGAAGGGATCATCGTTTCACCGTCGCAAAATTGTGTTGGAGGGAACAGAAACCAGAAGAGAGGTTCAGCAAACGAACTGCGCCCTCTGCAAGCTCATCGCGAGGAGAGGGAAAGGCCCTTTCACTTCAACGCTTGTCCCAGAAGTACCGCTCAGAAGATCGTTTTTGAAAGCGCACGGCACCCCGCCTTTCTTGGCGCCGTGGAAAATTTTGGCCGAGACACGCCGCCTCATCTCGCCTGTTCGCCTGCTCGTGTCGGTGGTCGGTGCCCCCCCCGCCCTGACCCCACAATCGAACACGCACCGACCATGTCTTGTATTTCCAGTACCGTAATGGTGCTCACCCCCGCGGCGAGCCTCAACTCGAACAAACAAAGCCGCGCCGGTGCGTTGGGACGGCCGTGATGCGAAACGGGATCATCATTTGATCATCGGCGGACCTGGCGCGAAATCCGTTCGCGATCGGAACGACTCGGGGCCCGTCGTGGGACGCCGACGACTTCCTTTCGCGCTTCCCTACCTTCTCGTACCCCGGGGGCGTCCAGTTGTGTCGGACCCTCCCCCAACGCACGTGTGTGTGCTGACGTCTCCCCTCCCCTCCCGCCCCCCCACGCGCGTCCAGGACCCGCCCGCGCCGCGCATGCCTTTTCAAAGTCGCGCCAAAGCGCCGTTTTCGCGCCCCGGGCCGTGGCCAAAGTGGGCCGTACCTCCGTGGTGACTCGCGCTTTGTTCGGCTTCGGCAAGAAGAAGGAGGAGCCGGCGAAGGAAGAGAAGAAAGCTGAGCCGAAGGCTGTGGAGGAAACCAAGCCCCTTGGTGTGTTCAAACTCGAGTACTCCGTGGCGAACGATTCCAAGAAACGAACCGCGAAGAAGTGGAAAGAACCGGTTGTGGTGGCGGTGAGCGGCGCGGCTGGGCAAATCAGCAACCACCTGCTGTTCAAAATCGCATCAGGCGAGGTGTACGGCCAGGACCAGCCCATTGCGCTTCGTTTGTTGGGCAGCGAGCGCTCAAAAGAGGCGTTGGAAGGCGTCGCCATGGAACTGGAGGATTCGCTGTTCCCCTTGTTGCGAGAGGTGAACATAGGCATCGACCCGAGGGAAGTTTTCGCGAACGCGGACTGGGCGCTGTTGATCGGCGCGAAACCTCGAGGCCCGGGCATGGAACGCGCGGATCTGTTAGAGATGAACGGCGCTATTTTCGTGGAACAAGGCAAAGCCTTGAACGACGTCGCCAAGCCCACTTGCGTGGTGTGCGTGGTCGGTAACCCGTGCAACACCAACGCCCTAATTGCGATGGAAAACGCACCAAAGCTAAACCGCAAAAACTTCCACGCCCTGACTCGTCTGGACGAAAACAGAGCGAAGTGCCAGCTCGCGTTGAAGGCTGGGGTGTTTTACGAAACGGTTAGCAACGTGACGATATGGGGCAACCACTCAACCACGCAGGTTCCCGATTTCGTCAACGCCAAAATCGACGGTAAGCCCGCCGCGGACGTGATTAACGATCAGCAGTGGCTCGAAACCGAGTTCACGCCCGCAATTCAAACCCGCGGCGGGTTGTTGATTAAAAAATGGGGCCGATCGTCCGCGGCGTCCACCGCGGTGTCCATCGCGGACGCGGTGAAAGCCCTTGTTACGCCGACCAAGCAAGGCGACTGGTTCTCAAGCGCGGTTTGCACGGACGGTAACCCGTACGGCATCGAGGAGGGCATCATCTTTTCGATGCCCCTGCGAAGCACGGGGGACGGCTCGTACGAAATCGTGGAAGGTTTAGAAATCAACGCCTGGCTTAAAGAACGCATCCAAACCTCGCAGGACGAGCTCACCAAGGAAGCCGCGTGCGTGTCGCATCTCACGGGCAAGATGGGAGGGTCGTGCGAGCTCAAAGGCGCCGAAGCCGACACCATGCTGCCCGGCGAGATGTAAGCGCGTCGCCGTCCGCCGCCGGGTCCCGGGTCCCACCCACGCCTTTGCGATGATTCCGGAGCCGCGTACGCGTGAACCCAGACAACGGAAACCCAAAACACCGCGTTTCGCGATATATATAACACGCACTTCGATACAGTACGACAGTACATAGTCTACATAATACTATTTGAGTCTCACACGAGTGCGTGCCGTTCGGTTCGTGTATGTTTCATGTTTTTTCTTTCTTTCTTTCGAATATCGAGCTAACTAGTGCGGCTAGATCCTAGCCTTTAAACAGTTTGAGTTTGTGTATGTGTCATGTGTGTCGCGTAAGTTTCAACGCGAGTGGGACGAATTTCGACCCGGGACGACTAGGCCGCGGTGTTTGGTGCGGGTAACTCCCTCTTCCCCCCCCATTTTGTACGTTCTCTCTCCCTTACGGGGGAGGAATGACTGCCGTCTTCCTCCCCGTTAAAGCTCGCCTTGCCCTGGTTTCCTCGCCACGAACACCCCCCACGCGAAGACGCCTTTTTCCTGCTGGATATCCGCGCGTTCGGTCAACGACGAGACCCAATTATCCAGGTACTGATCCGAAATCCCCTTCGCGTTCATCTCGGTGCGGTTGTTCGCGATTTGCGAAAGCATGTTCCGGAAGTACCGCTCCAGGTGGTTGGAACCGTCCCACCACGTGACGTACTTGAACCCGGCTTCCTTTACGAAGTCGATGTACATGGACGGTCGGCCCATAAACGTCGTGGCGTTGCGGTCGGTGAACCCTTTCAACGCGGCTTCGTCCGCGCCGTCTGCGCCCATGATGTCGGAGAACACGAACACGCCCCCGGGTTTCAAACACCTGACGAGCTCCTTGAACAAAGACACTTTGTCCCCGGCGTGGCAAAGCACCTCACAACTCCACACGGCATCGAACTTGTTCGTCCACTCTTGAGGCAGGGGGTTGTTGATGTTCCCGACCTGCGCGTCCACGAGGTGCGAAATCCCAAGCTCGGCGCACCGCTCCATGTTCAGCGAGTTCTGCCCGGGGCCCAGGTTGTACCCGGTCACCTTGCACCCGAACTTTTGGGCCATGGCGTGCGACCCGCCGCCGTGCCCGCTGCCCAGGTCTAAAACGTGCATCCCGGGCGTGATGGTTTTCGCCCACTCCATCTGCGCCATCATCCACTCCGTGGTGTGCTGCGACGACTCCTTCACCCCGTCAGTTTCGTTTTTGTAAATCCCAAAGTGAATGTCGTGCCCGCCCCCGCCCATCACGCACTGGTAAAACGAACGCGTGATTTGCTCGTCGTACTGCTCAAGCACTTTGGACGCAACCTCTTCCTTGGTGAACTGCTGGTCGACGAAGTCAGCCTGGGGGGTGGTTTCAGATGAAGGGACAGGAGAGGGAGATGGGTGAGTGGATGTTTCCGTCGAGTCGAGGGTTGGCGTGGTACCTCGTGTCCTTGGGGTCGTGAAGCGTGGTGGTCCCATTTCAACACCCATCTCGCATCTGTGCGTGTTTTCACCACGCAATTTGTCATCGGCTGCCGGTTTTTCGTCGGCGCCGTACGCTGCCCGTGGGGAGGCAAACCGATTGTACGATCCGGGTGTGCCGATTGGGGCGATCGGATCGAAGCGACCGACGCGATCGCGAGGTGTCGGACACTGACGGGGGAAGAAGTGGGTGTGCTTTTCGTCACGCGTGACGACAAATTACACGGAAGACGTACCATGATCAGTGATGTGGGTTAGTGTGTGGACGGCCTTGACGTGAAGTTGCGTGCGGTGAGGCGCGCGTGTTGTGCTCCTTGTTTCACAGCCTGCACTTTTCGTCGTTTCAGAGGAAAATCTGCGAGGCTGAGAATCGAGCTCAAGAGGCCAAAAAAACCTTAAATTAAATTCAACCTCTTCACGCCGTTCCACACTAGATATGCATAAGGAACTTTTGCAGACTTTTATCAAATACTAATTGCGCATACATTTAGCTGAGCAATAACTGAAAGACGTCGTGACCCGAGAAGGACCGCTGTGCCAAATGCGATTTTGCGCAGAATGCAATGCCCGGGCCGGCGAGAACCCCGAAGGAGCAGCGCGAGCGCAGACGCGCGCGTGCGGCGGAGCGGCATGCGCTCGAGGCTCTCGCCGTACGAATCCGTGTCACGACCCTGGACGGGTACGAAGCCGCGCATTCGTCGCGCGATGGGGACGACACGACATTTCAGGTTGAGACAATAATGACGCGCCCCGATGACACAGGGTACCCGAGCTCCTCAGCACCCCGCTCAAACCAAGGTGATACTCCACCCGAGCGCGCCGCGCTGCTTTTGCGAATCGAGCACTTGGAGCGCGCGTTGGAGCGCGGCATGGAGTCGGCTGTTTTTGGAGTCGCGGAACGAGCCGCGGAGGCGACGCGGGTTGTTTTCCAGTCCCGACTTACGAGCGCGGCGTCATCGCTGGCGGCGTCGCGCGAAGAGACGCGCGTCGCGAACGCCCGGATCGCGGAGTTGACCCTCACCGCGCCTGAGAGATTGATGGAACGTCAATACGAAACGCAACAAGCCGTCGAGTTAGCCGTGTCGTTGGAAAAAGAAAAAGGCGAGACCAACTTACGCGCCGCCGCGGACGCCGTCGCGGCGGCGTGCGCGAAGCAAAGCGGTACCCCCAGCAAACACAAAGACGCGGCGGTTGAGGCTTTGCGATTGGAGCTTTTACAAATGCAGCAAGAGGTGTTACACGCGAGGGAAGCAACATCGCAAGCAGCTCGTCAAAACAACGCACACGCGTTACTCGTGGAAACCATGCGCGGTTCGCAAACTCTGATTGCGAATAACAACGCGAAGGACGCGGCGGAGAGCGTGGACGAGCTACGGCGCGCCGCGATTGCAATTTGGGGACGGTGCGGCGGGAAGTTTGGAAAAAAAACAGATGCTTTGGATGCGTATGCTATGACGAATAGTAATGACGTTGACGGTGCCACCGTACGACTCGTCGCCGCGAAGCTCCGAGCGGAAGCGGGAAAAGAAACGCGCTTCGCGACGCGCGGCGCTCCGGAAAAAGTAACGCCGTCGCGCGAACCGCTCGCGGCGAGGGTACTTTTAGCGACTAGTCTAGCGCGCGACGTACTGTAAACTGTATCGAGTTCGTCACAGACTTCGTACTGCACTAGTCTATATTACTATCACAGGTATCGTTTCCATACACAAAACACCACCCCAAGGCGTTCGCCTTGTACCTGCGTACTACCTCCCGTCGCTACTCAGGTCGAATCCAATCTTCGCCCTAAAGTTCCCCATGCCCTGGCACCGACCGCAGTTCACCCGGCCCGACCCGCGGCAGTACTCGCACCATTTCGGGTTCACGGTTTTGGGCAACATGGCTTGGTCCGGATAGTTCGTGCGCCCCCGACCGAGGCACTCGTCGCACATGCACTTCCCGTTCCCGTCGCACTCGGGGCACGGGTCAGACGGCATACATTCTGGAGGTACCCTGACGAAGGGTTTCGGTTTCGCGACGAGAGCCTCGCGGTGTTTCTTCCCTGACCACGACGACGACGACTTACGCGCGTCGCCCTTTGGCCCGAGCGCTGAAGTTATCTTGGCGATGGTTGTCAGGGAAACGCCCGCGCTCAGCCCGAGAAGAAAAGGAGGCGCGGGCATGACGCGGACTCGCGCGCGCGCCTCTGCCTTCGGTTGGCCGTTGGAAAAAAATACCTGTTTGCTGTTTTCCGCGATATTTCGGCTTCTAGCTAGATATTTGTCGAGCTGTCGTTTCTCCCCGCTTGGGCACGCACTTCGAGTCACGCGCGAACGTGCAGCGTCGACGCACTTCACGTGGCCGTGCCTGGTGAGCGTTTCGGTGGCCGTCCGCGTGTTGTTGGAAGTCGCCGTGGTGTGTCGCGCGCCCTCCGTCCGCCTTTGCGTCGCGTCACTTTTTCCATCGAAAAGGATCTTCTATCGCGCGCTTTAGATTACGATTAGACTACGATGTGGGCGTCCAGGGCGACCGCGCGCGGAGTCGGGGGGGCGCTTTCGGGTCCCCACGGCGTTTCTATATCCCTCGGCGGTCATAAGAAGATGTCATCCGAGGCGTGCTTGGGGTTCACAGGCGGCCCCGTGGACCGCCCCGGCGTCGACGCGGACGCCAGTGTTTCCCAATCGTTCGCCCACGAAAATACTCTGCGCGACGCCGCCCAGAAAGCGCGCGGCACTTTGAACAGCAGCGGCTTCCGCAGCTTCCACTGGGCGTGGCACAAGGCAGGGTCTGGTGGATTGACTGTGATGAACATTGGAAGTAAACAATCACGTGCTCGCGGTTTCGCCGCGGACTCCGTGAAGAGCGAATGGGAGCGGTTGCGCGAGGACGGCGAAACCATCAACCCTTGTAACTCGCCCGTTCACCCGGCGGCGATCGCGGGTGTTGTTGGAGTCCTGGACCCAGAAACACCGCCAAAAAGCATACAACAATCCTACGACGCGCATTCACAGTGTTTCGTGTGCGGCAACGCCCGACCTCCTCCCGATGGCGTCGGTTTACAGTCCTTCCGAAGCGCCGACCCGGGGGAAATAGATAGCGTTTTTTTCCCCTCCGCTCTGCGCTCCACCGCCGTGGTCGGCGATACCTACCAGGGTTTGCCCGGGATCGTCAGCACCGGGATCATGGACGCGCTGATGATTTGCCACGGGAGCTGGCAAAGCGCCATCGTGCTGATGGACAAAGCCGTGACTCCCCGGCCTCCCCTGGTTTTGGCGAAAAAGTTCTCGGTGGAAGTTGTCGGGCGGCTGCCGCCCGGGCACCTCATCTCCGTGGTGACGAAAAAAATTGCCGTGCAGGACAAAAAAGAACCGCACAGCGTGACCGTGGTGATGGAGCTACGAGCGGTTGCGCAACACGACCCAACTGAAAAAGAGTTCGTGTGCGCCACCGGAGAGGCGCTTTACGAGAAAGTGGGGGCGGTGAGGTCGATGTGGTGATCGTCGAGCGACGAAGCGCGTTATAATAAGCGCGCGTTGAAAATAGAAAATACGGAGTGAAAGAAGAAAATAAAACCACGCTGCGCAGGCAGGGTCTCGTTCGTTTCGTATATCGGCATCTCACAATCAGCGTCTGGACTTCTTCTTGTTGTTCTTCTTTTTCAGTTGTGTGGGAGCTGACGGTGCCGTGTTCTCGTTCAAACAGGCCAGCACGAGTAATCGATCGCTCTCGTCCTGTTCTTCATTGATTGACGAACCCGGTAGCATGCGAAACATGTCAGGTGCACAACTTGACATGCACTCATTCCAGTTCCACGGGCACCCGTTCTCGATCGCCCACTGAAGCACACCAAGTTGCCCGCCATTCGCCGCAAACACGCACGTCATCTCGTGCCACGGGCAGCCGTTCGCGCACGCCCACTGCATCACCTCTAGGTGCCCGTGCATCGCCGCGGTCGAACATGTCTCCTTGTTCCACGGGCAGCCGTTCTCGCGCGCCCACTGCAGCATCCCGAGGTGCCCGCTCCTTGCCGCCCCCACGCACGTTCTATCGTTCCACGGGCAGCCGTTCATGTGCAACCACTGCAGCACCTCGCGATGCCCGCCCATCGCCGCCGCTACGCATGTCTCCGCGTCCCACGGGCAGCCGTTCAATCGAACCCACTGCAGCACATCGAGGTGTCCGCCCTTTGCCGCAAGCTGGCACACGCTTGACTTGCTCAGACGATCTTTCTCGAGCTTTTGCTTAAGCGTATCTAAGGACCTTTCCTCCGCAGCAGCCTCAGTGGTCGTCTCCCAAACAATCGTTCCCGTCTTTTCCACCGCGTCGCGCATCGCGCGGCTCACCGCTTTTAGCCGCGCGAGAACGATGGTGTCAGTGACACATCTGAGAATGTGTTTGACGACGACGTCTTGCGGAAGGCCGGGGATGGCCTCTTGCGCGTCGATCTGCATCGCTCGGGTCTTCTTGCAACGCGCTTTGTGGTCGTCCCAGTCCCCACGTTGACGCTCCTTGCTGCAGTAGTACACCAGCTTGCACGCGCACTGCTTACACGCAGATCCATCCGCACCGCACTTCGCTCATCCCTTCGCGGCCTTCAAGAGCATCGTGCTCAACGCGCGTTCCACGTGTGCCGCGATATCAGCTTCCGTGAGAGTGTCGGTAACATGTGTCGCGCTGGAGGACATCGCGGTCGGGGTAGTTCGTGTGTTTGGCGTCGTGTGGCGCGCGTCGTTGTGTCTCCCTTACGAAAGAAAAGAGTCCCCTACTGTCACTCGTAACGCTTTCCTCGGAAGCAACGAAACGCGTTTGCTCAAGGCACACTAACGCCAGCGCAACCACGCACCATGTCGACCTCCCACCCCAATACTCTTGACTTTAGTAATATCGCGCTCCAGCACGACGCTGGTGACGCCTTCGCGGCTCCGCCCGCCCATGTCCTCATCACGCACGTCCTAAGTTCGGGCAATCTGCCCAATCCCTCAGATCTCGCACGGCTCCGAGCGGTGAGTCGTGAGATGCGCGATGCGGTGGCAGCGACGGGGCGTAGAGTGTACGAACTGGAAGCTTGGGAAGCCATTAAGTTCGGAGAATTAATCGGGCTGCGGTTCTTGCATCAGCGAGGTGACTTTGATGACGACCCCGATAGCTTGTGCACGTTGGCGGCGGGGGAGGGACAACTCGAAATACTGAAGTGGTTGCGCGAGTATGACTTCCCGTGGGATGCAGGGACGTGCACGAACGCGGCGCTGCGCGGGCACCTCGAAGTGCTACAGTGGGCGCGCGCGAACGGCTGCCCGTGGGACGAGGAGACCTGCGCGCTTGTGTCGTGGGGCGGGCACCTCGAGGTGCTGCAGTGGGCGCGCGCGAGCGGCTGCCCGTGGAACTGTGGGACGTGCTCGACGGCGGCGCTGCGCGGGCACCTTGAGGTGCTGCAGTGGGCGCGCGCTAACGGCGCGCCGTGGGACGAGAACACATGCAAGTACGCGGCGTTGCGCGGGCATCTCGAGATGCTACAGTGGTTGCGCGCGAACCGCTGTCCGTGGGACGAGGAGACGTGCGCGTTGGCGGCGGAGGGCGGGCAGCTCGAGGTGCTGCAGTGGGCGCACGCAAACGGCTGCCCGTGGGACCATCGGACGTGCGCGAACGCGGCGGAGGGCGGGCACTTCGAGTTGTTATCTTGAGTTCAGGCGAACGGCGCACCCTAATTCTGAGAAGAAGACAACGGTACATACTTCGAAGACTACCGAGGAGGACATTACGAAAGCTGATTACGAAAGCGCGCCGCTGGCCAAAAAGGCAGTCTGTCGGTTGGGAGCTTGAGGTTTTGTAAAAACCAGACCCTGCTCAAAGAGACCCTGCATAATCGTCGCCGCTCGAACGAATTACCGTAATCCGCTTGTGACATCATTCAGAGGACTCTACTTCGATGAGAACAACGCGTGCATAGCCTATACCTACAAGTATGGTAGTTCCGGCGTTTTTCGTCAAAAATACAACCCTCAAGCTCCAAAAGACTGATGCGGCTGTCGGTCTCTGTCCTTTCGCGATTTCGATCGCCGAAGTTGCGGCCGCGGACGCGCTCCACGAGCGCACTGTGACAGGCGCTTGTTCTCGTGCACTGGCGGGAAGCAGCGACTCGGCGTTAGTGTCGCCAAATTTGATCCACCTGACCGAGCGCGTGTCTCGGCACGTCTCCACAGGGTCTCTCGGAAACGTTCCGGCTGCACCTTACCGATAAAGACGGAGCGGCGGGTTGCATCCGTACCTCTTCGTGTCTAACACCAAGTGCGCGTCGTGATGTCGTGCTCCGCTGCGGTGTTCGCGGGCACCACCCCCGTGACGCGCTTTACCGGTGCGATGCCCGCAGCGTCTTCCGCCAAAGGCGCCGCCGCGTCCCCGCTTTCCTCGCGCGCCGCGTCCCGAGGCTCCTCTTCATCGGGAAAACACATCACGGCCGCGGCCGCCGCCAGAAAAGTTTTCACGTCCTCCTCACGGCGCGGTCCCCTGGCCCCGCGGTCTCGCGCGATCTCGGACCCGGCTGCTGAGAGAAACGACGTCAGCGCTGATTCCGGCTTGGGGAAGATCTTGCGGTCCAACAGCGGGAAGCTGGAGAAGATCATGTGCGCCAACCGGGGAGAAATCGCGGTGCGCGTTTTTCGCGCGGGTACCGAGTTGGGCATGCGGACGGTTGCTATTTTTAGCGAAGCTGATCGCCTCGCCACGCACCGGTACAAAGCGGACGAGTCCTACTGCGTCAACGTCGGGGAGACCCCGGTTGGTGCGTACCTAGGGTTCGAACACATAATCGCCACCGCGAAACAGAACGGCGTACAGGCGATTCACCCCGGGTACGGGTTTCTTTCCGAAAACGCCGCGTTCGCGAAGCGGTGCGAAGAAGAGGGGCTCGTGTTCATCGGCCCGCGGAGCGAAACCATCACGCAGATGGGTGACAAGGTCATCGCGAAAAGGCTAGCAAAAGAGTGTGGCATCCCCCTGGTACCAGGGACGGACAACAGCACCACTGACGTGGAGGAAGCCAAAGCGTTCGCGGAGACGTTCGGGATGCCCCTCATGCTGAAAGCCGCGTTTGGTGGGGGCGGCCGCGGGATGCGCGTAGTTAGGACCATGAGCGAGCTCCCCGAGGCGTTCCAAAGGGCCTCCAGCGAGGCCCTTGGGGCGTTCGGCAACGGCGCCATGTTCCTGGAGCGGTACGTGGAAGCGCCGCGGCACATCGAGGTCCAGATCCTGGCGGACGGCGAGGGGAACGTGGTGCACCTCGCGGAGCGGGACTGTTCGGTACAGCGGCGGCACCAGAAGGTGGTTGAGTTGGCACCGGCCGCGAACCTGGACGACACTTTACGGAAAACCCTGCACGACGACGCGGTGCGGCTTGCGAAGCACATCAACTACCGCAACGCGGGGACGGTGGAGTTCATGGTGGACAAGCAGGGTAGGCACTACTTCCTGGAAGTCAACCCGCGCATCCAGGTGGAGCACACAGTGACGGAGGAGGTTACCGGGATTGACTTGGTGCAGTCGCAGATTTTGATCGCGGGCGGCGCGACGCTTGCTGATATCGGCATCCACTCGCAGGACGACATCTTGGTGCAGGGCTTTGCTATGCAGTGCCGAATAACCACCGAGGACCCGCAGATGAACTTCGCGCCTGATTTCGGGAAAGTCGAGGTGTACCGCCCTCCGGGTGGCATGGGCGTTCGCCTGGACGGCGAAGTCGTGGTCGGGTCGCGCGTGTCCCCAAACTACGACTCGCTCCTTGTGAAACTGACGTGCAAAGAAAAGACCTTCCCCGGCGTGATTCAGAAGATGTACCGCGCGCTCGCGGAGTTCCGCGTTCGCGGCGTGAAAACCAACATCCCGTTCCTGATGAACGTTTTGAAAGCAGATACGTTCATTTCGGGGAAGTTCGCCACGGATTTCATCGACACCACCCCGTCGCTTTTCGAGTTGGAAACCGGCATCGACGACATGACCAAGCTCATGACGTACCTGGGGGAAGTCGCGGTGAACGGCGCGAAGCACCCCGGCGCGGTCGGGCCCGTGCTCACGCTGATAGAGCCCAAGCCCCCGCCCGCGCTTCTGTTGGAACCGCCCGCGGGGTTCAAGCAGGTGCTTGACACGCAAGGCCCCGCTGGGTTCGCCAAAGCCGTGCGCGAGCACAAAGGCTTGTTGCTCATGGACACGACGTGGCGGGACGCGCACCAAAGCGCGCTCGCGACTCGGATGCGCACCAGGGACCTTCTGTCCTCCGCGCCCGCCACGGCGGAGGCGTTGGCTTCCGCGTACTCGCTGGAGATGTGGGGCGGCGCGACCTTCGACGTGTCCCTGCGGTTTCTGCACGAGTGCCCGTGGCAACGGCTGGAGCAGTTACGCGAGGCGGTGCCGAACGTGCCGTTCCAGATGCTGCTTCGAGGCGCGAACGCGGTGGGGTACACTTCGTACGCGGACAACGTGGTGAACGCGTTCGTACAGGAAGCGCGACGCGCGGGAATCGACGTGTTCCGAGTGTTTGACTCGTTGAACTACATCGACAATTTGAAGTTTGGAATCGACTCCGTGCGAAGCGCGAACGGCGTGGTGGAGGCGACGATTTGCTACACCGGCGACGTGAGCAACCCATCCAAAACCAAGTACTCCTTAGACTACTACGTCGATTTAACCGAACAGCTCGTGGAGCACGGGATGGACGTTTTGGCGATCAAGGACATGGCGGGTTTGTTGAAACCGCGAGCGGCGACGATGCTGGTCAGGTGCGGGGCTTTCCCAATCACCACGTTCCGCCTCTGCGATTGCCCATACGAGACGTTAACCACTTTCTTTTTTATCGTATCAGCGCTTTGCGGGAAAAGTTTCCCGATTTACCAATCCACGTGCACACGCACGATACCGCGGGTACCGGGGTGGCCTCAATGCTGGCGTGCGCTGAGGCGGGCGCGGATGTGGTTGACGTGTGCACTGATGCGCTGGCGGGGTTGACTTCGCAGCCTGCGATTGGGGCGCTTATCGGGTCGACGCAAGGCACGCGCCACGACACCGGCTTGGACATGGCCAAGATTCTAAAGCTGAACACGTTTTGGGAGCAAACCAGGGGGTTGTATTCGCCGTTCGAATCAGGCATCAAAGCCGGCTCGGCGGACGTGTACACGCACGAAATGCCGGGCGGGCAGTACACCAACCTCAAGTTCCAGGCGTTTTCCAACGGGCTGGGAAGCGAGTGGGACAAAATTAAGGCCGCGTACGCCACCGCTAACGAGGTGCTTGGGGACATCGTCAAGGTCACGCCGTCGTCGAAAGTGGTTGGGGACTTGGCGCAGTTTCTGGTGGCGAACAACTTGGACGCGAAGAGCGTGGTGGAACAAGCCGAAACCCTGTCTTTTCCCACGTCAGTGGTGGAGTACTTCCAGGGGTACATCGGGCAGCCTGTTGGTGGGTTCCCCGAACCACTTCGCACTCGGGTTTTGAAAGGGAAACACCAGGGGTATTCAAGCAGGCCTGGCAGCGAGATCCCGGATGAGGATTTGCTCGGTTTGCAAAAGAGCGTCGCCCTGAAACACGCGCGCCGGGACGTTTCGTGGAGAGACACGTTGTCCGCCGCGATGTACCCCAAGGTTTTCGACGACTACATCAGGAAGCTTAACCTTCACGGCCCGCTTACCAAACTACCAACCAAGGCGTTTCTGGTGGGGCTGGATATCGACGAGGAGTGCGAAATCGAACTACGGACGGGGGTTTTGGCGAGCGTCAAGCTGAAAGCGATTGGCGAGCTCCTGCCGAACGGCAACCGGGAGGTTTTCTTCGAGATGAACGGCATCCCGCGGGTGGTGGAGATTGAGGACAAAACTGAGGAGGGCAACACCAAGAAGACCGCTGATGCCAGACGGGAACGCTCGGACCCGGCGGACATGGGGTCGGTGGGCGCGCCCATGTCAGGCAACGTGGTGGAGGTGCTGGTCAAGGAAGGACAGGAAGTCAAAGCGGGCGCGCCCCTGGTGGTCCTAAGCGCCATGAAGATGGAAACAACCGTCTCGGCTCCCGTGGACGGACCGATCAAACACATCGGCGTGGTGGCGGGGGATTCGTGCAAAGCTGGGGATTTGCTCGTCGCGATTGAAGGACACGCTTAAAAGGTTCGCGTGCAGCGTAGGGTTCGCGCAGCGTAGGGGTTAGAGAAAGTTTTTAATTGCATCGCAGCGCGCGCGTCCGCTCGGTTCTGTTCGTTTCGGCGCTCTTTGCTGATTTGGCAAAAAGCTAAATCAGCGCAGCCAAATCAATCAGCTGACAGCTCGACACACACCACTCCGCGCGTGTTCGCCGGATCCGCGCGCGCGGCGTGCCCGCGGCACGCTCCTCCTTACCGGCTGGCCGTACGGTTGCAAAATGGTGCGAGGTAACCAGAAGATTCTGGCGCAGGCTAAGACCCAGGCCAAGAAGGACAGTAAGGGATGCGCAAAATCCGACTTGAAGTTACGCGCCGCGGCGAACAAAGTGGTGTGTTTAGTCTGCAAGTCTCCCATGGTGAGCCACCACCAGCTGAAAGAACATTACGACAGTAAACACCCGAAGGACACGTGTCCACCGGAAGAGTGATACGAGTCAGGTAGAACGTGTGTGTGTCATCAACACACGAACGAACAACACATCTGTTTTCCAGGCATCGTCGCTTCCCGGACGAAACTCATTTTTCTTCGGGACGCGATTTTAGCCGCCGCCTTTTCTCCTCCTTCACACCCGCGCGCACCCGTCGGTGCTGCGGGTCGGTGTATGCGACCCGCGCTTCGCGTGCTTCACCGACTCACCACCACCGTCGACCTTTTCGCCCGGGACGCCGTGCCGCGTGCCACCGCACACACCGCGCGTCCCACCGCGAACCACACACACGGGGTATTGCGAAATTTGCATCGCGCGATGACGGCGCAGGCGCAGGCCACCACATCCCCGACGCACGGTGCTTCTGTTGGAAATGCCGCTGCGTGTGACCCCCCCGCTTGTGGCACTGACACGACGGGTACTGAACCCATTGCCGAATCAAACCCAGTGGCTTCCACGTCCGGCGGCATGGGCCTTCCCACCCCCCCCTCACCCGCGACCGCAACCAACAAGCTCACCGCGTGGGACTTTTGGCGCTCGATGGGATCGCCAAAGTTCCACGTCGCGCCGATGGTGGACCAGAGCGAGCTCGCGTTCCGGGAGCTTTGCCGCCGGTACGGCGCGACGTGTGCGTACACGCCCATGATACACGCGCGGTTGTTCGTGGAATCCCCGAAGTACCGCGAAGAGATCTTCACCACGCACATCACGGATCGGCCGCTGTTGGTGCAGTTTTGCGCTAACGACCCCGACATGCTTTTAGAAGCGGCGAAACTCGTCGCCCCCCACTGCGACGGGGTTGATATAAACTTCGGGTGTCCGCAAAGGATCGCGAAGAAAGGCAACTACGGCGCGTACCTGATGGACCAGTGGGACGTGGTGCACGACTTGATTTATAAATTACACAAGGAGCTGCCGGTTCCCGTGACCGCGAAAATCAGGGTGTACGACGACTTGGAAACCTCGATCAAGTACGCGAAGATGGTGGAAGCCGCGGGGGCGCAACTGGTGGCGGTGCACGGGCGCACGAGGACGCAAAAGCGCGCGAGCGACGTGCGCGCGAACTGGGCGTTCATTGCTGAGATTAAGAAACAACTCAAAATTCCGGTATTAGCCAACGGGGATATCCGTTCGTTAAGAGAAGCCCGGCTTTGTTTGGAACAAACCGGGTGCGACGGGGTTTTATCCGCGGATCCGCTGCTGGAGCACCCCAGTTTGTTCTCCGACCCGCCCTTCGCGGACCAAAACGATTTGCAAAACCCGTTACCTATTCAGGGGGACAAAAACGTCCTGCTTCTTCTGGAGTACCTGGAGATCACGAAAAAGTACGAAACCCCGCTGCGCATGGTCAAAGGGCACGCGCACAAGATGGTCGGGGCTTGGCTAGCGGAATTCACGGACTTGCGCGAGTTTCTGAACGGCCACGGCGGGCCCCCGAAAACCACCGAAGTTTTGATTGCGTGGACCAATGAGCTTCTTGGGCGAGTGCGGTTGGTGCAGCGCACGGAGGGTCGATCGCATCCGATTCCGAAAAAGTCCCCAAGGCAAGCCGCGAGGGAAGAAGCGGAGGAAGCCAAGACCGCGGCCATCGCGGAGCAGCAACGGGAAGACGACGCTTTCGCGGGTACGTCATCGTCGTCATTTTTGTCCCGACCTACCCCCCATGCAACAAAGTGGGGCCCGAATTTCCACACCCGCCCGCCGTCTGCCTGTTGACGAATGATGACTACCTCAGATAGGGACATCCGACGTTAGAGTGAGGAGGACATCTGGATCGGGCATGGAGACATGTTCCGCCGTCTGACGTCAACAGCCGCGACCGACTTTTTTGTTTTTTCCGATTTTCTTTATTGGTTCCTTCCGTATTTCCTTGGCAGTCAGACGACAAAAGCTCACCGCCACCCCCCCGCACTCGCAGAGCTCGACGCGAAACGGCAAAAGGTGACGCACGCGTCGCACGAAACCGCGACGGCGGCAAACTAGAATCTAGCGCACAAACGAATAGACGAAAGCGCTTTGTCTGTTCATTAAATTAGCAAACTATTTCTTGGGCGCCGGCGTTACTTTCTTGGGCGCCGCTTGTACCTTTCCGCCGGCGGGCGCTTTTCCGCTTCTGCTCGCCGAAGCTTTTCCGCCGCGCGCCGTTGTTAATTTTTTAGTACCCTTCGCCGCCCCTGCTTTCCCTGCAAAGGAGGGTAAGGAGAAGGAGGAGAAGAAGGAAAAGAAGGAGGCCGGCGTTGCTTTCGTGGTCACCTTCGCCCCTCCTCCCCCGTCCGGCGCGACTTTGTTCGCTTTTCGGAGTTCCAGAACTTTCAGCACGCTGAGCACGGTTCCCACCAAAATTCCAACGCAAACCGCGACCACGATTGCGATGCCAAACCCGGTTTCGAAAAACGATTCGTCCTCATCAGCCGGGACGCCCGCGATTTCCCGCGTCCCGGAAATGGACTCCACCCCGGCGTGCGTGGTCCAGCCATCCCACATCCGATCAAGCGCCACGTCCACTGCCACGGCGAACGCAACGCCGTCAACCACAACCTCGATCGCATCCGCCGCCGCGGGCGTTGAGGCGATTGTCCATATCTCAAACGACGCGCGTATCGGACGTAACGGTTTCGTGGCGTCCGAGGTATCCGGCGCCTGGGTCACGACAGGCGTCACGCCAAACGCGGCGGCGACGCGCGCGAACGAATTCGGGTCCAGGGTTCGATCCCGAACTCGCAACACTCGCGGCGAACCTCCGTACGTCAAGTGCATCGTGTACCTATCCCCCCCCACCCCCCCCGCGATGTTTACCAAATCGTAAATAACCGTCACGCCGGTTTGCAGTAAGGATCGTCGGGAGAATCGTTTTCTTTTCGCGGCCGTGACGATTTTCGAGACGATCGAAATCGCGGACGCGGAGACGCCCAAGTCCGCCGCGACTGCTTTTTTGAACACGTCGTCACCGACACTACTGACGGCAAGCCCGGGAAGATCTATCCGCGCTGTTACTGTGAACGACTCCCTGGTCACGCCGATGACCCCCTCAAACCCACTACTGGCATACGCGCGTTCCCAAAACGGATCCGGCAGATTCTGGGCGACTGCGTTTAGGAGCCGATTTTTCACAGTCGCGAGGTCACTCGCGACGGTCAACTCCACGCCGGCGAGCGTTATGAAAACCGTGGTGGTTCTTGGCGGCGCGGGGGGGGGCGCGGGGGGGGTGACGGGACACCCCCCGCGACAGGCGGCGGCGGGAAAGGCGGAGGCGGCGAGGTCAGCGAGGCAATGGAAACGCACCGCGAACTGTACCCGTCGTTGAGCTGGTCGTTCACGAACGGTCCGCCCGCGCCGCCGTCGCACACGAAGCCGTACACCCCGTTTTCGTCAACCGCGCCGCACGGGAATCCGAGTTGCGCGCCTGCCCAGTCTAACATAGAGAAGCTCGTGTCGCATTTGGTGGCATCCTCGAAACACAGTAAGCCAGCGTCGTTGTCGTTGGCGCAGTGCGCCGGCGTGAAGGTCGGGGCGGCAGGGTCGTACCACCCTCGGCCGGCAAAATACCCGGCGGCGTTTTCGCCGCAAAAACCGACTTTCGCGTGCACGCCTCCGTTTTCCATAAATCCCAAACCGGCTTTACCGATCGCCGCGACCGCGGTGGAGCACGACAGCTGGCGGTTGACGCACACAAACGGGGGACCCCAGCACGCGCCTCGGTCGCCGTTTGTATCGGCGCACGCGGTACCCACGACCACCGCGCCGGCGTCGGCTGGACAAGCCGCGGTCGTGCCGTCGCACGTCTCTTGGACGTCGCATGTGCCTGATGCGGCGGGGCGGCAAACCGTCCCAGAGCTTTTCAGGGCGCACGTGTTCGCGTCGCAACACGACGCGGCGCCTTCCCCGGGGTACGCAAACTTCAAATGCGGAGTCTGCGCGAAATGGTTCGCGTCGTTCGCATGCGTCACCGCTAACATTCCGTTTTGCGTCGGCGCGCAGATGGCGCCAACCGCTAGGACACACGTGGCCCCGTCGCAACAGCTGTCGATTGACGAACAATCAAGCGCACCGCAATCGCACGTCTCGCCTGGTTCCACCACGCCGTTGCCGCAGACGTTTTCGGGTACGCCGAAATCAGTCAAACACGAAAACGCTCCGGTCGCGACGAGCCGTAGCAGCGCGGTTTTGGAACACGGACTCCAACGCAGTGTATCGTGTTTCCCTACGTTGCTTTCGGAACCGCTGCCCCACATAAGGAACGTCTGACCAGGGTCAACACAAGTACCGCCCACGTCGTGCGAAATCCCGAGATTGTGCGCTATTTCGTGCGTGAGCGTTTCAAAGCCGGCGATGCCTCCTCCCGGGCCGCGCACGTTATCCAGGCCATACCCGTCGCACTGCACGCCTACCCCCGCGACCCCCAAAACGGCGGTGCCGCTTGACATGATCTGGTGTCTGGTGAACACGTGCGCGAGGTCATGAGGGGGTAAGGTGGTGCGCACTCCCTGAATGTAAAAAACGAAATGTCAGTCTTTTATGGGCAATCAGGGAGGCGGAATGTGGTGGGTGGGAAAGGCCCTTACCTCTTTCCAACTCAAGAACGACGCAAACCACCGGGTCGCGTCCATGATCGGTTGTGACAAATCATGCATATTCGCCGAGTTCCCAGCCGCGATCTCAGCGGCGGTGGAGACCGGTAACGAGTACGGCTCACCGTCGCACCAGTTCACCTGGCCGGCCAAAACCACGTGAAACTTCACGACGTCGTCCACGTTGTCGTACGCCCAGTTCACCTGAGGGACAAAAAAGAAAGTGTCAGTCTTGAGTCTTGGGGTGTACTGTATTGGGCGATGTATGGAAAAACAGTCACCAGCTTCGGTAAAACAGTGCACTTGTGATGTATGTGGTATACTTCCTTTTAATGACTAGTGCGCTCAAAGAGGGGCTGTAAAAAGTGTGCCTGGATTGGGAAACGCGCAAGACGCACCATGTTCAGTAAATGCAGCGTGTGCGCTTCCACGGCGTCGACATTGGCGTTGGCGGCGACGCCCCCCACCGCGAAATCCGCGCACCGGCTCGCGTCGTTGAACACCATCAGACGAACGCGGATGGTTTTAGGCGGCGCGCCGGAGGTCGCGAGGGTGGAGCGACGTTTGGTCGGCTTTGCGGCGCTCGTCGAATGCAACGGCGTGTCGTCCAAAAGTGTGCCATCACCTCCTGGTGTTTCGGTTTCGTACGTGCCACCGCCGACACGCGTGACGGGAAGGGGCGGTAACGCCGAGGAGTGCCCGTGCCCGTTCTCGTCGGTCATCACGTCGCGACGCGCGACGACGACTCGAAGTTGTTCCCGTTTGTTTCGGCGCCCGTCCTCAAGTTTGCCGCCGTGCTCGGCCGACTCGCTCTTCATCACCCAGCTCCCCAAATCGTCTTTTTCCGGTAAAACAGAAAGCACCAGAACCTCCCCACCCAAATCGACTTTTCCTTCCAAGCCGCGGCAAAGGGACACCGCGACGCTGGAGAAAACCAGGGCTTCCGTGTTACCCACGTCCCCGACGTAGTGACAATGGACCCCGTTCGGGTGTTCGCTGCGACGTTTGTGCGTGTTCGCGTTTTCGTCCCATTGAGAGGTGTGGTACGCATCACCGAACAAACCGTCGTTGCGAGTTAAACGCAACCGCAAAGAAACGCCGAACACGTCGTGCAGAGTGAGGGACAGGGACACCGGGTACTGGGTCGTGGCGTCGTCGCCCCTGTTGTCGCGAGTCACAAGCGCGGTTTCCCTTACGGAAAACCCATCGGCGTCATCACCTGATGTCGAATTCTGGGAAAACTTTGACCACGCCAACTTGTGCGGCGGCGCGTCGGTCGCGGTGACCGCCGCGAGCGTGGCCAGGGTAACAACACACACGAACGCACGAGCCCATATGCGTGGCAGGCTGCTCGACGTGACGCGCACGGTCACCGTGCGTGCCGCGAAGGAAACGCGACGAGGAGTACGATCGTCCAGGCCGCCATGCCACGTGTACCTGGGTTTAATCCTGTTCTACATTCCAGATTCTCCGACATGCGATGACAGTCCGACATATCCACAGCCTCCTGGCTTGACCCGTAAACTCGAGCACCGTCTCTCCTCAAGTGCTTCCTTCGCCTCGCGCTTGGTCTGGTCACACGCCCGCGCGTCCCACAGCTCCACGCGTCGCGGTATGCCGCTCGCCATGTTTCCTTTCACGCACGGATTCGTCGGGCGCACCAGCACCGCTGTCGACAGCGAAGTGGTGTGGGCGTGCGCTTCCTACGACAACGCGTCAAGCGCCACGATAACGAGGCTAGAGAAGACGTGTCTCGAGGTCATACAGAAGCACGCCACGGACCCCGCGGGGCTGTACGAGATGCCTTTGCCGGACACACAGCGCGTGGTGACTTTGATTAAAACACCCGCGTACATCCCTCGTGTGCAACCGCTGCACGACCCGACGCCGCTGCCGAGCGCGCGCGCGAAGGTTTTGTCCTCGGAACGTCCGACACTTGTCCCCCCCAGGGTTGTGTTTGGTGTCGTCGTCCCGATCCCCACGGCGGGCGGTCCGAGCGCGCAGGACTGCGCGGCGTGGCTCGACGCGCTGGCGAGCGCGTTCGAACGGAGGTACGGCGGCGTCGCGGACGTGCTGGAGCGCGAACGCGAGCTAAAACTAGGGAGCTTCGGGAAGCTCATTAAACAGAACAGCGGTTACGTGCACCCCGCTGCTGCTTCCGAAAAAAACCCGTCTCGCACGGCCACGTCCGCCGAAGCCGACGCCATGCACTCGACTCGCGCGAAGATGGACCTGGTAAGGATCACCATGGTGGATAACATCGCGAGGGTCGTGGAACGGGGCGAACGGCTGGATGACGTGCTCACGAAGAGCGACGGGTTACGCGTAACCGCGGACGGGTTCCGACGCACCGCGTCGCGGCTGAAAAACAAGATGTACTGGGCAAACGTCCGGGCGTTGTGTTTCGTGGTCGGCGTGTCCCTCGTGGCGATCGTTTTGGTCTTTCTAGCAGCGTGCGGAGGCACCGCGTGTGTGCAGTAGTGGTCTGTGGTGTGCAGTAGTGGTCGGTAGTGTGCAGTGAAGAGGAATGTGCAGTGAAGAAGAAGAAGCAGAAAGAGAAGAAGCAGAAGAAGCAGAAGAAGAAGAGGGAAGGAAAGAGAAAGGAAAGAAGAAGAGGGAAGCCACCCCCCATGATGCAATTACAACTTTTTCCTCGTCCCTCTGCTCCTCGCCGTGATCCCCTTTGAGTTTTCCCGTCGGGACAGCGCGCGCGCGGTTTTCGCGCGAAGTTCCTCCCTGGTCAGGGGTCGGTCGTCGATTTCGTCTTCGCTTTCCGAGCCGTCTCGGTCGTCCGCGGCGGTGGAGGGCGGTACGATTGTGACGGACGGCCCGAACCGCCCGGGCGACAGCGGGCCGGTGGTGCCCAGTAACCGGCGCATCGCGTCCGGGCCCTCGTCCTCCGCGGTTGCCGCGGCGTAGGCGGCTAGAATCTCCGTCGCGCGCTGTTCCACGATTCCAAGATAACTCAACATGTTCGCGTCCGTCACGCCGCCGTCCCCGAGCATGTGCTTGTTCGTAGCGGTGCCGCACCCCAGGTTGTCGTACGTGGTTTTGATACCAGCTCGCAACTGCGCCAGGGTCACGCCACTCTGTGTGAGTTTCTCCTCAACCAGCTTGGTGTGCGTTTCCGTTTTGTCAATTTTCCGCTCCAGCTCCTTGACCAGCTTTTTCCGCGCCGCGTCGTGCGCCGAGTCGGCGCCTTCGAATTTGTCAATCTCCCCCCTCAACCCCGACGCAGTTTCCTCTAGTTTTTCCGTTTCCTGGTTCAGTTCGTTAACAAAGTTGAACAACGAAAAGTTCTGGTCCTCCGCGGCGATGAAGCTCGTGACGAGGTCGTCGATGTCGCTCATCCCGGTGGCGGCTTGGATTTTTTGAAACGCGTCTTCGTAGAGACGAATCTGTTTCGCGCCCTGGTCCATTCCCCACGATCCTTTGATGCCTTTCTTCTTGAGTTTCGCTTCCAGCTCCGATTCCCCTTGGTCCGGGAAATCCACACCAAGCTCCGCGGCTTTTAACCGGTTGCGCATCTCCGCTTCTTTCATTTTCCGGTCGTGGTCCAAGATCCGCCCGAGTTCCCTCATCTCGACGTCAAACCCCACGGCTTCCCGGTCACCAGCCGCGCGCAGCGCCGCAATTTCGTTGTTCGCCTGGTCCCGCGCCTCGAACGAAATATTGGCAATCTCTATCACGTCCGACATCTCCTTCTTCTTAGAGGCCAAATCTTTTTCCATCTTCCTAAACACGCTGTCGAAGTTAACCCGTTCAAGTCGCAACACGTCGATCTCGGCGCGCGCGTTTTTGTTCCGAGCCTTGTACGATAAAAAAGATAGTGTCAGTCTTGAGTCGGCGAGTGTGGGTGTAATGTATTGGGAGATGTATGGACAAACAGTCACCAGCTTCGGTAAAACTGGGAAAGTTCCTTACCAGCGCCTGGTTGAACTGCGTCAGCGTTTTGTCCAGTTTGTTTTCCAGCACTCGGGTTTGCTTTTCGATTTGCTGATCCCCATCCTTCGCCGCATCCGCCCCTCCCAGTGCTCGTCTCTGTTCAACAATCTTAGCGTCACTCAACGCCAGGTGGTTGTCAAGCTCCTCCACCCGCCGTCGCTCCATCTCTATTTTCCGCGTGTACAAATCCGCGAAGTCGCCCAGTCTCAAAATCTCAGCCTGCGCACCGGGGCCTGGGGCGTCTTGGTCGCTAGACTGTTGCGCGTGCAGCTCCGTTTTCAACTGCGTGTTGTCGAACTTTATCTTGTCAATAGTCAAACGCTGCCTCCGGATGTGGTGCTGCGCGTCCTCCGTGTACGACGCGCGGTTGCCTTCCATGATTTTGTACTTGCGTTGTAAATCGAGAAGCGCGGCTTCGGCGTCGCTCTGGATTTTGGATTGGAGGGCGGTGAGGGTAAGGTCAGGGTTGTCCTGTTTAGGGTTCAGAAAGCACGTGCATCACGTGTGTGTTGGTGCGGCGTGATCGGAAAGGAGAACTCCAAACGGGAAACGACTGAGGGTACGTGTGCCCCCTCGGAGGCGGAGGCCGGCCCGCGGAGGCTTCGCAGGTTCAACGGGGCGAATTCGACGCATGACACTCAGCACGCGGTTGGGTTATGGGTGACGGACACGCGATACTTACCGGTGCGCTCATGTTCGCAGTAAAGGCGCCCGCGAGGGTAGTCTCGGGCGTCCGGCAGTGACGATCGGGGCGTGGAACCCCGTGCCAACGAAGTTCGTGCCCTCCGTTGTGCGTGACAATTGATGCTGGATTGGGAAACTCGAAACTGGTGGGGCAGTCACACCCCCTAAACACGCCTGTTTTCTCGGAACGAACGACTCAAACTGCAAAGCTACGACTCCCCTTCGCGTGTACGAGCACACGACGCGGCGCGCTGCACGCGACGACTGACGGAGAGTTATGGCAATAAAGCGGTGCTCGCATGGAAGGCGGAAAGATCAGTGCAGGGAGTGTAAGCCCTGCCCTCACGGGAAGCGGAAAGACAGCTGCGCGAGCTGCAACCCCTGCCCTCACGGGAAGCTGAAATACGTCTGTACGGTGTGCAACCCTTGCCCTCACGGGAAGCGGAAAAACGACTGCGCCGGGTGCAACCCTTGCCCCCACGGGAAGGTGAAAAGCAACTGTGCGGACTGCAACCCCTGCCCTCACGGGAAGCTGGAAAAACACTGCGCGAAGTGCCGCCCCTGCCCTCACGGGAAGCGGAAAAACGACTGCGCCGGGTGCAACCCTTGCCCCCACGGGAAGGTGAAAAGCAACTGTGCGGACTGCAACCCCTGCCCTCATGGGAAGCTGGAAAAACACTGCGCGAAGTGCCGCCCCTGCCCCCACGGCAAGGTGAAAAACGACTGCACGGTGTGCACCGGTTGCCGTCACGGCAAGGTGAAAAACGACTGCACGGTGTGCACCGGTTGCCGTCACGGCAAGGTGAAACGCATGTGCGCGGAGTGCAGCCCCTGCCCTCACGGCAAGCAGAAGTACAGCTGCGCGGCATGCAACCACTGCCCTCACGGCAAGCGAAAAGACAGCTGCTTGGCGTGCACCGGTTGCCCTCACGGCAAGGTGAAACGCCTCTGCGCGGCGTGCACCCCTTGCCCTCACGGCAAGGTGAAATACGCCTGCGTTGCCTGCAACCCCTGCCCTCACGGCAAGGTGAAACAGAACTGCACGGCGTGCAAAACGGCACTCGCGGCTGCGCCGCGTTCGAAGCGGGTAAAGCGCGAGCCGGAGAGTTCGCCCGAGATCAAGCAAGAGCCCGAAGTCAAGCTCGAGCCCGAGATCAAACAAGAGCCGTTCACCATTCAAGGCTACTTCGGGTTTGGTACGTGAACTGCTAGACTGCTAGACTGCGTGACTACGTGAACGACTTTGGTTTGGTTACAAATAGACAAACTAGCAGAGTTTACTCACCCTCAATCACGAGCACTTCGATTGTGAACAGCAACGTCCCGCCCGGCGGAATCCCCCAGGTGGGAAACCCCCCCTCCCCGTACCCCTCCTTCGCGGGAATCCTGGCCTCCCGTACCTCGCCAACCCGCATCCCCATCACGGCCTGGTCCCACCCCGTGATGACCTGGCCGATACCGGCGTTGTACGCGAACGGCTGTTGGCCGGGATCCTTCGTGCTCCAGAATTTTTCTCCCGTTTCCACGACGACGCCCAACGCGTGCACAGTCACCGCGGAGCCTTTTTTCACTTCCTTTCCGGATTGGTCGGGCGCAGGGGTCACGGTTCGAACGCCAGTTTCGTACCCGGGAAGTTGAACGAACTCGGATTCGGATTCGGAATCGGAGCTACTCGTATCGTCGTCGCTTAGCGTTTTTTCGTCGTGGTTTTTTTCGTCGCTTTCCGTTTCAATCGCCTCCGCCTCCGCCGTCGCCAATTCTTTCGCCGCGAGTTCCTCCTTCGTGACCCTTTGAAACTCCAAAAGCTGAGGTCCACACGCTTCGAACAACGCACCAGTTGTCCACGCATCTCCGACTAAATGCTCCCCGATGGATTCTCGTCTCAGCGCGGTGAGGTGCGCGGCGCTGCCGAGCGCGGCGCCCAAGTCGTGCGCGAGCGTTCGGATGTAGGTTCCTTTTGAGCACTCGACTTTGAATTTAACAAATTGCGCATCACCCAAGTCTCGCTCCACCGTAAACGAGCTCACCACGACTTTCCTTTCCTTGCGCTCCACCACCTCCCCTCGGCGCGCGGCTTTGTAAAGGCGCTCGCCCCCGACTTTAATGGCGCTGTACATGGGCGGAATTTGCGTTATTTCGCCCACGAAGCTTCGCGCCGCGTCCGCGAGTTGCGCGTCGGTGACGTGTTCCCACTGCGAAAACGTCTCAACCGGAGTCGCCGCATCCTGCGAAGGCGTGGCTTCCCCCAAGCGCATCACCCCGGTGTACACCTTGTCCATCCCAACGAAGTTATCAACCAGTTTCGTTGCTTTGCCGATGCACAGAATTAGTAACCCGGTGGCGTCGGGATCGAGCGTGCCGCAATGACCCACTTTCTTCACCCCGAACTTCCGGGTCATGCTCCGCGTTTTCCCCACCACGTCGAACGAGGTCCACCCTTTGGGCTTGTCCATCAGTAGCACCATGTTCTGCCAGCACTCAGGGCTGGGGGGGGGGTGGGGGGGGGACAGGAAGAAAGGGGGGGGGATCTCCTTCTTCGGCTTCGGAGGTGTCTCGGTCGTTTCTTCCGGCGACGCATCTGCAGAGGCGGCGGTGTGCGCGGCGCGTCGCACCACGACGCGCCTCGCGCCTCGCGGCGCGACCGCGCGCCACACGGGCGCGATGCGTAGTGCGAACATCGAGAAGGCGACGAACCCGAAACCCTAAACTCCAGAAGGGGTCGTGTGCTCCCCACTCTGAGGGGTCGGCGGTGATGACCTAAACCTCATCACGAAAACGATGCCAAAAGCCGTTTTCTCGGACGACAACTTCGTTCGTTCCTCCCTTTTGCCAATCGTTGGGGGCACACAGCACCAGGACGCGACACGCACGCGTTAGAGTGCTGCCGCTTCGCGTCTCACCACGCGCGCGGGTCGCTGTGACCCAACGCCCGCTGCGTGGTTTCAATCGAGTTTTGTCCCATGACCACCTACCTGTGGCTGGACTGCGACCCGGGCCATGATGACGCGTTCGCGCTGATTCTGGGGTGCCACGGCTTGGACCCCACCGTGATTGTGGCCGGTGTGTCCACGGTGAGTGGCAACCAGACCGTGGAGAAAACCACACACAACGCGCTTCGCGTTTTGCACCTGGTCGGCCGAGACGACGTCGCGGTACACAAAGGCGCGAGCAAACCGCTGATACGCGACGCACGGATTTGTCCCGAGATTCACGGAGAGACAGGCTTGGACGGGCCGGATATTCCGAACGCGACTCGTGACGCGAGTGATGTCCCTCCCATCGTCGCCATGGCTGCCGCGTTCGCACGCATCACCGAGATTCCATCCGCCACCCCCACGTTAGTCGCCACGGGCGCGCTCACCAACGTGGCGTTGTTCGCGTCCGTGTACCCTTGCTTGGCGAAAAAAATAAACCTGGTCTTCATGGGAGGCGCGCTGGGCAAAGGAAACACCGGCCCGACCACCGAGTTCAACATCCAGTGTGACCCCGAAGCCGCGAGGGTAGTGCTGGAGTTTCCGTTTAAAAACATCACGATGGTGCCTCTTGAAACCACGCACACCGCGTTGGCGACGAACGCAATCAGAAACCGAATGCGAGCCGGACCTACTTTTCGCGTTGATAAGGACACGGCAGGCGGGGACAATGACACTGTCAACGCCCCTGCAGTGACTCGCTTCCGAAAACTAATAGACGAGCTGTTGACGTTCTTCGCGAAAACGTACAGCACCGAGTTCGGGTTCGACGACCCGCCACTTCACGACCCGTGCGCGGTATTTTTCGCGATCGCGCCTGAAATGTTTCGAACCGAAAAACTGCGCGTCGACGTGGAGTGCGCCGGGTCGCACACGGCTGGCCAGACGGTGGTGGACTGGTGGGGGCAGTCACCTGACAAACCTCTCAACGTGCACGTAGTCATGGAAATGGACGTGGACGCGTTCTGGGAAGCCATGTGCGTCGCCGTGGACAACGCGAGCGCGGCGTGTCCGCTGCGGTAGGATTTTTTATTTTTAGGCACAGAAAAAACAGTAGAAAAAACGAAATCTAATCCCTCCGTCTAGTCCCAGAAAAGCCCCTTCTTGTTTTCCCGTCGATGCCTCACAACCTCCACGTGTTCCGCTTTGCGACACGCCTTGTACGTCTTGAAAAGAGCGTCGCACGCCGTGGCCTTGTTCTCGCCGTGCGCCGCCGCGCCTGCGGTGGGGAAGGGGAGGTGAGTGATGAGATGCGAGAGTTTTCGTTTGTTTTCGCCGAATCGGTTGTTTTCGATCAACGCCGGATCGAGGGTGTGTCAAACACCCTTCCGCGTGTTTTGTCAAGCATCTTTCGTCACAACCACTTACACGCCAGCGCCTTCTGCGAAGCCTCCGCGCAACTCGAAGCCCCCGCGAGTTGCGTCACCCCCTCCGTCTGCAACCCCATCGCGAGGGGACTTTTGGCACGTGCAGGATTTTCAACGTAAGACGAATCCAACGAAATTTACTCGAAACTGTTTTTGACAGATTGACTCGACTCATCACAATGACGCGCCTACCCTCTACCCGTTCTGCTCGTCCTCGTCCTCTCTCCCCATCTCCGCCTGCGTCGCCACCCCCAGGTTCCGAAGCGCGGATGCGCTTTCTTTCGAGTACGAGTTGCTTCCGTGTTTCGGGTGGAAAGAAAAACGCGGCGCGGGTTTCCCTAGGAACATGGCCGTGATGGAAATCCAATCCGCCACCGAATCCGACGCCAACAAAGTTTCCAGTTCGTCCCGCCCGTCGTACGGCATCGGCCGTAAGTTCAGGTGTTGGGAAACCCCCCTTTCCAACAAACCAACTGGGACGTACCGGTGCGTATATGACATCCACTCGCACATGAACCGCCGCGTGGTTTCTATCCCCTGATTGAAATAAAATAAATGTCAGTCTCGTATGGGCAATCAGTCGGCGGAATGTGGTGATTGGGAAATACTTGCTTTCTCGTCCGAACCCCAGTGGTCCAACCCGTCCTTCGCAAACTGCTCGAAAATTGCCAAACGTTCGTTGGAGGTGATATCCCACACTCTCTTTTCTTTAATCTCAGTTAGGACCCACGGCTTGACTAGCGCGCCTCTTCCTATCATACAGGTTGTTAGGTTCCCACTCCGCATGTGCGTCTCGTAGTCGGCGTACCCGAAAACGTCGCCGTTGCCTATCAACGGCAGGCCGTCGCCTTTTTTGGAAGCCACCCTGGCGCACCGCTCGATGTACGCCCAGTCCGCTTTTCTTGAATACCGCTGCGCCCTTGTTCGCCCGTGAAGCGTAGCCGCGGCGGCACCCCACCCCCGCGCTTTGGCAAGCACTTCGTGCGCCACGTACTTCGTTGGGTCGTCTTCGTACCCCATCCTGATTTTGATCGTGAGCGGTGTTTTTTTCATCGCCCGCGACGTCGCGCGCACGGTAAGCTCGCACCGCTTCAAACCAACCTCATCCTTGAAAAGAGACGCGCCCGCGCCTTTAGCGCACACGCCGTCGATTGGGCAGCCCATGTTGATATCCACGAAGTCGCACTGCACTTGCGTGTCTAAGAGTTCGCCGCACCTGGCCATCAAGTCGGGGTACCCTCCACACACCTGCACGCCGAATATCTTTTCCGACGGGTGGCGCCGAACAAGCGCCCACTCCTTCCGGTCTCCTTTCAGCAAGTTACTCGCCATCGCCATCTCGCTCACCGTGATATCCGCCCCGTGTCTGATACAGGCTCTTCGGAAGGGCATGTTCCCGACCGTGGTGAGGGGCGCGACGTACAGCTTTCCACGGAAATCGGGCGCCGGGGGTAGAAGTCCAGGGCGGTTGGCGTGACAAAAAGGTTCGCTAGTGCCGAGGCTCCCTTGTTTTTCTTTTCTTCGCGCATCGCCGTACATCTTATCGGCTTGCGTTTTCGACACACACAGAACGGCGAGGTCCATTGCGCCGAGCACCTGCTCTGCCCGAGGCAGGGCGAGCTCGTTCCTCGCAAGGGCCCTTTGCGTCTGGTCGGCAAGGTGGTTCATCTCGGCGTGTTCCGATTTTTTACTCGAACCGGTTTCTTTTTTTTCACCCTTTTCGGTTTGAAAACTTCCGTGTGTCCCAAAAAAGCGACACCGCACGCCGTACGGGCAAACAGTCAGGTCGCGTCTTGTCAGAAACGGACAGCCCCCTGGCAAATCGATGGGCTTGTTTCGCATGAACAACCCAAGGTCGTGCGAGTACACGCAGGTACCGCAGTTACCAAGACCGGCTTGTGACCCTTCGTGTTCCGGCGAGCCTTCGACACGCGCAAAAGCACAATCCTTCCCAAGCGCTACCTTGGGACACAAATCAATCGCCCGTAACGCCGCTTTCTCCGCCTTCACCGCCCGGAGGGACTTGCCTGTTCGTTCGCGGTCCTGCGCGTGGGTGCCTGCCTGGCTCTGCGTGTGCGTGCCGTTGTCTTGCGTGCCGGCATTGCGCGTATTACCAATCCGTACGTGCTTTTCGGCAATCGGCAGGATGCCTTGTTTCACCAAAAAGCGCGCGCGCTCGGTGAGCGTTTGATTGCTTTGCACATCGTCGACGACTCCTTGTTCTTTGTGTTCACCATCGTCGTCATTATCGTCATCCGCAATGCCCCTCTTTTGTTTCGCCAACTGAAGCGCCTCCAGAGGCAACTCCCACAGCTCCGCGTATTGCAACAGCCACTCCGTCAGCGCTAACGCTCGCCGCCGCTTTTGTTCGTTGAACGATTGCGACACATCGTCAGGTGTTGGGGAAACCTCGGCGCACGCCCTCGCAACCGCGGCGGCGGCGAAGCCTTTCTTCGTGAGCACCAAGGACGACTTCTTGTCAACGTCCTCGGGGTCCACGGCGGTGCCGCCGCCCGGCTTGGGGGGGGGGGCGGGGTCGCCTTTGGGTTTCTGGGGTGCGCGCTCGGAGATGATGTCGGTTGAGGCGGCGGCGGGCTGAGGTGGTTCCGTAAATGCGCCCCACCCGTCGGTCACAGGACCCGCAGCCGCGACCGCGGCTTCACGCACGCGCTTACCCCCTCGAGGACCCGTCCCCATGACGTACACTCGGCGGAGTGCCGCCTCGAAACCTTCGCAGCGCCCACGGCGGGGGGGGAGTGACGCCGCACGCCGGCGGAGCAGGGCCGACGTTTTCGAGGTATTTTATTTCGCAACCAAAAAGTCGAGCCGCGATTCTTCAATCCCTCATTGCGAGACGCACCCCCTCCGCCCTCCCTCAACAAGCATCGCCCCACCCATGGTGCCATAACGTACTGACGTGTGATCTCCGAAGAACCAGCGACGCGAGAAACCCGGCCGGTTCACGATGAGACGCGCGTTCCCCGGGTCGCATCTACCGCCGCCTCCGTCGGCGGTACCGGTCGCATTCGTGGTCGGTGCCGAATTTCACGGACATGTATCGATACATCCACCACCTCCCGCCCCCCCGCCCGCCCCCCCGGTGGCTTTGGCCGAGATGGAGCGTTTGTGTGCGACCGCGGTGCGTGACCTAGTGTCGGAACGCGCGTGTGTGACCTACCAAGCCGTCGCCACGAGGGTCTGCGCAACAAGAGGGGTGCATAATCTTTCCCAACTCGGCGTCACCGACCCGACCGGACAGGTCACGGTTTTGGGCAGGGTTTGGCGCGCGCAGCAGCTCATCGACGCGCACGTCGTGTCCTACGTAGGCATGCGATTCGTGTCGTGCTTGAAAGATTTGGAAAAGGACCTCTGTTCGTTGCTTGACGTGAACCACTTACGGCCGAGGGGTGGTGAAAACGACGAAGGCGCGAATCCGGAGGAGATTTCGATTGAAAACGACGACGAAAACGATGATGACAAAAACGCCGACAACAAAGACCCTTCCTTCGGATGCTTCGAATCCTTCAATCTCGGGCCACTCACCGCGAATCCGGTGGTTAGGTATTACTTCCAGTTGGATGCACCGATGCGTGCTGCGACGCCGCGTGCGATGAATGCGCATACGATTGACACGAGCCGGTTCATGGACGGCGCGGCCGTCGCGAAACACTTGGGTTTGTTTTTGGCCGACCCTGGCGAAAAATCGGGGCGCGCTTTCGCGGCGTACCTACTTACGAAAGAAAACTCGGGCGCGAGTTCTTCGTTACAACAGCTGGGGGTTACGATCCAAAACGGCCCGGTAGCATGGGGACCTCAAGCTGTCGCAGCAGGGCACGTGTTGAACAAGCTCGTTTTGGACGCAACACACGCGGAGCACGCGGTCCGCGTATCAGCGCTACGCGTGGAAAACACGCGGAGGGAACTACTCAGCCTTTCCAAAAGAAAAGTAGCGCCGCCGCGTCTCTCGACACCGAAAGACGCACACACGCGAGCGTTTATACAAGCTTGTGGCGACTTGATACCAGGGCCGTACCGGCCTTCCAAAGGAAAGATGCATCAAATTTTGAAACGAAAATGTACGTATTCCCTTTCCCAAATCCCTCCCCGACTATTTACCCGTACAAGACTGACCTTTTTCTTTTCCAAAAACAAAACAGACCCAAACGAAAACCCCGAACTTCTCGCCGCCGCGGCGGAGTACGCGGCGCTGCGTTTGTGCGGCGGGAAGGTGCGGTCGGGGATGTTCGCGAGGGACGACGAGGCGGAGGATGAAGATGATGCAGGTGCGGAGGGTGCGGATACACGGACGGAAGAGGACGGCGATGATAAACAGACTGACGAGGACGGCGCGGACGTGACGGATGGAGCACGGGACAATTGTTACGACGATCAGCGCGCGGAGGCTGACATTCCAGAATCTAAGCTTGCTGCATCAGCCCGGGGTGTAACATGTGCGGATACGTCGTCTTCCGATGACGACGACGATGACGATGAAGCTGAGGACGAAACAGACGAACACGATTCGGGCGTGTCCTCGTCGTCCGGAAAACGCCCGCGGAATAAACGCAAACGCGACGGTAGCGAGTCGCCCGGTTTGGTCGTCCTCCGCGGCGGTGTCGTCCAAGGGACGCATGTGCGTAGTGAAGCGCACGCCGGCTGGCAGCCACAGTCAGAGCCGTTCGAAGCGTGTTCCAAACACGGAAACGACGATGCTGATGCTAATGCTAATGCTAATGCGAATAACAAATCCGTCGTTGCCGGCGACGTCTTGAAACAATGCGTTCCTTGGTGGGAGCCTTGCGACGTTTCCGACCCCCGCGCGGTGGGCCGATGGGGCGAGGCGTTGGTGTATAACTTCCTATGCGCCACGCGCCCTGGGTGGAGTGTCGAGTGGCTCAACGAACACACCGAGAGCACCAGTTTTTACGACGTGAAGTTGGTATCGCCCTTGGAAAATACGAAACACGGGAACCGAGGCCGGCGCGTCGTTTTCGTCGAGGTGAAAACCACGCGGTCGCGGGATAAAAACGTCTTCGAGATGTCGCCGAACGAGTGGTCCTTCGCGTCGAGGCCGGGGGTGGATTACCGCGTGTTCCGGGTTTTTTCAGCTGGTGACAAGCAAAACGTGCGGATTGTGGTGGTGAAAGACCCGGCGAAGATGGTACAGGAACGGGGAATCGCGCTTTGCTTGGCGATTTAGGAGGAGGACGTGATAGCATGGAGTGACGAATTTACCGCAGTCGAGCGAACGGTTCGGCCGAAGTATCACCCAGTGACTTTCTTGAATGCCGTGGATGCCGTTGATTCTATCGGCGTCAAGATGTTTCACATGGATGAAGCCGATTCCTTGTTCGAGAGGAAGGACATATGGATGTATTGACGTCGGATTGACATATTATATCGCTCAGCCCGCCGGTTCTCGCTCAATCGAAGAAGAACACGAAAAAGATCAACATGGTGAACCCTAATGTGCAGAATGACCCAATGCTACTCAGACAGGCCGCGGAGCTCGTCACAGTAATGTCGTCGCACGATCACGATTTCCACGACCACAGTTGGCAACCTTCGACGCACCGATATGTGAGGGTATCCGTTTGGCGACTGGGGTCCGGCATCCAGCTGGGAAACCCTTTTGTCGCGGGACACACGCCTGGTTTCCGGAACGTACCGTAAATAGAATGAGGCTCGTGCCAAATCTGCATGGTCATGATCTCAGCTTTCGAGTCGTATGAGTGATACGCGCACCACACTTTATAGTACCCGGAGGACCAATTCCTGGATTGGGTAGGGACATGCCCGACACCAAAATCTTGCGTCCACGAGTACTTCGCGCGATACGTTGTCTCGTTCGTCTTGTAGTCTGTCGCACAAGCAACGTCCGTTACGTTGATCGATGTCGTGTAGTTGTAGTTTTTTGCGCCCTTTCTAGGGTCGGGCCACGTGCTGGTGCCCCAGCCTTTACCGTTCTGCGTCGTGCCGTGGTTTTCAAGTTGAGTGAATTCGTCGTGGAGCAACGATCCCCCCATGTAGCCTTCCATGGGCATGCCCGTCATGACCCACGTGCCGGCAATCTGCGCGCGCGCAAGCGCGCCGAGCGACAGGAAGAAGAACAGAGCGAGCATCGATGACGCGCGGGTAGTCATGTGTTTACGTTTACGAGAACGCGCGCGCGGGAGTGACTCGTACGACAACTTCTGCGAAGATACGCAAATCACGTGAGTTGCCAATACAATATCCGACACTGCCAATACAATATCCGACAATCCCCACAAACACCTGAATCGTTGCTGACCACCACCACACCACCACCACCACCACGCACGATGTCCGCAACTCAAAAACTGCGTCCTGTCGCTCACGGACAGCCCGTGCAAGGCCAGCCCGACCATGGTTACGCCGGCGGTCCGCCATTGGGCGGCGCGCGACCCGGCGAAACGGTTCCCTGTTTCGTTGGCACCGGAAAATGGTCCAACGCGTTGTTTGACTGCGGTTTGCCTGGGAAGTGCGACGACGCGACGTGCGCTGTGGCCACGTTCTGTCCCTGGAGCTTGCATGGCGCGACCGCTAAGATGATGCGTACAGGGCACAGGGCGGACGCGTGCAACGGGTTGGACACCAGGGAGTGTGCCATCTCGGCTGGTTTGTACGTTGGCGGGAAACTTCTTAGAACTTCTGCGGACTGGTGCGAACTGGTATAGAAACTTAATAGCAACCCCAAAGGGCCTTGAAACACTGAACCCTAAACATCAATACATCCATATGTCCTCCCTCTCGAACAAGGAATTGGCTTCATCCATGTGAAACATCTTGACGCCGATAGAATCAACGGCCTCCACGGCATTCAAGAAAGTCACTGAGTGATACTTCGGCCGAACCGTTCGCTCGACTGCGGTAAATTCGTCACGGCGAGAGTTCTTCCCTAATTTCGGCGTGAGATTGGGTCAGTTGCGTTGATTTCAGGGAGAGTTTGACCGATACGGTCATACCCCCCTGAGTTCACGCCACTTCCATCTCATGCCGAAATTATTTGCCCACTGCGGGCACCTCGGGGTGCTGCAGTGGGCAAAATCGAACGGATGCCCCCCTGAGCTTGACTTCAACGAGCTTTTCCGTTTATGGAAACTAGAACGAGAACTCCAATGACCCCCGTGAGTCGAACGAAAAAACACGTTTGATAATTAGCGTTTGATACGCGTGTACTTGCGTTTCAAAAACAACACGCTGCGTGCCAGATTTTAAGAAAGCAACGTCATGAGCGCCTGCTGTCGTCTGCTGTCCAGCCCCGTGGCGAGCGGTACCAGTCTCCCAGCTTGATGCGTCGCCCCCATGCGTTCCTTCAGAAACGTCTCAACGCAAATCGCGCCCAGCGGGTCTTCCTTTTCATCCGCGTCGTCGTCGCCGTAGCCGTCGTCGATACCTTTGTCCATCAACCGCTCCAGTAAATCCCCGCCGAACAAACCGCCGCCGCCGCCGCTTTGTTTGCCCCCCGACCCACCGTCGCCGTCGAATTCATCATCCGCGTCCTCGTCATCTTCCCACTCGTCGTCCTCGTCGCGGTCAAAAACACCATCGTCCTGGTTGGCTTCCTTGATTTCCAAAATAGCATCCGCGAGGAGCTCCAAAATCACCACCGAAACGGGCGTGGGGACGAACTGCTCTGGCCCAGCCGCTTTCGCTCGCGAACGCGTGCGCGGGACGTCGCCCGTTTCAGTCACCACGGGCTTGCCCCTCACCACGACCGCACCCAGCGTCGCAGCGCTGTTCGCAGACGCTAAAAGCAGCGCCAGCGCGGTCACCGTGATTTTGATATCAAACGCGCCTTGCACGTCGGCTTGGTGCGTTACCCACAACCGCATGGCGGTGTCCAACGCGTTCGTGGCGGGAGGAACGCCATCCGAGCCTTCTTCTTTCTCTTGGGTGTGCTCTTGAGACACGAAGAACGGAGGAGCAGGCGTAGACGCGAGCATCTGCACCAGCGCGTCTGTATCGCTGTGTACCAGTCTTGCTAAAATAGGCACCAGCGCGGCGACTAAGTTGGGTTGCTTCGCGTTTCGCGCTCTGGACACCACCGCGACGACGACTTCCGGAACAACCAAACGCATTTGGAACGGAAGCCGTCGCAGCATTTGCCCCAGCAACGGCGCCGCGAACACGGACGCGCCTTCTTCCATTTCGCAAGAGAGCAGCCTGGCGGCGGCGTCCAGGTACGACCGCAACACGTCGCCGCTTGCTCCGCTGCCGCCGCCGCTCCCGTCCACGCCCCACGCAAGCGACGCCTCGCCGCCCGACCGCAGAAACGCGCGCAAGCATTCCGCCGCGCTTTGTAAAACCCCGACGTCGTCGCTTGTGAGCGCCAGCTGTACCACAGCCGCGAAGCACGCGGCGTGGCACGCTCGGGCGGACTCGCCGCCGCTTGGCGCCGGGCGCAACAACACGCACATCACATCCAGTGAGCTTTCCACTAACATGGGGGGCTGTGCTTGTGGGTTTTGAATAATCGACGCCAGCGTCGGCACCGCTAACATGAGCAGCCCGGGTAAGCACTTCGGGTTGTTCGCCAGCGCTTCCAGCACGTCCCGGGCGGTGGCGCTGAGCAGTGGGTCTGAGACTTTTCCGGCCCACAATCGAAGCGTCGTGGGTGCTAGCACGGTTGACCAAGGCACCGCGGCGTCGTCATCGGCGCGCACCACGACCAACATGGCTTCCAACACCAGGTGTAGGGAATCGTCGTCGTCGGAGTCGAACCCGGCGGTTTGAGGCGCGGTGCTGGCGTTTTGCGCCGCTTCAGCCGCAGCTCGCGTTTGCTCGTGCGACTCAAGCAACCCCCCCAGGCCTTGGTAAATGGCCCCGAGCAACGGCGCGAGGGAGGTTTTCGGCGCCACGGGGATGTACTGCGCGAGCGCTCTGCACGCGCCTACTCGCAACGGTGCCTCCGCGTTTGGTGCCAACGCTTTGACGGACGCGGCCAGCACCGCGAGCGCCGCGCTGGGCAGCGCGCCTGGCGCGAGCTTCGCCGCGACCCAAAGCGCTCGGCCGGTAAGGAACGAGTTGTTGCCTGCACTTGTGTTGTTGGTTTCACTGAGCTCGCGCGTCAGCACGGACTGCAGAAACTCGTTTGTTACGAAGGCGGGTTGTTTGTGTTCCGCCGCCGCCGCTTGTTCGGCGTCGAGCGCGAAATCGGCGACGACGCCAACCGCTAACATGGTGGCTTCCCTTCCCTTCCACCAATCGGGGTCACCACTCGATCGTAGCTGTCCCGACTCTATTAACCGACGCGCACACGCGGTTTGTAACGAACTAAGCACAACCGTCCCGAACCGGTCGCAAAGTTCGTCAAGAAGCAAACCGCACATCGCCCGCACCGTGGAAACGTCGTCGTCCTCGTCCGCGACGTACTGGTTCGAATCGTGTCTCCAGGACTCTTCCTGCGAATGCGAACGCAAACGGTCAGTCTTGGGTCGGCGAGTGTGGGTGTGTTGTATTGGGCGATGTATTTGACGATGTATGGACAGCAGTCACCGTAATCGGTCTGAACAGTCACCAGCTGAGAGATAAAACAGTGCACTTGTGCGGTATGTAACATACTTCCTTTTAATGACGGCCGTGTACTCAAACAGTCCCGAACGGGGCAGCAAACGACGTGTTTGGATTTGGGAAAGCCCCTGCACGTACCTGGTCACTCGTCATGCACATGTACCCCAACGCTTGATACACGGTGTCGTCCAGCCCCGGCGCGACGACCGCGCTTAGCCACGGGTGCTCCACTAACGCCATCACGAGCTCGATGACCTGCGCGACGACGGTTTCGAGGCTGAGCGATGCAAAGCAAGTGTCAGTCTCGTATAGGCAATCCGGCAGGCGAAATGTGTGTTTTTATGGGAAAGTTCCGTACCTCAGCGTATCGCCGTCGCTGTCGCGCGCGTCGTCGAACGCGCGCGCGTTTCCGTGCGTCGCGACAAACGCGTTTGCGTACATCGGCGCCATCGCGTGGAACAGCGCCGCGGCTCTTGACAGGGGAGGTAACAGCGCCTCGCCTGCTGTTTTCGAAAAGTACGAAGTGACTTGCGTTAAGCACCTTAACGTTTCTAACAGCACGCCACACTGATTCGACGAAATCGGGCGCTGATTGAGTTTGAACGAGCTCGGGTCTAAAATCACGGAGAAAACCTCGAGCCACCCCGGTAACAGCGGGTTCATCAAATCCCGAACCGCCCGTTGACGTGCCCCACTCATCATCCCCAGTGTCAACAACACCGAGTGCATCACCGCCAGGGCTCGGCGCTTGACGCTTAGGGACACGTGTACGTTTGTCACGATTTGCAGCAGCTCGGGGAAAAGCAGAGGCACGACGGTTGGGACTTGGCCTTCCTCCAAGTCCCCCGCGATCATCGCAAGGCATCGCAACGCCCCTATTACTGTATCTTCGCTCGTTCGTTCACGCAACGCGCCGATTAAGATTCCAGTCAATGCAGGCCATGCCTGCGGCCAGTCCCAGACGCATATCGTCGCGATGGCCATGCCACACGCGGTGCGGATCTTACCACTCGGATCGCCCAGGCCCATCGGCAGGAGCTCTCGGATACCCGCCTTCTCTTCGTCCGAAACTTGCGGAGGGAAAAACCGCCCCTCGCCCGCCTGCCAGTGCTCCTTGATGTACTTCTTAAGCACCACAGCGGCGAGTTGCCGGGTACCGGGTACCGCGCCTTGCTGATTAAGCGCGACCTTCGTTAACGCCAGCCCGAACCCGGGTTGGGTGCCGCCTTGCGTCAGCTGAGCTTCCGCCGAAACGCGCGTGTTCTCGTCCGCGCTCATGGACGCCACGAGCGCAGCGGAGATCTGGTCCTCCATCGCGGCGATGCGACAACCCGGAAACCCGTGGAGACGGGTCTTGGAGCGCCCGACGGAGTGCCGACTCTCTCGGCGGAGACGATCGTTTTCAAATCTGAACCAAAAAAGCTGTCGACAAAAAGAAACTGGCGTTCTTTTACAATCGCGCGTTCATCTCTACAAGTACTCGCTCATCGCTACAAGAGTGCCCAAGCACTCGGACTTGTCTGAGACAATAGACACCAACTGTACTAAAAGTACTGTTGACATCTCTACACGTACTCGCTCATCGCTACGCGTGCGCGTCGCGTCGCTTCCCTCGTCACACCGCGCCGGCTCCTCTGAGCACCTGCACAATCGCCGCGTGTTCCCCTCGAGCGATGTTATAAATGGGTGACATTGATACGGACAGCGGTGTCGCGTCGCCATCCCTTGCCTTGTTGACGTCGGCGCCCGCCACGATCAGCGCCCGTACTACCGCCTCGTGACCCTCTTGAGCGGCGGCGTAAAGCGGCGTCTCGCCCTCTTCCGTCGCATTATTGACGTCTGCGCCCGCCTGGATCAGCGCCCGTACCACCGCAGCGTGGCCCTGATAAGCGGCCATCCATAGAGGTGCAAATTCATCCGCCTCGTTGAGGTCAGCTCCCGCCCCAATCAGCGCCCGCACTACCGACTCGTGGCCGTTAAGAGCGGCGAAGAACAGCGGCGTTCCGGCGTCAACTCTCCCAAAGAAAATCGTGTTGACATCAACACCCAACTCGATCAGCACCTGCACCACCGCTTCATGACCCTCTATAGATGCACAGTGTAGCGGCGTCTCGCCCGACACGGTCTCCTTGTTGAAGTCTACGCCCGCCTCTATTAGCACTAGGACTACCTCAAGGTGTCCGTCCTCTGCCGCCAATTTCGCGCACGTCCGCCTTTCCACGGGCAGCCGTTCGCGTGCGCCCATAGCATCAACTTGAGATGACCGCCCACCACCGCCCCATCGCATGTCGACTCGCCCCAAGGGCAGCCGTTCAATCGCGCCCACTGCAGCACCTCGAGGTGCCCGCTCTTTGCCGCACCCGTGCACGTTTCTTCGTCCCACGGGCAGCCGTTCTCGCGCGCCCACTGCAGCACATTGAGGTGCCCTCCCTCCGCCGCAACCGCACACGTATGCTTGTTCCATGTGCAACCGTTCGCACGTGCCCACTGCAGCACCTCGAGGTGCCCGCCTGTTGCCGCCGCCTGGCAAGTGTAAACGGTCCACGGGCAACTCTCCGCGCGCAAAGCCTTCAACTCCTCGAGTTGTCCGCTCCTCGCCGCTGCATGGCACAGGAACTCTTTCCGTGAAAGACGACCTCGTCGTTGCAGGCATCGAAGCGTGGTTACATATCCAAGATCAAGAGCAGTATATTCATCCAGCTCCTTAATTCGACGTCCCGTCGCATCCACCGCATCGCGCATCCCACGACTGACCCCGCGAAGATGAGCGAGGTCCGGGCAGATTTTCTTCTCGGAGGACGTGCGTGACGACGACTTCGAAGGGAAGACCCGGGATGGCGACCCCCGCTTGAACATCGAGCTTTCGCTTTGTCGTGCGTGCGCGTGTTTCGACGCCGTTCCGCGGCGCGTCGTCGGACATCGCGGACGGTGCCGCACGCGCGCGCGTCGTTGTGATTTCGTTTTTCTTTTCTGGAAACCTTTTTGGTTCGCCCGACTTTTTTTCGCGCGCGCGCCCCCCCGTTTCGTCACTCGCAGCGGCACGCGGCAAGTCGGGTATGGATCCTCCCGCGTCGCCCGCGGGTGAGAATGTTTCCTCGCCAACGCCAGCCACAGAGGGACCCGTGAAGGTCATCGTGCTCCTCCGGGCGGTCGGGGATGCGCCCATTCTGAAACAAAACAAATTCAAGATCTCGGCCACCGAAAAGTTCGAAAAGGTGGTCTCGTTTCTCGGCGTACAGCTTCGAGGGAAGTCGATATTCGTCTACCTGAACAGCGCGTTTACGCCGCGGTACGACGAAACCGTTGCTAATTTGTTCCAGTGGCACGGCGTGGAGGGGAAGCTCGTGGTGTACTACGCCACGACACCGGCGTGGGGATGATTCGGGAAATCGAATCTTAGTTTTAGGCACCTTTTTTTCCAATATATTAGCACGGAAAGACTTGATACTCCGCATTACTACCTCACTCCTCTAAACTCCTCCCTCTCATACTCCCCAGACCCCCCACTAATAACCGACCCCGCGTACCGGCTCCTCTGCCGGTACCGGTCCGCCCCTGATATTTCTTCATCAGAGTCGGTGTAAACGCTCTCCGCGCGAACGGAGGTGCCGATTCGCGACGGGTGGAACGCCAATCGTTCGTCGCGGCTGGGGAACATCGTGTCCGGCGCCACGCCCACCCCGCCGCCGCCGCCCCGGCCCACCCATGGGCGTCCCGCGAGCCCAACCACGCCGTTGCGAAGAAGCGCTCCTTCGTGCGGCCCTCTTCGCTGTCCTCCAACCCCTTCTCCACCGCCGCCTGCCAAAATATACCCCGCCGCCTTTTCGCGCCAAGTCAACCGGCGGTTCCCGTCACCCTCGAAAAGAGGCGCCGCGTTGTGAGTCGCGTTAGTCATGTCTAATTGCTTATTGCGTCTCGCCGGAGTCGGGCCGGTCAAGTCGCCAACACAAGCGTTCGTGCCCGCGATTTTCGTTCCCGCGACTGGTGCGCTTCGCTTCGGGAAGCGGGCGCGCGATTGCCGCGCGCCCGACGCGACGCGTTCGCGCCGGTCGCGTTCGCGCCGGTCGCGTTTAGCGCCGGTCGCGTCGTCCGAAAGCGCCGCTGTATCGTGTACGGTATCGTTCGTCTCCCAACGCGAGCCCGCGTCAACACCGAAAGAAGGTCCCCGCCCCGCAACTTCCACGTCCGCGCGTCGCGGGGAACCCACGAAGGATGCGAAGCGCGACGACACACCGTGTGCCTGCCAGGCGCCTTTTGCGTGTTCCTCATGTGGATCAATCCGCGGCGAGGAAAAAATTTCCTCGCGCCGTACTTTCGTCCGCGCGAACCGCACCGTTTGCGGCGCGTTGGTTACGACGTACCGGTCCCAACGCGACGCGCCGGTTGCGGTGGCGTTTTTCTTCAAGGTATCTCTTTTAATTCGAGGTATCTCTGTATCCGTATTATCCGTATTATCCGCGTCTCCAGGTACCAAATCTTCATGTTGAAACCCGCGTTCCTCGCCGGCCCGCCCGAAACGCCAGGACGACGCCTCGCGTTTGTCGCCGTCGCTTGTTTCGTCGGAAAGCGCTTCGGTTGACACGGACGAAACGGCCGACCCCGAGTCGACGTATGTCTTTTCCGATTTGACCTCAGCCGCGATGGCTTGCTCGGAGGTTTCAAAACTCGTCGCGGTCAATGAATTCTCGTCCTCGTCCTCGTTCTTGTTCTCGTCGTCGTCGTCGTCGTACGACAGCGCCAGCGACTTGCCGGTGCTTTCTCGTGTACCTTTTCGGTCGGGTGGCGCCTCCAGAAAAGGCGCGTCGCTCCACGTTGGTTGTTCGCCGTCACCAGATCCAGAGCCAGAATCGCCGCCGTCGAACACGGACTCGTTCTCGGTTTGCAAAACCCGCACAACGAACGCATCCGCGGCTCGGCGCACCACGGCGTCGCGGTCGCCGTTTTTAACTTCCAAAATCTTACGATAAATAAAAGAAAGTGTCAGCCTTGTATGGGCAAACAGTGTGTGGCGGATTTGGGAAATGCAATATCGTACCTTGGCAAACACGTTCGCGGCGCGAAACCGAGTGACGCGGACGCTTTCGTAACGCGTTTCGTAACGCTTTTCGTAATGCTTTTCATCTCGTAACGTCGTCTCGTACTCAGCGGTACCGTCGTCGTCGTCGTGATCGCCTTTCTTACTTCTTTCCGCCGCCAGCAGTTCCCACGCCTCCCTCAGGGTTTGAATCGCGACGACCCTCACGGCCGGGCACTGCTCGTCGTCCAGACACCGCGCGATCGTCATCAGCCCGAGCCGCGACAGCACCGACTCCACACACGGCGTCACGGGTTCCACCTCCGCCATCGCCAGCTTTGTTAAATCAACCTCGCGCGCCATCGTCTTGGCGCCGCGCAACCCCGGGTGAAGCAAGGAAAAGTCCTCCGTCTCGTTTCCGTTGGCGCTGAAACCGTTCCGGACGCTGTTGAACCGCGCGAGCCCTTGCGATAAGTAAAACAAAGTGTCAGTCTTTCGTAATGTGTATGAGTAATTACTCTGAACAATCGGCAGAGGTAATACGCCCTTCTGGTACGAGTATGGGAACACAGTCCGGCGGGATTCGGGAAAGATGAGCCCAACACGTACCTTCCTCGTGCTCCGCGTCTTGCGCCACGGCTAGGGCGTTCGCGAGCACCCGGTACCGCTGGGTGACCAAGCTTCTTAGCCACTCGAGTGTCCGGACGCGCCCTTGCGACGAGTCGTCGCCAGAGGAATCGCCAGACACGGCAAACGCGAGCGTGCGCCGCGCGATTGTCGCGGCCGCGTCGTTCGCGGCGGCGGCGCGTAGTTCCTCGTGCGCCGCCGAGCGCACCAAGGACGAGGCGTGCGCCGTGCACCCCACCAAGGCCTCAAGCAACCCAGGCACACTTTTTGTGTCTTTACCGGCATCCAGCGCGGCGTCCATGGGTGATGTTTTGAATTTGATTGGCGTTTCATGTGGGGTACCTTCAAATCCAAAGGGAAACGCGTCGCGAGGGTCGTTTTGTTTTTGAGTTTTAGAGGAAACCAAATCCTCAATTCCCGTCTCCGAATCGCCATCTGCGGAAACGGAAACCATGTCGCTCTCGGCATCCTGAAGGTCATCCTGAAGGTCATCGTCGTCGCTGTCCGAGTCGCTGTCGTCACCGCCGTTGTGTTTCGGTATTTTTCTTCCCAACGCTTTGAACAAAAACGGATTCCAAAACGAACCGGCGAACGTCGCGTTTGCGTACCAATCTTTGAACTGTTCCGTCATTTTCGCAATCGACACTTTCGGTTTTTGTTCACCTTTGTTCTTTTCGTCCAACTCGCGTTTGCGCATCATCACCCGGGCGTGCGGAATCGTGAGCAGTAGGAAATCGTCATCATCATTTTGGGTCCACGTTTCGAACAGCGTACGGTACCCGAAAACGCCTTGTAAACGCCAAAGCGGCCCGAGATCCTTTCGCGCTAAGTTCCGCAGCCGCCGCTCCGCGGTTTTCGCGCAAGGTTTCCCACCAAGCCGAACCAACGTGTGTAGCAGTGAACCAGCCGCTCGGATACAATTGATTGTCGTCGTCTCGTCCGAACTCGCGTCGGATAACGTGCGAGAAAGACACTCGCTGGTGCTGACGTCGCCTCTGGTGTACCTGCCTGACAAGTACGTTTCAACTTTTTGAATTTCCGTTTCGGTTCGCGAGCGCGCGTTTCGTTCAGCACCCGTCTCTCGGGTACCAAGCTCGTGTCGTCGAAAAACGCGTTTCCAAAGCAAAGCGAGTGGGGACAGGTTGGGTGTAACGGAGAGTACGTCGTGGTACGGTACGCCGCCGTTAATGCCGGTTTTTGGAGCGCCCTTGCCACCGCCCAATAAGCGCCCTTCATCAAGCCACCGCTCCACGTTCCAGTCCACGAGCTGGTTGAATTTCTGGAGTTGTACCGCGGTCAGCGCGTCCGCGCGTTTCGTGCCGAAGCCTAGGTAGTAGTACACTCGCGTGACGTCACTAACAACACGTCCCCACTTGTTTTCCAAATGAATCAGCACCCGACACCAGTCGCGCTCGCGGTGGTACAACGACGTAGCGAATGCGTCGTCGTCGGTTTGCAGCAAAAGAGACGCGCCTCGTTTCGATTTCGCCAAGTTTGAAACAGCGCCCGCGGCGGCGGTTCTTACCGCGGCGTTTTTTTCCTCCGCGTCCAGAAGCAGCCGCCTTAACAAAGGCACTAAACAGAACCGCTGCACGTGCGTGACGCCTTTTGCCGAGCTCGCAAGCGCGCTGACTGCGTCGCAAAAATGTACCCGTACCGACGGGGAAACGGCGAAGGAATCGCGTGGATCTAATTCGGAATCGAAACACTCTTTAAAGACTCTTTTTTTCTGGAAAGTGTCGTAGCCGTGCTTCGTCTCGTCATCGCTCGCGTCGCTCGCGCGTCGTACATCCCCGTACCGCCCCGACCCTTGAGCCACGAAGTAAACCTGCATCACGATTTGCCACACCAGCGCATCGTGTGCGACATCCTCCCTGCCTTCGTCGGTTAGCCCGGACAAACCAACCCCCACCGTTCGGTCCACGCCGAGGCGTTCGGAAACCGCCGACGAATCCACGCCGCGTTGTTTTTTCCGCGCCGCCACCGCCGCGGCGTGCGCCCTGCGATTGCAAAAGAAAGTGTCAATGGACAAACAGTCTCGTGATGGGCGATTTTCGTACAGTGGACAGGCAGTCTTGTTTTCTGGTGCACTTATCGTGGTGGTGAGACGGGCGCGTAACCGCACTCCATAAGTGGCATCAAATTTGGGTATCAAATTTGGGAAAGCCCAGGAGGCCGTACCTCAACCCTTCCCAGTTCCCAAACGCGCCGCACAGACCGTCCGTGGCGTCGCCTGCTAACACCCCCATCGCCCGGACCCACGGGTCAACGTCGCGCCGCATCTCCATGTGGGACAGGTCGGGGTAGGCGAACTGATACGAAAAAAGCCGAAAGTGTCAGTCTCGTATGGGCAATCGCAGAGGCGGAATGTGGTAAATGGGAAAGGCCCTGACCTGTAAACTCCGGCCGACCGTGTGCCGGTACCCCGCCACGAAAAACAGCGGCGTAAAAATCAGCGCCACCGCCGCGTTTGCGGTTTCGGTCGCGACGCTCACCGCGCCGGTGGTGACCGGCGGTTCGGTTTGCGTGGTGATAAAGAACGCGCATACAGAAATCCAGAATGACGACGCGACACAAGCGCCTCGCAAACCGTTCATCGCGCGCGACCCCCCGGCGCCCCGCACGGGCTGGCGCGATTAACAAGAAAGGGTCAGTCGGTCGTGACGTGTATCCGGGATTGGTACGGGGTCCGACGGAGTGGGTCGGCGTAACAGTTGCAGTCGTACTCTGAGTACGGCAGTAACTGTTACGTACGCCACACAGGGCAGTAATCAGGGAGGCGGAATGTGTTGAACGGGAAATTCGTACCTGCGCGTGGAAGTTCACCGCGTACAACACGAAAATTACAATCGCCAACACAAAAAGGTGCGCCGTATCCCTTGCCGAGTGCGAATTTGCGGGGTACCCTTTGTGCGACCCGGACGGGACGCCGTACCCGGTGTCGTCCCTCGGCTCGTGTCTTGTCATGTCACCCTCACCTACAAGAACGCAGAAAACGCCCAGAAACCACTTGCTTGCGAATCGGAAAACGCCGAACCATTTCGTCTCCGCGGCGACCGGGTCCAGTTTTTGTGAAACTTTCGTGGCGAAGTACAAAGAGATTAGCGGGTGTAAAACTGGTACGATAAAAAAGAAAGTGTCAGTCTCTCGTATTGTGAGTGAGTAAAAAGTCAGGGTAATCGGGCCGATCAGTCGCCGGAATGTGGTGATTGGGAAAACCCCGCACCTCCGATCACCGTGACTGACGTTACCAACCTCCGCGTTGCGTCTTGTGTGCCGTAGCACGCCCTACTGTCGTCCCTTGCGAGGTGCGGGAACGGCACTTTCGCGTCGCCGTGTGTGCACGTTAACACCGCCGCGGCGCTCGCAACGATGGGAACGCAAAGCGGCTCGGCAATTACCCAGATTATGAACGGCGACGCGTTGACCATGGCGGAGGCCACGAACTGCAAAGAAGTGGTGATGAAACTCGGTGTCTGGGCTTCCCTCGCTTCGGAATCTTCGGTAAAGGAGAATGTCTTGGAAGAACCGCTTTGCGGTGCCAGCGGAGTGGTAGTACTCGTACTGTGTTTAGTAGAACTCGTAACTCGTCCGGTGGTGTCAGTACTCGTAATGTTCCTGTCGTCGTCAGTTCCAGTGCGCTCGCTCGCGGTATCGCCGGTACGGAGACGGTACGTATCGCACGCGTGCGCCGCGACCGCGACTACTCCAGCGCAAACCGCACCGAATCCAATTTCGTGCGCGGCGTACAGAAACGGCGCGTCGAACTGAGAGATAAAAAAAGAAAGTGTCAGTCTCGTATGGGCAATCAGTCGGCGGAATGTGGTAAATGGAAATACCTACCTGCAACGCCAACGCCCTTCCTACAACTGAAACGGTGTCGCCCCACCACGGCCGCGTGTTCCCAAGAAATGCCAGGCCCGCGATTGTGGTGGCTTCCGCGAAAACCCCAACGAACCGAACCAAACGCCAAACGTGCGTCGTCGCGGGGACCAAGGACCCGCCTTGCTCTCGCGCGCCCGTGGCAGTCGCCACGCATGACACCCACCATGACTCAAACGAAGCCCTCCGAAGAATCTCTTTGCGTTTCTTGCGCAAAGCTTCCTTTGCAAAATCCTCCATCAAACACGGACCAACCGGGTCAACCGGAACAGCGCTCTCACGGTCGTGTTCCAACAGCAGCCGCGCCCGCTTCACCGCTGCGATTGGGTCCACGAAAAGTGTCAGTCCCGTGTTGGGCGTGTATTGGACAATGTATTGGACGATTTATGGACAACAGTCAACGTAATCGGTCTGAACAGTCACCGTAATCGGTCCGAACAGTCACCAGCTGAGAGGTAAAACGCTGTGTTGTCGGATTTGGGAAAGGCCCAATACGTACCGTTCTTCTGGGCGTCCCACTGCCGCAACCGCGCCGCGACGTCCAGAACGACGTTCGGATCCAACGGGTGCGTCGGTGTGTTTTTCGAGGTCCACCAGATTAGTGTTAGTGCCGACAGAAACAAAACCACTGGTACTGAAAATGCTGTCCGCACGGCGGCGACGCCGGCGTTGACGCAGAAAGCCTCCCACTCCACCTCAACGGCAACCGGCTCGGTGACCACCACACACCCGTCCGTGAGTGTCGCGATGAGGTGGTACGTGCCGGGTGTGTCCGGTTGGAACGAAGTGGAGGTGCCGACGTATGGAGAGAGCACCGCACCGCCGCTCGCGCGCCGCGCGCCCGTGAACGCGGTCCCGTCGGCGAACGTTTTCGGAGGCCAGGGAGAAACGGTTGTGACTGTCGGCGTACTACTCGGCGTACGCGTTTCCGTACCGTCCGTCGTGGCGTTGGCCGCCGTGCCGTCCGTCGTGGCGTTGGTGTTAGTCGCGGTGTCGTTTGTCACCAAAGTCTTTTCGTCTGTCACGAAAACATCCCACCCTTCGTCCCCCGCGCCGTGGCTCCAGGACACGAAAACGTCGTCGCCGTCGGCATCGACAACGTACGCCTCGATGGTTTGTTTCGCTAAACACATCGAGGCGTGTTTTTCGGGCTTAGGGTTGACACGGGTGACGTCGGCGCGGAACTCGGACGGCTCAGCGTTGCACAAAAAAGAGCTCACGAAGCGTTCAGTCGCGGCGTGACACACGTTACTCACGTCAAGCGTGAACGTGTAGGTACCGACGGCGTCGGGCGTGAACGACGCTGTCACGGTATCGGCGTCGTCTATGAACGGCGTTTCGCCCTCCACGCTCGCGGACGCGTATTTGATCACGGCGCCGGTCTGCGATTGTGAACGAAAAGTTTCAGTCTTTCGGGCCATGTGTATGCGTAATTAAGGGCGGACAATCGGCAAGCAGCGTGCCTGGATTTGGGAAAGCCCCAACACGTACCTGCGTGACCAAAACCGGCGCGCCAACCGTGGCGTTGTGTTGATTGAAAAGTCTCCGCCACGCGTTGCTTCCCTCGGGCGCGTGCGTCATGCGCCACTGGTACAGAAAGCCATCCTCTTTCCTGAAACTGACTCCCCACAGAGGTGCGCTTGTCCACCAAGTCCAGGCCTGTGCGTCACTTGTTCGCAGCGCCGTGTTCGGGTCGGCCGAGAAATTAACAACGGACGAGGCGCCGCGCCAGATCTCGGCATCCACCCATTGTTTGTGTGTTTTGTAATACCCCTCGTCCGTATCAAGCGCCTCCGTGCCAGTGCCGTCCAACACACGGGCAGGCCACCACCCTAGCGGGTGCGCTTCATCCGCGTGATTTGCCGCGGAGGCCTGGTCCCACAACAAAGTTCCTGAACCGCCGCTCGCCACGGACGGCCGCGGCGCGTGTGAGCAAAGCGCCGTGACGTTGACGAACGCGAAGGACGTCAAATTACACGCATCCATCGCGGTTATCAGCACGACGTACGTGCCAGGGGCGTCCGGGGTCAACACCGCGACGACAAGCGAAGCAAATGCGGCGGTAACAATCGCGTCGTCCTCAAACGCCGCCAGCGAGCGGTCAAGGGCGAGATACGGGACCGACGCGGTGTCGACCGAAGTCTCCGAAGTTCGGGACGCAGGCAACACGCGTACGTAACGTTTCCCTGACGCTATCTGCGACGATACCACAGTGTATGTCCCGTCGCCGCTATCGTCACCAGCAGAAACCACCGGGACCGTCAGGGTCAGGTCCGCCGCCGTCAAGCTAGATTCATCCGGCGTCGCGACGAGCGCGAAATCCACCACAAGCTCCTCCAAGAACCGTTCGGGTTCCGGTAAGTCAAGTCGCGTGAAGTCCTTGTCAGTCAAGTTCGTCAAGGCGAAGTGCACGGAACCCCAGGTCCGGCCGGGAGGAAGAAGGAGGTGTTTGTCGGGCGCGCCGCTAACGGTCGGCGCCGACAACACCGCCGCCGGACACTGATGGTCACTTTTCGTGTACCGCGCGATTTGCCGAACCCGAACCGAGGCTTCCGACGTCAGCTGCGCCATGGAAGCCCGCGCGGGCGGCGGCGGCGGCGGCGGGGGCACCGTGTTCGTGTCGGGCGGAGGCGACACCCGTAGCGGCGGCGGGGGAGGCGGGCTCGTCGCGTTCGTCGAGGACACGTTCGTGCTGTTGGAAACATCTTGCGCGACGAGCGTTGGACAGCACAAAAGCAACACCACCAAGACGGTGGTGAGGAACGCCATTGACCGCCGATTGCGCGGACGCTGACGACTCGCCATCGCGACGCGCCTCCTCCTCTCGCGCGGCGCTGACGCACGAGAAAACCGACGCGTCGGTCAGACGCGCCGCCGCGTCTGCCGGGTCGGGAGCTCCGTGTTGGCTTTCTCAAATGTCGAATTCGGCACGTTCCGAGAGTTTGAAAAAGTTCGGCCCGGGTAACAACGGCCACGTCACACTTCATTCTCGATGGGTGTCATCACTCCGCCCTGCACCCTGCAGAGTCTGTTTTCGGCATCACCGAACAAGGTGTGCCGTCGCAAGCCCGTCGACCTTCTATCGCTCGGTCGCACCGCCGAGCCGTTCCCGCCGTCCCGCACGAAGCCCCGGCGCGACGCCTTCCCCGGACCCATCATCTTTTTTTCGCGTTCGTTCCGGACCGTCTCGTCCCCCACCATGGTGTCCGGCATCTTCGCCGCCCTGTTCTCCTTCGCCCCAAGGACCACGCGGAGTAGCTTCCACGAGTTCCACTCCGAGCTCGACGTGCACCAGAAGCCCCACGACTTCGCGCAACACAAGGGCAAGGTCGTGGTGGTGAGCAACGTGGCTTCGTACTGAGGAGCGACGCGGTGTCACTACGACGAGTTCGCTTTGTTGAAGAAACAGTTCGGCGACCGTCTCGTGATCGTGGCGTTCCCGTGTAACCAGTTCAGCGGTCAGGAACCCAAAAGCGACGCGCAGATCGCGGAATTCACGAAAAGAAAAGGCTTCGACGGCGTGGTGATGAGCAAGTGCAAGGTGAACGGAAGTGGCGCGAGTGCCGTTTTCGATTTCCTGAAAGTGAAATCGAAAACGGGCGGCGTGATGTGGAACTTTTACAAATTCGTCGTCTCCCCTTGCGGCACGGAGGTCACGCGGTTCACCACCGCGGCGACGCCGCTGACGATGGCGAAGCACATCGCGGAGACCCTGCGGAAGTGGGACGAAAGAAATAATGACTAGAACCGCGATTCATTTTTCCGTCCCCGCGCGGCAGTTGTTCGTTTTCCAAAGTTTCGCGAATGATGCCCGGCGACACACCCGAGTTTTCTCGGCGGCGCCGCGGCGGATCCACAATGAAAGCTTTAGAAAGGCGAAAAAAACCAAGCGCGAGACACAAGACATGTTTTAGTACCTTTGTATCATAGTAGCGAAACAGACATCTTTGGCGACGCAACGAACAGCGCGGTACGCTCAACCCTCCACGTACTTTGCGACTTCCCAATCCAGCGCCCCCTTCGGCGGATCGTCAATCGCCACGCCTCTTTCGTTGTACTTTTGCATGCGCTCGACGAGCTTGGTGAGGAAAATGTACCTCGCCACAAAGTCGTGACTTAACGTCTTTTCGCCCGCGTAGGTTGTCACCCATGTTTCCTTGAATCTCGTACCCCCGACGCCGTTCCACGACTTGGCGGTCATCTTCGAAAGGACTTTAACCATCTCCGAGGTATCGCCGTGTACGTACTCGACGTCGTCGGCGAACTTCTCGACGTTGCGCATGAAGTCCTGAACCAGCGCACGGCGCGCGGGGGTGACTACCGTGTGTCCCGCGAAGCTCTTCAGCGCGTTTGGAACGCGGAAGGTCGTCCCGTCGAACGAACACTTGCAGATCTGGAGGTCGAACGAATTCAGGAGCTCCCTCGCGTCCCCCACACCCTCGACGCCAACGATGAGCTGGACGTTTCCTTCCTCACGCAAGTGGTAGTCGTACAGGAAAAAATCGCCCTGGCTGCCCCATGGCACTCCGACTTTTCCGTACGGCTCGTTGATCGCGTGCGCGCCCCACTTCGAGACTTGCGCGAAGTACGCGTCGCTGGAATACGGAGACGGATAGTCCCTGCCAACCCCAGCACCGTGGCTCATGCCTTCCGTGGGGCGGGAGCAGTAGCTCTCGACGTGCGAAAGCGCGGTTTGCGTGAAGTCACCGAACTTGAGCACCTCGTCAGGGCCGGGGCTCATGTACGAGTTATCGTGCCCACTGCAGATCAAACCGCAATTTTCGAACAGGCGCTGCCGTACGAACGGCGCCGCTTCCCACGTGCAGAAGATGTCGACATCCGCATCTTCCCAACGCACATCGTCGCTCTGTACGCCCATCACGGACATCACCGCAAGTGAACCAGACAGCAGCACCTGGGGTGTCGTTTTAACGTCGCTCGGTATGAGTTTCGGGGGGAACAGGTCACGTAAAGAAAACGCGCGGCGGTTTCCTTGATCCCCAGAGGATGTTGAGGTGTCTGATGCCGAGCCGTCATACGCGCACGCATCT